>Ga0247812_10000008_pt1 | contig 574348 bp, 520 predicted proteins | sample UWRJL149409B1_FD_178011 | JGI IMG/M metagenome (GOLD analysis project Ga0247812, IMG submission 178011) | Plant litter microbial communities from Arlington Agricultural Research Station in Wisconsin, United States - UWRJ-L149-409B-1 | ecosystem: Environmental > Terrestrial > Plant litter >...
ATTTAGGTGTTAAAACAGATGCACCTTTTAAAGCCTCGGTATAAGGGACGCTGTTGTAATTATCTACAATTTTTGCAAATATATACGACTTCATAATACGGGCTATAGAATTGGCATACACTTTAGTAGCCTCGGTTGAATTATCAAGAATGTATTGATAATCTTCTGCGTTATCATAGCCTGTCTGGAAAGGGCCTGCAAAGTTTGATGTTCCGTAGTTTAAAGTTACAGTAGCACCGTAACCACCAAAACCATAAACGTTTGCAAAAAAGCCTCCCGGGTAACCAAGCGATTGGCTAAAGTTATTTGCCAAAGAAGCGGTACCAACTATAGCCTGTGGAAGTACAAGTTCTGGTGTAGTACTGGTGGCCGAGTTAGGGTTATCGTTAATATCAAGGAACTTCTTACAAGACGTTGCGCCAACTGCAAGTGCTCCAATTATGAAATATGATAGTATTTTTTTCATGATTGTTAATATTATAAAGTAATTGATATAGTCGCACCATATATTCTTGATGGAGGAGTTTGGCCTAATGATGATAAACCAACGGCGTTATTGTCCGAACCAGCTGCACTATATTCAGGGTCTGTGTAGATGTTAGTTTTAGGAGTCCACAAGAATAAGTTTCTTCCTTGTATGCTTACACGTGCACCTTTAATAAACTTAGCACCTCTTAACAATGTTTTTGGAATATCGTATGCTAAAGATAGTTCTCTAAGTTTCCAGAAAGCAGCAGAGTAAATGTAGTTTAAACCAACGTTTGTATTGGTTGGGCCTTCTGTCCAGAAACCGGTACCACCATTTCTAACAGTAATATTAGTGTTAGTAACGTAAGTGTTGGTTGCAGGATCCAAGTAAGAAGAGTTTGGAACCACAAAACGCTCGCGGTTAAAGTATGTAGTTCTGATACCAGAACCAGAGAAGTCAAAGCTACCAGCACTGTTGTACATGATAAAGTTGCCACGGTATTCAAACAAACCAGCTAAACGTAAACCTTTCCAGGCAACAGACGCATCTAAACCTAAACGGTGTTTTGGCTCGGTGTTACCAACATCCTGCAATGTAGTGCTTGCACTTGGGTAACCTGTAATAGGATCAACAATAATACGACCCTGATCATCTCTTACGTAGTCAGTTGCTCTTAATAATGGGAATGACTTACCTGCAATAGCGTAAATACCTGCATAAGTAAAGCTTCCGCCCGGAATTTGCAGTGTGCTTAAGTCATTACTGATAGATACAACTTTGTTATCATTGAAGGTATAGTTACCACCAACTGTTACTTCCCAGTCCTTAGTACGTAAAGGAGTTAATCTTAACGAAGTTTCAATACCACGGTTAGAAACTTCACCAGTGTTGGTTAAATAGCTGCCGAAACCTGTAGTTGAAGAAACACCTACCGGTACTGTTTGGTCAGTTGTGTTTGATTTGTAAACAGTAGCACTTAATGTTACTCTTGATTTATACATATCTAAATCGAAACCTGCTTCGATAGATTTTGTGATCTCTGGTCTGATGTCAAGAGAAACAATTTGACCACCTAAAGTTAAGCCCGGGTTTCCGTTGAATGGATAACCGTAACCTTGGCCGAAAGTAGGTAATAAAGAGTAAGCGCCAAAGTTTGAAGAGTTACCTAAGTTAACCTGACCAACTTTAGACACACCGATACGCAGTTTCAAGCTTTCGATGGATTTAGACTCTTTCAGGAAAGAAAGGGCATCTGAAGCAATGAAAGATATATCTGCAGCCGGATAGAAGAATGAACGATTGGTAGCAGCAAGTACTGACCTCCAATCGTTACGGCCAGAAACGTGTAAGTATAAGTAGTTTCTGAAACCTAACCTTGCATCACCATAAACACCAATTTGGCGAGCGTGGAAATTGCTTTCTCCGGCACCAGGTACGTTTAAGTTGTTACCTAAGTTAAACAGGTCTGGCTGTACCAAACCGCTGATAGAAGCACTTAAGCCTTTGTAACGGTTATCGCGCATGCTTGAACCAACAATAACATTTAAATTAAAGTCTTTAGCAACTTGTTTAATGTACTGTGCCTGGAACTCAGGATTGATCTGCGTATTGTAAGAAGCAGCATCAGAAACACCACCCTGGATGTTTGAGAAGTTACCAGTGATACCTAACCTGTAATCAGAGTAAGTAAATTTGTTAGAGTAAGATTTGTTAGACGCATTCTGAGTTGAGAAACCAACACGGAATAATAAAGATAATTCTTTGATTGGGTAGTATTTCAACTGAACGTTACCTGTCAAATAATCGTTACGGGTAAGGCTACGGTTGTTATCTAATGCAAAGTAAGGGTTTTGATAGTACTCGTTGTAGTAACCATTAGGGTTTGCAAATGGATCTGTTTCCCAGTCTGAATATCTTAACAAAGGAATTTGACCAGGAGTTTGTAACACGTTATCAAATACAGACGAAATAGCGCTGCTTAAGTTATATCTGTTTTGAATGTAGTTCATGTTATAGTCAAAAGTTAAATTGTTCAAAAGATTTCTTTGACCATTTAACCTTAAGCTAAACCTGTTGTATTTATCGCCGGGTACAGTTGCATCTTGTTTAAAGTACTGACCAGAGATGTAAGTTGTGCTTTTTTCATCTCCAGACTGGATGCTGAAATCTGACTGGTTAGTGAAACCATTATCCCAGAATTTGTCTTTATCGCCACTCCAAGAGTAAGGAACTGTTTGGATAGATCCATCAGCAAGTGGTTTACCAATGATGCGCAATGAGCCATCAAAAGCAGGGCCGTATTGCTGGTTCTCATACGGAGTGTAAGAAGGAACATCATCATTACCTGTACCAGAACCAAAACGGTGCTGTAATTTTGGCAGGAAGTTTACTTCTTCAATGTTTGAAGTATTTGAGAAAGTGATTGCAGTAGTACCACGTTTACCTTTTTTGGTAGTGATGATCAACGCACCGTTAGACGCATCAGAACCATATAATGCAGCCGCACCGGCACCGTTCAATACAGTGATGTTCTCAATATCCTCAGGGTTTAAGTTACCTAAGATACTGCTTGGCACAATTACGTTATCCACAACAACCAAAGCCTGGTTGTTACCTAATAACGATCTGTTACCACGTAATACCAAACGAATGTTAGGGTTAACACCGCTGCTTACCGCGTTAATTTGCAAACCTGCAACTTTACCGGTTAATGCACTGGCAACGTTGAAAGCTTTACCCTGAGTTAACTGCTCAGATTTAATGCTGGTTGACTGGTTACCTTGCTCACGGTTTTTGATGCTCACACCACCCGCGGTAACTACTACCTCATTTAATTGGCGAGAATCGGCAACCAATGTTGCGTTAACAACGTTGCTTGCAGGGATGTCAATTGTAAGGGTTCCGTAACCGATGAAAGAAACGCGAAGGCTCTTTGCAGTAGCTGGAACATTTAAAGAGAATTTACCATCAGTTTTGGTTTGAGTACCAATGGTAGTGCCGGGTACTGATACAGATACTCCGGGAACTGGCAAGCCATCCTCCCGAGCGATAACTGTACCGGTAACTGTACGATTTTGTGCATAGACCTGGGTTACGCATAACACCAAGAAACACAAACTTACTAGTAGAAGTTTTTTCATGTTTGTTAATAATAAGATCAGTTAATAGTTAATTAATCATAAAAGTAGTGTTACGTTATCAATAAATCAAATAATTTGTAAAAAAAAGTGGCGATTTGTTAAAATATCTTAAATATTAAAAAAAATGTCGCAATTATAGTACTATGTATTGCATAATACATTCTTAAACATATATCTTTGCGTTATGATTGTTGAAAACACACAAACCCAAATGAGGAAAGGCATACTGGAGTATTGCATCCTTTCCATTATTGCTAAGGGCGAAATATATGCATCAGACATAATTGCTGAATTAAAAAAAGCCCGGCTACTGGTTGTTGAGGGTACGTTATACCCCTTGCTAACCCGACTGAAAAACAATGGCTTACTATCTTATAACTGGGTGGAATCCACCTCCGGGCCGCCGCGGAAATACTATGTACTGAGCGAGGAAGGCCGCAAGGTTTTAGAACACCTGGATAACACCTGGCAGGAACTTGCCTTTGCCGTACAAACTGCAATAGGCAACAGAAAAAATTAAAAAATCTATTTAAACCACCATCATGAACAAGACTATAATTATAAATATAAACGGCACTGTTTTCCACATTGAGGAAGATGCCTATGAAATACTAAAAACATACATGACGGACGTAACCCGCCATTTTATGAACTCGGCCGACAGTTTAGAAATAACCACAGATATTGAGAACCGCATTGCCGAAATGTTTACCGAAACCCTCATCCGCGAAAGCAAACAGGTAATTGTTGCACAGGATGTTAAAGCTGTGGTTGAGCAAATGGGCTCGGTAGAAGATTTTGAATCGGCAGAGGAAGACGGCGCAAAACCAACAGGCCACGGTGCTTATGGCTATACAACCGAGAACCGCCGCCTGTTTAGAGATGCTGATGACCACCTGGTAGCTGGCGTATGCGCTGGTATTGCCAACTATTTCGACATTAAATCTGCCTGGATACGTTTGCTGTTTGTAATACTATGCCCTTTTGCAGGAATAGGCTTCCTGCTGTATTCAATCCTTTGGATAGTTGTCCCCAAAGCCGTTACCCGTGCCGACCGCATGGCAATGAAAGGCCAGAAGCTGGATCTGCAGGGTTTTAAAAACAATTTCGAGGCAGAATTAAGCACCGTACGCGGCAATATCAATGACCTGCGCCATGAGGCTAAGCCCTTTATATATAAAACCCGCGATTTTGCCGGGGATATATTTGGCCATTTTGGGTCTTTCTTTAGAGAGTCTGGCAAACTGCTTGTTAAACTGATTGGCATAGCCATTCTATTAGCCTGCTTTGCAGGTGTTATAGGGCTAATTGTGGCTATTATAACTTATGTGGCCTACGGTAATATGGGGCTTTACCATATATTCCCTTTCAATATAGTTAACCAGCAGATAAACAACATATTTATAGTATGCGCATTCCTGATGATCGCCATCCCGCTATTGGCAATTATATTGGTAACTATCGGGCTGGTATTTAACGGTAAAACCATAAATCGTACAACAGGCTCAACCCTGGTAATGGTTTGGGTAGTGGCTTTAAGTGTTGTTATTTATTACTCTGTTAAAATAAGTGCCGATTTCAGGGACGAATCTGGCTTTAAACAAACCATAAACATCAAACCTTCTGCCGATAGCACTTATTATTTAAAGCTGAATGATGTTAAGTTTCTTACTGGTGCAGATAGCATTCGCCTTAACATTAGCGAGAAGTTCAACGACAGAATAATTCTGGATAATGATGAGGATAACAATATGGATATGCCGGATAAGAACATAGATATCGACATAGAAAAAAGTGACGTGTCGCAGCCTGTACTCGTAGAATCATTCAGCGCCCGCGGCCGCAATGAGGATGACGCGCTATTTAATGCACGCAACATCTCTTACCAGTTTATACAACAGGGCAATGTGCTGAAATTCAACCGCCGCCTGGAGAAACTACCCGGCAAATTATGGCGCGCGCAACGCCTGCGCCTAATATTAAGGATACCGCTCAATTCAAAGTTAGTTATCGATCGCCAGTTAGACCGATTTATCCACGATATCAGCGTTTACGACTGTAGCCGTGATAATAAGCAGGAAGACGCAAAAGATGCAAAATTCATCATGACAGACAATGGCTTACAATGCAAAGTGGATACCCTTGTATTGCCAAAAACTGATAAAGCGCTATCAACAGCGCCCGCTGATAGTGCTACTGCGCAATAATTAACCTTGAGAACCCTTATTCAATATATAAGCCTGCTGATTTTCAGCGGGCTTATATTACCTGTTTGCAGTACCTAACTAATACCAACCCTATTTAAAGTTTATACCGTCTGATCCAGGCAATCCTCAATGGCTCTAAGCAAAGCAATTTCACTGCAGATATATAGCTGACAACCAACTCCCCCGCTATTATTTAAACTTTATCTGTAACCTTGGCCCCCCTTTTTGCATCTTATATACAAACAACCACATGCTGATATACTATTGGCATTTAACAAAAAAATTATGCAACAGCCCAACCCTATATATTTCACACTAAAACCGGCGCTTATTTAACAACGCCTTACTAAACACTATTATTTACTGCGCTTTTAAAAACGAAGGGAAACCTTCCCTGGCTTTTTATTGCCTAAATTTTTGTACCATGAAAACACTTATCAACAAACTATACCTCATATTCTTCGTGCTTATGGCCGCGGTAACAGCCAATGCGCAGCCAATGGCCGCTAAAGAAACCGCTACCGTATCGGGATCGTTATTAAACGAGCAGGGTAAACCAATGGATTACGCCACCGTAACGCTTTTAAGAGCAAAAGACTCATCTGTAGTAAAAGGCACCTTAACCAACGATGCCGGTAAATACACTATTGACCATATTGCACCAGGCAGTTACCTTGTAGCAGCCACAACTGTAGGGTATCAAAAAACCTGCAGCGCGGCGTTTACCATAACCGGCGGACAGTCAACCGTAACGGTGCCTGCCATAAAAATGCAGTTAGGCAGCCGCAGCCTGCAAACGGTAACCATTACCGCTGCAAAACCCCTGATAGAACGCAAGCTGGATCGCACCGTAATGAACATAGAAAACAGTGTTTTAGCAGCCGGCAACTCCGCTTTGGAGATATTGGAGCGCGCACCGGGTGTTACAATTGACAAAGACGATAACATCAGCCTGAAGGGCAAGCAGGGCGTAACCGTAATGATAAACGATAAGCTTACCTATATGTCGGCAGCACAGCTTGCTACTATGCTTAAAGCCACTGATGCATCAACCATCCAGTCTATCGAAATTATTACCAACCCGTCTGCTAAGTATGATGCTGCCGGCAACTCGGGCATTATTAACATCAAATTAAAAAAGAACCGCCAGATAGGCACCAATGGCAGCCTGAGTTTAGGTGTAGTACAGGGCGCCCGCTTTCGCGATAATACCAGCCTGAGCCTTAATCATAAACAGGGCAACTTAAACGTGTTTGGTACTTTTAGCCGTGGCGATGCAAAACGCCGCAACCTGCTAGATATTGACCGCATAGTTGACAGTGCCGATACACGGACCTTTTTTAAGCAAAATTCTTCGTTAATAAATACTGTGCACTATAATAACTATCGTTTTGGTGCAGATTATGCAACATCCAGTAAAAACACACTGGGCTTTGTGATCAATGGCGATTACACCAACGAATATGGCAATAACGAAAGCACCACCCACATTGGCACAACACCCGCTGCGGATGCATCTTATCAAAATACCGGCTCTTATATTAAACAAACATACCGCAACTTTGCCGCCAATATTAACGACAAACTACAGCTTGATACTAATGGACAAGAATTGAGCATAGATTTAGATTACTCCAAATTCCGTAATGGATCTGATGCTAAATACGATACCTACTTTTTTAACCCCGGTGGCGTTCCTACAGGCCAGCCACCAATGCTTATCCGCAATCAAACACCGTCAACCATTACAATTTACACACAGAAAGCGGATTATGCTTTGCCTTTAACCAAAACTATTAAACTGGAAACCGGCGTTAAATTAAGTTCGGTAAAAACCGATAACGACCTGCAGGCACAGATCAACAGCGGCGATACATTTATTAATGATACCAGCCGAACCAATCGCTTTGTTTACGATGAAAAAGTAAGCGCCGCGTATTTAAATCTGAGCAAAACTTATAAAAACACATCGGTACAAGCAGGGGTACGTGCCGAACGCACTTCATCAACTGGTAACCTGATAACCAAAAGCCAGATTGTTAAACGCCATTATCTGGATTTCTTTCCGAGTTTGTTCATTAACCACACGCTATCAGACAAACATGAGGTGGGCATAAGCTACAGCCGCCGGATAGACCGCCCAGGATACGACCAATTGAACCCATTTAGATTTTATCTGGATCAATACACTTATGAGCAGGGTAACCCATTTTTGAAACCTCAGTATACTAACGCTTTTGAATTAAGCTATACCTATAATAAAACAATTAACGTTACCCTGGGCTATAGCCGTACCACCGATGTAAGTACAGAAATTATACTTACGGATACAATCTCTAAAGCCAGTTACCAAACACGCCTTAATTTAAACAGGCAGGACTCCTATAATATTAACATCAACTCGCCTTACACCATCGCTAAATGGTGGACCGGCAACGTTAACCTTACCGCTTACTATCAGCAATTTAAATCCGACTCCCTTTTGGGTGCTAACCTCAACATGGGTAAAGCAACTTTTCAGATCCGAAGCACTCAAACGTTTTTAGTTGCTAAAGGATATAAAGCGGAGTTATCAGGTAATTACCAGTCTGCACAGGCATTTGGCATCTTCAATATTAAACCGCAGTATTCTGTAGATGCAGGTATCAGCCATTCGTTCTACAACAAAAAAATGAACCTGAAACTTGCCATAAGTGATATATTTAATACACGCCGCAACCGGGTAAGCAGCCATTACCAAAGCGTAAATCTGGATGTTATGAACAAAAATGACACCCGTGTTGGCCGCTTAACCTTTACCTACAACTTCGGCAACAACAAGATTAAAGCCCGCCAGCACCAAACCGGCGCTGATGACGAAAAAAGCAGGGTAAAGAGTGGGAATTGAGCCCCCCGGCCCCCTGAAGGGGGAGTTATTAAAACTAAAGCAGGAAGCCCTTCGACGAAAATCGAAGGGCTTCCTGCTTTTTATTACTACGTATAAACTTATTCTATTCCAATTCTACTCCCCCTTCAGGGGGCCGGGGGGCTTCGCCTCCTTATTCCTATTGCCCCACCATAAACACAGCGTTGCTAAATAGCAGCTTCCCGTTTTCCCAGAAACTGCGGAACAATGGGTCATCTACCAAATAAACAACCGAGCCGCGGCCCATGGATTGTACGCCAAGCAGCATACCGTTGTTTATTCTTTGTTTGGATTTAAACCCGGCAAAGCCAGATACATAGCTGTCTTTCTTAACTGTACCTACGTTCCAGTCGTCTTCGCCAAGCAGTTCATAGATATCATCGTTCATCTTCAGTGTGTAGTAATAATTAGGCAAACCAAAACCCAGCGGGTGGGTGTTATCAATATCCAGCTTAAAGATAGCTCCGGGAATGCTGGATGGGATAGCATCACGTTCACGATCGGCATACTTTCTTACATTGATAGATTTATCCTTGGCATCATCTTTTTTATCTTTATCTTCTTTCTTTTTGGCGAACGACCCTTTAGACATAGAAAGCAGCGATACAGCGTTATCAATAGCAATAAGCTTACCGCCATCCCTAACCCAGCTTTGCAGTTTCTCCGAAGGGAAATCCTGGTAACGGCCATCGGGGAAGATAGCTACATCAAAATCTGAAAGTTTGGCGCGGCCAAGGTCCTGGTAACGGATCAGAGTGATAGGGTATTTAAGCTGCTGCTCAAATAAGTGCCATACCTCGCCCATTGCTTCGGAGTTTACGCCATCACCGGCAACCAGCATTACCCGCGGCTGTTTAATAAAGCGCACAGCGTCAGATCCAAAATCATTTCCTTTATCTACAAAACCTGTAGACAACGGCACCAACTCATGACTAAGTTCTGCCGCAGTTTGGGTAACCACCTGGTCGAAATTATCGGTGCTGTTACTTGTCCGTGCTATAATTAAAGAACCCGCGGTGAATTTCTTTCCGCCTGCTTCAAAAGGAGTTTCAGCATAGCGCACTTTAATCCCTTTTTTAAGCAGGGCCGCCAAAAAGCGGGCATCCGCCAAAGATTGCCATGCAGATACATACGCATAGGCGTGTGAATTAGTTAAAGCCTGTGGCTTGGTAATGCTCCAGCTGGTATTAGCCGGTTTGTAAGATTCCTTTACACCGTAAGCGCGTAAGCCGTAAGCATAAGGCAAGGCCCATGCGGTAATATCGTAAGTAGCCGAATCGGGGATAAACGTACGCGGCTCCAGCAGCACATGCAGCAATACCGATTTTGGCTGATAGGCATTGATCACCAAATCATTCGGACCAACATTGTACTGCTCAGTTTTACCGCTGAAATAATCGTACCCGGTAACCGACTTATTGCCCAGGCCAAAACCGTACTGGATACCGTTACGGCCAAGCATTTTGGCCAGCATATCGGTTTTTTCGTTATTATCGTTTTTGATGATATAGGTCTTGTACTCTCCCGGGGGATTGGTACGGCTGTTATCATAAAACTTTTTAAACTCGGCTATCAGCTTATCTGCATTCAGCGAAGCGGTTTCTATGGTGCTTAAGCTTGTAGAATGATGATGCGCCACGCGCTGTACTAAAGTTAAAGTATCACCATTGCGGGTAACTACAGCTAAGCCGCCGCTGATGCCACCCTGCTCATACGTCATACCTATAGAGCCATTATATAATGGATAAGTATCGCCGTAAGATGGGTAAAGCAGATCGAACACCTGCTTAGTGAAATACATCCAGCCATTCTTATCAAAATCTTTAGCGTTATTTCTGCCGATGGTCACCTGGAAATCGCGCTGCCATTGGGTAATATCTTTATGGTATGGTTCTGCAGCGGGTGCAAAGTAATAGGGTGCGTTGATACCCTGCTCATGAAAATCTACATGGATCTCCGGCAGCCATTGGTTATATAAACCAACCCGTGCCTGGGTTTCTTTTTGTGCCTGCCATGCCCAATCACGGTTCAGGTCAAAATAATAATGGTTAACACGGCCACCCGGCCATGGCTCTGCATGCTCGCGCGATGCCTGGTAGGCATCGGGCACCAATCCTTTTACAGAGTTATAAAAGTTTACGTAACGGTCGCGGCCATCCGGGTTTAGGCAGGGGTCAATAACTACCACGGTATTTTTCAACCAGGCCTTGGTGCGGGTATTTGCAGTATCAACCATATCAAATAGCGTCCACATAGCGGCCTCGCTTGATGCCGGTTCGTTACCATGTACGTTGTAGCTTAGCCAGGTAATCTCCGGCGCGTTGGCCAAGGGCGAACCTGTTTCCATCCCGGCTATGCGCAGGTTATTATGACGGATCTCCTCCAGCCGGCCAATGTTCTCATCAGATGCAATAAACATAGCCAGCAGCGGGCGGCCCTCGTTAGTTGTACCAAACTGCTGCAGTTTTACATTTTTTGATGCCTGCGCTATGTATTTAAAATAATCTACAATACGGTGGTGCGGGGTATATTGCTCGCCCGGTTTGTAGCCTAAAAACTCGGCCGGCGATTGGATACTTTGAGCGAAAGCTGCAGAAAAGGAAGCAACCGCTGTTAAAAAGAGGAGTAATCTTTTTATCATAATATTTAATGGGGATGGTAGCAAAGGCTAATATGCGTAATTTTTTTTAATTGCGTAGATTCAGGCATGCAAATATGCAGCGGGGCCAAATTTAAAATCTAAAATCTTTAGCATCTTCGTTTCTGATAATTTGTAATTTGCGCATCTGAAATTTGCAGATCACATGACACCATTACAGGCGCTACAAAAATATTTCGGGTACAGCAAATTCAGGCACACACAGGAAGCCATTATTCAGCATGTTTTAAACAAGCAGGATGTGATGGTGCTGATGCCCACCGGCGGTGGTAAATCACTTTGCTATCAGTTGCCCGCTGTTTTGTTAGATGGCCTCACCATTGTGATCTCGCCGCTGATAGCGCTGATGAAAGACCAGGTAGACAGCCTGAACCTGAGTGGCATACCGGCAGCATTTTTAAATTCCAGCCAATCGCCCGATGAGCAGAAGGATATCGCTATACAGCTAAAGAACAATGAGCTTCGCCTGCTCTACATCGCCCCCGAAAGATTATTCGGCAAGGACGACCGCTTGATCGTTTTCCTGAAAACGCTTAACGTGGTACAGATAGCTATCGACGAAGCGCACTGTATCTCGCAATGGGGCCACGATTTCCGGCCCGAATACCTGATGCTGGCAGGTTTAAAAACACAGTTCCCCGGTGTGCCGGTGATAGCTTTAACCGCAACTGCCGATAAGCTCACTCAAAAGGATATTTTAGAGAAACTGAACCTGCATCAGCCCAAAGTGTTCATTTCTTCTTTTAACCGCGAGAATATTACTTACCGCGTTAATCCTAAAAAGAACAGTTTTAACCAACTCATTAACTTTTTAGATCCGCGGAAGGATCAGTCGGGCATTATCTACTGCCTCTCGCGTAAATCAACAGAATCCCTGGCTGAAGACCTTAAGAAGGAGGGCTTTGCCGCTGAAGCCTATCATGCGGGCCTAACCAACGAGGTAAAAGCCAAAAACCAGGAGGCTTTCCTGCGTGATGATGTAAAGATAATGGTGGCTACTATTGCCTTCGGGATGGGCATCAACAAATCTAACGTACGCTACGTGGTGCACGTGGATCTGCCTAAAAACATAGAGGGCTATTACCAGGAAACCGGCCGCGCGGGCCGCGACGGGCTGGCATCTGATGCCTTGCTCCTCTACTCCCCCGGCGATGCTATGAAACTAAAGGGTTTTGCACAGGTGGAGAACAACCCCGAGCAAAGTGCTATTATGCTGCAAAAGCTGGACGATATGGTGAACTATTGCCAGTTGCACGCCTGTCGCCGTCAGTACCTGATGCAGTATTTTGATGAAGCATTCCCCGATAATTGCGGCTCCTGCGATTTCTGCCTCAGTGAATTTACAAAGTTTGATGGTACGCTCATTGCCCAAAAAGCGTTCTCTGCCATTGCAAGGCTGAAGGAGCGTTTCGGCGCTACCTACGTGATAGATTTTTTAAGAGGATCGCGCAGCGAAAAGATCCGCGAGGAACATAAACAGCTTAAAACTTATGGTGCCGGTGCAGATATAGCCAAAGCCGATTGGCAACGCTACGTCCGCGAACTGATTGCGATGGGCTATATCCGCTTAACAGATGATGGTTACTCTACCCTGAAATTGACGCCCAAGGCCGAGCCTGTTTTAAAAGGACTGGAAAAGGTAGAGCTGATCTCTTCTCAAACTACCGACGAACAACAAACCGATGCTATCGACTTTGAAGCAGAGCTGCTAAACAGCCTGCGGAAGAAACGCCAGGATATTGCCCTGATGGAAAACCTACCGGCTTATATTATCCTGTCGGATGCTACTTTGCTGGAGATAGCCACCTACCTCCCTCAAAAGTTGGATGAATTAAGGCTGATCTCGGGCTTTGGCGATATTAAACTGGCCCGGTATGGCCGTGAGTTTTTGAGTATCATTACGGCTTATACAGCCTCCAAAGGCCTTTCATCGCGTATCAGCCAAAAAGCCCCTAAACGCGAACGGAAGCCAAGGGCCGAGAAAGTGCCAGAAACAGCCAAGACTACACTGGCGTTGTTCAGACAAGGCCGTTCCGTGGCCGAAATTGCACAGGAGCGCGGTCTTTCACCCATGACTATTGAGGGGCATTTGAGTAATTTTATCCAATCGGGAGAACTGGATGTACTGGCAATTGTTAATGAGCACAAGATCCCGGCGATAAAAGACGCTGTGGAAAGCTACGGAAATGAGCGGCTTGCCCCCTTAAAAGAAATATTGGGCGACAGTTACACCTATGGCGAAATTAAAGCCGTAATTGCCTGGCTGAACCATAAACAAAAAGCAGAAAGCTAAATTTGCAAACTGAGATATAATATTATATATAATGACCACCATCGAATATATCTACCAGCTTTACCAGCAGCACCCGGTTATCAGTACCGATACGCGTAAAATTGCACCAGGCAGTTTGTTCTTCGCCCTTAAAGGCGATAATTTTGATGCCAATACCTTTGCGCAAAAAGCAATTGAAGCAGGTGCGGCTTACGCAATAATTGATAACCCGGAATATACTTTAGGCGAACAATATATACTGGTAGAAGATAGCTTGGTGGCGTTGCAAAAACTGGCGGCATATCATCGTAAACAGTTAACTATCCCGGTTATCGGGCTCACCGGCACCAACGGTAAAACCACTACAAAAGAGCTTATTAACTCGGTATTATCCCAACGTTTTAATACGCTGGCTACGCAGGGGAACCTTAATAACCATATAGGTGTACCATTAACTCTCCTTAATATCAACAGCACGCACGAGATGGCGGTAATAGAGATGGGTGCCAACCATCAAAAAGAAATTGAACTACTTTGCAGCATTGCCCGGCCAACCCACGGGCTAATTACTAATGTAGGCAAGGCGCATTTAGAAGGCTTTGGTGGTGTGGAAGGCGTTAAAAAAGGCAAAGGTGAATTATATGATTATTTAGTCCCGGAACCTTCTGATGCCGCTGATTTTGAAAAGCATGGCGGTGTAGCATTTGTAAACAGCGATGATGCGGTACTGTTAGGCATGAAAGAAGCACGCCAAATGCACAACGTAATTTATTACGGTAAAAATGACAATCCTGACAACTTAATAAACGGCCGGCTGCTGGATAACTCGCCATTGCTTACTTTAGAATGGAGTGATAACTTAGAGAACCAGGCTTACACCGTGCCTACGCAGCTAACTGGTGCTTATAATTTAGATAATATTCTGGCGGCTATTTGTATTGGCAGCACATTTGGTTTAAGCGCCGAGGAGATCAACAATGGCATAGCCGGGTATCAGCCCAAAAACAACCGGTCGCAAATTATGAAAACGGCCACCAATACGCTCATCTGCGATTTTTATAACGCCAACCCAAGCAGCATGTTTGTAGCTATTGACAACATGGATAAAATGCAGGCAGATAAAAAAGTGATGATCCTCGGCGATATGTTTGAAATGGGCAGCGAAGCCGCGGTAGAGCACACCGCGGTTATTGAAAAAGCCATGCAGGCAGCTGTAAATGAAGTTATATTTATAGGGAAGGATTTTTCCAGCCAGCAAACCGAAGTGCAGAACAGCCAACTCATTAATACCACATTTTATATAACTGCCGAAGATGCTATGGTTGGCTTAAAAACCAAACCAATAACCAACGCAACTATCTTGATAAAAGGCTCCCGGGGTATGGCATTGGAGCGATTGGTGGAGTTGTTTTAGTTTAATGGGTGCGATGGTTTCGATGCGGAGACAGGGCAATTCGCTAATTACTTTACTATAATACCCTGACTTCTTCCAAGGTGGAATTATGATTTCAGCACCAGCTCAGCTACTTCCTCACCAACCAAACTGCCCATGGCTACGCCCATGCCGTTACAACGTACGGCGCAAAACACGTTGGGTTGCACTTGCTTTACTATCGGGCTGATGTTTTCGCCAAAACCCATGATGCCACTCCACCAGTAATCTACTTCTGTGTTTTGCCCGGGCAGGATCATCTCGTTCAAATACTTTAACAAACTTTGTTTTACGGCCTCGGTATGGCCGAATGCACTGGTTTCCTCGGCTGCAAAATTGATATTGCGCCCGCCGCCAAACAGTATCCTATTATCAATATTACGGAAGTAATAATAACCCTCGTTAAAATGGTAAGTGCCTTTAAGTTTTAAATTGGTAATTGGCTTAGTTATTAATACCTGCCCCCTGCCGGGTGTAACATTCAGTTCGGGGTAAAGCTCATTGGCGAAGGCATTGGTAGCCAGGATTACTATATGGGTTTTAAAATTGCCATGCGAAGTGTTTAGCCGGATCTGATTATCTTCGTGCCGAATTGCATTTACTGCGCAGCCATTGAGCACCATTATATCCTGCTGATAACATTTGTTTAATAAAGCGCGCATCATTTTGCCGGTATGTATCTGGCCTTCAAAAGGGTTATAGATCATGCGGCTTACTTTATCAAAGCCAAAACCTGCAATTTTTTCACTGGCTACTGCATAAATGTCATGACCGGTGATGGCGTTCTTTAACAGATTATTCAAGTAGCCTATATGCTCCATGCATTCATCGGCATGTTCTTCTTCGCCCTGCATAAATAGTTCGTAGCCGCCATGCTGGTAAAAATCAATATTGGTATCACTCAAATTTTGCCGCAGCTTTTGCAATCCGCGCCATTTGTAGGTTACCAGCCTCGCAACATCTTCTTCAGTAGAACTCTTAAGATAGGCCAATTGCTCGGAAACCGTTCCAAAACAGGCAAATCCGCCGTTTTTGGTACTTGCACCACTCGGAAGGAAGCCGCGCTCCAATACCAATACCTTTAGTGTAGGATCTGTGGTTATTAAATGGAGAGCAGCACTGAGCCCAACAATGCCGCTGCCTATAATAATAACATCGGCATTATCTATAAACGAGGTACGTTCCCAGTACGAAAAATTTGCTTCCACAGCCAAATGTAAATAATCGATGGCAGAGCGTTATTACATTATATCCGGTGTTATTTTATCAATATGGAATACTTTTTGAAATACTCTTTATATTAAAAACTATTGAAATGCTACACCTATTATTTATATCAAATACCTCTGCCTGGTTGCTCATGATCGTTATTGCGGTGGTGAGCTTTATTGTACAGATGCGCTTTAAAAGCAAATTCAAACAATATTCGGAGATGCCGTTGATGTCGGGCTTGTCCGGTAGAGACGTTGCCGAACGGATGCTGCGCGATAACGGCATTTATGACGTGCGCGTAATTTCTGTTGAAGGCCAACTAACAGATCATTATAATCCGACCGATAAAACGGTAAATCTTAGTCCGGATGTTTATCATAGCCGTAGTGTTGCGGCAGCAGCCGTTGCTGCGCACGAATGCGGCCACGCCGTACAGCACGCTAAAGCGTATAGCTGGCTAAGCCTGCGTTCCACATTAGTACCCGTAGTTAACGTAGCCTCTACCCTAACCCAATGGACTTTGATGATCGGTATCATGTTATTGTTTTTCACACATAACCCATACGTACTGGCCATTGGTGTTGGTGCACTGGCATTGGTTACTTTGTTCAGCTTTATTACATTGCCGGTAGAGTTTGATGCCAGCAACCGCGCTTTGGCCTGGTTAAATAACAACTATACTGTTATGCAAACCCGCGACGAGCACGAACAGGCAAAAGACGCCCTTTGGTGGGCCGCTATGACTTATGTAGTTGCTGCTTTGGCATCGCTGGCCACGCTGGTTTATTATGCATCCTTCCTGTTCAACAGAAGAGACTAAAGCCTGGATAAGAGATTGGAGAAAAGAGGTAAGGTTTGAAACCGCTTAATTGTACCTGTACGGTGCAACCAGGTAAAACTCGGGGATCTGTACGTTAAAAACGGAATTATCCAGCAGGCGTTCCATCTGGTACTCGCCTTTCATGCTGCCCATATCTGTTTTTAGGTTACAGCCCGATACGTACTCGTGAGAATTACCCGGCTCAATTACAGGCTGCTGGCCTACCACACCTTCGCCTTCTACCTCGCGTTTGGCTCCGTTTGAGTCAAAAATATACCAGTGGCGGCTCATTAAGCGCACGGCATAGTTGCCCAGGTTCTCTATGGTTACCCGGTAGGCAAACATAAAGTGATCATTGGCAGGGTTAGAATATTCGGGCTGGTAAATTGTTTCAACTGAAACCTTAACACCATCAGTTATGGTAGTAGCCATGTTTGTAATCTCTTTTAATTCAAATATATAGCATCGCGGCTAATATTACGCCATTTCAAAGGCATATTTTTTGTCAACCTCTGCTAAAATATCCATAATCTCTTCTACGGTGGCTGCGGTAACAAGTTTCATCCTAAACTCTTTAAAATCGGGCACACCTTTAAAATAGTTGCTATAGTGGCGGCGCATCTCAAAAATACCGGTGCGCGGGCCTTTCCATTCCATGCTTTTTTCGAGATGGGTTTTACAAACATCTATCCGCTCGGCAATGGTAGGCTTATCTAAATGCTGGCCGGTTTTAAAGTAATGCTTTACCTCGCGGAAGATCCACGGGTAGCCAATTGCGGCACGGCCTATCATCATGCCATCCACCTCAAACTGCATGCGCCATTCGGCAGCCTTTTCAGGTGAATCAATATCCCCATTACCAAATATCGGGATCTTAATCCTCGGGTTCTTTTTAATATCGCGTATCAGCGCCCAGTCTGCAACGCCTTTGTACATCTGCGCACGGGTGCGGCCGTGTATGGTAAGGGCTTTAATGCCTACATCCTGCAGGCGTTCGGCTACTTCGTAAACGTTTTTGGTGTTATCATCCCAGCCTAAGCGGGTTTTTACGGTTACCGGTAAATGGGTAGCCCCTACAACCGCTTTGGTCATGGCTACCATTTTATCAATATCCTGCAATAAACTGGCACCGGCGCCACGGCAAGCAACCTGTTTTACCGGGCAGCCATAGTTAATATCCATCAGATCGGGCCCGGCAAGGGAGGCTATTTCGGTAGCCTCGCGCATGTGATCGATGTCACTGCCAAAGATCTGGATGCCTATAGGGCGCTCATACTCGAAGATATCAAGCTTCTGCCTGCTTTTGGCGGCATCGCGAATCAATCCTTCCGAAGAAATAAACTCCGTATACATCATATCCGCACCGTTTTGTTTGCAAACATAACGGAACGGCGGGTCGCTTACATCCTCCATTGGAGCAAGTAACAGCGGGAACTCCCCTAAATCAATATTTCCTATTTGTACAGACATGGGTTATATTCGTGCAAATTTACGAAAATTAAGCTACATGGTAAAAAAGCCTGTAAATCAGATGTCACCGGGACTTCAATTTCTTGTATTTACGTTGCTATCGGTATCCATCATCTTTGTTTTTAACCTGATAGGGCTTGGTATTCTGATGGGTTTATATGGGCTTGGAATAATACAGGATATTATGGCTTTAGATTTTACCAACCCGCAAACTACACAGGCATTATACATTTTACAGATTGTAAGCACCACTATACCCATTTTTATTGCCCCGGTAATATTTGCCCGCTTTGTTGTAAAAGAACCTGCAGAATATATAAAGAGCAACTTTCGTTTCCCGTTGGTGTTGTTTGCAATAGCGTTTGTTATTATGCTGATATCATCGCCGTTTATAGAGTTACTGAGCAATATTAACCAGCGGATGGTACTGCCAGAGTTTTTAAAATGTATAGAACGCTGGATGCGCGCGAGTGAAGACCAAGCCCAAAAGATAACCAAGGCTATTTTAAAAATGGATAATGTTTGGCAGATGCTGAAGAACCTGTTTTTAATTGGTTTCCTCACTGCCATTGTTGAAGAATTTATGTTCCGCGGAGTATTGCAAACCATTATGCTACGCTGGACCAAGAGCACACACGCCGCCATTTGGATAACAGCAGCCCTGTTCAGTGCTTTCCATATGGAGTTTTACGGCTTTTTGCCAAGGATGCTTTTAGGTGGTTTGTTTGGTTATTTTGTAGCTTGGAGCGGCAGCATCTGGCCGGCGGTATGGGGGCATTTTTTAAATAACGGCACAGCGGTAGTTGTAACATATTTATATCAGCAGAAAAAAATTAAGCTAAACCCCGAAGATTCGCACACATTTAGTTATGGCGGCTATATATTTAGCGCTATAATTATTATAATTTTGCTGTTGGTATATAAAAACGCAGCATCGGGCAAAAAGCAGGCAGCTAACATTAATGGAGAAGAACTGGGTTAAAATTTTTACATCAACCAATTTTTATCAGTCAGAAATTGTTAAGCAGGTGCTTACCGGCCACCATATTGATGCTGTTTTACTCAACCGGCAGGCATCTTCCCACCACGACTTTGGCGATATTGAAGTTTACATTCACCAGGAAGATTTTAGCACAGCCATTGAGATAATGATCTTGAACCAAATGAACTTATGAAGACACGCGCCATCACAGGCTTCTTTTTTATTATAGTAATGCTCGCCTCGGTTAGCCTGGGCGATTACGTTTTCGGAGCTTTTTACCTGTTGCTTTGCCTGTTTTGCCTGTATGAATTTTACGGCCTTAATATTAAAAGCGGCATCGAGCCTAACCGCGTTGCCGGTTTTGCTACCGTTGTGCTTATTTACTCCGGCTTTGCTATCCTCAACTATACCGGTTTATATGCGTTGCCAACGTTAAGCGGGCGCAACTGGGGATATGTTTTGTTGTTCCTGTTGCCCTTATCATTCAGTGCCATATTTATACAGGAGCTGTTTAAAATATCGGCATCACCATTTACCAATATAGCCTATACCCTGGCCGGGATAGTATTTGTATGCGTGCCGTTTACATTTTTCCACGCGCTGGCTTACATAAAAATTGGCGCCGAACATAGCCTGCATATCCCGCTTGGGTTTTTGCTTATGCTTTGGGCTAACGATACCGGGGCTTACCTGGTTGGCCGGGCCATTGGCCGCACTAAGCTATTTGAGCGCCACTCACCTAAAAAAACCTGGGAAGGCTTTATCGGTGGTGTTTTGATCAGCGCGGGGGTAGGTTTTATCATCAGCATTTATTTTAAAGAACTGCCCTGGAACCAGTGGGTATCTATCGCTATCATCATTGGCTGCTTTGGCACCATGGGCGATCTGGTAGAATCGATGTTTAAAAGAAGCATCAGTATAAAAGATTCGGGAGGCATATTGCCGGGCCACGGCGGTTTGCTGGATAGGTTTGATGGCTTTTTAATGGCTGCCCCAATTGTATATACTTACTTATACTTTGTTGTAAATGTTTAGTTTTGTATTAATTTTTTAAACCTATATATAACTGATATGACTATCCATAAAGAAGGATACACCTCCATTGCCTTGTGTGTTCTGTTCATAGCCGTAGTGAATGCGCTGATACAATTCTATTACCCCGATGCGCACACGGTTAAATGGATAGTGTACATATTATCTTTTATGCTGTTCTTTATTATCCTGCAGTTTTTCCGCAGCCCGGTTCTGATGCTGAATGCCGAAGAAACCCAGGTGCTTTGCCCTGCAGACGGTAAGGTTGTAGTAATTGAAGAAACTGAGGAAACCGAGTATTTTAAAGATAGGCGCATCCAGGTATCGGTATTTATGTCGCCAATTAATGTGCACATTAACCGTAACCCAATCAGCGGAATAGTAAAATACTTTAAATATCACCCGGGCAAGTACTTAGTTGCCTGGCATCCAAAATCATCTACCGAGAACGAGCGCACTACCGTTGTTACCGAGAACAGCGAAGGCGTAGCAGTATTATTTCGCCAGATTGCAGGCGCTTTGGCCCGCCGTATTGTATGGTACGTTAAAGAAGGCGACCAGGTACAACAAGGCCACCAGTTTGGCTTTATTAAGTTTGGGTCGCGCGTGGATATCTTTTTACCGCTAAACTCTAAAATTAACGTAGATATTAACGATGTAGTAAAAGGCGGCCGCACGGTTTTAGCTGAGCTGCCATCGGTAGGCAAATTTGTTGAGATAGACGAAGTGCCGGATGAGGTTTATGTACCCGAATTGGGCGAGGCGCAGGAAATAGAGCTTTCTAACGAGCATGGTGCAGAAACCATGGTTGTAGAGCACGAAGAGGTAAAAAAAACACCAAGAAGGGCCGGTACCCGAAAAGCCAAAGTGGCCCCTAAAGAAAAATTCGCAAAGCCGAGAAAATAGGCTTTTAGTTAATTGGGAGATTGGTTGATTTGGTGAATCGTTAGTAACCCAATCAACTATTCACCACCCAAAACTAATACTGCCATACGCCCAGCTCCCAGTTCATGAGGCGCTTTTTGAGGCGGTCAGATTCGCTTAGTTTATCAATGCCAGTAGCGTAATCTCGGATGCGTTCGTCTTTATCGTTAGATTCCTTTACCACGTAGCTGGCAAACAAGCGTTTCATAAATACATCATCATAGCTGAGGCCGGTGGCATCATTGCTACGGTTAATGGCTTCCTTGCTGGCCAGTATAGGCCTTGCCTGCGGGAAATAGATCCAGAAGGCGGGCTGATAATCTAACTTAACATCGCCTGCGTTTGCCCTTATCAGCGGGGCTATGCCAATTATCCGTGGCTCAAAAATGCCGCGTTGTTTATCAAAAAACCAATCTTCTTTAATGCGGAACTTTACCACGCTATCGGGGTTAAGTTCGCCTGGCACTATCTTAGATCCTGTTTTTTGTCCGTTTTTATCAAATATGTCTACCACGCTGCTATCGGCCATTCTGTTACGGGCTTGGGCGGCGGTAAGCCGGGTTAAAAACTCATCGCCATTCGGGTCGCCTTTGGTGGCTGTGGCATCGTAGGCTGTAATATCTCGCGTGGCAATGGCATCCAGCAGCACATCTATTAAACGTTGCTTGGGCGATGCCATATAGCGGTTCATTTTATCGCGCACATCAATCTCGCGCCATACTCTTTTGGCAAAGGTTACATCGCTCTCGCGCTGGTTGGCGTAGGGCGTAATTTTAGTAGCGTTGGGGATATTGGTCTTTTTATAATAACCATCCAGCGGGCGCATAGCTGCAGGTTTCACAATGGTGAACTGCCCGGGCGTACAAACACTCGCCGAGTATTCCTTACCGTTGTAAGATTTATCGCTGGTCCAGGTGCCATCAATAGCAAATAAGGTGTTAAGCGAATCTAGCGAAAAAGTGCCGCGCATTTTTTTGAGGCAGAAGAGGTATAGCCCATTTTCGCAATCGCAGCTTACCGCTTTATATTCATCCAGGATAATGTTGCGGCCGTTAACCGACCCTGTGAGCGCGAACACCACTTTATGGTTATCCATAGTGGTAAAAGTGGAGATACCGCTTAGGGTTTTGCCGCTTTGCACAATATCCAGCTCCAGTTTAAATTTAATGTCTTTATTAAGCTGCGGCAGTTCGCCAAGCCATTTGCCAGTAAGGTTTTGCCCCAAAACAGAGGTGCCGAATAAAAGAGAGAGGATAAAAAACGCGTATCTCATCAAGAAATTAATGATTAAACAAAAAAAGCCCTTCTGCATTGCAGAAAGGCTTCAATATACAAAATTGTAAATTAAACTCTTTTAGATTTGATACGAGCTGCTTTACCGGTAAGGGCACGCAGATAGAACAATTTAGCGCGGCGTACTTTACCAACACTGTTCACTTCAATTTTATCAATGTTTGGAGAGTTGATAGGGAAGATACGCTCAACACCTATGCCGTTAGAAACTTTACGAACAGTGAAAGTTTCGCTGTTACCAACGCTGTTACGTTGTAAAACTACGCCCTGGTAAACCTGAACGCGTTCTTTGTTTCCTTCTCTAATTTTATAATGCACGCTAACAGTGTCACCGGCTTTGAAAGCGGGAAATTGATTCTTAACTACTGATTGCTCTTCTACAAATTTTACTAAATCCATGATTTTTAGCTCTTAAAGCGATTTTTAACCCGTAAAAATCGGAGTGCAATTATAGGGATATTTTTTGAAATAAAAAAGTATGTTTTAAAAATTTCCACATTTTGTTTTTTATGCACATTTTGTTAGGGGCGAGTGGGTGATTACGTTGAGTTGGTGAATGGTTAATATTGCCGTAACTACGCTCTTAGTCAACCACTCACTATTCTCTATTCTAACAAGTCCGGCCTTCTTTTTTTAGTGCGCTCTACGGCTTGTTCAAAACGCCATTGTTCTACTTTTGGGATGTCGCCGCTTAGCAGAATATCCGGTACTTTATGGCCGTTCCAATCGGCTGGGCGGGTATAAACGGGGGCATCCAACAGATCGTTCTGGAAAGAATCTGACAGGGCCGAGGTTTCATCAGACAATACACCCGGAATCAGCCTTACCACAGCATCTACCAGAACTGCTGCCGGCAGTTCGCCGCCGGAGAGTACGTAATCTCCAATAGAAATTTCGCGGGTAACATATATATCGCGGATGCGCTGATCGATGCCTTTATAATGGCCGCAAAGGATAATGATATTTTTTTTGATGGATAGCTGGTTAGCAATGCCCTGGTTTAGCGTTTCGCCATCGGGCGACATAAAGATAATCTCGTCGTACTCCCGTTCACTTTTCAATTTTTCGATACAGGTTGCAAATGGCTGAATAGTCATCACCATACCGCTGCCGCCGCCGTAAGGGTAATCATCTACACTTTTTTGTTTGCCGGTAGAATAATCGCGCAGGTTATGCACCATAATTTCGGAGATACCTTTTTTTTGGGCACGCTGTAAAATAGAATGGGCAAATGGGCTTTCCAGTAAACCCGGCAATACAGAAATGATATCGAAACGCATGCCACAAAGATAAACTTTTATTGCTGTGCAGATATGCAGTTTTAAGATGTAGTTAAAACACAGCTCTATGCAAAAGAACTGCTATAACAGTATATTTACTACAATATTTCTTTTGGACCTATGCCCCGATATGCTGATAAATCCCCCACAAGTTTCCGGCAGGGTCTGTAAAATGAGCAGTTCTTTCTGAAGAATCTTTATCAATAGGTTGCGTAATAACGCCACCGTTCTGCGTAATGGCATTAACAGTAGCTTCAGCGTTATCAACCATTATTGAAATAAGTAAACCTGCTTCGCTTATGGGTTTGCGGCCGGTTATCCATGTGCCACTTACTTCTCCAACACCATCGTCAAAGGAAACACGTCCGCCATGATCTCGCCGGATCCTCCAGTTAAATGTTTTCTCAAAAAATGTGGCAGACGCCGCAATATCATCTGCAGGAATCTCAATGTAGCATACTTTGCCATTGCCATAAGTGGGTTGTTTTTCTTCCATAGGTTAAAGCTTATATTATGTTTGAATTATTAATTTATATCTGCCTATATCACTTTTTCTATAAGCCAATGGTGCCCAAACGGGTCAATAAATTTGCCTTGCCGGTAGCCGTAATCATAATCCTGTACGGGAGAAGTGATTATAGCGCCGGCAGCTTCTGAGCTGGCCATTACTGCATGTACGTCATCTACCATTAAGCCAATAGTAACGGTGCTGCCACCATTTGCTGCCGGACTAACCGCATTGGAATGCGCCGTTTGCTCGTGCAGATGAAATAGCGCGCCGTTGATGCTCAATTCGGAAACATGAATGGTTCCATCGTTATTGCTAAAGCGGCGCAGTTCCTCCGCATCGAATGCTTTAATGTAAAAACTAATATCGGTTATTCCGTTTGGGATAACTAATTGTGGTGCGAATGTGGGCCTAACTTCCATTATGACACGTTGATTAGACCTAATCTACTAAAAATAACGAATATGTTTTTTTTTGGCAAGGTTACGGGCATCATTTAATAAACAGGCAGCAAGTATAGCCGCCAATAAAATTATAAACAGCCCGCATAAATGTAAATAATTATCCTGTAACCAGGTGAAGCCGTTGTTATTAAGAAAGTAGGCAAATATGCCAGCTGCGCAAATAAGCAATACTGCGCTACAGCAGTACAAAAGGGTACTTTTTAATCTGACAGACATAAAGAAGAAGGGTTAGTTTAAATATTAGTGTTATAATATTAACGAAGCCCCACATATAAATGCAACAGCAATATGCATATTTATTTAAACCCCGGTGTTAAAAACTATAGAAGCAAGGGTAGTTATTCGTCTAAACAAAGTATATTATTCGGCCCTGCCAAACAGCTTTAAAGGAAATAAATCCAAGACAACTCCCTTAGTAAACCACTTATTCTTTACGTTAATCATTGCTCTCAAAAATCACGTTCACGTTGGGCGTATCGCCTGTTACAGCTTTAAATTTTCCTCTGTTTTCGTCCGCATCAAATATATCGTAGTAGCTGATTTTAGTATTACCTACTGATTTTAATTTGCCTATCAATTCATCCCGGTCAAATATATCGTAGTATTTTATGGGGATCCCTCCTACCGATTTAAGCTTGCCTATCAACTCATCACGGTCAAATACATCATAATAAGTAAACTTAACCGAGCCTATTGATTTTACCTTGCCAAGCAGCTCATCTCGGTCAAACCTGTAATAATATTTAACGCGTAAATTATTTATCTTATTCAGTTTCCCCGGCGCATCCCAGTCCGTATTGCTGTTATAATCACGGTCAACATTGCTGTTCCTATCCACTTGGACACCCCCTCGCGAATCTAAAAACACCAGCAGGCCATCTAATTCAACTGCACTAACCACGGCGTAGCGCTCGCTTATATACAGATCTACCTTAACAGACGACTGCGCATAGCAAAAAAGGCCTGAGCCTAAAAACAAAACAAGTAATAAGAATAATTTAGATTTCATTTTGTGTATAAGAAGGTTGCGTAAAATATAGCGGCGTATTCATTCTCGTTGCTATACTTTTGATGAATAAGCTGGCAATAAGTTTAACAGCAAATAAGTTTTTAAACAGCTTATAACAAGGGCGATCCGCAATGTTTGCAAAAAGAGGCGTCGCCATCGTGCCCTTCGCGGCCGCAATTGGGGCAGGCCTCCGGGAGTTCTTTCTTTTGCTTGGCGGCAATAGCAAGGTCATGCGTTAGGATGCCCGTAGGCACGGCTATAATGGCATAACCTATCAGCATTACCACCGAGGCTACGAATTTACCCATAGGGGTTACGGGCGAAATATCGCCATAACCCACCGTGGTGATGGTTACAATGGCCCAGTAAATACTTTCGGGGATGTTAGAGAACCCGTTCTCGCGTTTTTCTACCAGGTACATAATAGAACCCAATATAACCGTAAGGGTAAGCACGGTAAGTAAAAAAATGCTGATCTTGCGCAGGCTGCCTTTAAGCGCCACGGTGAGGAAATTTATCTCGGTAAGAAAACGGCTCAGTTTAAAGATGCGGAACACCCTCAGCAGCCTCAACGCCCTAAATACAAGCAACGACTGCGCCCCTATAAAGAAAATACTAAGATAAGATGGAATGAGTGCAACGAGATCTATAATCCCCAGGGGACTAAACACATACCGTACAGGCTTTCGGATACTAATGAGCCTTAAGATATATTCGATGGTGAACAGAACCGAGTAACCCCATTCGGCAAACTGAAACAGCCGGCCATATTGCTGGTGAATGCTTTCCACACTATCCAGCATCACAACAATAATACTGGTGAAGATGGCTATCAGCAGGCCAACATCAAACGCTTTGCCTGCACGTGTGTTAGATTCATAAATAATCTCGTGCAATCTAAAACGCCAGTCTCTTTCAGCTTCGGGTGATGTCATAACGGGGTGGGCATATCAGCGTAAATATAACATCATGCAACCGGCTTTGTGTGGATAACACGGTTAATAAATCCCGGCGGTTGTTACTCCATGTAAACATCAAGTAAACCTTCGGGCAGATCTACCGATACAATGTTTTTAACCAGATCGATGCCTTGTACAATACTTTCATTGAGCGGAAACAGCACCTCGCTCCCTTTATAGTTTACAGCGGCAATTAACTGCTGCGGAAACTCGTGGATATCTGTTATCTCACCCAGTTCGCCCTCGTAGATATCAACCGCGATAAAACCTTTCAAATCTTTCAGGGTAAATTCTTCCTTCTTCTTTTTGGGTTTGGCTTTGTTGGGCAGGTACAGGTCTTTCTTTACCAGCATGGCAGCTTTCTCAATAGTATCCACATCCTCCAGGTAAAGGTAGGCCATGTTCTTTTGCAGATGTTTTATAGATTCTACAAAGTAAGGCACCAGCTTGCCCGATACCTCAATAAAAAGCGAGGTGATCTTAATTTTGGGCGCATCCTCAAAGTCGATATACAACTGCATCTCGCCCTTAAGCCCTTTTGTTTTTAGTATGCTTCCTATCCTGAAATAGCCGTCTGTGGTCATTGTTAACTGCTTTTAAATAACAATGGCGAAGAACCGTTGGGTTGCTTCGCCATTATCTGTTTGTGATCAAAGGGAAAAGAAAACCTGATTAACTAATCACTGTTCTCTAACCTCTTATCGCTAAATTATTCAGCGCTTTCTGCTTCAGTTTCGTCAGCAGCTGGTGCTTCTTCAACCTCTTCGGCAACTGGTGCATTTTTAGCAGCAATAGCTGCAGCTTTGTCTTCTTTCTTTTTAGCTTCAGCAATTAAAGCAATTTTACGTGCTTCTTCTTTAGCTGAAGAAAGGTTTGATTTTTTGCCGGTGATTTTACCGTCTTTTTGATCTAACCACTCAGCGAATTTAGCATCTGCCTGTTCTTCTGTTAAAGCGCCTTTTTTAACACCACCTTGTAAGTGTTTTTTGTATAATACACCTTTGTAAGAAAGTATTGCACGGCAGGTATCGGTTGGCTGTGCGCCACTGTTTACCCAGTTAAGGGTTTTCTCAAAATTGATGTCGATTGTAGCCGGATTGGTGTTAGGGTTGTATGAACCTATACGCTCAATAAAACGACCGTCTCTTGGAGCACGGGCATCTGCTACTACGATGTAGTAAAAAGGTTTTCCTTTTTTACCGTGTCTTTGCAGTCTGATCTTAGTTGCCATTCTTTAAATTTTATGTATTCAACATTGTCCCCGGAGTTCTTTCTGCGGGGATGCAAAGGTATAAATAAAAACAACATTTTAAAAGCCTTATTATTAATTACATGGAATTATGTACATCCGCTTATTTAATGGGTTGCTATTGCACTTATTAACAGCTTATTTATTATAACTTTATATTTATTACCAACACCGCCCCATGCAGCAAACCATTTTGCCATTATTAAGCGATTGTGTTATAGCCTTTAACCTAAGCCAGCAAAAGTTTATCATCATAAGCTCTTGCACAGGCATACTTATGGGCGATGCGCAGCAAGCGGTTGCAGCCGAAAAAGATTTTTGGTACAAACACATTCATCCGGATGATGGCAGGTTGGCAATACAGGCTAACAATGCCGTTAACGAAACCAGGGGCGTGGAAACAAGTTATCGTATCATATCGCCCGGTATAGGGAGGACCCATTACATCAACGAGAAAAGAAGCATTTATACCGATGCGGTAACCGGCGATAAAATTCTGCAAAGCATCCTGAATGAGCAGGCAGGCAATGCAACAACCGGAAACCCGGCCGACAATGAAAAAGATGAGTCGCTTAAACGCGAGCAGTTTTTGCACTCGCTGATAGATTCGCAAACTAATTTTCTAATCCGGCTGGACAGAAACGGCTGCTTTACCTTTGTAAACAAACAGTACTGCAAAGTATTCGGCTATTGCGAGGACGAACTTATTGGTCAGCATTTTTCCATCAACACTGCGCCCGAAGACCTGGAGCGTTGCCAGAACGCTTTTATTACCTGCATTAATAATCCAGGCAAAATTATTCCCCTTAACCGGTATAAGCTGAATAAGAACGGCAGCCGCCACCCTACCGAGTGGGAGTTTATATCGGTTATTAATGAAACCGGCGAGGTAAGCGAGATACAGGGCGTTGGGCAGGATATAAGCCAGCGCATTAAAATTGAGGAACAGGTTAAACAAACCGCCGACAAACTGGACAGCTTTATTGAAAGTATAACCGACTCCTTTTTTATAGTAGATACCAACTGGCGCTTTATTAAGATCAACACCTCGCTGGAAAAGGTATCGGGCAAAACCCGCGGCGAAATGATGGGGCATACACTATGGGAGGTTTTTTCACCTTTATTGAACACCCCTTTTGAAACCAATTACAGGATGGCTCTCGCCACACAGCAAACCGTAAAGTTTACTGCTTATTACGAGCCGCTTAAGCTTTGGTTCCGCACATCGGTTTATCCATCTGCCGAAGGCTTAACTGTTTTTGTGAGGAATATAACCAAACAAGTGCTGGCTGAAGAAGAACTCACCTTTACCCGCAACAACCTGGAAACGCTGATCAACAATACCGAGGATCTCATTTGGTCGGTAACACTGGATGGCCGCTATATTTATACTAACCAGGCCTTTCAAAAAAATGTAACAGAAGCTACCGGCATACCACCCTTTTCGGGCAGCCCGGTAGGGTTTGATGGCTATGATAATGCAACCGCTAAATTATGGCAAGGCTATTACCAGCGCGCCTTTAATGGCGAGCGCTATACTGTTTCTAACGAAGCTGTGGATCCGATTACCGGCCATTCGGTTTGCTATGAGGTAAGCTTTAACCCTATTTATAAAAGCAACGGCCAAATTACCGGTGTAGGCTGTTTTGCGCGGGATATCACCCTGCGGCTTAAAACAGAGCGTGAGATAATGAGCCAGAACGACCGCTTAAGGCAAATTGCATCCTTAAGTTCGCATGAATTGCGCCGCCCGGTTGCCAGTATGCTGGGCCTTATTAATATTATTGATTTTGAACACTTTGACAACCCCGAAAACAAGGTAACCATTGATTATCTGCTGGTAGTAGGTAAAGAGATTGACCAGGTTATTCAGCAGATAGTGGATAATACCTTCACCGGAAAATCTGTTTGAAAAATAAATTTCAAATTTTCTGTAACAACTAAATCGGCCTATAATCTTAATATCACTATATAGCCAAGGTCTCATAAAGCTATAAGATTTTGTGAGGGATCCGCACCTTAAGGGTCCCGTTAAAATAATCAAAAAACAAATGTCTGATTCTATTCCAATTCTCCAATTCTGGTGGGTGCTGCCGCTTGTTGCCGCCCTTTTTGCGTACAAATTTGTACTACAGGTTTTTTTTGGTATGATCATCGTCCCGGATGACCGTATTGGTTTGGTTGTTAAAAAATTTACGCTCTACGGCGATAAGCGCATGCCCGATGGGCGTATAATTGCCATTAGCGGTGAAGCCGGTATGCAGGCTAAACCGCTTGCCCCTGGTTTATACTGGCGTATGTGGCCGTGGCAATACACTATTACCATGGAGCAGTTCACGGTTATTCCGCAGGACAAGCTGGGCCTGGTAAAAGCCAAAGACGGTGCGCCAATGGATACCGGCCGTGTACTGGGCAAACCGGTAGACTGCGATAAGTTTCAGGATTCGCAGGCCTTCCTGGAAAATAAAGGGCAAAAAGGCCCGCAGGCTGCTTTCTTAACTCCGGGCAACTATCGTATCAATACCTTCCTGTTCGAAATTGTGATGGTGCCCATTACCAGCGTGCACGAAAACAAGGTGGGTATTGTAACCACGCTTGATGGTGAACCACTTGAAAAAGGCGAGATAGCCGGCGGCTCAGTACCGGGCCACCGTAACTACCAGGACCCGATGGCTTTTATCCAAAGCGGCGGTAAAAAGGGTTTACAAGAAGATGTGATACTTGCGGGTACCTATTACCTTAACCCATGGTTTGCCGTGGTAGAACAGGTGGAAATGACACATATCCACATTGGTTTTGTAGGCGTGGTAAACTCCTTTGTAGGCCCCGAGGGTAAAGATACCAGCGGTACAGGTTTCACCCATGGTAACATTGTTAAAAAGTATGATAAAGGTGTTTGGGATGAGCCATTAGACCCGGGCAAGCACCCGGTGAATATTTACACCCATACGGTAGAAATAGTGCCAACAACCAACATTGTGCTTAACTGGGCCAACAGCCGCACCGAATCACACGAACTGGATAAGAACCTGTGCACCATTAGTGTAAGGTCTTCAGATGGTTTTACCTTTAATCTGGATGTATCGCAGATCATCCACATCCCGCGCAATGAGGCACCTAAGGTTATTGCCCGTTTTGGTAATATGAAAAACCTGGTATCGCAGGTACTGGAGCCTACCATTGCCAACTACTTCCGTAACTCGGCACAAAAGAGTGGTGTGATTGAGTTTTTAACCGCCCGTTCACAAAGGCAGGAAGATGCCCGCACGCAGATCAGCAAAGTACTGAACGAATACAACGTGGAAGGTGTGGATACCCTGATAGGTGACATTGTACCGCCGGAAGCCCTGATGAAAACCCTTACCGACCGTAAAATAGCCGAGCAGGAACGCGTTACTTACGAAATACAAAAAAGCGCCCAGGTTGAGCGTAAGGAATTTGAAAGTGCCAAAGCAGGTGCCGATATGCAGCCGGAGGTTGTAAAATCAACCCGCCAGGTTGAAATAAACACCCAGATGGCTGCCTCTAAAGTAGCTGCTGCAAGAGGTGACGCCGAATCGCGTACCATTAACGCCCGTGCAGATGCTGAGAACAAAACCATCATTGCCCATGCGGATGCCGAAGCCAAAACCATCAACGCCAAAGCCGACGCCGCGGCTACCGAAGTAAACGGTAATGCCGATGCCGGTAAAATTAAAGCCATAGGTTTGGCCGAAGCAGAAGTAACAAAGCAGAAAACCGAAGCCATGGGTACCGAGCAATACGCTATAGTACGTGTTGCCGAAACCTTAGCCATGAACGGGATTAAACTGGTACCAGAGATCCTGATAAACGGCCAGAACGGAGGCGGCAATGGCATGATAGATGCCCTGATAGGCAACGAAATGCTTAAAAAACTGCAAAGAGAAGCCGGGGCTAAAACCCAGTATGCTAAGCATGAAGATGTAGATTAAGGTTGCTCAAAACTCTTCAACCCTGTCATTCCGAACCGGGGTGTAGTGGAACTGTGTGCAAAGGCGAGTGTGAGGAATCTTCTTCAATTTGCAAAGTAGGTTACTTATCTAATGAACAAGATTTCTCGTCGCTGCGCTTCCCTCGAAATGACAAAAAGGAGAAGTATAAAAGCAAAGAAGCCGCTCAAATGAGCGGCTTCTTTGCTTTTATTTATACAACTTATTATATCGCCAGTATCTCTACTATCTTTAAAAAGTTGGGGTTAATTTCAACAGTGTGTTTGCAGGCGTATTCAAAGGGGGTGTAAGATATCTCGTTATGGATAACGCCTATCATTTCGTTACGGTGGCCATTCATCAATGCTTCTACAGCTGCAACGCCCACACGGCTTGCCAGTACTCTATCCATACACGACGGGCGGCCTCCGCGCTGAATGTGGCCCAGGATAGAAACCCTGGTATCGTAATGCGGGAAACGTTCTTTTACATGGCGGCCTATTTCAAAAGCGCCACCGGCATCATCGCCCTCGGCAACTATTACAATTTTTGATAGTTTATCCTTACGGCCATGCTCTAAACGCTCGCAAAGGGCATCAATATTGGTTTTGCTCTCCGGGATAACAATAGCTTCCGCGCCGGATGCAATGCCCGTACGTAAGGCGATCAGCCCGCTATCGCGGCCCATTACTTCTACAATAAATACCCTGTCGTGAGATTCTGCCGTGTCGCGAATCTTATCAACTGCATCAATAACTGTATTAATTGCCGTATCGTAACCGATGGTAAAATCGGTACCCAAAAGGTCGTTATCAATAGTGCCGGGTAAACCTACTACAGGGATATCGTACTCCGTGCTGAAAATATGCGCGCCGGTAAAAGTACCATCGCCGCCGATGGCCACAAGGGCATCAACGTTATGTTTTTTCAGCTGGTCATAAGCCAGTCTGCGGCCTTCTTTGGTTTTGAACTGTTCGCTGCGGGCGGTTTTAAGAATAGTACCACCACGCTGAATAATGTTAGATACCGATTTCCTGTCCATGGCAAAAAACTCGCCATTTATCATTCCCTCGTATCCCCTGCGGATGCCGGTAACTTCAAGTCCGTTATAAATTGATGAACGTACAACCGCGCGGATAGCGGCATTCATACCCGGTGCATCACCTCCGGAAGTAAAAACTCCTATGTTTTTGATCTGCGTCATTTTTAAAAGGGCGCTGTCGCTTTATAAAACGTGAATTTGCTTAATCAACTGCAGCAGTAACGGTTATATTTTAACCCTATTGCAAAAGTTTGGCGAATTTACATTTTTTTGATGAGAAAGACAGGCAATAAACCTAATCTAACTGTAATGGGCTGATTTTATGTGTTAAACCTACAACCGGTTTTTACTTACCTGCCTTGTATGCAGCCAGGCCGCTATCTAAAAACTTAATATAATTACTCACGCTATAGTTTGCGCCTTGTGGCGGTACCAGAACCTTACCGTCACCATTCATAATAACATAGTTGGGCTGCGAGTTTGAGTTGAAATCTTTTGCTTCCATATCGCTCCATTTGGCACCAATGGTTTTTATTTTCTTACCACTGTAGGTAGAAACAAATTGGTCTTTCAGATCCAACTCTGCTTTATCATCTACAAACAACTGTAATAAAATATAGTCGTTTTTTATCTTTTTGAAAACCTCCGGGTTTGACCATACATCGGCTTCCATCTTACGGCAATTAACACATACAAAGCCCGTAAAATCTATCAGGATCGGTTTATTTAATTCTTTTGAAACAGCTAACGCCTGCTCATAATCGTACCAGGAATCCAAGCCTTTTATCTTGTTGCTTACGTAGTTGGCGGCATATTTCTTCTCTCCTATTTTAGTAGAAGGTGCAGAAACAGATGCAACCGGGCCACCAGCATCAGGCGCTAAAGAAAGGTTAAAATCCTGCGTTCCTTCAGGGGGCAAAAATGCACTGATAGCCTTCAATGGCGCACCCCAAAGCCCTGGTATCATATATACAACAAATGCAAACGTTATTATAGATAAGAATAGCCTTGGGATACTTACATAAGGCACGTCGCTATCGTGCGAAAACTTCAGCTTACCCAACAGATACAAGCCCAACAGAAAGCAAATTGCTATCCATAATGACAAGAACACCTCGCGGCTAAACAAGTTCCAATGATATGCTAAGTCTACATTAGAAAGAAATTTCAAAGCAAAAGCTAGTTCTAAAAAGCCCAGTACCACTTTTACACTATTAAGCCAGCCGCCAGATTTTGGCAGGCTTTTAAGCAGCGACGGGAACATAGCAAATATGGTGAACGGTAACGCCAGTGCGAACGAAAAGCCAAACATACCAATGGCCGGCGCCAGGCGATGCCCTTTAGATGCGGCATCTACCAGTAAGGTACCAATAATAGGCCCGGTACATGAAAATGATACCACAACCAGGGTAGCAGCCATAAAAAATATACCAGCCATACCGCCTTTATCAGAATTTTCATCCAGCTTGTTAGCAAGGGAACTTGGCAATGTAAGTTCAAAGGCACCCAGGAATGAAATACCGAATACGATCAGCAACAAAAAGAAGAAGATATTAAAGATACCATTGCTTGCCAATGCGTTAAGCGCATCAGAACCAAATGCCAAAGTAATGATGAGCCCAAGGCCTACGTAAATTACTATTATAGACAGCCCATAAATAATGGAGTGCATAATGCCTTTGGCCTTGCTCCCGCTTTTTTTGGTGAAAAAGCTTACCGTTAATGGCAAAAGCGGATAGATACAGGGCAACAAAACTGCTGTAAAACCACCCAAAAGCCCTTCTATAAATATTTGCCAAAGCGTTTTAGGGATTTCTTTACTCCCAACAGCAGCTGTGGCAGGTGACGCTTTCGCAACAGAATCCGCATTTGCTTTTGCCACCGAATCGGCTTTCTTTTTAGCTGCGAGGCTATCTGCCGCTGTTGGGATATCGGTAAACTGTAAATCGCCGGTAGAAACCGTATCTGCTGCTGTTTGTACGGCCTTAGCTTGCTGCGGCGTTAATACCGAAAAAGCAAACAGGGTTATTAAAATTAAAAGGGCGTTCTTAAAAAGGCTGCGCGGGGTAGCTTGTATCATTACTTGTTGTTGCTGTATTATTTACCTAAAGGGATGCTGAATTCAACCTCTTCCGGTGGAAGGCATTTCATATCGTTGCAAGTCATGTATTCCAGTTTACCGGTAACCGCTGCAGCTTTGGCCGATTTGAGCTTTACCTTCTGCTGAAACACAACCGTGTTTTCAAAGTAGCTCACATTCATGCTAAATGCTTTCTCAAATTTAGTGATCGGTTTTGGCTCGGTGGTTTTACCAACAGGCGCGTATTCTTTAGATGGGTTAAAGGTGAAGGTTGTTTTAATAGGCCCGCCTTCTTTAACTGTTTGCGAGTAAATATGCCAGTCTTTCTGTATGGTGGCTTTTAAAAATACAATCGCTTCGGTAGCGCTTACTTTTTTAGCCGCGTATGACCATTTTACCGGAGCTTCTATCTGTGCAAAAGCCGCTGTGCTGATAACTAACACAGCCAATAACATTAATATTCTTTTCATCTTTATATATTAAACTTCTGTTTATGTGTAAATTTATTTGCCAACCGGGATAGAAAATGAAACCTCTTCCGGCGGCAGGCAATGATCGGCGCAAGCTAAAAACTCCAGTTTACCTGTTATAACCGGTGCGCCTGCTTTAAGCTTAACCTTTTGCTGAAATACAACCGAGTTTTCAAAGTAGCCAACATTCATTTTAAACACCTTCTCGTATTTCGTTATCGGTGCCGGCTCTGTAGTTTTTCCAACTAAGATATATCCTTTTGATGGCGTAAAAGTAAACTCCGTTTTTAAGGGCCCGCCTGGCTTTACATGCTGCGAGTAAATATGCCAGTTTTTATCAATCGTGGCTTTTATAAGTAAAACTGCTTCAATAGCACTTATCCTTTTAGATGCATATGACCATCGCACATGAGATTCTATCTGCGCCTTCGCGCCAATACTCATCATTAATGCGGTTACAGCCAAAAGGAGTTTTTTCATCTACTTATTTAAAAACGCAATTTCCTTTAAATTATAAGCTGCCTGTTTACCGTTACTTTCCACAACCAGCAGCCCGTTCTCTTTAACCGTTTTTATTATACCGGTAAACTCTTGTTCGTTCGACCGGAATTGACGCTCTTCGTTTAACCAGTATAAGCTGCTTAAGTATTCATTGCGTACCAAATCAACCCTTCCTGCTTTTAAATGCAGGTAATACGCTTCTATATGGTTGCAAATTTGAGATAATATATCTTTTAAATCATAATCCCTTTGTAATATCTGCTTTACCGAAGTGGCATTTCCGGCGCTTTGGGGGTAATTATCCTGGTTAACGTTGATACCGATACCTACAATGGCGTTTTTGATTTGTCCGCCCTGTATCATATTTTCAATTAACATCCCGCCGAGTTTCCTGTCGCCGTAATAAATATCGTTTGGCCATTTAATCTTAAGCTGAGAGCCAAGCAAGGGTTCAAGCGCTTTATAAACCCCTAAGCTAACGGCTCTTGTAAGATTAAACTGTTGCGCGGGTGTTACAAAAGAGGGCTTTAACAACAGGCTGAAGGTTAAATTTTTACCCGGCTCGGCATGCCAGGTGTTTTGGTGCTGCCCACGGCCGGCAAACTGGTGTTCTGCCATAATGACCGTTCCCTCTGGTACTGGCTTGGAATTTGACAGGATATTTTTGAGGAAATTGTTTGTTGAGTCAACTTCTTTTAGTGTCACTAAATTTTGTCCAACAAATAATCCTGAAAATATGTTATTTTGCAACGTATATATAATTAAAACCGAAATCGTTCAAAACTAATTCTTTTTGATGGTAAAAAGCAAAGTGTTAAATGAATCCACCTATATTTCTGAACTTGCCATACATGGTATGCAAGAGAAAAAGGGGAATGAACTCGTAAGGCTGGATCTTCGTAATATCAAAAGTTCGGTTGCGGATTACTTTGTAATTTGCCATGCCGATTCTGCCACACAAGTAAAAGCAATTGCAAATAGTGTTGAGGAAGAAATTTACAAAGCTGTACAGCAAGACCCTTGGCGCAAAGAAGGGCTTGAATATGGCGAATGGATACTGCTGGATTATGTTGATGTAGTGATACACATCTTCAGGACTGATAAACGTGAGTTTTATGGTGTTGAGGATCTATGGGGTGATGCTGAAATTAAAAGCTATAAAAGCGCTTAAATAAGCTCGGATATAATTCCCTCTAAATTTTTATTGATTGATCGTATTGAGCTTAGATAACATGAAAGACAAAGATAATAAGGCCGATGGCCAGAAACCGTTAAGGAAAATACCGAATAAAAAAATAACGCCCAAACCGCCTAAGTTTAATCTAATGTGGCTTTATGCTATTGCTATTATTGGTTTGTTAATTGTACCCACCTTTTTAGGCGGCAACAGTGGCAAACCTATAAACTTTCAGCGCTTTAGTACCGACATGCTTAAAAAGCATGACGTTGACCGTATTATTGCCTACAAAAACGGCGACTTAGTTGTTGCCGAGGTTTATATTAAAAAAGACAGCCTGAGCAAAGCGCAATATGCCGATGCCAACAAAAATCAGCGTGGTTTAAGCATGGCGGCAGATGGCCCTCAGTATTATTTTACCGATGCTTCTTACGAAAGCCTGAAGCAATCTATCACCAATGCTGAGAAAGACCTGCCAGATGCAGACAAAACCCCTATTCAGTACGAACAGGGTAAAGAAAACCTGCTGAGCAACTGGCTGGTACAATGCATTATAATGGCTGTATTGCTTGTTGGTGTTTGGTTATTTATTATGCGCCGCATGAGCGGTGGTGCTGGTGGCGGCCCTGGTGGCCAGATCTTCAACATTGGTAAATCTAAAGCTACCCTGTTTGATAAAGAGGCACAGGTATCAGTTACATTTAATGATGTTGCCGGTTTGGAAGAAGCCAAGCAAGAGGTTATGGAGATTGTTGATTTCCTTAAAAATCCTAAAAAATACACCAATCTGGGTGGTAAGATCCCTAAAGGTGCATTACTGGTAGGCTCGCCGGGTACTGGTAAAACCCTGCTGGCTAAAGCCGTTGCCGGCGAAGCTCAGGTGCCGTTCTTTTCCCTTTCAGGATCTGACTTTGTGGAGATGTTTGTGGGTGTGGGTGCATCACGTGTACGTGATTTGTTCCGCCAGGCAAAAGATAAAGCGCCTTGTATTATATTTATTGATGAGATTGATGCCATTGGCCGTGCCCGTGGTAAAAACAATATTGTTGGCGGTAATGATGAGCGCGAAAACACGCTTAACCAGTTACTGGTAGAAATGGATGGTTTCGGTACAGATTCTGGTATCATTATCCTTGCAGCAACCAACCGCCCTGATGTTTTGGATTCCGCTTTAATGCGCCCGGGACGTTTTGACAGGCAGGTATCTATTGACAAACCAGATTTGATTGGCCGCGAGCAGATCTTTAAGGTTCACTTAAAACCGGTTAAACTTTCTGATGGTGTTGACGCCAAAAAACTTTCTGCACAAACCCCTGGTTTTGCAGGCGCCGAAATTGCCAACGTTTGTAATGAAGCGGCTTTAATTGCAGCCCGTAAGAATAAAGAGGCTGTTGATATGCAGGATTTTCAGGATGCTATTGACCGTGTAATTGGTGGTTTGGAGAAAAAGAACAAGATCATCTCTCCGGAAGAAAAGCGAATTGTGGCTTACCACGAAGCCGGCCACGCTATTGCAGGCTGGTTTTTGGAGCATGCCGATCCGTTGGTTAAGGTATCTATTGTTCCGCGTGGTGTTGCTGCATTGGGTTATGCGCAATATCTGCCAAAAGAACAGTTTTTATACACCACCGAGCAATTGCTTGACGGTATGTGTATGACACTGGGTGGCCGTGTTGCCGAAGACCTTGTTTTTGGTAAAATCTCTACAGGCGCGCAAAACGATTTAGAGCGCATCACCAAACTGGCTTACGCCATGGTTACCATTTATGGCATGAATGCTAAAGTTGGCAATGTATCATTTAACGACACCCAGGGCGAATACCAGTTTAACAAACCATATTCAGAAAAAACATCTGAACTGATTGATAACGAAGTGCGCAACCAGATAAACGAAGTTTACCAACGTACTAAGCAGTTACTTACCGACAAACGCGAAGGCCTTGAGAAATTGGCCAATAAGCTGATAGAAAAAGAGATCTTGTTCCAGTCGGATCTGGAGGAGTTGTTAGGCAAACGCCCGTTTGATAACCGCACCACTTACGATGAATTTGTAAATGGCGAGGGCGAATCTAACCAGGACCCGGTTGCACAAAACCTGGTACACGAAGGTGTTAGTGATCATTCTGGTACATTTGGCAGAGGCCCTGCTGATGCCGAAGCTACCGGTAAAGAATAATTTTTAAGTGCAGAGTCTAAAGTTAAGGGCAGCCCGTTGGGTTACTTTTAACTTTAGGCTTTTTACTTTCTACATACTATGAGGGATATTACTACATCAAAGGAAAAGCTGTTGAAAAAGGTGCGCAAGGCCCTTTTAGAAAAACGCGATAATCCCTACCCGAATCTGGAAGACCTGCCTATGTATGCCCCCAACGAGGAGATGCTGGAGGTAGTTTTTGCAGAGCAGTTTACAGCGGTATCCGGCCAGTTTGTTTTTTGTGAAGATGAACTGCAGTTTATGGAGAACCTGATAAACCTGGCCGAAGAACGCAAGTGGCACAAAATTTACTGTTGGGAACCCGGCCTTCAGGAACTCTTCAATCGTTACGAATACCCTTTTTACGCTACGGATGCCTCCTTTGATCTTGCCGAAGTTGGCTTCACCTTATGCGAAGCACTGATAGCCCGCAATGGCAGCATTATGCTATCCAACGCCGGAGCGGCTGGCCGCAGGCTCAGCATATATCCGCCGGTGCATGTGGTGGTGGCTTACACTTCTCAGTTGGTGCTCGATCTTAAAGATGGCTTTAAACTTCTGAAAGAAAAATACGGCACTAAAATACCATCTATGATCAGCACGGTAACCGGGCCAAGCCGCACGGCCGATATCGAAAAAACATTGGTTTTAGGCGCCCATGGCCCTAAAGAATTGTTTGTTTTTTTGTTAGACGGTTGAGAATAGAGTTAAGAATCAAGAGAAAAGAAATAAGATTGAATAGGGCGCTTTTCTAATTATCCCTGCTCCTTCTCACCCAGATCATTCCAGCTTTAAATCCGCCAATTTGCATTCTTCTAATACAATCCTGTTGCATTCTTTTGTTTGGTTGCTCCATTTAATCAACCGGATGCAGCCATCGGCTATTTCTATACCTGTGATATCGCCATCATCAAAACAGCAGCAGCCGCTGTTAAAATACGTATCCAGGTAGCCGTTAAAATCGGGCTGGGTAGTTTCTTTTAAATGCAAGTCGGTTATTTTTTTCTCCAGCGAAGCAACATTTTCCGTATCATTTGCTTTTTTTGCTCTATCCAATTTGTTATACAAGCTTTCCAGTTGTGTTAAGGATCGGAATACAGGTTGGTGCGTATGCCCCGTGATCAGCACCATATTCTGCCGCTGTGCACTCCATTCGTACATAATGCGGTTATGGTCGGTTTTGAGCTGATTGTTAAAGGCCGGCGTATTAGGATTGATCTGCAGATAACCCTGCAATGGCCCCCAAATGCTGGATACAAACCATTTGCTAAACCAGTTGCCATCACTTTGCAGGTCGCCCTGGTGGCCGTGTGTCATAAAGATAGAGAGCGGTTTATCTGCCACCGTAGTTTGCAGTACAGCTCCTTCATATATCCGGATGGCTTTGCCGTAGATCTGTGTAAGGCTTAGCATAGCCAATGGGTCGTTTCCCCAGTAAAGATCGTGGTTACCGAAGATTTTGATGAAGCGGTCGTTATCAATAAAAAGCTTTTCCTTTTCAAACGTGGCCATGTTATGGCGTTTTATGGTGAGAAAAATGTTTTCCCATAACTCCTCACTATCCCCTAAATTGATGTAAACGAAATCTTCCCCGTGATAGTAATCCAGCGCGGCCAGGTAGTTATGCTCTGCTTTGGCAAACATATCAGCCCCATCCCTTGCACCTTTATGCTGATCTGAAAGGATAACAAACTTATCACGATATGCGTCGAAAGGAATAACCAATCCTTTCCTACCAGGCTTGGTGGTAATGCTTTTGTACAATGCGTTCAGCGCCCTGCTTACACGTTTTTTATCAGGCCGCGACGAGTACTTGTCTGCCAAGCGGACCACCGGTTTATAAAGTAATTTTTGCAGGAACTGGCGCATTGCGAAATTAACATGCAATATGCTTATTTGTGTTGGTATAAACGGCTTACTTGATATTGATTGAGTGGGGGCAGGCTGTAAAATGGAAACGGGAAGAGGGATTTACATCCCTCGTAACCCAATTCCTTCCATCCTTATATTCCCCCGAAATAAGGATTTAACATTTAACGTTCACTTTGAGCAACTGACCGTTATTAACACATTCTTACATTGAACTGAACATAAGCTATTGTGGCTTATGCCCCCTATTAACTAATTATCTTCACCAAATCTCGCCTTGTTTACCCTAGGTATCAATAGCGCAATCACCCCATCTGCCTCGTGTTTTAGCCTTTAAAATACCGTGTTTTCACGGTATTTTAAACAGCATCAAATTCAATATCTTAGTGGATATAATTAGTTAAACTCCTTTAAACCCTTAAACACAATGCCAACCAAAAACCGCGTTTCTGCAGCGCAAATTAAAGCCCTGCAAGAGAATTACCTAAAAAAAATTCACGCTGTACGTAAAGACGGTAGTATAAAACCTATTAACCGTAAAGAGGATACCATGTCTATATGGTTCTCCAAAGATGCTATCGACGAATTATTTGCCGAGAACGGCTACACACCGGGTGCAAAAGATTTTGGCTTACGGATTTATATTGGCGTACACGATAAAGAAAATATCTTAACCGATATCCCAGATCATAATCACGGCAAACTAATGACCGTGCTGGTTGCTACAAAAGGCGCTGCTGAAGCGCCTGTAGACCTGTTGGAAAGCACAGGCACCTTGCTTAAAACGGCAGCCACAGCAGATGAAGGCGGCGGCACCGGTGGTGGCGGCCTTAACCATGGTAAAATTTGCCCACCAGATATTTGCGGTGGTGTTCAATAATATATTATCTATAAACATTATATTGCTGGGACATTCCCCCGGCAATATAATGTTTGATATTTATTTTTACTTTGAGTTGCTTGCGCTTATAGCAGCTGTAGTTAAGTTTAAACCGCTTTTAAACAATGGCTATATGTCGTTTTTACCTTTTTTGGTATTTATTGTAATATACGAAACCATCTCTTTTAACGATCTATACTTAATAAACGGCAGCAATATATGGATGGTAAATTTAGTAACAACTGTAGAATATCTGTTTTACAGCCTGTTTATCAGGAGCTTGCTAAAATCACCATTCTATAAAAAGGCTATATTAGTAACTATCATCATAAGCTTGTTTTACAATATAACCAGCCTGTTTTTTATACATGGCCTGCTTAATCTTAACATTAGCGCTATAATAATTCAAACTATAATAATTATAATTATTACAGGCCGTTACTTTTGGGAACTGATGGAGGTACCCTTCAGCAGTAGTTTAAGTATTATTAAATTACCCGGTTTCTGGCTAAATACGGGGGTGCTGTTTTTTTATCTTGGCGAGTTTATGTTTTTTGCTTCCTATAGTTATATGGCCTATAAGCATAATGGAGATTATTTATACTTGTGGCGCTTTATTTCTAACATGGCAAATGCAGTATTATACACCTGTTTAACCGTTAGCTTTTTATGTCTCAGCCCGACCAGGAAATTATCTCAATTGTAATAACGGGCACTTTAGTATTGCTGCTGCTGGTTATATTTATTATTGGCTTTTTGTTTTTATACCAAGGCGGCATAACAAATACCACCTGGCGCAGGAACATTTGAAGGGCACATTTCGCCAAGAACTGCTGCAGGCTAAAATAGAAATGCAAGAGCAAACGCTTATCCACGTAAGCCGCGAGATCCACGATAATATAACCCAGGTACTCTCTTTCGTAAAGCTTAACCTGGCCATGACAGGCAACCTCACCGAGGATGAGAAAAGCCTGAAGGTAAGCGAGAGCCGTAAACTGGTTGCCCAGGCCATCGGCGATTTGCGCGATCTGTCAAAAAGCCTGAGTTTTGAGCATATTGCCCAGCTCGGCTTAATTAAAACCATTCAGCTAGAAACCGAAAGAATTAACAAGAGCGCTATTATAGATGCCGAGCTTAGTACAGATGGCGAATGGTACTCTCTGGGCAATCAGCGCGAATTGGTTTTGTTCCGTATTTTTCAGGAAGCATTAAATAATGCCCTAAAACACTCGGGTGCTAAACAGTTTAAAATCGGCTTGCAATATTCTGCACATTTATTTACCTTAACCCTCTCAGATGACGGGGCCGGCTTTGCGTACGATACGTTACAAAAAGACGGATCGGGCCTGAGAAATATGCAGAACAGAGCAGCCTTAATTGGCGCTGTGGCTAAGATAAACAGCGAGCAGGGCAAGGGCTGCTGCATTACTATTACTATTGACCCCTTAGTTGAACAACAGGTATATGCCGAAGGAAATTATCCGGATAGTTCTGGTTGATGACCACCGCCTTTTCAGGAGCGGCCTGGTTTCATTGATCAATAGCCTTAGCGGGTACGAAGTATTGTTCGAAGCTGCTAACGGGGAGGAACTATCGCGCAAACTTTCGCCGCACCTCAAGCCTGATATTATACTGCTTGATATTAATATGCCGGTGATGGACGGCATTGAATCCGCACGCTGGCTTAAAGCCGTTTACCCGGATGTTTGCGTTATTGTGCTATCGATGTTTGAGGATGCCGACAAGGTTTTAACCATGGTTAAGCTTGGTGTAAAAGGCTATCTGCTAAAAGATTCTGAACCGTACGAGTTTGAACATGCCCTGCGCAAGGTATCGCAAGGCGAATTATATTATCCCGAATTTGTTACCCGCCACCTGCTGAATAATTTTAACCGTAATGCCGAGCAGATACAGCTGAATAACCGCGAAATTGAATTTTTAAAGCTCGCCGGCACCGAACTTACCTACAAAGAAATTGCCGACCAAATGTGCATCAGCGCCCGCACGGTTGATGGCTACCGCGACGCCCTTTTTGAAAAACTGCAGATAAAAAGCCGGGTAGGCCTGGTGCTTTATGCCATAAAAAATAATTTGGTTCAGTTGTAAATTGCTAATTATTTTAGCAATTTTGTTTTCATGTCGCATGAAGAGAACCCGGAATTTTTTAAGGGTAGAGGGGCCCAGGTAAACACACACAACAAGTTTTTAAAGAACAAGTACGTGCTCGATCATATCGAAGGCATTGATGAACATCTGCTGGAAAATACCGCCACACAATTGTTTGAAGAGAACGCCAAAAAGATAGTAAGTGAATCTAACAGCCCCGATCTTAGCCACTTCTTCTCTATAAACCCTTACCAAGGTTGCGAACATGGCTGCATTTATTGCTATGCCCGCAATAGCCACGAGTATTACGGATTTAGCGCCGGACTGGATTTTGAGCGCAAGATCATCGTAAAACGCAACGCGCCCGAACTGCTGGAACAATATTTTAACAAAAAGAATTATCAGCCCGTGCCCATTGTACTCTCCGGCAATACCGATTGTTATCAGCCCATCGAACGGAAGCTTAAGATAACCAGGGCCTTACTACAGGTGTTTTTAAAATACCGCAACCCGGTAAGCATCATCACCAAAAACAATGTGGTGCTGCGCGATATTGATATCCTGAGCGAACTGGCCAGCATGAACCTTGCACATGTAAATATTTCCGTTACATCCCTAAACGAACAACTACGCCAAAAGCTGGAGCCACGCACCGTTACCGGCAGTGGGCGGCTGGCGGTGATACAGCGCCTCTCAGAAAATGGCATCCCGGTACGGGTGATGGTTGCCCCTATTATCCCCGGGCTGAACAGTAATGAGATCCCTGATATTATAAAAGCGGCAGCAGACCGGGGCGCGGTATCTGCAGGCTTTACCATTGTGAGGCTAAACGGAGCAATTGCAGAGATTTTTACCGATTGGGTGCGCAAGGCATTCCCAGATAGGGCCGAAAAGGTTTTAAATATGATAAAGGCCTGCCATGCCGGCAACCTTAACGATAGTGAATTTGGGCGCCGTATGAGCGGCGAAGGCCACATAGCCAATTCCATCCATCAACTATACCGGATGGCCTGCGTACGCTTCCTGGCAGGCCGGGAGATGCCACCATATGACCTTACGCGCTTTACACCAAAAGGTGGCAAACAAACGAGTATGTTTTAGAGGAGAGGCAGAAGATTTATCACATTCTCAGTCTCAAAGAAACTGATCTTCCTAAGGCCTGTATAAATTGCGGATCAAGCTTTTGGTCGCCGTCTTTTTGGATCCAAATGGTTTTTTCTTTGATCAGTTGCAGCTTTTCGCCGTTCAGCAAAAGCTCAAGTTCTGTTGTATTCTGGTTAATCAGGTTACTGTTAACTATCTGGTAAACAAAGTCCTGATCGTTAAAAGTTATTCGCATCGGTAATCCCATTTCTCTATTTCCTCTCCCCGTAAAGATAATGGATATTGCCGCAACATGCCCATAAATTAAAAATTTTAACTCTCTCAAAACGAGAGTATAGCTATTTATGGGGCAAATCGGTTTAAATACTGGCCATAACTTTTCGGAATATTTCCTGCCAATACTTACCTTAGTTGGCATGCCATTCACCTTTGCGCACCCGGCAATTGTATTGCCTTTAAACTACTTACCTAAAACATGGATATCGCTTACCGCCCTGGTAATCGGCGCTATTACACCTGATTTTGAGTACTTCCTGCGATTAGAAACCGTTAGCTATTATAGCCACGGCACGCCCGGCGTGTTTTGGTTCGACCTCCCACTGGGGCTGCTGGTTTACATTATTTATCAATTACTGGTTAAGAATGTTTTGATAGATCATCTCCCCTCTTTCCTCCACAACCGGCTTTACATTTATAAAAACAACAAAGGGGCAATAATTACCTTAAAAAGCATCAGTGTTATATTAGTTTGTTTGTTTATTGGGATAGCCTCGCATTTGTTTTGGGATAGTTTTACTCATCGCAACAGATTTTTTGTGCTACGCATCCCGTTCTTAACGGACACATTTGATATAGCCGGCAACCGTATTGTAGGCTTTAAGTTAATGCAGCAATTAAGCACATTAATTGGCTTAGCTATAATTGGCAGTACCATAAAACGATTGCCGGCAGCTGGTCAATTTAAAACGAAAGGTATATGGAGGTTTTGGGCGTTTGTAATTGGCTGTATGCTTATTGCAGTTACAATAAGGTTATGCACCGGGCTAAACTTAAACACCCGAAACAACGAACTGGCTCTTGCCGCACTGGTAGCAACCGCTATTTCTGGCGCATCGATGGGGCTAATTATTGCATCGTTTTACAGTAAAGTAAAAGCACAAAAAAGACCCCGTAAACGGAGCCTTTCAAATATAAGTTTATGAGTGGTTTCTTATTAAACGTTCTCTTCTTCCAAAGCCATTAGCTCATCAACCAAAATACGGCCACAGTGCTCGCAAACGATGATCTTTTTGCGCTGGCGAATGTCAGACTGGCGCTGAGGCGGAATCTGGTTAAAACAGCCAGAGCAAGAATCGCGCTGAATGGTAACTACTGCCAGGCCATTTTTAGCGTTGCCGCGTAACCGGTTGTAAGCAACTAATAAACGCTCGTCAATATTAACAGTAGCTTTTTCTGCCTGTGAGTTTAATTCTGTTTCTTCTTTTTCAGTTTCGGCGGTAATGGTACCTAATTCTGCTTTTTTAGCGTCAAGGTCGGCACGGCGTGCATCAAGGTCGGCTAATGCTTTTTCGTAGATGCCGGTTTTTGAGGAGATCTCAAAACCAAATTCACGAATTTTTTTCTCGCTTACTTGTATATCTAAGCCTTGGATCTCAATTTCTTTAGAAATTGCATCATACTCGCGGTTATTCTTAACCTCGTTAAGCTGAGTTTCGTATTTTTTAGTATTGGCTTGTGCTTCTTTGATCAGGTTCTTGCGGGTCACAATTTCATCCTCAAGATCATCAAGCTCATTTTTTATCTTTTGTATGCGGGTTTCTAAACCGGCAACGTCATCTTCCAGGTCGGCAACTTCCATCGGCAATTCACCTCTTACCTGGCGAATTTTATCAACTTTGGTGTGGATAGTTTGCAGGTCGTATAAAGCTCTAAGCTTTTGTTCTACGGTTTGTTCCATTAAATAAAATATTTGACGGGGTTTGTATTCACTTTTGTTAAACGGACCGCAAAGTTAACAAATTTATTTTGAATTATTTCACACAATAATTGCTGCGTAAATTGCTCACTTTCAAAATGTCCGATGTCGGCTATCACTATTTTTCCTTCGGCGTCAAAAAACTCGTGGTATTTGTAATCTGCGGTGATAAAAACATCGGCTCCTGCAGCAATAGCATGCTTCAGCAAAAAGCCGCCGGAGCCACCACAAACAGCCACTTTTTTTACCGGCCTACCCGTTAAAGCTGTATGCCTTATAACAGCAGCCTTCATGCTTTCTTTCACATTAAACAGAAAATCATTTTCACTCTTAAGATTTTCAAGTTCCCCTATCATACCGCTGCCCACCTGCTGATTTTGGTTGGTTAAGGCATACAAGTCATAAGCTACCTCTTCATAGGGATGCGCGAGCACCAACGCCATAATTATTTTACTCTCCAGGTTGGCCGGGTAAATGGTTTCTACCCTTATCTCGTGCTCACGGTGGCGTTTGCCGGGCTCGCCTGCATAAGGGTTGGTGTTTTCGTTTCCCTTAAAAGTTCCGAAGCCTTCCGAACTGAAACTGGTTTCGCTGTAATTACCAATATGCCCTGCCCCTGCTTCAAACAGCGCGGTACGCACCATCTCGGCCTGTGCAACCGGCACATAGGTAACCAGTTTCTTAATCAGCTGCTGTTTGGGCGCCAAAATGCGGCAGTTGTTCAGCCCAAGTGTTTCACAGATGCGGGCGTTAACCCCGGTCATGATGTTATCTAAATTGGTATGGATAGCGTAAATGGCAATACCATGGCGAATGGCTTTCTCCACAACGCGCTCTACATATGTTTTGCCGTTGAATCTTTTTAAGCCCTTAAATACAATGGGGTGGTGCGATACAATAACCTGGCAACCTGTGGCAATGGCTTCATCAACCACGGCTTCGGTGCAGTCTAACGAGATAAGAGCCTGGCTGATCTCTGCATCCGGACTACCGACGATCAACCCCGAGTTATCATAATCTTCCTGGTAAGCCAGTGGGGCCAGGCTTTCCAGGTAAGCAGTAAGCTGTGCTAATTTCATATAAGCTAAGGTAGTACACGATTCAGGAGATTGAAAGGATTGTCGGGATTTTTTGTTAGGGCGAGGTTAACCCTGATAAATGACAGATTGTTTATCTCTATAAAAATGATTAAATTTGAATATGGGAATATTAATTGCACACCCGGAAAGTGAAGAAAAATCAGAAGCATTGAAGGCTTTTTTAAATGCCCAGGAAATTCGTTTTGAAGAGGAAGAAACTCCTTATGATCCTGAATTTATTGAAAAAATAAAACGTAGTCAAAAGGACTTTAAAGCCGGCAGGTTTAAGGCTGTTAAAATTGATGGCCTGTGGAAGTAACCTTTTCTGAGGAAGCCCAACGGGACATCGAGTTCTGGAAAAAATCGGAAAACAAGATCATTCAAAAGAAAATCCAACAACTGCTCGCCGCTATTTTAGAGAACCCGTTTGAAGGTATTGGTAAGCCAGAAGCTTTGAAACATCAACTCTCAGGGCTATGGTCGAGGCGTATTAATCACGAACATCGTATTATCTATGAGCTTTTCAATGACCAAATCATCAAGATACACGCGCTAAAAGGCCACTATGATAAATAGCTCAAAAACAAAAGATTAAAACGACAAGTAATATTTTCTTTGGTGGGCCAATCGCCGCCGGATTATAATATCCTTTCCCAATGCTTACTTCGTTTTAATCTTTCTATAGTCCCTCTAAGGACTTGTGCATTAAACCTATCTGGTTATGATTTTTTAGCTTTGATCGATTTAAGATCGCTCAATAATATGTTCATCAGTTGCTTATCGAACCCGGTAACCAGTTTGCTGGTGTTTGCTTTAAGTGTTTTCATATTGTTGTAAGGTTATGCAGGATTAATTATTCTTTTACGGCCATTTTGGTGATCTGGAAACTCTCGTACGCCATCTTCTGGTTATACTCGTTTGCCAGCGATTTATGGTTAATTAAATCTACTACGGTACCAACAAAGCAAAAGCCTGCAGTAAAAAAGTAGAATATACCTAACACAATATCACCCGTAATAAACCTTTGTACGCCGGCAATACCCACAAAGCCAAGCAGGGTAAAAATTAATATTTCTTGTGCGGTGCGCCTTTTACCGGCATAAACCATGTAAAAGTATTGCTTCTGGTTATCGGTAAGGCCAACTGTGGCCTGTTGCAGATAACCCATTTCTTCGGCAGTGATGTCGGAGAAATTCATATAAGGATCTTGATACATGTTCATCTTTTTAAGTTTTAATGTTTGTGTGTGATTGATTTATGATGTAAAACTACTATCACAAACAAAAAATGCCAATACAAAACTGGTAGTCAGTAACAAAGTATCGGTAAACGAGGCAGTTTTTACGGTGAAATATGGGTGCAATTCCCGGTTAATTGTTGTGTATGCGCGCCAGATAGTTAACCGGAAATATCAGGATGTAGATACGGTAAAATATGGCCCCTACCGCCGGTATGCCCAACCAGTGTGCATGGAATGCGTTGCGGATATCGCCATGAAAGAGGTAAGAGATAGAATGGCCCATGCCGCAGCCAGGGCACCATGTAATGCCCATAAGCTTTAATGGGCACAGGCTAAAATGCGAATGGTTTGCCGGGTTAGTAAACGCCAGGCAAACCATTGCAGTTATCCAGAATAAAAGTTCGAAGTATCTGTTGAAAAGCCTTTTAATCAACTTTGTTGCTCTTGGTTGTAAGCAATAAAGATACACCAAAAGCCATAATTACACCAACAAGCAAGGCGCCGAAAATACGGCCGCTAAAACTTTGGAAGCTGGTATCGTTACCCTGCACCATCCAGTTAATAAATATAATGCCTGCAAAAACAGAAAGCGCGCCACCAACAAGCAATATCTTAAAGCTTTGTATCAGGGCTTCTAAAAAGCCCATTTTACCCTGCAGTTCGCCATCCCTGAAATTTCTTACGCCAAAGTAAAGGCCTATAAGGGGAATCAATACTGATACATATTCAATCGGGGACGCTTTGCTATCGGTAAGGTTATAGCCGGTGCTGCGCATAACAAAAAGCCATATAATGCTTAGTATGCCTATTAATAATCCAAATATTACTGAGTTCTTCATGGTAGTATAAAGTTTGGTATCTGAGTTTAATTGCTGTTTACACGTGTAACGAACACGAAATATCATTTAAAAGTAAACAATGGCCGTTTTTGTTTGCTTTAATTTTTGATAATTGGCCATAAGGCACATAAAGCTCATTTTTAAGTATATTTGAACCGTTTTGAACATCCGTGATATATTAGAAAGGTACAAGGCAGATGAACGGATAAAGGCATTGGCGCAGGCGCTTAATGCCGGTAAAAATCCAAGAGTTCAACTGCGGGGGTTAGTCGGATCGGGCGATGCGGCCATGGCTTCTGCATTGTATTTTTTGCAGCATAAGCACATGATATTTGTGCTGCCCGAGCGCGAGGAAGCCTCTTACTTCCAGGCCGACTTGGAAAACCTTACCGGTAAAGCTGTATTGCTTTTCCCTTCATCGTATCGCAAAGCCTTTGAATTTACCCAGCCCGATAGCAGCAATGTTTTGGCGCGTGCCGAAGTTTTAAATGAGCTAAACCACTCCACCGAATACGGCCAGCTAATAGTTACCTACCCCGAGGCTATTGCCGAAAAGGTGATAGACCGCGCCTCCCTGGAAAAAAACACACTGGAAATTGCCGTGAGCAATAAGCTCAGCATCGATTTCATCAGCGAGTTTTTGGTGGAATATGATTTCGACCGGGTTGATTTTGTTTACGAGCCGGGGCAATTCTCTGTACGCGGGGGCATTGTAGATATTTTCTCTTTCTCGCACGATCTGCCTTACCGGGTAGAGTTCTTCGGTGATTTCATTGAGTCGATCCGCACCTTTGAGATAGAAAGCCAGCTTTCTGTAGAGCAGGTGAAGAATATCACCATAGTGCCTAATGTGCAGTCGAAGTTTTTAACAGAGAACAATATTTCGCTGTTACAATATGTAGACGCCGGCACGCAGGTTTGGATAAAAGATGTACAGTTTACGCTGGATATCATTGAAACAGGGCATAAAAAGGCCACCCAATTATGGAAAGCTTTATCTGCTGATGAAAAGACCCAGAACCCGGACTGGATAGACCCTAAATTCAGTTTTACAGATGAAAAACTGATAGCCGACCAACTGCACGATTTCCCATTAGTGGAATTTGGCAAGCAATTCTTTTACCACGATGCCGCTCAGATCAGTTTTGATATGCGCCCGCAGCCATCGTTCAATAAAGATTTCAGCCTGCTGATCCATAACTTTAAAAATAACGAGGCGGAGAAGATAAAGAACTATATTCTTACTGATAGCGCCCGCCAGGTAGAACGCCTTTACGCCATCCTGGAAGACCTGGATAAGAACGCTAAATTCACCCCGGTAAGCATCTCCATCCGCGAAGGTTTTATTGACAGGGAACAAAAACTTGCCTGCTATACAGATCACCAAATCTTCGACAGGTATTACAAATATAAACTCAAAAAAGGTTACCAGCGCTCGCAGGCTATCACGCTGAAAGAACTGCGCGAGTTAAAGCCTGGTGATTTTATCACCCACATAGACCATGGTATTGGCAAGTACGCCGGCCTTGAGAAAGTTGATGTGAATGGCAAGGTTCAGGAGATGATCCGCCTGGTGTATGCCGATAACGACCTGCTGTACGTAAACATCAACTCGCTTAACCGCATTAGTAAATACAGCGGTAAAGAAGGTACCCAACCCCGCATGAACAAGCTGGGGACCGACACCTGGGAGCGCCTGAAGAAAACAACAAAAAAAAAAGTTAAGGATATAGCCCGCGACCTTATTAAGCTTTACGCTGTGCGCAAGGCCCAGGATGGTAACGCGTTCTCACCAGATAGCTATCTACAAACCGAGCTGGAAGCATCCTTTCTTTACGAAGATACCCCCGATCAGGAGAAAGCTACTGTAGACTTTAAAAAGGATATGGAAGCCCCCCACCCCATGGACCGCCTTATTTGCGGCGATGTGGGCTTTGGTAAAACTGAGATTGCGGTACGCGCGGCGTTTAAAGCCGTTGCCGATAGCAAGCAGGTGGCCATCCTTGTGCCTACAACTATTTTAGCGGCCCAGCACTACAAAACCTTTAGCGACAGGCTAAAGGGCTTCCCGGTAAATATTGATTACGTAAACCGCTTTAAAACCACTAAGCAGACAAAAGACACGCTGGAGAAACTAAAAGCCGGCAAGGTAGATATCATTATTGGCACACACCGTTTGGTGAGCAAGGATGTAAAATTTAAGGATCTGGGTCTGATGATTATTGATGAGGAGCAGAAATTTGGTGTATCTACCAAGGAGAAGCTGAAACAGATGCGCGCCAATGTGGATACCCTTACCCTAACCGCTACGCCTATCCCGCGCACGCTGCATTTCTCACTGATGGGCGCGCGCGATCTTTCCATTATCTCTACTCCGCCGCCAAACCGCCAGCCAGTAGTTACCGAGCTGCACGTGTTTAACGATAAGCTGATAAAAGAAGCTGTAGAGCACGAAATTGAGCGCGATGGGCAGGTATTCTTTATCCACAACCGCGTGGCTGACTTGCCGCAGTTAGGCGCCATGATCCATAAACTGGTTCCGAAAGCGCGTGTGGGCATTGCCCACGGCCAGTTAGAGGGCGATGCGCTGGAAGATGTAATGCTAAAGTTTGTGAACCACGAGTATGATGTACTGGTGGCCACAACCATTATTGAGGCCGGTTTGGATATCCCTAATGCTAATACCATCATCATTAACCACGCCCACATGTTCGGCCTGAGCGATCTGCACCAGATGCGCGGCCGTGTTGGGCGAAGCAATAAAAAGGCTTATTGCTATTTACTTAGTCCGCCATTATCTACCCTGACGAACGAAGCACGCAAGCGCCTGAGCGCTATAGAAGAATTCAGCGATCTCGGCAGCGGCTTTAACGTTGCCATGCGCGACCTGGACATCCGCGGCAGCGGGAATCTGTTAGGTGCCGAACAAAGCGGTTTTATAGCCGAGATAGGTTTTGAGATGTATCATAAGATACTGGATGAAGCCATACAGGAGTTGAAAGAGGATGAGTTTAAGGGCGTATTCCCCGAGGAAAAGCCTAAGCCATTCATCAGCTTCACCCAGATAGATACCGATCAGGAAATCCTGATCCCGGATGAATATGTAACCAGTATAGCCGAGCGCTATAACCTGTATACCGAACTAAGCAAGCTGGAGAACGAAACCGAACTACTGGCCTTTAAACAGCAATTGCATGACCGTTTTGGCCCAATCCCGCTACAGGTGAACGATCTGCTGAACTCCATGCGCCTGCAATGGCTGGGCAAAACCATCGGCTTTGAAAAGGTATCGCTTAAGAAGAACGTGCTGCGGGGCTACTTTATCACCAACCAGCAATCCACCTATTTTGAAACGGATGCCTTTAGAGAAGTGCTCAGCTTTGTACAGCGCAACCCAAGGCGAACTAATCTTAAAGAGGTAAAAAACACCTTACGCCTGAGCGTAGAACGCGTAGCCAATATTGATGAGGCGGTAGAGTTGCTTCAGGAGATGATGGTGGTTGGAGTGTAATTAACCTTAACATTAATGCGAATCAATAATAGTAGTATGTTCGCTTCTTATTCTTCAATCCATTATATTTAGGGCATGAAATCTACCTTCACCTTAATCATGTTATTGGTTTGCAGCATTGCTTTCGGGCAATACACCTTAAAAACAGATTCTGTTTACATCAGCGGCAAAGTTGCCAATTTCGAAAAGCATAAAGATTCCGCCAACTCCGTTAACGTTATTATTGATGACATTGCCTTTGGCCAGCAGCTCACTTATCGGGGCAAAATCAATAATAACGGCACCTACAAACTATCTTTTTTAAAAACCGGCCCGCAGGATATTATGCTGTTATATGGTGATGATATTGCCGGCATCATTATTAACCCCGGCGACCATATACAAATAGACTTTGATGCCGATAGCTTTACAAAAACACTGGTGTTTAAAGGTGACAACGCGCAAACCAACAAGGATCTGGTGACTTACAACGCCATAATGGAGAAACAAAACCAGGCTTGGTATGGCGACGATGGCTACGGCCGTTTCAGGATATTATCGGCCTCGCAGAAAGATGCACAGCCGGATGAGTATAAAAAATTCCTGGCAGATCGTTATGCCAAAGAAAGCCTTTACTTAGAGCAATACATTAAGCAGCACAGGCTGAGCCCTACATTTGTTACCTGGATAAGGGCCGACTTGAAATACGACTACCTGGAAAACCTGATGCGTTATACCTGGATGCACCCTATGTATAACAAAATGAGGGCTGCCGATTTTAAACTCCCCGATAACTATTATGATTTTGTAAATACGGAAGACATAAGCAATGCACCCATGTCTATAACAACGCATTTTGGGAATTACGTAAGGGAATACAAAAGCTATTTTGCTACCAAAACCCTGGGCAGCAGCTGGCCCATCGGTGCAGATTATGAACTGTATTTTAAGCAGCCGGCCGGCATTGCAAAGGATCTAATGTTGTGTAACACTTTTTATAGCAGCATCACCGCCAAACACCTCGATGTGCTGCGGCCCTACATGGATAAGTTTAAAGCTAATGTTACCAACCCGGCGTTTAAAAAAGCGGTGGTAGATCAATATAATACTGCCGAAAGTCAATTAAAAAGTTACACGCTGCCTGCAAGCGCACAGATAAAAGAAACACCCAAAACCGAAGCTGATAGCTTGTTCAACAAAATAATAGCGCAATACCCTAACAAGGTGGTGTATATAGATTTCTGGGCTACCTGGTGCGGCCCCTGTCGTGCTGAAATGCCTAATTCAAAAATATTGCGGAACCAGTTTGCCAATAAGGATGTAGTATTTTTATACCTTGGTGTACAATCTGAAGAAAAAACATTGAAAGCCATGATTGCCGAACTGGATATTAAAGGCGAGCATTTGCTGCTCAACAAAAACGAGTTCAGCGCTATTGCCGAAAAGTTTCAGATCAGCGGTATCCCGCGTTATGTGCTGGTTGATAAAAATGGCCGTGTAATAGATGGTAACGCTAAGCGGCCCGGCGATAAAGAGCTGAAGCCTGAGATAGAAAAGCTGCTGGCAAGAAAGTAATTAGCTCTATTTATCTAACTTCCTGTAGATGCCCTTTAGGTTTCGGCCCAGTTCGCGGTAATCTAATCCGTACCCAACCACAAATTCATTCGGGATTTGAAAGGCTACATAGCGCAGTTCTTCTATGCTGTAAACAACCGCATCGGGCTTAAATAACAGTGATACTACGGTGATGGATGCGGGCTTGCGTACCATCAATTTTTCAATAAGATAGCGGATGGTATTACCAGAATCGATAATGTCCTCCACCAGGATCACATCGCGGCCTTCAATGTTGCCGGTCAAATCAAAATCATCGCGGATGCTTTGGGTGCTGGATACCCCGCCGAAGTAGGATGCCAGCTTGGTAAAAGTTACTTCGCAGGGCAGGATAATCTCTTTTAGCAAATCGGCAAAGAACATGAAACTACCGTTCAGGATGCCTACAAATATGGGCTCTTTGCCTTCAAAATCTTCATTAAGCTGTTGTGCAACTTCGGCAACGCGCTGCTGTATCTGGTCGTAAGAAAGAAGCGGCTCAAACTCAAGATCGGCTATTTGTAGTTTCATCCAACTAAAATAGCAGAAAAAGTTTAGCAAGCATGTAAAATTCTTGTCATGAAGTTGAAATTCGCTGCAGGTCTCTTTTATGTGCCATACAAACCGGTTACAGGCATCAGGATAAACGCTATCTTTGTGCCTGAATGACAGACCATCAAGTTCATACACTACCCAACGGCATCCGGATATTATTTAAGCATTCTCCATCGCCCATAACGCATTGCTGCTTTGTGCTTAATGCAGGCTCGCGCGATGAATTGCCCAACAAGGAAGGCCTTGCCCACTTTATAGAGCACCTGCTTTTTAAAGAAACCGAAAGGCGCAATACCCCGCAAATCCTCAACCGGCTGGAGCTGGTTGGCGCCGACCTTAACGCCTATACCACCAAGGAGTACACCTGTATCCACGCATCGCTGCTAAAACAACATTTAGAGCGCACGGTAGATTTGTTTGAAGATATCCTGTTCCACTCCACCTTCCCGGAAGATGAGATGGAAAAAGAACGTGGTGTGATACTGGATGAGATAGCCTCCTATCTGGACCAGCCCGAAGAAGCCATACAGGATGATTTTGAAGAGTATCTGTTTAAGGATCACCCTATCGGTAAAAATATTCTGGGCACGCCTGATACCGTTGCTGTACTGAACGGTGCCGACATTAAACAGTTTATGGCGGCTAATAATAACACGCACCAAATGATCTTTGCCGTTTACGGTGATTATGATTTTAAGAAGCTGATAAAACTCTGCAATAAGTATTTTGGCAGCGTGCCCGAAAACAATAATCAGAAGCACCGCATAGCTCCCGCGCTGATTACCGGGGGATATTATGATGTAGAGAAAGCCATCTCGCAAACACATTGCGTACTGGGCAGCCGCGCTTACCCATCGGCACATCAAAATAAATACGGATTACTGCTGCTGAACAACCTGCTGGGCGGAATGGGAATGAGCAACCGCCTTAACTTGGAGATCCGCGAGAAATACGGTATTGCTTACACTATCGAAAGCAATTACACCTCGCTTACCGATACGGGCATTTTCTCCATTTACTTTGGTACCGATGCGGAAAAAGCCGACAAAGCGCTTAAGCTGGTGCATAAAGAGCTGAAAAAACTGCGCGATAATAAGATTGGCACCATTCAACTGAAGCAGGCTAAAGAAAAGTTTATCGGGCAGATAGCACTGGCCGAAGAGAATCGCCTGAGCCTGATCATCTCTATGGCTAAGAGCCTGTTAGATTTTGACCGGATTGATTCGCTGGAGGATATTTTTAATAAGATCAACGCCGCAACGGCCGAAAATTTGCTGGAAATAAGCAACGAAATTTTTGATAATGACCATATGATAACCTTATTATTTGAGCCTAAATAATAAATCGCTTATTTTTGTAAAATGAAATACCCAATAGTAGCATACGGCGACCCTGTTTTAAGACGTAAGGCCCCATCTATAGAGCCCGACGAGTATCCGCATATTAAGCAACTGGTTGAGAACATGTATGAGACTATGTATGGCGCCCGCGGCGTTGGTTTAGCAGCCCCGCAGGTAGGCATGAGCATGCGCCTGTTTGTGGTAGATGTTTCTCCGTTTGATGACGAAGAGCCGGAACTGAAAGATTTTAAAAGAGCATTCATTAATGCCACTATATTAGAAGAAACCGGCGAAGAGTGGAACTTTAACGAAGGCTGCCTCAGCATCCCCGATATCAGGGAGGATGTATCGCGCAAGCCGGTGATCCGCATCTCATATTACGATGAGGGTTGGAAACACCACGAAGAAACTTTTAAAGGTATGGCGGCCCGCGTTATACAACACGAGTACGACCACATAGAAGGTAAATTATTTACCGATAAATTGAGCCCGCTGCGCAGACGACTGATAGAAAAAAAACTGAACGATATCTCTAAAGGTGCCGTTGATGTAGACTACCGCATGAAATTCCCGGATGCGAAAAAGGGACGATAGTGGAGAGAGTCAAGAAATAAGAATCAAGAGACAAGAAAAAAATAAGATATAACAGAAAAGTCCGGATCTCATTGATCCGGACTTTTCTGTTTATATTCCTCAGCAGTTATAAAACCCTTATCCTGCCGCTCTAAGTCTTGTCTTTTGATTCTTATCTCTTGACTCTCTCCTTGCCTAATTCCCTGTCCGGCTTTTATCACCATCGCTTATCTGTTTAATCAGGCTGCCCCATGCAAGCGGGTTAAGCAATGGGTTGGTAATAGAGTGCGAGTTAACAATGTTGGTATGCATCATCTGCGCATTGGCCGATTGAATCTCCTGCCCGTCCCTGGCAAGTGAAGTAGTTAAGGCAGCTAATGTAGCACGGCTCACATTCTTTCGGGCTATCTCCAAGTCGTCATCAGCCAGTTTAGCGGTCACAAAGTCGCGTCTGAACTCATCGGTAGTAGCCCAGGGGAACACTCTGAAAACCGGCAGATTGGTGATCTGCGCCTTTAGCTTTATCTGCGTGGTATAGCTCTTGTTGGTTACGTTGGCAGGTATCACAACCGTATATGGCGCATAACCCACGGCGGTAAAGTGGATGGTATCCTGCTCATGCGCTACAAAAGAAAAATATCCGCGGTAGTTGGCAATAGCGACAGAATTACGGTTGCTGGCATTGGTGATACTTACGTAGGGCACCGCCACATTTAAACTATCGGCATTATAAACCATACCGGTAAATTGCACTAAGGGCTTTTCTTTTTGGGCAAAAGCAGATAGTGATACCACCAGTAAAAATAATATGCCTGTTAATTTCTTCATTTTAAAATGCACGTATCTCTATTACGCTGCCCCGTTAAATTTTGTTTGGAGCAAGCGGGTAAAAATACGCTATTCAACTAATTGGAATAGTTATTTAACAATTCTTAACACTATCGCAGGTTCTCCGGAAGTACCGCGTTAGGGTCGTCTATATCCGTTAGGTTTATGGCTTCAATACCGGTAACTTCCGGCACGGCTTTTCTAATAGCCTGCTCAATACCGGCTTTCAATGTCATGATGCTCATCGGGCACGAGCCGCAAGAGCCTAACAATTTTAACTTAACCACTTTTTCAGGGGTTATTTCTTCCACAGATACGTTACCGCCATCGGCCTCTAAGTAAGGGCGAATGGTATCTAACGCTGCTTCCACCTGATCAATTAAACTCATTTTATTTTTTATATACGTAAAGTTATTAATTATATTTCAATAATCGGTAAATGCCCCCCAAATCTCCCTTGTACGGAAAGATTACAAATAGCTCTATTATAGCGGGCTCGGCACAAGGTTTCGTTGCGCGTTGGCAATGCTTACCTGCTGCGCTACCCTGCGCGCCATTTCCATAAAAGCGGCGGCCATAACGCCATCCTCTTCCAGTACAATTGGCCTGCCTGCATCGCCGCTGTCGCTTATCCCTTTTATTAACGGTATTTCACCTAAAAATGGTACATCTAACGTTTGGGCCAGTTTTTGGCCTCCACCTTGCCCGAATATGTAATATTTATTCTCAGGAAGCTCGGCAGGTGTAAAGTAGCTCATGTTCTCAACAATACCTAAAATAGGTACGTTAATGGCTTCCATCATAAACATGCCTATCCCCTTTTTAGCATCAGCAAGGGCCACGTTCTGCGGCGTAGTTACTATAACCGCACCCGTAACCGGGAAGGTTTGCGTAATGGTGATATGGATATCGCCCGTACCAGGCGGCAGGTCTATCACTAAATAATCCAGATCGCCCCACTCCGCATCGTTAAACAATTGCTTAACCGCTGTTGATACCATTGGCCCGCGCCATGGCACAGGTTGGTTAGGATCTGTAAAGAACCCTATGGATAGCAGCTTGATGCCGTATTTCTCAATCGGTTCTATGCGTGTTTTGCCGTTAACATTACTGGCCATTGGGCGTGCGCCTTCCAACCCGAACATGATAGGGATAGACGGACCATAAATATCCGCGTCTATCAGCCCTACCTTTGCCCCTGTTTTAGCCAATGCCAGCGCCAGGTTTACAGATACGGTAGATTTACCCACCCCTCCCTTACCCGATGCTACGGCTATAATATTTTTTACGCCCGGCACGCCGGTGTTCTTTTGCGTGGTAACGCGCGACGTCATGTTGATATTAACCACCACATCCTTGCTGATAAAATAGCCTATAGCGTTGCGGCAGGCGTTCTCTATCAGCGCCTTTAATGGGCAGGCCGGAGTGGTTAGTATTACCGAAAAGCTTAAATTATTGCCATCGATAACAATATCCTGTATCATGTTTAAGGTAACCAGGTCCTTTTTAAGATCGGGTTCCTCTACGTTGCTAAGTGCTTGTAAAACTTGTTCTTTGGTGATATCCATATTAATTTCATCGCAAAAATACGAAAACAGGGAGCGTGTTGCGTTTGTTAAGAAAAACAATTTGCTGCAACTAAGCGTTGCACCGCATCATATTTAGTTTAGTTTTGAAGTAAATTTCTCAAATGCGCCGTATCCATCCTAAATATATTCGTATTGCAGGTATAGTAGTAGCCGTTGTAGTACTTGTTATGCTCATTGGCGGTTACATCGCCTATTCTAAACGCGAGGTACTATTGCAAAAAGCCATCTACAAAGCTAAAGCTAAAGCCAAAAAGGATTATAATTTGGATGTAAAAATAGGCTCGGCACATTTTACAGGCCTTGCTACTGTGGCATTTACCGATATCTCAGTGGTTCCCTATCAGCGCGATAGCCTGTTCTCTGTAAAAAACTTCGAGGTAGGCGTTAAGATCTTCCCACTGATATTTGGCGATATTAAACTGGGCGATGTAGTGCTGCAAAACGGCCACCTAAATTTCACCAGTGTTAAAGGCGTAAAGAATTTCGATTTCTTATTTAAAAGGAAGAAGGATACTATTAATACCGGTAACAAAGTAGACCTATCCGAACTGTCGGACCATCTGATCAACGAAGTGCTTTATAAAATTCCAGATAACCTATCGCTTAAGAACTTTCTGGTTTCGTTTACGGATGATACTACCCATTTAAAACTGCTTGCCCAAACCGCTATTATTAACGATGGTAAACTGGCCAGCACTATTAAAGTTGATGATGGCGCTTCTATCTGGCATTTTGCAGGTAAAATGCACCCTTCTGATAAAGACATTGATATCCGCCTGTATGCCGATGGCAAAAAGGTAGAGCTGCCTATTATCGAAAAGAAATTTAAGCTGAAGCTGAATTTTGACACCCTTACCACGCGCCTTACCGAGGTAAAGAACAGCGGCGGCGAAACTAAAATTTACAGTTATTGTGCCGTACGTAACCTGTTGATCAATCACCCGGGGCTTTCGGTAAATGATGTTATTATCCCCAATGGCTCTATAGATGCCAATGTTTTTGTGGGCTCCAATTATATTTCGCTGGATAGCTCATCAGTTATCCATCTAAAAAAAATTACAGCTAATCCGTATTTTAAGTACACACTTAACCCGGTAAAAATCTACGAGATGAAGATGCACACCGGCTGGCTGAATGCGCAGGATGTGTTTGATTCCTTCCCCACCGGGATGTTCGAATCACTGGAGGGCATGCAGGTTGCCGGCAAGCTGAGCTACAACATGAATTTCTTTATGAATTCGGCCCATATAGATGACCTGGTATTTGATTCGGGTTTGGATAAGGATAACTTCCGGATTGTAAAACTGGGTAAAACCGATTTTGGTAAGCTGAACACTACCTTTGTTTACACCCCGTATGAAAAAGGCAAACCAATGCCTCCGCATACCATCGGCCCCGAAAACCCGGAGTTTACTCCGCTGGAGCAAATTGCGCCCGATCTTCGCAACGCTGTAATGACGGCGGAGGATCCCTCCTTTTACCGCAATAAAGGCTTCGTGATCGAATCGTTCCGCAACTCGCTGGTGACGGATTTCAAGACCAAAAAGTTTAGTCGCGGTGGCAGCACCATTTCCATGCAGCTGATCAAGAACACGTTCTTGAGTCGCAATAAAACGTTGTCGCGTAAGATAGAAGAGATCCTGATCGTTTGGGTGATTGAGAACACGCGCTTTATGAGCAAAAACCGCATGCTGGAGGTTTACTTTAATATTATTGAGTGGGGCCGCGGCATATATGGTATTGCAGAAGCTTCTCGGTATTACTTTGGCAAATCGCCGGCAGAACTTACCCTGGGCGAAAGTATTTACCTGGCCAGCATAGTACCTAATCCAAAAGCCGGCCTGTATGCTTTTGAGCCCGATGGCAGCCTGCGGCAACGCCTGCACGGCTACTTTAACCTTATAGGCCGCCTAATGGCAGGAAGGGGCCTTACACAGCGCGATACCAATGCTTACGGATTTTACAGCGTGCGTTTACGTGAAGGCTTGCGCAGGCAGATTGCACCAATTGATACAACCGTTGCCGATAGCCTGATGCAGCAGGGTGATGAAAACGGCGGCGTTGGCGTACCGGCACCAGTATTGGAAGAGCCTGCTAAAAAGCCTAGCTTCTTCCAGCGCTTATTTGGTAAAAAGGATACTACCGCAGCTAGGGCTGAGGAAAAGATTAAGGAAACCAATGAGATGATCAAAAACCGCATTAAGCAGGATATTGAGAACTTAAAGGCCGAATACAAAGTAAAAATTGAGAACGTTGATACCGCGGGTAAAACCAAAAAGGAGATTCGCCAGGAAAAGAAGCGCCTAAAACAGGAAGCTAAAGATAAGGAGAACGAAATGAAGGACCGAATGCCTTAATATTGTTTGCTCATCTATCTATAATATTCTTAATTACTACCGCTCTGGTAGTATTTACTTGCTTATGACCAAATTAAATGTTTAAACACATATGTTTGTACAAACATTTAAAGATCATGTCACTCGTAGATAAACTAAACTGGCGCTATGCCACCAAAAAATTCGACAGCACTAAAAAGATTCCTGCCGAAAAATTAAATACAGTATTAGATGCGGTACAACTTGCCCCATCATCATTAGGCCTGCAACACTACCGCGTATTGGTAATTAAAGATGCCGATATCCGCGCAAAACTACGTGCTGCGGCTTATGGCCAGTCGCAAATTACCGATGCTTCTCAACTGATCGTTTTCGCAGCAGAAACCGGCATTGATGAAGCCTACGGCAAAAAATATATTGATAACGTTGCAGCAACCCGCAACACCGCCCGCGAGAACCTTGCCGGTTTTGAAGGTATGGTTTTAGGCGCCATCAACAGCCGCACTCCGGAGCAATTAGTGTTATGGGCACAAAAACAAGCTTACATTGCCTTGGGCGTATTAATAACCGCTGCCGCTGAACAGGATATTGACATATGCCCGATGGAAGGTTTCGACCCACAGCAATTTGATGAAATTTTAGGCCTTAACGAAAAAGGATTAACCGCAACGGTTATTGCCACCATTGGTTACCGCGCAGAAGATGACGCATTGAGCCAACTGGCAAAAGTTCGTAAAGCTAAAGAAGAGCTTTTCATCCACATATAAAAAATTAAGACGGTCTTAATTGGAAAGCGGCTACAGAGCCGCTTTCTTGTTTTATAAATATTTTAAGCTAAAGTTAATTACGGCATGGGCTTTGCATAACCTATTGAAATACAAAGCCATGAACAAGAAGATATTAATAGTTGACGATAACGAGCTGATTGCCGAGGTAATGAGCTATATACTTACTAATAATGGCTACGATGTTACAACTTTAAACAGCGGCGATGGTGTAGTAACCCAGATTAAAGATTCTCACCCCGACCTGGTGATAATGGATATTATGCTGCCCGGGATAGATGGTCGTGATATATGCCGCATTATTAAACACAATAAAGCAACTGAGAACCTGCCGGTGATCATCTGTTCGGCCAATGATGATATTGAAGATGCCATGAAACAGGTAGGCCCTCCTAACGATATCCTCAGCAAGCCTTTTGATATGAGCGCGCTGTTAAATAAGGTTGAACACCAGCTGGCAGCGTGACGCAATTAAATATATATACAAAACAGAAAGAGCCAGGATAATATCCCGGCTCTTTCTGTTTAATAACCTGTTAGTTTAAAATGTAGATTTAAGCGTAATGTATTTATTTACATCGTCGCTCTTAAAGCCCTTTTCTTTCATTTGTGTGATGTACTCCGGTGTAATACCCATTGCCTTAAGCGTGGTGGCATCATCCAGAGATATATTGAAACCAATAGTTTTGAAGCCTTTGACATATTCTGCTGTAACACCCAATGCTTTCAGGCTGCTGGCTTTTTCTAAGTTGATGTTTTTATAGCCTGCATTTTTAAATGCATTCAGATAATCCACGGTAATACCCATTGCTTTAGATGATTTGATCTCCTCCTCTGAAACATTATATCCAGAATCTTTGAAACCTTTTATATATGCAGCAGTAATGCCTAATGCCTTCATGCTGATCAAATCCCCGCTTGACAGGTTTGTAAACCCAACCGCGTTTAAACTTTTCACGTAAGCATCATCAACCCCCAGGCTTTTATAAGCAACCATATCGTCCTCATCATCTTCGTTATTTTTGTTATCGCTATTTTTAACTATAGGCAGTTTCTTTTTACTTGCCGGAGGAGTGCCTCTTACGCTTTTAAATTTAGATATATAGCTGGCATCAATTCCTTGCGCTTTGTAGGTCACCAGTTTATCAAAACTCAGTTTTGGTATGCCCGTGTTCTTTAAGCTGGCAATGTAAGCACCATCTATAGCAAGGGCTTTGCCGGTAACCAGCTCCTGCAGAGTGATGTTAGTATAGCCGTTTTGTTTCATCGATTTGATGTATGATTCATCTACGCCCAATGCACGGATAGCTATCAAATCGCCTTTGGGCACGTTTTTATAGCCGTTACGCTGCAGCATAGTTATGTAATCTTTATTCAGGTTGATCAGGAAAAAGGCCACATCGTCGTTCTTGTCGATATTATGGACGCCCAGTTGGCCGAGGTATTCCGCAAAACCAGGGTTGGTATTAAATTTATACCTGCCCGATCCTTTATTACCGTCAAACTTGCCGGTGAACACCATTGTACCGGCATCTCTTACAAGTTTAAATTCCCCGGAATTATTTTTTGGCAATGGCGAAAACTCACTTATCAGAAAATCGTTGCCATTCATCCAGGAAGCATCGCCGGCAGATCTGCGGAACTCCATCTTCATTTTAGCGCCCGTAATAGTGGCCGACCATACGCCCTCTCGGTGATCGTCGCGGTCGCCCATATTAATATTAGTGTTTACATTGGCTACCGGTTCTACCGTTTGGCCCTGGGCAATTGGCTGGTTAAGCGCACATACCGAAAATGCCATCAGCGGCACCAGGAAAAAGTATTTCCATGTGGTATGGATGTTTGATCTTTTTGCATTCATCATAACAATTCGTTTTTTTAAGAGTGATTGATTGTAGTTGGTTGTAACACGTAAGGAAAAATTAGGTACCGATACCTTCAGCAGGCTCATCTGGTAAGCTTCGCGCTTTACTTCTGCGTTGCTGAGTACGGCATTATCTGTTAAAAATTCAAGGTTGTTTTCCAGTTCTTTACGATAGAGCCAAGCAAAAGGGTTAAACCACTGGAAAACCAGCATCAGTTCGGCCAGCATCAGATCAAGACTGTGGCCTTGTTTAATATGTACCTTTTCATGCAGTAAGATCTGGCTGTAAGTTTCCCAGTCGTATTTAGCCGGGTTAATAAAAATATTGTTACCGAAAGAGCACGGAGCCCTGTCGTTATCCAGCTCGATAATACGAAACTCGCCATCCACAATAACCGGGTTTTTATAGGCCTGGCGCAACAGTACAATTACCTGCAGCAGCATGTTTAACCCAAACGTTGCCACCCCAAACCAGTACAGGTAAACCACCCATTTAAGCAGCTGCGGTAATATTGATGTTGCCGTTGGTGTCGCTTGCACAGGCGCTTTGATGGCTTCTTTTGACTGTACTGTGTTGTTTCTTTGCTGCGGCAATACAAAAGCCTGTGCCTTAACAACGGGCGTGCTTACAACCGCAACAGGTTCGATGCCCGCACGTAAAGCCAGTTGCTGCGGAACCTTTATGAGCGGCAGCAGAAATATCAGGCACATGCAGGCCAGCAGCACCCAGCGGTTTAAATTATAAAAAGTTTCCTTTTGCAGTAGCGCTTTATAAAACAGCAGGCAAACAGTAATCAGCAGGGACACGTGTAATACGTATGGTATCATTTGGGTGAGTTTTTAATAAGGTTTAAAATTTCTTCCAGTTCCCGTTCATTAATCTTTTGCTCTTTGGCAAAAAAGGCCAGCATGCTTGGGTACGAGTTATCAAAATACTGGCTTACAATATCCTTCAGCGCATGCTTCTGATACTCCTCGCGGCTTACCTTGGGGTAATAATTAAAAATGTTGCCGATGGTTTCATGATCAAGAAAACCTTTCTCTTCCAGTATCTTCACCATGGTTGCCACAGAGTTGTAATGCGGCTTAGGCTCCGGCATCTCGGGGATTATCTCCCTGATAAAAGCTTTACCCAGTTTCCAAAACACCTGCATTATTTGTTCTTCCCTTTTCGCCAGTTTCTGCATAAAATTCTAATTATAAAACCAAGTTAATACTAATAGATTAGTATTGCAACTAATTCATTAGTACTAAAATCGATTGTTTTGTATAAAGCTGATTTACAGTTATATAATTTTCTTAAATCTATTATTTTCCGAAGACATGTGTGGGGAACGCAGATTACAGGGCTGTGGCGCAAGTGCCTTTCGGCAATATGCATAGCGGCAATAGATCCTTCTCTATCGCCCAGGATGACAAACCCACAGAAAAATGATTATAATTCTGAGGCACGAAGCATCTAAAGTTCGCTATGCTGGCTGCTTACAACATCCGTGGTAATAATACAGCTTATTGAAAAATACTCTTGGCCTTTTTGATGGTCTTCTCCAGATCTATGCCTTTGCCTAAAACGCCTTTAAACAGGTCACCTTCTTTCTTGAGGCGTGCAACGGAATTGTGGATGGTAAAATGTTTCATGGTGAGGCCGGGTTTTACCTCATCCCAATGTAAGGGCATGGATACCGTTGCGCCTGGTTTTGGCCTTAGCGAATACGGCCCGGCGATAGTTGCACCCGGACGGTTCTGTAGAAAATCGAGGTACATTTTACCATTGCGGTTCTTTATCATACGCTCAAGCGATGTGTACTCTGGAATTTGCTGGTGAACGATATTTACAATTAGCCGGGCAAACATTTGTGATTGATCATAGTCATACTGAGAATCCAGCGGGATATAAATATGCATACCAGTAGAACCGGATGTTTTGCAATAGGATGGTACGTCGATAGCATCGAGCACTTTCTTTACCTCCAATGCGGCGGAGATCACTTGGTCGAAAGTGTTTTTATCCGGGTCGAGATCTATAATGCAATAATCGGGATTGTCGGGCGACTGGATCCGGCTGAACCAGGGGTTCATTTCTATACAGCCTAAAGAGGCCATCCATAACAGGGTGGCTTCATCGTGCCCAACCAAATAATCTTTATCCTCTCCTTCGCTGGTAGTGTAAGGGAACGTGCGCACCCAATCCGGCGATTTGCCGCGTACATCCTTTTGGTAAAAGCTTGGCCCGTGGATGCCCCCGGGGAAACGGTTGAGCGATTGCGGACGGTCTTTCAAATACGGTAAAATATATTCGGCAACCTGGTAATAGTAATTGAACATATCCCGCTTGGTAATTCCGTCTTCGGGCCAATACAGTTTACTCAGATGGGTAAACTTCAGGTCGTGCCCGCAGATCTTTTTAACCTGCGTTTCTTCTTTGGGGTTTAACAGCGTGCGCTTGGTTGATTCCTTTGGTGCCTTAACCAAGTCTGCATGTTTTTCTTCGGATGCATCTTTAGCAGCAGTTGATGTCTTTGCACTTTTTTTAGATGCTGTGCTTTCGTCATCTACTACCTCTTCGGTATGTGCCTCTGTTTCGCGTACTACATCTTTGGCTTTTTTATCCTCGCGCATGCCCTCAAAAGATGGGTGGCGGAATACACCATCACTAGTAACTTCTGCAAAGCTAACCTCGCAAACCAACTCCGGTTTTAACCAGGTAGCTTTTGCCTTCGGCGGATTGGGCCTGAAGCGCGATGGCTTATTTACATCCGGCTCGCTCTCAAACGGGGTATCGTCAATAATAAGCGGTTTAAACTGCGCCATCATTTCCTTTTGCAGCTTATCAGAAAAACCTGTACCCACCTTACCTACGTATTGAAAGCGGCCATCTTCATAAACCCCCAACAGCAAAGAACTGAACTGCTTGGCCGTTCCCTCATTCTTAGTGAAGCCGCCTATCACCACTTCCTGCCGTTTATTAATCTTTATTTTTAACCAGTCTTTAGAGCGGTTATTGGCCAGATATGGACTACTCCCCTTTTTGGCCATAATCCCCTCAAGGCCTATTTTTTCGGCAGCCTCAAAAAATTCCAGTCCGTTTGCTGTAAATACCAGGCTCTGGCGAATGCGGTCGTCATCTGTAGGTAGCACCTCTTTCAAGATAGCCTGGCGCTGGGTGAGCGGCAGATCCATTAGATTTTTACCCTCGTACCACAACAGATCGAATACATATAGCATCAATTCACCATCAGCCTCGCTGCGCCAATTTTGCAGAGCCCCAAAGTTAGATACACCTTTATCATTCAGCACTAAGATCTCGCCATCAATAACAGCGTTTATCTTCCAGTTTTGCAGCAGCTGGGTAATGGGGTAATATTTTTCGTTGAAGGGTTTGTTATTGCGTGAGAGCAACTCCACTTCGCCTTTGTTGATGAAGGCAAGCGTGCGGTAGCCGTCCCATTTTATTTCATACACCCACTCTGGGTCGTCAAATGGTTTATCTACCAGTGTGGCCAGCATGGGTTTCATGCCTGTTGGTATTTTACTTTTGGGTGCCTTCTTTAGCAGCCCCTCAACATCTATTTTATCTGCAGGATTTTCATCTTCTGCTATTTCTTCAAGCTCATCGGTTTTAGCTTCCAGTTTTTTTTTACCGCCTTTTTCCAGCCGCTCCAAATCTTCTTCGTGGCCATGCTGCCAAACCTTGTCGCCGGTTTTCTCCATCGTTTCAATGGTTTTACCGGAGAGTACCGATTTATCCTGCTTAGTGATATCCTTTGCCGAAGCAAAATCATCTTTATGTTTTATAAGCAGCCAGCCGTTTTCGCCCATGCCGTGGGTTTTAACCAGCGCATACTCGCCTTCCAGTTTTTCGCCATGGAGCTTTATTTTTAAAGAACCGTCCTTTAATTGTTTCAGCAGGTGTTTCTCCTGCGCCTTTTTGCCCTTTATTTCTTCAATGGGTTCGTAAGTACCTTCGTCCCAAACAATAACGGTACCACCACCATACTCACCTTTGGGGATAAGGCCCTCAAATAGGCGGTAATCATACGGGTGATCTTCTACCATCATGGCCAGGCGTTTATTCTTTGGGTCGGTAGACGGGCCCTTAGGAACTGCCCAGCTTTTCAGTACGCCATCCATCTCCAGCCTGAAATCGTAATGCAGCCGGGAAGCATCGTGCTTTTGAATTACAAAGCGTAGCTTGTCTTTATCACTGCTTTTTCCGGCTTTTGGTTCCGCTGTTTTATTAAAATCCCGTTTAGCAACATATTCTTTCAGGCTCATGGTAAATGGCGGTTATTTTTTTAAATATCCTTTAACTTTCTCTACAGATGTACCGGCCGATTTCACCGCATCCTTCAATTCCTGGTGGCTTACGCTAAACTTTTCTGACCAGTACTGCAGTTCGTAATCTTCGTTTACGTTGATCTTGTCCCTATCTGGGGCTCCTGTTTTTTGTTTGTTATCCATGGCGATGTTGTTTAATCAGATAACATCCTTATTTCTATATGGTTTGAAAGAAATTTACCTATTAAGAAAACGCCCTTCATTACGACCCAACCTCTAATACCGATAAGATATTCCCTGCCGGATCTTTAAACCAGGCAATAGATGGGCCACCGTTTCCTCTCGCTATATTATCCTCGTCTGTCTTCAGATGTTCGCTGTCGTAGCTTTCAAAAGCTACACCTTTTTCTTTTAGTGATTTTACGGTATCATCAATATTATCTACCGGGAAGTTAAGAATGGTAAACGTAGCAGGCTCATGGTTGGGTTTGGGATAGGCAATTATATTGCTCGATCCGGCAATGTGAATGGTGAGCAGGCCGCCCATATCATCATTCTTTTCAACCTGCAGGCCTAAAACTTCACTGTAAAATTGTTTGGCCTTGTCCACATCGTTTACCGAAAATCCACTAAATGCTTTTGAATCTTTTAACATGTTTGTTTTATTTAATGGTTTATATTGATTGATAATGATATTATAATAATCTCGACTAATACTTAACAAAAGTGCTGCCAATAAGTTACTTATATGTAGTATGTACACGACAAATGAAAGGACGTCGCGCACCAAACGTAACTCGTTTAAATGTCACATTTAACAGTGCCTGAAAACATTTTTAAAATATCTCAGTTTAAGTATAATTGTTAATATATTTAATATCAAAAACATACATAATATGAAACTCCAATTTATTATACCGTCGCTGCTGGCTATTGCAGTTATGTCCCAAAGTTGTGTTAGTTCTAAAAAATATAAGGAACTGGAAGGCAACTATGCCAAACTTGATAGCAACACACGCGAAATGCGCGGTAAATACCTGCTTACCCAGCGTAACCTGGATTTGGCAACCGGCAGGGTGACCAGCCTGGAAGAGCAACTGGCTTCAGAAAGATCTAACGTAAAAGCTTTACAGGCTGCGCTTGATAAATGTTTAAACTCCAGCAGCCAGGGTAATGTGAATATTTCTAAACTGGTTGATGAGATCAACAGCTCTAACAAATACATACAGCAATTGGTTAACGCCAAAAACAAGAGCGACTCGTTAAACATGGTATTAACCAACAACCTCACCCGCTCGTTAAGCCAGCAGGAAATGCAGGATGTTGATGTGAAGGTATTAAAAGGTGTAGTTTATATTTCGCTGGCCGATAACCTGCTTTATAAATCGGGTAGTTACGAAATTTCGGACAAAGCCGGCGCTACGCTGAGCAAAATTGCCAAGATCATTACTGACTATGCTACTTACGATGTGTTAATTGAAGGTAATACTGATAACGTACCAATCAGCCAGAAAAACATTCGTAATAACTGGGATTTGAGTGCTTTAAGAGCCGCATCGGTAGTTATGGCTTTGCAAACCACTTACCAGGTTGACCCTAAACGTTTAACAGCAGGCGGCCGTGGTGAGTTTAACCCAATTGCCGATAACAGCACCCCAACAGGTAAAGCACAAAACAGGCGTACCCAAATTATCATTACCCCTAAACTGGATCAGTTTATGGATCTGATAAACAAGGCTCCTGAAAAACAACAGTAATAATTTTCTGAGATAATGTTTTGTAGCAAGGGCGGCTTTCAATTTTGGGAGCCGCCCTTGTTTGTTAGGCTAACTTATTCCCCGCCTGCTGCTAAATGCAGGCGGATCTTTTCTTCCTCCAGATCCAGCAGCTCCAATTGCTGCTTTACAATATCGTCGTTTATCTGTTCTTTTTTGTTGAGTGTTTGCAACAGGGCGCGTTGCTGCTCCATCAGGTCTGTCATAATAACCCGGTAATCATGGTAAAAAGCTTCGGCGCGGGTTTCATTATCGCCTTTATCCCAGTCGGCAAGAAGTTGCATATCGGTATCCAGGCGCATTTTAAGGGATTGGATCATACCGTTGCTCTCCAATTCCTTGGCGTATTTTTCGTCCAGTATCTTCAGCGAAAGCAGAGCCATTTTTTTGCGTACAAGCTGCCTTTGCTGTTCAAAGGATACAGTGTAATCCGGATCGGGCATGTTTACCCATTTAATAAGCGGAGGTAGCGTTAAACCCTGGAAAACCAGTGTAACCAATATAACCGTAAAGGTGATAAACAAAATAAGGCTGCGCTGCGGAAATTGCTGCCCGTTTGCCATTACTACGGGGATGCTTAGCGCGGCGGCCAGCGATACCACACCACGCATTCCCGCCCAGCCCAATAACAACGGTGCTTTCCAGCCCGGGCGGTTATCGGCTGTTTGGATGTATCTGCTGATGAATACGGTAAAAACTACAGCACCATAAGTACTGGCTAAGCGTGCCGCAATTAATAGCCCGGTAATTATAAGGCTGTATTTGAGGGCCGGCGCAAACCCATCCGGACCAAGATCTTTAATAATAACGGGGAATTCCAAACCTATCAGCATAAAAACCAATCCGTTCAATACAAAGGCCACGGCTTCCCATACGTTTATACCCTGCAAACGGCTGCGGTGCGTTAAAATAACCTGCCGCTTTGTAGAAAGGAATAAGCCACCGCTCACCACAGCCAGCACACCCGAGAAATGAAACTCCTCGGCAACCATATACATTACGTAGGGGGTTAAAAAAGTCAGCACAATATCTATTTGGGTGGTAGTAGGCAACCAGCGGTGGATAGCGTAAAAAACTAAAGCAACCCCAATGCCACAAACAATGCCCATTACAATAACCACTACAAAGCTTACAGCAGCCTCGCTAAATACAAAGGTGCCGGTGGTAACCGTTGCCAGTGCAAAGCGGAACACCACCAAACTTGATGCATCATTCATTAAACTCTCACCTTCCAATACAGAAACCAAACGCTTGGGTACCTTAACATTTTTTAGAATAGTGGTAGCAGAAACGGCATCTGGCGGAGAAATTATACCACCAAGCAAAAACCCCAGCGCCAGTGTAAACCCGGGGATAAGACTGTGCGACACATAAGCAACAACACAGGATGTACCAATAACAATGGGGAATGCAAAGCTGGAGATAAGCCGGCGCCATTTCCAGAAATCCTTCCAGGAGGTGTTCCAGGCGGCTTCGTATAACAACGGGGGAAGAAATATCACAAAGATCAGTTCCGGCTCTATCTCTATCCCGCGCAGGCCCGGTACAAAACCCAAAGGTAAACCCACCAGCACCAACAATATAGGATAGGCTATCTTAATCTTCTGCGCCAGCATTACCACAAACAGGATAATGGCCAGAAGGCAACTGTATTGAATAATAAGATGATGCATTTGCGGAGGTGGTTGAATTACTAAAATACGATAATTACCGGGAATGGGAGTAGAAGAAGGAAAATGCATTACATTAAAAAGGCCTTAAATTTCACCAATTTTAAGGCCTTTAATCCGTCGGGATGGCGGGATTCGAACCCACGACCTCCAGCACCCCATGCTGGCGCGATACCGGGCTACGCTACATCCCGAATGGCAATAATATTGCCGTTGGGCAAATATAATAATGTCCGGTAAATTATCGCAAACCCTAAAGCGCGCATTGATGCTACCAAACCTATGTTGACTGCTGATCCTTATTTTTTACGTTCTTTACCAGAAGATAAATTGAACATATAAACACAACCAGGTAAACAATTGCCAAACCGGTATGCTCAAATTTTAACGTTTCGAAGTCGAATTTCTTAAACAGGGTAACACCTAAAATAATTGCTATAATACAAAAAATAAACACCGGTACTTTGTTCTTTTCCATGTTTTTAATGTTTTATTATCATGTCTATTGATGATCCTAAAAGTATTGCTGTAAGCGAAAAGGTTATCATTCCTAATATATAAGCAGCCAATGCTTTAAAATAATTTACCGGTTTCTTCTTATCAAAAAACTGCCCTATAGCCCAAATACAATAAGCAATACCTGTAAAGCCTGCTATTTGCATAAAGTTATAATGTGTTAGTCCCTGAAATATGGAAAAAACAGCAAAAAACAACATTCCCATCCCCATTATAAAACACAGAAGGATTAAAATTTCATAAAAATTGTAGTCGTATTTTTTGAAAAATAATTTTGTCCAAAACGCAATGAATACCCCCATAATAATATTTGAATATCCATAATGCTCTTTAACCCATTTAAAAATCAAACCTGTTGCAGATGTTTTTGCTTCGTCAAATTTTATATAGCCATCTTCAATATGAAAAAAATGGGTTACAAGTGTATAGATCAAAGACGTTACAATAACGAAAATAATAGGTTTTACAAGCCGGCTTCTATTTTCTGTAAGGAAATGCCTTACATTCTCTCCCGGGTTTACCAATAATTCTCTAATTGTATATAATATTCCTTTTTCAAAGTGCAATACGTGTTCAATTTCGTGAACGATGTAATGTCCGTTGATCCGTTTTATATTAGCTTGTTGTCCGCAGTTTGGGCAGTAGTTTAGGGTTACTTCTGCGCTACAATTTTTACAATTCATACTTTGTGGGCCAGGCATTTAATACTGTTTATGTTATTACAGCAGGTACTTTACTTATAAACTATAAAATGGCGCATATTCAGCAAATGATTGTAAAGATTGGCGCACCTTATAGATTATAAACAGCTCAAAATGTTCTATATAAATTTGAACCGTTAATTGCTTCTAAAGTATTATTTCCATTTAATATTTACAAGCGTAGTTTCCCCGGTATATTCCTTTTTTGTTTAGTTCTAATTGATAGTGAGTTTGCTCGCGATAAATTAGTAAATCTAAAAAAGAAGCTACTTATACATTCACTCAGCTAAGGTGTGTTGGGTACAATTGAAAAGAGTATAAAATAACGAAGCCAGTAAATCAAAGATTTTACTGGCTTCGAATGGTATAGTCGCCCTGCCTGTACAAATTTCGAGCCTTTTTCTCCATGATTTGAGGATATTGGCAAATTTGGTTCTGTAATACTTTCTTCAATATTTTTAATTAGCATATAAAAAAATAAAAGGCAATTAGAGTATATTGGCTGATATTGGATATTAAATTGATCTTATGGATAAGCGATTGAAAAACCTAGAAATTAGGCTCCCCGATAATTGGAATGATATATCTGAGGACAATCCTAACGGACCTCCAACCTTTATCGATGATACAATTGATAATTCAGGCGTGTTGCAAATTTCAACAGCAGAATTTTTGTCAGGCAAAATACCAAATCCCGGCCTATCTGATTTAAGCGAGCTGTCAAAGAATATGGGAGTAAAAAATAATTTCGGAGAATTACAAAACGAAATATCCGGAAAATGTGATTATGGGATCTTCGGCTATGCGCAATTTTCTAATCCCCAATTCCCTTACGCTTCAATCTGGCATATATCCGACGGGCAGAATTTCATCTTTGCTACATTTATCTGTTCAATAGCCCCAGATCAAAAACATGTAGACGATGTATTTAATATTTTGATTTCTATTAAAAGAAATGATAGCTGGCATCCCTGTTTGGATAGCAGTGGTTCAGTGAACGATTAAAAGCTATTAAACAAAATAAAGCTGCCTACAAGTAGACAGCTTTATACATTAATTTTTGACATTTTATCCAAAACGGGGAAATTTGTCGGGATGGCAGGATTCGAACCTGCGGCCTCCACATCCCAAATGTGGCGCGATACCGGGCTACGCTACATCCCGAATGTTTAATAATGAAGCCTCTTTCGAAGCCTCTTATTTCACATTGAGCTGCAAATATATGTTTTGATCCTTCATTTCAAAACCCCGTATCATTAACTGCCTGTTTATTACGCAGATTATATTTTTCGGTTATGATAATTCGGCATTTAATCTATTATTCAGCGAAGATTTATATGAGCTCCTGCGTTGGCAGCGAAAAGAAAAACGTGCTGCCCTCTTCTTCTTTACTTTCGGCCCAAATGCGGCCGCCGTTCATTTCAGTAAAATCTTTACAAAGCTTTAAGCCAAGGCCGGTACCCTTTTCGCCGGCTGTGCCAAGGGTTGATGAAGATGCCTGGTTAAAAAGATTTTTTACTTTAGCCGAACTCATACCAACACCCGTATCGGCAATACTAACGGTAATAAAGCCATCCGCTTCAATTGTATTGATGGTGATAGTTCCACCATCAGGAGCAAATTTGGTGGCATTCGCCAACAGGTTGCGTAATATTACAGTTACCATCTCCTTATCTGCAAAAACAGCAACCGGCGATGTAAGCCTATTGACTAACATCTGGTGCTTCCCAGTTATTGCCGACTGGATATTTTCGGTTACTTCTGATGTTAAAATGTTTACATCCAGTTTCTCAGGGTTAAACTTATAGCCCTGCAATTGTTTTTTAGACCATACCAGCAAACCGTCCATTATCTGCAGGGTATTATTAGTAGCGTTTTTTATCCGGGGGATTAACGCGGCAACCTCTTCGTTGCTCAGATCGCCCATTTCCCAAACATTCAATAGCGATACAATTTGCGCCACAGGGCTCCGCAGATCGTGTGATACCACCGTAAATAGCTGATCTTTAACCTTATAATTACTTTCCAGCAGTTGGTTTTGTACACTTATCACCCGGTTTCTGGCTTTAATTTTATAATTTATCTTACGCAAATAAACTATGCCGGCGCCAATTATCAGCAGGCATACAATGGCTATGGCCAGCATAGCCCGCTGGCTTTTAATGGTGGTTGCGTTCTTCTCTTCTAAAATTTTAAGGCGCTTGTTTTCTGCCTCATGCTGTTCTACATCAAACTTAATTTTGTAAAGGGCCGCCATGCGCAAGTTATTCTGATTAAACAGGCTGTCTTTATATTTAACATGCAACTGGTAATTTTTTAAAGCACCGGCGGCATTATTGCTTATTGAATCGAGTTGAAAAAGTTTTAGGTAAATATCGGCCAGGTTTTCCCTGCTTTTCATTTGTTTAATAAGGCGCTCGCTCTTTGTATAATAAACCCGGGCTTTATCGTACTGCCGGGTTTTAAACATAATGTCGCCAAGCAAAAAATTAGTGGCCTCTATTTCCCTGTAAGTAACCGGATGATGTTTGTTCATATCCAGGGCCTGCAAACACAGTTCTACTGCCTTTTTGTAATCTTCAATTCCAGTGTAAACCGATGCAAGGTTCATATATCCGGCCGCTTCATAGCTATAGTTTTTTTTGGCACGCGCAAGTCCAATGCTTTGGTATAATAATAAATGGCCTTATCGTGCTGCCGCAGATCTTCAAAATGATTCCCCATATTATAGTGGTAATCATTTCCTGGTATTTGTTGCTATGGTTAAGTACTAATAACGCCTTACTGAAATAAGCATATGCCTGCGAATGATCATTTAAACGGGCGTAGTAGTTGCCAAAAGCATTATAAGTGCTGGCTGTATTTACACGGTCTTTAATGGATATGAATATTTTAAGTGCCCGGTTAAGATAGGTAAGCGCTGTGCCATCTCCATGCATCAGCATAAAACGGAGGGCCAGATTCTTGTACGCCATTCCCTCTCCTTTCGGATAATTCAGCTTGCGCGATAGATCCAGCGCCAGTTTGCTATACTTACCCAGGGTTTCAACATCATAGGTATAGCTTTTGTAAGCCATCTGATTGAGCTGGTCAACCTTGGAGGTGTCTGCTTTTCTATTTTCGCCGATCGCGCGTTTCAGGCTATCCAGTTCGGTTGTTTGTGCCAAAACAATTTGGGCAGGCAGTATGCATATATAAATAGCCGTCAGAAAAATACTCGCGCGGAATCTTTTTAGCATAAAAAGGTACAGGGGTGTACCTAAGCTACAAAAAAGCTATTAAATCCTCAACATAAATTGACTGCTATTTAATCTGCTTATCTCAAAGTTAGTTATAGGTACGTGTAGCGTTAATAATGATAGTTAGATGGTTTAATAAAAAAAAGCCCCCTCGCACTCGCTGCTTGGAGGCTTTAACCTAAACCTTATCACAATGGGTGAAACCCATCAGTGCGCCAAATATATTCTTATATTCATCACATTCAAAACCTTTGTGTACAGCAGACACATTCTAATTTGTTGTAAACTGCGCTGTACACCTCATAATCAAGGATTCATAAATTTCTATAGCACAATTTGGAGTACAGTTTTTTATTTGTCTCCCAAATGTACACCCCTCTAATTTTATTGCTTGATTATATTGGGGGATAGTTCATGGCTCTTTTAGATCAGTTCTTGGTCAACTTTGCTTATCAGGAAAAAAATAGCCCTGTGTATCAATTAAACTGCTAATTTCGTTTAATTCTGTATGTTGGTAGCTTAACCCTTTATGACACCTGCTGAAAACTACGATCTGCTGATCGATAAGATCAACACCTTTATTCGCAAATACCATTATAACAACCTGCTGCGCGGGCTGATATTTTTGGGCGCGGGTATATTTTCGGCATACGTTGTTATTACCCTGGGCGAATATTTTGGCAATTTCAACACTACATTCCGTACCGTTCTTTTCTATTTTTTTATCCTGTTAAATTTAGTGTTGATTGCCTGGCTGGTATTGCCTCCCCTGCTGGCCCGTTTGCAACTGGGCAAAACTTTAACGCACGATGAAGCAGCCGCCATCATTGGTAAGCATTTTAATGATGTGAACGATAAATTGCTCAACACGCTGCAGCTAAAAAAACAAGCGCTCGAAAATTCCGAACATCGCGAGTTAATAGAAGCCAGCATCAATCAAAAGATAGAAACTTTAAAGCCAATAAGCTTCCCGTCAGCGGTAAACATCCGGGAGAATAATAAGTACCTTAAATATGTGATACCGCCAGCGGCAATCATTTGCATCATCGCTTTCGCAGCACCATCTATATTAACCGAAAGCACCAAAAGGCTCATCCGTCATAACGAATATTTTGCGCCGGTTGCCCCATTTCAGTTTGTGTTGCTTAACAAAAATTTATCGGCCGTGCAGGGCGAAGATTTTAAACTGGAACTTAAACTCACCGGCGACAAGATACCGTCTGATATCTACGTAGAAACCGCCAGCAATACTTTTAAGCTTGATAAGGAGAATATCAGCCGTTTTCATTACCTGTTCAGTAATTTGCAGCAAACAACTACATTCCGGTTATCGGGTAACGGGTTTACATCTGTACCTTATCGAATAAAGGTTAATCTTAAACCTGTGCTGCTTCATTTTGATGCGGAGCTGAACTACCCGGCATACCTCCACAAAAAAAACGAAGTGGTTGCCAATGCCGGTGATTTAACCTTACCCATGGGAACCACCATAAACTGGAAATTCCATACACAAAATGCAGCTTCGCTTCTGTTTAGGATCAATAACAGTAGTATAAATATTCAGCCTGAAGGCGAAAACGTTTTCGAGCATCGAGAAAGGATCCTAAAAAACACCTCTTATAATATCAGTCCGTTAAATAATTCGGTTAACCATGCAGATTCAGCAAGTTATAGGATAAGTGTGGTTGCTGATGAAAGCCCATCTATAAACGTGCAGGAAAAACCGGATAGCGTTAGCTTAAAGGCATTTTACTTTAACGGCAAAATTCAGGATGATCATGGCTTTTCCTCGCTTACGTTCCATTACAAAATTGGTGATAAGGCGCAGGAACGCAGCGTAACTAAATCGGTAAAGGCAAATCTTGCGTCAACGCAAAGTGGTTTCTTCTACTTTTGGAACCTGAAAGAAACCGGCATTAAAGCCGGCGACCAGGTAACGTATTATTTTGAAGTTGCCGATAATGATGGTGTAAGCGGCCCAAAAACCACCCGCTCGCCGGAACGCACCTTAAATATGCCCAACGCTGCCGAACTGGCCGACCAGCTTAACCAGGGCACACAGGCGGTGAAACAAAAAATGCAGTCGGCAGTAAAACTGGCTGGGCAGATAGAAAAAAGCGCACAAAAGCTTAACCAAACTTTGCTGGATAAAAACAACCTAAGCTTTGATGAAAAGAAACAGGTGGAAGACCTGATGCAAAAACGCAAGGAACTGGACGAACTGGTAAAAGATATCCAGAACGAAAATAAAAAGAACCTGTACAATCGCCAGGAGAACCAGCCACAAAGTAAACAGCTTACCGAACAGCAAAAGCAAATTGAGCAGTTGTTTAATAATGTACTGGATGAAGAAACGCAAAAGATCCTGGAGAAGCTGATGTCCATAATGAAGGAAGAAGACCGCGACATTTCTATGGAAGAGCTTTCTAAGATGAAAACGGACAATAAATCGTTAAAGAAAGAATTGGAGCGCATGCTGGAGCTATACAAAAAGCTCGATTTTGAACAAAAGTTGAACCAGAACATTAACCAATTGAACCAGCTTTCGCAGGAACAACAAAAGCTGGCAGAACAAAGCAAGCAGGAAAATGCTAACGCACAGCAATTACAGCAGCAGCAACAAAAGTTAAACAATGATTTTCAGCAGGTAAAAAAATCGTTAGACGAGTTGCAAAAAACAAACGAACAGAACGACAACAAGCAGCAGTTTGAAAACCCGGAGAAAGAAAAGAAGGCCATTGATGAGCAGATGAACCAAAGCGCCGAAAGCCTTAAAAAGAACAATAAGCAACAGGCGGCAAAAAGCCAGCAATCAGCAGCTAAACAGATGAAAGATCTGGCCGAAAAAATGGAACAAAAGGAAGCCGAAGGCGAAGACAGCCAAAACTCTGTGGATGCGCGTGAACTGCGCGAACTTCTAAAATCGCTGGTGAACAGTTCTTTTAACCAGGAAAAGCTGATGCAGCAGTTCAGGGGGATTAGTCCATCAGATCCTAAATATATCGGGTTAGCCCAAACTCAAAAAGATATTAAGGATAACCTAAAAACGGCTGAGGATAGTCTTTATTCATTAAGTAAACGTATTCCGCAGATCCAGTCGACCGTTAATCAGGAAATCACGGCCATCAATACTAAGATAGACCAAGCGCTTGAAAACCTTGGCGAACGCCGTACCCCCGAAGCAACCCGCAACCAGCAATACGCTATGACGGCCATGAACAACCTGGCACTTATGTTGAGCGAAGCGCTTGACCAACTGCAGAAAATGCAAAGCAAAGGCAAAAGCGGTAAGGGCAAAGGCAGCCAGCCATCTTTAGCGCAGCTTAATAAAATGCAGCAGCAGCTTAATAAGAATATGCAACAGGCGCGCGATCAGATGCAGCAAGGGCAACAGCAACAAGGCCAGGGCCAGCAACAACAGGGTAAAACCGGCCAAAAGGGCCAGGGCATGAGCGAGCAGTTTGCCCGGATGGCACGCGAGCAGCAGATGATAAGGCAAACCCTGCAACAAATTAACCGCGAAAACAATAAGGATGGAACAGGTAAATTGGGCAATTTAGATAAAATTGCAAAAGAAATGGAACAAACTGAGAACGATCTCGTAAACAGGAAAATTACAGATGAGGCGTTGAAAAGGCAGCAGCAAATTCAAACGCGGTTGCTGGAGGCCGAGAAGGCCGAGCAGCAGCGCGAGCAGGACCAAAAAAGGGAAAGCCGCACCGCTAATGATATGCCGCCCGGTTATATAAAAGCTTTGCAGGATTATGAGCAGGTGAAGACAAAGCAAATAGAACAGATCCGAACAGTTCCTTCGGCACTGAATTTGTATTACAGGCAAAAAATTAAACTATACTTTGATCAACTTAATGCGAAATGATATGGAGCAGGCTAATGTTCAGGCAGGGCAATTATACACACTTCAGCTTCCATCCAAATACGAAAGCATAACACAACTTGAGGCTTTAATTGAAGAAATAGCCGATAAATACCAGGTTGCAGAGGATACCTTTGCTAATATGATGACCTGCCTTAACGAAGCTGTTATCAATGCTATATTACATGGTAATAAACTGGACCCGGATAAAATAGTTATTGTAAACGCCGAAGTGGAGCCCAAGCGCATCACCTGGACTATTACTGACGAAGGCCCCGGTTTTGATTACAACAACCTGCCCGACCCTACCGCGCCCGAAAGGCTGGAAGAACTTACCGGCCGTGGTGTATTTATCCTAAAACACCTGGCAGACCAATGCATATTTAATGCAAGCGGTAACGAGGTTGAACTACATTTTAAAATATAATGCCCGCAATTTCTTTTTTTGAGGAAGACATCAGCTATAAATTAAAAAATAAAACCGCGGTACGCAAATGGATAACCGATACCATTGCGGCCGAGGGCTTTAAGCTGGATGAACTTACCTACGTTTTTTGCAGTGATGAATACCTGCTGCAGATTAACCAGCAATACCTGGATCATGATACGTATACCGATATCATCACCTTTGATAATTCGGAGGTAGAAGGCATTATTACCGGTGATATATTCATTTCGATAGAACGTATTAAAGAGAACGCAGTAAAGTTTGCCGTTACCGATGCGCAGGAACTGCACCGGGTAATGATCCACGGGGCGCTGCATTTATTAGGCTATAAAGACAAATCTGCTGCCGACAAGAAAAAAATGACTTTGAAAGAAGATTTTTATTTGGCGGAAAGAAACTTTTAATACCTAATTTTACGTTTATAAATCATTCAGCCCCAATTTAAAAACCAATGAAAACACTTGCACTAATACTTGCGCTGTTATTTGTAACATCGGCACCATCATCCGTTTATGATTTTAAGCTAAAATCTATCGATGGTAAAAAATTCTCGCTTGCCAAATACAAGGGGAAAAAGGTTCTTATTGTAAACACGGCATCAAAATGCGGTTTCACCCCACAATATGCCGAACTGCAAAAACTGGCCGATCAATATAAAGACAAGCTGGTTGTAGTTGGTTTCCCGGCTAATAATTTTGGCGGACAGGAGCCCGGCAACAACCAGGATATTAAAACCTTTTGCCACGATAATTTCAACGTTACTTTCCCAATGAGCGGTAAAGTAAGCGTTGGTGGTTTAGATATCGACCCATTGTTTAAATACCTTACCACAGCCGAGAACCCCGATTTTAAAGGCGATGTTAAATGGAACTTTGAAAAATTTCTGATAGACGAGAACGGTAAGCTGATTCACCGCTACCGCTCTAACGTAAAACCTTTAGATCCCGCTCTTACTGCTGCGTTGTAAGAATAAGATAGTTATAAGATAAGAGAGCCGCTATAAGCGGCTTTTTTAGTTTTATGGTCTTATTCAGTCATCTCGAATCGGTGTGCTCACTGGCTTAGGTTCTATTCATTATACAAAATTCGCTATCTGTCATATGAACAAAAATCCTCGTCGGTACGCTCGCCTTGAATGACAAGGACAGTTTAGTTATTCCGTAATTTCCTCCTATATTAGCCTTTACACTTATCATCCCGAGATATGAAAAGAATGATGCCGTCGCTGGCGATTGCCCTGGCGATATGCGGCCACACACAAGCACAAATGAATATAAAAACACTTCCGTACCCCCAAACTAAAAAGGGCGATGTTACCGATACCTATTTCGGTACAACCGTGGCCGACCCATACCGCTGGCAGGAAAACGACCGAGCCGAAGACACCAAAGCATGGGTTACAGCCGAAAACAATGTAACCCAAAACTACCTGGGGCAGATCCCGTTCCGCGAAGACATCCGCAAACGCCTGGAGGTATTATGGAACTACGAAAAATACAGTGCTCCATTTAAAGAGGGTAAATACACTTATTTTTATAAGAACGATGGTTTACAAAGCCAATCGGTATTGTACCGGCAGATAGGCGAAGGCGCGCCGGAGGTTTTCCTCGATCCTACTAAATTCTCTAAAGACGGTACAACCTCATTGGCCGGCATAAATTTTTCTAAAGACGGCAGCCTGGCTGCCTACCAGATTTCCGAAGGCGGGTCGGACTGGCGCAAGGTTATCGTGCTTAAAACATCCGATAAAAGTATTATTGGCGATACACTAATCAACGTAAAATTCTCGGGCATTGCCTGGTATAAAAACGATGGCTTTTACTACAGCAGCTATGATAAACCGAAAGAAGGCAGCGAACTGGCTGGTTTAACGCAATATCATAAACTGTATTACCATAAGCTGGGTACGCCGCAGACTGAAGATAAGATAATCTTTGGCGGGGAAACAACACCACGCAGATATATTGGTGCAGGCTTAACCGAAGATGAACGTTATCTAATAATCAGCGCATCAAAATCAACTACCGGTAACGAGTTGTATATCAAAGATATGAGCGTGCCTAATAGCCCGATAGTTAATATAGTTGACAACTTTGATAACGATCATAGCATTGTAGATAATGCAGGCAGCAAACTGTACATTTTCACCAACCTTAATGCACCAAATTATAGGCTGGTAACAGTTGATGCCGCTAATGCAAAATCTTCTAACTGGAAAGACCTGATCCCCGAAACACAAAATGTACTTGGCATATCTACAGGCGGTGGTAAGATATTCGCAGAATATTTAAAAGATGCTACATCACTGGTAAAACAATATGATATGAACGGCAAATTTGAGCACGACATTAAATTGCCGTCTGTTGGTTCGGCGGGTGGTTTTGGGGCTAAAAAGGAAGAGAAAGAAACTTACTATAGCTTTACCTCATACGTTTATCCTAACACAATATTTAAGTACGATATTGCTACAGGTAAATCTACCCTTTACAAAAAATCGGGAGTGAAATTTGATCCGGAACTGTATGAATCCAAGCAGGTATTTTATACTTCTAAAGATGGTACTAAGGTGCCTATGATCATTACTTATAAAAAAGGTACGGTGCTAAATGGCAAAAACCCAACCATGCTGTATGCTTATGGCGGTTTTAATGTAAACCTTACCCCTGCTTTCAGTACATCAAATATTATCTTGCTGGAACATGGCGGCATTTATGCAGTACCTAACCTGCGTGGCGGTGGCGAGTATGGCGAAAAATGGCACCTTGCCGGTACTAAAATGCAAAAGCAGAACGTGTTTGATGATTTTATTGCTGCTGCACAATATCTTATAGATAATAAATATACTTCAAAAGAATACTTGGCGGTATCCGGCGGTTCTAACGGCGGTCTGCTGGTTGGCGCAACCATTACCCAAAGACCCGACCTTGCAAAGGTGGCCTTCCCGGCCGTTGGAGTAATGGATATGCTGCGTTATAACAAATTTACAGCAGGCGCAGGCTGGGCTTATGATTATGGCACTGCCGAAGATTCAAAGGAGATGTTTGAGTACTTGTATAAATACTCGCCTTACCATTCCATTAAACCGGCAGATTACCCCGCAACAATGGTTACCACTGCAGATCATGACGACCGCGTAGTTCCTGCGCACTCTTTTAAATTTGCTTCGCGCCTACAGGAGATGCAAAAAGGAACGGCGCCTGTGCTTATCCGCATAGAAACCAAGGCAGGGCACGGCGCGGGGCGTTCAACTGCGCAAATTATAAACGAACAGGCAGATAAATGGGCATTTATGTTCCTGAATATGGGTGTTAAATTTTAACAATGCAGATCAAATAACTAAAAAAGGAGATGTTCCACGTGGCACATCTCCTTTTAAAATACTGATATACAGGCTATTCAGAATCCTTCTTCGCTTTTTCAGCCGCTTTCTTCTGCGCTTTTATCTTTTCTTCCTGCACCTTACGGATAGAATCCTGTTTTGCTTTTTTGGCTTTCTCTTTCTTTTTAAAGAAACCCCGCAGTAAAAAGTTATGCTGGGCAGCTTGCAGGTCCTCATTTAAAGTTGTGGTTGTTTTATGTACGCCCTTCATAGTGGTTTGGGCCTGCTTTACGGTACCTTCCAGGTCTTTTGCAATTTTATCGCTGTTTAACAGTCGACCGATGCTTCCTTTCCCGCTGTTTACTTTAGCTACAATTTCTGCCAGGTTACTGGTTAACACCTCGGCATTATCAGCCACCCTGGTAAGTTTGGTAATGATCTTGTCTACATCTACCGGGTTAATGGAATTAAGCTCATTGCCATCTCCTATTTCTTCGGTGCTGTTTATACCACCCGGTGCAATTACCACCAGCTTATCTCCCATCAAGCCATCGCTGCCGATGCTCAATTTGGAGTCTTTTTTGATGAACTTTTTAACGGAGTTATTAAGATTAAGATCCACACGCACCGAACTATCAGTAACAATGTTTATGCTTTCTACCACGCCTACATTTATACCTGCAAAACGCACGTTATTACCAACAGTAAGCCCGCTAACGTTTTTAAACGTGCCGTATACCCTAAAGGTAGAGCTGAATAAACTCTTTTGATTGCCGATAAAGAATACGGCCAGCAGCAATATTACAAACCCGATAAAGGTGAATACGCCTATTTTTATTTTTTGTGAAGATGTGGTTCTCATGCTGTTTCGTTAAAAAATGATCTTACCAGTTTATCGTCCGATTTATGCAGCTCATCAAACGAGCCCTCGGCTATGTATTTGCCCTCATTCATGATCACTACACGGTCAGCAGTAATTTTTGCGCATTCCATGTCGTGAGTAATTATGATTGACGATGTTTTATATTTCTTTTGCATTTGCAGTATCAGTTCGCTTATCTCGCGGGATGTTATTGGGTCGAGGCCGGTTGTGGGCTCGTCGTAAAGCATAATTTCGGGCTTTACGATCATGGTACGGGCAAGCCCGACACGCTTACGCATCCCGCCAGACAGATCCGACGGCATTTTATCTATTGCATCACTTAATCCTACGCTATCCAGCACCTCTTCTACCCGTTGGTCTATCTCTGCCTTATCTTTAATTTTTAAAACCCGTGTAAGCGGAAATTCGAGGTTTTCGCGTACAGTCATCGAGTCGTATAAGGCACCACTTTGGAACAAGAAACCTACTTTGGTGCGCAGGGCTTTCAGTTCTGCGTCGTTCATCTCGGCAACATCTTCGCCAAAAACTTTAACCGTGCCGGTATCGGGCGTTAACAGGCCTACAATACATTGAATAGTTACCGATTTACCCTGGCCTGATTTACCAAGTACTACCACATTCTCCCCTTTCTTAAGCTGCAGATTAATATCTTTCAGTACCTCTTTGGTGCCGAAACCTTTGCTGATATGATCAATATCCACCACAACCTCTCCTTCATGGCCCGAGCTTTCATTTTCTCCTTTATATTTTATCTGCTCTTCCATCATTATCTATAAAAAAGTAAACTGGTAATTTGTACGGCAATAGCATCAATTACAAAGATCCAAAGCGAAGCGGTTACTACGGCCGAATTAGCTGCAAGGCCAACGCTCTCGGTACCCTTATCAGAATGAAAACCTTTATAGCAGCCCACAAAGCCTATCGCGAAGCCGAAAAAGATAGTTTTAACAAACGCCGGTAAAAAATCTATAAACTCTAATGAAGAGATACATTTATGGAAGTAAAGCGAAAAGCTGATATCATCGGTAAAGTTCAGCGCAAGGTACCCGCCGAACAAACCTATCACATCGCCCATTAAAGCTAAAATAGGCACCATTATGCTGGTTGCTAAGATGCGGGTAACTACAAGGTACTGCGTTGGGTTAGCGCCTGATACTTCCATAGCGTCTATCTGTTCGGTTACCTTCATACTTCCCAGCTCGGCACCAATGCTGGATGCTATTTTACCGGCACAAATAATGGCCGTAATAACCGGCCCCATTTCACGGATAAATGATACGGCTAATGTTTTGGGCAGCATGCTCTCTGCCCCCATTTCTACCATGGAGGGGCGCAGCTGTAGTATCAACACCAAGCCCATAATAAAGGATGTAAGCCCCACCAGCATGAACGATTTGTAACCGATTTCGTAACACTGGCGCACAAACTCCTGCCATTCAAACCCACCCGTAAAAATATTGCGGAAAAATCGTGTGAAGAAAACGCCCTGTTCGCCAATGCTTTCCAGCCATTTCTTATATCCGGTAATAACCTGTTCTGCCATAAGCTGCTAATTAATTGCCAGATATAAACAACGGCGTAAGCAATTGTTTTACTTGTATACATATTTAACGATGCCTGTAACACCGGTAATTATTTGCAGCAGGCGCTTTAGAATAGGTACAGTAAACTGGTGCTTAATAAACACTTGTGGCCAGGCATTTGTTTAAACACTAAAACATATTTATTTAAGCGCTTATGTATCACTTATTAGAGGGACATATACTAAGCCCTTAATAGTATTTATATTCGATTATAAACTGTTATATAAGAAGCAGCTACAGGGTAAACGCTAAAGTATATTGTTCTTATTTATATCAGTAAATAGAATGTAAATTACTTATAATCAAATATTTATATATTTAAAGATGTAAATAATCAAATATTCAATAAAACAATTGCATTTTACTTTTACAGTTTAAAAACATACCGTTCATAAGCAAACGTTAATTATGCGTATTTTTGCCTTTTAAACTGAACATCAATGGCATATAAGGCAATCATCTTGGGGGCGAGCGGGCTCGTTGGCGGTAACTTGCTACATATTTTGCTGGATTCGGCAGAATATGATGAGGTTTTGGTTTTGCTACGCAAAGAATTGCCTGTAAAACATAAAAAATTGGTGCAGTTAATTGTCAATTTTGATGAGCTGGATAAATACGCAGGATCTATAACCGGGCACGCTGTGTTTTGTTGCCTGGGTACTACCCGCAGTAAAACGCCTGATATGGTGCAGTACCGCAAGATTGACCATGATTATCCTTTGCAAGTAGCACAATTAGCCCATAAAAACGGCATTAAGCATTATCATTTAGTGAGTGCTATCGGTGCTAATGCCAAATCTTCCAATTTCTACCTTAAAATGAAGGGCGAAACAGAGGATGACTTGCAAAAGGTTGGTTTAGATACATTACACATCTACCAGCCATCTTTACTGGTTGGTGATAGGAAAGAGCCTCGACTGGCAGAGCGCTTTTTTGCCGGCTTGATGAAGCTGATCAATCCATTGATGATGGGCGGGCTTAAAAAGTACCGCAGCATTAGATCAACTACGGTGGCGCATGCCATGTACAAAAAATCATTAGAGGCCGAAAGCGGCACCTATATACATATAACTGATAAATAAAAACGATTTAGTGAGCACTTACATCTCGGCCGAAAATTTAGGCCACTCCTTTCATGATAACTGGTTGTTTAAAAACTTAACCATTGGCATTAACCGCGGGCGCAGAGTAGCCTTGGTAGGCATTAATGGCGCCGGTAAATCAACCCTGTTAAAGATCCTCGCAGGTTCATTAAAACCTACAGAAGGTAAAGTTGCGCAAAGCCGCGACCTTAATGTTGGTTACCTGGAGCAGGACCCTTACTTTAAAAATGCCGTTACCATCAGCGATTACATCTTCCATGCCGATAATATTCAGCAGCAGCTGATCCGTCGTTACGAGGAGTTACTGGAAAACGACCCGGATAATATGAAGGAAATGGATAAAGTAATGGAGGAGATGAGCGAGATTGATGCCTGGGAATATGAGTATAAGATTAAAACCATTTTAGGCCGGCTTGATATACATCACCTTAACCAACACATTAGCACCCTTTCAGGTGGGCAGAAGAAACGTTTAGCTTTAGCTAAACTATTAATTGAGGACCCTGAAATCTACATTTTAGATGAGCCTACCAACCATCTTGATATTGATACCATTGAGTGGCTGGAAAAACTATTGACTGAAGGAAGCAAAACCATCCTAATGGTTACACACGACAGGTATTTTCTGGATAATGTTTGTAACGAAATTTTAGAGATAGACCGTGGCAAGATCATCCCCTATTTTGGTAATTATGGTTACTACCTGGAGAAAAAGGCCGAACGCGAAGCATCTGACGAAGCAACTTTTCAGAAAAACTCTAATCTTTTAAGGAAAGAATTGGAATGGATGCGCCGCCAGCCTAAGGCACGTGGCACCAAATCGAAATCGCGTATTGACGCTTTTTATGATCTGGAATCAAAAACCAAGAACAACGGCCCTAAGCAGGATGTTGAACTAAGCGTTAAAATAGCACGCCAGGGCAACAAGATAATGGAGATGCACAACGTAAGCAAGGCCTTTAACGGCAACACCTATGTAAACAACTTTAGCTACACCTTTAAAAAAGGCGATCGCATTGGTTTAGCCGGGAAGAACGGCAGTGGCAAATCAACCCTGTTAAATCTAATAACTGACGGCTTGCAGCCAGACAGCGGTGAAATAGTTAAAGGTGAAACAACTGTTATTGGTTATTTTAACCAGGCTGGTTTGTCTTTTAAGGAAGATGAGCGCGTAATAGATATTGTAAAGAATGTTGCAGAGTTTATTACTATGGCTGACGGTAAGCTAATTTCTGCATCTGCCCTGCTTACATTATTCCTCTTCCCTCCTGCCAAGCAATATGGCATGGTGGCCAAGCTTAGTGGTGGTGAAAAGAAAAGGCTTCACCTGATGAGCATCCTGATGAAAAACCCTAACTTTTTGATACTGGATGAGCCCACCAACGATTTGGATATTGATACGTTGAACGTACTGGAAGAATTCTTAGGAAATTACCCAGGCATTCTAATGATCGTATCGCACGACAGGTACCTATTAGATAAAATGGCGGATCAGTTATTTATTATGGAAGCAGGCGGAAGTGTACGTGTATATAATGGTAACTATTCTTCATACCGCATAGAGCTTGAAGAAAGTAAACAAACCAATAAAAAGCCCATAGCCGCTGCACCTGTACCGATAGAAGCACCAAAAAAAGCTAAACTAAGCTTTAAAGAAGAAAAAGAATTTGCAGGATTAGAGCAAGAAATTGCAGATATAGAAGATCAGATTAAAACAGTTACTGAAGATTTAAATACCGTAAATATCGACCCTAAAAAGTTAAAGCAGTTAACAGATAAATTGGTTTACTTAAACAAACAATTGGATACTAAAACAGCCCGTTGGATTGAATTAGGGGAGTTAAAAGAAGCATAATATGAAGACTTCGGACATCATAGCTTCTACAGGTGTTATCATACTATTGATAGCATTCTTACTTAATTTATATAAGAAGCTCCCGTCAAGCAGCAGATGGTATAGCGGAATGAATTTTATAGGGGCTGGTTTATGCGGGTTTTCATCTTATATGATCAGCTTCTACCCTTTTGTAATATTAGAAAGTATATGGGCAGCTTTTGCGCTGTTTTCGTTTATAAAGCATGTTCCACGTGGAACATCTGGAAAATAAATAAACAATGTTCCACGTGGAATATGGAGGTTATATGTTTAAAAAATATAATGTAATAGTTGTTGGTGCAGGACATGCAGGCTGTGAAGCCGCTGCTGCTGCTGCCAACTTAGGTTCATCGGTTTTATTAATAACGATGAATATGGGTACTATTGCCCAAATGAGCTGCAACCCTGCTATGGGTGGTGTAGCAAAGGGACAGATAGTACGTGAGATTGATGCATTGGGTGGATACTCGGGTATTATCACCGATAAAACATCGCTGCAATTTAGAATGCTTAATAAATCTAAAGGACCAGCTATGTGGAGCCCGCGCGCGCAAAGCGACCGGATGCGTTTTGCAGAAGAATGGCGCATAGCTTTAGAGAAAATACCTAATGTAGATTTCTGGCAGGATACAGTTACATCCTTATTGGTAAAAGGTAATACCATTGCAGGTGTAAAAACATCTATAGGTATAGAGATAGAATCCGATGCAGTAGTGCTTACTAATGGTACTTTTTTAAATGGTGTGATCCATATTGGTGAAAAGCGCTTTGGTGGCGGCCGTACGGGCGAAAAAGCCGCTACCGGTTTAACTGAGCAATTGGTTACACTGGGCTTTGAATCGGGCAGAATGAAGACCGGTACCCCACCCCGTGTGGACGGTCGCAGTTTAAATTACTCCCTAATGGAAGAGCAGTGGGGTGACGAAGAAAGAGGTAGATTCTCTTACACTAATGTAGAGCTTGCCAACGATCAACGTTGCTGCTGGATTACGTACACCAATACCAAGGTACATGAAACGTTGAAGGAGGGCTTTGAAAAATCGCCAATGTTTACCGGCAGAATTAAGGGTTTAGGCCCTCGATACTGCCCTTCTATTGAAGATAAAATAAACCGTTTTGCAGAGCGCGACAGGCACCAGATTTTTGTAGAGCCCGAAGGATGGAATACGGTAGAGATATATGTAAATGGTTTCTCTACTTCTTTGCCCGAGGATGTACAATACAAAGCACTCACCCAAATACCCGGATTTGAAACCGCGAAGATGTTCCGTCCGGGTTATGCCATCGAGTATGATTACTTCCCGCCTACCCAATTAGGGTTAACGCTGGAAACTAAACTAATCAGCAACCTTTACTTTGCAGGGCAAATAAACGGCACTACAGGTTACGAGGAAGCAGCCTCCCAAGGCTTTATTGCGGGTATTAATGCACACCAAAAAATAAAAGATAAGCACGAACTGATCCTTAAAAGATCAGAATCATACATCGGTGTATTAATAGATGACCTGGTAACTAAAGGTACCGAAGAGCCATACCGCATGTTCACTTCAAGAGCCGAACACCGGTTGTTGCTCCGCCAGGATAATGCTGATATTCGCCTCTCTCCTATGGGCCACGAATTAGGCCTCATAAATAATGAGCGTTTAGATAAGGTAAATAACAAGATCAAAAATTCCGATGATATAGTTGCTTTTACACGCAGCAAAAGTTTAGACCCTTCTGTAGTAAATGGCTTATTGGAAGAATTGGGCACAAGCCCTATAAACCAGGGAGCAAAATTATTTAACCTGTTAAGCCGTCCGCAGATTACGTTTAATGATTTGGTGAGGATAGATTCATCTCTGCAGGATAAGCTGGCTAACTACGATAAAGAAACTATAGAACAGGCTGAAATAAAAATCAAATATGAGAGTTACTTTATAAAGGAAATGGAAATTGTTGACCGCATGAAAAAAATGGAGGACAGAGAGATCAATCCCGAGTTTGATTATCGACAATTGGTTTCGCTTTCCAAAGAAGCTCGCGAAAAATTAAGCCGGATAAAACCACGCACTTTGGGCCAGGCATCACGCATTTCGGGTGTATCACCATCGGATGTGTCGATTTTAATGGTACATGTGTCAAGATAAATATAATCAATTGATTTACAGTTATTTATAAATTATCGTTTTTAAGGCATTATTTTAAGATTTCAATATCAGTATTCATTAAAAATTAAAAGTTGTTTATAGGGCAAAAAAACTATGTTAAATCCTAAATCGGTTTTTTTATACAAATTATCGTTCCTTTTTTTGATGATTTTGGCCCTTGGGGGTTGCGCATCTATGCAAAAACCCCAGGGAGGGCCTCGTGATCTCACTCCTCCCAAATTGTTGAAAGCCGAGCCGGAAAATATGACCCGGAATTTTTCGGCGAAACAAATTACCCTGGAGTTTGATGAATTTTTTAAACTGACCAATCAGTACCAGGAAATCACCATCAGCCCCGCACAGGATAAATCACCGGAATACAAAACGAGCAAAAAGAAACTGATCATCGATTTTAAAGACTCGTTGCAAAAGAATACTACCTATGTAATTAACTTTGGTAAATCTATTGCTGATGTAAACGAAAGTAACGTAATGAAAAATTTCACTTACGTTTTTTCTACCGGGCCGCATATCGATTCGCTAAGCATTACAGGGAATGTAATGAACACCACAACGCAGGAAAAAGAAAAAGAAGCCACTGTATTCCTTTTCCCTATCAGCCAGGATTCATTACTGTTTAGTAAAAAGAAACCAACCATTTATACCACTACAGACTCTGCCGGTAATTTCTCCTTAAATAACCTGCGCGAAGACACTTACCGCATTTATGCTTTAAAAGAACCGAGCCCGGATAAGATTTTTAACAATGATAACGACCTGATCGCTTTTCTAAAGAAACCTATTAAAGTTGATAAGGACACATCAAACATCCAGTTAAAGTTATTTAAACAGGTACCCGAGAAATTCAGACTTACCGAAAAAAAGTTTACAAACGATGGTAAATTATTTTTCCTTTTCAACCGCAGGTTAGAATCTCCTTCGGTAAAGGTTCTTTACCCTACCGGCCTGGATAATCAAAAAATAGTAGATCTCAGCAAAACTAAAGATACCGCCCAAATCTACTTCCGTAATATGGATTTCGATTCGGTAAGTGTTGCTATATACGATGGAAAGAAAGCATTGGATACCGTGTACCAGTTAAAGAAGAAAAATGAAAGCTTTCAGCGTACCCTTACCTTCAGCTACAATACTAACCGGGATAACAAGTTAAGGCCGGCTACAGACCTTTATATACTGGCTAACATGCCTATTCAAAGTATGGAGCCATCGCAGATAATATTAACTGAAGATTCTGCAGCAGTAACTAATTATATCCTCCAAAAAGATACTGCCAATACCATGAAGTACAATTTAAAGTACCGGTGGCGGGCAAACAGCAAATATGTTCTTACTATAAATGATGACGCCTTTGTAGATATTTACGGTGACAAGAACAAAAAAGCCATTAAAGCATTTACTGCTGATAAGCCGGAAAACTATAGCCAGCTTACGCTGAAGGTTACGCTGCCGGCAGATAGTGGGAAAGCCTATGTAGTGGAGCTGTTAGACGAACAGAAAAAGCTATTACGCAGCGATATAGTCACCAAAACTTCTTCCATTGTATATCATAACTATATAACGGGTAAATACCGCTTCAGGGTGATATATGATGATAATAAGAACGGTAAATGGGATAGCGGTAATGTACGCCTACGCCAGCAGCCGGAGAATATTTGGCTTAGTCCGAAAGAAGTTACCCTGAGAGCTAACTGGGAAGCTGAAGAGCCACTGGAGATACCCAAGGAAACATCTATTCCTTAAACCAGCCGGAATACATAATATAATTTTTCGGTAACTTATTCAATAAAGCCTTTTGCTCATCAGTAAGAGGCTTTATTTTTTTAGCCGGCGAACCAGCATACAAATAGCCCGATTCGCAAACGGCGCGTTCTAACACTACAGACCCTGCCCCTATAATTACATATTCCTCTACTACGGCATCATCCATTACTATAGCACCCATACCTATTAAAACATTATTATGCAGCGTACATCCATGCACAATAGCGTTATGGCCTATAGATACATTATCCCCAATAGTAGTTGGTGCTTTTAAATAGGTAGCATGTATACATGCATTATCCTGAATGTTAGTGTTATTACCAATTTTAATATAATGCACATCGCCCCGTATAACTGCGTTAAACCACACCGAGCAGTTATCTCCCATTACTACATCACCTACTATAGTTGCATTTGGGGCAATAAAGCAATCTTGGCCCCACGCAGGGCTTTTATCTTTCACAGGCAGTATAACAGGCATAATTTAATTTTGAATTAGTGAATAGCTTAATTAGTGCGTAAAATATTTACTATGTTTGAATATAAATTTAAGCGGAAATAGCTCAGCTGGTAGAGCATCAGTTTCCCAAACTGAAGGCCGCGGGTTCGAATCCCGTTTTCCGCTCAACTTTAAAACACTGTATCTTCCAGCATATCAGCATGTTCAGGGTAATCAGTTGTATAATGTAAACCCCTGCTTTCGTGCCTGGCTGTTGCCGATTTTACCACCAGATAAGATACCTGTATCAAATTCCTTAATTCACAAAGCTTTACAGATAATTTGGTTTGCTTGTAAAATTCCTCAGTCTCTTCATATAACAGGCGCAAACGCCTCATAGCCCGTTCTAAACGAAAATCTGAACGGACGATGCCTACATAGTCGTTCATCAGCTTCTGCATCTCGCGGATGTTGTGCGTAACCAAAATATCCTCGTTAGATAGTTTTACGCCGTGCTCGTTCCAGTCGGGGATGTTACCAGGTATTTCAAACTGATCAAATTCAACAATGGCATCCTTATAAATACGGTGCGCAAATACCAATGCTTCTAATAAAGAATTGGAAGCTAACCGGTTAGCACCATGTAAGCCGGTTGAAGAACATTCGCCGCAGGCATACAGCTGTTTAATAGATGAACGGCCGGAATGATCTACCAGCACACCGCCGCACATATAGTGGCATGCAGGCGCAACAGGGATCATATCCCGCGTCATATCAATACCTATATCCAGGCACTTGGCATATATATTAGGGAAATGTTCTAAAATATCGTGCTTGCTGCGGTGGCGGATATCCAGGTAAACAAAATCCTCACCCGATTTTTTTATTTCAGAGTCAATAGCTCTGGCAACAATATCGCGCGGCGCAAGAGATTTGCGTTCATCGTACTCCTGCATAAATTCTTCTCCATTGGTACGTTTTAATATTCCGCCCATACCGCGCACAGCTTCCGAGATCAGGAAAGATGGATATTCGCCCGGGTTGTATAATGCCGTGGGATGGAACTGAATAAACTCCATATTCCTAACCTTTCCTTTAGCACGGTAAACCATGGCAACACCATCGCCTGTAGCTATGGTAGGGTTAGTAGTAACCGAATAAATATGCCCTGCACCACCGGAAGCCATCACCGTAACTTTCGACAGGATCTTCTCTACCTGATTATTCTCGGTATTAAAAGCGTAGATGCCATAACAGGTAATATTATCTGATGATTTTTTTACCAGTTCACCCAAATGATGCTGGGTAATCAAATCTACTGCAAAGTAATGAGTCAGGATCTCAATATTAGGTTCCCGGTGGATCTCCTCTAATAAGGCACGCTCTATCTCAAAACCGGTGATATCCTTATAATGTAATACCCGGAATTCGGAGTGGCCACCTTCTTTGGCAAGGTCATAGATCCCCTCATTTGTCTTATCAAAATTGGTTCCGTAGTCAATTATCTCGCGGATGCGTTCCGGGCCTTCTTTAACAACTGCTTCCACAACTTCCTTATCGCAAAGCCCGTCGCCGGCAATTAGGGTATCATTTATATGTTTTTCAAAAGAATCTTCCTTTTTATCCACAACTACTGCAACACCACCCTGGGCGTACTTAGTGTTACTTTCGTCTTCATTGGCCTTGGTAACTATCAGAACCTTACCGTGCTTTGCCGCCTTTAGTGCAAAACTCAATCCGGCTATTCCCGATCCTACAACAAGGAAATCCACATTTCTGGTCATGCTATATATGTATAATGTGTAAAAATAAGCTTAATGTTAATAAGCGGTATAAAACCTGTTAACTTTGTGTAAGTAAAAAAGTATAAAAACACGGTATTGTTAACAACTCTCAATTTCCGCGATTTTTACAATACTTTTGAGTGATTTGTAAGATCAATTACCTGCGAAACTAACATTTTATTAAGCAAGTAAATATTAACATTTAAGTTTTGAAACAAATATTTGATTGTCACATTAATCTTAAAATCAATCGAATAAAAAATAAAATAGCGTGGATAAATGTTGATAAAAGTTTAAAAGCAATATTTACGCTATAAAAGTTCGCTACTTATAAACATAACTAACACCTTAATAACAATAGTTTTATTTATATATATAAAAAGAGTTATTATTAATTGATTTGTGGAATGGATACCTTCGAAGAAATAAAAGTGAAAGGATTTGCAGACGAGTACATAGACCCGTCGCTTGATCTTTTTGCGGAAATAAAAAAATTAAAGAAAGAAAAAAATGCTGTTGTGCTGGCCCATTATTACCAGGAAGGAGATATACAGGATGTTGCCGATTATATTGGGGATAGCCTTGGCCTTTCTCAGGAGGCAGCAAAAACAGATGCGGATATTATTGTTTTTGCCGGTGTACACTTCATGGCCGAAACAGCTAAAATTTTATCACCAAACAAAAAAGTTCTGCTACCGGATCTGAAGGCCGGCTGCTCACTGGCCGACAGCTGCCCGCCGCATTTGTTTAAAAAGTTTAAAGAGAAGTACCCCGATCATTTGGTGATTACCTACGTAAACTGCACTGCGGAACTGAAAGCCCTAAGCGATATTGTTTGTACCAGCAGCAATGCTGTGCAGATAGTAGAAAGCCTTCCGCCGGATCAAAAAATAATTTTCGGGCCGGATAAAAACCTGGGTGCATGGGTTGCCAAAAAAACAGGCCGCGACCTGGTGTTATGGAATGGCGCCTGTATGGTGCACGAGATCTTCAGCCGCGAAAAAATAACCAAACTGAAAGAACGCCACCCGAATGCTAAGATACTGGCACACCCTGAGTGCGAGGAAGTTATATTACAGATGGCAGATTATATAGGATCTACCACCGGGATATTAAAATATGCTACAAACAGCCCCGAAACGGAATTTATAGTGGCAACAGAAGCAGGGATTATACACCAGATGGAAAAAGACAATCCATCTAAAAATTTTTTTCCGGCTCCGCCGAATAATACCTGCGCGTGCAATGATTGCCCGCACATGAAGCGCAACACGCTGGAAAAGTTATACCTGTGTTTAAAAAATGAAATGCCGGAAATTGAGGTGCCTGCAGATATTATTGAGAAGGCAGTAATTCCGATTGAAAGGATGCTGGAGATCTCAGCAAGGTTGGGATTATAAATTGATTTTACCGATGTTTATAAATGATTACACCGATTAAATAGCATCGGTGTAATCATCTTCAAATCAGTGTAATCCCGTTATAAATTATCTTTCTTATTTTCAACCACATCCTGTATAACTTGCGGCAAGCTGCTTAACAAGTTGTAGCCGGTTTGTTTTTCAATATCGCGCACAGTTACTCGGTATTGTTTCCAATCGGTATTGATGTTGTTTATGTTAGGCGTGTTCACTGCAATTACCCTTGTATCTGTTGCAATCCTGCCGATATCTCCATTTCCTACCGGCACAATTACAGCAATTTTCCAAACATTGCTTGGTACATTTATTTTAACACTGCCGGATGTAATTGTATTAAAAGTACCGGCGGCGCTTGTTCCGCCTGTTCCGTAACTACCCATAATAACGTAAACCTCATAGCCTGCAACTACCTGTTCGCGCAAATAGCCTTCTAACTTATTCCAGGTTTGCTGGTTGTTTTGAGGGGCTTGCGGGATCATATTGGTCATTAAAAAAGTAGCAGAATTTGCGTTTGTTGAACTTGTTCTATCCCCCGACGGGCAATTGTGGCCCCTATCAAAACCATATGAGCTATAATTGTAGCTGCTGCTTTGTACAGCAGTCCATCCGTTTGGTAAACCATTGTATGCTGCAAAATTATCGTTTCTTGATGCCGCATTTGTAATGTTTGATGCATCCAGGTGCCAGCTTACCCAATTAGGTGTACCTTTAGTACTATTATAAGATTCTGTATAGTAACCCATATCAATCAGGTAGTTATCCATCATTACAATTGCGGGTTGCGCATCAGATGGGTTACCAAATAAAAGGTCGCTGTTATCGCCGCTTGCAGGGGGCGCATCGGCACCAACTGTAACGCCTCTTGGTGTGCCGTTATTAGTTGATGCTGTTGTATCCGGGCCTTGTGTATCCGGTACGCCCACTACTATACCGGCCTCCCCTACCCCTTTAAATGTAATATCATCAATATTGATACGGGTGGTACCTGTGCTTACCTTTTTTATTTGAAACCGCACTTTTTTGGTAGTTTCAACTTTAAAAGAATCGGTAACCAAAGTAGTATTGGTTTCAACAATATCATTACCCAATTGCGTAAAGGTTTTACCACTATCTACCGACATCAGCAATTGCCATGTCTGCGTGGCATCGTTACCGTATTTACCGTGTTTAATGCTGATTTGCTGCACACCGCTGATATCAAATTTCATGGTAAGGTCGCCGGCACGCAGGCGTACAGACTTGGTTCCGCTTTTAAGATCTGCAGCCAGGTTACCTATCAAGGCATCATTAAAGCTCCAGATCCCGGTATTTAACTGAACATCAGCTATAGCATAAGATGTTTTAGCTCCGGTTTCAAAACCTTCTACAATAGTATAAGGTTTAGGTATCACAACTTCTACAGGCGGTGCAGGGTCTATCACCACCCCGCTGCGGAAATCCTTTTTACAGCCTGCTACCATTAAAAGGCCGAAACTCAGATAAATAAGTAATTTTCTATTTTTCATATAAATGTATTTAGATAAGCAAAAGTACTACCCTTATATTATCTATTTGTTAATTTAATTTATGTATGGTAAATATTACATTACAATCTGTAAAATTTCGATTATTTACCTGTAATAGGTTATTGCGCCAAGCTTTCGTATTTTTGTGTTTTGGGATTACACCGATTTTATAATTGATTTCACCGATGTAGCTACTGTTGCTTTTAAATTGGAATCTTTTATCTGTGTAATCATCATAAATTTGTGAAATCGCATACAATATGTTTGAGAACGAAGAAAAAACCAACCTGGAAGAATTAGGCGAATTTGGCTTAATAAGCCACCTCACCAAGAATATAAAACTTACCCAAAAAAGCACTATTAAAGGCGTTGGGGATGATGCTGCAGTATTAGATTATGCCGGTAAAAAAGTATTGGTATCTACTGATATGCTTTTAGAAGGCATCCATTTCGATTTGGCTTATACACCTCTGAAACATTTGGGGTATAAAGCGGTTCAGGTAAACCTAAGCGATATTTATGCCATGAACGGTACAGCAAGCCAGGTAACCGTATCTATCGGTATGAGCAGTAAGTTTCCGCTGGAAGCAATTGAAGAATTGTACGAAGGTATTTACCTCGCCTGCGATAATTATAATGTAGATCTGATAGGTGGCGACACTACGGCTTCTAAACAAGGCCTGGTGATCAGCGTAACAGTTTTGGGTTATGCCGATGAAAAGGATATTGTGTACCGTAACCAAGCCGAAGAAGGCGACCTGATCTGCGTATCTGGTGATTTGGGTGGTGCTTACACCGGTTTGCAATTATTAGAACGCGAAAAACTGGTTTATTTGGAGAACCCCAACATTCAGCCCGACCTGGAAGGAAAGGACTACATAGTAGAACGTCAGTTAAAACCGGAGGCCCGTAAAGATATCATCGACTTGTTAAAAGAACTGGATGTTAAACCAACCGCTATGATAGATGTATCTGATGGTTTGGCTTCCGAAATTTTACATATCTGCAAGCAAAGTGATAAAGGCTGTAACCTCTACGAAGAAAAGATCCCTATCGACCCGATGACCTATGAAACTGCCCGCGAATTTGGCCTCGACCCAACTGTATGTGCGCTAAGCGGCGGCGAAGATTATGAACTGCTTTTCACCGTAAAACAGGCCGATTACGATAAAATAAAATTTAAGCTCGATTTTACTATCATTGGCTACATCACCGAGCCAAGCGCCGGCTGTAACTTAATCACAAAAAGTAACAATGTGCACGCGCTAAAAGCGCAGGGTTGGAACGCATTTGGTAAAATAGAGTAACCCGCCTCTCATCATGTCCTTGCCAGGCTTCGCTCGCAAGGGCATGATGTAAAGATATTTTAAACTACTCCTCTCCAATATACTTCATATCAATTTGTTTATTTGCTTTAGCGCCCAGTTTTTTAATTTTCTCTGCGGTGACAGTTAAATTACCGCGGCCATCAACCAGCTTGTTAAGGGCCTTATCATAACTGTCCTGGCTTTGTTTGATGTTTTTGCCGATGCCTTCCATGTCGCCTACAAAGCCTACAAATTTGTCATACATTTCACCGCTGAGGCGAGCTATCTCCAGCACGTTTCGGTTTTGGCGTTCCTGTTTCCAGATGCTGGCAATGGTGCGCAGGGTAGCCAGTAAAGTACTCGGACTAACGATAACTACCCGCTTATCCCAAGCATCACTAAACAGATCAGCATCCAGTTGCACAGCAAAGCTGAAGGAAGATTCTATCGGCACAAACAGTAAAACAAAATCCGGTGAGTTTACCTGGTACAGGTCGTGATAATTTTTGGATGACAGGCCCTGCACATGCCCGCGGATAGATTCTACATGTGCTTTAGAAAATAGGCGGCGTTCCTCCTCGGTTTCGCAATTAACCAGGCGCTCATAAGCTACGAGGGATACCTTGGAATCAATTATTAAATGTTTTTCATCCGGGAGGTCGATTATTACGTCGGGTTGCAGCCTGCTGCCGTCTGCGTGGTTCAGGCTGGCTTGTATGCGGTATTCGCGGTCGCGTACCAGGCCGCTGCGTTCTAAAACTTTCTCCAGGATCACCTCGCCCCAGTTGCCCTGCTTTTTATTATCGCCTTTAAGAGCCTTGGTTAAGTTAGATGCCTCGGTACTGATGAGTTTGTTTAGGTCCATCAGTTGTGTAATAACACCCCTAAGGGTGTTACGCTCGGCAGCTTCCATATTGTAAACCTTATCTACCTTATCTTCAAAAGCTTTAATATTTTCTTTTAGCGGATTAAGAATGGTATCGATGCTCAGCTTATTTACATCCGTAAACTCACGCGATTTTTCTTTCAGCAATTTTTCAGCAACATTCTCAAACTCCTTTTGAAAATGCGCGCGGGTTTGCTCAATATCCGCTTTTTGCTCGGCCAGTTTTTCCTGCTGTGCTTTAAAATAAGAACGGGAAGATTCTAAAGATTGATTAGCCTGCGCCAGTAGGTTGCGTATATCAAAAAGCTCATCCTGTAAACGGGTTTGATCTTCTTTGAGGTGACGGGTGATATTTTCTTTTTCGCCCAACAAATTTTGGGCGCGCTCTTCGGCCTTAGCCAAGCTTATCTTTAAGCTTTCATTCTCAGATCTTAACACGGCAAAATCGCTTGCGGAAATGCCGCTTGCTGCAGGTTTTCTTAATAAGGCAAAGGCAACAATAGCCACCACAACAATAACCCCCGCGATAACTAAAACAGTTATATCCATTTTGATAAAAATATTAGCAAAACGAAAGTAGTAATTATATTTTACTAAAGAAACGCAGCTTTGTTATTTACAAAAGTGAACGGCATTTTGCAGCGCATCTTTATTGCCCAATTGCACCGCCTTTTTAAAATCGGCGCAGGCTTCTGCATCTTTTTTAAGCAGATGTTTTACAAAGCCGCGATTGTTGTAGGCATCACTGTTTTGTAGATTGATGGATATCACCCTGGTATAATCTGCAATAGCACCGGGATAATCTTTTAAATTCCGTTTGGTGAAGGCACGGTTAAAATAGGCTTCTGCATTATTTTGGTCGAGTATCAAGGTTCTGTCGTAATCATCTAAAGCCTTTTGATAATTCTGAATTTTTAAATGATCATTGGCCCTGCGGTACCAAGCTTCAGCATCCGAACTGCTGTATTTAAGATACAGCGTATATGCTTTTATAGCTTCGCCGTAATTCTTCAGCTGATCATACGCCAATGCGAGGTTGTAATAAGAAATGTAATTATCAGGGTCTGCAGAGATTGCTTTGCCGGCATCCTGTACAGCGCCGGCATAATCTTTAAGCATATACTTTAAAATACCACGGCTGCCATAAGCTTCTGACAATGATGGATTGATGCGCAAAGCATTGGTATAATCGGTAATGGCGCCTTTGTAGTCTTTTGAATTGCGTTTGATGTTCGCGCGTTCGTAATAATAGTCGGTGCTATCAGCCTTTTGCGTATCCGCTTGCGCGAAAGCAATTGTTGGTAAAAGTAAAAGAAGGGTAAATAGTTTATTCATGCGCCGGAATAGGGTTACCCTAAAGTAGCCAATATTGCCGGCACATGCAAGTATGATGGCTACTTTGGCTTGCTGGTGGTTGTGTCTGTTGCGTGGGTTGTTATGCTGGTATCTGTCCCACCGGTTTCTGTTGGTGTGGTAGCAAGGCCACCGCTGTCTGCCGGGTTGGTGGGCTCAGCGCTGCTTGCATGGTTTTGGCCTGTATCGGCCGAATTTTTTCCGGCTTCGCCGGTTCCTTTACATGAGTACAGGCTGATGAGCAAATTAACAGATACAGCCAGTATGGCTAAATAAATTACTTTTTTCATGGTGCCGGTTTTGTTTTTAAAGTGTCGGTAGTTGGGGTTGCGGATCCTTTGCCGGTGGCACTGGTATCTGTTCCGCTGGTGCCCGTTTGCTGTGGTGTACTTGCACCGGTTATGGCGCTATCTGCCGGGCCGGAGCTGCCTATATTGGTTTGGCCGGAATCCGCTTGGTCGCCGCCTGTTTTGGTGGTACCCTTGCAGGATGCCAGTGTAAGCGCTGTAAATGCGAATAGATAAACAAACAGCTTTTTCATAAGTTAAAAATTTGTTGGTATACTTAAACTACAATCAGCATATTTACATGTTTAAATTTTCTCAAAATAATTATAAACCAATGAAGTACCTATACAAAATGTTACTTGCAATAGCTTGCCTGGCGGTGATATCGTGCGGCAAAAAAAACAATAATGATACGATAGTGCCACATACCATAAAAGTAACCGCCAGTGGCACAGCTCAATTTACTACTGTAGTATCAGCCATCAGGAGCAGCGAAGTAACAGCAGCTACTTTAGATACTAAAACAGTAACGACGGGTTCTTATGAATATAGCACTTCGCTAAATGCAGGTGACCTTATCCGGGTAGAAATCCAGACAAGCGGAGAGAACACCATAAATTACGCTATTACAGATAACGGCACTACGATTACGCAGGAGGTTGGGAAAGAATTAGGGTCGTTTACAAAAGTAAACGCGGAGTACACCGTAAAATAAACGACCCATTTTGGGCAATATTAATTGCAATACTTTTTAAGATTGTTGGGCGCAATATTATCGCCAAGTTCAATGGCCTTTTTATAATCTGCACAGGCACCTGCCATGTCATTAGATAAACGTTTGGCGTTACCGCGATTGTTGTAGGCATCGCCGGCTTTAGGCATCAGGGCAATGTATTTAGTATAGTCAGCAATGGCGCCTTTGTAATCTTCAGATGATCCTTTGGCCAGCGCACGGTTAAAATATGCGTCTGTATATTCAGCATCAAACGTTAATGCTTTACTCAGATCATCAATGGCGCTGCTGTAATCTTCTAAATGGATTTTAACGGTGCCCCTTTTGAAGTAACCATCGGCATCTTTTGTTTCGAGTTCGATATAATGAGTGTAATCCTCAACAGATTCATTATAGTTATTAAGCCCATCGTTGGCTATGCCCCTGTTGTAATAGCCAACAGCGTATTTATTATCTATTGATAATACCTTATCCGCATCGGCCAGAGCACCACTAAAGTCTTTTATATCTGCCTTTGCAATGCTGCGATTATTATAGGCATTTATAAATTCTGGAGATAGTTTTATAGCGGTATCGTAATCTTCAATTGCGCCTTTATAATCTTCGGTGTAACGTTTGGTGTTACCACGGCTGTAATAGGCGTCGGGGTCTTTTGGTGTTAAGGAGATAACCTTATTAAAATCTATCATGGCAGCCTTATATTCCTTTGTAAGATTTTCGGCAACGCCACGATTATAGTATGGGTCGGCATTGTTGGGGTTAAGCGCAATGGCTTTGGTATAATCGGCAATGGCACCCTTATAGTCCTTCAGGATTTTTTTTTCGATGCCACGCTCGTTGTAAGCATCTTCATCTTTTGGGTTTAGTTCTATCGATTTATTAAAATCAAGCAGAGAGCCCTTATCATCATCCATGTGGGCCTTGGTAACGGCGCGGTCGTAATAGGCAATAGCACTAGGCTTAATGGTTATAGCGCTGGTATAATCTGCAATCGCGCCGGGGTAATCTTTAAGCTTGTCTTTAGCAAATCCGCGTTCTATAAAAGCATCTTCAAACTTAGGATTCAAACTAATGGCCTTATCAAAATCAAGGATACAGCCTGTATAATCTTTAAGGTTTGATTTTGCCGTACCTCGTTTGTAATAGGCATTGGCATCAGCCGGTTTATCGGTTATGGCTTTAGTATAATATTTTACAGAAGCTACGTATTTAGCGCTATCAGATTGCGCGCTGCATAACGCGGGGAACAGACATAAAGAGAGTAAAAGTTTTTTCACAACAAAAGGATAAGGTGTTTAACACCCAAATATAATTGTTGTATGTTAACTTTTGAGCGTAGTGCGGCAAGTTATTCCGCTTTTTCTACCCGTAAACCTACATCGCTAACTTCGTGCAGGGGGTTATCGCGCATGTTTTGTTCTATCTCGAAATGATAGGTTCCTTTTGCCGGGAATTTGTATTGACTGCGCAACGGCAGCTGATAGCTATATAAATTCCCGCTGCCGCTACCCAGCCATTCACCATCGGTGTTTGCCAGAGGAAACTGGTAACGCGTTACAGCTTTTTTACTGCCGGATGACTGGGAGAGCAGCACATAAATATTAGAGTATCGGTAATCGCCGGTAACCCTTAGGTTCATGTAAAGGTTGTAGGGGATGGTTTCATCTTCAATCTTTACATCGTATCTAACCCGGTTTACATATGACCAGTTGCGGTTGGCCACTTCCGCGTTTTGATCTAATACAGCTGTAGGGTCTGTACAGCCCTGTACCCCAAAAAGGGTAAGGGCTGCAAATACACCTAAAATAAATTTATAGCTCCGCATTATATTATTCCGGCTGAGCCGGTGGGTTATTGTTGCTCCGGTTTGGGTTATTTGGGTTGTTAGGATTAGGGCGCGGCCTGTTTGGGCGCCTATTGTTTCCCCCACCCTGTTTACCGCCTTCTGGTCTGTTACCACCTTCCGGGCGATTGTTGCCTTCTGGCCTTGGCCCTGCTTGCTGACGTGCCCCTTCAGGACGATTGCCACCCTCTGGCCTCGGGCCTTGCTGGCGATTGCCTTCCGGGCGGTTACCACCCTGCGGCCTTTGTCCGCCACCTTGCTTAGGCGCATTTGGCTGGCGATTTCCGCCTTCAGGAGTACTACCCGCAGCCTGGGCCGAAGTATTGTCTGCAGGTTTTTGGCTTTTATTGCGGGATTTATTTTTACTCTTATTTTTATTGTTGCTGTTACGGCGCTCGTCCAGGCGGGTTAAGCTATCCTGGCCAACCACGTTCTCGTAATCCAGCACTTTTACCGGTTTGGTTTCAATTTCAATAATTTCGCCCAGGTCTTCCGGCAATACGCCTTCGCGGTTCATCTGCTGAATTTCTTTTACACGCGAAATAGGCAACGGAATCCACGATTCCTCCCTCGGGTAGCTAAACCACATGATCTTTTTAAAGATGTCGGTTTTCTGCAAGCGGGCATCCCCTTTTTCGGTCTTTAAGTAATTTACGTTATCAGGGATGTGTTTAAGCGCATCCATGTAAGTATCCAGCTCGTAGTTTAAGCAGCATTTTAACTTACCGCACTGGCCGGCCAGCTTTAATGTATTTAAAGAAAGGTTTTGATACCGGGCGGCAGAGGTAGAAACCGTTTTAAAATCGGTAAGCCAGGTGCTGCAGCAGAGTTCGCGGCCGCAGGAGCCTATCCCGCCTAAACGGCTTGCTTCCTGGCGCATCCCAATCTGGCGCATCTCAATACGGATGCGGAAACTCTCGGCCATTTTTTTAATCAGTTCCCTGAAATCTACGCGGCCTTCGGCCGTATAATAAAAGGTAGCTTTGGTTTTATCGCCCTGGTAATCTACGTCGCTTATTTTCATGCTGAGCTTAAGCTCCAGCGCCAGCGTGCGCGATTTGTGCATGGTTTCCCACTCCAGGTCTTTAGCCAGCTTCCATTTATCTACATCGGCAGGCGTAGCACGGCGATAGATCTTTTTAACCACATCGGCCTCTTTTACATGGCGCTTGGTCATTTGCATGCGCACCAGTTCGCCGGTGATAGATACGTGGCCAATATCATAGCCGCCGGTGGTGGTTTCTACCGCTACCAGCTCGCCCGCTTCCAGGTAAATGTTATCTGTATTATGATAAAACTCTTTTCTCGATCCCTTAAACTTAACTTCAACTATAGAAAAGGGCTTATAATTGTTTGGCATATCCATGTGGGAGAGCCAATCGTGTACATCTAATTTGCTGCAACCATTTGTAAGGCAACTGCCGTTACTTTTGCAGCCCGCAGGTGAACATCCACCTGTTGAGCAACTTCCGCATCCCATAATTAACTTGGTATATAATGATTCCCCGGAGGGACGATTTTCAAATTTAGTACTTTTATAATCTGCAAAGATACATCTAAAAATAAGATCTTAGGGTTAGCATTACGTTCTATATGATAATGAGCTTTCTCCAGCTCATTTATAATAGTTTCTGACTGAGCAATATTCATCACTTTGGCCATCTTACGGGCAGTATCCAGCTCCTGATCGGGCAAATGCACCATGCGTTCGGCCCCTGCGGTAATTAAACAGCACTCGCGGATAAAGCTGATGCCGTATCGTATAAAGTTCTTCTGGTTCTCGCGGCCAAGCTTGGCTGCCTGGTCTACAAAACTTAAAACCTCTAAACCCTTATTGGCAAAACAGAGGCGCAGCCACTGCACAAACAGGTTATGGTAACCCTTAGTATCGTGCTGCAGCATTTGCATAGCTTCAGTTAAATTACCGTTGGCCAGGTAAGCAATCTCCGCCGCTGCAGTTTCTGTTTGGTTATGGTTTTGTAATAGATACTGGCGCACATCTTCGTATCCTAAACAAGGGATCTTCACCAGCTGTGTACGCGAAAGGATGGTATTCAGGATCTGATCCTGGTTTTGGGCTACCAGTAAAAACAGTGTATTGGGCTGCGGTTCTTCAATTACTTTTAGCAGGGCGTTGCCTTGTTTATCTAAAAACTCGGGCAACCAAAGGATCAGAATTTTATAAGCCGATTCAAACGGTTTAAAGCTGAGTTTCTTTAATATCTGGTGGCACTCGGCAATATTAATGTTGGCTTGCTTGTTGCCGGCATCCAGGTAGCCTCGCCAGATATCAAGGCTAAGATAGGGGTTGGCGGTAAACGCTTCGCGCCACTGCTCTATAAAATCTATAGAGGTTTCTTTGGGTGTGCCAAAGTTTGGGTACGAGAAATGCAGATCTGGGTGCATCAGTTTTTGATACTTTCGGCAGGAAGAACATACGCCGCAGGAATCATCGGGCTGGCGGTCTTCGCAGGATAAATACTGCGCGTAAGCAACAGCCAATGCCAGACTTCCGCTCCCCTCCGGGCCCAAAAAAAGCTGCGCATGGCTCACCCTGTTCTCGTTCACAGAGGTGATCAATCGTTGCTTTATATCGCTTTGCCCGGTTATTTGCTTAAACTGCATTGGTGCAAAATAGTGAAATGATTTTAGATGTACGATTTTAGATTTTAGATTTAGACCGTTCGTTCCGCCGAATTCAAAATAATCCGCACATTTGTAGGCAAATATAAAAGCCATGGCACTATCTAAAATTGTATATCTAAAATCTATAATAGTATGAGAGTAATGGCTTTCGATTATGGCACCAAGCGCATAGGCATTGCGGTTACCGATCCTATGCAGATCATCGCCACCGGGCTGGACACCATCCATCCGCTTAAGATATTGGATTATTTGAAGAGCTACATGCAAACCGAGCCGGTGGAACGCTTTATTGTAGGCGAACCCAAGCAGATGGATAATACTCCATCGCAATCGGCCCAGCACGTAAAGGGATTTGTTACCCTGCTTAAAAAGAATTTCCCGGATGTGCCTATCGAAATGCTCGATGAGCGCTTCACATCTAAAATGGCATCGGCAACCATAGCGCAAAGCGGCATGGGTAAAAAGGCCCGGCAGAATAAAGAGCTGGTAGATACCATATCTGCAGTGATATTGCTGCAAAGCTGGATGAGTAAGTTAACACGATTATAGGATTAATAGAGGAACGGAGCAATTCCTCAACATGCTTGCAATCGACCTAATCTATTAAAGGTTGCTTTGTGCCTCGCAATGCCTTGTTGTATAGGTGGTTAACTAATAAAAAAGAAATCCCTACCTTTGCGGCATGGAAATCTTAGATCCTGCGTTACAAGCATACCTCGATGCCCACACAGATCCTGAGCCGGAGGGCTTAAAGAAAATCAACCGAGATACCCATCTGAAAGTGTTAAAACCCAACATGCTTTCGGGCCATTATCAGGGGCGGTTATTGAGCATGCTAAGCAAAATGATGCAGCCAAAGCTTATTTTAGAGATAGGCACTTTTACCGGCTACTCGGCAATTTGTTTGGCGGAAGGGTTGGCTGAGGGCGGCATTTTGCACACCATTGAGGTGAACCGTGAAATGGAGGAAATGCTGAATTCACACTTTGCGTTAACAAATGTGGATAAAAAAATTCAGCAGCATTTTGGCCCTGCAGAGGCCGTAATAGCAGATTTACAGGCAGATAACTTCGACCTGGTATTTATTGATGCTGATAAACGAAATAATTTAACGTACTTTGAGTTAGTATTTGATAAAGTAAGGCCCGGTGGGTTAATAATAATTGATAATGTTTTGTGGAAAGGAAAGGTGTATGGCGAGCATACTGACGCCGATACCGAAAGTTTTCGCAAACTAAATGAGCACATAGCCGTTAATACGAAGGTTGAAAAATTAATTCTCCCTGTTCGCGACGGATTATTGATCATCAGAAAAAAATAATTATGAAGAAACTCTTTACTGCTACTCTACTGTTAGTAACTGCATTTGTTGCAACCACAACAGCCGTATCGGCTCAAACAGCTTCACAATCTTACATCGAAAAGTTCAAAGATAATGCCATTCGTATCATGCACGAAACCGGCGTACCTGCAAGTATCATTTTAGGCGTTGCCATGCACGAATCTGGCAGTGGAAAGAGCAACATAGCACAAAACCTTAATAATCAGTTTGGAGTAAAAGGCGGAGGCACTGTAGTTTATTATAAACACAACAAAAAAGTAAAAACCTCTTACAAGCGTTACGATTCGGTTTTGGATTCTTTTAAAGACTTTGCTCGTATCATGACGGAGCGCAAGCAATTCAGCCACCTGTCTGATAAATTTACCAGCTACGATTATAAAGGCTGGGCAAAAGGTATTCAGCGCAGCGGTTACTGCAGCAGCCGCACCTGGGCATCGCAGGTTATGGGTATCATCAAAAAATACAACCTGGATGACCTGGACGAAAAACCAGTTGAAAAAACTGAATTAGCAGACAACGGTAAATAATTTATTTACTTTTAGCCCGTTAAAAAAGCTAACCGGTTGTTCTGTAATGCGCAAACTATCCATTCTACTCCTTCTTGCTACGTTATTTACATCCTGCTCGGCGCATAAAAGCACTATAAGCAGCAGCAAAGCCCGCAATAACAATAAGGCCATTCAAAAAAAGAATAAAGCCAGTATTGCGGCGCATAAAACGTACACTTCCCTGGAATATATAGAACGCTTTAAAGCCATTGCCATACAAGAAATGAACACTTACGGCATACCTGCAAGTATTACACTTGCACAGGGTTTATTTGAATCGGGGGCCGGCAACAGCGATCTGGCGGTGATTGCCAATAATCACTTTGGTATAAAATGCGGCAGCACCTGGGGCGGAGAAAGTTATTATAAAGATGACGATAACACCAACGATTGCTTCAGGGTGTACGATAATCCTGAAGACTCATACCGCGACCATTCCGAATTTTTAAAGAAAAAGAACTACGCACGCCTTTTTGAGCTGGATAAGAACGATTTTAAAGGCTGGGCATACGGATTAAAGGCCGCCGGTTATGCAACTAACCCCAAATACCCGCAACTGCTGCTGAACATAATCACCAAATACAACCTCGACCAGTACGACCGCCCTGAAGGTGAGATTGCGAAAATTAAACGCGAGGACCGGGTACTTACCCAGATAAACGATAATATTGGTGCCCCGATACAGGACAGCATCACCAAAACCTCTCCCGACGACAAAATATACACCATTAAACAGGGTGATACACTATACAGCATTTCCAAGCGTTTTGGTATCACTGTAGACGAGTTGAAGGCACTTAACAGGATGACAGATAACACCTTAAAAATTGGCCAAAAACTTGTTGTTATAAAATAGCTTGTTAAAAATTGTTAATTGCTTAGTAAACCGCTTTATAAACGTGTAGTTTTAACCCCTTAATGAAACTATGGCTTCCCTTAATATTTTGTATCATAACTGTATCTGCTTTTGCACAGCAAAAAGAGGTTACAGGCATTGTTGTGGATAAAGAAAGCAGCGCGCGTATTGCCAAGGTTAACATTGTAAATACAGAAACGGGCCAATCTGTATACAATAACTTTAAGGGCGAGTTTAAAATAAACGCCGGGCCTGGGGATGTGCTCATCCTCAGCAAATCAGACCATCATAACGATACCCTCACTATTAAGAATTACCTGCCACTGGTAGCTTATATGAAACCCGTTGCCATACAGCTCCGGGAGGTTAATATACGGGATACACTTATCAGCCCGTTAAAGAGACGGATGGCTTTACATAGCGAGTTTAATAAGATCTATGGCTCCATTGGTAACCGCGATCTGCTAAGCATGGCGCCAAGTGGCGTTGGCTTTAGTATTGATGCTTTGTACAATATGTTTAGCCGCAGCGGCAAAAACGCCGAACATTTAAAAGAAATTATGGAGCGCGATTACAAGCAATCCGTAATCGATTTCAGGTTTAACAAATCTTATGTGGCCAACATAACCCGCTTGGAGGACCCGCAACTGACCGATTTTATGTTTAAATACCGCCCGGGTTATTACCAGGTAAGCACCGCCAGCGAATACGATTTTGTAAACTACATCCGCAACAGTTTAAGGCGCTATAATAAAAATCCACGGGCGTTTGATTTGCCTGCGCTGCCAACCGTTAGCATGTCGGTACAATAAATGCAGTACCCGGTTATTGTTGTGCCCTTTTTAAAGGTAAGCGGTATGGCGCTGTTCCCGTTTATTTTGGTTGATACTAAAGAAAGCCTGCAGGATAAAGTGCTTATTAACCACGAAACAATTCACTTAAGGCAGCAGGCCGAACTTTTAATTATACCTTTTTATATTCTTTACCTTGTAAACTATGCGGTAAACCTGGTTATTTACCGCAACCACCATAAAGCCTACCTGCATATTGTTTTTGAGCAGGAGGCGTATCGCAACGAAGCCAGCCTCAGCTATTTAAATAACAGGCGCTGGTTTGCATGGTACAGCTATTTTTAAGCATTTGTGGGGATTAGTTTTAATTTTTGCGATGAAATAACAGATTTTTGCGTTTTATTTGTGTTATGTTGAAAACTGGGACCTTTTTGTTTTTCCTGCTGTCTTTCGCAATTGCGCTGCAGGCCAATGCCCAAAGTACCGATACTTTGAAAAAAGACACCGTTAAAATTGATACCGCTTTACTTAACAGGTATCGTATAGCACCTAAAAAGAACAGCATCCCGGTGCCGGCAAAATCATTGCAGATACAGCAGGAGCTGATACCGGTAACCATGATGGATTATAAGGTAAGCTACTGGCGTAAATACATCACCTTTGGTTTAAACTTTAGCCAGGCAGCATTTAGCAATAACTACGCCGCAGGGGGGGTAAGTAACCTGGCCATCGGATCTAACTTTATATACCGCCTGCAATACAACAAAGCACCATTTAGTTATGGCTCGGAGTTGAATTTGCTCTACGGTAAATCAAAAAATAAAGGCCAGAGCGCACGTAAATCTAACGACAGGATCTTCTTTGATAACAAGGTAGCCACCCAAATGTCTAAGAATTGGTTCTTCTTCGGATCGTTAACGTTCGAGTCGCAGTTTGATAAAGGGTTTCAGTATGATGCCAACAATGCTACCCCACCGGTACTGGTATCAAACTTTATGGCACCGGGTTATTTAACAGAGTCTGTCGGTTTTGAGTATAAGCCCACCTCCTATTTCGATCTCCGCTTCGGTACGGGTACAGCCAGGCAAACCTTTGTATTGGATAAAAACGTTTTTAACGGACAGCCGCAGGCATACGGTGTAGATAGCGGCAAAACTATCCGTACAGATATCGCGTTCCAGATGGTGGCCATTTTTGATAAAGATATTGCCAAGAACATGCACCTGAATGCACGCTACGATATGTTTGTGCCGTACGGGGAGCCCCTTATCAACACCCGCCATCGTTTTGATGCGCTGCTGGCAGCCAAGGTTAACCGCCTTATCAACGTATCTATCAACGCAACGGTGCTGTTTGATAAGAAAACTTCGGCGGACATCCAGGCAACAGAAGGCCTATCTTTAGGTGTGTTATATAAATTCCCGTAAATAAGCTATTTATAAAGTAGCGGTATATTTTAACCCCTGTATAGCAAAGTGTTTACACTTTGCTATACAGGGGTTATTTGTTTTAAAAGAGGATTGTAATAAGCCGCCGGCTTTATTAACAACTCCCTACTAAACTATCCCTTATGCTTTCTCAGCGCCTGAAAGTCGATATAGTAAAGTACCTTTAGCGAGAAGTTGTTGTTCTGCGGTTGGTTAAAAGTATCGCTTAAATTATGCAGATATCCGCGGGTTGCCGGTGTGTTATTAGTAAAGGTGGAGTTCTTCCAGCTCAGGCTCAGTTCGCTGCCGGGGGTAAATTGCCAAACGTATATCATGTCCACATTCCAGATGTTTACGTTCTGATCGCGGTTATGGTCGAAATCTGCAGATGTTAGCGTTGCCAGTGAACCGTCTTTAGCCAGATCAAAAAACTGCTTGTTGTTCAGCTTGCTCCAATAATGTCTTAAGCGGAAATTTAATCCCATTATACTACTGAAGGTATATTTAAGATTAAAGATATTCTCTACGGTGTGCACATCGCGTAGTGCAAAAACAGGATTGCCCGTGGTGTTATCAATGGTAGAGAAGCCGGTGTAGTTTATTCGGGGGCTGATGGTTACATTTTCTCCAAAGGAGAACTTGTTGCTAAGGCGCAGATTAAAATAAAGTTCGAGATCGGTACCCTTGCCGCCAAAATTGTTGTTTGACCAGATATTGCCATACCAAAAACCGCCCGAAAGCCTTTTGGCCTCGTTGGTGTTTAAATTAAAATTTAGGGAGAAGTTCTGCGGAGCTAAATACACCCGGCCATCTACGCGGGGCTCATAAAAATCCTGCCCCTGCTTGCGGTAGTGCGCGTTGATATCGCCCTGCCAAAAGTTTTTAAAGTTGAAAAATGTACCGAAGTTCTGGTTAAAGTACTGATAAGCCGATGGGTTAACCCTGCGCGAGTAGTAGGTGTTAGTCCAGATGCCGTACTTGGTGAAAAGCTTTTTGGGCTTATAGTTAGTGTATTGCAGGTTTAGGTTATGATCTACATAATTATTGTTGAACAGGATCCCCAAATCGTTACGGTCATATTTGCTATCCACCATTTCCTCGTTCACGTTCCAGGTAAAATTACCAGATGATTTACCCCCACTCACCAGGTAGCTGTAGCCGGTTTCGGTAGGCCTGTCAGGGCCGTACAGGTTGCTCATCATTGCGTAGCCATTCAGGTTATAGGTGTTCTTTTTATTGTTGAGGTTATACACCAGGCCGCCTACATCGGCAGAATAATCTTTACCGAAACGGTTTACATTAGTGTTGATTAGCGTAACGGCAGAGTTATTCTTAAGGTTCTGGTCGAACACCAGGATATTATAATTAGCCAGCGGACTGGTTTGTACCTGCCTGCGGTTACCCTGCGCATCTTCAATAGTAGCGTAGGAAGTATTGGTTACAGCGTTAAACAGCCCAATACCCAAGCCCTTTGCCGTACGGCCCGAAAGCTTTACCGCGTTTATCAGCTTAGTTTCAGTGGGATTGCTTATTACCTCTTCGCCGGGCTTAAGATCATTGTAGGCGTTGTTGTAATTGATTGGCGCTCCCCCAACCCGCCGAGAGTAGAACAAGTTTCCTTTATTAAACAATTCCGTTCCTTCCGTAAAAAAGGGCCGGTTCTCGTTATACTTTACCTCGAAGGGAGTTAGGTTGAGGATTTTGTTATCAGATTGTACCTGCCCAAAATCGGGAATCAGAGTTAAATCCAGTGTGAAACTTTCGTTGATGCCGTACTTAACATCCATCCCACCGTTTACAGATGCACTGGTGTTTTTTACACCTGCGGTATTGTATGGGTAGTGGTTTACGTAAGTAGAAAAGTATGGGTAAAAAGCCAGGCGAACAGGCGGCACAATTTTCTCCAGCCCTGTAAGGATGCCTTCCTGGTTAATAAAGCCATTCATTTTTGGGTCTATTTCATTCCAGAAAAGCTGCTGCTGAAAATTCTGGCGCTTGCGGATGATGTTCATACCCCAGGTTTGCACATCTTTTTTGGCGAAACGTAAGGCGGAGTATGGGATGCGCATTTCGGCCGACCAGCCGTGCTCATCAATGCTCCCCTTGCTGGTCCATACCGCGTTCCAGTTAGGGTCTTCATCGTTTCCGTTTTCATCGGGCTGGCCATATTTTGCATCAAACTGGCTGTTGGCCGATGTTACAAAAAAGCCGGTGCCGTTTATGCCGTCCTTATACGTATCAAAAATTATCCCAATGAAGTCCGCATTGCCCACATTATCGCGGGTGGCAATTTCTTTGGCTACTTTGGAAGATGAGGTTTCGTGCATCCTTGCGCCAATGTAAATGGCGTTGTTATCGTAAATGATCTTTACTTCAGTGCGTTCGTCCGGTTTTTCGTGGTTGCCGGCGTTGGGCCTAAGCTCTACAAAATCGGTAGCGAAGGGCACATTCTGCCATACGTTATCATCCAGTACACCATCCATTTTGGGCGGTGTTTCAGTTTTAATGGCAACAAGGGTTTTCTTCGCTTTTTGAGAATAAGCGGTAAGGCATGTTGCGGTTAACAATACGGCAAGTACAAATTTCATTGCTGGGGGCTATAGGCTATAAGATGCGCAAATATTGCAAAACGTTACATGTCAAACTGTTAAATGTAGGTTAATAGTTGTTAAAGTTTTGTAAAGGGCTATGAATAGGGATGTTAAGCAGGGATAAATATTTTTATGGGCATATTAAGATTGTTCTGCTGTAGCGTAATTATATATCCAAAATTCTCCACGTTGCGGTAAAAAGGAGAAGGCAACTATTTTAACGCGCTGGAGAAATTAACCGGCATTAGTAAGGGGGCTTTTAATGCAAAGGTAGGCCGATTAATTAAAAGCGCGATAGCGGATGTTGCGAAGTGATCTCACCCGGAACGCTTCAAATGCATATATCTTCCTGATTTTAATGTACGTGGGGCCAATTATGTTTCAAAAATGCAGCACAAAATCATACCTTTGTGTCCTCAAAAATTAGGAATAAATAATGTTTGAAAATTTATCGGATAAACTCGACAGGGCGTTTAAAGTTCTGAAGGGCCAGGGATCAATTACAGAAATAAACGTGGCCGAAACCATGAAGGAGATACGCAAGGCGCTCCTGGATGCCGACGTTAACTATAAAACAGCCAAAACTTTTACAGATGATGTAAGAACAAAGGCGCTGGGCGAAAACGTATTAACCTCTATTTCGCCGGGTCAGTTGCTTACCAAGCTCATGAACGATGAGCTTACTGCCCTGATGGGTGGCACCACTGCCGACCTAGAGCTGAAAGCGCAGCCAACCATCATCCTGATTGCAGGTTTGAACGGTGCGGGTAAAACAACTTTTACCGGTAAACTGGCTAACTATTTAAAAACACAAAAGAATAAAAAGCCTTTACTGGTTGCCGATGATATTTACCGCCCTGCGGCGATAGATCAGTTGGAAGTACTGGGCCAGCAGGTAGGCATCCCGGTGTATGCCAACCGCGATTCTAAAGACCCGGTTGCTATTGCTTTGGAAGGTATTGCACAAGCCAAACGCGATGGCAATAACGTGGTAATTATTGATACCGCAGGCCGTTTAGCTATTGATGAGGCCATGATGGTGGAGATTGAGCAGGTTAAAGCTGCCATTAACCCGCACGAGATCTTATTTGTGGTGGATAGTATGACCGGCCAGGATGCCGTAAACACCGCCAAGGTGTTTAACGATAGGCTGGACTTTACCGGTGTTGTATTAACCAAGCTTGATGGTGACACCCGCGGTGGTGCGGCGCTGTCAATCAAATCGGTAGTAAACAAGCCTATCAAATTTATTGGTACCGGCGAAAAGATGGAAGCGCTTGACGTTTTCCACCCCGATCGTATGGCCTCCCGTATCCTGGGTATGGGCGACGTGGTTTCGCTGGTAGAGCGCGCACAACAGCAGTTTGACGAGAAGGAAGCTGCCGAGCTACAGAAGAAGATCCGTAAAAATAAGTTTGACTTTAACGATTTTTACAGCCAGATACAGCAGATCAAAAAAATGGGTAACATGAAAGATCTGATGGGGATGATACCGGGCGTAGGCAAAATGATGAAGGATGTAGAAGTAAGCGACGATGCGTTTAAATCTATCGAAGCCATCATTCAATCTATGACGCCTAAAGAAAAAGAAAACCCCGACCTGATCAACCAGAGCCGCCGTACCCGCATCGCAAAAGGATCTGGCACCGACCTGCAGGAGGTTAACCGCCTGATGAAACAGTTTGACGATATGCGCAAGGTGATGAAACAAATGAGCAATCCCGCAGCCATGGCCAGCATGATGCGCAGGATGCCAAAAATGTAAGCATCTGCTAAGCGATCTAAATAAGAAAGAGCGATGAAGTTATTTTCATCGCTCTTTTTTATGCAGGATTTTATAATTTACATTAATGAAGTTCTCCCGTAAAACCGCTATTAGTGTATTAATTGCTGTGGGTATAACGTTGCTTGTTTTGGCGGCAATGGTTGTATGGGGATTATACTTAATGGCTGAAGAAGACAGAGGCGGACCTTAAAAAGGTTTCACTTTCGGAATATTTAATAATAATTATATTTATGGCATGAAACCTAAACTGCTATTACTGATTTTTCTCTTCCCTGTTGCTTTAAAGGCACAAACCAAATTAGTTGTTAATATAGATAAAGATGCAAGCCTAAAGGAGCGATATTATGTACTAAAGGGTGATAATAAAATTCGGGAAGGTAAGTATGAAGCATCGCTTGGTTATTACAACTTCCTGGTTTCCGAAGGGTTATATCACAACAATTTAAAAGACAGCATCTGGAAATATTACGCCTTTAATAATATTTTATTACTGGAAGGCGCATACGCCGTGGGTAAGAAAATTGGAGTTTGGAAAGCCTATAACAAAAGGCAGCAGGTACAGGTGGAATATGATTACACCGCCGGTAAACTCTTGTTTTTTAAACCATCGTTAACAGATAGTACACGCCAATACAATGTTATTAATGGCGTGGATACTATAACCACATTATTAGACAGACCGCCTGTTTTTTTAGAGGGCAATGCATTGCTGTACAGTACGCTGACCCGAACCGTTAAATATCCGCCAAATACCAGGCTAAGCGGAGATGTTATAATTAGTGTCACTATTGATGCAGCAGGTAAGGTTTTGGGCCATCGTACCAAAAGCCACCTTGGTGGCGGTCTTGATGAGGAAGCACTGTTAGCAGTTAAAGCCATTGAGGGCGATTGGCTGCCCGGCATTTTAAATGGAAAGCCTGTTACGGCAGAATATGATGTGGTGGTAACATTTAATCGTGTGCCTGATATTATGATCAATTCGAGATAAAATAAAGCATGAGGAATATGAAAATATATCTGCTCGCACTTATTTCATTAATAGGCAGCATTGCTTGTGGGCAAACTAAAGAAGTTAAAGGATATGCAAACGGGGGCATTGAAAAGTATTTTGTATTAAAATCTGACGGAAAAACAAAGGAGGGGGAATATAAACTGGTTGGCGGAGGAACTAATGCTTTGCCAATGGCAGAAGGGTATTACCACAACGATTTAAAAGATAGCGTTTGGAAATATTATTCAGAGGGTAGCCTGGTATCCGAGGGCCGCTATAAAAGTGGCATGAAGGTTGGCATTTGGACGGGGTACACACGCGGGTATGAGCGATTAAAGTATGATTTTGACAAGGAAGAGATGCTTACTTACATCCCGGCCTTGCTTGACACCATTCAGGTTTTCAGGACTGTGGCGCCTGCGGTTTCCGGCAGCGTATTGGAAAAGCGCCCCATATATTTAAATGGAACCCAAACAATTGCGGCATTCCTGATGCGAAAGATTCGTTATCCGGCAATGGCCCGGGAGGCCGGTAAGCAAGGCGAAGTGATTGTTTCATTTATAATTAATGAAAACGGTAATGCAACGGATTATAAAATAGAAAATAAGTTAGGCAATGGAATTGATGAAGAAGTGTTGAATGTTTTTAAACAATTGCCTGGCGATTGGGTGCCTGGTAGGTTAAACAACAAAACGGTTGCCGTGCAATGTGAAATTCCATTGGTTTTTGAAATTAACAAGCCTCGTGATACTCCTCATCAACCCAATCAAATAGTAATTAGCGTTTTTGGGGTATTGGTGGTTAGATGATAAAGAAGTCCACAATATTATAGCAGTAAAAGTAGGCGTTAACAAGCTTATGCTGAAAGCTAATTAATTGTTGGTCAACAATAAGTAATCGTAGTCGCTTGCGCCTTCTTGTAAAATTGTACTTACAGATAATGCCAATCTGCTGGATTTTTGCAAAATTAGCGGTTAAACTTTACTGATCTTATGATGTTAACCATACCTGTTCGCCGGGCGCTGTTTATGGCCCTGGCTGTTTCGGCATTATCCGCGCAAGCGCAAAAAAAGCAGCTCACCACAGCGCAAATGCTGGGTACTACCCCCAAAGAAATTATTAACCCGTTGCCGGTGATCACTGGCTGGGCCGATGATAGCCACTATATAAAAGCAAACCCGGTTCGCCGCGGGCAGGGCCTTACAGGCAGTGTGTCTGTTGGCGTAGTCACGGATGCAGAAACTGCTTACGTTCCGCCGGCGAAGGATATGTCGGTAAGTGTGCGCGATAAGGATATCTACCTGAACAAAGCTGATGGCACCGAGGTGCGCCTTACCAAAACGGCCGACGAAGAGCAGAATCCTACCCTATCGCCCGATAACAGCAAAGTAGCCTTTACTTTCGGTGGTAACCTGTACATGCTGGATGTTGCCAGCGGTAAAACATCGCAGATAACCACGGATGGTACAGATGTTATTTACAACGGTTATGCATCGTGGGTGTATTATGAGGAGATCCTCGGTCGCGGTTCGCGCTATAAAGCGTTCTGGTGGTCGCCGGATAGCAAGAAACTGGCCTGGATGCATTTTAACGATACGCAGGTGCCGATGTTTCCTATCTACAACTCCGAAGGGCAGCATGGCTTTACCGAGTTAACCCGCTACCCGCAGCCGGGCGACCCTAACCCTAAAGTTAAAATGGGTTTTTACTCGGTGGCTGATAACAAGATCAGCTGGGCCGATTTTAATGAGAACGACGATACTTACCTAGGCACGCCCATCTGGTCGCCTGATGGTACCGCGCTTTGGATGCAATGGATGAACCGCGACCAGAACGACCTGAAACTTTATGCCGTTAACCCAACCACCGGCGCAAAAACCGAGCTGTACGACGAGAAACAAAAAACTTGGATCAGCTGGTTTGGCGATATTAATTTTTTAAAGAATAACGCAGGCTTTATTGTGAAGAGCGATAAAAGCGGCTGGATGCATTTGTACTGGTACGGTATGGATGGTAAGCTAAAAGCGCAGGTCACCAACGGCAACTACACCGTTACCGGCCTGCAATATATCGACGAAAAAAATAAACTGATTTACTTTACCGCCCGTAAAGAGAACAGCGCCCGTGTAGACCTATATAAAGCAGGGATTAATGGCAAAGGCCTTACCCGCCTAACCAGCGGCGATTACGGTCACAATGTTATGCTTTCGCCGGAAGGAAATTATTTTGTTGATACTTACTCTAACCTAAGTACTCCGGCCAAAACAGCGGTGTTTGATAATAAGGGTAAACTGATAAAAGAAATTGCTGATAGCAAAGGTGCCGAGTATAATGATTATGAACTGGCTACAACCAAGCTGATCCGCGTTAAAACTGCGGATGGTTTCGATCTTCCGATGACCATTATGCTGCCATTAAATTACGATGCCAATAAGAAATACCCGGTTATCCTCAGTATTTATGGTGGGCCTAATGCTGGTACCATTATGGACACCTGGAGATATAGCGGCATGAGCCAATGGTGGGCAAATGAAGGCATTATACAGGTGGTGTTTGATCACCGGGCCAGCGGCCATTTTGGTAAAATGGGGCAAAACTACATTTACAAAGACCTGGGCAAATGGGAAATGGCCGATTACACCGAACTGCTGAAATACGTGGAAGCCAACTATGGCGCAGACCCTAAAAAAGTAATGATAACCGGCGGCAGCTACGGTGGCTATATGTCGGCCTATGCTTTAACGTACGGTGCAGATTACTTTACCCACGGTATTGCCAACTTCGGCGTAATGGACTGGAGCCTGTACGATTCGCACTACACGGAGCGTTACATGGGCACACCGCAAAACAACCCCGAAGGTTATAAACGTTCATCGGTGCTTACCTATACCAAAAATCTAAAAGGTGTTCTGCGTATAGTACACGGCACCATGGACGATAACGTGCACGCGCAAAACAGTATCCAGCTGATAAGTAAGCTGGAGGATGAAGGCAAAAACTTTGAGTTTATGCTGTACCCCGGCCAACGCCACGGCTTCCGCGATCCGCTGAAGGCCGCGCATCAAACCATGGAAACCAATAAGTTTATCTACAAATACCTGCTGGAAAAACCAATGCCGGCAGAGATGGTGAAGAAATAATATTTGTTACCAGCTATAATTGTAAGGACACTAAGAATGGTTTGCAGCCATTCTTAGTGCCTTTGTTGCTTAACAGCAATTCTCTGTAAAGCCTCCTTTCCTCTGTAGTTAATATATTTTTGTACTACATGCAAAATATACCTGTAGATGTTCGTAATCTTTTAATAAAGGCTTATCTTCTTTGAAAAAAACAGAAAAATGTAAATGGCTGCACTTTTTATATGGCAATATGCTTGTTTGTCAAAATTTAATTTTACTTTGCGTAACAAAACAAACAGTAATACGTTAAAATAATAACCTTAATTGTTGGTACCGGGGGTATCGCATTGTTTAACTTAAAATACAAACGCCATGCAAAAAGCCTATCAATCCATTTATGTATCGTTTTACAGGTGGAACTTCAAAAACTTCGGACAGGGTAGCATACCTCAGTTTAAATCGTTATTTAACGTAAGCTTTTTGCTGGTTGTATTACTTACCAACGCCATGCTGGTTACCAAACTGATGATAAAAGCACATTTAATAACTCTTGATATGAAAGCCTGCGTAGCTATAGTTACCGGCGCGGTGGTTTTCCTGTTGATCAACCATCTAATATTTTTAAATAACAGGTGGTTTAAAAATATTAACGCCCGTTTGGCTAATATCAACCGCCGTAACTTAAATGTATGCTCGGTAGCATTACTGCTTAATGTATTTATCGCTTGCGGTTTAAGCTTCATATAAAACAGATAAAAAATTTATTGCTGCAATACTAAATAAAGCAGCAAACAAAGGCGCAATAACATGCGCCTTTTGTGTTATAAAAAGGTTTCTTTTAATGCGCTGCCCGTGTAAAATCACTAATGAATATTGCCCCGCCCCGTTAAAATCTATATCTTTCGCTGATAATATTCCCAAATGGAGCAAAAGGAATTTAAAGTAAACAATTTTGATCTGCTGCGGCTGATGGCCGCTACCGAAGTAATATTTGATCATTATTACGAGCACCTTAAATTACCATTAAGCCACACTGCTTTAAAAGTTATTTACCTCTTCCCCGGCGTGCCCGTTTTTTTTGTGTTGAGCGGTTATCTTATATCCGCCTCTTACGAACGCAATAACAGCATCGGCAACTACTTCCGAAACCGGGCGCTCAGGATCTATCCGGGGCTTTGGGGCTGCATTATTTTAACACTTATTGTATTTACAATTACGGGCGTAAATTTTTTTAATAAACAAACCATTGCCTGGCTGCCAACGCAATTAATAGGGTTTATTTATACGCCCGGCTTCCTGGCCGATTATGGCTTTGGCTCCTACAACGGCAGCTTGTGGACAATCCCCGTAGAACTGCAGTTTTATATAGCCTTGCCGGTTTGTTTTCTGCTTACACCTAAAGGCAAAGTAACGGCTTGGTTCATCGCGCTTTTCATTGTGTTTTTGGGCCTCAACTTTATTTACCAGTTTGCCCCGCAGGAAAATAAGATAACCGGCCTGGTTAGGCACACTTTTATACCGCATTTTTACCTGTTCTTAACAGGTGTGGTTTTTCAGCGGTTAAAGCTTTATAAGTCGCGGTTTATTTATGGCAAGGCGTTGTACTGGGCGGTGCCTTATTTGGCGTTTAGCATGTTTTTCTTCGACAGGATAGATGCCATTTACTTTACCGTAATGCAATATCTGTTCCTAGCACCAATGCTTATCTCTATGGCCTATACCCTGCCCTCCCTTGCAGATAAACTACTGCGTAAAAATGATATATCCTACGGGATCTATATTTACCATGGCCTTATCCTTACGGTTATTGTTGAAATGAATTGGGTCCCTCATATCAACCTGTTTATGGTAATTGCGGCTACAGTTATTTTGGCAACACTATCGTGGATCTTTATAGAAAAACCCTTCATCAGGCGGAAGGCGCGCACTATCCACGCAGTAGAATAGTTTATATAAGCTTGAAATAACCGTTTACCTGCGCTAAGGTATACAACACTTTTCCTCCCCTCAAAAAAAATCTATATCTTTCGCTTTAATAAGACCTTATCAAGTGTTAGTTAAAACCTTTGGAAGTGCGGTTTATGGTATAGAGGCCATTACCATAACAGTGGAAGTGAATATTGCGGCGGGTACCAAGTATTTTGTGGTTGGCCTGCCCGATGTAGCTATTAAAGAAAGTTATTTCAGGATAGACTCTGCCCTTAAAAACTGCGGTTACCGGATGCCCCGCCAGCAGGTGGTGGTAAACATGGCCCCTGCGGATATTAAAAAGGAAGGATCATCTTACGACCTTACCATAGCCGTTGGCGTACTCGCTGCCTCGGGGCAGATAGATGCCGATGAGCTGGATAAATATCTCATTATGGGCGAACTTTCACTTGATGGAGGGCTACAACCTATTAAAGGCGCATTGCCCATAGCCATACAAGCCCGAAAAGAAAAATATAAAGGATTCATTCTCCCCAAGCAGAACGCTCGTGAAGCCGCCATTGTGAACGATCTGGAGGTTTACGGTGTAGAAAATATTAAGCAAGTAGCAGATTTCTTTAACGGTACCGCACCGCTGGAACGGGAGATTGTTGATACCCGCGATGAATTCTATAATAGCCTCACCGCTTACGACAGCGATTTTAGTGAAGTGCGCGGCCAGGAAAACATTAAACGTGCATTGGAGATAGCCGCGGCCGGTGGGCATAACGTAATATTGATTGGCCCGCCCGGTGCCGGTAAAACCATGCTGGCGCGCAGGTTGCCATCTATACTACCACCGCTTAGTTTGCATGAATCTTTGGAAACTACGAAGATCCACTCGGTTGCAGGTAAGCTTTCGGCTGCCGATGCGCTGGTAACAACAAGACCGTTTCGCTCGCCGCACCATACCATAAGTGATGTTGCGTTGGTTGGCGGTGGCAGTAACCCGCAGCCAGGCGAAATTTCGCTGGCCCATAACGGCGTGTTGTTTCTGGATGAATTGCCTGAGTTTAAACGTAGTGCACTGGAAGTAATGCGCCAGCCGCTGGAAGAGCGGCGGGTAACCATATCGCGCGCTAAGTTTACCGTAGATTACCCCAGCAGCTTTATGCTGATAGCCAGCATGAACCCCTGCCCCTGCGGCTACTATAATCACCCCGAAAAGGAATGTATTTGCCCGCCAGGCGTGGTGCAGAAATACCTGAGCAAGATCTCTGGTCCGTTGTTAGACAGGATAGACCTGCACGTAGAAGTTACCCCGGTAAACTTTAGCGAACTGTCGTCAGAAAGGTTGGCCGAAAAAAGCGAGTTTATCCGCGAGCGTGTGATCAAAGCACGCGAACTGCAATTAGAACGTTTCGGTGCCAAGCCCGATCTGCATGCCAACGCGCAGATGAGCCCGCAGATGGTAAGAGAGGTTTGCAAAATAAGCCAGGCAGGGCAAACCCTTCTGAAAAAAGCCATGGAAAAGCTGGGCCTCAGCGCCCGTGCTTACGACCGCATCCTGAAGGTATCGCGCACCATCGCTGATCTTTCTGGCAGTGAAGATATAAAGTTAGAGCATTTAGCAGAGGCTATTCACTTTAGAAGCCTGGATAGAGAAGGTTGGGCTGGTTAATGGATAACGGGATAGTTTATAGTGGAGCTGTTCTATAACTGGTATTCCTGCTAAATGCAGAATTAGTAAGCGAAATTTAGATTTAGAGAGTAGCGGCAGGCTTTATACTGCCATATTTATACTTCCTTAGCGTTGTAATTAAAATATTTGCTTTTTTTAAAACTTATTTATAGCTTCACCAGTTCTACAGCCTCATGAATAATATCCCTAAAAAAATCATTATTTTCGACGACGACGAAGACATCCTGTCTATCTGCAGTTATATTTTAGAAGAGCAAGGATGGGAAGTACATACCTTTACAGATTGTAATAACATTACCGAAAAGGTATCCGGCATTTTGCCCGATGTTATCCTGATGGATAACTGGATTCCGGATGCGGGAGGAATTATAGCCACCCAAACACTAAAAAAAGATGAAGCTTTAAGGAATATTCCCGTTGTGTATTTCTCGGCCAACAGTGATATACAGTTACTGGCAGACCACGCCGGAGCCGAAACTTACCTGGCCAAACCCTTCGACCTGGAAGAACTGGAGCGTGTTATTAACACCGTAGTAGTAAAGAACTAAGCATAACGAAACTATAATAACAAAGAAGCCACCCTTAAAAGGTGGCTTCTTTATTATTAAATATTATGTAATTACATTGGGCCGCCGCCCGGACCGCCACCACCAGGGCCGCCTTGTCCGCCGCCGCCTTGTCCACCTCCACCGCCGTTACGGAAACCGCGGCCGGGGTCTTGTGTTGGGGCTTTACCCGAGAATTTTTGCAAGCGCAGGGTAAATGTCAATAAGAAATATCTGCCCAGTTTATTTACGTTGCTTTGGGTTACAATGCTACCATTGGTTGTTGTAGAGAAACCCGTGTTCTCGTTAAATAAATCATACGCTGCAAGGCGCAGGGTACCGCGATGATCTTTTAAGAAACGGCGCTCTACATAAGTATTAAAAATATTAGGGTTTTTAATATTGATGCTTTCTGCATAACCATAGTTTAATTGCTTGGTATAATCATAGCTTAGTGTCCAGTCTTTCCAGAAGTAGTTTTTACCATTCAGGCCTAAATTAAGCGCGCGAATGTTAGTGTTCTGGCTATATAGTGCTGTATTTAATGAGTTGGTTGTTTTGTTGATAGAGTAGTTGGTGTTGGCTTCTGCATCAACTATATCAGTAATGTTTAACCTGAAACGTAAACCAGGAGTAAATGTCAGTGTTTTGGCAATGTTCTTATCAATTGCCGACATCTCGTTGTTTTCGTTTACCGTTTGCGAGAAACCAATGTTGTTGGTATAAGCAACGTTACCGCTAAATATTAAAGTGTACTTACGATCTTTCCATGGTTTGGCATAAACCAGCCCGCCATTTGCCTGGTAATAACCGCTTGCATTTAAATACTGCGTTAAGTTGGTGTTTTGCAGTTTCTTTTGCTCTTCGGTAGCGGTAGCTAAGAAAGCAGTGGAAAAGGCTTGTGGATATACAATAGTGTTGGCAACAATCTTATTATCTGTTTGGGTGAACGAGAAGTTGGTGAAAAAGATATTACCGGTTTGGAAACTGAACTTGTTATAGCGTAACTGTACGCTGTTGGTAAACTCGGGGTTTAGGTTAGCGTTACCTTGTACCGGATATAATGCATTAGAAAAATCGGTAACCGGTTGTATCTGGTTAAAGGCCGGCTGATTGCTGCTGCCGTTATAGTTAACCGTGAAGGATTGGCTTCTTGAGAAATTATACACAAAACGCGCCGTTGGGATTACGTTAAATGTGGTAACACGGGTTGGCTGTGTTGTGCGCGATGATTGACCTTCTAATACCGCCGGCTGGCCGCCTACACCCAGCGTTAGGTTGTACTTGGCCTCTACCAAACGATAGTTAAACCCAAAACGGTTGGTGGTAAAAGTATAGTTATAGTTATTGCTCAGCAGGTCGTAACGGTGATACCTTTCGGCCTCGGTTGGCAGCGTATATAAAGTATCAGTTTCTTTATTACTGGTGTTATAGTTGCGATTGAAAGCGTAATTAGCTTCTAAGAACGAATGTTTGCCTATAGGCTCCAGGTATGATGCATTTACACCATATGTATTGGTACGGGTATCAGTAAAGATAACCTGGTTTATAGGCGCGGTTGGCGTACCAAAGGTGTAATCATATACCGGGTTGTCAAACTGGTTGTTTTTATTGGTAGATGCATTAAAGTTAATGCTCAGGTTGCGGCCTTTGCCGTTAAAACGGTGGTTATATAAACCGGTAATACCGTAATTTGGCGCAGTTGAATTGCTGATAGAATTAGATGTATACACCAGGTTGGGAGCCCCTCCCCTGGTAGATGTAACATCATCAAAGCTGCTTACATCGCTGCCTGCATAAGAGAACGTAGGCGTTAACTTTAAATAATTAATAGTATCCGGCTTCCACTCAATATTAAAGTTAAAACGGTGATTAACCGGGTTGTTAGTTTCACGGCTGATCTGGTTACTGGTACTTGGTGTTTGAAAATTGTTGGTTTGCAGTATAGTAGAGTTTGTAAAAGTAGTGTTATCATTAAAACTGTAGCTACCGTAAACAGACAGGTGTTTACCCCATTGGTCCCTAAAGTTTAGGCCGATAGAATGCGCATTGGTTATACCGTTTGCATTGGTTGTAGATCCCGTAGACCCGCCTCTTAATGCGTTACCTCGGCCGCCACCACCGCCGCCCCCTCCTCCAAAACCACCGCCGCCTGCTGCGCCACCTGTGGCAGAGCCGAAGCTGAAGGTGTTTACGTTGGTGTTGTTGATGCTTCCTAATACCGAGATCTGCTGGTCGCCTTTAAATTTAAAGAAATTTACCAAGCCTAAATAACGGTTATCGTTAGTTACGCCCGGGTTTTTTGGTAGCAGGTCAGATCCGTCACCTGCAGTTGCCTGGCCAAAGTAGCCATAGTTTTTATCCTTGCGGATGGTGAAGTTAAGCACCTTGTTTGGCTCGCCGGTTTTTACGCCGGTAAGGTTTGCCTGGTCGCCGTAATCATCAACAATTTGTACGCTTTCAATTACGTCTGCGGGCAGGTTTTTGGTTGCGCTTAGCACATCGCCGCCAAAAAAGTCTTTACCGTTTACGCGTACCTTGGTTACTTGTTTGCCTTGCGCGGTAATGGTACCATCTTTGGCAACATCCAATGTAGGGATCTTTTTCAGCACATCTTCTATAGGTGCATTCTCTCGCACCTTATAAGCTGCTACACTATATTGTACCGTGTCTTCTTTAAAAACAACGGGGTTTACGCCTACAACAGTTACCTGGCCCAGCATTTTGGTAGATGTTTTTAAAACGATAGGATCAAGCACTACCGGTTTGGTGTCGTTATCTAATGTGTAGTGTTTTATTAAACCTTCAAAACCGATAGAAGATATGGTTAGAGTGATTTTGGTCCCTTTTACAGATGGAAAAACGAATTTTCCGTTAACGTCGGCAATGGTAACTAAGCTGTCGCCTTTTTCAGACGAGATCTTGATACTGCTGCCGGGCAGGGATAGTTTGGTAGAATCTACAATGGTTCCGCGGAGTTCGCGGCCTCCCTGTGCCTTTGATTGCAGCACAGAAAATGTAATAAGTGATAGAAAGAGTAAAAAGTATTTCATGATTTAATTATAGGCTTGCAAATGTTAATTTAAGATCAATAAGTGCATATATTATGCAAATGTTCACTTTATACCGGGTAAATAGTTAACAATCATACTATTGTTACAGATGTTAACCACTAAACAATAGGATTGTTACACGATGTAAAAAGTAACGGCCCCAAAGGAGGGGCCGAAGTTAGAAAAGATGTATAAAAAATTATACAGCCTGTTTTTATTTAATTTGAGAGATGCAATGCTGAGGAAACCTGGCTGTAGTTTTTAAGATTGAGCCCCGGGTTGCTAATACTGAGGCCGGTAAGCGATGTGCCGGCAATAACCACCACCCTGAAATCTAACCCTGATGCCGAGAAGTTTGATTTTAAGTTTACGTACCCCACACCGTAAGAGGCCATGGTAAGTGTTTGATTAAGCTCGGTATACGGTAACGCAAAATACCCGGTGTTGCTGCCCGTTACCCTAAAGTATACCAACACTATACCCTTATCAACAATATCCTGCGTAATAGCCGGTATAGCAAATGTTGTAAAGCCGGTTAAGAGTATACTTTTATTGGTAAGAAGAAAACTTTGTACGTTGGCATTGCCATCAGCACCAGCCGGGCCTGTAGCGCCAGCTGCTCCAGCCGGCCCGGCTGCCCCAGTCGCTCCAGCCGGCCCTGTTGCACCAGTAGCGCCAGCCGGACCAGTTGCGCCAGTTGATCCTGCCGGGCCTTGTGTGCCAGTAGCACCCGTTGCTCCAGTAGCGCCAGCCGGGCCTGTGGCACCCGTAGCACCTGCTGGCCCTTGCGCTCCTGTGGCGCCCGTTGCCCCATTGGCACCGGTTGCCCCTTGTGGGCCTTGAGAGCCGGTTGCACCGGTGGAACCTGTTGCCCCGGTAGCTCCTTGTTCACCGGTGGCGCCCGCCGGGCCGGGCGTTGTTGATTTAGAGCAGGCTGAAAAGCCTATTATACCAGATATAGAGAGCACAAGTAAAGTATTTGTTATTTTCATATTGCTTAATTGGTGTTGCGTTTATACGAAGTTATCAATAATAGGTTTCCCTGGGCTCTCAATTGCGGTTAAAAACATTTCCTTACATCTTAATTATTTTACCATTGCGTATTCCACAAGAGCTATTAACCATTGTTAAAAAACTCTTTTCATCACTTTTAAAACTTTTTTGAAAGGTTTTTCGTTAAAATTTAAAAAACGTTAACCTATGGATAATATCAGAAAATCACTGCATGCCAGGGTACACGCCTGGATAGATGCTATCGGCTTCAGGCTCAACACAACGCAAACCAACCTCAGAAATAAAGTTACTACCAGGCATTATTTCTTTGAAACGTTTAATTTTTTAGAAAAATCTAAAGACAACGACCCAGCCAAGGCGAAGTTTTTGTGTTTTGATGCCTACGGGGAAAAGGTAAGTGTGAAATCGTTATTAGACCTCCAGGTGGCTTTTTTTGATAATATCAGCCAGTTAAAGTAATAAACCGCAGCTATAAATTTCTTGTTAATAAAAACAGCCCCGGCTTAGTTAGGCCGGGGCTGGTATTGTTTTGGGCTGGAGCCAGCCCGTTTTTAGTAGTTTATTTCTGTTTGGGGCTCAGCAGCATCTGTTAAACGGCCGGGCATTCCGCCTGCTACGTTTACAATTGGCCTTGTTGGGTTTAAGGCTTCTTTAATACGCAGGCGCAAGTCGGCATAATGTGCGGCAGTTAAAGCATCGCCGCCCTTTGGCAGGCTGCTGCTTATTTTAGCTAACTCTACACGTACCATCGGCCTGATATCTGAGAAAGCAATATTGATAGGTGTTAAACCAATGCTTGCCAACTGGGCTGTTGTAGCACCCGGGAAGCTTGTGCTTGCATCGATATTTAAAAACAACCGCAGGTTCTCTACATAAGCACGCTGTAAGTTACGCTGAAACTGATCTGGCTTACCTGCCAGGAACACCCCTGTGCGCAGGTCGGTGAACAGGTTAGCTACAGTGTAAGCAGTTGCATTGTTCTTCGCTTCGTTATCAAACATGCGGGCCAGGCGTGATGGGTTCAACAAGTTACCCAAGGCGTTAACCTGTACCGCTTTAATGCGGTTGATCACAACACCGTTATCAAACTTGCTTAAAGCCGGCGCATATATTAACCACGATGGTGTTTTAAATACCTGTGTGTTTAAGAAAACTACCGCATCGTGCTGCAGGCCTTTATTTACAAAACCGTAAACCGGGCCGGTTTGATCGTATGTTTTAAAGTTTTCGTTCATGCCGCCAACATTCATGGTAACATGGCCAACGTAACGGTTGTACTGGCCTATAACTTCGTTGTATAAGGTTTGTACATCATCAAAATCTTCACCCTTCTGGAACGTCCATTTCTCAATGTTTGGAATGATCCTTTTCAGGTTGGCAATACCGTAGGTGCTTGCTTTCATGGCGTTGTCGCCCAAGTCTTCGTTCTGTAAACGTGGGTCGATAGAAGTTCCCTGCCTGCCGAAGTAGTACAGCGGATTACCTGCGTTGGCTTTGGTCCAAACATCAAGCAATACTTTTTCCTGCTCTGGCGATTTTTTACCAGGGAAATAGCTGTAACCCCATTTAACCGACCACAGATCGTACTCGCCAATTTGCGGGTACAGGTGCGTTACACCGTCGCCTGGTTGTGCAATGTAGTTAAAGCGGGCATAGTCCATAATAGATGGTGCTGTACCATGCGTTGCTGTAAAGGTTTTAGATCGCAATGAATCCACCTTATAAGCATAACTGGAACCGAAGTTATGCGGCAGGCCCAGTGTGTGGCCAATTTCATGCGATGATACAAAGCGAATCAGTTCGCCCATTTGTGTATCTGTAAACTGTGGGTTACGCACGTTCGGGTTAACCGCGGCAGTTTGGATAAAGAACCAGTTGCGCAGTAAGCTCATTACGTTGTGGTACCAGCCTACATGGCTCTCCAGGATCTCGCCGCTTCGCGGATCAGAAATATGCGGACCGTAAGCGTTCTGCACATCAGATGCAAAATAACGCACTACGCTATAACGGGCATCTTCCGGGCTAAACTCAGGGTCTTCTTTTGCGGTTGGGGCAACTTTACCCACAATTGCATTTTTAAATCCGGCAGCTTCAAAGGCCTTATTCCAATCGTTAACACCTGCAATAAGGTATGGCACCCATTTTTTTGGCGTAGCCGGATCGATGTAGTAAACAATTTGTTTTTTAGGCTCAACCAGTTCGCCGCGGCTGTATGCTGCCTCGTCTTTAGGCTCTAACCTCCAGCGATGGATGTAAGCCGTTACCTTAGCTTTTTGTGCATCGGTACCATAATCTGTTTGGCTCTGCCCAAAGAAACCCACTCTTTCGTCCATCAAACGCGCTTTCATCGGCGTTTTTGGCAATAATAGCATGGAGGTATTTAACTCGAAAGTTAAAGCTGCATTGGTGTTATCCGTTGGAGATTCGGAAGAGCGATAGGTTTTTAAAGTGCGCACTTCTACGTTTATAGGGAAGCTCTTTATCGTATCGATGTAAGAGCGGCTGTTATCTAATGCTGAAACTTTATAAGCTTTCTTGATATTATCAGGCAGGCTAATAGCGGCAACATCGCCATTGTACATATCGGTTACATCAACCAGTACGCCGGTAGTATCTTTATTGTAAGCTTTAATATCAAAAGCGGCTAATACGGCATCGAGGTTAGAGTTTTTAACCGATTGATACATATCGCTGGTGCTATCGGCACGTACCGAGTAGCTTGGCACACGGATGAACACCTGTTTATCATGGCGTTCCCACTTCCAAACCTGGTCGTTCACCTCCTCGCCGCCATATTGCTGGCCAAAGGTTTTTAAACCGGCAGGTGTTTTTACAAAGCGGGTTACTACCAGCATTTCGCGGCTAAGCAAGCTATCCGGAATTTCGAAATAGTATTTTCCATCAACCTTATAGGTTGGGAAAAGGCCCGAATCAGCCTTGGCTTTACCGATCAGGTCGTTGAATTTTTTGATCCCTTCTTTTTTAGCAGGGCCAACAGTAGCGGTAGCAGTAGAGCCGCCCGGCGTTGTTGAGGTTTTGAGGGTTACCGTTTGAGGGGTTTGTTTTTTGGTAGCGCATGAGCTTGCGGCCACGGCTGCAAGTACGGCAATTGCTACGCGTAAGCGAGGGCTTACCCGTAAATGTGTATTCATTTATATTAAATTAATTAGTAAAAAAGCAAAAGCTAAAAATATAGAAATTAATATTGTTTTAATAATACTAATGGGTTTGTTACAGTAATATTAAATTCTTCGCTTTAGGGTTAATATTACACGGTCATATCTTTTATCGTGATATATCTCCAGCAGCAGCACTCGGTCGTTTCGTGATTTTAGCAAATTATCTATTTCCTCTACCGACATGCGGGCCACGGGTTTAAAGTTTATAGATACTATTTCATCTTCGCGCTGCAGGCCTATTTCATCGGCAGGTGAGCCGGGTTCTACGCGGCTTACCACTATGCGGTCGAGATTATCACCTGTTGAGAAGTATTCAATACCACTCATATCATGCTCAAAGGCTTCTTTAAAAGTGCTGTTAGGTTTTAGGTAGATTACATTATTGGTATAATCGAAGGTTACATTAAACTTTTTTAAAATGCCTATGCCCAGGTTGCCGTCTCTCGGAACGTTGTATTTACGCCCATCATAATTAATATCGGGGAAGGATGTGATCACGTTTTTGAGCTTATATTTGCCCAGGTCTATCTCCTCGATGCGGCTGATGTAACCACTGATGGGGCCGTTGAGTGCTACGCCAAGGTTTGCACGTATATATTTAGCAGGCAGCCCGTTGGTTTTTATCAGGTTCTCCAGCGAGAGCGGGTGCCCCGCGCCAATATCAATTACCAGTTTGTTTTTAACCTTTTTGCCCCCGGGGAAAGTTACCATAGTTTCCAGGTATGGTTTTTTATCCTCAATAGTTATGGGAATCTTCTGGCTTTTTTTAACGCCCTTAAGATCTTGCGGGCGGCAAACGATAAGTGTGCTGTCGCCAAGGTTTATCTTAACAGCCAGGTTATTAAAAAAATCATAGCCTATTAAACCATGTACAGGCATCCCCACATATCCTGATAAACTAAAATAATCTTTTTTCAAGATAGCCGCAGAAATGCCGTAGGTATACAAGCCGGGTATGCTAATATTTAAAGGAGGCGTTACGTAAGCTTCATAATCTTCATCATCGCCAAGGCCGGTTATTTTAATGGTGCGCTTTTGGGCAAGGTTAATGGAGTCGACCATTTTGGGTTCGGTCATGATCATTAACCCCACGCCAGTATCCAATACAAAATTAAAAGGCCCGCGGTTATTAATGTTCATTTTAATCACGATCATATTGCGGATAAGCCTGAACGGGATACTTACATTTTTGCGGCCGCTATCAACAGCAAAGTACTGCGCGCTTGCAGGGATACAAACGCAGCAGAAAAATACAATAAGCAAAAGCTTTTTGGAAAAGGTTATATGTGCAGCGGCTAACAATCTGAGGTTAAATTGGTAGCTAAATGTACAGCATTTATTTATTAACCCGTAATGCAGCCATTACAATAATATAATGAACAATTAATGGGCATGCTGCAATACCGTCTTTATACGGTATTGCATTTAAAACTGGTCAGGATGGCTTTTTATCATCACACTTCAGGTTGCCTTTAAGCTCGGGGTTTTGGGCGGGGAGAGTCTTTACGTCCCTTTCAATTTCTGTTTGTTGAATATGTACCGCATAGTCTGCTGGTTCAATGTGGCTACCAATAGCCTCTGCATAAACCTGTGTAAATTCTGCACCAATGTACAATATGGCGGATGTATAATAGATCCAAACCAATATAACAATCAGTGAACCTGCTGCTCCGTAAGTTGATCCCTGGGCTGTATACGTAATATATAAACTGATCACATACTGGCCAATCATGAACAAGATAGCTGTAAACATAGCACCTGAGCGCACATCTTTCCATTTGATTTTTACATCTGGCAGAAATTTAAAGATGATGCCAAACAGTACCGAGATCACCACAAATGTAACGAAGGTGTTTACGCCTTTCATCACTAACTCAGTTACAGCAGGTATAAATCGTGTGATCTGATCGCTTAAAGCGCTGATTAACAAGTTAACAGCAAGTGATGCTATTAATAAAAACCCAAGGCTGATAATAAGGGAGAAGGACACAAACCTGTTTTGCAACATTTTTACCCAGCCTTTTTTAGGCTTGGCTTTAACACGCCAGATGGTGTTTAACGAATCCTGAATTTCTATAAAAATACTACTTGCACCTACCAACAAGGTGATAACAGATATGACCACCGCCATGCCCGATTTGCCTGAAAACTCAAGGCCTGCAAGCATTTCTTCAATCTGTTTAGCGGCATTTGATCCAACATACCGCCTTATTTCGGGATAAAGGCTGCCCGTTGCTGCATCATGCCCCAGGAATAAGCCAGTTAATGATATAATGAGTATGAGTAAGGGGGCTAACGAAAACACAGTATAATAAGCGAGTGATGCGCTAAACTTTAAACCGTTGTCATTAGAAAATCCGCTGAACGTTGCCAGTATAACCTTCCAGAATTGTTTTAAATATTCTTTGCTAAAAACCTTCATATCCTATTATTTGTAAATATCTTTACTTTAAACACCTTATAAATTGTTATGAACAGCGTATTGCTAAAAGCTAAATTCCTAAAAGTGCTAATTGTTTGTTTGTTACTTAGCAATTTTAGTGCCTTTGCTCAAAAAAGTACTATTTGGATAGTGAGGCATGCCGAAAAAGATACATCAACCGGCCAGAATACTGATGATCCTTCTCTTTCTATTGAGGGTAAGGCGCGTGCCGAAGCACTTGCCAAAAAGCTTAAGCGCCAAAATATCAAAGCAATATATGTTACCAAGTTTAAACGCACCGGCGAAACTGCAAGGCCGCTTGCTGTAAGAGCAAAAATACTTCCCCGTGTTTATGGCGATGATCTTAAAAAGTTTGCCGAAACCATCTCAAAAAACTTTAGTGGGCAGAATGTTTTGGTTATAGGCCACTCTAACACACTAATGCCTTTATTGGACGCTTTTGGTGCCGAGATGCCTTTTACTGCGCTTGCCGAGGATGATTACGATATGCTTTTTAAGCTCACTAAGCACGATTCCGGAGAAGTAGAGCTGGAGATAACCTACTATGGCGACAAGCACCACTCATCTGAAATGCCCGAGAAATATCAGCCAGAAGTGAATCACCCGGAATACATAAGGCCCTTTACTAATTACTAATTAGTGGTTAGATACCACTAGCAGATCAAGATCTTTACAAGGGATGTTAAACCGCTCGCCCATGTGCTTGTTGGTGAGGTGCCCCTGGTAAATATATACTGCGTTGCGGATCCCCGCTTTTTTCCAGATCACATTTTTTAAGCCGCCATGCTCGCCTATATCTATCAAAATAGGTGCAAAAATATTGGTAAGCGCGTAAGTGGCTGTACGCGCCACGCGCGACGCAATGTTTGGTACACAATAATGGATAACGTCGTATTTTCTGAACACCGGGTTGGTGTGGTTGGTAACTTCTGAGGTTTCAAAACAGCCGCCCTGGTCAATACTTACATCAATAATAACCGAGTTGGGTTTCATGCGGCTTACCGTAGCTTCGGAAACCAGGCAAGGGCTGCGGCCATCATCAGCACGTATGGCGCCAATGGCAACATCGCAGGTGGTAATGGCTTTCTCCAGCACTATCGGCTGCACAACGGAGGTAAATACCCTGCTGCCAATATTATTCTGTAGCCTGCGTAGCTTGTAAATAGATGGATCGAAAACTTTTACTTCGGCACCAAGTGATATAGCCGTCCGTGCAGCGTATTCGCCAACCGTGCCTGCGCCTAATATTACAATTTCAGTTGGGGGCACGCCGGTTACACCACCCAGCATCAGGCCTTTACCTTCAAAAATATTGCTGAGGTATTCGGCTGCTATTAATATGGAGGTTGCCCCTACTATTTCGCTCATGGCGCGTACCACGGTGAGGGTACCGCCCTCGTCCTCTAAATTTTCAAAACAAAGTGCGGTGATCTTTTTAGCCAGCAGGGCATGCAGGCATTCGGCTTTTAAGGTAGATACCTGCAGGGCAGAGATCAGTAGCTGGCCGGGTTTCATCATGGCAATTTCTTCCATGGTGGGCGGGGCTACTTTTATAATAATGTCGGCTTCGTAAACGCGTTTAGTATCGTAAACTATCTGGGCGCCTTGTTCGCTGTAGTTATTGTCAGAAAAATTGGCTGCCTGGCCGGCGTTGCTTTCCAGCAGCACATCGTGGCCGTTGTTTACCAGCAGCGCTACAGACAAAGGGGTTAGCGGGATGCGGTTCTCCTGAAACGAAACCTCTTTGGGGATGCCAATGTACAATTTGTTCTTTTTGCTCTTAACCTCAAGCATCGACTCCTGGGGCTGCATCATTGCCTGCCTGGCAACATCAGAAAACCCGCTATATTTCCCTGAACTCATGATATGTTATTTTCCGGATGATGAAGATAAGAAAAACAACGGGATTGAGCGTCAAATGTTTTCAACAGTTATCTGGCGCATGCCGGTATCTTCTACATGGATGCGTACACCCGTATATTGATCTGGTATAAGGCCTGCAATTTTCTCCGGCCATTCTATAAAGCAGTAATTTTCGGAGAAGAAATACTCCTCGTAACCCATATCCAGCGCCTCGCTTTGATCTTTAAGCCGGTAAAAATCAAAATGATAAACCGGGCCATCGCTGCCTTCGTATTCGTTCACGATGGAAAATGTAGGGCTGGTTACCTCATCTTTTACCCCTACCTGCCTGCACAGCGATTTGATTAGCGTGGTTTTGCCCGCGCCCATATCGCCATAGAACAGGAAGATCTTATTGATGCCCGCGTATTCGATAATTTGAGCGGCAGAGTTGGAGAGTTCCTCTAGGGAGTTTATGTGGATATCCATGGGAGAGTACAAATAAATGCGTCATTGCGAGGACCGAAGCAATCTCAGAACTATGCATAAACGATGTGCTTATTGTGGAGATTGCTTCGGTCCTCGCAATGACGCGTGGGTAATAAATCTTATTTAGGCCCGTAAGTTACTATCGGGATGATCATTTCTTCCAGTGAGATGCCGCCATGCTGAAATGTCTCGTTATAAAAATTCACAAAGTGGTTATAGTTATTGGGGTATACAAAGTAACTATCGCTTTTGGCAAATACAAAGCTGCTGCTTACATGCAGCTTAGGCAGCATGGCATCGTGCGGGTTGCGTATGTGGAAAACCTCCTTGGCATTATAGTTAAGGTTTTTGCCCTGTTTATAGCGCAGGTTGGTGTTGGTGTTACGGTCGCCGATGATCTTGCTTGGGTTCTTAACCTTAATGGTACCGTGGTCGGTAGTAATAATTACTTTCACCTGTTTGGTTGCCAGGAATTTCAACAACTCAAACAACGGCGAGTGCTCAAACCACGATAGCGTTAATGAGCGGTAAGCGGCATCATCACTGGCCAGCTCGCGAATCATTTGCATATCCGTACGTGCGTGGCTCAACATATCCACAAAGTTATAAACAACCACATTAAGCTCGTTGCCCATCAGGTTGTTTACAGATTCGTTCAGCGCGCGGCCTTCGTCAATATTCAGGATCTTATGGTAAGAATGTTTAATATCCTTACGCAGCATCCTTTTTAATTGATCAGTTAAGAAATCAGATTCGTAAAGGTTTTTGCCGCCCTCATCCTCATCGTTCTGCCACATGCTTGGGTAGCGTTTTTCCATATCCAAAGGCATCAGGCCCGAAAAAATGGAGTTACGCGCGTATTGGGTTGCTGTTGGTAAAATACTGTAATAAGTATCTTCCTCCTCTAAACGGAAATATTCAGATATAATAGGGTTAATGATCTTGAACTGATCGTAACGCAGGTTATCTATCAGGATAAAAAATACCGGCCCGCTGCCATCCAGCTTAGGGAATACCTTCTTTTTAAACAATTGCGGCGAAGATGTTGGGGCAGTATCCGGGTTTTTAACCCAATCCAGATAATTGCGCTCAACAAACTTGCAGAACTGTACGTTAGCCTCAGCCTTTTGCAGGGTTAGGATCTCGTGCATGCCGGCATCTTCCAGCGTTTCCAGCTCCAGCTCCCAGTAGATAAGTTTTTTATAAACATCAACCCATTCCTGGTGGCTCAGGTTATCGTTAAGCGTCATGCCCAGCGTACGGAAATCCATCTGGTAGGCCATGGTGGTTTTCTCGGTTACTAAACGCTTATTCTCGGTAAGTTTTTTAATGGTGAGCAGGATCTGTTTAGGATGCACCGGTTTTATCAGGTAGTCATCAATTTTAGATCCTATAGCATCTTCCATCAGATACTCTTCCTCGTTCTTAGTGATCAGAACAATGGGGATATCGCTTTTTATATTCTTTATCTGGGAGAGGGTTTCTAACCCGGTTAAGCCGGGCATATTTTCATCGAGGAAAACCAGGTCGAAATAGTTCTTCTTAAATTCTTCTACGGCATCGTTGCCATTGGTTACAGTGGTAACCCTGTAGCCCTTATCCGTTAAAAACATTATGTGCGGTTTCAGCAGATCAATCTCGTCATCGGCCCATAATATGGTTGTATCCTGCATAATATATTTATTTTTACCCCGGTATAACTGGCGGGCCCCCTATTTTGTTGTAAAAATATGGAAGGATTAACATATATTAACAATTAGAGCGTGCTTGTTTTGTCATAATTTAACACTTTTGCATACTTTACAGATACATTGAATAAAAAGAAAATAATAAACGACCCCGTTTACGGGTTTATCAGCATCCCCTCGGAGTTGATATTCGACCTGATAGAACATCCTTACTTTCAGCGCCTTCGGTATATTAAGCAACTGGGTATGACGCACCTGGTTTACCCTGGCGCCCTGCATACCCGCTTTCATCATGCGCTGGGCGCTATGCACCTGATGGGCACCGCTATAGAAACACTATGTAATAAGGACTGCACTATCTCCGCAGAAGAGAAAGAAGGCCTTATTATAGCCATATTACTGCACGATATTGGCCACGGCCCGTTTTCGCACGCACTGGAGCAAACCATTATAGAAGGCATTCATCATGAAGATATTTCTATCTTGCTCATGAATAAGCTAAACGATGAGTTTGGCGGCAGGCTTTCATTGGCTATTGAGATCTTTAGAGGCACCTACCCTAAAAAATTTCTGCACCAGCTGGTATCCAGTCAACTGGATATGGACCGGATGGATTACCTTAACCGCGACAGCTTTTTTACCGGCGTATCCGAAGGGGTGATTAGTTCCGACAGGATCATTAAGATGCTTAACGTAAAGAATGATGCCGTCACTGTTGAAGAAAAGGGAATCTATTCGATAGAGAAATTTCTGATTGCGCGCAGGTTGATGTACTGGCAGGTGTACCTGCATAAAACCGTTATAGCCGGCGAGCAATTGCTGTGCAAGATCTTTAGCCGCAGCCGCGAACTGGCCCTGGCCGGGCATAAGTTTAATATTACGCCGGCGCTGAACCATTTTTTAGAAAAGGAAATCTCTAAAGAAGAGTTTACCAACCAGCCACAGCACCTTGATATTTTTGCCAAACTGGATGATACCGATGTAATGGCCGCCGTTAAGGTATGGGCAGATAGCGAAGATTTTGTGTTATCTACCTTATGCAAAAACCTCATCAACCGTAGGCTTTTTCATGTGGATATTACCGCCGAAAAGCCCGATGAGCAGTTTATTACCGACCTGCGCCGTAAAGCCGTTGAGAAATATAATATTACCGAACACGAGGCCACTTACTTTGTATTTACTGATGCTATAGGCAACAACGCGTATAATAAAGGCGATGGCAATATTCATATTTTAATGAAAAATGGCACAACCACCGATATTACTTTAGCGAGCGATAACTCTAACCTTGAAGCATTATCAAAAACCGTAAAAAAACATATACTTTGCTACAGTAAAAGCCTGCTGGCATAAAATTGAAGGGTCTGTATTTAACAGTGTGTTTACGTACACTTAAAATGCGTAAATATACTGTTGTATATAAAACATAAAATAAACTTAAATTTGCACGATGCAATTTACCGCGAAGGATATAGCCTTACTGCTAAATGGAACTGTTGAAGGCGATCCGCTGGCGGCCGTTCATATGTTATCTAAGATAGAAGAGGCCCAGAATGGCGCCCTTTCCTTTTTAGCTAACCCCAAATATGAGCCGTATTTATACACAACCAATGCATCTATTGTTATAGTAAATAACAACCAGGAACTTTCGGCGCCGGTTAAAGCTACGCTTATCAGGGTGGAGAATGCTTACAGTTCTTTCACTGTGTTGTTGGAGCAATATAACACCATTAAGCTTCATAAATCAGGCATCGAACAGCCAAGCTTTATCCATCCGTCTGCTACGGTTGGAGAGAGCTTGTATGTGGGCGCTTTTGCCTATATCAGCGCGGATGCGAAAATTGGTAATAATTGCAAAGTTTACCCTAACTGTTACATTGCAGATAATGTAACCCTGGGCGATAACGTAACGCTTTTCCCGGGTGTAACTATTTATTTCGATTGTATAATTGGCAATAATGTTGTTATTCACTCCGGCGCTATTATTGGCAGCGATGGCTTTGGCTTTGCGCCGAATGCTGATGGCAGCTACACCAAAGTTGCGCAGATAGGGAATGTTATTATTGAAGACAACGTAGAAATTGGCGCCAACACCACGGTAGATCGCGCCACTATGGGCTCCACCGTGATACATAAAGGCGCAAAGCTGGATAACCTGGTTCAGATTGCGCATAATGTGGAGATCGGCAGTAATACGGTTATTGCCGCGCAAACAGGAATCTCGGGCAGCACTAAATTAGAAGATAACGTAATGCTTGGCGGCCAGGTAGGTATAGTAGGGCACATTACTATAGCCAAAGGCACACAGGTGCAGGCACAATCGGGTATTAGTCGCCCCATAAAAGAAGAGGGTAAAAAGTGGGCGGGCTCGCCGGCTTTGCCTTATGGCAGCAACATGCGGAGCAACGTGGTGGTAGGCCGCCTGCCCGAATTAGAAAAGAGAGTTTTAGAATTAGAAAAAATAATTACTGAATTAAAGAAGAACGTTCATTAGTTCAGTGGTTCATTAGTTCATTTGTCCCGTATGGATGAATATCGAACTACTCCCAATGAACTACTGAACGATTGAACTAATGAACATCATAGCATGAATGTAAAACAAAGAACTATCAAGGCGCCCGTTTCGGTATCGGGCACTGGTTTACACACCGGCGAAAGCGTTACCCTTACCTTTAACCCGGCTCCCGAAAAACACGGTTATAAATTCCGCAGGATAGACCTGCCCGGGCAGCCCATTATTGACGCCGATTGCGATAATGTTACTGATACTTCGCGCGGTACAACACTTACCCAAAACGGCGCGAGTGTAAGCACGGTAGAACACGTATTGGCTGCACTGGTTGGTTTGGAGATAGACAACGTGCTGATTGATATGAACGGCCCCGAAACCCCTATTATGGATGGCAGCTCTATTCAGTTTATTGATGCTATTGAAGAAATTGGTTTTACCGAGCAGGATGCCGACAGGGAGTATTACCATATCCCGTACAACATCCACTACTCGGAACCCGACCGCAAGGTTGATATGGTGGCCATGCCTTTAGATGATGATTACCGCTTTACCTGTATGGTTGATTATAACTCGCAGGTATTGGGCAGTCAGCATGCTACCATCTCTACTATTGCCGAGTTTAAAAAGGAGATAGCATCCAGCCGTACCTTCTGTTTTTTACATGAGCTGGAAGCTTTGCTGAAACACGACCTGATTAAAGGCGGTGACCTGAACAACGCCATTGTAGTTGTTGATAAAAATGTTGACGAAGAAGAACTTGCTCACCTGGCCAAGCTGTTTAACCGTAAGGATATCAGCGTAGCGCCACAGGGGATCTTAAATAATATTGAACTGCGCCACCAGAACGAACCCGCACGCCACAAGCTGCTGGATATGATTGGCGATCTGGCCCTGGTTGGTGTGCCGCTTAAGGGCCACATTATGGCTGCAAGGCCGGGCCATGCAGCAAACGTTGCCTTTGCCAAAAAGATAAAAGCGTTGGTTAAGAAAGAACGCAGCCGCAAGCATGTAAAGGTTTACGACCCTAACATGAAACCGGTGTACGATACCGTTCAGATCATGAACATATTGCCGCACCGCCCGCCTTTGCTGCTGATAGATAAGATATTGGAGCTAACCAAAACCCACGTGGTAGGTTTAAAAGCAGTTACCATGAACGAGCCTTTCTTTGTAGGCCATTTTCCTGGTGCGCCCGTTATGCCGGGTGTATTACAAATTGAGGCGATGGCGCAAACAGGTGGTATTTTGGTACTGAACACCGTGCCCGATCCTGAAAACTGGCTGACGCTATTCTTAAAAATAGAAAATGCAAGGTTTAAAGATAAGGTATTGCCCGGCGATACGTTAATATTCCGTTGCGACCTGCTTGCCCCAATTCGCCGCGGTATTGCGCAGATGAAGGGGATTGGCATGGTTGGAGAAAAAATTGTTGTCGAGGCCGAACTGATGGCTCAAATAGTTAGATACAAATAATATGATACAGCCGTTAGCATACATCCACCCGCAGGCAAGGATAGCCGATAACGTGGTTATTGAGCCCTTTGTTACCATACACAAAGATGTGGAAATTGGTGAAGGTACCTGGGTAGGTTCCAATTCGGTAATTATGGATGGTGCCCGTATAGGTAAGAATTGCCGCATTTTTCCGGGCGCTGTAGTATCTGCCCCGCCGCAGGATCTGAAATATAAAGGCGAGCCAAGTACTGTTACCGTTGGCGATAATACCGTTATCCGCGAATGCGTTACGTTAAACCGCGGTACCGCACTGGATAAAAATACTACTACCATAGGCAGCAACTGCCTGCTGATGGCTTACGTGCATGTAGCACACGATTGTGTTATTGGTGATAATGTGATTATTGCAAACGCAGTACAGCTTGCCGGCCACATTAATGTGTATGATTACGCATTCATCGGCGGAACTTCTGCGGTACACCAGTTTGTAGAGATAGGTGCGCATAGCATGATCTCCGGTGGATCGCTGGTTCGTAAAGATGTGCCACCATTTACCAAAGCGGGCCGCGAACCACTATCCTACATCGGTATTAACTCTGTAGGTTTACGCCGCAGAGGGTATTCTGCTACTACTATTAATGAGATCCAGGAGATTTATCGTATCATCTTCCTGAAAAAATACAATATGACAAAGGCTTTAGATATCATCGAAGCCGAATTTGCCCCAACCGTAGAACGCGACGAGATCATCAACTTTGTGCAAAATTCACAAAGAGGTATCATGAAGGGGTTTGGGAGTATATAAATTAGTTGTTGGTTAATAGATCATGGTTCATGGCCAAATTCAGCTATGAACTATGATCCATCAACTATAAACCATCATGCAGATCACCCTCCAAAATATTGGCCGCCGTTTTAACCGCGAATGGATCTTTAAAGGTATAGACCATACTTTCGGTAACAAAGAAAGCTATGCTATTTTAGGATCAAACGGCTCTGGTAAATCTACACTGCTACAGGTGTTGAACGGTAGTTTGGCGCCGTCTATTGGTACGCTTTCCTATTCGTTTGGAGGAGAGAATGTGGATGTGGAAAATGTATTCCGCCAGTTAAGCCTGGCCGCACCTTACCTGGAACTGATAGAAGAGTTTACCCTTAACGAGATCATCGAGTTCCACTTCAAATTTAAGAGCTATAAATCCGGGCTGGATAAAACAGCCGTGGCAGAGATCCTGAACCTGCAGGGCAGCAAACACAAACCCATCAGGTATTTTTCTTCGGGCATGAAGCAGCGGCTTAAACTCGCCCTGGCCTTTTGCTCGGATACGCCCATGCTGATGCTGGACGAGCCAACCTCTAACTTAGATACCCAGGGTATCGATTGGTACTTAAGCCTGATAGAAAAATACAGCGCCGACCGGCTAACCATCGTTTGCTCTAACCAGGAACACGAATACAGTTTCTGCAAAAACAGGCTGAGTATTAGTGATTATAAGTGAGTGGTTGTTGCGTTAAGTTGTTGATTGGTTAACCATGCACATTATCAACCTAATCCAACTCAATCAACCCAAAATCCCAACTTGTTTCTTTGCACGCATATAATTATTTTTGCGCCTCAATAATATTTTATGGCAAAAGCATCTGACGTAAAAAATGGAAATATACTTCGCTTTAACGGCGAACTGGTACAGGTAGAAGAGTTTTTACACCGCACCCCGGGTAACCTGCGTGCGTTTTACCAGGCCCGCATGCGTAATATCAGAAGCGGTAAATTGGTTGAATATCGTTTCCGCACGGATGAAGAGGTTGATATAGCACGTGTTGAAACCAGCGATTACCAATACCTATACGAAGACGGCGAATCATTGGTGGTGATGGATAACAGCACTTACGATCAGCATAATGTGCCTAAAAAGCTGTTTGGTCCGGCCGTTAAGTTCCTGAAAGAAGGGATGAATGTTATTGTAGCCTTTGAAAGCGAAGAGCCTATTATGGGTTCGGTACCAGGTTCTGCCGAGCTGGAAATTACCTACACCGAGCCTGCTGTAAAAGGCGATACCTCAACTGGTGCCATGAAAAATGCCACCGTTGAAACCGGTGCCGAAATTAAGGTGCCGTTGTTCATCAACATTGGTGATAAAGTAAAAGTAGATACCGCCACAGGCTCATATGTAGAGCGTGTAAAAGCTTAATAATTAATCTTTAATAGAATATTGAAGCCTCCAAATTTGGAGGCTTCTTTGTTTGGTATTATTGTTTTATATTTGATTATGCAGGAATTGGAAAAATATAAATTACTTATTCTACCTGTGCTAAAACGCTACTTCATTAAACGCGCGGCTATATTTGGCTCTATTGCTAAAGGCAATCACACTACCAATAGCGACATTGATCTTTTAATAGAAGGAAATAGCGATTTTACAATGTTTCAGATGTTGATGCTTGAGGAAGAGGTTTCTAAACTTATTGATCGTAAAGTGGATATTGTGGAGTATAACGCAATTAAGCCATCGATTAAAAAAGAGGTGCTCCAATCAGCTATTGCCATACTATGAGCCGCTCTGATAGTGTTTATGTGGTTGATATCCTCGAATCAATTACAATTATCGAAAACTATATCAGTAATAAAACAGAATTTGAATTTGTTACAGATATGATGATGCAAGATGCTGTAATTCGCCGATTTGAAATTATAGGCGAAGCTGCAACAAAAATATCAGAGGCTGTTAAAATAGCTAATCCGCAAGTTCAATGGAAATTGATGAAGGCCATGCGCAATAAACTTATTCACGAGTATTTTGGCATTTCAGCCGCCACAATATATGCTACCGTAAAATCTGACCTACCTGTTTTGAAGGAACAGTTGCTTGTAGTTAAGCTTTAAGGACTTAAAAACAGATGGTTTATATAAGCATAATAAACTGTCGGTGAACCTTAAAACTCCAGTTCCAGCAACACAGGGCAATGGTCAGAATGCTTGGCTTCCGGTAGGATGGCTGCACGCTTAATATTGCCTTCCAGTTCTTTACTCGCCATAGCGTAATCTATACGCCAGCCCAGGTTTTTGCCCCTTGCACCGGCGCGGAAACTCCACCATGTGTAGTTATGTGGTTCTTTATTTACATGCCGGAAAGTATCCACAAAGCCCGATTCAATAAAATTCTCCATCCATTCGCGCTCTTCCGGTAAAAAGCCTGATGAGTTGGCGTTTGATTTTGGGTTATGGATATCAATAGGCTTGTGGCAGATGTTGTAATCACCGCATACCACCAAATTGGGGTGCGTTACTTTCAGCAGGGTAAGGTAAGTGCCAAACTCTTCCAGGAAACGGTATTTAAAGATTTGCCGCTCATCGCCGCTGGAGCCCGACGGGAAATAAACACTCATTACAGATACCTCGTCAAAATCCACACGGATGCAGCGCCCCTCGCGGTCGAAATCGGGGATGCCGCAGCCGTATTCTACGTGGTTAGGCAGGCGTTTGGTAAATATGGCTGTACCGCTGTAGCCCTTCTTTTCTGCCGGGAACCAAAAGTGCTGGTAGCCCATGGCATCAACCAACCCAAGATCTTTTAATACATCGGGCGTGGCCTTTATTTCCTGCAGGCAAACCACATCGGCATCGGTAGCTTGTAACCAGGCAAGCCAGTCTTTACTAATTGCCGAGCGAATGCCGTTAACATTGTAGGTGATGATCTTCATGTAATAATTTCGAATTAAGATTTCGCCGGTGGATTTAAGATCTTATCCAGCTGTTTGCACTCTTTTTTGCTCAGCAACTCAACCGTCATGGGTACATTGGTATCGGGGCGGTCGTTCTTGTCCTTTTTAACAGCGGCAATGCGGTCTACCATATCAATGCCGCTTACAACCTCACCATAAACGGTATAGTTTTGATCGAGGTGCGGGGAGCCGCCAACTGTGGTATAAATATCACGCTGCCATGTTGGGATCTTGCGGCCTTTTAAACGGGTCATTTCCAGGGTATCTAATTTGCCTGCGGTAAACCTACGGCCTTCCACAATATAAAACTGGCAACCGCTTGATGCTTTTTTGGGGTTATCCTCCCTGGCGGCAGCTAACACCCCACGTTTGTGGAACAGGCTATCTCTAAATTCAGCCGGTATAGTGTATTTTACATCACCATTCCCCAGTTCTGCACCAGGTTTGGCTTTGCTTGTATCCCTCGAATCCGGGTCGCCGCCCTGGATCATAAAGTTTTGTATCACCCTGTGGAACAGCGTACCATTATAAAAACCCTGTTTGGTTAATTTAATAAAGTTATCGCGGTGCATAGGTGTTTGGTTATACAGCCTGATAATACAATCGCCATAACTGGTGCGGATGCGCACGTACTGGTTCTTGGGCGGTTTGGCAAGCGCTATACTAACAGTTAGCAGTAATAAGCTAAGGGTAAATAGTTTTTTCATGGGCTTATATTAATATCCGTTCTCTTCAAAGTATGTCACAATGAGCGATTTAATCAGCAGTTCCTGTTCTAATATATTATAATTAGGGATGGGTTTTACCAGTGTCCAGTGCGGCCAGCCGTCCTGGTCCTGCCCCTCCAGTTCATAAAAACCCATTTGGCTAAACAGTTTGCAATTAGCAATATGCATCAGCTCTTCCTTTTGCCTTTTGTTGAATTTGCGCGGCCCCTGCCCCAGTTCCTGTACGCCTATTAAAAAAAGTAGCACTTTAATATCGGGCTTTTCGTTATCAAAGTCGGCCGCTATTTTATTCTGTAATTCGGCAAACTTTAAATTGATCTCTGCAGGTTTCATAGGGCAAATATACACCTATACGGCTGTTTAATTTGGCCGGGATGTCATACAATTAACAATATTGTTACGTATTAAACATCAGCTTAGCAGATTAATAATTACTTTTGTGAAAATTTACCAAAAGCATATTGATTGTTGTGAAAAAAAGCATCTATCATATCATCTGCGCCTGGGCACTATTGCTCTGCTTTGTAACGGGGCAGTATATGGTATATGCACACCAGCATAACCAGGTAAAGAACGTACATTTTTCGGCCGATCACGATTGTAAGAACTCTTCGCATGTAACCGTAAAAGAAAAGTGCGAGATCTGCGATAGCATGCACCATACCACTATGGAAATGGCGCAGAGTATCCATTACAACACCACGTTAACCGTTACCAATCATATCTACTTGTCTCCGGAGTATGATTTTACCAGCATTGCCCTTATACTGGCTGCTGGCCGTGCCCCTCCTGTTGTTTCATAATATCCTTATTTATTCTTAACCGCGGCAGCGTGCCGCAGTATTTTTCTGAATTTTTAAATTATTATTATGAAACTGAGACTTTTTAGTTGCTTTATATTCCTGTTTATACAATTTTCTGCATTTGCTATTGATGCCAACATTTTTAAAGGTAAGGTAGTAGATGCCAAAACCAACCAAACGCTTATTGGTGCAACCGTAAGCATTCCGGAGCTGCACGTATCTGTAGCCACCAATGCAAACGGCGAGTTTACATTCCGTTCGGTACCATCAAACGGGCGCTATGTGGTGCAGGTGCAGTACTTAAGCTATAAGACACTAACCCAAACGGTAGATTTTTCATCAACCACGCCTATTGTATTCGCCCTACAGCCCAGCATTGTTGAGGCGCACGAAGTTGTAATAACCGGTACGCCAATTACAGCCGGCAGCCGTTACAACAGTACTTCGGCAAGTGTGGTTAGCAAAGAGCAGCTGCAAGGCTCATCTACCAACCTGATAGATGCATTGGCCAAACAAGTGCCGGGCGTAAGCCAGATTACCACCGGGCAGGGCATTTCTAAACCGGTTATCCGTGGCTTAGGCTATAACCGCGTAGTTACGCTGAGCGATGGTGTTAAACAGCAGGGCCAGCAATTTGGTGATGAGCATGGCATTGAGATAGATCAGTTCCAGGCAGACCATGTGGAAGTTTTGCGTGGTGCGGCGTCCCTGCAATACGGTTCTGATGCATTGGGTGGTGTTATTAATATTGTAGAGCCAACTGCTCCGCCGGAAGGTAATATCAAAGGCGAATTCCTGACTAATTATTCTACCAACAGTGGCTTAACTAATACATCGGTTATGCTAAGCGGTAACGAGAATGGGTTTGTATGGCGCGGCCGCGGTACTTATCAAAATGCGTATTCCTATAACACACCTGCGGGGCGTTTTCAAAATAGTGGGTTTAACCAAACCAACGCCAGCGGTATGTTAGGCTTGAATAAGGATTGGGGTTACTCGCATTTAAATTTCTCTTACTATAAGAACAACATCGGCTTCTTTGATGCAGAGCCGGGCGATGAATTGTACACCAATTCTACCAGCCGCACGCTGGATTATCCTAAACAGGATATCCGCCACTACAAGGTAGCGTTGAACAACAACTTTATTTTAGGCAGCAGCTCATTAAAGCTCGACCTTGGTTTCCAGAAAAACCAGCGCCGCGAACTGGAAGATAGCCCTGTTCCGTCACTTTTTTTTGACCTGAACACTTACTCTTTAGATGCCAAATATTATCTGCATGAGGTAAACGGATGGCGCCCGGTTTTTGGCTTAAGCGGAAGCATTGGCCACAGCGTTAACAAAGGCATAGAATTATTAGTGCCCGCCTATGACGAATACAGCACCGGCGCGTTTGGTTATGTAAAGAAAACCTGGGACCAAAATACTTTCAGCGCAGGTGTAAGGTTTGATTATATCCAAAACAAGGGCAAGCAGGCGCAACAGGATGGCGAAGAGATCTTCACTGGCTTTGATAATAAATTTGCTAACGTAAGCAGCGCGGTAGGTTTTACGCATATATTTAATGATGCGTTAAGTTTTAAAGCCAATGCAGGTACCGCATTTCGTGCGCCAAACCCTGCTGAGTTAGGCTCTAATGGTGTACATGAGGGAACTAACCGCTACGAGATAGGTAACGGTGGCCTGTCGCCTGAGAGAAGTTACCAGGCAGATGCAACGCTGGAATATGGATCGGGCTTTGTAACCGGTAGTTTTGGTATTTATGAGAACTATATCCATAACTTCATTTACGCATCAAACACCAACAACGAGCAGATAACCGTTACCGAAGAAAGCACCGGCCTGCCGCGTAGCTTTGATGTTTACCGTTACGGGCAAGTAAATGCTAATCTATACGGTTTCGAAGGTAACTTAACCTTACACCCGGTATCGTTTATCCACATCGAAAATACGTTTAGCTATACCCGTGCGCAAAACACCAGTTTCGACAGGCCTTTGCCATTGATCCCGGCGGGTACACTACACAACACACTACGTTTTGAGCCAAAGATAAAAGGTGTGGAAGGCTTTTATCTTTCTGCGGGAATAGACAACTTTTTTAAACAAAGCCGTGTTGATGCCACGTTTGAAACGCCTACAGATGGTTACACGTTATTAAATGCCGGCATAGGTGCTACCTTTAAACTGGGAGCGCAGCCGTTAAAGCTGTATATATCCGGCTATAACTTGACAAACAAGCGTTATTACGATGCTTTGAGCCGTTTAAGGCCGGGCCGTTACAGCCAGGAGGATCCGACTTATGGGGTATACAACCCGGGCAGAAACATCACTTTTGGTGTTTACCTGCCATTTGGTACAAACAAATAATTAATTTTAATTAAGACGCGAAGTATCGCGTCTCTACAGCAGAAAGGTATTTGTAGAGACGTGATACTTCGCGTCTCTTTTTATATAATTTCCTTCGCCAGCAATTCTTGCCGCAATTGCCCGGGCGAAGTAAAATGAATGGTGTTGATGCCCATTTTTTCGGCAGCGAGTATGTTGCGGTAATTATCATCAATAAACAAAGCTTCCTGCGGGTTTACGTTATACCTGTCCAGCAGGATTTGGTAAAACTCGGGTGCAGGTTTGCGCATTTTTTCGGTACCTGATACTACGATGCCATCAAACCAGCTTAAAAACTCAAAGCGCTCCTGCGCCATCGGAAATGTTTCGGCCGACCAGTTGGTTAGCGCGTAGATCTTATATTTCCCGCTTGCCTTTAACTCTTTAAAAACCTCCACAGTGCCTTCAAATGCATCGCCTAGCATTTCTATCCAGCGGCCATAAAACGCGCGGATGTTTACTTCGTGCTGCGGGTGTTGTTGTACCAGTAGCTCGGTACCTTCGGCTAATGAGCGGCCGGCATCCTGCTCCTCATTCCAGTCGGAAGTGGTAACGTTGGCCAGGAAATCTTTCATCTCCTGCTCGTCGGTAAATATGCTGCGGTACATGTAATGCGGGTTCCAGTCGATAAGTACCGCCCCAAGGTCGAATATGATTGTGTTGATCATGATAGAATTTTAAGCTAAATAAGCACTTTTTATTGAATATCGGTATATGGTTGCCTCGCCTTTAACGGGTAAATGTGCAAAAGCCGGTTGTGTTTAAATACTTTAAAGGTTTTCCTGCTTTGTATAATTCTGCTTATTTTGGTTGGGCGTTAAAAAGCCTTAAGCCCCGGCCAATATGTCTGAAACCATCACCTACCAATACCGCCAACCATCGTTGTTAAAAAAATCAACATTGATAGATGAACTGTTCCTGGCTAAATACAGCGAGGTGCAAAAAAAGGATGTTCCCTGTTTCTTTTGGGGGCGCTTAACCGACCCATACACCGTTGCGCGTTGCCTGCTTACACTATCAAACGTGGTAAAATCAAGCTTTAGCCTCTCGCCTTTTGAAATGGCTATGTTGAAAGACCCTATTGTAACGGCAGGGAATGAAAAGATCAGGTTCGAGGGCTTCTCGCATTGCGCAGGTGTTTACGCTCGTGTAGATGTACTGGGCGATGGGCACGACGGAGAATTCTTAGAGAACGGAACTACCAATGTAGATTTTAACCAGCCCATGCTGGCCGCCCTGAGCAATATCCGCAAAAGCGAAAACGTATTACTTTCCATTGGGAAAAAGGAAGTTGCTCTGCATAAAGAGGGAGAAAAAATAGTTGAACGCAAAGTGCCCTTGCCCACTAAGTGGATAAAAGGCTTAACATCGGTACAAATGTATTTGGCCGAATCGGAGAAGGTGCATTCTTTTAACCGCCTGCAGGCATTGCAACTATTTAAAACCATCCCAGCGGGGAAGCCAAAAACAGATTATTATTTAATAACCCGTGGCGGCAAGCCTATGTTCTCGCCGGTAAAATCGGGCGATGCTATCACAGTAGGCGGCATTCATCGCTTAAAGCTGATAGAGCCCTTGCTGGCCATTGCCGATGAGCTTAGGGTTTTTCCGCATGTTACCATGCAGTCAACCACCTGGCAAATTTATATTGGTGCGGTAAGGTTCAGCCTTTCCCTGTCGCGGGACGCCTGGCGGGGATTCTCCGGCGAGGGCGCCGCGCTGGAATCATTGATTGAAGATATTCCGGATAAATGGGTAGAAATGCTGGATAACTATAGCTACGCCAACCAGGAGTTTAATGCCACGCTATTGGCTGTTAACGAAGGGCTCGACCTGCAAAAGGTAGAGAACATTACCGGCCGGCTTTCGGCCATTGGTTTATTGGGGTACGATCTGGATGAGAATAATTTCTTCTACCGCCGCCTGCCATTTAAAATGGGCCGAATTATGAGCCTTAACCCAAGGCTGAAGGATGCAGAAAAACTATTACAGGAAGGCAAAGTGCAGATTGTATCGCAAAGTGATAACAAGGTGGAGGCACGTGTTGAAGGTAGCGGCGTTACCCATATTGTTATTTTTAATGGTGATAAAGAACAGTGTACCTGTACATGGTACAGTAAAAACCAGGGCGAGCGTGGTATCTGCAAGCATATTTTGGCGGTTAAAAAGAAATTGACTAACTAATGCCCGCCATGACAATTACAGAGCAGTTTAACCACATCCTGGATAAAGAGCAGGGAAAAGAAATTATACCCTTCCTGAAAACGTTGGACAAGGCCCAAAAGAAAGAGCTGGTGCCGGTACTTAAGAAGCACTATAAATACTACTCGGAGTTTGTGCAGATTAACGGGGGATCAAGCTATTCCGCCAGGTGGTCAGATCCGAAGCGGAAAATAATAGGGCTGGCAAGCTTTGTATGTTACAATCAAAAGGATTTTGAGCAAAACAACACTGGTGGCATTATAGAGAAAACGGTATTGGACACCCTATTGCCATGGTACTGCCCCGATTGGTTTGACAGTTATATAAATGGCAGTGCAGATAAAGGCTTTACTCCCTATTATTTAAAGTACGACTGGTATATGGAACTGGTTGAACGGGGTTTTATTAAAGAGCGGCCTGAGTTGATCGCCAGCATATTGCCCGGTTATATGATGGAAACGCGTAACCGCAAATATGAATACGTGCCCGAAAACCTGCTGAAAAGAGAAATTACGCTGAACGAGCACATCTGGCATTTATTCGAAAGCGAAACCTCCATAAATTCCTGCGACAGGTACATGAATGTGCCCGGCAAAACCAAAACAGGCATTTGGATTGATATATTAAAAACGCATGCGGGTAGCGGCCGGATAGACCGGCAGCGGCTATTATCAGAATCGCTTAAAGCGTCCAACAAAAACTTTAACCAGCCCCTGTCCGGGTGGTTTGTAGATCTTTTTGATGCGCTTGAGCCTACAAAGCAAGAACTGCTAAAACTGCAGCCCATGTTGTTTGCCATTTTAAATTCGCCGCATAGCAAGCCTATCAATACATCGCTAAAATATTTAAAGGAACTTGCAACCGACCCCGACTTTTCGGTTGAGGATTTTTTAGATAATGCGCCAATGCTGCTCACGGCCGAATCAAAATCTATCGTATCATCGGCGTTAATGGTACTTGATAAACTGGCGAAGCTCTATCCGGATAAGCGCGAACAAATAACCGCTATAGCCTGCCAGGCTTTTATACACCAGGACGACGGCCTGCAAACACGGGCTGCTAAGTTGCTGCTAAAGTACGGCGAGGCTACCTCGGAAGAACTCAAAGAAACGGTTGCAACCTATTACGATGCTTTGTTGTTTGAGGCCCGTAACCTGCTGGCGCCTTTTGCAGAGCAGCAAGAACAGATAAATCAGATCCAAAACGACGACCAGACCCCGGACACGGAGGAATTGATAGCGATCCACCTCCCCCGAACGTTTGACGAACTGGTGTTTCTGGCCAGCCAGGCGCTCGATCAGAACGAGGCATATCACTTCGACCTGTTGCCCGCGGCATTGCTGCGTTTTCAGAACGAGATGACGGCGGGGAACATCGTCAAACTGGCACCCGCCTTTCAGCGGGCGTATAAATTGATAATGAGCGATTTTACCAGCACCATGGGCTACCTGGATAATATGCTGGCTAAATTCCTGGTAGAATACGGGCAATTACTGGCGAAGTTTTATCCGCAGGAGGCAAAGCCCATCAGCGATCTGCATGATTCATTTATAAAAAAGGAGAGCGAGAACAAGGCCCAATGGAGCTGGTACACTGCCCGCATCAGCGGGATCAAAAGCTGGTCGGTTTTTACAAAATCTACCGGGTACAAAATGCACAAGCACTTATTGCTGAACGCATTTTTCATGCTGGAGCGAAAGATAAACCTGCCCATGCTCTCCACTCCTACGCACGAGCCCTGCTGGGTATCGCCCGTGGCATTGGTAGAGCGCCTGGTGCTCTACCGGAATGCGAAAGTGATCCCGGCCGATATGGATTTCCAGATAGCGGTATCCCGCTGTGCAAAAGACGGACGGGACGAGGCTTTGCAACTGGCTAATGCTAAGCTAACCGGCGAATACAGGCAACTGATTAGCTTTGTATTTGGAGAAGAGCATCATCCGCAGGAGAGCTTTACCTTGAAGCCTGTTTGGCTGGTTGCCGCTGCAACCCGGTTTGGTGCAGCGCTGAACGATGAATGGCTGGCCTTTACCAATTTAAAGCAAGAGTATTTAACTGGTAATTTCGACTGGCAGGCAAAGATAGAGCACTTTACCTACAAGAACTGGGATTATAACCTGCAAAAGCAGGTAGATGCACAGGGTAAGCACAGTAAAATAAGAGTGTTGTTCGGCAGTCACCTGAAGAAGCCTTCGGTAATAAAGAATTTTTTTGCGAAGATCTTGCCGGTTACCAAAGAACAGCCGGAATCCATTTATGATCTCATCACCATAAAATATGAGTACGTATCCGCCGAACAGAATGATGTAAAACGGTTTATCTACCTAAACCCTAATCAGCCCGACGTGTGGCTGGCGCATGTGATCAGCAAAGGGTTAAATAGCCCCGATTTTACAAGCGAGAACGAAAAGAAAATAGTGCTATATGCCCTGGAAGCTTTACTGGCATTGAATACGGTATACGGTACAATGGCGCATCTGCTTATTGCAGGGTGTATGGTAAGCAACGATAAAACCGTAAGGGCATACGCCGCCGAACTGTGGATAAAGGGTGTAAACGACGGCAGTATCAGCAGCAAACAATTAGGCAATATCATTGGCCAGTTTGCTGCCGCCGAGCTAACGCCTATGAAACGCTTTACAGATCTTATGATGGCCAATATGTTACAGGTATCTAAAAAGCATACGATAGCGTTGGAGGAGCTTTTGAATGCCCTAATTGCCCAGATGGCCGATAAGCCTGCCAACAGCCCTAAAAAACTGTTAGAAGTTTATACAGAAGTGCTTTCGGCAAACAATACTAAAGCATTGCCGGAAGTTGTGCTAAACAAAATTAATGCATGGCAAACAACGGATGCTATTGAAAAGACAGTATTGAAAGTAAAGAAAGTTGCCGGGGTTAGTTAGTGCTTACTTTTTTTTCTTCTTTTCAAAAGTCTTCTCCACCACTCTGGCATCTGTAACAATAGAATCGGGGCCGAGGGTGAGCACGAGATCCTTGGTGTAAAGCGTGTCAATTCCGCTCATTTTACGGGTGATCTCGTAAGAAAAGCTTTTGCTGGTGCGGCTGTTATGTTGCGGGGCCTTAAGCAGCCAAACGGTTTTTTGGTAACTAAGGCCAATCAGTTTTTTACTGGCCAGCAGGTCGTCCACCATCATATAGCGCTTAGGGAACTCAATGCCGTCGCCATCGTCCCAGCCTTTTGGCGTAAAGGGCTGCTTGTTCTTACAGCCAGCCAACACAGTCCCCATCAATATAAAAGCCAGTAAAAAACGTTTAAAGCTGCTTTTGCTCATGCTTAGCTATTTTGAAGCAAATATCTTTTAAATCCTTCAAAATCGGTACTTAAACTTACAGCTTTGCTATCTTTTTCTTCCAGCTCTTTTACCTGCTCCGGTATCTCAATGTTTTCGGCTATCTCATGTGTAAACACATCTGGAAACTTGCAGGGATGCGCGGTCGATAAAAATACGCCTGCCGTATCGGTTGCGTGGTGCTCCTGCTGATAGGCCTTTAAGGCTTTCCAGGCAATGGCGGTGTGCGGGCAAACTACATAGTTGTTGTATTTGTCGAACACTTCTTGTATGGCTTTGGAGGTGTCCTCATCGCTGTAAGTGTAACCGGTAATGAGGCCGTTCAGGTCTTTGGGATCTTCTTTAAACAGGTCGGCAATGCGTACCCAGTTACTTGGGTTGCCCACATCCATAGCGTTAGATAAGGTTGCTACCGATGGTTTGGGCTGATATACACCTGTTTTTAAAAACTCGGGTACGGTGTCGTTAGCATTAGTGGCTGCTATAAACTGCTCTACTGGCAACCCCATTTTCCAGGCTAATAAGCCCGCGCCAATGTTACCAAAGTTGCCGCTCGGTACGGAGAATACTACCTTGCTGATACCTTTCTTCAGCAATTGTGCGTAGGCGTTAAAATAATAGAACGTTTGCGGTATAAGCCTGGCAATATTAATAGAGTTTGCCGAGGTAAGGCGGAACCTGGCGTTTAGTTCAGGGTCGGTAAAGGCTTGTTTAACCAATGCCTGGCAATCATCAAAAGTACCGTCAATCTCCAGTGCGCGGATGTTGTGGCCGTTGGTGGTTAGCTGCAGTTCCTGTATCTCGCTTACCTTTCCTTTGGGGTATAAAATGGTAACCCTTGTATTGGGTACGCCTAAAAAGCCAAGCGCTACAGCGCCGCCGGTATCGCCCGATGTTGCCACCAATACATCCAGTTGCTTTTCACCGTCCTCTAAAAAGTAGCTCATTACGCGGCTCATAAAGCGCGCACCAAAATCTTTAAACGCTAACGATGGGCCGTGGAAAAGCTCCAGCACGTTCACGTTTTCTTCCAGCTGCACAACGGGTGCATAAAAATTTATCGCTTCCCGGATAATGCCCTTCAAATCCTCAGCAGGGATATCATCGCCCAACAGGTTTTTAGCCACATGGTAAGCAATTTCAGGAAGGGTATACTGGTCCAGATTGCTGATGAATTTATCACCCAGATGGGGTATCTCCACCGGCATGTATAAACCTTTATCCTGCGGCATGCTGTTAAAAACAGCCTCTTTAAAGCCAACCCTTAGTTCTGTATTATTGGTACTGTAGAATTTCATTTGATTATCTGAATCAGAATTTACTGAAGTTTAGAATTAACATAATATTATCTGAACGGAAGCAGGATTCTGTAAATTTTATTAATCCTGTAATTCTGATTCAGATGACTTATTATCCGATCACCCTCGGCCCTGCATCATTTATAGTAGATACATAACCATTAGAACCAATTTTTATACTGGTTAAGTGCTGCTGTAATTTATGGGTGATGCGTTTGGCGGTTTCCTCGTCTTTAGTAAAAGCAAATACCGATGGCCCGGAGCCTGAGATGCCGAAACTTACTGCGCCCAGTTCCATAGCCATTTCGCGCATGGCATAAAAATCAGGGATCAGCATGCTGCGTACGGGTTCTACCAGTACATCTTTCATGCTGCGTCCAATCAGGTCGATATCCTGCATAAACAGGCCGCTCACCAGGCCGGCAATGTTGCCCCATTGAGTAACAGCATCTTTCATTAAAATCTTGTTCCGGATGATCTGCCTGGCCTCTCGGGTGGGCACATCCACATCCGGGAAAACAATGGCGCACCACAAGCCGGCAGGATGCGGCAGGCGCACTACATCTAAAGGCTCGTAACTGCGGATGAGCACAAAGCCGCCCAGCAATGCCGGGGCAACATTATCTGCATGACCGTGCCCGCAGGCCATTTCCTCGCCCTTCATAGCAAAGGGTAAAAGGGTCGACGGGTCGGTGTCATCACCCAATAAGGTTTTAATGGCAAACAAGCCCGCAACCGTACTGGCCGAACTGGAACCCAGCCCGCTGCCGATAGGCATTTTTTTATGCAGTTCTATGTCCAGGCCAATATCCATCCTGTCGATACTTTGCAGGTAATGCTGCACGCTTACGCTCACGGTATTTTTAGCCGGGTTAAGCGGCAGGCGACCATCATCACCGGTGATTTTGCTGATGGTGATACCCTGCTTATCGGTAATGCGCATGATTACCTCATCGCCCGGTTCGTTCACGGCAAATCCCAACACATCAAACCCGCAAACCACGTTGGCAACAGTTGCGGGCGCAAAGACCTGGATGGAGGAGCTCAAGCCCCCTTCGCCCCCTGAAGGGGGAACATTGGAAGAGCTTGCTTTTTTTAAATCTTGTATATTGGTTTCCATATTAAATATTCATTTTTACTCCCCCTTCAGTGGGCGGGGGGGCTTAACTTTTATTCCCCCTTCAGGGGTTAGAGGCTTCGCCTTCTTTTAGTTAGCTCCCACATTTATCAGATCTGCAAATACGCCGGCGGCGGTTACTTCGGCACCTGCGCCGGGGCCTTTTACCACCAAAGGGCGCTCCTTATACCTGTCGGTAGTAAAGGAAATGATGTTATCGCTGCCGCTGAGCATGTAAAAAGGGTGGCTTTCATCAACCATCTGCAGAGTGATGGATGCTTTGCCATCTTCCAGTTTACCAATGTAGCGTAAAACTTTTTTATCCTTTTCTGCGGTGTCTTTCAGGTTGGCAAAAAATGCGTCTTCGGCTTTAAGAGCCGCGTAAAAATCCTCTACAGTTTGCGCATCAAGGCAGCTTTGCGGCAATATGTTGTCTATCTGCACATCTGCTTCTTCCATTTGGTAGCCCGCATCACGCGCCAGTATCAGCATCTTGCGCATAAAGTCCTTACCGCTTAAGTCGTCGCGCGGATCCGGTTCGGTGTAGCCTTTGTCCTGCGCTTCTTTTACCACATCGTGAAAACTGGCATCACCTTTAAAGTAATTAAAGATAAAGGAGATAGTGCCCGATAGGATAGCTTCTATCCGTTGCACCCTGTCGCCGCTGCTCATCAAATCTTTTAAAGTGCGGATGATAGGCAGCCCTGCACCCACGTTGGTTTCATAAAAGAAATCAACCCCGTGGCGGCGCGCGGTATCTCTGAATGTTTTATACTGACTGTACGATGCCGAGTTGCCCTTTTTATTACAGGTAACTACAGATATGTTCGATTTAAAAACCTCTTCGTAAAATTCTATTGGCGTAAGGCTCGCGGTATTATCAACAAATACGCAGTTGGGCAGGTTCATTTCCTTCATTTTGGCTATGAACTCTTTCAGATTGGCCATATGCATCGATTCCTGTAATTCATCCTCCCAGGTATCCAATGATAAACCATCTGAATTGAAAACCATTTTACGGGTGTTACTGATGCCGGCCACTTTTACCTGGATGCCGTTGTTGTTCTGCAGAAACTCGCGGTTGGCATTCAGCTGGTTAAACAAGGTTTTGCCAATGTTACCGGTACCCAGGCAAAAGGCATGCAGCGTTTTGGTAAGCTGGATAAAGAAGGCATCGTGCACGGCATTTAAAGCCTTTGCCAGGTCTGTAGCAGAGATGATTACAGAGATGTTATATTCTGATGAACCCTGTGCTATGGCCCTTACATTGATACCGTTGCGGCCCAGTGCGTGGAATAATTTACCACTTACGCCCGGGGTTTGTTTCATGTTTTCGCCAACGATGGCCAGTATTGCCTGGCCACGCTCTACCACAAGCGGCTCCAGTTTGTTGGCCAGCAGTTCCAGCTCAAACTCTTGCTCTATTAAAAGTTTTGCCTTGTTTACCTCCTGCGGTTGTACGGCAAAGGTGATGCTATGCTCTGATGAGGATTGGGTAATGAGGATGATATTGATCTGTTCCCTTGCCAGTAAAGAGAACAAACGGCCGCTAAAGCCTGATTTACCTACCATACCGCTGCCCTCTAAACTGAGGATGCTGATGTTGTTGATAGACGAGATGCCCTTGATAGGCAAGTTAGATGCCTTACAATCATGACGGATAACCGTGCCGGCAAACTCGGGCTCAAAGGTGTTTTTGATCACGATAGGAATCTTCTTCAAAAATGCCGGAATCATGGTTGGTGGGTAAATTACCTTGGCACCGAAGTATGATAGCTCCATTGCTTCGGTATAACTTAACTCTTCCAGCGGGAAGGCTTTTTTAACCATGCGCGGGTCGGCGGTCATCATCCCGTTAACGTCCGTCCAGATCTGGATCTCCTGTGCGTTCAGCGCCGAACCGAAGATAGCGGCGGTATAATCGCTGCCCCCACGGCCAAGGGTGGTGATCTGCCCGGCATCGTTACCGGCAATAAAACCGGTTACAAATAACAGCTTATCGCTGTTTTCCTGGTAAAAGCCTTTTATTAAAAGTTCGGTCAATTCTATGTTTACCTTGGCATTACCAAAGGCGCTGTCGGTTTTGATCAGTTCGGAGGCATCCACAAACAGTGCTTCGGGAAAATGCTGTGCCGCTATCTTGCTAATCATAAGGGTGGAGCAACGTTCGCCGTAACTTACAATCTGGTCACGGGTTTTGGCGGTGAGTTCGCGCAGGGTTAATACGCCCTGCAGTAATTCTTCCAACTGGTTAAAGTGGATCTTCAAGCGGGTATAGGCCGGGTTTTGATTCTGAATATCCAGGAGGGCTTTCACTACATCAAAGTGGCGTTTTTCCAGCTCGGCCAGTTGGGCGGTAAATTCATTACCGGCTGCAGCACCTTCGGCCATAGCAATAAGCAGGTTGGTAATACCGCTCATGGCCGATAATACTACCACTGGCTTGCCCTCTGCCTGGTTCTCGCCTTTTAAAATATCAAGCAGGGTTTGTATGCTGCTTACCGATCCTACGGAGGTTCCTCCGAACTTTAATACCTTCATTATCGTGATAAAAATAAAAAGCCTTCCTCTTTTCGGAGGAAGGCTTCATTTGGTTTGTCTTTATGTTTTACACCATACGATTATCTTCCTCCGTCTTTTATCCCGGTGGTAATAATGGTAATAATTGTGGTGTTGTTAATTGTCATATATAATGTCGGTAAAGTAAGTAGATTATTTTTTAACAAACAAGAACTTTTTGATTTTTATTAAAATAGCTGGGAAACAATTGATTCTGTGCGGACTGGTGCGGGAAGCAGAGGGGCCGGACTGTTCCGCTAAATAAGTTTGGCAAAATAATAAGCAATGTAATTTAACTACTTTTGCATCTGTTCATATGCAAGGATTAGTAACAAAATCAACCGGAAGCTGGTACCAGGTAAGATCTGGTGATGAAACCATCGATTGCCGTATAAAAGGAAAGTTCCGTACCAAAGGGATCACTACAACCAACCCGCTGGCTGTTGGCGATATTGTGGATTTTGAAATGGAACCCGAGCAAGGCACCGGCGTGGTAACCAACCTGCATCAGCGTAAGAACTATATTATTCGCAAATCTATCAACCTGTCTAAACAGGCACAGATCATTGCGGCCAACTTAGATCTGGCACTTTTGGTAGTAACGCTGGCTTCTCCCCGCACCTCTTTAGGTTTTATCGATAGGTTTTTGGTAACTGCCGAAGCTTATGATATCCCCGCCTCGCTTATTTTTAACAAGCTGGATCTTTTCAGCGATGAAGGTTTAGAGATCCTGGATGAATACAAGGCCATTTATGAAAATATCGGCTACCCATGTTATTCGGTATCGGCATTAGAGGGCACTAATATCGATGTTGTGCAAAACCTGCTAAAGGATAAGGTGACGCTTTTCTCCGGCCATTCGGGCGTAGGGAAATCCAGCCTGATCAACAGCCTGTTACCGGAGCTTGACCTGCGTACACACATGATCTCCGACTGGAGCGATAAAGGGATGCACACCACCACCTTTGCCGAGATGTTTGAATTACCGCAAGGTGGATACATTATTGATACCCCCGGCATCCGCGAATTAGGTGTTATTGATATAGAAAAGCAGGAACTGAGTCACTTTTTCCCCGAGATGCGCGAACGCATGAACCAATGCCGCTTTAACAACTGCCGCCACATTAACGAGCCGGGTTGCGCAGTGCTGGAAGCTATTGAAGAAGGCGATATTGCCCTATCGCGTTATGATAGCTACCTCAGTATCTATAATAATAACGATACCAGAGCTTAGGGAAGAGTCAAGAGATAAGAGCCAGGAATCAAGACTTTAATTAGAATCAAGAGATAAGAGTCAAGAACCAAGATTCTTCTTAGTTTTCAGAATAAACAATTACAGCCCGGAATTAGGATTCCAGGGCTGTTTTAAAATCTTCCAGCAGGTCTTCCTGATCTTCGATACCGATAGACAGGCGAATCATCGAATCGCTGATGCCCATTTCGGCGCGTTTGGCAGCACCTAATTCATTAAATATAGTATGCGCTACCGGGATAGCCAGGGTACGGGTATCTCCTAGATTGCTCGATTTTACCACAAGCTTCAGTTTATTTAAAAAGGCAAAGCAATCAATGCTTTCGTCCAATTCAATGCTCATTAAGCCGCCATAACGATGAAATAAGCGGCCTGCAAGATCATGCTGCGGGTGTGTTGCGATACCAGGATAGTATACCTTTTTGATCATTGGGTGGGCCTCAAAAAAGTTGGCCAGCGCTAAGGCATTATCACAGGCGCGTTCCATACGCAGGGCCAGGGTTTCTGATCCTACCGAAATAGAATGTGCCGCTTCCGGCGATAAAGTGCCGCCGGCATCGCGCAGGCCTTTCTTGCGTATCTGTGTCATGCCCAAAACCTCGGGCTTAACCTGGGTTTTAAAGGTTGGGAATATATTAGGATAGTTGCTCCAATCGAACAAGCCGGTATCGGTTACGCTGCCGCCAAGGGCATTGCCGTGGCCGCCTACGTATTTGGTTAAAGAGTTAATTACCAAACTGGCCTTTACATTAACCGGTTTAAATATATATGGCGAGGTCATGGTGTTATCTACCATGTAAATAATGCCCTTTTGCTGGCACAGGTTACCTATTTCTTCCAGGTCGGCAATTTGGGTAGCCGGGTTGGCAATGGTTTCTACAAAAACCATTTTGGTAGTATCTTTTATTTCCTTGCGTATGTTTTCGATTGAGGTGGCATCTGTAAAGGTAATATCCAATCCCATATCAATAAACGACTGGAACACACTGCGGGTGTTACCAAACAGATAAGAACTGGCCAGTATATGGTCGCCGTGTTTAACAAGCGCCATTACCGTTGCCGAAATTGCTGCCATGCCGGTAGAGAAAGCAATGGTGGCCATGCCGTTCTCCATTTGTGTTACCTTATTCTCTAATGCCGAAACTGTAGGGTTTCCCTGGCGCGAATAGGCATACCCTTTTTTCTTGTTCTGAAAAATATCTACCAGGTCCTGCACATCATCATAACCATACGTTACCGAAGTATGAATAGGTTTATGTAATGCACCGTGCTCGGGTTTAGATAAGCGGTCAGAATGTAAAATGGTAGTTGTAAAGCCTTTCTTAGCAGTCATTTTGCAGTATTTGATTCAGGGCGTGAAGCTAAAATTTTTCAACGGGAATCGAAAATCGGATGTTAAATCAGGACTTAAGAATGAGATTATTACGTGTATTTATTCATTTTAACAGCGTTTCATGCTCTATCTGTTGCTATATTGCCCGGCTAATACGAAATACTATGCGGGCAATATTACAACGTGTTTCCGAAGCCTCCTGCAAGGTGGATGGCAACATTACCGGGCAAGTTGGCATCGGCTTTTTAGTTTTATTAGGCGTGGAAGATGCCGATACCGTTGCTGATGTGGATTGGCTTGCCCCCAAAATAGCCAACATGCGCGTGTTTGGCGATGAGGGCGGCTTAATGAATAAAGCGTTAGCCGATGTAGACGGAAGCATCCTGCTCATTTCCCAGTTTACGTTGTTTGCACAAACTAAAAAAGGAAACAGGCCATCATTTATCCGCGCAGCGAGGCCGGACAAAGCGATCCCCCTGTATGAATATATGATCAACGAATTAAGCAAGCTAACAGGTAAACCCATCCAAACCGGCATTTTTGGTGCTGATATGAAAATAAGTTTGGTAAACGACGGCCCGGTTACCATTGTGATGGATACTAAGGATAAGGAGAATCATTAATATGGAAATTAAAGAAGCACAGCAACTGGTTGATAACTGGATAAAAACAATGGGCATCCGTTATTTTAACGAATTGACCAATACAGCCATACTAATGGAAGAGGTTGGCGAAGTAGCCCGCATTATGGCCCGCCAGTACGGCGAGCAATCATACAAAAAATCGGATACGGAGGTTAACCTTGCTGATGAAATGGCCGATGTGCTATTCGTGCTGATCTGCCTGGCTAACCAAACAGGTATAGACCTGACAGACGCCTTAGAAAAAAACATGCAAAAGAAAAGCATCCGTGATGCCGACAGACACAAAAAAAATGAGAAGCTAAAGTGATTTAATTGAAATTAAATTCCGATAATAAATATTAAACAGAATAAAATTCTGTTTAATTGAAATAATGTGATTTTTTATTCGTTTATTCGATAAATCTAAATCACATTATTATGAAAGCGTATGTTGTTATTTTACTTGTATCTGTTTGCCTGCTCCCCGCGTGTGATGGCAGACCAGATAAAAGTTCGGAGGAAAAAGTAACCGTATCCGAAATACTTCTTTCGCCTCCTCCTCCCGGAGAGAAGGAAAAGGTTCTTGCCAAGCCAGGTTATTCCAACCAAAAAGATGCCGGCAAAAAGATCATCAAAGAAGGAGAACTCCGCTTCGAAACCAAAAATGTTGCCGGTACACGTACAAGCATTAACAATTATCTGCAAAAATTAAGCGGCTACATAGCCGTAGAAAATCAAACTAACAACGGCAATGAACTCCATAAAGAATACTTTTTAAGTACACGTGTGCCTGCCAATAACTTTGAACATTTTTTGAGTTTTGTTACCTCCGGTGCAGATCGGGTAGATGTGAAGAATATCCGCATTAGGGATGTTACGACTGAGTATATCGACGTTAATGCGCAGGTTGCAAATAAAAAAGTGTTGGAAGCCCGCTATCTCGAACTTCTCAAAAAGGGTACAAAAATTTCTGACCTCCTGGCAATTGAAAACAAGGTTGCCGAAATACGCACGGATATTGAAGCAACCCAGGGGAAACTAAACTATCTTGTAAATCAAACCGAGTACAGCTCGCTCGAAATAACATTTTATGCCAAGCAATCAATTAATGAAAACCGACAAACGTTTGGGCATAAGCTAACAAATGCTTTGGCCAGCGGTGGGGAAATACTCGGGACTATGTTTTTTGGGTTTTTGTCCCTTTGGCCGCTGTGGATATTTTTAGGAATTGGTATTGTAATAACCAACGCCTGGCGAAAAAAGTATGTTAAGAAAACTGTAGAATAGGCTTAAACCAGCTTCACCAATCTATCGCCATCTAAAACAGGGATGGCGGTAGTTAAATCCACCTGAAGGCAAAAGGCAATATCCTGCTCTATACCCAGCTTTTTCATGCGTGCGCCGTGCGATGTTTTGCTGAGGTACTGGCCAATATCGTGTTTGCCTAACTGGTACATATCGTTAGCAGCTATAGCGGGGTCGTCCAGTTTATAATTTTCGCCTTTTAATTGTTCTATTACAGCGCCGGCAAACAGGGTATCCTCTAAATTAAAATTGTTCTTCCAGCCGGCACAAACCAGCAGAATATTTTCTTGCTGCATTTTAAGCCAGTTGCAAAGTGCCGTAAGGTTTAAGAACGAACCAATAACGATCTTTTTTGCTTTGCGGGATAAATGCAGTGCATGCGTGCCATTGGTGGTGGTAAGCACTACGGTTTTGCCTGCTACCTTCTCTTTGGTGTAAGAGAAGGGGGAGTTGCCGAAATCAAAGCCGGTAACCACCTCTCCGTTCCGTTCTGCGGCTAATAAATAGTTCAGCCCATTTTCGCGATAGGCAGCGCATTCTTCCACTTCAGATACAGGGATAATGGCTTCTGCCCCATTTTCGATACCATATGAAATAGATGAGGTAGCACGGAAGATATCTATCACCACTACAATATAATCTTCTACATTATAAAGCGGGATAAGCGCCGGTGTTAAGCAAACGTCGAGCGAAGCCCCCCGGCCCCCTGAAGGGGGAGTAGAATCAGTATATGTTTTAGTCATTCTTTTAGAACTTTCTCCCCCTTCAGGGGCCGGGGGGCTACTATTTTATTTATAAAACGGTGGTTTTACAACCTTTGCTTTTACTTTATTATCGCGGATGCTGATAAAGATTTCCGAGCCTTCTTTGGCAAATTCGTTCTTTACATAGCCGAGGCCAATTGCTTTTTGCAGCGATGGTGATTGCGTGCCCGATGTTACACGGCCAATGTTGTTGCCGTCTGCATCTACAATAACATAATCGTGACGTGGGATGCCGCGGTCTATCATTTCAAAACCAACCAGTTTTTGTTGTACGCCGGCTGCTTTTTGCTGCTGTAGTGCTTCTGAATTAGTAAACTCCTTGCTGAATTTGGTTACCCAGCCCAGGCCGGCTTCCAAGGGCGAAGTTTTATCGTCGATATCGTTACCGTACAGGCAGAAACCCATTTCTAAACGCAGGGTATCGCGTGCGCCCAAGCCAATTGGCTTAATACCGAATGGTTCGCCGGCTTTAAAGATGGCATCCCAGATGTGCTCGGCATTGGCGTTCTCAAAGTAAATTTCAAAACCACCCGCACCGGTATAACCTGTTGCGGATACAATTACGTTATCAATACCTGCAAAAGTGCCCCTGTTAAAAGTATAATACTCCATAGATGCCAGGTCGATATCCGTAAGGCTTTGTAAAGCTTCGGCAGCTTTTGGGCCCTGGATAGCTAAAAGCGAAGTGCGGTCGCTGATATCTTTCATCTCTACACCATCAGTATTGTATTTAGAGATCCAGTTCCAGTCTTTTTCTATGTTAGATGCGTTTACAACCAGCATGTAGGTTTTATCATCGAGGCGGTAAACCAGCAGGTCATCTACAATGCCGCCGTCTTCGTTTGGCAGGCAGGAGTATTGCACCTTGCCATCGTACAGTTTAGAAGCATCATTACTGGTAACTTTTTGGATAAGGGCCAGCGCGTTTTCGCCTTTCAGGATAAACTCTCCCATGTGGCTTACATCAAATACGCCAACGGCTTTGCGTACGGTTTCGTGCTCGGCGTTAATGCCTGTATATTGTACCGGCATATTGTAACCCGCAAAGGGTACCATTTTTGCGCCTATCTTGCTGTGTACTTCGGTTAAAGCAGTATTTTTCATGGTTGTTTTTTATCGCTGCAAAAGTAGTAAAATAGCGGTAAAACAGCCCGCATTTACCCAATTGATTGATAAAAAGCAACCAGTTCCACGGTTACCTTATTTACGTCGTGCTGCTGCTCTATCAGCAGGCGGGCGTTTCGGCCTATCCGTCGGCAGTAATACTCGTCGGTAATGCAGCGCAGCATGGCTTCGTAAAACTCATTAGTATTGTTGGCTATAATGATGTTCTCGCCATCCACGAAGTTGATCCCCTCGGCGCCTATGGTGGTAGAGATGATGCACTTTTGCATGGCCATGCCCTCAACTATCTTTACACGCATACCTCCACCAGATAAAAGCGGCACGATCATAATAGATTTGCTGTTTACAAACTCCAGCGCGTTATCTACTTCGCCTTGTATAAAAACTTTGCCGGGCACTTCGTACTCGTCAAAATCCTCGGGAATGCTGTTGCCGGCTACGTAGAATTTTACCTTTAGATCGCCATCAATAATCTCTTTATGAAAGCGCTCTAAAAACCATTCTATCCCCTCGCGGTTAGGCAGCCAGTCCAGCGATCCTAAAAAGAACAGGCTCGGGTATTCGGTTTTATCCGGGTTGGGTTGGTATTTGGATAGATCAACCCCAATTGGCAGTACCCTCAAAGGGATCTTCGCTCCAAAGGATTGCATGGATGTTTTATCCTGCCCGGTGAATACTACTATTCCGTCAAACTTGTTCAACAGTTCCAGTTCGTAGGTTTTTACGCGGCGTGCCAGCAGGTTAAGATACCATTTTTTAAACGGGTCGCTTTTTTGCTGTGCAAGGCGCTGCCATACCTGGTGCTCTATATTATGCGCCCGGTAGATCAGTTTGGCTTTGGTGTTTTTGCGGATTGTTGCCAGGTATGGCGCTACAAACAGGCCCTCAAACTGGATGATATCGTATTCTTTGTCCTTTAAATTCTGTATCAGCAGCTTTTCAAACCCGGCGTTGTAATACTTATCAATATTATATGGGTTTTTGGTGAACAGGTTGCTGAACGCTTCTACCATACTGATGCGCGTATCAATATCATATTCCGTATAGCTGATTTTGCTCAGCAGTTCATCCGGCTCCAGAATTTTATCGGTGTGCTTTTTTATGTTGAGGGAGATGAGCGAAACTTCATGGCCGAGCCCTACCAATCCTTTTATGGTATTGCCTACTACAATGGGGTATCCACCATTCTGTGGAAACGGTACGCGGTGTGTAAGTATAAGGATCCTCAAAACGGGTTTAATTGGTAGTCAAAAATACCAACCTTAACGGCTTAAACAAAAACAAGGACTAAAAAATAGTGAGCTGCGGATCGGTTACACGGAAAGTTTTACGATGGTATGGCGTATGGCCCAGCTCCAGCACGGTTTTACGATGGCTGGTGGTTGGGTAACCTTTATTGCTATGCCAGTTGTATTCGGGATGTTCCGCCGCAATTTTCTTCATATAATCGTCGCGGTAGGTTTTGGCAAGGATAGATGCTGCCGCAATACTGAAGTACTTGCCATCGCCCTCTATGATGCAGGCGTGCGGCGTGGTGCCGTATTTATTAAACCGGTTGCCATCAATAATTAAAAACTGCGGACTCAAATGCAACTTGGCAATAGCCCTGTGCATGGCTAAAAAAGAAGCGTTGAGGATATTGATCTCGTCAATCTCCAGGTTATCGCACCAGGCCACAGCGTGCGCAATGGCTTTTTCTTCAATTTCTACACGCAATTGGTAGCGCACTTCTTCATTAAGCTGCTTGGAATCGTTAAGCAGGTGGTGATCAAAATCATTGGGCAAAATTACTGCTGCGGCAAATACCGGCCCGGCAAGGCAGCCACGGCCTGCTTCGTCACAACCGGCTTCCAGGTATTCGTGCTGATACCTGGCTAATAACGTCCTGCGTATTTCTATTCCCTTTTTGATGATGCAAATATCCTAAAATAGCCCTATAGGTGCTAATACCTGTTGAAAAATAAACCGTGTAGTGACTAATGCGTCAAACTAACAGCATAAACGAATGTTACTGTATCATGCGCATAATAAAAAGCATATTTATTTTTAGCTGGTTATTAACAGCAGCTGTTTGCCAGGCGCAAAAAACGCCGGCCCTGCCGCATGGTATGGTATTTGGCTTAAAGCCGGAGGGGATTGCCCCTACCGCCGCAACGCAGATAGAAGCCACCATGGCTAAGAAAACGCGTGTAACGACAGCTATCCGTGGTAAGATCATCCGGGTAACCAAATCAAAAGGCGGCTGGTTTGAAATGGACGCCGGGAAGGGTAAGATTATACAGGCGCATTTTAAAAACTATAATATTAACCTACCAACACAACTAAAAGGCCGCATAGTTATCATAGAAGGCGTGGCCCAAAAGCAATTTATTGCCGATGATATGCAGCATTTTGCCGGAGATACAGTTACCGGGAAGAAACAACATAAAGTTAAGACCAATCCGCAGCAACGGTTAACGTTTGAAGTGAGGGGATTGGTGGTGGATAAGTAATCTATTTCCTAAATGACGAGGCGGTAATTAACAAAAAGAGCGATGGATTTTAAATCCATCGCTCTTTTTGTTATGCTGGAAAGCCCTGCTTATGCAAACTTTGCTTCTTTGGTTAATACAGTTGGTTCTAAACCAAGGTAATCTGCAAAAAGCTCTTTTACTTTTTGTGCTATTTCGGCGCGGTTTACAGTTGATGCGTCGCGGCGGCATTTCAGATGGTGCTCGCGGGCAATTTTCTCGGCAAGGTCACCTATGGTTTTTACTTTGAGTTCTTTACCAAAACGGCCGGCAAGCCTTAAGCCAATGGTGGCTATAATTAACCCTGCACAACCAACGTAAGTATTCAACATAGTTAGTACCACTAATGATGCTACAAGTAATAATGCAAAGCACCAAACTATCCAGGGTTTTGGCTGCAGCAAATTCATGTGGAAGCCCATTTCGGCCTCAATATCAGCAACAATTTCTACACGATTATCGCGCGGAAAAAGGTCTGATAATTTGGTTTGTGGTTTAACCAGGTACTTTTCTACCGGGTTTTTAGAATTGATGGCGTTACGCAGTTTGTAGAATGCTTGCTGCGTGGTGCAACTGTCTGACTGTGCTTTTTTAACCTTGGCAACCACCGTATCGCAAAGCTGGCCAAAGGTTTTAAGCTCTTTTAACTCGTTATCAGCAAATGTTATATCAAACGATCTTTCGATCTTCAGCAACACATCACCTATATCTTCTGCGTCGAAATTGTTTAAATTAAGGGCAGGGTTAGCACTTTTTATGTTAAGTTTCAATACAATCAAACTAAATTAAACCATTGTTTATTGCAGCAGTTTGCATGCTGCAATAAACTTATAAAAATTTAAATTCCAAAAACCGGACCTAAATTTATTTACTCAAGTACATTGATTTTTCTTTATACAGATGCCTGAAGTATGGATCCTGCAGATCTGGAATAAAACGGATGGCTTCGCCGGTAGATTTCATCTCGGGGCCTAACTCCTTGTTAACCTCAGGGAACTTATCAAAAGAGAACACCGGCTCTTTTATGGCGTAACCTTTTAGCTTGCGCTCTATAGTAAAGTCTTTTAGTTTGTTAACACCCAGCATTACTTTAGCGGCTATGTTAATGTATGGTACATCGTAAGCTTTGGCAATAAAAGGCACTGTGCGCGATGCACGCGGGTTAGCTTCTATCACATAAACTTTATCGTTTTTTACAGCAAACTGAATATTCAGCAAACCGCGAACGTTTAGGGCACGTGCTATTTTGGCAGTGTATTCTTCCATCTGGCTGATCACACTGTCACTCAGATCAAAAGGAGGCAGTACCGCGAATGAGTCGCCGGAGTGAATCCCTGCGGGCTCAATATGCTCCATCATACCAATGATGTGTACATCCTCGCCATCGTGGATAGAATCTGACTCGGTTTCTGCAGCGCGATCAAGGAAGTGATCTATCAGTACACGGTTGCCCGGAAGGTTCTTCAGCAGGTTTACAACCGCTTTCTCCAGATCCTCATCATTAATAACAATGCTCATCCCCTGCCCGCCTAATACGTAGCTTGGGCGAACCAATACCGGGTAGCCTACTTCGTGAGCAACCTCTATCGCTTCTTCTGCGCTTTCTGCAACACCATATTTAGGGTAAGGGATATCCAGGTCTTTCAACAAGTCGCTGAAACGGCCACGGTCTTCGGCAATATCCATGTCATTGAAGGATGTACCTATGATCTTGATGCCATGCTGATGCAGCTTTTCGGCCATTTTTAAAGCGGTTTGCCCGCCTAACTGTACAATTACACCGTAAGGTTTTTCCAGGTCGATGATCTCGCGAACATGCTCCCAGAACACCGGCTCGAAGTATAGCTTATCTGCCATGTTAAAGTCGGTAGAAACCGTTTCCGGGTTACAGTTTACCATGATGGCTTCAAAGCCGCTTTCTTTAGCAGCTAATAAACCATGCACGCAGCTGTAATCGAACTCGATACCCTGGCCAATACGGTTAGGGCCCGATCCTAATACGATGATTTTCTTTTTATCAGATACGATGGATTCGTTCTCTCCCTCGTAAGTAGAATAGTAGTAAGGCGTTTTAGCAGCAAACTCTGCAGCGCAGGTATCTACCATTTTGTAAACGCGGTTAATGTTTAAGGCTTTGCGGCGCTGGTAAACATCTTCTTCGGTAACGTTGCCCAGTACGTATGCAATCTGCGTATCCGAGAAACCTTTTTGTTTAAGAGTGAAAAGGAAATCCTCGGGAATGTTGTTTAAAGAGTAACGGCGAAGCTCGTTCTCCATATTTACCACTTCCTGGATCTGGTTAAGAAACCAGCGGTCGATCTTGGTAACCTTACGGATAGACTCCATTGGCACACCAAGGCTCATTGCATCGTAGATGTGGAACAACCTGTCCCAGCTCGGGTGCTCCAGGCTGTGCATAATTTCTTCCAGGTTGCGGCTTTGGCGGCCATCGGCACCTAAACCGGCACGGCCTATCTCTAAGCTCTGGCAGGCTTTCTGTAAAGCCTCTATAAAGCTGCGGCCAATACCCATAACCTCACCTACCGATTTCATCTGCAGGCCAAGCTCTTTGTTGGCGCCTTTAAATTTATCAAAGTTCCAGCGGGGGATCTTCACGATCACGTAATCCAGCGTAGGCTCAAAGTAAGCCGAAGTTGTTTTGGTGATCTGGTTCTCAATTTCATCCAGGTTGTAACCAATGGCCAGCTTTGCAGCTATTTTGGCAATAGGGTAACCGGTTGCTTTTGATGCTAATGCTGATGAGCGCGATACGCGCGGGTTAATTTCGATAGCGATGATGCTTTCATCTGCCGGGTTTACCGAAAACTGTACGTTACAGCCGCCTGCAAAATTGCCAATGGCGCGCATCATCTTAATAGCCTGGTTCCGCATTTCCTGGTAGCAGCGGTCACTCAGGGTCATGGCTGGGGCCACGGTAATCGAATCACCGGTGTGGATGCCCATCGGGTCGAAATTTTCGATAGAGCAGATAATAATTACGTTATCGCGGCTATCGCGCAGTAATTCTAATTCGTATTCTTTCCAGCCTAAAACAGCCTGCTCCACCAAAACCTCGTGGGTTGGAGATGCTTGCAAGCCACGACTTAAAGCGGCATCAAATTCTTCTTTTTTGTGTACAAAACCGGCACCTTTACCACCCAGCGTGTAGCTTGGGCGTATCACCAGCGGGAAGCCGATTTCCTGTGCTGCTTCTTTGCCTTCTAAGAACGAGTTGGCTATTTTTGATGTAGCCACACCAACGCCAATATCAACCATTAATTGGCGGAATGCTTCGCGGTTCTCGGTTTTTTCAATTGCGGCTAAATCTACACCAACAATTTTAACACCGTATTTTTCCCAGATGCCGCGCTCGGCAACGCTGATACAAAGGTTAAGCGCTGTTTGGCCACCCATGGTAGGCAATACCGCGTCAATCTGGCGTTCTTGTAATATTTTCTCAATACTTTCAGGCTCCAGCGGTAAAAGGTATACATGATCGGCAATTACCTTGTCGGTCATGATGGTTGCTGGGTTGCTGTTAATGATAGTTACGCTGATGCCTTCGTCTTTTAAAGAAAGGGCAGCTTGTGAACCGGCGTAGTCAAATTCGCAGGCCTGGCCAATAATAATGGGGCCTGAGCCGATAATGAGTACGGATTTGATGGAGGTATCTTTGGGCATAGGGCTTTTTTTTTAATTCAAAAGTTCTAAGTAAGAAGATAAAAAAGTCGGTGGAAACGACTACATTTTTCCTATGCGCTGAAAGCGAAAAATCCCGACTTCAGCGTCGGGGTGCAAAGATAGTAATTTACAGGTATTTGAAATTTTAATTTTAAAAATTTACTTAACAAGTGTTAAATAGTAAGAAAGAAACTTAACGATCCTTTTTCGATCTCAAAAAACGACACTATGCGGTCCATGTTAAAATTAAAGTAAATGATAGCTTTATTTTTAACAGACAGTATTATTATATCGCTATAATCATCTGTGTTGAATTTCTTTTTATCCCCTTTAAAATCATTATACGCAAAGTTTTCATAATCAGATGAAGCAAGTATTTTACCGTTTGTTTTTACTAATGTATCAACCATAGCGTTTATTACGTTTTCTTTTTCAGCCTGAGAAATGGTATCATTAGGCGCTATGAACATGTAATTATCCATTATAAAACGTGTGTTTTTTTTATCCTTAAAAACAGCCGTTATAAAAGCCTTTATTGTTGAACACCGTTTAGCAAACTGATCTTGAGCTTTAACCGGGTTGCTGCTGAAAATAATAAGCGCAATTGAAGCGATGATTAGTTTTTTCATGGGCGTATTATTGATTAATTAGTTGCATGAAATTGTTTAAGTGAATCCCGGAAATCGAATTTATGAAAAAAGGATGTGTTATGTTTTATGAACATCCTTAAATTTAAGCATATCTGCTAAACGCAGTTCTTTTTCTGTATCAAAACCACAGGTAGAAACAAACTCCTTTGGATTGCTGTAGGTGCCGAAAAGCATATCCCACCACACTATATCGCCATAGTTATTAGTGTGTTTTTCGTATTCGTGGTGAATGCGGTGCATTTCGGGGCGCTGAAAAATATATCCTATCCATTTAGGCGTTTTTATATTAGTGTGATAAAAAAACTCACCCAAGCAGTACACAGCGTGTAAAAAGCACCGGCTTCGGGGCTTAATCCTAATAAGGAATACACCAGCAAGCTGCCAATGAGAGAGTTTACGGTCATCTCCAAAGGGTGCTTGTAAAATGAAGTAATTACTTCTATACGCTGCGCGCTGTGGTGGATCTGATGAACGCGCGTCCATAAAAAGTCGCTTTCATGGCGCCAGCGGTGCCACCAGTAAAATATAAATGTAGCAATTACGTAGGCGATGGTTCCACCGGCCCAGGCAGGCACATAGTGCGATAGATGAAAGGCTGAATATGGAGATAGCCATTTTTCCCAACTGAAGCCTGCCAAGGTGACTACCAGTAGCTGAACAAAATTTATGGCCAGCACGCGGATGGTCCAGGTGGGTACGGCAGGTAATTTCCAGCCAGGAGCACTTTTTTCAATGATGAAGCAAAGCGCAAAACAAATAAGGATTACAATAAGCATAACGTTTTATTTTATGCTGTAAAGTTGCGGTTGAAAAGAGCCGGAAAGTTTTGACTTTAGTCAAAAAGATCAGCGGGCTCGTATGCGGCTTAATGTTTCCTGCTTGATGCCCAGGTAAGTGGCTATTTGGCCCAGTGTTGCTATTTGAGAAATTGCCGGATATTGGGATAGCAGTTTTTCATAGCGCTGTGTGGCTGTAAGTGTTTGCAAATCAATAGCCCTTTCCTCGCTGCGAATGTAGTACTGTTCGGTGATTATTCTGCCGGTGATGTTAAACGAGGTAAACAACTGGTATAGCTGCTGCAATTGCTCCCAACTGATGGATTGCAGAATGCAATCATCCAATACTTCAATATTCTCGAACGAGGGTTTGCGTGAAAAAAAGCTGTAAACAGATATAATTATTTCGCCCTCTCCCATAAACCAACTGGTAAACGGGTTGCCATCTTTATAATAAAAGGCACGTACAAATCCTTTTTTGATGAAATAGATACGATGGGCAACCATGCCTGCTTTTAGTAAGAGTGTTTTTTTGGAGAAAGGCTCTTCAATAATCAACTCCCGCAGGCGTATTTGTAATTCGGGAGATAATATCTGAATGCTGTTAAGCAGATTAAAAAGCCCTATGGTATCCATTGCTGGTTTTAGTATTGTATAGAAACACTTACTAAAAATTACATGCTTATATAAGTGGAAGGAAATACAATAAGATAAAGAAAGTAGCTTTGACCGTTAATAATACGAAGATGGCTACTTAACTAATTTATTATTCACATCAGGAAATATCAAAATAGGCTCGTATTTACGTGCTTCTTCTGCTTCCATGTAGGCGTAAGACATGATGATAACAATATCGCCAACCTGGGCCAGGCGGGCTGTTGCGCCATTAAGGCATATAGTGCCACTGCCGCGTTCGCCTTTTATAACGTATGTTTCAAAGCGGGCGCCATTGTTGTTATTCACAATCTGTACCTTTTCGTTAGGTATAATATTGGCGGCTTCAATTAAATCCTCATCAATCGTAATGCTGCCAACGTAGTTCAGCTCTGCCTGGGTAACCTTAGCACGATGGATCTTTGATTTTAAAATCTCAATAATCATAATTAGTTGTCATCCGTCAATAACCTTACCACTTATTTATGGTAAGCACTGCGCCGTTTAAAAATGACGGTGCAAAGGTAGGAATATTTTAGTCCATGGTCCATAGGCGATAGATCATAGTTAACACCTGTTACCGATAAATTTACGATCCATGGACTATCGGGCATTGACCATGGCCTGTTTTTACCTGATTATCATATTGTCTATCAGCCTTGTTTTGCCAACTTTTGCCGCGGTTAGGGCTACAATACTTTCGGAGTTTTCATCTGCAGGTAGCAGGGTTTTGCCGTCGGCTATTTCAATGTACTCGGGTTCTACACCGGGTTCTGCCTGCAGCATAGCCATGGCATCCTGCTCTAACTGAAATATGTTGGCGCCGTTAAAGTTAGCCTTAAGCCAGTTTAAGGTTTTATAAAGCACAAGCGCGTGCTGCCTTTCATCAGCAGATAAATGAATATTGCGCGAACTCATGGCGAGTCCTTCGGGCTCGCGTTCTATGGGGCACATTACCATTTTAACGGGGATGCTTAACAGCTCTACCATGCGGCTTACCACCATAAATTGCTGGTAATCCTTTTGGCCCATATACAGCGTGGCTGGTTTAACAATACTAAGCAGTTTATATACCACCTGGGTTACGCCCTGGTAATGCCCGGGCCTAAACTCGCCCTCCAGCAAAAACTCCAGCTGGCCAATGTTTAAATGCCATTTTTCATCTGTGTCATAGATCTCGTTCACCGGCGGATTAAACAGGATGTCGCATCCGGCGGCCTCCAGTTTTTCTATATCATCTGCTATCGGGCGGGGATATTTTTCCAGGTCTTTGGGGTCGTTAAACTGGGTGGGGTTTACAAAAATGCTGCAGATAACAACATCGTTTTGCTGCTTAGCCAGTTGTATAAGGGAGATATGCCCCTGGTGCAATGCGCCCATAGTGGGTACAAATCCAGTGTGTTGGGTGTTTAAAGCGGCTAAATGCTGCTGAATTTCGCTTCGGGTGGTAAATATTTTCAATGTAAATTATGTTGAGAAAATTTGGTAAAGGTGTGCAATTGATTAAAAATTACCAAATTGGCTTGCATTGTTGGTTGCCAGTTCATATTATAATGCTTATATTTGCAGACTCAAATTTTTTGACTTCTTTACATATTAAATTCTGATTTAGTGATGGGTAAATCTAAGCTTTTGTTCATAACTCATGAAATGTCTCCTTTTCTCGAACTCTCAAAAATTGCCGAAATTACGCGCCAGCTCCCGCAAGCAATGCAGGAGAAGGGGTACGAAATTCGCATTTTAATGCCTCGTTTCGGGAATATCAATGAGCGCAGGAACCGCTTGCATGAAGTTATTCGTTTATCCGGGATGAATATAATTATTAATGACAATGATAACCCGCTTATTATAAAAGTTGCGTCGATCCCGGCAGCACGTATGCAGGTTTATTTTTTAGATAACGAAGAGTACTTTCAACGCAAACATGTTTTCACCGATAAAGACGGTAAATTTTACGCCGATAACGATGAGCGCATGATCTTCTTTTGCAAAGGCGCATTAGAAACTGTAAAAAAACTGGGTTGGGCGCCTGATGTTATCCACTGCCACGGCTGGATGAGCGCATTGGTACCTGCCTACTTAAAAACCACCTACAAAGACGACCCTACCTTTAAAAACTCAAAAGTAGTTTACTCTATTTACGAGAATGATTTTAAAGAGAAGATGGATGCTGATTTTGCACGCAAAGCAGTTATGGGCGATATGACCGAAGCACATACTGAAGTTTACAAAGAAGGTACCAACACCGCTATGTACGCAGGTGCTATTCAATACAGCGATGGCATTGTTCTGGCCAGCGAGGATATTGATGCAGATGTGTTAAATAATGTTAAAAACAGCAATAAATCGGTGTTAGAATACGTTTCCACTTCAGATTTCGAAAATTATTACAATTTTTACGACGAAATCACCAACGATGAATTGGTGCATGTTGCATAAGCTTTAAAACTATATATGAAATTTTCCAAATTAGGCTTATTAACCCTGTTAATAAGTCTTTTTATTTTGAATAGCTGTAAAAACCAGGATGCCATTGGTTTAGGTGTTAATGATAGCACCCAGCTTAGCGGCACCTTACTGGTTGATACCAATATTACAGTTAACACTATGCTGGATGATACCGTGGCCACAACAGGTTTGGCACGCTCACCCCTGGCTTACTTTAAAGATCCGGAACTCGGTACAACCGAAACCAGCTTTTCTACTTTATTAACTTTGCCGGGCGGTACAGCTTATACTTTACCTACAGGTGTGGTTACCATTGATTCGGCCTTGCTGATATTACCTTACGCCCCAAGTGGTTTTTACGGAGATTCACTTACATCAAAATTTAAGGTAGATGTACATCAGCTAGACGAAAATTTTATAGCTAACAGAACATATTACAGTAATAAAGTGTGGGATTTTAACAGCCAGCTTTTGGGTACCAAAACGTTTATTGCGCGGTCGCACGATACTCTGAAAGTGTATACTCCTGTTAAAGGAAAGCCAGATACGCTTGTTAAGGTGTCACCACAAATACGTATCCCAATCAGCCAAACATTTATTGATCAGTATCTTTTTAACGGGCCAAGTGTTTACCTGTCAAACGTTACCCTGTTTCAGAATGCAATTAGAGGATTATATATTAATATAGATAAGGCGCAAACTACTGGCCCCGGAGGTAACCTTATGTTTACATTGGATTCTGCCAGAATTAGTGTTTATTACAGAGCTACAACCAGCAGCGCTGTAGATACCGCAATGGTAACGTTACCAGTACCGGCAAGCCAGCACTCAACCCAAATTAAGCATACTTACAGCGCAAAGGTGCAGGCGGCTTTAAATAATACTTCTACTGACGGGTTGATGTACCTGCAGGGCTTATCGGGATTGAGGACTAAAATAAGTTTCCCGGATATTAAGAAAGCATTTGCATCATTAGGCAGCGATGTGGTTATTAACCGTGCTGAGTTGGTTATAACGCCAGCGCCAGGTACAACAATACCTTATGGCCCTGCCCCGAGATTAACTATGTACCAGTTTGATATTGCCAAGCAGCGTATCAGGATACAGGATGCCTCAACCAGCGATCCGCGTGGTGTTAACGGCCCGCTTTATTTTAACGGATTTTACAACAAAGCTAAAAACCAATACCAGTTTTTGGTTACCGCCTATATACAGGATCTTTATCGTGGTAAAACGGTTGATTACGGAACTTTTATAGCTCCTGTTGACCCGGCATCAAGTACAACTATTAATATTTTACCTACCGCTTCTTATGCAGAGCGTACAATTGGCATAGGTAAAAACTCCCAATCGCGCATTAAGCTAAATATAATCTATACCAAGATAAATCAGTAGTAATACACAACTTATCGGCAAAACCAATGTTTATTAATCAGTAAACATTGGTTTTGTTGTTTTAAGCCTATTTTTGCTTTGTTAAACTAAATATTAATTTATGTGCGGTATAGTAGGTTATATAGGTTACAGAGATGCCTATCCCATTATTATAAAAGGGTTACACAGGTTAGAATACCGCGGGTACGACAGCGCAGGTATTGCCTTGGCCGATAAAGGGCTTAAGGTTTATAAAAAGGCTGGCAAGGTTAGCGATCTCGAAGACTTTGTAAAGGGAATTAAGCTTAATGCTACCGCAGGTATGGGCCATACCCGCTGGGCCACACACGGCGCACCGAGTGACCGTAATTCTCACCCCCACTCTTCGGGTGACAGAAAGCTTACCATTATTCATAACGGTATTATTGAAAACTACGCGGTGCTTAAAGAAGCCCTGCTTGCAAAAGGCCATACCTTTAAAAGTGATACTGATACAGAGATATTAATTCACCTGGTAGAGGATATTCAGAAAACCACCGGGCTTGATCTGAATGAATCTGTACGCCTTGCCTTAAACAGGGTGGTTGGCGCTTATGCTATTGTTATTATGAGCGCCGATGCGCCCGATGAACTGATAGCCGCCCGCAAAGGCAGCCCTATGGTAATAGGCGTTGGTAAAGGCGAGTACTTTATAGCATCTGATGCCACGCCAATTGTGGAGTACACCAAAAACGTTATTTATTTAAACGATAACGAAATAGCTTATATCAAGCGCGATGATCTGCTGATTAAGAACATTGATAACACCATACAAACCCCGTACATACAAGAGCTTTCTTTAAAGCTGGAAATGTTGGAGAAGGGCGGCTACGATCACTTTATGATGAAGGAGATCTACGAGCAGCCCCGGTCTATCCGCGATTGCCTGCGCGGCCGTATTTACCCAGGCAAAGGCTTGGTGCAGCTGGGTGGCATTAAGGAGTATGTAGAGAAATTAAAAAATATCGATCGCATCATTATCGTAGCCTGCGGAACATCATGGCATGCGGGCCTGGTGGGCGAATATTTAATTGAAGAGTATGCCCGCGTGCCGGTTGAGGTAGAGTATGCTTCGGAGTTTAGATACCGGAACCCGATTATTACCTCTAAAGATTTGGTGATAGCTATTTCACAATCCGGCGAAACGGCCGATACCATGGCGGCTATTGAGCTGGCTAAGGAGAAAGGCGCAACCATATTTGGCATTTGTAACGTTGTTGGTGCTTCTATCCCGCGCCTTACACATGCCGGGGTTTATACCCACGCCGGCCCGGAGATAGGCGTAGCATCTACTAAGGCTTTTACTGCACAGGTTACCGTTTTAACGCTGATTGCTTTTTACATTGCGCAGCAAAGGGGCACTATTACCCAAAGCAAATTAATAGAATATCTTACCGAACTGAATGAGATACCGGATCTGGTGAGCCAGGCACTTAAAACCAATGATCAGGTTAAACTGATTGCCGAGCGGTTTAAAGATTCGCCAAACTGCCTGTTCCTGGGCAGGGGCAGCTCTTTCCCGGTTGCGCTGGAAGGTGCTTTAAAGCTTAAGGAGATCTCCTATATCCACGCTGAGGGCTATCCGGCGGCTGAAATGAAACACGGCCCTATCGCGCTGATTGATGCTGATATGCCGGTGATCTTTATCGCCACTAAAAACTCGTCGTACGAGAAGGTGGTAAGTAACATACAGGAAGTAAAGGCCCGTGGCGGCCACGTAATAGCCATTGTATCTGAAGGTGACACCGATGTAAAAGAACTGGCCGAATATGTAATTGAGATACCCCACACTGGCGAAACCTTTGTGCCACTTTTGGCTACTATCCCATTACAACTATTAGCCTATCATATAGCGGTACTGCGCGGTTGCAACGTAGATCAGCCACGTAACCTGGCAAAGTCTGTAACGGTGGAGTAATTTAGATAAGCTCTTCTGTATCTTAAAATTATATTTAAATAAAGGGGCCGATGAACTAACATCGGCCCCTTTATTTATTCCTCTATTTTATTCCTCAGATCTGATATCACAATCTAACCCATCGGCATCTGTTTCATGGTTTCCTGCAGGTCTAACTGCAGGCCTTTGGCTACAGCCATCCCCAGGCCAATATCTGCCCTGAACCAGTGGCATAGCTGGCGGTTGGTTATCAGATCTTTTTTAGGGCCTTCAATACCACTCATCGAATGTACAATGTTAGCTATCAGATCGTGCTTGGACTGCTCATCCATCAACCGGTAAAGGTTGCCAGGTTGGGTGTAGTGGTCGTTCTCGCCTTCGGCGTTGCGATCGTACCAATCGGCAGGTTGGCTGCCCAGGTCCCATGCCGGTTCCTTGTAATGCGTATCGGCCACAATATCATCAAAGCTGTTAGGGAAATAATTGGGATTAGAGCCATGATTGCCATTAACGGCCATCGCTCCATCGCGCTGATAGTTATTTACCAGGTAAGGGCAGCGATTTACCGGGATCTGCTCGTAGTTGCCGCCCAGCCGGTAACGTTGCGCATCCGGGTACGATAAAATGCGGCCCTGCAGCATTTTATCCGGAGAGAAGCCAATGCCATCTACCACATGTGCCGGTGCAAAGGCCGCCTGCTCTACGTGCGCAAAATAATTATCGGGGTTTTGGTTCAGCTCCAGTACACCAACGTCAATCAGCGGATAATCGCCATGCGGCCAAACCTTGGTTAAATCGAATGGATTGATGTGGTAGGTTTTAGCTTCGGCTTCGGGCATTATCTGCACTTTCAGGTTCCATTTAGGGAAATCGCCGGCATCGATGTGCGTCAACAGATCATGCTGTGCAAAATCAGGCGCTTTACCGCGCATCTCGCCCGCTTCGGTATCTGTAAAGTTCTTGATGCCCTGCTGGGTTTTAAAATGGAATTTTACAAAGAAACGCTCGTTGTTATTGTTGATAAAAGAAAAGGTATGGCTGCCGAAGCCGTCCATATGGCGGTAGCCGTAAGGTGTGCCCCTGTCGCTCATTAATATAGTTACCTGGTGCAAGCTTTCGGGATTCAGGCTCCAGAAGTCCCACATCATGGTGGCACTTTTACAGTTAGTATACGGGTCGCGTTTTTGCGTATGGATAAAATCGCCGAATTTTTTAGGATCCTTTACAAAAAACACCGGCGTGTTATTGCCCACCAGGTCCCAGTTGCCGTCTTCGGTATAAAACTTAAGGGCAAAGCCGCGCGGATCGCGCTCGGTATCGGCAGAGCCTTTTTCGCCGCCAACCGTGCTAAAGCGCAGGAAAGTTTTGGTTTGCTTGCCAACCTCGTTGAATATTTTAGCGCGCGTGTATTTGCTAATATCGTGTGTAACCGTAAATGTACCGTAAGCGCCTGAGCCTTTTGCGTGTACTACTCTTTCCGGGATGCGCTCGCGGTTAAAATGCGCCATTTTTTCATGCAGGATAAAGTCCTGCAGTAGTATTGGTCCGCGCGGGCCAACGGTCATGGAGTTTTCATTCTCGGCATAGGGAATGCCCGATGCTGTGGTGAGTTTCTTTTTAGGATCCATAAGTTATCTCGGTTTGTATTCAAACTTCAGCATAAAATTTGAATAGAAAAAATCAATATTTATTATCTTTGAATAGTTTATATCTATAGCATGACCATCACCCAATTGGAGTATATTATTGCCGTTGACACCTATCGCAGCTTTGTTGGCGCAGCCGAAAAGTGTTTTGTTACGCAGCCAACGCTAAGTATGCAGGTGCAGAAATTAGAAGACACTTTAGGCGTAAAATTGTTTGACCGCAGCAAACAGCCCGTTATCCCTACCGAAATTGGCAGCGAAATAATTGCCCAGGCACGCGTACTGCTGGCCGAGAGCGAAAAGATAAAAGAGATCATCAGCGACAGGCAGAAGGAGCTTTCCGGTGAGCTGAAGGTGGGCATTATCCCCACCGTTGCGCCTTATATATTGCCAAAGATAATACAGGGCTTTGTAGAGAAATACCCGCTGGTGAAACTCATTGTATGGGAGCAAACTACTGAACAGATCATCCAGCAGCTGAAAATGGGCACGCTGGATTGCGGCATCCTCTCTACCCCATTACATGAAAATACGCTGACCGAAGTACCCGTTTTTTACGAGAATTTTGTAGCTTATGTGTCTAAAAACAGCAAGCTTTTTAAAAAGAAGAACATCATCCCCGATGATATTGATATGGAAGAAATGTGGGTACTGAACGAAGGCCACTGCATGCGCGAGCAGGTGCTGAATATTTGCCAGCGCCGAAAAGCCACCAAAGGCTATCAGCATTTTGAATACAACACCGGTAGTGTAGAAACCCTGAAGCGCATGGTAGATATGAATAATGGTGCCACCATTTTACCGGAGCTTGCCCTTGCCGATATGAACGAAAAGCAATGGGACCGCGTGCGCTACTTTAAAAGCCCCGAACCTGCCCGCGAAGTAAGCATAGTAATGCACCGCAACTTTTTAAAACGCCGTATGATAGAGGCCCTGAAAGCAGAGATATTGAACTTTGTACCTAAGCGGTTAAAGACTAAGAAGAAGAAGGAAATAATGGAGATCTGATATTCAGGTTTTGCTCACGCCTGTATTATTTACTCCTCGTTAGTAACCACTTTGAGCGCTTCGCGGATTTTTTCTGCTGTTGCAGCAAGTTCTTCCTGGCTTGGGGATAGTTTTGGGCGGGAGAAATTCATATCATCTACCTTGTTCATAGGGATGAGATGGATATGTGCATGGGGCACTTCCAGCCCGATCACAGCAACGCCAACCTTTTTGCATGGGATGGCTTTTTTAACACCTATAGCTACAATTTTGGTGAAGATCTGCAGCTCGTTGTAGGTAATGTCATCCAAATCAAAAATGTAATCAACCTCTTTTTTAGGGATTACCAGCACGTGTCCTTCGGCCAGCGGGCTGATATCTAAAAAAGCTAAAAAATCGTCGGTTTCTGCAACTTTATGGGCGGGAATTTCGCCTGCAATTATTTTAGAAAAAATGGTAGACATAACGTTTGATGGGGTAGTTGATTGTTTTGATTAGCAAATGGTTTGGGTGAGCCGTTATTTATACCACTCACCCATAAGCCATTCATTATCTGCTTACTTCCAGTATCTCAAATTCTATTTTACCGGCCGGTACGGTTATCTCAATGGTTTCGCCAACCTTTTTGCCCAGCAGGCCTTTTGCAATTGGTGATGCTACCGAAATTTTGCCGGCTTTCATATCCGCTTCGGTTTCGGCGACCAGTTGGTAGCTCATAGTAGCACCGTTTTTAAGATTTTTTATTTTAACGATGGACAACGCAAGCACTTTTGACAGATCTAACTTAGATTCATCAAGCAGGCGGGCATTCGCCAGTGTCTCCTGCATCTGTGCTATCTTAGCTTCGTGCAAGCCCTGTGCTTCTTTTGCTGCATCATATTCGGCGTTTTCAGATAGATCACCCTTATCGCGCGCCTCGGCAATTTGCTTGGATATATCAGATCTGCCGGTGGTTTTTAATCGTTGTAATTCTTCCTTTAATTTTTCTAAACCTTCTTTGGTAAAGTAAGAAACATCTGCCATAGTACACTAATTAATAATATTCATTTACATTAACGGCCAAAAAAAACCGCCCTACTATTTATAGTAAAATAGAAGAGCGTAACGGCCTTAAAAACAAACAAGACTACGTCGGGCTGGCCTGCATAGTCTTGTTAAGTGTAAAACGAAGATAAGGTAATTAAGTTTTAATATCCAAATTTTTGTTTTTGGGATCACACCGTTGCGGATTGATCTACACATCTTTTAATACATTAATCCAAACCAATCTCTAATCAACCACTTACCTAATCAACTCCAATGCTGAAAGCTTGGAAGCCATTACTTCGCTTATTTTGCAGTAACTGTCAAACGTCCACCCGGCAACGTGCGGGCTCAGGATAACTTTGCCTGAGCCGCGCAATTCTTCAAACCATGCTTGCTCTGTCAGCGCGGGGAACTTTTCTACCTCCAGCACATCCAAACCTGCACCTATAATTTTATTTTGTTTAATGGCATTTAGCACGGCGCTGGTTTTAACCACTTTGCCGCGGGAAGTATTGATGAGGAAAATAGGCTTTTTAAAGTGGAACAGAAATTCATCATCTACCATGCCATTGGTTTCGCGGGTGAGGGGTACATGCAGGCTAAGCACATTGCTGTGTTTAACAATTTCTTCCATGCTTACCTCGCGTGCGTAGCGGTCGCTAAAGCCGGTTTTATATTTGTCATAAGCAATAACTTCTACCTGGAAGCCAGACAGTTTGCGGGCCAGGCTCTGCCCCATGTGGCCGTAGCCGATAATGCCTACCACTTTGCCTTTCAGCTCGTGGCCACGGTTTGCTTCGCGCTGCCAGCTGCCGGCACGGATCTGCGCATCGGCTATGTTGATGTTATTCATCAGCGAAAGCAGCAGGCCAATGGCATGCTCGCCTACCGCGTCGGAGTTACCTTCTGGGGCGTTGATGAGGGTGATGTTTTGTTTAAGGGCATAATCCTCATCAATATTATCCATACCGGCACCGGCGCGGCAGATAAAGCGCAGGTTAGGCGCCAGATCAATAACTGTTTTATCTACCTGGAACTTGGAGCGGATCACCAAACCATCATAGTTGTTCAGGATGGCGAAAGCCTCGTCGGCTTTTATGGTGGGCTGGTAATTGCAGGTATAACCCATAGCTTCGGCCTGCTCTATAAATATGGGGTGGATATCGTCAACAATAAGAATGTTGTTTTTCAATGCAATAAAATTTAAACCGCAAATTTACAATTTTGAAAAGCATTAGTTTACCGGCAGCCAACATTGCTTAAAAGATGGCTTTAACATGTGGAAAACAGGCATGCCCATAAGTATTCACCAGGTGTTCATTTTTATTTGGGTGAACACTTTTGAACACCTTGAACACTTTTGAACACTTCATTTAATTGATGTATTTACCTGTATGATAGTTATTTATATGTTTTTGACAAAATATTGCAGGTGTTCAATTTATTTAAACGGATGCTTTGTCCTGAAATGGGTTTACTTTTGAAAGTATAAATCTATTTCAGGACGATACGCATGTATCGGGTTTACACTGCCAAATAACACATCATTTAAAACTGGCACGTAAATAGTACTACTTATAACGCCGCATTTTTAATGCTGCATCAAAAAACCATGAAACTACCTTTTAAACAAACCCGTACAGATCTAAAACAATATGCCGGTAAGCTTTCGCACGATGGCTTTAAGCAGATCTTCGATCATATAGACCAGCTGAACATAAAGCGAGGTGTTGATAAAATGGGGCTGGATAAGTTTATAAACCAGTGCGCCTACCTTGCCGCTGGCTCGGGTGCTATATCCGGCACGGGCGGTATCATCACCATGGTGGTAGGGATGCCGGTAGATTTTGTGAACCTGATAACGCAGCAGTTTAGGGTTACTATGGCTATTATGTACTACAGCCGCGGCAGCTACAAAATAAGCTTCGAGGAGTTTATGCTGCTGGTAGCAGCCTCGTTTAAAATTGAGGCTGGCGTAGCCATGACCAAAACCGTAATGGAAAAGGTAGCCGAAAAACTACTGTTGGCCTTTGGCGTGCGCACCGCCGAAAGACTGATCCCCGTTGTAGGTGCCGTGATCGGCGGCACCGCAAACTACCTTTTTGTAAAGCGTATGGCTGAATTGGTTAAGAGAACACATGGTATCAGCGGGCCGGTAGAAATTAAGGTTTATTAACTTTTCTATTCATCTCGCAGTGCTTTAACCAGTGGCGTTAAAGCCGCCCTGAAGGTGATATATGCGATGGTAGCCATAGAGATAATTAACAGGATAACAACCGGGACAAAAAATTGCCACCACGTAAGCGGCGATTTAAACGCGTAGCCATCTAACCATTGCCGGATAAACAGGTATGCAACCGGCATTGCCAGCAAACCGGATACAGCCACAAGTTTAGCAGCATCCAGCGTAAGGATAGATACGATGTTGCCTGCCGAAGCCCCCAATACTTTGCGTACGCCAATCTCTTTAATGCGCCGCGCAGTTGAATAGGCTGTTAAACCGAATAAGCCCATGCAGGCAATAATGATAGCAATGGCCGAAAAGGTGAAAAACAGCCTGCCGAACTGCAGATCCTGCTGGTACTGGCGGTTGTAAAAATCATCCAGAAAAAACCAATCCAGTGACGATTCCGGGAAGTAACTGTTCCAGGTTTGTTTCAGTTCAGCTACAATCCTTTCCGGGTTATCGGTGCTGAATTTTACCGAGTAGAATTTGGTAGGGAGCCAGCCAAGCGCCGGATCCATAAACAGCACCACCGGGGTATAACCCTGTTGCAAAGACTGCTGGTGATAATTTTTTATAACGCCGATAACCAGGTTGGGGCGTTTCTCATTCGTTTCCAGCCAAACCTTTTGCCCTACCGCCGCTATGTTAGATGCAAAGCCAAACTGCTTTACGGCGGCCTCGTTTAAGATAACCCCGGTAGAATCTGAAGGCCAGCTTTTATCAAAAGCCCTGCCGGCAACTACCTGCAAATTATAGTTGCCTATAAAATCATGGTCGGCTTTAAGCATTTCATATAAATGTTCATCTGTTTTAGGCGCGCCAAACCTGCGGTTGGCCAAAAACTCGCCCACGGCCTTGCCGGGTACTGCACCCGAAACCGATACCCCTTTTACACCCGGAATGGCTTTAAGCACTTGCTTAAAACTGCTTACCTTGGCATCGTAATTTGCGGAGCTTACCGGTGCTTTTATCACCAGGGTTTGCGAAATGGCCACGCCCAATTGCTGCTTACCCATAAAAACAATTTGGCGGTATACGGCCACGGTACCGGCTATTAATATAATAGATGCCGCAAACTGCAGGCCCACCATGCCCTTTCTTAAGATAGTACCGGTTTTAGAGAAGCTGTACTTGCCCTTTAAAACCGTTGCCGGTTGCAGGCCGGATAGCAAAATAGCCGGGTACAAGCCCGAAAATAAAATACTGCCAATAAACACCAGGCCCACCTGCAGGTACAATGGCGCATTAAACAGCATACCAAACGATAAGCTATTGCCTAATAGCTGTGGTAAAACAGCCGGGGCAACCCACACCATGATAACGGCCAGCAATAACGAAATGGAAATGATAATAACCGACTCGAACAAAAACTGCAGTAGCAGATGCAGCGAATTAGCGCCGTTTACCTTGCGGATGCCAACCTCGCGGGCGCGGTCTATCGCTTTGGAGGTAGCCAGGTTAATGTAATTTACACACGCTATTAGTAAAATTACGTAGGCTATAATGTTCAGGAATTTTACCGCAACGCGGTTGCCCTTAGTTTCTATTTCGTATTGTTTGGCTGGGTTTAAATGGATCTCGGTAAAAGGCACCAGCGAAACAACCCATTTAAGGTTCTTCATAGATTCGCCGGTTTTATATCGCTCTGCAAGTGCCGGGAATTTTGCCTCCACGCTTTTGGGGCTTGCGCCGGGTTTAAGCTTTAAAAAGGTATAACTTTCGTGGATGTACCAAAAATCCCTGAAAAACTCGGGCGTGGTAAGCCAGGAGATGAGGAAGTTAAACTTCATGGTGGAGTTTTGCGGCACATCTTTAAACACACCCGTTACCATGCAGTTAACCTTGCCGCCGGATACGCTCACCTCTAAAAACTTGCCTATCGGGTCGGCTTTGCCGAAATATTTGTTAGCTGCCGATTGGGAAATGGCAATGGTGTTGGCCTCTCGCAAAATGCTTTTGCGGTCGCCTTTTATTAGCGGGTACGAAAAGAAGGAGAAGAAGTTGGTATCAGCAAAGCAAACATGTTCCTCGCGGTATTTAATATCGTTGTAACGCACCACCCTTTCGGAGCCGTTAAAGTTGATGCGCACGATGGAACCGATCTCCGGGAAGTTTGCCTTCATGGCGGTGGCGTAGCCATTGGTGCTGGTGCCCCAATCGCTGGTGAGGTTATCGCCATTATAAAAGCTGCTTTCAACCCGGTACATCTTATCCGCATCTTTAAAAGACCTGTCGAAACTTTGTTCAAAATTAACGTAGGCGCTGATTAAGATATATGCGGCTATCCCCAGGGTAAGGCCGCCAATATTTACAAGCGTATAGGTTTTGTTTTTAAAGAGGGTGCGTTTGGTAATGAGCAGGATACTTTTAAACATAGCTTCGTGAGGATATGAAAAGCCAATTTATTGTTTTTAAGTGGGATGTGGAGGTGTTAGTGCAATAAAGGCGATGACCTTTAAAAAGAAACTAATAATAAAGTAGCATTGTAATCGCCTACTTATTCGCCGTTATCTCATTAGTCAACATTACAAAATCCTCCACGCTTAGCCGCTCTGCCCTTAGGTCGAGCGTGGCATTCTCGGTCATTTTTTCTTTGTTGATGATAGAGGATAATGCGTTGCGCAGGGTTTTGCGGCGTTGGTTAAAACCGGCTTTTACTACCTGCCAAAACAGTTTTTCGTCGCAGCCTAAAGTCCCGGTTTCATTACGGGTTAGGCGGATAACAGCCGAAAGCACCTTGGGCGGCGGGTTAAATACGCCGGCCTTTACGGTAAACAGATATTCAACTTTATAATAGGCTTGCAAAAATACACTCAGGATGCCGTACTCTTTGCTGCCGGGTTTGCTGGCGCAGCGCTCGGCCACTTCTTTCTGAAACATGCCCACCACCTCAACTACCTGGCTGCGGTTATCTAATATTTTAAAAAGGATCTGGCTGGAAATATTGTACGGAAAGTTGCCGATAACGGCCATCTGCGGTTCAAAGGTGCCGGCAAAATCAAGCTCTAAAAAATCGGCGTTGATTAATTTTGTGCCCAGGGCCGGGTATTTCTTTTGCAGGAACGTGTACGATTCAGTATCGATATCGATCAAAAAAACTTCGTAATCCGGCTTTTGCAGCAAAAAATCCGACAGGATGCCCATGCCCGGGCCAACCTCCAGCACCTGCTTATACTTACCGGCAGGGCGCAGGCTTTCCACAATTTTTTGCGCTATATTTTTATCAGTAAGAAAGTGCTGCCCTAAATGTTTTTTTGCTCTTACTAATGTCATTATGCATTTTTATTTAAGCAAATTAAGGCATATTTGTGCTTTATTAAGGAATTATAAACTTAAAATCTTTTTATTTGCATTAAAGCGGAAGGCATAAAGCCCAAAGCGTAAAGCAATTATACTAACCGATTTATAACAGATCACTCAGCCAGCGAGGCAGATATCGGTGAAATCAATCATAGATCGGTGAAATCATAATATATATGAGCGATAAACCTAAAATAGGAATAAGTATTGGCGATGTTAACGGAATTGGGTTAGAAATAGTTATTAAAACCCTGGCCGATGCTAAGATATATGATTACTGCACCCCAATTGTTTATGGGCATACTAAGGTGGCATCGTTCCACCGCAGGGCCACACATGTAAGCGAACTGAATTTTAATGTAATTGGCGATGCATCACAGTCGGTACCTAAGCGTGCCAACATGATCAATTGCTGGGAAGAAGATGTACGGATAGAACCCGGCACCGTTACGGCCGATGGCGGCAAGTATGCTTACCTGTCGTTACAGCGCGCTACAGACGATCTGCTGAGCGGCGTTATAGACGGACTGGTTACTGCGCCTATCAATAAAGACAATATCCAGAACGAAGATTTTAACTTCCCCGGCCATACCGAATATTTACAGGCGAGGGATAACGCAAACGAATCGCTGATGTTTTTGGTAAGCGAAACCCTGCGCGTTGGGGTGGTTACCGGCCATATCCCGGTATCAAAAATTTCGGAAAGCATTACCACCGAAAAAATTATAGCCAAGCTGAAGCTGATGCACGCCAGCCTGCGCGATGATTTCTGGATCCGTAAACCAAAAATTGCAGTGCTGGGCCTTAACCCCCACGCCAGCGATAACGGCCTGATAGGCTCCGAAGAAAAGGAAGTGATCATCCCGGCTATTGAAGAAGCGCGTTTACACGATGTGCTTGCCTTTGGCCCCTACTCTGCCGATGGCTTTTTTGCCAACGGAACTTACCTGCAGTTTGATGCCGTACTGGCTATGTACCACGACCAGGGCCTGATCCCTTTTAAACAGATCGCCTTTGAATCGGGTGTTAATTATACCGCCGGTTTAAGCTTTGTGCGCACCTCGCCGGATCATGGCACGGCATATGATATTGCCGGTAAAAATATGGCTTCGGAAATCTCTTTCCGCGAGGCTTTATTTACCGCATTGCACGTAATTAAGCACCGCCGCGAAACGGTGGAGCTGAACGAAAACCCGCTTCTGTTTACCAAACTGAGCCGCGACAGGGATTAAAAAACGGCTTTTGGGATACTGTTTTTTAAAAATTGCCGTTTACTTAAAACATTTATCTCTAAATTTCATTTGCCTGTTTAATGAGTAATTTAATTAACCGCATTAGGTCAATTGATGCGTTTCGTGCGGTTACTATGTTCCTGATGATCTTTGTGAACGATCTCGACGGTGTGCCCGGCACGCCCGAATGGCTTAAACACGCCGGGGTTAACGATGACGCATTAGGATTAGCCGATACCATTTTTCCAGCTTTTTTGTTCATAGTGGGTCTTTCAATCCCCTATGCTTTTCAGCACCGTTTAAAGAAGGAAGATTCTAAGATCCCAATGCGCATTATTACGCGCTCCTTTGCGCTGGTATTCATCGGCTTTTTCCACGCCAATATGGAAACGTACGACGACGTAAACACCCTGCTGCCAAAACCGGTTTGGGATAGTTTGGCCACCTTTAGTTTCTTTTTTATCTTTTTAGATTACAGCAAAACCACCTCCCTTATAAAGCGCTACCTGTGCCAGGGCTTTGGGATAGTATTGCTGGTTACCATGTGCGCGCTGTATAAAAGCACGGATGCTAACCACCCCTGGCTGCACCTTACGTGGTGGGGTATACTGGGGTTAATAGGCTGGTCGTACCTGTTGTGCGCGTTTATTTACTACTACAGCAACGGCATATTATGGGTACAGGCGGCTGCCTGGCTTTTCTTTATGTTCTTTAATATCGATTACCACTTCGGGCTGCTTACCTTTTTAAACCCCATTCAAAAATACGTGTGGATCTCCGGCAACGGTGCTATGCAGGCCTTTACCATGGCGGGTATCTTTGTATCGGTGCTGTACATCAGGCTTACCGAGCACAAAGAAGTAAAAATGCTTTGGGTGGCCATGTTCCTCATTGCTATTATTTTGTTCAACCTGGGCTTCATTGTACGTTACTTTAGCGGGGGCATCTCCAAAATGCGCGATACGCCATCGTGGGTGTTGATCTGTACCGGTATCAGCTTAATTATATACGCCGTGTTTGTTTTTGTTGTAGATATGAAGGGCAAGTACAACTGGTTTAAAATTATAGAGCCGGCAGGTACCAATACGTTTACCTGCTATGTACTGCCATTTTTATTTTACCCGCTTTACCAGATGACTGATTTTGCTTACCCTGAATACCTGAACGAAGGTACCGGCGGCCTTATCCGCTGCCTGCTGTTCTCTTTTGTGATTGTGTGGCTAACGGGGTTACTGGATAAGATAAACGTAAGGCTGAAGATTTAAGGGGTGAGTGGGTTGGATTGAGTTGAGTGAGTTAGATTGAGTTTAATAAGGCACTGTTTTTATTAAGATGAATTCAATTATTAACCCGGCGATATTATATAGATCAAAGTGTTTTTGCTCACAATAACCTAATCAACCACTTAACAAATCAACTCAATCCAACCCAATTTAATCAACTCATTCAACTCATTCCAACCCACTCAACCAATCAACCATTCTCTTAATCAACCACCTCTACTAACCAAATTAAAAAAACACTTTCCAGTTTTAATGTTTTTACCTACATTTGCGGGCTAATTGTTGCTCATTGAAATCGCTAAGAACATATTCGATTCCTTTTACCGGCTTAAAGCTGGGCAAGCATCTGTTTGAGTATGATGTAAAGGATGATTTTTTTAACGAGTTTGAGTACTCACTGGTGAAAAAAGCCGATCTGCATTGCAGGGTTGAACTGGAAAAACAGGAAACCATGCTGATATTGGATTTTGACATTACGGGTACGGTAACCGCTACGTGTGATAAATGCTTATCAGAATATCAGCAGCCTGTTGGTATTCAGGAACAGCAGATAGCCCGTTTCAGCGAAACCGAAATGAGCGAAGATGATGAAATTATTACCCTCGGTAAGAACGATCATGAGATTGATATTGCCGGGTTGATATATGAATACGTTAACGTTGCCTTGCCATTTGTTGCGCTTTGCAGTAACCAGGATGGTAAACAATGTGACGAAGAAATGCTTGATAGCTTAAACAAGCTATCGGTAAATGATGAACAACCAGAGAAAATAGACCCAAGATGGGACGCTCTGAAAAAATTAAAATAACTAAAATAACAGGATCATGCCACATCCAAAAAGGAAAATTTCCAAATCAAGAAGAGATAAACGCCGTACACACGATAAAGCTCTTGCGCCAACTTTAACTACTTGCCAAACTACCGGTGCAGTACACTTGCCACACCGTGCTTACACTGTTGACGGTAACGTTTACTTCAACGGTAAAATTCTTATCGAGAAGGCAGTAGCTGTATAAGTTAATTTTCTGAAATGAAGATTGGCTTAGATATAATGGGCGGTGACTACGCCCCCAAAGCAACTGTTTTAGGGGCTATAGAAGCGCAAAAAGTGCTCTCGGCCGACCAGAAACTGGTGCTGATAGGTGATAAAGACACCGCAGTTAGTATTCTTCAGGAAAATAATTTTAGCCCGGATCATTTCGAGTTTGTACATACAACCGAAGTGATCACTATGGGCGAGCACCCTACAAAGGCCATAGTTCAAAAGCCCGATTCGAGCATTAGCGTTGGTTTTAAAATGCTGAAAGAAAATAGCATACAAGCTTTTTCTTCGGCCGGAAACACAGGCGCTATGCTGGTAGGCTCTATGTTCAGCGTAAAAACTATCCCGGGCGTTATACGCCCGGCCATGACTACTATTGTACCCAAACTTAAAGGAGGTTTGGGTATTATTTTGGATGTAGGCGCCAATGCCGACTGCAAGCCCGATGTGCTTTTGCAGTTTGGTGTGCTGGGCAGCCTGCTTGCCGAAGCTATTTATAATATCCCCACCCCTCGTGTAGCCCTGATGAACATTGGCGAAGAGGAAGAAAAGGGCAATATGCTTGCACAGGCCACCTACCCTTTAATGCGCGATACAAAGCTGTTTAACTTTGTGGGCAACATTGAAGGCCGCGACCTGTTTGAGGATAATAACGACGTAGTGGTTTGCGACGGATTTACAGGTAATGTAATCCTGAAGCTTGCCGAATCTTTTTACGTTATTACCCTTAAGAAAAGATTAAAAGACGAGTTTTTCGACCGGTTTAACTACGAGCAGTATGGGGGCAGCCCTATATTGGGTGTTAATGCCCCGGTTGTTGTAGGCCATGGCATCTCCAGCCCCGAGGCTATCAAAAACATGGTGCTTTTATCAAAAAACATGATCGAAACCAACCTGATCGAGAAAATTAAAAAGGCTTTTCAGTAAAAACATATGAGTAAGATCCATGCCGCTATTACGGCTGTTAATGGTTACGTGCCCGATTATATCCTTACTAACCAAGAACTGGAAACAATGGTTGATACCAACGATGAGTGGATAACCAGCCGTACCGGTATCAAGGAACGCAGGATACTTAAAGGCGAAGGCCTGGGCACCTCAGATATGGCCGTTCCGGCTGTTGAGGGTTTGCTAAAAAAACGCGGCATCAGTGCCGAAGAGATTGACCTGATCATATTCTGCACCACCACCCCCGATCTTCCTTTCCCTGCTACAGCTAATATACTTGCCCACAAAATAGGCGCTAAAAATGCCTGGGGGTACGATCTGCAGGCCGCTTGTTCTGGCTTTGTATTTGGCCTTACCACCGGCGCGCAGTTTATAGAAAGCGGCAAGCATAAAAAAGTACTGGTAGTTGGCGGCGACAAGATGTCATCCATAATTAACTACGAGGACCGTGCTACCTGTATCATTTTTGGCGATGGCTGCGGCTGCGCTTTGCTGGAGCCTAATACCGAAGGTTATGGTATTCTGGATTCGGTACTGAAAAGCGATGGGGCCGGCGCACAGCTTTTATTCCAAAAGGCAGGCGGCTCTGTTCACCCGGCTACCCATCAAACGGTTGATGCTAAAGAACACTACGCCTACCAGGAAGGCCAGGCGGTATTTAAATTTGCCGTAACCAACATGGCCGATGTTGCCGCCGAAGTAATGGAGCGCAACAACCTTACCGCTGATGATATTGCATGGCTGGTACCACACCAGGCCAACAAGCGCATTATTGATGCTACCGCCAACCGCTGCGGTATTACCTCTGATAAAGTTATTGTAAACATTCAGCGTTATGGCAACACTACCAACGGTACAATACCTTTGTGCTTATGGGAGTGGGAAAGCAAATTTAAAAAAGGCGATAACCTGGTACTTGCAGCTTTTGGCGGCGGTTTTACATGGGGTTCGCTGTATTTAAAATGGGCCTATAATTCTTAAGTTGTAAATTTTAAACGTGCAGTAGTGCATGTTTAAAATTAAAACATCTTAAAATTGTGTGTGTTAAATAATATATTCATTAAAAATCATTTGCACTTTTGCATACCTGCACATTTGCATAAATTATATACTTTTATCCAAAACCAATTATCTCTAACATGGATATTAAACAAATTCAGGATCTAATACGCTTTGTGTCAAAATCTGGCGTAAACGAAGTATCGATTGAACAGAAAGACTTCAAGATCACGATAAAAACCAACGAGACTGCCCCCCAGTTGATTCATGCGACTATCCCGGCACAAACAGCTGCGCCACTTCCAACAGCTGCAGCCCCTGTTCCTGTAGCACCGGCTGCCCCAGAGGTAGCAGCAGTAGAAGCTACAAACTATATCACTATAAAATCGCCTATGATAGGCACATTCTACCGTTCATCATCACCAGACAAACCTTTGTTTGTTAACGTTGGCGACGAAATTGGTAACGGCAGCGTGCTTTGCATCATCGAAGCGATGAAACTGTTTAACGAAATAGAATCTGAAGTATCAGGCCGTATTGTAAAAATACTGGTTGATAATGCTTCTCCTGTAGAATACGACCAGCCTTTGTTTTTGGTTGAACCAAAGTAATTTGAGAATTAGTTGATTTGAAAATTTGAAGATTGCTTTTTTTCAGATTAACTGCTTATACTTTGAAGATCATGGTATTTTCAAATAAACACATTTTCAAATTTTCAAATTAGAACTAATGTTTAAAAAAATATTAATAGCCAACCGTGGTGAAATTGCCTTGCGAATTATTCGCACCTGTAAGGAAATGGGCATTAAAACCGTTGCTGTTTACTCCACCGCCGATCGTGATAGCCTTCATGTGCGTTTTGCCGATGAAGCTGTATGTATTGGCCCCCCTCCAAGCCGCGACTCTTACTTAAATATCCCTAATATTATTTCTGCTGCCGAGTTAACCAATGCCGATGCTATCCATCCGGGTTATGGTTTCTTATCGGAAAATGCAAAGTTCTCTGCTATTTGTGCCGAGTACGGTATCAAATTCATTGGTGCCACTGCAGACCAGATCAATAAAATGGGCGATAAGGCTTCTGCTAAAGAAACCATGAAAAAAGCAGGTGTACCTATTGTACCCGGCTCTGAAGGTTTGCTTACCGATATTAAGCAAGGTATTGGCATAGCCAACAAAATTGGTTACCCGGTTATACTTAAAGCAACTGCCGGCGGCGGCGGCCGCGGTATGCGTATTGTTTGGAAAGACGAAGAGTTTGAGAACGCCTGGGACAGCGCACGTGCAGAATCTGGTGCAGCCTTTGGTAACGACGGCTTATACCTGGAAAAATATGTGCAGGATCCGCGCCACATTGAAATACAGGTGGTAGGCGACCAATACGGTAAAGTTTGCCATTTATCAGAGCGCGATTGCTCTATTCAGCGCCGTCACCAAAAACTGGTAGAAGAAGCGCCATCCCCTTTTATGACAGAAAAACTGCGTAAAAAAATGGGCGAGGCTGCTATTAAAGGTGCAAAAGCGGTAAAATACGAAGGTGCCGGTACAGTAGAGTTTTTGGTTGATAAAGACCGCAACTTCTACTTTATGGAAATGAACACCCGTATACAGGTAGAGCACCCGGTTACCGAAGAGGTGATCAACTTCGATTTAATTAAAGAACAAATTAAAGTTGCAGCAGGCATCCCTATCTCGGGTAAAAACTACGAGCCAACCATGTGTGCTATAGAGTGCCGCATAAACGCCGAAGACCCAGCCAACAACTTCCGCCCTTCACCGGGTAAAATAACCAACTTCCACTCACCGGGCGGGCATGGTGTGCGTATAGATACCCACGTTTACAGCGGGTATGTTATTCCACCCAATTACGATTCGATGATAGCCAAGGTGATCTGCGTGGCGCAAACCCGCGATGAAGCTTTAGCTACCATGGAGCGCGCGTTAAGCGAGTTTGTTATTGAGGGTATCAAAACAACCATCCCTTTCCATTTAAAATTACTTAAGGATCCTAATTTTAGGGCAGGTAATTTTACTACAAAGTTTATGGAGACCTTTGAGTATTAAAATTTAATAAAACTTTTTGGCTAACATAAAACGTAAATAGCATTCCCAGCGTTAGATGGGTTGATATTTAAACAAGATAATGAGCGATAATAAATTAGTAAAGGCAATAAAAGAAAAAGGCCAGACGATGGAAGCCGAAATGTCATTCTTTGACCATTTGGAGGCTTTGCGCTGGCACCTCATCCGCTCGGCTATTGCCATTGTAGTTTTTACTATCGGTGCTTTTTATTTTTACGATTTTGTGTTCGATACCATTATAATGGGCCCAAGCCGCCCCAATTTTTGGACGTACCGCATGCTTTGCAAACTGGGCGACCTGCTGCATGCCGACGGTTTCTGTATCAATAAGATCAACATCAGCCTTATTAATACCGAGATGGCCGGGCAGTTTACCCTGCAGATCAATTCGTCGCTTTTAATTGGTGTTACGCTTGGGTTCCCTTACCTCTTATATGAGATCTGGTTGTTTGTAAAACCGGCCCTGCATGAAAAAGAGCGCAAAGCCGCCAGCGGTTTTGTTTTTTATGCCACCTTCTTGTTTTTATTAGGTGTGCTGTTTGGTTACTACGTGATCACGCCAGAATCGGTTAACTTTTTATCAAGCTACACCGTAAGCTCCAGCATCCAGAATTTGTTTACAATAGATTCTTATATCTCATCTGTAGCAACACTAACCCTGGCTACAGGTATTGTTTTTCAATTGCCTATTTTGGTTTATATCCTGTCCAGTCTGGGCATTTTAACCCCGGCGTTTATGCGCAACGGAAGGCGTTATGCTATTGTGGTGATCCTTATTGTATCGGCAGTAATTACCCCAACACCCGATATGCTTACCATGGCTATTGTGAGTGTACCACTGTTTATTTTATATGAAGTTGGTATTGTGGTAGCCGGCGTAGTTGAAAAACGTAAACTGAAAAGAGCCGAAGAACTCGATCTGTAGTACTTCCTATCAAAATATTTACTTTACCCCTTGTTATTAATTTATACATTTGAATAATGAATAAAGGGTTAAAGATCGCCATAGGTGCCGATCATGCAGGTTTTGAGTACAAACAAGCCATACTGGGCATGTTTGATGATATCACATTTAAAGATTTTGGAACCGACTCGGCAGAATCTGCCGACTACCCCGATTTTGCCCACGCGGTAGCATCGGCTGTAGAAAGCGGCGAGTACAACTTTGGTATACTGCTTTGCGGCAGCGCCAACGGTGTAGCCATGACGGCTAATAAGCACCAGAACATCCGCGCTGCTATCTGCTGGAAAGAAGAAGTAGCCATCCCCGCCCGTACGCATAACGATGCCAACGTATTGTGCATCCCCGCCCGCCATGTTACTATTGACGAGGCCAAAACAATAATAGAACGTTTCCTGAAAGAAGAGTTTGAAGGCGGCCGCCATGCCAGGCGCGTTGGTAAAATAAGTTGCTAATACATTATAAATACAACATAAATTACGATAAATGAAGAAAGTATCACTATGGGTAGCTGCCCTGGCAATTGCTTCAAGTGCATGTGCACAGCAAAACACCACCGCAGTTAAATACGCCAAATTAATTACTGCCGAGGATGCTAAGAAGCACCTGAGCATACTGGCGTCTGACGAGTATGAAGGCCGCGAAACCGGTAAACCGGGTGCGGATAAAGCAGCTAAATATCTTGCCGCCGAATTAAAGAAATTAGGCTTGCAAGCCCCTGTTAACGGCAGCTATTTTTTAGATATCCCTTTAACCGAAAACGCGCTGAACATATCTACCTTCAGCATCAATGGCCAGGCATTTGTTAACGCACAGGATTTTTTCCTGAACGGCTTATTTGCTGATAAAAAAGTATCTGCTGCTGATATTGTATTTGTTGGCTTTGGTACCGCTGCTGAATTAGATGGTACAGACCTTACCGGCAAAGTAGTACTTTGGATAAACGAAGATAAACCCGAAGAAGGTAAAACGCCAAACACCAGCTATCGTATGACGGCTGCACGCCAGGCGGTTTTAAAAGCCATCCAGGCAAAAAGCCCGGCTGTAATTTTAGCAGCTAACGGCGAAATTGAAGGCATCCTTAAACGTTTCGGCAGCAGCATTAAAGGCGGCCGTATCTCTATTAAAAAAGATGCCGGCCCTAAACTGAGCACACAAGTGCCTGTATTTAACGTTAGCACAGCGGTTGCTGATGCAATATTAAAACCTGCAGGTAAAACGTATGCCGATCTTAAAACGGCTGCGGCTACTGCAAAACAAACTCAAGCTGTAAAATCTACCGCTGAGATTGCTTACGCAACCGAAACTAAAGATGTTAAAGCAGTTGATGTATTAGGTTTTATGCCGGGTTCTGATGCTAAGCTTAAAGAAGAAGTTTTAGTATTCTCTGCACACTACGATCACATTGGTTTGGTTACCGACCCTAACGCTAAAGATAAAGTTAACAACGGTGCCGATGATGATGGTTCTGGTACTACCGGTGTATTGGAAATCGCCCGTGCATTTTCACAAGCTAAAAAAGACGGTAAAGGCCCAAAACGCAGCGTATTGTTCCTGTTTAACGTTGGTGAAGAAAAAGGCCTGTTAGGTTCTGAATACTATACCGATCATCCGGTTTATCCCTTGGAAAACACCATTGCCGATTTGAACATTGATATGATCGGCCGGGTTGGTGAAGAATACATTGGCAAGCCAGATTCTGCTAACACCGTGTATTCAATAGGTTCTGCTATGCTGAGCACCGATCTGCATAAGATTTCTGAGGATGCTAATAACACCTACACCAAACTGAAATTGGATTACAAATACGATGATCCTAACGACCCGAACCGTTTCTACTACCGTTCAGATCATTACAACTTCGCTAAACACGGCGTACCAATAATATTTTACTTTAACGGTGTACACGCCGATTATCACCAGCCAGGCGACGAAGTGAGCAAGATCAACTTCCCGCTGTTGGCCAAACGTGCACAATTAGCCTACTATACCGGCTGGGAACTTGCTAACCGCGATGCCCGCCCGGTAGTTGATAAAAAGTAATAATTTTATCATACAGATATAAATAAAAGCGGCCTGCTCAACTAATTGAGCAGGCCGCTTTTATTATGTATTAGGGTTATTTGTAGAGACACAAAATTTTGTGTCTCCTTTAGGACGGTAATAAATTTGCACGATGTGATTTGCAATGCGGGAGACACAAAATATTGTGTTTCTACATTAGGAATAAATATTGTATGATGTGATTGCATCTGTAGAGACACAAAATCTTGTGTCTCCCTTAGAACGGTGATAAATTCGCATGATGTGATTTGCATGCGGGAGACACAATATTTTGTGTCTCTACAATAAAAAAGGCTCCGTATTACAGGTAAATATTATCTAAATTATCACCATTTAATAACCACTGTGTCGGGTTATTCCAGATATATTGCCTAATGTTTTGATATTCCTTTTCGTCCCTTATCACTCTATCATAAAATCCGGCCTGCCAACCAAAATCAACTTTATTAATGGTTGCATAAGTTTTAACCGATGCTTTGTATCCCCGTAAAATTGATGCTAAATTTTGACTTTGAATCCGAATTTATTGGGTTTCCAATCAATTTTGTCGGGCTTGTTAATAAATATAATACCGTGGATATGATTAGGCATAATTACATATTCATCAAGCTCAACAAAAGGAAAATGTTGAGGGATGTTTAGCCAGTTTTGAGTCGCTATAAATCCAATTTCGGTTGCTTCAATCTTTGCTCCATTTTCTGAGTCGATAATGTTGCCCAAGTATGGGAGCCTATCCTTCGTGCAAATGGTGACGTAGTACAAGCCATGTGAACCATAATCCCATGTGCCCAAACGATGGGGTGATGTGCGGTATTTGCTGTTGAATTTTTCATCCATTGCATATCAGGTTTTTATGACAAGATAGTGAATGAATGCGCGTTTTTTCAAACTGTAGAGACACAAATTTTGTGTCTCCTTTAGGACGGTAATAAATTTGCAGGGTGCGATTTACATGCAGGAGATAAGGGGATTTAACTGTAGAGACACAAAATTTTGTGTCTCCTTTAGGACGGTAATAAATTTGCAGGGTGTAATTTGCATGCAAGAGACACAAGATTTTGTGTCTCTACAATAAAAAACTTTCCTCCCTACTTCACGCTCTTTTTCAGCACAATAAAATAGCCAACAATAAAAACCACCACAGATATAGCCACGGCTACATAAACGTCTTGTGTGAATATATCTATTACCAGGTTTTGTGCGGGGCCTTTCTTATTCTTGATCATGCTGCTTAAGGCTTCCATCGGATGTGCATATGGGAAAAGATAGGCGTACTCCCAGGCTTTTGATGCCGCGGTTACACCAACAATGGTTAGCACAAAGCCAATACCCATCGGTTTTAAAAAATCGCTCCATAACAAACTCATTAAAAACTGGATAGACAGGATGCCTAATGACGACAGGAACAATTTAAAATAGATTTGGGTAAGTTGCCACTCCAGGTGATAGGTATTAAACTTAAGCTCGGGTTTTAAAACACTCAGCAAGTTACCAAAGCCAATGGTGAAAAGCACAAACAGCGCCAGGCATAAAAATATCAGGAACACCGCGTAAGCAAACTTAGCCCCGTAAACCGACCAGCGCGAAATAGGCAGGCTGAACAGGCTTTTCCAGGTATCGGCCTTGTGCTCTATGTTGTTTACGGAGTAGGCTATAAATATGGTGTAGATAGGTAATAACAGCGACCCCATTATCCCCAAACTTACCAGCGCAAATTGCAGCCACAGCATCATGGGCGGCATGGTAATAAATTTTTCGCTTTTAAAGTAAAAGATACTTAACGCCAGCAAGCTGATGATGAGGGGCAATATAATGGCACCCCAGAAACCGGGCGTTTTGCGGCTCTTGTAAAATTCAGACCGGAATGATAATAAAAATCCTTTCATCGTGATCAGGCGGTTTGGGTTATGGACAGGAATAGATTTTCCAGGTCTTTATGCTGTTTGGTAATGGCGAAAACCGTAATACCGTTTTGGTTAAGCAGGGCGTTTATTTCGCCCATTTGCTTTTTAGAGGTAAACGGAATTGTAAGGTTTTCGTGGTTAATATCGGTAACTGTATAATTATTACGCTTTAACAGGTTAGCGGCATCAACCGTATTATCGGTTTCTACATATACCTGCGGCTGGCTTATTGCTTCCAGGTCCTTCACACTCCCCTGGAATAACAGCGTACCGTGGTTAATAATGCCCACGTGGGTAGCCATGCGCTCTATCTCGGCCAAAAGGTGGCTGCTGATAAAAACGGTTTTGCCGTGGTCTTTAACCAAACGCATCAGCAACTCGCGGATCTCGATGATGCCGTTAGGGTCCAACCCGTTGGTAGGCTCATCCAGTATCAGCAATTTAGGGTCGCCAAGTAAGGCAATGGCAATGCCCAGGCGTTGTTTCATACCTAATGAGTACTGGCCGGCTTTTTTATTGGCTGCCGCGGTTAGTTTAACCAGGGCAAGCATTTCATCAACGCGGGCATCGGTTACGCCAAGTAGCATGGCGCGGTTCAGCAGGTTCTCTTTACCGCTCATGTGGGCGTAAATAGCTGGCTGCTCTATCAGCGAGCCAATTTGCGATAGGATGTTGATGCGGTTAGCTTGCAGCTCCTGCTCAAAAATAAAAATGCTGCCCGGGTCTGTTTTTAACAGATTAAGCAGCATTTTAATGGTGGTGGTTTTACCGGCACCGTTTGGGCCTAAAAATCCGTATATGCTTCCCTCCGGCACTTGCAGGGATAATGATTTAACAACCTGCTGGCTGCCAAAGCTGTATGATAGGCCTTCGGTACGAATTACCATACGTTCTCTTTAGCTACAGATGCAACAGTTTTTACTAAACCTACGCCTTTAAAGAACAGCGATTTGGCTTCAGTTGCTGATGCATGTGCTGCAGCAAATTGTTCTGTTTTTTGTTCAAACTGGTAACTAACCCCCATTACAATGGCAAATAATACTGGTGCCAGTAATAAAATGAAGGGATTTGAATTTGAAACTAACTTTTTCATTTTGTTGTGATTGTTTTGATGATACAAAGGAATACTAAATACCCCACCCGCTAAAAACATTTAGACCAACAGGCTGCAATTGTAGATGAACTGCCCTTTTAGTGATTAAACCCTGTTCATCGATTTTTAAAGGCAGTTGGTCGAAAAAGTATAAGGCTAAATGTAATTCACAGCGGTATTTACTATCAAAGTACTACATTAGGTGCTGTAACAGGTATATATAATTGATGAAAAGAGGGTGGCAAATATTCTGGCATGTGTTTTTTTGGCTGAGCATGATCTCGTTCTTCGTAGTTATTGCCTACAGCGAAGGCAAAATTGGCCTGCCCCGGCTCATGGTAATATTTGGCGTTTATGGTGTTATTAACATCGGCCTGTTTTATCTTAATTACCTGGTGCTTATTCCGCGCTTTCTTGATAAAAAGAGATATAAGATCTACGGCGCACTTATCCTAAGCGCTATAGTAATTTTTGGCTTTTTAAAATATGGCGTAGCCCTCGGTTTTAAAGATTATGTGCTGGTGCAGATGAAGGGGCATGTAACAACGCTTTGGGAATATTTTGTACGTACTATTTTCAGCAGCGTTATTTTCCTGTTCCTGAGCACGGTGCTGAAATTTACGATAGACTGGTTCCTGAATGAACGCGTACAGCGCGACCTGGAGAACCAGCGCCTCACAGCAGAACTGTCGTTCCTTAAATCGCAGATCAACCCGCATTTTTTGTTCAACTCCTTAAATAGCATCTATTCGCTGGCCTATCAAAAATCTGATACTACGCCTGAGGCTATCCTGAAACTCTCCGAAATTATGCGTTACATGCTGTACGAGTGTAACGATAACAAGGTGGAGCTTACCAAAGAGCTGCAATACCTGCAGAATTATATCGACCTGCAGAAGATCCGGTTCGGTAATAAGGCCTTCATCAATTTTGAGGTGAACGGCGAGGTTACCAACCAGCACATTGTACCCCTGCTGCTGATTTCCTTTATAGAGAACGCCTTTAAGCATGGCGTGGCTAACGACCCTATAGCGCCTATTGTATTAAAGATAAACCTTACCGATGATCATCTGTACTTTTTTATCCAGAATAAAAAGCACAGCCACAACCGCGATGCATCAGGCGGTATAGGCCTCATCAACGTAAGGCGCCGTTTGGATCTTTTGTACCCCAATAAATATAATTTAGAAATTCGCGATGAAGCGGATACCTACACTGTTCAATTATCATTAGTTTTATAGCCATGATCAGATGCCTTGTTGTTGATGATGAGCCTTTGGCCCTGCACATACTGGAAGATTATATCTCCAAGATCCCGTTCCTGCAACTGGTTAAAGCCACAACCAACCCCATTGAAGCCTTAACCCTGGTACAGGATGGCGGCATCGATCTCGTTTTTCTGGATGTGCAAATGCCCGAGCTTACCGGCATCCAGTTCCTTAAGATCTCCAATGGTAAAGCAAAGGTTATCCTGTGTACCGCCTACCCGCAATATGCACTGGAAGGCTACGAATTGGATGTGATAGATTACCTGCTGAAACCCATCGCGTTCGACCGCTTTTTTAAATCGGTACAAAAAGCGCAAACGGTAATATTGCCTCCTGTAAAACCCACCGCACCTGCAGAGCCCGCCAAGCAGGACGATTTTATGAGCGATTTTATTTTTGTAAAAACCGAGCATAAAATTCAAAAGGTTTACCTGCACGATATTTTGTTTATAGAAGGGTTGAAAGATTACGTATCCATCTTCACCCCTGCCGAGCGCATTATTACCCTGCAGGGCATGAAAAAGATGGAAGACGCCCTGCCCGAAAGGCATTTTATGCGCGTGCATAAATCATACATCGTATCTATCAACAAGATAGATAGCATCGAACGCAGCCGTATCTTCATCGGTGATAAGATAATCCCGGTTGGTGATACCTACCGCGAAGAGTTCTTTAGGATCGTAGACGGGAAAAATATTTAAGAGCGGCTCCCCAACAACGCATTTACCGGTTAAAATAGGCTTTGTTTGTAACAATGCAATCGTATAGGCCGTAGTATTATCTAAACTGTTAAATTGCAGCCGATATACTATATAAATGAAAACTTCCCTCACCTTATCCTTGCTGTTTATGGTTTCGGGCGCTATGGCGCAAAAGCTGGAAACCCTAACGGTAGAGAAAATTATGCGCGACCCTAAATGGATGGGCGTATCTCCCTCAAATATCCGCTGGAGCGACGACAGCAAAAAAATATACTTTAACTGGAACCCTAACAGTACCGAACGCGACGAATTGTTCAGCATTACTGCAAGTAACCTTAAACCACAAAAGGTAAGCCTGGACGAGCAGCGCGACATGACGCCCGAAAACGGCCGCTGGAACAAGAAACACACGCTTAAAATATTTGAGCGAAACGGCGATATTTACCTGCTGAACGTGCGTAACGGTAAAATTGCGCAGCTTACCAACACAACCGACAGGGAGCTTTACCCCACTTTTACCGGCGACGAAAGCGGCATTATTTATACAAATGCTGCTAATAACCTGTATAAAATAAACCTGGCGCAGGGCGGTTTAACACAGCTTACCAATTTTGTAAAAGCGGCAAGCGGCAGTAAAAAGAACAACGATAACCAGCAGGAGAAATGGCTTAAAAAACAGCAGCTGGAATTTTTTGATATTATAAAAGAAGAAGATAAAGACCGTAAGCTGGATTCTGTTGAACGCAGGCAGATGCAGCCATCAAAACTAAAAGAGATTGCTTTTGGTGATAAGAGGATAGGCTCTGTACAGTTGAGTCCGGATGGCAGGTACGTTACTTACAGGTTGGTGCAGGCTGCCGAGGGTGCCAGGAACGGCATTGTGCCTAACTATGTAACCGCATCGGGCTTTACCGAGGATATCCCTAACCGTACCAAGGTTGGTGCGCCGCAATCTACATCTGTTAGTTATATTTTTGATACAAAACGCGATAGTATCTACGCCATTTCTACCAAAGAGATCCCAGGGATAAAAGACCTGCCCGATTATTTAAAAGATTATCCTAAAAAACTGGAAGAACGCAAAAAGCTGGATGCCGACCGCAAGGTTGATGTTAGTGCGCCCATCTGGAGTGAAGATGGCAAATACGCCATAGTGGTGGTAGAATCGCAGGATAATAAAGACCGCTGGATAATGAAACTGAACGCTGCAACCGGCAAACTCACCCTGTTGGATCGGCAGCGCGACGAGGCCTGGATAGGCGGCCCCGGTACCGGTGGTTTTTTTGCTAACGGTAGTTTAGGCTGGGCAGATGCTACGCATTTTTATTACCAGAGCGAAGCCAGTGGCTACTCGCACCTGTACATGGCAGATGTAGTAACCGGCGAAAAGAAACAACTTACCTCCGGCAAGTGGGAGGTGCAAACCTTGCGTTTATCAAACGATAAGAAAAGCTTTTACTTTACCGCCAATATAGATCACCCGGGGATTACACATTTTTACCGCATCCCGGTTACGGGCGGTGCACCGGTAAAATTAACCGGTATGAAGGGCGGTAACGAGGTAGAACTTTCACCCGATGAAAAATGGCTGGCTATCCGTTACTCCTACGCTAATAAGCCATGGGAGCTTTACATCCAGCCAAATAAACCAGGTGCAAAGGCAACAAAGGTAACCACTTCCACCAGCGCAGAGTTTAACTCCTATGCCTGGAAAGAACCGGAGGTAGTGAGCTTTAAGAACCGCTATGGCGCGAATATTTACGCCCGTGTTTACCAGCCTAAAAACCCCGACCCGGCAAGGCCTGCCGTAGTATTTGTGCATGGCGCGGGCTACCTGCAAAACGTACATTACTGGTGGAGCAGCTACTTCCGCGAGTATATGTTTAACAATATGCTGGTTGATAATGGCTACACCGTTATTGATATTGATTACACCGCCAGCTCGGGCTACGGCCGCGATATCCGTACAGGCATCTATCGCCACATGGGCGGCCGCGACTTAACCGACCAGGTAGACGGCGTAAAAATGCTGGTAGAAAAATATGGCGTAAATCCTAAACACGTGGGCTTGTACGGCGGTTCGTACGGTGGCTTTATCACATTGATGGCCCTGTTTACCCAGCCGGATGTTTTTGCATCGGGCGGCGCAATCCGTTCCGTTACCGATTGGGCGCATTATAACCATGGCTACACCTCCAATATTTTAAACGAACCTTTTGATGATGAGCTTGCTTACAAAAAAAGCTCGCCAATTTATTTTGCCGACGGTTTAAAAGGCAAACTGCTGATGCTGCATGGCATGGTAGATCAAAACGTAAACTACCAGGATATTATCCGCCTGAGCCAAAAATTAATAGAGTTGCACAAAGAGAACTGGGAGCTGGCATCGTACCCCGTAGAAGACCACGGCTTTGTACAACCCAGCAGCTGGACGGATGAATACAAGCGCATTTATAAACTGTTCGAAGAAACGCTGAAGGGAAAATAAGTTGGCTTATTGATGCTTCGTTATAACTGCCGCTTTGTAACCAACGCGTTAATTATAGTTTTTGCACCGGGGTGTTTTCCCGAATCCAACCATGCTCCGTTAGGAGCGACCGCTTTGTAGCCAAAAATATTTGTATTGTTTTGCGCCGTAGGTGCTACCCTCAATAAATTCACTATAGGGTAGCACCTACGGCGCAACCTGTTTATTGGCCTTTTATGTATAAAGCGGTAGCGCCGATGGCGCAATTAATGCATCATTATTAATTATAGATCCATAACAACATGTGTTTGCTTTGCTTGCGGATGAGGGTATCAATTGCCTTCATGTTTTTGTTTGAGATAGCGGGGCAGCCCCAGCCTTCGGGTGTGCCGTTGGGGTAAACCTCGGCATCGGTAACCTGATCCCACGAGTGGAAAACGATCTGCCTTGCCATAGCATTGCTATTGGTAGCTTCCAGCCCGGCCATTTGGTAGTTTACATGAATCCCCCAGGAACTGTGGCCACGTTTGCCAATAAGATATTTACCCAGCGCGGTGCAATGGCTGCCATCAGCATTGCTAAACGCAGGTTTATCTTTACTCCACACGCCCGACCACGGGCTGTTGCCGCAGCCATGGCTCACCAACCCCGAGATCAGAATAGTATCACGTTTAAAATCCCAAACCATAAACCGCCTAACGCCGCTTGGTAAGCTCATATCCGTTAAAATGCAGTACCGCGTGTTGTAACCCCGCTGTTTAGCAAAAAGCAATGCTTGTTTGGCCTTTACACGGCTGCGCTGTATATCAATCTGCGGCGTTACTGCGTTGGCATTACACACCAGGCATATAAAAAGGAAAGTAAGGATTGAAAGGATACGCTTCACAATGGCGGTTAAGTTAGGTGCAGTTTGATGTGCTAACGGCAATTTAAAAATATTTATTTTACGCGGATAACTATAACTTGTAATGTTATAGCTGAAGGGCTTTTCTTAAAATTTTAAAGTAGTTTAGCGTTAGTGATTGCAGCGGATACCGGCCCGTGACTAAGGCCTGTGCAGTATGAGCGGAAAGCCCGGGCCGAAGGCAACGCCCTAAAAACGATGATAACAAATAAAAGTTTAACCCGAATTAAAAAGTGTGCGTATCTGCTGGTTATCCTGGCTTTCGGCTGTACAACTAAGCCGCAGCCAGATGCCAGCATTAGTATTGCTTTAACTACTAATAAACAGGCGCTAATATTTAAGGGGCTGGATGCCGCTATTATGAACGAGATAGCGCGCGATTCTGCCGGCAGTGGCTGGCAAAGCCTGGTGCCGGTTTACCGTATGCCTGCCGATACGGATATGAAAACCTTTCAGCCGGTACAGCCTGGGAAGTACCTGGTGCAGGATAGTGTAGTGGTTTTTACGCCTGATACGCCCTTTGTAAAAGGGCAAACCTATTTTGTGCGCTGGTACCGGTATAACCGGCAGGCCGATGCCAACAGTTATATAAAAGGCAGCAGGCAATTGGGCCAAACACAGTTTACCGATTTGATTTTTAAGCAATAAGCATTTGGAATAAAAAATATTTCGTACATTTGTATCCGAATTAAAAAAGAGGGGGCGATTGTCCCCTCTTTTATTTTATCAATCAAATTATCTTCATTTAGAAACACCGCGGATAATGAATATTGAAAAGAGAGTAACAGAGCTGGTAGAAGAGAAAATTGCCGATATGCCAAACTTGTTTTTGGTGGATGTTAAAATGCATTCTAACGGTAAGCTGATTGTATTGGTAGATGGCGATAATGGTATAGGGATAGCTGATTGCGTGGCAATTAGCAGGCATGTAGGTTTCCATTTGGAAGAAGAGAACGTGATAGAAGAGGCCTATAACTTAGAGGTATCTTCGCCGGGGATTGATACACCGCTTGTTTTAAAGAGGCAGTACACCAAAAACATTGGCCGCACATTGGGCATTAAATTGGCCGACGGTACCAAACGCGAAGGTAAATTACTAAGCGCTGCCGACGATACGATTACGATAGAAGAAACAATAAAAGAAAAAGGGAAAAAGGCTGAAACTGTTGAAAGCACCATCCCTACAGATAAAATAACAGAAACAAAAGTTTTAATATCATTCAAATAAGAAAATGAGCAATATTAATTTAATTGATTCTTTTCAGGAATTTAAAGATTTCAAGAACATTGACCGCCCTACCATGATGAGCGTTCTGGAAGACGTTTTCAGAAGCATGATCAGGAAAAAATACGGTACGGACGAAAATTGCGACGTGATCGTAAACACCGACAATGGTGACTTGGAGATCTGGCGCACACGTGTAGTTGTTGAGGATGGTTTTAGCGAAGATGATGACCTGGAGGTTGAACTGTTAGAAGCGAAAGCTTTTGATGCCGACCTTGAAATTGGCGATGAGCAGATTGAGCAGATCACGTTAGAAAGCTTTGGCCGCCGTGCTATTTTAGCTGCACGCCAAACGCTGGTATCAAAAATTTTAGAACTGGAGAAAGACGAGATCTTTAAAAAATACAAAGACCGCGTAGGCGAAATTGTTACCGGCGAAGTTTATCAGGTTTGGAAAAAAGAAACTTTGGTACTGGATGATGAAGGCAACGAGCTTTTATTACCAAAAACAGAGCAGATCCCGGCAGATTACTTTAAGAAAGGTGATAGCGTAAGAGCCATCATCAGCAAGGTAGATATGCTGAACAGCAACCCTAAGATCATTATATCGCGTACAGCGCCTGAGTTTTTACAGCGTTTGTTCGAGTTGGAAGTTCCGGAGATCTTTGATGGTTTAATTACCATTAAAAAGATCGTTCGCGAGCCGGGCGAAAGAGCAAAGGTTGCGGTAGAATCTTACGATGACCGTATCGATCCGGTTGGTGCCTGCGTAGGTATGAAAGGTTCACGTATTCATGGTATCGTTCGCGAGTTGAAGAACGAGAACATAGATGTAATTAACTACACAAATAACATACAATTGTACATACAGCGTGCCCTGTCGCCTGCCAAGATCACTTCGATTAAGTTAGACGATGAGAAAAAAACCGCTGCAGTTTACTTAAAACCCGATCAGGTATCGTTAGCGATAGGCAGAGGCGGCCATAATATTAAATTGGCAGGTAAATTGACAGGTTACGAAATTGATGTTTACCGTGAGGCTGATGAGCATGATGAGGATGTGGATATCGAAGAGTTCTCAGATGAGATTGATAGCTGGATACTGGATGAATTTAAACGTATTGGGTTAGATACCGCAAAATCGGTACTGGCACTTTCTGTTGGCGAATTGGTAAAACGTACCGATTTAGAAGAAGAAACAGTAAAAGAAGTTTTATCAATTCTGCAAGCTGAGTTCGAATAAACAGAATAAGCAAAATTAAAATCGTATTTTTGCGATAATTAGCAGAGAAAAATTAATAAATGTCAGAAGACAAATCTATAAAATTAATAAAGGCAGTAAAAGAACTGAACATTGGTATGGGTACCCTTGTCGATTTCTTAGCTACTAAAGGCTACAAGGTAGAGAAACACCCTATGGCCAAGCTGGATAACGACATGTACACTACCCTGTTGAAGGAGTTTGCTGTTGACAAAATTATTAAGGAAGAGGCCAAGCAGATAAGCATTGGTAAAATAAGGAAGGAAGAGGCGCCTTTGGCGGCTACGGATAAACCTGTTGAAACCCGCCGTTCGAGAGATTTTGAGAACGAGGAGATCCTTATTAAAAACGCGGGCAACTTTAGTTCGGCACCGGCTGAGAAGCCAAAACCGGCCGAGCCGGCACAGCCGAAAACTGAAGAACGCAGCAACGATGGTTTGCCGGGTGTAAAAGTTGTGGGTAAAATAGACCTTAACAACCTTAACGCCAGGCCGCAGCCGGTTGAAAAACCAGCTGAGCCAAAAGCACCGGAGCCTGTTAAACCAGTTGAGCCTGCCCCGGTTGCAGAAGCACCGGCAGCACCTGCCCCAGCCGCGGTTGAAAAACCAGAGCCGGTAAAAGAGGTTGCGCCTGAACCGGCCCCCGCTCCTGTTGTTGCTAAAGCAGAAGAGCCTAAAGCCGAGCCTGTGAAGGCAGAAGTTGTGCCCGAAGCGCCTAAAGCAGAAGCACCAAAGGTGGAAACACCTGTTGCCATTACGCCGCCAGTAGTTACTGCACCAACCCCGGCACCCGCCCCGGTTGAACCTGCAGCACCTGCACCGGTAGCAGAAGAAGGCGACGAGGTGATCCGTGCGAATGCCGAGCGCCTTACAGGGCCAAAAATTATTGGTAAGATACAGTTGCCGGTTACTCCGCCTAAACGTGGTGGTGGCCCGGTTGCTTCATCATCAAATGCTGCGGGTAACGCGGCAGATCATAAACGCAAGCGTAAACGTAAAGATGCCCAGGGTGGCGGCGGCCAGCAAGGCGGCGGCGGTAACAATACCGGCCAGCAAGCCCCACCATCAGGCACTATAAATCCTAACCGTCCCGATTTCAGGAACAGGCCTGCAGGCCCTCCGGGAGGCGGCGGTGGTAACCGTCCGGACTTTAGAGGAGGAGGTAGAAATGCACCGTCAAGTACCGGTCCTAAGGAAGAACCAACAGAAAAAGATATCCAGGATCAGATAAAGGCTACACTTGCACGCTTAAGCGGCGCGGGTAAGTCGGGCAAGTTTGCACAGCGTGCTAAATTCCGTCGTCAAAAACGTGATGATGTAGCTGCAACTGCCGAAGAACTGGCAATGGAGCAGGATGCGCAATCAAGGGTATTAAAAGTTACCGAGTTTGTTACGGCAAACGAATTGGCTTTGATGATGGATGTTTCTGTAACACAGATCATATCTACCTGTATGAGTTTGGGTATGTTCGTATCCATCAACCAGCGTTTGGATGCCGAAACCTTAAGCATTGTTGCTGATGAGTTTGGCTACCAGGTTGAGTTTGTAAAACCACAGGATGAAGAAGCCAACTTAGATACACCGGATGATCCGGCTGATTTGATTCCGCGTGCACCTATCGTAACCATAATGGGTCACGTCGATCACGGTAAAACATCATTGTTGGATTTTATCCGTAAAACAAACGTAATAGGCGGCGAAGCGGGGGGTATTACCCAGCACATTGGTGCCTACGAAGTTACTTTGCCTGAAGATAAAGGAAAAATTACCTTCCTGGATACACCGGGCCACGAGGCGTTTACCGCCATGCGTGCAAGGGGTGCACAGGTAACAGATATTGTTATCATCGTAATTGCTGCTGATGACAGCGTGATGCCGCAAACCCGCGAGGCTATAAACCACGCACAGGCTGCAGGCGCACCAATCATCTTTGCATTCAACAAAATAGACAGGCCGGGCGCTAACGCGGATAAAATTCGCGAGCAGTTATCAGCCATGAACATCTTGGTGGAAGAATGGGGTGGTAAATACCAAACCCAGGAGATCTCTGCTAAAACCGGTTTAAATGTTGAGCTGTTGTTAGAGAAAGTATTGCTGGAAGCTGAATTGCTTGAGCTGAAAGCTAACCCTAACAAACGTGCCGTAGGTACAGTAATTGAAGCTGCTTTGGATAAAGGCCGCGGTATTGTTACTACTATATTAGTACAAGCCGGCCGCTTAAAAGTGGGCGACCCTATATTAGCCGGTTGCTACAGCGGGCGTGTTAAAGCATTAACTAACGAACGCGGCCAGCGTGTAGATTCTGCAGGGCCATCAACACCGGTACAGGTATTGGGTATGCAGGGTGCACCAACAGCGGGCGATAAGTTCAACGCGCTGGAAAGCGAAGTTGAAGCACGTGAAATTGCCAACAAACGTTTACAATTACAACGCGAGCAGGGCTTACGTACACAAAAACACATTACACTTGATGAAATTGGCCGCCGTTTGGCAGTTGGTAACTTTAAGGAACTTAACATTATTGTTAAGGGTGACGTGGATGGTTCTATCGAAGCGTTGTCAGATTCATTATTGAAACTGTCTACCGAGCAGATCCAGGTGAACATTATCTCCAAAGCGGTTGGTCAGATCTCTGAGAGTGATGTACTCCTTGCTTCGGCATCAGATGCGATCATCATCGGTTTCCAGGTACGTCCTTCGGGAAGTGCGCGTAAACTGGCCGAGGCTGAGCAGATAGATATCAGGCTGTACTCTATCATCTACGATGCGATCAACGAGATCAAAGCGGCGATGGAAGGTATGCTTGCTCCAACCTTTGAAGAGAAAATTGTTGCGAACGTTGAAATTCGTGATGTATTTAAGATTAGCAAGGTAGGTACTATTGCAGGCTGTATGGTGCTGGATGGTAAGATCAACCGTAATAGCAAGATCCGTATCATTCGCGATGGTGTAGTTATACACACAGGCGAACTTGCTTCACTGAAACGCTTTAAAGATGACGTGAAAGAGGTTGCTACCGGTTACGAGTGCGGTTTAAACATCAACAACTACAACAACATTGAAGTTGGCGATATAGTAGAAGCATACGAAAACGTAGAAGTGAAGCGTAAGCTTACCTAATACTTTTAATTGAAATAGTAAAGAGCTGCCACATAAAGGCAGCTCTTTTTGTTTATAGGTATTCCTAAATGGATCACCTGTAAAAACAAGGAAAGCCCACGGTTGTGCCGCGGGCCTTCTTGTTAAATCCTGGATATTATAATTATTCGCCACTTGTGTTCAGGTATTCAAACGCTGCTTCTGATGCGGAGAAGAATCCCTTATGGAAATCGGCTGTGCCACCAACGCGGATCTCGTAGGTGTTGTTTTCTAAACCGTTAACCAGGTCGGTAGCAACCTGTGATGGCGGGATCCCGTTCTCGCCGCCAATTTCTTTATAAAAGTCGGTGTTAACCAATGGCGGCATCAGTTCAAACACTTTAACATTACTTGTTTTTGCCAAAACAGCGCGCAAAGTTTGGGTGTATGCACGAAGAGCAGCTTTACTTGCCGAGTAAGTTGCAATACCTATACTTGGTGCATAAGCCACAATAGAAGTTACATTTACAATGGCAGCTTCGGGCTGTGCTTTTAACACCGGCAATAGTTTGTCTGTTAAGCGGATCACCGCGGTGTAGTTGGTCAGGATCTCGGCGCTGGCTTTTGTGTAAACATCCTCATCGGTAGCCAGATCTTACAAAAATGCCTGGCCGGCGTTATTCACCAGTATATCTAATGTTGGGTAGGTTGCAGTAAGGTAGCTCACCAATTTATCTGTCTCCTCTTTTCTGGTTTCATCAAAAGAAAAAGTATCTACGTTGGTTAGTTGGGCGGTAGCCTCTTTTAACCTGTTGGCATTGCGGCCGGTGATAATTACTTTGTTGCCTTGTGCGCTAAGTAAATTAGCGGCTTCGAAACCAATGCCAGAGCCTCCGCCGGTTATCAGTATTGTTTTATTTGTTCATTGTGTTTAAATTTATTGTTATTGCTGTGTTTGTTTTATGATGCAATGGCAAGACACAAAATATACCAATTGGTATATTTTGTGTCAAAAAATTTAATTTTTAGCGAGCGGCTAACTATCGTATCATTTAGATTTTTTTCCTGCTGTTTTCTTTTCTGCTTTCTCTTTAGCATCTTGTATATTATAGGCCAGTTTTGCCCTTACCATCTTTTCTATCAAAGGTGTAGGGATAGGTTTATCCGGCGTAAACTGTACCGTTGACTGGGCAATTTTAAAATCTTTCAGCTCATCCTTAAACATCTCTAGTAAGCTGCCATGCATTATAAAAAAGCTGCAATGGTTTTTAAAAGCCGCAAAGCCTACCAGCGCGCCATGCAGTTTAAACGCCGGAATCTGGTAGGTGATCACCTCATCTGCTTCGGGTACAATGCCCTTAATGATCTCGCGCAGGTTTTGCAATGCCGCTCTGTAACCGCCGGGCACCAGCGCCAGATAACTATCTATATTTACAACGGGGATGTCAGTCTTCTTCATGGTTTATCCGTTGTTAGAAGCGGCCTCTAATCCGGCTACTTCTATCTTAACCATCTTCATCATGGCCTGCATTACGCGTTGCGATTTTGCCGGGTCGGGGTCGCCAAGTAAACGGCCCAGCGCATCAGGGATGATTTGCCAGGATACACCGAACTTATCAGTTATCCAGCCGCACTGCAGTGGGTTGCCTTCTTCGGCAAGCTTGTTCCACAGTTCGTCAACCTCTGCCTGGTCCTTGCATTTTACAAAGAAGGAAACCGCAGGGCTTATCTGGTAATGCGGGCCGCCATCCAGTATCATAAATTCTACATCTTCCAGTTCAAAAGTGGCGGTAAAAACCTTACCTTTTTGGCCGGGGCGCTCATCGGGAAAGTTGCGTACATCCTTTATCCTGGAGTTTTTAAAAACAGAGGTGTAATAGTTAATGGCTTCTTCTACCCGGCCATCAAACCACAAAAACGGACTGATCTTTTGCATAGCTTTATAATTGGTGTTTTACTTAATCAAATATACTGCCGCAACACAACACCCGCAGGGGGCTAATGCGACTATTTAACAGGCAAAAACCGACATGCCCGGCCGGTTCCGCTAATCTTATTTAAATATAAATCAATTAATGCACATGCGGTTATCAACGGCCCCCAAATGTTTAAAAGCTCTTTTCTGTCAGTATTTAGTAAATAGCTTTGTTTAACTATCGTTGGCAATAAATAGGTGTATTATGAGCGCTATTTATGCTAATTTTATGAACTATGAAAACCTCTCCGGCGATATTAATAAAACCGGCAGGAGCAGGATACAACAACTACCCTGCAGCATTTAAAACAAGCTGTGGCTCTTATATAGTATAAGAAATGAAAGACGTAAAATTAGAAGAACTTAAAGCCATCCCGGTTTTGAATATCGTGCCCGATAACCAGCTGCAATGGCTGATAGATACCGGCGAAGTAACTTGTTTTGAAGAAGGCGAACGCGTATTTGAGGTTGGCGACCCGGTAAACAAAACCACCATTATACTGGAGGGTCGCATCAGGATCTGTGCCTTGCAGGGCGGCAAACTGCGCGAGATAGCCGTTATTAGGGAGCAGGGCATTACCGGTTACCTGCCTTTCTCCAGGGCTAATAAAACCCCGGGCTTTGGCGAGTGCGTTAAAAAAACAAGGTTACTCATTATCCCAAGTGAGAAAGTAAAAGAAGCCACGGCCCTGCATTACGAGCTAACCGAAGCGCTGGTGCATATCATGACAAGCCGCATTCGGGATTTTACTTCGCTGCAGCAACAGAACGAAAAAATGTTTGCGCTGGGTAAACTCTCGGCCGGTTTGGCGCATGAACTGAACAACCCGGCGGCGGCTATCAGTCGCGGGGCATCAGCTATCAGGAGCCAGATTCAAAAACTGCCGCCGTTGTTTAAAGAGATCGTAAGCCTCCGCATCACCCCCGAAAAGGTAGATAGCATCAATGCTTTATTGGTAAGTAAGATACAACAAACCGACCGCCCCGTGCTCAGCATGATGGATAAGGCCGACTGCGAGGATGAGTTAACCGACTGGATGATGGATCACAACATCAAACAGTTGGACATGTCTGAAAACCTGGTGGATTTTGGTTTCCATGCCGATGACCTGGAACATATTAACAGCTGCTCGCCGGAACCTTACCTGCATGTGGTGCTTGCCTGGATAAACAATTACCTGGCTGCCGAGAAATTGGCGCAGGATATCAAGGAATCATCGCACCGGATTTCGGAGCTGGTACAATCGGTGAAAACATTTACCCATATGGATAAGGACAGTGATAAGCAGCAGCTGGATATCCACAGCGGGATTCGTAACACGCTTACCATGCTCGATTATAAGTTTAAGAAAGGTAACATCAAGGTAACCGAAGATTTTGACTTGAACCTGCCGCAGGTAAAGGCTATGGCCGGTGCGCTTAACCAGGTTTGGACAAACGTTATTGATAATGCCCTGGATGCCATGGAACCCAACGGTGGCGGCACACTGGAAATAAAAACCTTGCAAGACAGGCAATTTGTACAGGTATCCATCAAAGACAGCGGCCCCGGCATCCCGCCCGAGATCCAGTCGCAGATCTTCGACCCGTTTTTTACTACCAAGGATATGGGCAAGGGCACCGGTTTAGGGCTTGATGTGGTAACCCGCATAATTCGCCAGCATAATGGTACTGTAAAGGTAAATTCTACACCGGGCAGCACCGAGTTTGTTATTTGTTTCCCTATTTCTGATGATTAATTAGTTTTAATTTAACCCCCGAAAAAAAACGACATGAACCAACCTATCATATTTGTTATTGATGATGACCTGCAGGTACTGCGGGCGATTACGCGCGATTTGAAAGCGCAATACAGACAGGATTACCGCATACTGAACACCACATCGGTTAAAGAGGCTTTAGACAGCTTGCTGGAACTAAAAAACAAGGGCGAAGTGGTGGCCATGTTTGTATCAGACCAGCGCATGCCCGAAATGGAAGGTGTGGATTTCCTGTGCAAGGCGCTTAGCTATTTCCCTAATGCCAAACGCGTACTGCTTACCGCATACGCCGATACTGATGCCGCCATAAAAGCTATCAACGATGTTAAGCTGGATTATTACCTCACCAAACCCTGGGACCCACCGGAGGAAAAGCTGTACCCGGTACTAACCGATATGCTGGAAGACTGGCAGGGCAACTACCGCCCCGACTTTAAAGGTATTAAAGTAATAGGCTACCAGTTCTCGCCAAAATCGCACGATATTAAGGAGTTTCTCTCCGGAAATCTGGTGCCTTATTTATGGCTGGATGCCAATTCCGACGAGGCTAAAAGCTTAACACAACTCAATAAAATAGAAGCTAAGGACCTGCCCGCTATTATTTTTGACGATGGCACCTTGCTGCGTACCCCGGCAGTAATAGATATTGCTGCACACATTGGCCTTAACCCATCTGTAAAGAATGAATTGTATGATGTGGTGATTATAGGCGCAGGCCCTGCAGGTTTGGCGGCTTCGGTTTACGGTTCATCGGAGGGTTTGAAAACCTTGTTGATAGAGCGTAAAGCGCCCGGGGGGCAGGCTGGTACAAGTTCGCGCATTGAGAACTATCTTGGTTTCCCGGCGGGGTTAAGTGGAGCGGATTTGACCAGGAGGGCTATAACGCAGTCTACCCGGTTTGGTACGGATTTTCTGTCGCCGCAATCGGTTAAAGAGATCAAGTTAAAGGATAACTATAAAACTATTGTGCTGGATGATGGTACAGAGGTGGTAACCAAATCTGTAGTGATAACCACCGGGGTTGATTACCGCCAACTAACCACACCCGGTATAGAAAAATTCACCGGGGCGGGCATTTACTACGGCGCCGCCATGACGGAGGCTGCATCCTGCAAAGATGCTAACGTATATATTGTAGGCGGCGGCAACTCAGCCGGGCAGGCGGCTATGTACTTGTCTAAATTTGCAAGGAATGTGTATATCCTGATCCGCAAGGAAAGTTTGGCGGCTACCATGTCGTCATACCTGATAGATCAGCTGAACGGCGTAAGTAATATCAGCCTGCTGCCTTGCAGCGAGATTACCGAGGCCCAGGGCGAAACACGCTTGCAGAAGTTAATTATTCAAAACCTGGATAACGGCGAAAGCAAAACCGTTGATGCGGATGCCTTATACATCTTTATCGGTGCGAAGCCGTTTACCGAATGGCTGGGCAAAAACGTTATCAAAAACGATAAGGGCTTTGTAGAAACCGGCCGCGACCTGAACAATTGCCAGGATTTTGACAAGATGTGGAAATCCGGCCGCGACCCATACCTGCTGGAAACCAGCATCCCCGGCATATTTGCCGCCGGTGATGTACGCGCCGGTGCCATGAACCGTGTAGCATCCGCCGTAGGCGAAGGCTCTATGGCGATTAGCTTTGTACATAAGTATTTGAATGAGATATAGATTGTAGCAATCACAATCTTATTTTTAGGCTCTTGGAATTATTCCAAGGGCCTTTCTTTAATTATTGTCTTGTGCTTTAATGAGCGTTAGTCTGCTCTTGCTGCCGCAGAAGCCCATTACTTTTGATGCATCAAAAGTAACAATACTAAGCGCAGCGATCTCATGAACGAAGTGAATAAATGCTTTTTTTAATTAGGCTTCTTTGGGCACGATGCCTTTGCCCTGCAGATCGGCCAGAACCACGGGCTGGGAAAGTTTGCCCTTTGCTTCGCACGCGCTTGCCCACGCTTCTGCAAAATATCCCTATGCCCTTGCAGCCGCACAATGCCACCATTGTTCTGCCCGCTCTCATCCGAAGCTGAACTGCGAATAAGGAAAGCATTCAGTTGAATTATTGACACAGGAAAGGAAATACTATCAATTCAATAATTCGTTTAATTCGAGTTCATACATTTTACCTGATTCAGTCTCCGAATTAATAAACCCTTACAATTGCGAGAAGGAAGTACGAAGCAATCTCGTCGCCATTGCATGATCGCTGTGCATGTTTACTGCCTATATAAAGACATAGCCTACAGCCCATCATCGCTTTTTCCCTACGCTTGCGCTTAGTAATGACACTGGGGGCTTGCAGAGTCATCTTATATATTCTCCACCAACGCCTTTAAAAATTTATCCGCTACCTCAATATGCGGGATATGGCCGCAATTATCAAATTCTATCAGCTTACAGCCGGGGATCTTTTTAGCCGTTTCTGGTCCTAATATTTTGTACTGGCCGTGTTTGGCTTTCTCCTCATCGCTTAGCAAACCTTTGCCTACTATTGTTTTATCTTCCTTGCCGGTGAACAGCACGGTAGGTACTTTTATAAGCCCGAACTCGTAACATACCGGCTGCTCGTAGATCATCTCGAAAGTAAGGGCAGCCACCATAGCGTATCGTGGGAAATCGGCGCTTTTGCTTACGCCTGAGCCTATTTTAACCAGGTAATCGTACTCCGGCTTCCATTTTACAAAATAAGAGTTCTCGTAGTATTTCTTTACGCTTTCGTAGGTGGTCTTCAGTTCGGTTTTATAATCGTCGGCAGCACTGTTGTAGGGCACAAAGGTGCGGTAATCTTCCAGCCCGATAGGATCTTCCAGTAGTAGCTTCTGAACACTTTCGGGGTACATTAACGTAAACCTTGTTGCCAGCATGCCACCCATAGAATGGCCCAGCAGCGTTACGCTTTGAATGCCCAGCGTATCCAGCAGTTGCTTGTTAAACCTTGCCAGCGCATGAAAGCTGTAATGGATAAAGGGCTTGGACGATTTGCCGAACCCGATCTGATCGGGGACGATAACGCGGTAGCCTTTTGCCGAGAGCGCCTTGATCACGTTGACCCAGTAATACCCGCCAAAGTTTTTACCGTGAAATAGCATCACTGTTTTGCCATTGGCATTAGCTGCGGGCTTAATATCCATATAAGCCATGCGGATATCCTGGTTCTCTGCCTTAAGCGGCAAAAAACTAACCGGGTATGGATATTTAACATTTTCCAGCGTGATGGATAACGTATCCTGCGCCCGGGCAGTGAAGGTGATGACGATAAATAATAAGGCTGCTAATATTTTCCTCTGCATGTTTAAAATACAGTTTACGCAGGTAAAGGTTTGATGTAATAAATGGCAATGGGTTTCAAGCCCACCCCTATAAACCGATTTAGAATAAAATAGGCCTGCTAAATTTATCTCCTTAACTTTGCCCCTCTAATTACTCCCCATGGACGAACTAATTGTAAAAGACAGCAACGGCAACCAACTGCACGATGGCGACAGCGTAACCCTTACCAAAAGCCTCAAGGTTAAAGGCGGCAACGTAACGCTTAAACAAGGCACGCTGGTAAAAAAGATCCGCCTTACGGATAATGAGGATGAAGTTGATTGTAAGGTAGACGGTATGAGTATTGTGCTGCGCACCGAGTTTCTAAAGAAAAGATAGGCCTTTTTAGTCTTTGCCGGCTATTATTAAATAATAGTATAGTGCTGTATGTTAACTTAATCTGTCAAATAAATGATATTTTGTTACCATTTATTTTGTACCTTTAAATTATGCCGTCAACAGAAAATAGGAAACTGATAATTCCAATGATGATTTTCATTGGGATGGTTGCTGTGGGCGTTAACACCATTAACCGTGCTATTGCCTCGCACCAAACCTGGCGTTTAATTATTGCGGTAATCCCTACTATTATGTTCAGCGCGGCTACTATCCTGGTGATTATGAAATATAAATACCACGATAAAGAGCAGGAAGAAGAAACTTCCGACCATACCTGCGATCAGTAGTTTATCCGCTGTTTATAACTCCTTACGCATTACGTAATCATTCATCCAGTACGGCCCTATCGGGATATCTTCCTCATAGATCACCTGAAACCCCATTTTTTCGTAGAAGCTCTTGGCGTTGTTGTAACGGTTCACGTTAAGGTCTAAGGTGGTTTTGCCGGCTTCGGTCACTTTATCTGCAACTGCGTTGATCAAGATCTTACCATAACCTTTTCCTTGCGTTGCGGGCAGGCAATAAAGTTTGTGCAGCTTATAAATTTCCGGATCTTCCTCCCGTGGCGAATAGGCAGCAAAGGCCACAGGCTGCTCCTCCTCTGTTAACAAGAGGAATGTTTGCACTTTACTTTCCAGTTGCCCGGCAATTTTATCTTTAGCGTAAATAGTGCCCAGCATATACTCTACCTGCTCTTTACCCAACAGGGGTTCGTAGGTAGGCCACCAGGTTTGTTCAGCAATGGCTAAAATGCTGTCAACATCAGCTGCTGTAGCTTCTTTGATCAGGTACATAGTAATCCTTTAGTGGTTCTCCTCGTTATCAACCCCGGTAAAGGCCGGCGTGCTTTGCCCAACACCAAAGTACTCTTCCAGTTCAGACAGGGTTGACGAACCGGTGGCGATATCCTTAATAATTACACCCTTTTCCATCAGCAGGATGCGCTCGCACACATCGGTAACGTGGTTTAAATCGTGGCTGGATACAATGGTAGTTACACCGTGGTTTTTATTCTGGTCCTTCAGGATATTTTTTAAACGGAACTGTGTGCTGGGGTCAATATTGGCAAAGGGCTCGTCCAGCATCAGCAGGTCGGGCTTTTGCAGCAGGCAGGCTCCTACGCCAACTTTACACTGGTTACCTTTAGATAAGTCGCGGATGTATTTACCTTTTTTCAGGATCTCGCCGTTAAAAAAATCTGTAAGGGTAGTCAGGTACTCATCCACCTGTGGTTTACTTTGCTGGTGCAGGCCGCCAATAAAGTAGAGGTACTCTTCGGGGGTAAGGTAATCTATCAGGAAACCTTCATCCAGGTAAGATGCCGTGTAGTTTTTCCAGTCTTCGCCACCGGCAACTTTATTGCCGTTAGAAAGTACCTCGCCGCTTTCGGGGCGGATAAGATCCAGTATCATGCGGAACAACGTGGTTTTACCTGCACCGTTATTACCTACCAGACCAATACTTTCGCCCTTTTTTATTTCGAGCTGCGGCACGTTTACAACGGTAACACCGGCGTAAACCTTTTTTAAATTTTTTATCTCGATCATGATCTTATTTATTTCTGAAGCCTTCGGCTATTTTATATCGTTTGGTGTAAAAGTCTGCTTCTAGTTTTTTTATCCAGAAGCTGCGTATGGCAATACATATTACTGCAACAACGGCCAGCGTGGCAAAACCTGCATCGGGCATTTTAAGCAATTTAAAGGGCAGGTAAACCAGGTAAGGCAGCAATATCAGCGGCAGGGATAACAGCATTTGTGTTGCACCAACCCCTTCCCAGTTAAAGGATGCACCTTTAGAAAGGTCGATACGTTTAAAGTTGCGGTTAGCAAAAAATAATACGATAGGAATGTTAATACCCAGGTTCCACAGGTACATAATAAAGTGGATCACCACCACCTTCCAGCCAAAGTAAACATATGGAATGGTTAATAAAAAGGCCACGGTAGAGACCAGCGTAAACAGCAGGAACTTAGCCTTTAAAAAGTCGGTAAAGTTTATTTTAGTTACTAATAGCCCGTCAAAATGCGAGGCCTGCCAGCTGTACATAAACTGCCCGTAGCTGATGATGAAGATGCCCGTCATAAACATGCCCACAAACACTTTAATGCTTTCGCCGTAAATGGCCTGTGTATAAAATATCAAACCATAAAACATAAAGAACAGCCCCATTATAAGTGCCGAGCGCGACCGCTTATTGCGCAGGATAAGTTTGATCTCATTAGCGGCCAGATCGCCCACGCTGCCGTAGCGGCTAAGAAAGGGAATCTCTGTACTGCTTTTATACGCCGAAGCCTTGCGCGAACCCAATTCTTCCAGGTAAAGGTTACCCTTAAGGTAAATAAAGTTTAAATAGTACATGCCCACACCAAGCAGAACAGGCAACAGCGCCAGGTAAGGTTTTACCAGTAAATTGCCAAAGAACAGGTACGACCATCCCCTTAACGAATACAAATGCCATGCAAAATCGCCGGCAACCATTAGGGTTAATACAGCACCAGCTATTAAAAAGATCCAGCCGTTTAAATTGGCTTTGCGTTTAATATATAAGGCGAGGTAGTTATTAAAGATAGATAGTGCAATAACAGATACAATAAACGCCAGCGCGGCCACTATCCCCGAGGCGGGTAAGATCACCTTCAGGATAAACGGCGTAAATAAAATGATAGGCCACAGGTTAAAAAAGGAGAATAAAGCCGTTAAAGCCAGGTAGCCTACTACGCTATTGCGCTTTACCGGTAAATGCAAATAAGGCTGCACTTTTAGGGTGGGCAATTCCTGCAGCTGCAGGCGCATCAGCAGATCGAACAAAAAATAAACCAGGATAATGCCGCAGAAGATGATAGTGGTATCGTCCTTAGGGAACATTTTATCCAGGATCCAGTCTAAAGCTACCCCCAAAATAACTACGTACGACAGCAGAAGCAGGATAAGGATGCCCATGATCACCTTTACAGCGATACTTTTCCCGGTGTTTTTAGATCGCCAGAAGGCTTTCAGTTCATGATCAAAAAAGGTAAATATCATTCGATACAAGAGTTTACGGAAGATAGCTCTTTACGGCATTACAATCAAGTATAAATTAAATATTAGCCTGTGGGTTAATATTTATACCTGTCGCCCCAAAGTTTTTTCAGCTTCTCTTTCGACTCATTCTCGCGTGCATTGTTACCGGGTTTGTAAATTTTAGTACCCCTGATGGCTTCGGGTAAAAAATCCAGATCGGCAAAGTTGCCTTCGTAACTATGGGCATACTTGTAGTTTTTGCCGTAGCCGATGTTCTTCATCAGCTTGGTGGGCGCGTTGCGCAGGTGCAGCGGCACAGGTAAATCGCCGGTTTGTTTTACCAATGCTATAGCTGCGCCTATAGCCGTTGTGGCCGAATTGCTTTTAGGCGAGGTAGCCAGGTAAATTACCGTTTGCGACAGGATCAGCTGCGACTCGGGCATGCCTATCACCTGTACGGCGTTAAAACAGCTTTGGGCCAGCAGCAGCGCATTGGGGTTGGCGTTGCCAATATCTTCAGATGCCAGTATCAGCATGCGGCGGGCAATGAAAAGCGGGTCCTCACCCCCAACAATCATGCGGGCCAGCCAGTAAACGGCGCCATTAGGATCGCTCCCGCGCATAGATTTTATGAATGCCGAGATGATATCGTAGTGCTGCTCGCCGGTTTTATCGTACAGCGCCATATTCTGCTGCACATGGTCGAGCACCACCTCATTGGTCAACACTATTTTTTTACTGTCGAACGCGTTTACCAGCAGCTCAAATATATTCAGCAGCTTACGTGCATCGCCACCGCTGAGGCGAAGCAGGGCCTCGTGTTCTTTTATAACAATGTTCTTTTGCTTAAGAACCACGTCTTCCTTTTGGGCTTTATCCAGCAGGTCTAAAAGGTCCTGTTCGGCTAAATGCTGCAAAATATATACCTGGCAGCGCGAAAGTAGTGCGGAGATAACCTCAAAGGAAGGGTTTTCTGTAGTGGCGCCAATCAGTGTAACTATACCCCGCTCAACCGCACCCAGTAGCGAATCCTGCTGCGATTTAGAGAAACGGTGGATCTCATCAATAAATAAGATAGGCAATATCTCGCCCTGTTCTTTCAGGATAGATGCTTTTTCTATCACCTCGCGCACATCCTTCACTCCCGAATTAATGGCGCTTAACGAAAAGAACGGGCGGTATAACGATTGCGAAATAATATAAGCCAGCGTAGTTTTACCTACACCCGGCGGCCCCCAAAACAGCATAGAGGGCAGCGTGCCGCTTTCTATTGCTTTGCGCAGTACAGCCCCGGGCCCAACAAGGTGTTTCTGCCCCACATAATCATCAAGTGATTTGGGGCGCATACGTTCGGCTAATGGCGGCAGGTTATTCATAAAATATAAAATTCAGCGGGTAATGATATTATTAAACTATTCCCAAGGTGTTTTTAGCAGAGATAAACAATTACAACCCCGGCTTTTTAGAAACGCCAATAACATCAACATCCTGAAGCGTTAAGGACTTTACCATGTCTTTAACTTTTTCCTTGTATCTTCTAAAATGCAATGTCTGTATATGCGCATTATATGCAGCCGAATCGGCATATATCTCGAATATAGTAATATGCGACCGGTCTTTTTTATCCGACACGGCGTAATAGCTTAATACGCCTGGTTCTACCGCAATAGCAGTAGTCATTTGTTCCTTTAGCGCCGCATTGTAGTTATCCACTTGTGCAGAATCTATATGGATTTCGGCTATTCTATATATTCTATGATCCTGCGCCATGCTGTTTTTGCTTGTAATCAATATGGTTAATACAACGCCTATGGCGTATAGTATTTTGTGTTTCATAACGTAAAATTCAGCAATACTTATTTTAAATCCTAATATTTTTAGTATCGCGGCATTGATATAAACACGCAACCTATAGGTTTTGTTATAAAAAAGAAGCCCCGCTTACATGGTGTAAACAGGGCTTTATAAATTGAGTGTATAGTTGGTTAAAATGGCAGGTCGTCGGCATCATTACGCTGCGCGTCGATATCAATACCGGCTTTTATGCCGTTACGTTGTGTATTGTCATTATTTTCAAAGTCTGTTTTGCGGCCAAGCATGGTAAAGTTTTCGGCAACTACCTCGGTAGTGTATTTTTTAATGCCTTCTTTATCTTCAAAAGAACGGGTGCGTAATTTTCCTTCTATATAAACAAGTTTACCTTTTTGTAAAAATTTAGCGGCAACATCGGCAAGTCCGCGCCACATCACAATGTTGTGCCATTCGGTTTGCTCTACTTTGCGGCCATCTTTATTAAACGTTTCAGATGTAGCTAATGGAAAGCTTGCAACAGCTACGCCCCCTTCCAAATGCCTTACTTCAGGGTCCTTTCCCAAATGACCAACAAGTATTACTTTATTAATTCCAGACATGCCATAAATTAACGGAGAATTATTTAGAAATTAAAAAATTTTTTTATAAATATAAAAATAGTCTTCGGCATAGCTAAATTCTGCAGATTTTGCGGGTTGGTATAAAACCAATTTTTTTGCAAACTGACTGATTTTGCATCCAAAATAATAAATCTAATGAACAAATGCTGGTGCGTAAGCACATGTTTAATAACAGCCAATTTATCCTTTATAACAGGGTTTTTACCAAAATAAGCCTCGGCCTGGGGTAACCTTAATACGTCTTCCGGCTCGGTAAGCTCATCGGTTTCTATTAAAGGCAAATCGTACATATTAGCCCATATATCACTTTCATCGCGTTTGTTCATTAACAACTCACCATCCTTTATTATTAACACGTAGTTAAAAAATCTTCTGCGGATTTTTACCGTTTTAAGTTTTACCGGCAAATAAGCAGTAGCATTTGTTTTAAATGCCACGCAACCTATGCGCACCGGGCAAATACCGCATGCCGGGTTTTTAGGTTTGCAAAGCATGGCGCCAAACTCCATCATGGCCTGGTTATGCAATGCGGGCTGGGCCCTGTTGAGCACTTCATCTGCCAAAGCCTGGAACATTTTTTTGCCTTTTGGCGAATTAATAGGTTCATCAATACCAAAATACCTGGCCAAAACCCGGTAAACGTTTCCATCTACTACAGCCCTTGCCTCGTTGGCCGAAAAGGAGGAGATGGCGGCGGCCGTGTATTCGCCTATCCCCTTTAGTTTAATAAGCTGATCATACGCCACCGGGAACACACCATTATATTGCTGTTGCACCAATTGCGCAGTTTTGAGCATGTTTCTACCGCGGGAATAATAGCCCAGGCCCTGCCATAGTTTTAAGATCTCATCCTCCGGCGCTGCTGCAAAGTGGCTTACGGTTGGGTACTTCTCTGCAAAACGGTAAAAATAGGGCATACCCTGCTCTACCCGCGTTTGCTGCAATATAATTTCTGATAGCCATATAATATAAGCATCGGTAGTGTTGCGCCATGGCAAATCGCGCTTATTATTGTTGTACCAACCTGTCAATTTTGCCGAAAAATTCATCCGCAACAAAAATACATTATCCATCTCAGTATCATAATTTAAGCCAATAATTGGTGTTTTGGCCCCCCGCTAAAAAAAATGCGTTAATTATTTTAAACTTTAATTTTAAAGCGATACTTTTGCAACCCCAAAACAGTTAAGTATTTATACATTTAAATAAAAGAAAACAGGATATGACCAAGGCAGAAATTATAGCTGAAATCTCTTCTAAAACAGGTATCGAGAAAGTTGATGTGCAGGAAACTGTTGAAGCATTTTTCAAAGTAGTGAAAAGCTCAATGGTAGGCGGCGAAAATGTTTACGTAAGAGGTTTTGGAAGTTTTGTAGTTAAGAAAAGAGCAAAAAAGACCGCACGTAACATTTCAAAAAACACTGCCATTATTATCCCCGAGCATTTTGTACCAAGCTTTAAACCGGCTAAAACTTTTGTTGAGAAAGTACGTACAGGTAACAAAACTGCAAAAGCAAGCAAATAATCAGTATGAACAAAAAACAGATAGCCGTTTGCGTAATAGTAGTTGCTACTATGGGCTATTTGTATACATTGCCTGTTAAAGGTTTAACAAAACCTAAAGAGGCAGGCGAGAATACAGCAGCCGCAGCGCAGGCAGCAAAACCAGCCGCTAATATTAATTTAGCAACGGTATCGGCAATGGCAGTGCCGGCATTAGATGCCCCCGTTGCACAGCAGGTAACCGCACTGGAGAATAAGCTTAAAACCGCCGCAATAGCCGAGCAGCCGGTAATACAAAGGCAGCTGGCCCAGATATGGGATACTGCCGTACAACCTGCCCCATCGGCATTTTACTACCAGGCAATTGCCCAAAGAAACAACGAGTTTGCTGATTGGGTAAACGCAGGTAACCGTTTTAATGAGGCCTTTAAAGCATCGCAGGATGCGGGCGCGCAAATGGTGTTTACCACTAACGCGGTTGAGGCTTTTACTAAAGCTGCTAAATTAAAGCCGGCCGATCTGGAAGCGAAGACAGGTTTAGGTGTTGCCATTGTAAATGGTGGCGGCGCCCCAATGCAGGGTATTACGTTATTGCTTGAAGTAGTTAAGCAAGACCCTAATAACCATGCGGCAAACCTTAACCTGGGTATGTTTGCCATGAAAAGCGGGCAGTATGATAAAGCAGTTATCAGGTTTAAAAACATGATAGCGCAAAAAGAAGAGGTTGAACCCTACTTCTACCTGGCAGAAAGCTATAAACAGCTGGGCCAAAAAACAGAAGCGATTGCAGCTTATGAAAAATGCAAGCAACTAATGGGCGACCCTGTTGCAGGGCAGCGCATAGATGAGTATATAAAGGAATTAAAAAAGTAACCACAATTTAAAAATTATTATCATGCCAAGCGGTAAAAAACGTAAGAGACATAAAATGGCCACCCATAAACGCAAAAAGCGTTTGAGAAAAAACAGACATAAGAAAAAATAAGCCGCTTTAACCAGCAGCTTACCTTAGCCCCGCTATGGCGGGGCTATTTATGTATTTATTTTTTCCACTTAATAATAGGCGGTGCAATAATGTGCCGTTTTAAGAAATGGAGTAGCAATTGATAAAAGAATTAATTATCGATTCATCCCCGAATGGGGCTACTATTGCTTTATTACAGGACAAACAACTTGTAGAACTCCATAAAGAGCAAATCACTAACAATTATACTGTTGGCGATATTTACCTGGGCCGTATCAAAAAGATAATGCCCAGCTTAAATGCTGCTTTTGTGGATGTTGGTTACGAGAAGGATGCGTTTTTGCATTATCTTGATTTGGGGCCGCAGGTACAAAGCCTGCTTAAGCTTACCAAACAGGTACGTAGCGGAGGATACCAATCTAAGCTTTTAGATAACTTTAAGCCTGAAGCTGATATAAACAAAGGGGGCAAGATCTCTGATGTTTTAGCAAAAGGTGGGTTGGTACCGGTGCAAATTGCAAAAGAACCTATTTCTACCAAGGGGCCTCGGTTAAGTTCCGACTTGTCTATAGCAGGGCGGTATGTGGTGCTTGTGCCTTTTTCTGAGGTAATATCTATCTCAAAAAAGATAAAAAGTAACACCGAGCGTAATCGCTTGCGTAAAGTAGTAGAAAGCATTAAGCCCGTACATTTTGGGGTGATCATTCGCACCGTATCTGAGGGTAAGGGTGTGGAAGAGTTACAAAAAGACCTGCTGGATCTAATATCCAAGTGGGAAACTTTTGTTACAAAACTACACGGAACCGAACCATCTAAAAAGGTTTTAGGCGAAATTGGGCGTACATCAACTATCCTGCGGGATATTCTGAACCCCGATTTTCAGCATATCTATACCAATGACCAGGGCATGTATGATGAGATCCGGTCTTATATACATGAGATATCGCCCGAGATGGAAGGCATTGTTCGCCTGCATAAGCATAAGGAGCCGCTGTTTGAGCATCATGGGATCGAAAAACAGATTAAAGGAGCCTTTGGTAAAACCGTTAACCTTGCCGGTGGCGCTTACCTGGTAATTGAGCATACCGAAGCTCTACACGTTATTGACGTGAACAGCGGTAACCGCACTGCCAGTAAAGAGAACCAGGAAGAGAACGCCTACCAGGTAAATAAGGAAGCCGCACGTGAAATTGCCCGCCAGCTGCGCCTGCGCGATATGGGTGGTATAGTGGTTGTTGATTTTATTGACATGCACAAGCCAACCAACCGCAAGGAACTGTTCGACTTTTTAAAGGCCGAGATGGCGCACGACCGTGCAAAGCACACTATTTTGCCGCCAAGCAAATTTGGGCTGGTACAAATTACCCGCCAGCGCGTAAGGCCCGAAATGAACATTGTAACTACCGAAATATGCCCTGCATGTAACGGTACCGGCACTATAAGGCCAACCATTTTGCTTTTAGATGATATTGAGAACAATTTCAATTACATACTGGAAGAGCAGAATGAGAAAAACATTACGCTTTGTGTACACCCTTACATTGAAGCTTACATTAAAAAAGGTTTATTTAACCGCCAGATGAAATGGTACTTTAAATACAACCAATGGATAAAGGTTAAAAGTAACCCATCCTACCAGATCACCGAGTTCCGTTTTTTCTCCGGAAAAGACGAAGAAATAAAGCTGTAGCAATGCAGATTGAAAAATTAAAGAGCAGATGTTTTAATTAGCATCTGCTCTTTTATATTAGGCTATGGGTTATACTAAGCTTAGATCATCACTAATATATGTAGTTACCAAAGCAAGGGAAGCCGGTTTGCCAGAGCCGGATATGCAGGTAGCAACCGAATACATTGAGTATAAAGAGTACGGCCTTGCCTTGGAGCATATAGCAACCCAGCTCTATGAGTTTTCACTCCCCATCAGCATTGAAGTATTTAAAGATATAAATAAGTGCGCCGAACTGATGCAGATGCCGGAAGATAAGTTTTATTTTCTTAAAGAGATAGTAAGGTAGTGCAGATGCCAAGCGTTTGTGTAAGATATCTTGCTGTTAAGTAAGTCTACCCATTCGTTTAAGTTCGAAACTACATATCAAAACCCGCCGCCTGTTCCGAAGGAGGTTTTAAAGATCAAATTTCTGCCACCAGAAGAGATTAGTGTGTGATGAATAATTGCTAATTTTATTGGCAAAATATCTGCATATTTGTGCATCTCAAATTTGCACATTTAAATATGGCTAAATCCAAAATTGCTTACTTCTGCCAAAGCTGTGGCTACGAATCGCCTAAATGGCTGGGTAAATGCCCAAGCTGCCAGCAATGGAATACTTTTGTTGAGGAGGTTTTAGAGAAAGCCAGCGCCTCGGTACCTACCTGGAAAGCCAGCCCGGCTTCATCGGTACGTGCTAATAAACCTGTGCAGGTTGCTGATATTACTTTTAAAGAAGAACACCGCCTGCTTACACCCGATAAAGAATTTAACCGCGTATTGGGAGGCGGTATTGTTGCAGGTTCGCTGGTGCTGATAGGCGGCGAACCGGGCATAGGTAAATCTACCCTGATGCTGCAGCTGGCGCTAAACATGCCGGGTATAAAAGTGCTCTACGTATCCGGCGAAGAAAGCGACCACCAGATTAAAATGCGGGCGGAGCGATTAGGCTCAGTTGGCAATGAGCAACCAGCAGTTGGCAGGGGAAATAAATTCGAAATTGAAAATCCGAAATCCGAAATCGGAAGAACGTGTTACATCCTCACCGAAACCTCAACCCAAAATATATTTAAACAGATAGAAGAGCTGCAGCCCGACCTGGTGGTGATAGATTCTATCCAAACGCTGCATTCTGCTCATGTGGAATCTACCCCGGGGAGTGTATCGCAGGTGCGCGAGTGTACGGCAGAGTTACTTCGTTTTGCCAAGGAAACCTCTACCCCGGTGTTCCTGATAGGGCATATCACCAAAGATGGTATGATTGCCGGCCCAAAGATTTTGGAGCACATGGTAGATACTGTTTTGCAGTTTGAGGGCGACAGGCACCATGTGTACCGCATTCTGCGGACCATTAAAAACCGTTTCGGTTCGTCATCAGAACTGGGTATTTATGAAATGCTGGGCGAGGGATTGCGCGAGGTATCCAACCCATCGGAAATTTTGTTATCGCAGCGCGATGAGCCTTTAAGTGGTATTACCATATCGGCCACATTAGAGGGCATGCGGCCTATGCTGATAGAAACCCAAGCGTTGGTAAGCCCATCGCCATACGGCACGCCACAGCGCACCGCAACCGGCTTTGATACCAAACGTATGAGTATGCTGCTGGCCGTGCTGGAGAAACGCTGCGGTTTCCGTTTAGGCGCTAAGGATGTATTCCTGAATATTACCGGCGGCATCCGCGTGGAAGACCCGGCAATAGACCTGGGATTGGCCGCCGCTATTATTTCCTCTCACGAGGATATTCCCATTCCGGCTAAAACTTGTTTTGCCGGAGAGATCGGTTTATCGGGCGAGATCCGGGCTGTTAACCGCGTGGAGCAGCGCATTGCCGAAGCGCAGAAGCTGGGCTTTGAGCAGATCTTTATCTCCAAATACAACATGCCATCCGGTGCAAAAGATAAGAACAGGTTAGATCTCTCGCGCTACACCATAGATGTAAAAGTGGTAGGGCGGATTGAAGAAGTGTTTGGGCTGCTGTTTGGGTAAATCTGTCGTAAGCCTAAGAGATCCTCACCGTCAAGAGGGTAATATCATCAATGGGCTTGCCTTTAATTACTGTATTGATGTGTTCCATCATGGCTTCGTTAAAATCATCGGGCGATAGGTGGCCGTTTTTGATCACAAATTCCAGCAGCCTTTCTTCGCCCCAGTTTTTGTAATTCTGAAGCTCGTGGTCCATCAATCCGTCGGTATAATTAAAAAAGAGGCTGTCGGGGTCAATATCTATTTCGCCCTCGTTTAAAAACGGCAGCTCATCAAAGGCGCCTATCATGGTGGTGCCCAGCCTCAGCGGGATAGCCTCCCCATCGCAATATAAAATGGTGGGGTTGTGCCCGGCGTTAATATAATTCAGCTTACGGGTTTTCTCATTAAACCGTGCCAAAAACAGTGTAATAAAGCGTTCGCCTTTGGTGTTTTTGATCACAATACCGTTCAGGCGTTCAACAATTACGGCAAGGTCATCTTCAATGGCTGCCAACCCCTGCAAACTTGCCTGGAAGTTGGCCATCAGCAGCGCTGCCGAAATACCCTTGCCGGATACATCGGCAATACACCATAAAAACTCATCCTCGTTCAGGCGGAAGAAGTCGAAATAATCGCCGCCAATGGTTTGGTGGGGCAGGTACTTGGCGCCAACTTCAATGCCATCATCCTTGTGCACCAGTTTGGGGATAAGCATGTTCTGCACCTCCACGGCCAGTTCCATTTCGCGTTGAAAACGTTCAGCTTCCAGGCGCTCTTTAAACATCTTCTTATTTTCAAGGGCTACAACAATCACATTTATCAGCGTTTGAATAAAGGCGATGTCATTATTTAACATCTCACCGGAGGTATTAAACTCACCTATCAGCGCGAATGCCAGCGCTTTGTTCTTATGGTAAATGGGGATAAAGTAATCGTAACTGTTGAGAATGGCGTTCTCATGGTCTGACAATACCGAAGGGGATTTGATCTTGTTTAGATCCATCCAAGTGTTGTTGAGCATGATAGAGTCTTCAATAACACCGCCATACTGAGATATGGAGCTGAATACACCATCCTTTTCTATCAGGAACCGGAACTTGCCTATCTGCAAATAATTTTGCAAAATAGTCTCCAGCATCTGTATCAATACACGTGTAGAGGAGTTTTTATTGATAGCACGTGTAACCTCAAGCAACGAGTTTAACTCTGACTGCCGTTTTAAAAGCAGCCTGATCAGTTCGTCCTCGCCAGAACCATCCTGTGTGTGTTGCATTCCCGAATTTAGGTAGCCTAAAATAAAAGAATAATTCCTTTTAAACAGGATTTGTTTGTTATTTATACAGTTAAATATTGCGGTGCAGATATTTACCGCACCACACGGCCTTTCCAGGCGTATTTGCGGGTGTTACCAATAAGGCCTACATATACAAAGTAAACCACGTGGATAGGAATCAGGATGATAAGTAATGTTATTAGTTGTGTACGTTTAAAAAATGCCATGATAGGAAACAGGTAGGCTGCCTCAAACAAATACTTCAGCAGGAACTGCACCAGCAGCAATTTAAAAAAGAATACATCGTAAAACCCAAGCGCCCCATTTACCAGTAACGACAGGTTGAACAGCCAGATACATACCGCCAGCGCCACCACTTTTTTATCTTTATACCGGGTTGATTTTGATGCCCAGCGCCTGCGTTGCTGTAAAAACTCTTGCAATGTATGTTTAGCATGGGTATAAACCACAGCTTCGCGGTTCTTTAAAAAGCCTATCCGGTTGGGGTAGCTTACGGCTACCTTTTGCAGCAGCAGCTCATCATCTCCGGATGCCAGGTCGTCTATACCTTTAAAGCCGCCTACTTCATAAAAAACATCTTTGCGGTAAGCCAGGTTAGCCCCGTTGCAGGTAGATGCCCTGCCGTTGCCGATGAACGCGGCGCCAATGCCTATCAGGAAACTAAATTCTAAAGTCTGCAGGCGTTCAAATAAACTGCGTTCTTCAAAATAGGTAACCGGCGACGAGATCATCACCGGGTTATGCGTTTCGTAATAACTTACTACTGATGTAAGCCAGCTTGTGCCCATGCGGCAATCTGCATCCGTAGCCACCATCAAATCGCCGGTAGAGCGGGCAATGGCTTCGGAAATGGCTTTCTTTTTGTAAGAGTTTAAAGCGGTATCGGCCTGCAGCTGCATCAGTTTAATGCCCTGATCTGCGTAGCTGCGGATAATGTTGGCCGTGCTGTCGGTAGAATGATCATCCACAATAATAACCTCGGTTAGGTGTTTGGGATAATCCTGGGCAATGATATCTTCAATGGTGTAACGGATGCGTTCTTCCTCGTCGCGAGCAGCTATCAGGATGGTTACTTTGGTAGTTAGGCTCGCGCCATCAACTTTGGGGCGTTTTAACGCAGCCCATCCTTTAATAAGATAAACAATAACCAGCAGGTACAGGCCGGTTAACAAGAGCGAGATAATACTATGTGCGATCAAAAAACTTCAATTTAAGAACAAATACAGAACCCATAATAGCCGGTATAATAAGGTTGATAAGCCAGATAGAGGATACCGCTGCAATTATAGCTATTTGCTGGTTGGTAATATATAAAAACAGGTGGGCGGCGGTAAAGCTGCGTACGCCGATATCCAGCAGATCCAGCGAGGGCAATGCCGACTGGATAAAGATGAACACGATAACCGTAAGCATCATTTGCAGCAAGGGCAGGCCAGGCAACAATAAATGGATAACGAGGTAATACTGCAGCGAAAACACCAAGAACCGCGCTACGCTGTAACCGATAACCACCAGCAGCTCGTTACTTTCGTACCGGCCCATGATATCAAAAAAGCGGTGGTACTTTTTAAGGAATTTAATTTTATCAAGCAGAATTACCAGCCATTTAATATTAAAATAAAGCAGCAGGAACAAGCCCAGTACAAATGCCGAAAGCACCACCAGGCCTGTAAACACCCAAACGCTTAAATGGAGATAATAATAAATAAACCATAGGCTGGCCAGTATGCCGGTAATATTGGTAATCACATTTTGCGCAAAAGCCCCAACAGCCATGGCAAACACCCCGTGGATACGCTTACGGTTGGGTAAAAACATTACCCTGCCGCCAAATTCGCCAATGCGGTTGGGGGTAAATATAGCCCAGGTTAAGCCGCAAAAAACAGCCTCAATAGCTTCCCAAACAGATATATTAACCAACCTGCGCGACAGGTACTGCCACTTAAGACTCTCTAACAGCCAGTTTAGCAGCATGAGTAAAACCACAATGGCAATTGTTATAAAAACCTGCTGCCTGCTTATCTGCGCGGTTAGCGTTTTAAACTGCTGAAGACTTTTATCCTTCCCCAAAAACTTGTGGTATATAAACACAAAGGCTAATACCAGTATGGCTGCTTTAATGAGGTAGGATAATATCTTTTTGGCGGACGCTGTCAAACAACTAAAATTTGTGCAATGTTACAAAAAGCAAAAGCAAGCTGTGTAGCTTGCCTGCAATTAAACAGTAGATATGTTTTTACTTTAAACGCGCCTTTAAAAAAGTTATGGTATGCGTGTAAGCATCTTTGGTAGCACTGCTATCATAAATAGGGTTGCTTGGGTTAGCAAAGCCATGGTCGGCATCGTATTGGTGCAGGTATACTTTTTTACCGGCAGCTTTCATATCGGCAGCAAATTTGGCTACTACTTTTGGGCTTATCCAGGCATCTTTGTTGGCAAAGTTTCCCAGTACATCGGTATGCAGGGTTTTTAATTTGGCTACATCCTGCTCGGGCATGCCATAGTACATTACGCAGGCAGCAGCCTGTTTGCCGGCCAGTAAACTTGCCTGCAGGCTCCAGCCGCCACCGAAGCACCAGCCCAGTGTACCAATGTGTGCTTTAGGGCCGGCATAAGTTATTGCACCGTTAATAATGGCTTTTGCACGTTCATCTTTTACGGCCTGCATGTATTTACCGGCGTCTTCTTTGTTATCGGCAACCTTACCGTCGTACAGGTCAAGCGCTATTACGTTTACATTGCCCAGGTCGTTGTAGATCTTCTCGGCTTCGCGTTTTACATAATCGTTAAGGCCGTACCATTCGTGTATTACAAACAGATAATTATTGGTTGGCTTTTTAGCTTTTAGTTCCCAGGCAGATGCTTGCTGGCCATCGGCCGTTTTATAAGTGATGGCTTTACCTACCTGGCTTTGAAAAACCAGTTTTAGCGGATTTTTATGCGATGCCCTGAATTTTTCATTTGACGCCAGCATGGCAAAGCGTTGCGTAGCCGACGGACTAACACAGCAGGCAACACTACGGTTTGGCCCGGTGCGCTGCGCAAAAGCAACTGCAGAGCTAACTATAACTACAGCTAAAAGGAGAAGTTTTTTCATGATGATGTGCGTTTGGTTAAGCTTATACAAATATGGATTATTTTTGTTTGAGAAGCCCAACTGATCACTCTTAGAAGTGTGCGATGAAGACACCGCAAACAGCAGAGATAAAATAGAAAGCGCTACCAGGTTTACGGTGTCATCACCGTAAACAAAACTTCACTTACCCCAATATCTCCCTTATATCATCCGGGGTAAGGGATTTTATAAAGCTTTCTTCGGTGGTTATTAAAGAGCGGGCTACGCTTAGCTTACGCTGCTGCAGGGCCAGGATCTTTTCTTCCACGGTATCTTTGGTGATGAACTTGTAGATGAACACGTTTTTGGTTTGGCCAATGCGGTGCGTACGGTCAATAGCTTGTTGCTCTACCGCCGGGTTCCACCATGGGTCGAGGATGAAAACGTAGTCGGCTTCGGTAAGGTTAAGGCCCACGCCGCCTGCTTTTATGGAGATAAGGAACACGCGGGTTTTAACATCTTCCTGAAACTGCTTCACCACATCGCCGCGGTTTTGCGTGCTGCCATCCAGGTAAACATATGGAATGCCTTCTTTATTAAAATGCTCGCGGTAAATGTTCAGCTGTTTTACAAACTGCGAGAAGATGAGCACCTTGTGCCCGCCATCCAGCACGTTGGCCAGGGTATGCACCACGTTCTCAAATTTGCCCGAATCACCTTCATAATCCTGATCGATCATCAACGGGTGATTGGCTATCTGCCGCAGCTTTATTAACCCCTGCAGCACCTGGATCTGGGTTTTAGCATAGGTGCCGTCCTCAATGCTTCGAAGCAATTCGTTACGGTATTCAGATTTTACTTTGTCATACACCTCGGCCTGTTCTTCGCTCATCTGGCAGTAGAACAGGTTTTCGGTTTTTGGTGGTAATTCGGTAGCAACCTGCTCTTTGGTACGGCGCAGTACGAAGGGTTTAATGATAGCCTGCAATTTGCGGGCCTTCTCTTCGTCCTTCTTTTTTTCTATCGGGGTTACAAACTCATTCTGGAAATATTGCTGTGTGCCTAAAAGCCCCGGGTTAATGAACGACATCTGCGTCCACAAATCATTAACCGAATTTTCTACCGGCGTACCGCTCAGGATCAGCTTAAAGCGCGATTTTAACTGCCTTACCGACTGGAATGATTTAGACGACGGGTTCTTAATATTCTGGCTTTCATCCAGTATCACGTAATCAAAATAGAAAGCCTTAAACATTTCTATATCAATGCGGCTGATGCCATAGGTGGTTATCACTACATCGTAATTGGCAAATACCTCTGCCGCTTTGTAGCGGAGTGCGCCGGTATGCACCATCAGCCTTAGCTGCGGCGCAAACTTGCGGGCCTCATTAAGCCAGTTGTAAATAAGCGAGGTAGGCATAATTACCAGCGAAGTGGCTTTGCTGCCCTCTGCTTCGGTATCTTCTTTATGCTTTTGCAGCAGCGAGAGTGTTTGGATTGTTTTACCCAAACCCATATCATCGGCCAAACAGCCGCCAAAGTGGTAATCTTTTAAAAAGTGGAACCAGTTGTACCCCGCCTTTTGGTACGGGCGCAGGCTACCTACAAAGTTTACCGGCATTGGTACATCTTCGGTTTCCTCGTAATTGGTAAGCTTTTGCAACTTGCGGTTCATAGCGGTTTCGGCCATTTCGCCGTCGCTGAGGTCGGTTACTAAACCAATGTGGTGCCTGCGGAGCTTCAGCTGATCGCCGCCCTCGCTAAAGTGCAGCAGGTTGCCGTATTGCGAAAACCATTGCTCGGGTATTACAGCAACTTCTCCGGAAGGCAATATAAATTCCTTTTTATGGTTGAGGATATGATTTTTTAACTGGATGAACGGGATGCGGTATGGCCCGAAATAAACCACGGCGTTAATATCAAACCAGTCGTTATTCTCGCTTATCTCCAGGTCTATTTTGGTTCTGCCGAAAACGTAGCGTTTCTGGCCATCGGGTTGTTCCAGTTCAAAGCCTTTTTCTATCAGTTCGTCGTGATGGTGGTTAAGCCATTCAAATACAGGGAAAGAGCGGTCGGCGTCTTCATCGCTCATCGCAACTTCTAAGTTTTGAAACAGCGATGAGGTTATCTGCAGGCCCATGGCTTCCAATTGTGCCATTTTGCCTTTTTCCCAGGTAACAGAGCGTTTAATGCGGTGGAACAGGTAATCGTCCCCGGTGCGTTCCATGCGGACAGATACGTGCCTGCCATCCCCGTAGGGGAAAATATAACCGGCATACTTAAAATAAAGCTGCAGTTGCGAGGTGCCGCCTTCTACATATATAGGCTTTAAAAATGCCGTTGCCTCGTACTTTTCGGTGTTAATGGTAAAGCCTTCGGCGTAAACGTTGTGCTTTTCTATCAACGGGGCAACAAACTTTTCGAAGTAAGATTGCTCCGACGATTTAGGGATGGAGATGTAGCGCTTATTTAAAAACGGCTGCAGTTTTTTACCCTCTATCTCTTTATCGAAATAATACAGGGTATCATCCAGCAGCATCCAGGCGGGGTGGTTGCAAATGATCTCGGCATCCTTAAACATAAATTCAATGCGAAGGCCCTGGTATTTTATGGTTGGGAAGTAGCGGATCTCCTCCTCGTTGCGCCTGAAATGGAACAGCACCGAAGCTGCTTCTGCTGCGATATGTACCTTACGGCCGGCGGGGTAGCCCTCCTTGCTCATGAGGTAAATTTGTTTGTTGCCGCTGCCTAACAGGTTAAGCGCTTCTACTATCTTCTTCTCAATTTTTGGGCGTATAGTTTCAAAAAGCTGGTCGTTAAAAATCTTGGCGAAGAACTCAAACGGGCGGATAGGCTTTTTGTAGAATTTTTTAATGATGTTGCCCTGCTCCATATCCTCCAGAATTTTGATGAGCTTACGGTCGGTATCGTCAATACAGTGCGAAAACTCCTCGGCAGTATTGCTGAACAGGCGCTGGTGGGTAAAGGAAAACTCTCCGTTTGGGTTGAGCTGAACAATATGTGGCTCAAGCACGTACGACAGGTAATCATGCCGGGCAATGGCATATATTATTTGGCAGGGTTTTGTGCTGTCTACGCGTAACATCAATTTCTGGTAAAAAATTAATGAAAGCTACATCAACAAAAAATTCAAACGTAAACTAAAAAATTCACACCTGAAAATTTTAGGGTGTGAATTTTATTAACAGGTTGTTAATTCCTACTGGCGTATTTGAGGTACGAAGCAAAGACGTTTTTTTAAGTTGAGTTTAAAGCCAAGTTTATTAAAGTTCTATTTCCCCATTAAATACCAACTCCGCCGGGCCTTCCAAAAATATATTGCTGAATTTTTCGCCATCGTGATCAAAGCGAATGTTAAGATCGCCGCCTAAAACTTTTATAGGGGTGCTAATAGTACCAAACTGCCTGTTGTGTTTGGCCATAGCCAGCGCTACGGCGGTAACCCCTGTTCCGCAGGCATAGGTTTCATTCTCTACACCGCGTTCAAAAGTGCGCACAAAGTAGCCGCCTTCACCATTCTTTTCGACAAAGTTTACGTTGATACCTTCTGCCTTATAAGTTGCATTGTTGCGGATAGCGTAGCCTTCGTTATAAACATCCTTAACTTTCAGGTCGGTAGCCAGTTTTACGTAATGAGGTGAACCGGTGTTAAGTACATAGGCCTCGCCATCCTTGTCAACTTCTGCCACATCTATCATTTGCAGGCTTACCCAATTGCCTGCTTCTGAAATTTTGGCATGGTGCACCCCATCTGTAGCCAGAAATTTTGTCGTGTCTTTAATAACACCCAAGTGCCTGGCAAAGGCCACAATGCAGCGGCCGCCGTTTCCGCACATGCTGCCTTCGTTTCCATCGGCATTGTAGTACACCATTTTAAAATCGTAACCATCCAGGTTCTCCAGCAGCATCAGCCCGTCGCCGCCAATGCCGAAACGCCTATCGCACAGCCGGGCAATAACTTCTTTACTTAGTTGATTTACAGAATCTTCGCGATTGTCTATCAAAACAAAATCATTACCGGCGCCCTGGTATTTAAAAAACTTTATATTCATTTTTTAATATTAAAATTGATGTGCAATGCGTTAATGCTAACACGCCATAACAAAGGTAGCAGGGTGTTAACGTTTATTTAACAATTTTTAACAAAATTGCATATAACTTATCATTGTTTATGTCGTCTATATGGTATTAAATTTGAAATGCCGAATTCAAATAACTTAAAGTAAAAGAGAAAGTGAATAATAATATGAAAAGATTTGGTTTAACATTATTTGCCGCCTTTGTTGGCGGTGCACTGGCGTTAGGCGTATATAATTATGCTGAAAACAAGTACGACCAGAACATGAGTTTTGAGGATAAACAGAAAGTGTTTTTTGCCAGCAACCGCTCGGCAGCCCCTATGGTATCATCTGCCGGTACTACAGATTTTACGCAGGCAGCAGCACAGGTTACCCCGGCGGTAGTTTACATACGCACCACATATGCCAGCAAAGCCGAAGGCAGCCAAGACCAGTTTGAGCAAATGTTTGGCCAGATGTTTGGCCAGCGCATGCGCCCGCAGGGCCCGCAAATGGCATCAGGCTCGGGTGTAATTATCTCTCCGGATGGCTACATTGTTACTAACAACCACGTGGTAGCTAAAGCTGAGAAGATCACCATTGTTACTAACGATCACCGCCAGTTTGAGGCTAAGGTGATAGGTACCGACCCTAATACCGATCTGGCCCTGATCAAGATCAACGCTACCAACCTGCCAATTGTAAAATTAGGCAACTCGGATGCGGTACGTGTAGGCGAGTGGGTTTTAGCTGTAGGTAACCCTTTTAAATTAAACTCTACCGTTACAGCCGGTATAGTAAGTGCAAAAGGCCGCAGCATTAATATTATTGGTAAAGACGATGATGAGGACGAAAATCAAAATCCTTTTGGCCCGGTTAAACAACAAACCCCAACCCTGAGAAAAGGTATCGAATCATTTATTCAAACTGATGCGGCCATTAACCCGGGTAACAGCGGCGGTGCATTGGTGAACACTAACGGCGAGTTGATCGGCATCAACGCTGCTATTGCTTCACACACCGGTTCTTACGAAGGTTATGGTTTTGCGATACCTATTAACCTGGCTAAAAAGGTGTTGAATGATATTAAAAAATTCGGTTCGGTTAAACGCGGTTACATTGGTATCAGCTTTGCCGACCTGAGCGATCCTGAAGCTGCACAAGGCTTAAAAACCGACAAAACCAACGGCTTGTATGTTAACAGCCTGGTAGAAGGCGGCGGCGCAGAAGCTGCCGGCGTTAAACCCGGCGATATCATCACCAAGGTAGAAGGTAATGTTGTTTACGAATCATCAGACCTGCAGGAGCGTGTTGCACGTTTACAGCCCGGCGATAAAATTAACATCACCGTGTTACGTGCCGGTGCCGAAAAAAGCTTTGATGTAACACTTAAGCCAGAGGCTGCTGCACCTAAAACCGCCGCGGTTTCTAAATCTGCTGCTGAGTTGTTTAACAAACTGGGCGCAAGTTTCCAGCCGTTAAGTGCTGCTCAGAAAGCTAAGTTTCGTGTAAACTCTGGTGTAGTGGTTACCCAGGTACGCAGAGGTGGTATTTTTGATGATACAGAAATCCCGGTAGGTTCTATCATCACCTCTATCAACAGGCAACCTATCAACAGCATTGATGATATGGATAAAGCCATCACCAACCTTAAAAATGGCCGCTTGATGATAAGCGGTTATTACCCTAACGGTGGCAGCTTTAACAACGTTTTTGAAGTACAATAATTTTGTGAGTTTAGTAAGCAAAGAGCCCGGCCCCAAAGCCGGGTTTTTTGTTTTTAGGAAAGCCTCAACCTCTCCGGGGAGAGAGCTTTAACAAATATTATCACCCTCTCTTTTGGAGAGGGCCGGGGTGAGGCGTATCTTTGTAAAAGTTATGACGATGAGTGCGGGTACCCCTTTCCAATTTCTAAACCAGGATCTTTTATTGTTACCTCAAAAAGCTATTTACTGGCAGCAGGAGAAAGCTTTAATTGCTGCTGATGTACATTTGGGCAAGGTGGGGCATTTCCGCAAGGCGGGTATCGCCATCCCGCGGGATATGGAGCAGGATGACCTGGCGATGCTCTCTGATCTGGTGCACGAGCACCGCCCCGAAAAGATCATATTCCTGGGCGACCTCTTCCATAGCGATTTAAATAATGATTGGGATTGGTTTGTGCTTTGGCGCAAACAGTTCCCTAAGCTGCAGATCATCTTGATCAAAGGCAACCACGATATTATTCATGACAAGCATTATCTTGATCTGGATGTTGTACTGGCCGAGAAGCTAAGCATCGGCCCGTTCCTGATGTTGCACCACCCGCTAAAAGAACCGGAGAAACCGCAGGAAGGTGGCTATGTTTTATGCGGGCACATCCACCCCGGCGTAAACCTGGTAGGCCGAGGGCGGCAAAGCGTTACCCTGCCCTGTTTTGCCTTTGGCGATAACCAGGCTATCCTGCCGTCGTTTGGCAAGTTTACCGGCAGGGTTGCTATCCTCAGCCGTAAAACCGATAAAATTTTTGGTGTGCTGAAAGATAAGGTAATTGCTATTGGTTAATGTTTAGCCAGGTAATCGCTCACCGCATTATCTACATCTGCCAGTGAAATGTTGGTTTTAATAATATGCCAGTTCTTATCTACCAGATAGTAAACCGGTACCGAGATAACATTCCAGTTAGCTACATTGGGCGAATCGTTACCTTTCAGATCCGACACCTGGGGCCATTTAAGGCCATCACTTTTAATGGCGTTTTGCCAGTCCTGCGCTTTGCTGTCTAAAGAAACACTTAGGATGCCAAAAGCCCGCTTATTCCTGTCGCCAAGTATAATTCCGTTTTGCAGCAGGGCATGATTGGCTTGGCTCGCCTTACTGTCCGACCGCCAGAACTCAACCAGGGTTATCTGGTTTTTAACAGATGTTTTATTAAACGGCTTACCATCTGGCGTGTTGCCAGCAATTTCAGGCGCCGGGGCACCTATGGCTAATTTAAGCAGGGGGCTTAGTTTGTTATTGATCTTTACACCATCGTCGCTGCTTTTTACATCGGCGCTAAATTTTTGAAAGATCTCATTGTATTTAGCGGGGTCTTCTACATAATACATCTGCAACATAAGGTGCGCGCCAACCGTGTTATCCGGGTATTTCTCTACAAAAGCCTTTAAAATAACGGCATCCATCTCCCTGCGTTTGGTTTGTGCATCGCGAAGTGAGGTGATCAGAGCGGATTTATCCTTTGCATCTATCGCCCCTGCCGCATATGAATTAAGCTTTTTAGTGAGCGTTGCAATTTCGGTATCCGTTTGCTGCGCCATCTGCCCTGCCAGCGCATAGTAATCAGAAAGCTCCTGCTGGGTTTTAGATGATGAAGTGATCTTTGGATATGTGTCGAGGTTATCCGGCTGGGTTTCTATAGTATAGTCACCATTCTCAAAGTAAACATCAAAAGTGGTTTTAGATGTTATGACCTTGTTATTATCAACTATTTTAAGGTTGAAGTATCCCGGCTGCTGTAGTTGCTGGGTTACATCGAGCTTGCCATCTTTAATATTCTGGCTCAGTACCAGTTCGCTGCTTTGTTTAAGCAAAACAACGCCGCTTGTAACACCGGGCGTTATAAAATGAAGGTCTGTTTTAGGGGTTTGAGTACATGCCGAAAGCAACAGGGGCAGCAATGCAAGGTAACGTAATTTCATATGGCTGGTTTAGTGGGGCTAAAATAATAAAGAAACATTTAAAATTGAGTAGGCAGGATAAATAGTAACAATTTCCTAACCCAGCTTCTGCAGCACATAAAAATGCACATCCATACGGATGGCAAAGCCCAGATCTTTATAAACTTTAATGGCTCTTTCATTATCGTTCCTAACGTGCAGGTAGGGAGTGCCGTCTTCGGTTATAATGCGGTTGATGTGATAATTCAAAAGCCTGCGGGCATAGCCTTTCCCTAAATGATCGGGGTGGGTGCAAACCGCGCTTACCTCCTGGTAGTTAAAAGCATGCAGGCGTTGCCCTGCCATAGCCGCCAGTTTATCACCTTCAAAAATACCGCGGTAATGCCCAAACGCTATAGTACGCGTACCAAACGGACCAGGATTGGTGAGCTTGGTTAAAGCCAACATTTGCGGGATGTGTTCTGCCGTAAGGGCAATGGTTCTGGCGCTATCGGTGGTAAGTGGCCGGCCATTATGCACCATCTGGAAACCGCTTATCTGATTAAGCAGCATCCACCCTGCGGGTATTTCCATTTGCGTAGGGGTAACAAATAAGATCGGTTTATCTCCCGGTACCATTACGTGCAATTCGGCAAAGTTTTCTACCGTATTTTCCTTAAGCGCCGCAAATGGCGATACTTCCGCATCAAAGTATCTGGCTATGTTATTTCCGTTTGCCAAATGCTTATTGCCAGAGATGAGCGCGCTCCAGGCGGGGTTATCCAACACATGTTCCATGGCGGCAAAGCTATTGGTTTGCTCGAAATTTTAGATTATCATGCATCGGCCAAATTTAAATTTTGTTTTTTAAACTGAACAGGGCTTACACCTACCTCCTGTTTAAATAAACGCGAGAAGTATGACATGTTTTCGAAACCTAAATGGTAGGCTATCTCCGCCACACTTTGGTCTGCCCCTTTCAGTAGGTTTTTGGCTTCAGACATCAGGAAGATATGGATCAATTCGATGGCTGTTTTGCCGGTTTCCTGTTTCAGCAGATCGCTCAGGTAGCGCGGCGAAATGTTCAGCTGATCGGCCATCATATTTACCGATGGCAAGCCCTTAAGTTGCAACCCGCCGCCACTGAAATAAATATGCAGGGCATCGTTAAATTTAGATACGGTTTTGCCCGAAAGCGTTGTGCGGTTAATAAACTGCCGTTTATAAAAGCGCTGGGCATATTTTAGCATCGAGCTGATGTTAGCCAGCATCAATTCGCGGCTAAACTCATCCGGGTTGTTTTGATACTCGGTATCCAGGGCACCGAAAATCCCCCAGATGATCTGCTCCTCCCTGGGTGATAAGTGCAGGGCCTCGTTGGTTTCGTAATCAAAAAAGTGGTAGTCTTTGATCTCGTTGTGCAACACGTGCCCATTTAAAAAATCTTCATGGATAAAAAGCAGGATACCGTCTTCTTCCAGTTCCAATTCGCGCATTTCTATTACTTGGCGGGGCTTTACAAATAGCATGTGGCCGCTTTCATGGTCGTACCTTGTGCGGCCATATCTGATGATGCCCGCCTTTAGCTTTTTAAACCCGATCATATAAAAATCGCTGGTAAACTCACGCCCGCCCATGGTACAGGTGTGGTTGCACCGATACATGCTGATCATGGGGTTCTCGGGCGGCGGGAAATTATTATCGCGATGCAGATCGCTTAAATTTTTATAATGTTTCATCGGCTGTTAAATCATAAAAGCATCCATGCTAATCTAAGCATGAATGCTAAGGAATAGATCTTGGAAATGTAATTATTTATTAGTGACCGTGTGCAGCGGCAGATACCTCTTTCCACTCATCCCAAAGGGCTAAGCGGCCTTCATATATCGCTTTAACCGCAGGGTAAGCTATTTTACCCAGCAGCAGGCGCAGCGGCGGGTTTTGGCTGTCTACAATTTGCAGTAGTGGTGCAACGGTAGCTTCGGGCTTGCCCCAGGTATCGGGCGTAGCGCCTTCAAAAAATGCCTGTTTAATTGGTGCGTAGGTATCCGTAGCTTCTGTTTGGTAAGCAGATGCGCCCGACCAATCGGTAGAGAAACCGTTGGGCTCAACCAGGGTAATGTTGATACCAAAGGCCTTTACCTCTTGCGATAAGGTTTCGCTAAGGCCTTCAACTGCAAACTTAGATGCGTTGTAAAGGCCCAGAACCGGCAGGGTAGCTACACCCAGGAAGCTGGAGATCTGGATAATGTGCCCGCTTTTCTGTTCGCGCATTATAGGCAGAACAGCCTGGGTCATCCAAAGTAAACCAAAAAAGTTGGTTTCCATCTGGGCACGTGCCTGCTCTTCGGTAGTTTCCTCAACGGCACCGAATAGGCCATAGCCTGCATTATTGATCAGCACATCTATCCGGCCGAAATGAGCGTTTACTTTGTTAACCGCCGCAAAGGCTGCAGCGCGGTCGTTAACATCAAGCTCAACAGGCAACACAGCATCGCCATATTTTTTAACCAAGTCTGCAAGTGTATCTAAATTTCTTACTGTTGCAGCAACTTTATCGCCGCGTTGTAAAAGGGCCTCGGTCCATAGTTTACCAAAACCACGTGAGGCACCGGTAATTAAAATTATTTTTGACATGTTTTCTTTTGTTAAATATTACATCACAAAACTATGGCGGCTACCGCGAAAGAGTTTATACAGAAGTAGGAATCACTAACACATATTTACGTTGTAGAGGAATAGCTGCCGGGTGTATGGCAAGCCTTTTTTGCCGGATTCACCTATTAAATGTGGCTTTGTCAGCAAAGCATCACAATGTGTACATATGTGCTATTTTGTGCTGCTGCAAATTACTACGCGAGCTCTTTTTACGTTAATAGCTTTAGGTGATCAAAGGCACCTGTTTTAAATAAACTATGAAGAAGATAACCATTCAATTTTTTCTGTTGATGATCAGCTGTGCATCCTTTGCGAAGCAGGCAGATCATAACACAGCGCCTAAAAAAGGTTTAGATACCGCCACTTTTGCCACCGGTTGCTTTTGGTGTACCGAAGCCAAGTTTCAGCAACTGCAGGGTGTAGTAAAAGTAACATCGGGCTTTACGGGGGGTAACGTGGCTAACCCATCTTACAAACAGGTTTGCACCGGCACAACCGGCCATGCCGAAGCCTGCAATATTGTTTATGACCCGGCCAAGATCTCTTATGATGAACTGCTGGCAGCTTTTTTTGTAGCGCACGACCCAACGCAGTTGAACAGGCAGGGGAATGATGTAGGCACGCAATACCGCTCGGCCATATTTTACCACAACGCGGCCCAAAAGCAAAAAGCAGATTACTACATCAGCAAGCTGAACCAGGAGAAAGCTTACAAAGCCAAAATAGTTACCCAGGTAAACCCATACACCGTTTTTTACAAAGCGGAGGATTACCATCAGAACTATTATAACCTTAATGGCAGCCAGCCCTATTGCAAATACGTGATACAGCCCGAACTGGATAAGTTTAAAAAAGTATTTAAAAACAAGCTGAAATCATGAGAGCGACAATGATAGCAGCCGTAATGCTCTGCGGTATTATTACCGGCGCATCGGCACAAAAGCTTAAAACAATTAAGGGGCACGAAAATAACCCTTACTACTCTAATACAGATATCCGCCACCTAACGGTATCAAACGCCGAATGGAAAAAGATTCTGTCGGCTTCGCTATATGCAACTGCGCGGGAGCAGGCAACAGAGCAGGCTTTTACCGGCCAATATTGGAACAAGAATGCTAAAGGCACTTATTATTGCGCGGTTTGCGGCAACAAGCTATTCCGGTCTGATGCCAAGTTTTCCAGCAACTGCGGCTGGCCGAGCTTTTATGAACCGGCGCGTAAAAACAGCGTGATCTATAAAGATGATGACTCGTACAACATGCAGCGCACAGAAGTGATCTGCGCACGATGCGATTCGCACCTGGGGCATATATTTGATGATGGCCCACCGCCTACGCATAAGCGTTTTTGCATGAACTCCGTTTCGCTCGATTTTCAGCCCGACGCTATATAACATTGATATTGAGGAGCGCCGCCCAAAAATGCGGGGCTTTTTTTGTGACGATAATATAATTAAAATGAATACCTGTAAGCACCGCGCCCAAGTGTTACTTTTGAACAGATAGAAAACAAACGGTTTGCGGTACTTTTTCCACATTGGTTACCATGGCACAAATTACAGCGGCTGGCAAAAACACCCGGACGGATTAAGTGTGCAACAGGTTTTAGAAACCGCCCTGAGCCAGGTATTTAAAAAGCCTGTGTTTATTACCGGCTGCGGCCGAACGGATGCGCAGGTACATGCCAGCCAGTTCTTTTTCCATATGGATGATGAGGCGCCCTGGAATTTCGACTTGCTTTTCCGGCTGAACCATTTACTGCCCGGTGATATCGCGGTGTTTGATATCATCCCCATGGAGGCCCTGCCACATGCCCGTTTTGATGCCATTGAGCGCTCTTACGATTATTTTATCCATACCTATAAAGATCCTTTTTTAAGCCGGTTCAGTTCACTCTACATCCATAAGCAATGGGGTGTGGAACAAATGCAGCGCGCGGCGGATTTGTTATTGAACTATAACGACTATTATGCCTTTTGCAAAATGCCCGACAGGAACGACCACACCATCTGCAACATCAGCGAGGCAAAGGTTTATATGAATGCAACCGGCGATAAACTCCGTTTCCGCATCTCGGCCAACCGTTTCCTGGGGCGCATGGTACGGATAATTACAGGCAAACTTATTGAGATAGGCACAGGCAAACTGAGTATTGACGAGTTTGAAGCACACCTGATAGATCCGCAACTTCCCCAGTTGATAAAACCTGCCTATCCGCAGGGCCTGTATCTCAGCAAGATCACTTACCCATATCTGGATATTCCATCGCACAGCGAGTTTACGCGAATGCTGGCTGGAGATGCCACCTCGTGGAAAGGTATCTAACGCTTCAATCCAAAAACAAAGCGGGCTGATCTGCCGGTTATTACCAACAGATCAGCCCGCTCAATATAAAATTCGATGCTCTTAGCTTGTAAAAGCCCCTAAAGCTTTATCTATCCTGTTTAGGGTTTCTGCTTCGCCTAATAGCGCGGCAATATCAAATACATGCGGGCCAAATTTACCACCCACCAGCATAATTCGGAAAGGCAACATTACATCGCCAATTTTCAAACCTTTTTCTTCGGCCAGCGCTTTAAAGCGGGTTTCCAGGTCGGCAGGTTCAAAAGTATCTGAATAGCTAAACACCTCTTTCAGTTGCGTAAAGAATGCTGTTTTAGCTTCGTTCCATTTAGGTTTAACCGAATTAAGATCGTATTCTGCCGGCACCTGGAAAAAATACGATGCCTGCTGATAAAAATCGGCCAGCACAACGCAGCGGTCTTTCACCACATCAATTATCTTTAGCAGGTAGGCTTCGTTTTTAATGGTAACACCTTTGGCTTTTAACACCTCGGCAACCTTCAGCTTAAGGCTTTCAGCTGTTGAGCGCTTTATCCACTCGGCATTATACCATTTGGCTTTTTCAAAATCAAACTTAGCGCCGGCTTTGCTGATGCGGTCTATAGAGAATTTCTCTATCAGTTCATCCAGCGAAAAGATCTCCTGGTCGGTACCATCGTTCCAGCCGAGCATGGCCAGCAGGTTTAAAAATGCCTCCGGCAAAAAGCCCAGCTCGCGGAAACCGGGGGTTAGCTCATCGGTTTTTGCATCAAACCAGTTCATGGCATACACCGGGAAACCCAGGCGTGCACCATCGCGCTTGCTCAGTTTGCCGTGTCCGTCGGGTTTTAATATCAACGGTAAATGCGCCCATTGCGGCATCTCAGTCTTCCAGCCCAGATATTCCCAAAGCAGCAAATGCACAGGTGCAGATGGCAGCCATTCTTCGCCGCGGAAAGCGTGCGAAATTTTCATCAGGTAATCATCAACCACCACGGCTAAGTGATATGTTGGCATTCCATCGGCCTTTAGTAGTACTTTGTCATCCACCTGGGCGGTTTCAAAGCTTACATAGCCACGGATCATATCATTAAAGCTGATGGTTTCATTATCAGGCATTTTTATACGGATAACGTGCGGGGTACCATTATGCAGTAAGGTTTCTACCTCCTGCATGGGCAGGCTAAGCGAGTTGCGCAAACTGTTGCGGTGCGCATGCCCGTACTGAAAGTTAGGGATCTCGCTACGTTTAGCATTCAATTCCTCCGGCGTATCAAAAGCATAATAAGCATGGCCCTGCGATACCAGGCGCTCGGCATATTCGCGGTAAATGGGTTTGCGTTCGCTTTGGCGGTATGGGGCATACTGGCCACCTTTTGCCGGGCTTTCATCGGGTACCAGGCCGCACCATTGCAGGCAATCGGCTATGTATTTCTCGGCACCTTCTACGTAGCGGGTTTGGTCGGTATCCTCAATACGTAAAACAAAATCGCCATTGTATTTTTTGGCGAACAGGTAATTAAACAATACGGTACGCACACCGCCCAGGTGTAAACCACCTGTAGGGCTTGGCGCAAAACGGACTCTTACTTTTTTATCTGACATTGCAGGGCAAAGATAGGGTTTAACAGGTAAGCGCAAAAGCTACAGCTTAATTAGTTAGCGCTTATCCACAGGCATAAATTCACACTAATAACATTTTTGCGTAATTTGTGTTAACTTTCGGGCTTGCGGATGGTTGCGTCCCTGTACTCTTTATATGAACCCATACCAACAGAAACGCCGATGGAAATACTCGCTGCTTGCATTTGCAGTGGTTATTGCCAGCGGATCTTTATTTTACACCAGCTACCTGGTAAAAAACATTGCCAAATCTGAACGCACGCGTGCGCAGGTATGGGCGCTCAGCATAAAGCAAATTACCGCTTCAGACGATAACGACTTTTTAAACTACGTACTTTCTGTTAGGGATAGCTCCATAGTGCCATCAATAGTAACCGATGCTGCGGGAGATTTTAAAATTACCCGCGGACTGGATAGCACCAAAACATTTATTAAGCTGGATGATGCCGAACTGAAGGCCAAAAAGCAAAAGTACGATCCGAAGTACTTTGAATCGGAATTGGCTTACATGAAGGAGCAGCACGAACCTATCCGGCTGGTGATATTAAACGAGCCCTGGTTATTCTATTATAAAGATTCGGCCCTGCTTACACAGCTGAAGATCTTCCCTTATATCCAGTTAACGGTTATCGCTATATTTTTAATGGTGGCTTATACAGCGTTCAGTTCGTCAAGAAAGTCTGAACAGAACCAGGTTTGGGTGGGGTTGGCTAAAGAAACCGCGCATCAGCTGGGTACACCCATCTCCTCGTTAATGGCCTGGATTGAGTTGATAAAAGATAAGTTCAATGCGGAGGACGACCCGCTGATGGCCGAGATGGAAAATGATGTAAAGCGGCTGGAAATAGTAGCCGACCGATTCTCCAAAATAGGCTCGAAACCCAAGCTGGAGGAGCATTCGGTATACGATGTGGTAAAGGATTTTGTTGATTACTTTAAAGTGCGCGTAAGTGATAAGATAGGGTTTGAACTTACAGGCAACAGGCGCCTCCTGGCAGGGCTTAACATCCCATTATTTGACTGGGTATTGGAGAACCTGCTGAAGAACGCCGTTAACGCCATAGACGGTAGCGGCAGCATTAAAGTGAATATTAGCGGCAACCGGATAAAAAAACAGATCTATATTGATGTAAGCGATACGGGTAAGGGCATCCCGCGTTCCAAGTTCGAAACCGTGTTTCAGCCAGGGTACACCACCCGCAAGCGTGGCTGGGGGTTGGGGCTCTCGTTAACCAAGCGGATAATTCAAAATTACCATAATGGACTGATAGCCGTGCGCGAATCGGAGGTGGGTAAAGGCACAACCTTCCGTATAACCCTAAAAAGTTTAAATAATGATAAAAAGACCAGAAGCCGGTGAGTACGCTGCCTATGCTGATGCTTATGTATCCATGCTATCCGTCGGGGTCGATGTGTTGCAGATCCTGGCCGAAACACAGCAATCTACCTACGATCTGTTAGCTCACCTTACCGAAGAAAAAGCCCTATACGCCTACGCCGAAGGCAAGTGGACCATTAAAGAAGTACTGGGCCACATGATAGATACCGAACGGGTGTTTGCCTTTCGTGCGTTTTGCTTTTCGCGGGCATTTGCAGAACTGGCGGGCTTTGATCAGGATGAGTACGTAAATAAAACCAATTACAACGGTCGCAGTATTAAAAGCCTTGCAGAGGAGTTTAGAATTACCCGCCAATCTAATTTATATATGTTCCGCTCGTTAACCGAGGAGCAGCAAATCCGAAAGGGCATTGCCAGCGGGCAGCCCATAACCGTAAGGGCGCTGGTATATTTAACCGCCGGGCATGAGCTATATCACCTGCGCATTTTAAAAGAAAAGTATTTATAAACAAGAAGGGCAACACATTACGCGTTGCCCTTTTTTTGCTTTTATACCAATTATTAATTACTCGCCCAGGGATTTATCGTTGTATAATTCCTTTTTTTCTATGTTGTAAGAAACTACCAGCCCAAGCCCCCCAAATACGGCTATCAGTGCAAAAAAGATGGCTTCGTTCTCGTCGCGGGTACTTGCAAAAACAGTGCGATCGAATATAAAGGCTAAAAACAAACCTACACCTGCGCCAATAAGCAGTAAGCCCCACTTTAAATTTTGATAAGGTGCCGGTTGCACCTTGTAACCACGCGGGTCCATGCCGCGTTCTATCATTGCCATTTTTTCTCTTTTGTTTAAGTAGAATATGCCAAAGATCATTGCAAAAAAGCCCAGAGAAATAATAATGCCAGCTAATACGCCTAAGTTTTCGGTATCCATGATATTTAATTTTTTATGTGTTAATTTTTGTTTGCAAACCACCATATTGGTGTATTTGTAAGCTATGACCACATGGTTTTTAATGAGGTTACAGGTGGGAGGAAAAATATTTATAAAATTTAGATTTACGATCTTAAATTGAGCCAAAGCCCGGTTTATCTAAGGGATACATCTCTTATTCGGTAAAGGAATATATAATCTTAGATGTAACCGGATTTATAAATCAATATAAGAAGGGTGCACAATCGTACTTCGTAAATCTAAAATCGTAAATTAGCCTGTAACCTAATTCGCAGCGGTGTAGTCAGAGGGGTTGTATACTATGCAAAGCAAGCTTTCGGATATCGAATTAATAGAACAAACCCTGGCGGGTAACCAAGCGGCGTATGCCGATCTGGTGAAACGGCACCAGCGTTTTGTGTTCACCTTGGCAATGCGTTTTGCCAAAGGCCGCGAAGATGCCGAGGAGATAGCACAGGATTGCTTTATTAAAGCCTATCGCTCGCTGGCTTCTTTTCAGCAGAACTCTAAGTTCAGCACCTGGCTGTATAGTATTGTGTATACAACGGCCATGACGTTTTTGCGCAAGAAGCGGATAGATACCTCTTCCATTGATGATGATGCAACCTGCCTGCAGATAGAGAGCAAGCCGGGATCGTACGATGTAAATAACATCGAGAATAAATCGCGGTCGTTTTATGTTAACCAGGCTATAGAGCAGTTGCTGCCCGATGATGCAACCATCATCACTATGTTTTATAAGGGGGAGCAATCACTGGAGGAGATAGCGCAGGTTTTAGGCATTGAGGCCAATACCGTTAAGGTAAAACTATTTAGGGCGCGCCAGCGTTTAAAAGACAGACTGGAGCGCAATTTAAAACATGAAGTTACAGAACTGATATGAACAGTATAGAAGAAAAGCTTTGGAACTACATTGACGGCTCTTGCACAGCCGATGAGCAGCAAGCTATTGCCCTGCTTATTGCAAATGATGAAGTTTACCGTAACAAGTACAACGAATTGTTAACCCTTAATGCGGAGTTTAGCGCCATAGAACAGGAAGAACCATCAATGGCCTTTACTTACAATGTAATGGAAACCATCCGTACCGAACATGCGCAGCAGCCATTGAAAGCTGCAATAAATAACCGCATTATATGGGGGATAGCTACATTTTTCATCATCACCATTGCGGCGCTGGTGATATTTATTTTAAGCAGCCTCAACTGGTCATCCGGCGAAGCCACACAGTTTAAAATGCCGGTAGAAATTAATTTAAGCCAGGTAAAAGGTTATTTTGATGGTCCGATAGTAAAGGGTTTCTTGTTTTTTGATGTGGTAATGGGTTTATTCCTGCTGGATACCTACTTACGCAGAAGATCGGGTATAAAACAACACTAATTGTGGCAATAAGTGTACAATATACATTACACTAAATAGTACAACCCTGCCAATATGTACTAAAGACACAATGATAACAGAACGCCCTCAACTGCAATATGTAACTATTTTTATACAGTAATGCATTTAGCTCTTTTGGCATGGCATTTGTATAATATTATCCGGACCGGCAATCTGCCGGTTAATTGTGATAAGGTTTAGGTTGAAAGTCGCCCGACGCAAGGTCTGGGCGGCTTTTATTTTTTAAAGCCTTGTTGCAAACCTTCCCCAAAAGGGGATTTCACCAAAAATTCATGTAACAATTATTACCTTAGTGGTAAATTAAATATCGATGAAAAAACCCCTTTTGTTTCTTTTCACTACTATTATAGCGTGTTGTTGTATCACGTTAAATACATACGCACAAGAACCACGCATACCCGAAGCAAGCTCTACACAAACCATTATACAAGATTTTGGCCTCGGCAAAATCACCATAACCTACTCCAGGCCCAATGTTAAAGGCCGCAAAATATTTGGCGGCATAAACCCATACGGCGAAGTTTGGCGCACCGGCGCTAACGCTGCTACCACCATCACCTTCAGCGAAAATGTTATTGTTGAGGGCAACAAAGTACCGGCCGGTACTTATGCACTGTTCAGCATTCCTGGTGAAAAAGAGTGGACCGTTATTTTGAATAAAACCGCTAAACAGTGGGGCGCTTACGGCTATAAAGAAGCAGATGATCTATTACGTTTTAAAGTAAAGCCACGCTCGGTTGACGAAAAAAGGGAAAGCTTAACCATGCAGTTTGCTAATACCACCACAAAATCTAATGATCTGTACATTGTTTGGGACCATACCGCCGTACCCATCCATTTCCAAACAGATGATGATGCGCAGATAACCGCCAATATTGAGAAACTGATGCAGGGTGACAAAAACAAAAGGCCTTATTTCAACGCTATCCAGTATTATTACGAAAACGATAAAGACCTTAATAAAGCCATGGCCTGGGTATTAGAAGCTGAGCAGTTAGAGCCTAAAGGCCCATGGTATAAATTATGGAAAGCCCGCATCCAACTAAAAATGGGCGATAAGAAAAAAGCCATTGCTACAGCACAAGAGGGTGTGCGTTTAGCAAAAGCCAGCGACGATGACGAATACGTTCGCCTTAATGAGGCTGTAATAATGCAGGCAAAAAATTAAGAGATAATAAAATACAATTTGTAGAGACGCGATACTTCGCGTCTTTTTTTGTCTAAGGGGGAATTAAACCACTATAACCTTTGCCTTTGTGTTTATAAAGGTATTCAATACCATTGCTATAATGATCACCCCGAAACAGCCAATAGCATTCAGCCAAAGGTAAGCCACTAAGTTGTAATAACCCATTATGCAGATAATGATCTCGGTAACAACAGCGGCAATAAATACCGAGGTACCGTTGATCCATTTGATATAGAACGCTACTACAAACACGCCTAAAATGGTGCCGTAGATGTATGAGCCCAATTGGTTTACCGCCTCCAACAGGTTACCTATCTTACTGGCATATAAAGCCATTAAAATACAAACCAATCCCCAAAAGATGGTTGCCAGGCGCGATGCGTTTACATAATTCTTGTCGGATGCGCCGGGGTTTATAATACGTTTATAAAAATCAATTACGGTGGTTGATGCCAATGAGTTCAGCCCGCTGGCAGTAGATCCCATAGATGCCAGGAAGATAATAGCGATAAGCAGCCCAATTAACCCTTTAGGCAGGTATTGTGTTACAAAAGTGAGGAACACATAGTTGGTATCATCCGTATTGGCCTTCTCGTTATTTTTTTTGATCACGGCAATAGCATCCTGCCGGATAATGCCCGATTGCACGTTGGCCAGCTTTAAAGCACCCTGCGCACGACTGATCTGTTCCGGGTCGTTGGTGTCGAGCGCTTTGGCCAGTGCGTTGGCTTTGGCTTGTTTATCTTTAAAGGCCTGGGTGTATTGCCGCTCTAAATAATCAAATTGTGAGGCGTAATTGCTTTTCTTAACCTGTTCTATCTCATAATTATTAAAAAATACCGGCGGGCGGTTAAACTGGTAAAAGCTGAATACCAATACCCCAACCAACAGGATGAGAAACTGCATCGGAATCTTTAACAACCCATTCATAATAAGCCCCATGCGGCTTTGCCCAACCGAACTGCCGGTAAGATAACGACCCACCTGGCTCTGATCAGTACCGAAGTAAGATAACTGCAAAAAGAAACCACCGATGATGCCGCTCCAGATATTGTAGCGGTTGTTGGGGTCGAATTTCCAGTCGATAACATTCATGCGGCCCAGGTTACCGGCCAGCTTAATAGATTTAATAAAGCCAACATCAGCAGGCATCAGCAACACCACAAACAAACCGGCTAAAAACATACCCGAGAAGATGATGGTCATCTGCAGCAGTTGCGTGTAAGATACTGCCTTGGAGCCGCCATAAACAGTATAAAACAGCACCAGCCCGCCTATAAATAAAGTAGTGTAAGTAATGTTGATATGCAGTATGCCCGAGAGAATAATGGATGGCGCATAAATAGTGATACCGGTGGAAAGCCCCCGCTGTACCAGAAACAAAAAGGAGGTAAGCGCCCGGGTCTTCAGATCAAACCGCTGTTCTAAAAACTCGTAGGCGGTATAAACTTTAAGCTTGTGGAAGATGGGTACAAAGGTTACACACAATACGATCATGGCCAGCGGCAGCCCAAAGTAGAACTGCACAAAGCGCATCCCATCGCTGTAAGCCTGGCCAGGGGCCGATAAAAAGGTAATGGCACTGGCCTGTGTGGCCATAACCGAAAGCCCTACATGGTACCACGGTAAAGAGCGGCTGCCCAGGTACTGGTCGATATTTTTGGTGCTGCCACTTTTAAAAACGCCATAGGCAACTATTGCAAGCAGGGTGCAGGCTAAAACTATCCAATCGGTTAAGCTCATTCAAAAGATATGGTTATGAGCCAGAATATAAAAATCAAAAAAACCAGCCACACGACAACGATGCCGTAAAACTGGTTCCAGTTACGTATAAATGAAGGAAGCCCGGTTTCAGACCTCTTCACGGCCTTTCACCAAAAATTTAATGAAAACGGCTGCACTAAGTAAACCCAAAACACCACCAACAGGTACCCATATGAAGCCTCTTTCTACAATAGCGCCAACAAACATGCCGCTTAGTAATGCTACCAGGTAAAATACGTAATCAAAGTTTTGTTCTTCTTTATGATGATGTGACATAGTAATGTGTTATTAAATGTTGCGTTGCAAATTTATATTATTAAACGGTTGATGCCTAATTGAATTATTACTTTTTAGGCTTGCTGAGCAAATTTATAAATAAACGGTAAGCGCCCGGCACACCGGCAGGCAACTCCCTGAAAAAAGCCAGCGATGTATACACAAAACGGCCGCTGCCGTAATCGGCTATAATTAATGATCCGTTACTGGTCCCCTCATTGGGGTCGCCCATTTGCAGTGGGGTTTTGTATTGGGGATCTATGCTGCTTAACATGTAAACGCTGCGTTCCTGTATCCAGCCTTTAAAATCTTCGGCGGTAATTTTGTTGGGGTAGTTGAGCACAGCGTTGTTTTTCTCCAGAATGGTAACCGGCGCTTCTTCATCAGTAACCCTTTGGTTAACCACCTGGAAGGGGTATGGGCCGATAGCCTTGGTAACTAAACCGCTGTTGTTATTATACTGCACTACCAGGTTACCGCCTTTTTTAACGTACTCCATTAATTTAGGCTGCTCAAAAGCAAGGCGGGGGTTTACGTTGTAAGCACGCACACCGGTGATAATGGCATCGTACATATTCAAATCGGTGTTTACAATCTCGCTTTCGGTAAGTTGATGAACCTCATAGCCTACCTCGCGCAGCGCATCGGGGATCAGGTCGCCGGCACCAGCAATGTAGCCTATTTTTTTGCCTGCAGTTTTCAGATCAATGTTAACCAGCTTAGCCTGTGCCGGCGGGAAGATTGTGATGGCCGGTACGTGATTGTATTTGATATTGAGTAGCCCTTGTGAAAATGATTTGCCGTTTGCCGTAGCAATAACTTCAAAGGTGCTGGTGTTAGGTTTGCTATTTGTTGGTGAAACATTAAAAGTAACAGTCCATTCGTCGCCTTTGGCCTCGTCGGTAAAGTCTATCTTTTCCGGACTGATCTTCCATCCGGTAACAGGTTTTATACCGATAGAGCCGCTTGCATTGGTAAATGCCTTTAACTTTACCTGGATACTTTGCGGCTGGGCGCTGTTATACACATAAGCTTTCTCGGCAATGTTGGCGGTAACCGGCGGGGCAATTTCTAATGGCTGGTAGATCTCGCCGCGCGCGGGATCTACGTATTTGAATTCTACCTTCCTGTCAAACCTGATCTGTTTACCAGCTATCGTAAATTCAAATGTGATCTTCGGAGCATCCGGATTTTCGGGGTTCCCCACTTTAAAATCATCACTTATGGTATAGCTGCCAATGCCATGTGCAGATTCCAGCCAGTAAGGTTGCGATATTTTACCGGCTTTAATTTTATAGTTGATGGTTTGCAGTTGATTTAAAGGTAGCGAGTCGCTTTTCATCATCACCGCATCTGCCGGGGTAGTACCAAAGCTTGTAAAACGGATAGCTGCATTACTTTCCTTTATAACCTGCACGCGAACGTCTGCATCGTCACCCACTGCATAAGAGGGTTCTGCAGAATAAGCTTCAAACCATAAACCTGCGCATGCTGCAATCAAGTCTTTCAACTCCTTTGTTTTTTGCTTGTGCCAGTAGGTATAATCGGCTACGCCCTGTTCGGTTAAGCGCACCGTCTGCATGGCTTTATCGGCTTCAAATTCAATATCTATTTTATCCAGCAGTTTTACCAACGCCGGGACCGATGCAGAGGGGGCATCGCTGTTAAAAGTTTTTGTAACTGCTCCTACCTGTGTGCCAATGGCGTTACCGCCGGCTATCCTGTCCCAACTGGTGGTTATACCGTCCATCAGGTCGGTTTTAGGGGCATCTCCTAAAATGGTTTTGAAATATTCAAAGGCGTCGCCGCGTTGCCTGGCCGAGCCAAAGCCCTGCGTTTTGTGATTACTGCGGCTTTCGGCTGCTATTTCACCATAGCTTTCGCCCAAAATCGGGTTGTAAGTACCTACGTTTATTTTAAGCTGATCGGCTGCGGTTGTATTTGTGCCGCCAAAGTTAAAAGTATTCCACAATAAGCGTTTGGCCTGCCATACCTTTACATATTGCAATTGCTCGGGGTACCGCTTTGGGTCGGCCGCTGCCGAGAAAGCCTCCTGCGCCAGTATGGCCGAGGCTGTGTGGTTACCATGGCCGCCCTCACCCGTGGTTGGGAAACGGCAGATCATTACATCGGGCCTAAACTGGCGGATCACCCAAACCATATCGCCCAGCACTTTATCTTTATCCCAAAATTTAAGGGTTTCTTCGGGATTCTTGGAAAAACCGAAATCGTTTGCGCGGCTAAAAAATTGCTCTGCGCCATCTACACGCCTTGCCGCCAAAAGTTCCTGTGTGCGTATCAGGCCCAGTAACTCGCCCTGCTCGGTGCCAATAAGATTCTGGCCGCCGTCGCCGCGGGTTAAACTGAGGTAACCGGTACGGTAATGTTTTTCTTGCGCCAGGTATGCCAGCAGACGGGTATTTTCATCATCGGGATGGGCGGCTATATATAACACGCTGCCCAAAACATTCAGTTTTTTAAGATTCTGCTGAATGCTGCCGATATCGCTGGGCGGCGATGTTTGGGAAAACACATTTTGGCAAATAATAAATAAGGCGGGGATTAACAGCAACGTACGCTTCATAACAACAAATATATTGTAAAGTAGTATTGGCAGGAGGGCCGACAGAGAATATTATATCACCCGAAACTAATTTTTTTAAAGCTTGTTAATCGATTGATTAAATTTTAAAGCATGGCAGTCAATGTCTTACAATTATCTGACAGAAATAATTTAAATTAATCAATCGTTTGATTAATTTTGTGCAGCAATAAATTAAATGGAAAAAGAGAAAATAGATAAAAAGGATCATATCCTGGATGCGGCAGAAAGGGTTTTTGCCGAGCTTGGATATGACGGGGCATCCACCCGTTTGATATCGGGAGAAGCCGGTGTTAACATGGCTATGCTTAATTACTACTTCGGCTCTAAGGAGGGCGTTTTTCTGGCCATATTCGAACGCAGGATCTCTTCCTTTCAGGCTACACTGCTGAGCATTGGCAACGATGAAAGTATTAGCTCATGGGAAAAACTTAATCAATACTTAGATAGTTATGTGGATAGAGTTGTTAACAATAACTGTTTCCACGTGATGATGAACAGGGAGATCTCTAAATCTAAAAAAACAGACCTTACCGACAAGATCACGGAAATTATCATGAAGAACGTAAAAGTTTTTATGATGATTATAAACGATGGCATTAAAAGCGGCGAGTTCAATAAGGATACCGACCTGGAATTATTGGTAGCCACCGTATTTGGCACTAAAAACTATTTGGTTAATACCCCCCACATATCTTCTAAACTCATCGGCTACGATGTTATGGAGAAGAAAAACCAGGATGATAAGCTGAAACCGCGTTTAAAATCGTTCCTCAAAAATCTTTTAAGAGCCTACTTACAAAACGAAAATGACAACAATAATTAATATACCCTTGAAACCTTACCCATTCAAAAAAACTGTGAAGGCCGCGGGCAGCATTGCTATGTTTATAGTAGCTTTACTGATAACCAACTCCGCCGCCGCGCAGGACAGAACCATTACGCTTGACGAAGCCGTTAAGCTGGGCATGGAAACCAGCAAAGTATTAAAGCTTTCGCAATCAAAAATTGATCAGGCTGTATCGCAATACAACCAGGCAAAAGACCAGGCCCTGCCAACCGGTAGCGCCAGCTTTGGCTACAACCGTGCGCAGATCCCTGCCAACAAACTAAATGTAGGCGAAGAAAGCTTAAGCCTGCCAACAAGTGCCAACGCTTATTTAGGTACACTATCATTAAACCAGGTAATTTGGGCCGGTAACAAACTGCGCTACGCCCGCGAAAGCACAAACCTGCTTACCCAAGTTGCCCGCTTAGATGCCGTGAACGACCGCGACCAGATAGCTTACAACATTATCAATGCTTATTATAACCTGTACAAGGTTTTACAAGGTAAAAAAGTAGTAGCGCAAAATCTTGCGACTATTGATGCGCAGATAAAACAATCGCAGCGCTTCTTCGATCAGGGCTTGGTTACCAAAAACGATGTATTGCGTTTCCAGCTGCAACGTTCTAATATAGAGCTGAACGGTATCGACTTGGAGAACAACCGCCGTATTATTAACTACAACATGAATATTTTACTGGGCCTGCCAGAAAATACACAGTTGAACATTGCGCAGATAACTGAAGCTGAACGCACCCCTGCTCCTTTAGCAGCATATGTTGATTCGGCTATTGCCAATCGTGCAGAGCTGAAACAAATGGACCTGCGTACACAGGTTGCAGAAACCAATATCAAAAGCATTAAAGCAAACGCTTCGCCAACTTTATCGGCATCAGGCAGCGCTTATTATGTAGGTATTTCGGGTAACCCTATCCCTAAGAGCGGTAACTTTATTACGCCTATATCATTAGGCTTAACCCTCGGTTGGAACTTTGGTACCCTTTGGACCAACAAGAACAAGGTTAACGAGGCCCGCCTACAACGCGAAGAAGTGATTATTAACAAAGGCATCACTACTGATAACGTAAAGAACGAAGTTAACCAAAGCTACCAGAACTATAAAACTGCTGTAGATAAGATAACCCTGCTGCAAACATCTATTAACCAGGCGCAGGAAAACAACAGGATCTTAGAATCTAAATACAAAAGCAATATATCATCAGCTACAGACCGTGCCGATGCGCAAACCTTGCTTTACCAGGCCGAAATAAACCTGGAACTGGCTAAAGCCGATGCAGGCCTTGCTTACTATACCTTATTAAAATCAACCGGAACACTTAACAAATAATACAAAAAATAAAAAGATGGCAACTCAGGAAACAGAAACCAAAAAGAAACCAAATAAAGTTCTCCCTATTATATTAGGTGTTATACTTATCGGCGGTATTATTTTCGGTGTAAAAGAATATATCTATTTCAGCAAACACGTTGATACAGATGATGCACAGATAGATGGCGACATAAGCCCGGTTGTGGCACGCGTTGGCGGTTATGTCGACAGCATTATGTTTGAAGAAAACACACACGTTAACCAGGGCCAGTTACTGGTGAAGATTGACGACCGTGACTATAAAGTAAAAGTAGAGCAGGCACAAGCTGCACAGGTTGGCGCAAGCGCAGGCATCAACGTGGGCGAATCGCAGATCTCTACCACTGCGGCTAACTCATCAAGCGCTAAAGCTGATGTTGCTTCTGCAGCTGCAAGGTTAGATAAAGTACGTAAAGATTACGACCGTTACGCTAACCTGGTTCAGGATGGATCAGTAACCCGCCAGCAATTTGACCAGGCTAAAGCCGATTTAGATGTGGCACAGGCTAACTATAGCGCAGCCCGCGACAAATACAAAGCTGCTTTAGAGCAGGTTGCTACCAGCCGTAGCCAGTTAAAGGTTACCAATACTGGTGTTAGCCAAAGGCAGGTTGATATTGATTATGCAAATCTGCAATTATCATATACCAACGTTAAATCGCCGGCAAGTGGTTTAGCTGCTAAAAAGAATGTACAGGTAGGCCAGTTGGTACAGGCAGGGCAAACCTTGTTCTCTGTAGTTAACGATAACAGCTTATACATCACCGCCAACTTTAAAGAAACCCAGCTGGACAAAATCAAAAACGGGCAGAAGGTAGATTTAAAAGTGGATGCTTACCCTGATCTTAAAGTAGAGGGTACGGTTTACAACTTTTCGCCTGCTACAGGTGCTAAATTCTCTTTACTGCCACCGGATAACGCTACCGGTAACTTTGTAAAAGTGGTGCAACGTATCCCTGTTAAAATTAAAATAAGCGGAAGCAAAGAAGATATCGCGAAACTGCGCCCAGGTATGAGCGTAGATGTTTCGGTAATCACAAAAGACTAAATAAAATGGCTGAAACTGGCTTTAAAAAATGGATCATTACCATTACGGTAATTATGGCATCGCTGCTTGAGCTGATCGATACCACCATTGTAAACGTAGCTATCCCGCACATACAGGGTAACCTGGGTGCAACCCTTGAGGATATTGCCTGGGTAGTTACCGGTTACGCCGTAGCAAACGTAATCATTCTGCCTATGTCGGGCTGGTTGGGCGGGCGCTTTGGCCGTAAAAATTACTTTCTTACATCTATAATCGTATTTACTATAGCATCGTTCCTGTGCGGTAATGCAACCACACTGAACGAGCTGGTGGCTTTCAGAATCCTGCAGGGTATAGCGGGTGGTGGCTTAATATCTACCGGGCAAACTATCCTGATAGAAACCTGGCCGCGTGAGCAAATAGGTACTGCTACAGCCTTATTTGGTTTAGGCGCGGTAGTAGGCCCAACTGTAGGCCCAACCATTGGTGGCTGGATCACCGAGAACTACTCATGGCCGTGGATTTTTTATGTAAACTTACCGGTTGGTGCGCTTGCTGCATTCTTAACCTACACGTTTATTAATGAAACACCCAAGCAGGAGAAAAAACCCATCGATTGGTGGGGTATTATTTTACTTGCCGTTGCAGTAGGCAGTTTACAAACCATCCTTGAAAAAGGTGAATCTGAAGATTGGTTTGCTACTACATACATCCTGGTATTAACGGTAACTGCTGTAATAGGTACCCTGCTATTCATCTGGCGCGAATTAAGCACCGATCACCCGATAGTAAACTTCTCCATTATGCGGCATCGAAGTTTCTCGGTGGGGATGTTTACGTCCTTTATACTCGGGTTTGGGTTGTACGGTTCGGTGTTCGTGTTCCCGGTGTTCTGTCAGAATTTGCTTGGCTTTAACGCGCAGCAAACTGGTGAGCTATTGTTCCCCGGTGGTTTGTGTACCATATTTATGATGCCGTTTATTGGTAAAATGCTCAATAAAGGTATCCCGGCGCAATTTATGGCTACCGCGGGTATGTTCCTGTTCTTTGTATTTACCTGGATGCTGAGCAACTCTACCCTTGCAACCGGCGAAAGTGATGTACTGGTTCCGTTACTGATCCGTGGTGTTGGTATGGCTTTATTATTTGTGCCGTTAACCACGCTGGCCATGGCCGACCTTAAAGGCGCCGAAATTGGCCAGGGATCGGGTTTAAATAACATGATGAGGCAATTGGGCGGTTCTTTTGGTATCGCTGCATTAACAACCATTATCCACGTTCGCCAGGGCTTCCATAGGAGCACGCTTATTGAGCATGTTAACCCTTACAACCCGGCCTTTACCGAGCGTTTAAACCAATACACACATGCGTTTGTAGCTAAAGGTAAATCGGTGCTGGATGCCACGCACATGGCCTATGGTGCTATTGAAGGTACGGTTATAAGGCAAACAATGTTATTAAGTTACGATGATGCGTACTGGATCTCGGGCCTGGTGATGTTGTTCTCTATCCCTTTACTGTACCTGCAACCGTTCCGCAGGAATATGAAGGCGGTTACAGATGCTCACTAAAAAACAAAGCCGTTCCGTCTATCCAGACAGAACGGCTTCTCCAAAAAAATCAACAATTAAATTTAAATACCCCTAAAGTTCACAAAGTTTAAGTTAAAAAATATTATGATCGGTTAGGGGTGGTATAATCTTATGCTATAAAATTAGTTGTTTTTAATTAAGAAACCCAAATTTTATTTCATAATAATTTCATGTTGCATATTAAACAAAAGGGCCCGCATAATTGCAGGCCTCTTTTGCTGTATACAATACACTTAATTAAAAAATGATCTTACCTGTAGCGGTTACCAGGGCCGCAATACGTACTGCATCAAATATGCGCTCTTCGGTAGTGCCCAATTTAATAAGCGAGTCTTCGTGCGCGTTAACACACATTTCGCAGCCGTTAACGGCAGATATAGCCAGGCTCATCAGTTCAAAAAACTCTTTACCGGTTGCTGGCTTCATCATCAGCTGCATACGGATGCGTGCCGGGATCTGCGTATATTTTTCCTTTTGGGTGAAATGCCTGAAACGGTAGAATATGTTGTTTGATGCCAGTAATGATGCACAACCGGCAGCTTCTGCAACATCAGCAGCGGTAGCGCCCTGCTCTTCGGCATATTTGGTATAGTAGTTGGTAAGCGGCAGGTTGTTATTATTTACAGCTGTGCTTAAGCCCAACAGTGCGCACTCCTTGGCATCTAAATGCGCCGAGGTAAGTGTGCTGGTAAAGTTCAGCTTAAAATCGCGCAGGTAGCGCGATTCGCCTTTCTCTAATAAGGTAAGGCTTGCGGTGCGGTATTCGGTATCCAGGCTTAAGCTTTGCAGTATTTCCTGTATCAGTTCGGTACTTTCTGTCATGGTAAATTTGGTAATAAAAAAGCCCTGCACTTTTAACGGTACAGGGACTTCTTAGGGGTCAATTATTATACGGTTAAAGTTTCTTGTCCTTTTTCCCAGTTGCAAGGGCAAAGCTCGTCGGTTTGTAAGCCGTCAAGTACACGTAAAACTTCTTTAACATTACGGCCAACATTTAAATCGTTAACAGATACCCAACGGATGATACCGGTAGGGTCAACGATGAAAGTAGCACGGTAAGCAATTTTTTCGGTTGGCTCTAAAATACCCAGGTCTTCAGCTAATGATTTTGAAGTATCAGCTAACATTGGGAATTTAAGATCGCGCAGGTCGTCATGATCTCTTCTCCAGGCAGCGTGTACAAACTCAGAATCAGTAGAAGCACCAATCAGGCGGGTTTCACGGTCGCGGAATTCGCCGTACGCTTTGTTGAACTCAGCAATTTCTGTTGGGCACACAAAAGTAAAATCCTTTGGCCACCAAAACATTACGGTCCAAACGTTATCTTCATTTACAAGAAAGTCTGAGGTGATGGTTTCAAACTCTTTACCTTTTTCGATGCTTGTTACGGCAGTTTTAGAAAACTGTGGGAATTGTTGTCCTATTGTTAACATAACGGATGTTTTATTAAAATTTATGCAACAAATATACGCTTTTTAAAAGCTCGCTTTCATCTTAAATATCTATATCGCATAGATAAAAACTATAGGATAATGGATTGATATTGAGCATGGCTATTGATAGGCAGTTTTCAAAAACATTTAAAAAGCCACATTTCTTGAGGAGTGTGGCTTTTAATATGCGCTACATTTTATTTACCTGCTGATCTGAAAGATCAAACTTTATAGTGTTCATTTGGGGCTTCAATCGCATAACAGCTTCTGTTGGTTTAGAGAAACTGCCTTCAATAGCTTTAACGGCATATTTCATGCCTTCAAAATTACAGTCTACCTGTTTGGTACTTATCTTTTGGAAAGGCAGTTCGATACCTTTAGTCGTAGTGAGGTCGAAATACCAATCATATGCTGTGCCGCTAACCAGTTTCATTTTCAGCTGCTTTTCATCGAGGTCTATTTCCAGGGAACCTTTTATGGAAGTTAATGGCCACGAAATATGTAAAGATTGCGCTGTAGGGTGCGTGTAAACCGGGTCGCCGCCTTGTAAAAGCAGCTCTTTGCCATCAACAATTGCCTTTAAGCGCATGCCTGCAATTTGCCCGGGCTTGCTCCAGATGTAGCCATCAATAACCGGGAGGGTGAAAAACATGCATTCGTTTGAAGTAGCCGGTTTGGAATGATAAGCAGACGGGAAACGTTCGTTAAATAAATGCAGATCGCGGATGCGCAGGGTACCTTTCTCCCATAACAGGTTTATACGGTAAAAACGACTGTTGAACCAGGCGGTTTTCAGGTCGCTGCCTTCCAGGTCTTTACTTACGGTAAAGGATGTTGCCGGGGTAACCTTATATGTTTTTTTAAACCACAGGCCCGACTGTTCCATGGTTTCTACCCTTACCTTACCTTCATCCCGCAGGCGGGCAATCAATGGCATCTGTATCTCAAAGCCTTTTGCCATGGCATCCCAGGTAAACGAGTTTTCCTGCCCGGCCTGGGTGTAATTAAAGCCTAAAGCTTTATCCTCCGTAAATGATTTTAAGAACCAGTTAACCCATGCCGCGTCGCCGCCGCCAAACTCGTATACCGGCTCAAGCGTTACAACGCCCTGGCGGGTGGTGCCCAAACCGTTATCATACTGGCGTATTGGGTCGCTGCCCAGCATCCGGAATATTGGTACCGGGATTTGATTAGCTGCGTTTTGCGCAGGCATGTAGGAGTTGGTTTTGCTTGGGTAATACGCTTGGTTCCAGTAGCCGCCCCAAAGCGTGTAACCATCTGTACCGTACTGGTCCTTACAATTGCTGGATGCTACGATGTGATACTTTTGGTACATGTAATTAAGACTGTAGCTATCTATAAACCACGAGCCAACCGATTTTGGGTAGTAACCAAAGATCTTTTTAAAATCGGCCATGTATACATCTATCAGTTTCTCGCGCTCTTTTTGTGTGTAGCCGGTAGAAAAACCAATGTTGGCTCGCCAGTCCCAAGGGTAGCGGCCGCGCCATTTAAGCCCGGCTTTTTCTACCTGCGGCTGGGGGATCTCCCACCATGCGCCTATTTCAAAGGTGCCTTTCGGCAGGCTCTTCAACAGCTTTTGGTAGCGCGGATCGATAAGGGCATCATACTGGAGTAGAAAAGTACCGCCAAGTTTATAATCATTCATTATCTCCACCTGCTTTACTACAGTTTGGTATAAAACATCTTCGGTAATGGCGGTATCACGCGGCTCCAGCAGGCGGATAAAATTGACGATGTTTACTATCCTGGGCGTTTGCTTTGCAGCCCCCGGTTGTTGGGTGTAGATGCTAAATGAACTAAGAATACAAAGGCAGATAAGCGCTAACTTGTTAAATATGCGTTTCATTGAACTGATGGAGGTAAATTTTAAAGATCAGTAAATATAGGCGACGGGAGATTTTCTTCTGTATTAAAATTGGGCTAAATCGTAATTATTCGTTATTCTTGGCTCTTGCACCCTGGCCGGCAGTATGTTTAACTGCCCGCCTCAATTAAATCAATAATGCAGCAACCAACAATTAGCCCGGCCCTGTTAAAAACCAAACAGCATTTCGAAATTTTGGATGGCTTGCGTGGCGTTGCTGCACTGGCCGTTGTAACGTTCCATTTTATGGAGATGGCTTATGCAGATTACAGCCAGAATTTTATAGCGCATGGTTTCCTGGCAGTAGATTTTTTCTTCTGCCTGTCGGGCTTTGTTATCGGTTACGCGTATGACGATCGTATTGGTAAAATGGGCGTGCTGGAGTTTTTTAAATCGCGCATTATCCGGCTGCATCCGCTGGTAATATTTGGCTCTATATTGGGGTTACTGGCGCTTTTGTTTGATCCGTTTGGCGGCCACCCGGAGTTATATAGCGCGGGTAAGATAGCCCTGATATTTTTAGCCTCGGTATTTTTAATTCCATACCCGGTAATGCCCGACCGGGCTTTTAACCATTTTGGCTTGAATGCGCCGGCATGGTCGCTATTTTGGGAGTACTTGGCCAACATTGTTTACGCATTTGTGCTTTGCCGCTTAAGCCGCCGCTGGCTGCTGGCATTAACTATAGTTGCAGCATTTGGTATCTGCTTTATTGCCTATCACTCTGGCAACGTTATGGGCGGATGGGGTAAAGGAAATTTTTGGGATGGTTGCGCCCGTATTAGCTATTCGTTTTTGGCGGGCCTGCTTATTTACCGTTTCAACTGGATCATCAAAAACAAGCTTGGCTTTTTAGGCGTAGCTGCATTATTGTTTTTAACCTTTGTAATGCCCTTTGGCAAATGGAACTGGATTACCGAACCACTGGTTGTGCTGTTTTACTTCCCGTTACTGATTGCATTAGGTGCGGGCGCCACATTAACCAACGGGTTTAAAAAGCTCTGCGTGTTCGCGGGTAATATCTCTTACCCGTTGTATATGACACATTATGTAGTTATATGGTCCTTTGCTAATTATTACAGCGTCAACAAACCGGCAACCGGGCAATTGGCCATTATTATCATTACAGGGCTGGTGGTGCTGGTTAGCTTTGCCTATTTCGTGATGGTAGCGTATGATATCCCGGTAAGAAGATATTTAAGTAGTAAAAGGAATAATGTTTAACAGGATCTTGAAGTCCTGCAAGGTTTTAGGCATTAGATCATATGTCTATTAAAGTATATTTAAAACATACCCGGTAACGAGAGTGTTACAACCTGTATATAAAGCCATTAGCACTAATGACTAAATTTAACTGAAACCACCACTAATATGAGCCAGATAAACAAAGAAGACATTAAACAGGAAGTGTTTGATCTGTATGATGATTATGCACACAGTCGCCTTAACCGCCGCGCGTTTATGGAAAAACTCTCTCTTTACGCCGTAGGCGGCTTAACCGTGCCTGCGTTGATGAGTTTTCTGATGCCTAATTACGAAACAACTATACAGGTTAAGGCCGATGACCCGCGTTTAAAATCAGAATATATTAATTACCCCTCGCCAAAAGGCGGCGGCACCATTAAGGGCTTGCTATCTAAACCAGTGGATGCCAAAAAGAAATTGGGGGGCATCATAGTAGTTCATGAGAACCGGGGGCTGAACCCCTATATTGAAGATGTAGCCAGGCGCGCTGCACTGGCGGGGTTTGTTTCCCTTGCACCCGATGCCTTAACACCGTTGGGCGGCTATCCGGGCAATGACGACGAAGGCCGCACCATGCAGGCCAAACGCGATAAAGGCGAAATGGAAGAAGATTTTATAGCCGCATACGAGTACCTGAAAAACCATAAAGACTGCAACGGGAAAATAGGTGTTGTAGGCTTTTGCTATGGCGGTGGTATTGCCAATATGATGGCTATACGTGTGCCTGAACTGGCAGCAGCTGTACCGTTTTATGGCAGCCAGCCCGCCGTTACCGATGTGCCTAAAATAAAAGCCCCGCTGATGCTGCACTACGCATCCTTAGATACCCGCATTACCGCAGGCTGGCCCGCATACGAAGCCGCCCTGAAAGAGAGCGGGAAAAAATACCAGGCATTTATTTACGAAGGAGCCAATCACGGCTTTCATAACGATACCACCCCGCGCTACGACAAAGCAGCCGCAGAACTCGCCTGGAAACGAACGATTGATTTCTTTGGTGAGAATTTGAAATAAGGAAAACATGCAGAAGATAAAGGCATTGAATAATAAAAACGCCGGGTTAATATCAGCCCGGCGTTTTTATTCATAAGGGTAGTATATTTACCTGGCAACACTATTTGCTGCAGTAATAATTACGTTGGCAACTTTAGCCGGCTGAGATAGAAAAACTACGTGGCTGGCTTTAATTTCAGTCACTTTCATATTGGCGCGTTTGTACATATTACGTTCAATATCCGGGTTAATAGCTTTGTCGTCTGTAGCAACAATGGCGTAACTTGGCTTGGTTCTGAAGGCTGCTATAGTAACCTTATCTGCAAAGCACTGGCCGAATATTGGCCCTTGCGATGCATACATAAATGCAGCCAGGTCTTTACTTACATCGGCGCAAAAACCAGCGTGGAATTTAGTCTTGTCAAAATAAATAATTCCGTTTGCATCTGGTGCTAAAATGCCATTTTCTGGTGCGGCAGGAAGTGAGGTAGCCCATTGCAAAGTATTTTCTCCGGCATCCGGTGCAAATGCAGCTACATAAACTAAACCAACAACTTTTGGATTATTACCGGCCTGGGTAATTACCGTGCCAGCCCAGGAGTGGCCAACCAGTATTACCGGTCCGTCCTGCTTATCGATAATCCTGTTGGCGGCGTCTACATCATCTTTTAAAGATGTTAAAGGGTTTTGCACTACAGAAACGTTATATCCCTGTTTGGTCAGGATATCAAATAAAGCCTTAAAGCCCGAGCCATCGGCAAAAGCACCGTGTACGATAACAATGTTTTTAACTTTAGGTGCAGTTTGTGCTAAGGCATTTGTAGTAAGTAACGTTGCCGCGAATAATGCTGCTACTAAAAAGGATTTTTTTAGCGATGTGGTAAGATTTGTTTTCATTTTGCTTGTTTTTGAGTGTTTGTATTTATTTGAGTATGTTAATTTTTATTGGTGTATGGGTGGCCTTGTTATTCTACTTCAACTATCATTTCAACTTCTACCGGCCAGCCCGATGGTAAGCCGGAAACCCCTACTGCCGACCGTGCATGAACGCCTTTGCTGCCAAATATTTCTACCATCAAATCTGAGTAGCCGTTTATAACCTTAGGCTGATCTGTAAAAGAATCTGTCCCGTTTACAAACCCGGTAACTTTTACAATTCTTTTAATTTTAGACAGATCTCCCAACTCGGATTTTAATGCTGCAATTTGGGCAATGGCACAAAGCCTTGCGGCAGCGTAGCCTTGTTGCACAGTTAACTCCCTACCCAATTTGCCAATTATGTAGGTTCCATCCGGTTGCAGCGCCCCCTTTCCGGATAGGTAAATCAGGTTGCCGCTTTTCACAAGGCTGGTATAATTACCAATCGTTTTTGGTGTGGCCGGTAAAACAATTCCCTTACTTGCCAGTACCTCTTCCGGGGTTTGGGCAATGCAGAAAGGCTCAACAGTACAAGAGAGACGAGGGTAGTTATCTTTTTCATTTATTGGTAGTACTATTTTTACATAAGTTAAACGAGGCGGGCAATCCCCTATAAGCATCTGATTTTAAAATGATTCATGTTTATCGTTTAATATATATGTAAGTGTGTTGCCAAAAGCATGCCCGTAATTAAAGGTCAATAAATCAATAACTTACATATGGACTAACAAATATAAAACCACGCTATTTCGCTAATTGACACTTACAAACACTAATATGAAAAGTTTTCCGGGGACAGGTATCGTTTATCCTGAAGGTTAAACCGTGGAGTTTTAGGGAATGGGGAACAAAAAAGGATAAGTATAGGGAGGATAATAATAGTCAGTTAAATCCTCAACCCAACAATTGATTTTGAACTCAATAATTTCCTTGATATATTTAGTACATGGAACTTGGGCCTAAATTCTTACACTCTCTTTTTGAGGTAGCACATGTTGAATTTCAAACTTACAACCTCTCCAAACACAAGCTGGTATTCTCCAGTGGAGTGGCCCGGCAGCTTTTGGGATATTCTGAGCATGAATTTGCCGATTTAAGCGTTAACTTCTTCAAAAGCATAATCCATCCGGATGATATTCAGACGGTACAGCAAACTATCAACAAAATTGTCGGATCTAAAAACTCGGAAGTTGTTGAAATGACCATACGCTTGCGTAAGGCAGATGGCACTTACATCTGGCTCTGCTCGCGCCAGATGATCTACGAAAGAAACGCTGATGATGGCAGTATCACCATCATCAGAGAAGTGGAAGATGTTACCAAGCTAATAAAACTACAAAACGAACTGGAAGAAAAGGTAGAGCAGCTAAAGGCAGTGTCTTTTAAAAACTCCCACTTACTGCGCAGCCCCGTTGCCAGTATAATTGGCCTGGTAGACCTGATAGAAGAGAACGCCATCACCAGCGAGCACAACCGGCAGGTAGTGCATTTTTTAAAAGAAACTATTACGAGGTTAGATGCGGTGATCCACGAGATAAATGATACGGCAGGGCTAGGGTAGATTATTGTATGGTGCTATTAATCAATAGAATAGATATTAAATCTCTCAACTTGAAGTATTCTGTTTTTCTGGATGCACGAGCAAGGTGAAAATCGCTTATTCATCTTTGATCTTTCAGTTTACTTGTGCGGCTTTATATGTATCATATTGTTTAAACACAGCGGCTACGTATTCTTTTATGCCCGGCTTATCTCGGTGACTTAATATTTCTTTTGGTAAAATAAGCTTTCCCTTTCTAATAATGATGCCTGTTACTTCGCAACATTTTTCTTTGTAATGTACCTTTTTGTGATTTACAAAAAAATTGTTCTGCTTTAGTGTTTTCAGTATTTGATTTCTATGTTGCTTAAAACATCTTGACGAGGAAAAAGTAAGATCATCTACAAATACAGTAAATGTGATATTTCTTTCTTTACAAAATTTCTCTAAGAACACAGCAGTTGGTGCAAATGCCAAGTTGGCTAATGCTGTTGATGTTGGCGCTCCTTGTGGCAAGGACCCATTAAAAGTAGTAAGATTAGTAATAACCCGGGCTTCATTCCAACTAAAGCCCCTACCAACCAATGTTTGATGAACGCGCGAGTTAGTTATATTGCTAAAAAATATTTTAAGGTCAATTGTGAAGAAATACTTATTGTTAATGTGCTGAAAAGCATTCCCAATATTATTCCTTCCTTCTATCCCACCATACATGGAATCTGGCAATTCCAATTCTTTTAACTGACTATTTATTTCTCTTTGCACAACCTTTAAAGAATGAATAGGCTGGATTATTTCACGCGCTCTGACTGATCCGTCTTTATTAAGTTGCGGGCTACCGAATTTCGTTTTTGGCCTATAAAATTTTTTATAAAACTGGTCAGGCGAATATTGCATATTTCTGAATGCACAGACGCTTATATTGTGCTTTAAATCCATAGCAAAATAAAAATGAACCGGGTCTGGAGTCGGTAAATATAAATCTGATTAGCCATTTAAGTATTTTAACAACAAAGAGTACTACAGTCATCTTTTTTGTTTTACCCAGTTTGGCAATCAGTAGATTAAATAACAACCGATCCGTTCTTGAAAATTGTTTCCTTTTTCTTAAATAAATTGTTTCTAACTGTTTGCGAATTCGCTTTCGCTTTTTCATGGCGTTGGTTTTAATCCGGAATTATTTCCGCCGCAAGTACCATTTCCATTACCATGTGATTTTCAAAAAACTTAGACCCGGTGATATAATATTCATTAAGTTTCCGCCGCAAGCAGCGATAGCAAGCCTTTTTCAAAGCATTAATTACTGGTAATAGACGCAATCAGATTATTTAAAGAACTTACTTAAAGGTAAAATTTACGTAATTAACTGAAAAACAAACTTATAAACATATTAACAATCTTGCAACTTGGCATGATTGCAAATTTTAAAGGCAATTAATTTTATACTAAAATAGAATAGCAAATCATTAAATAAACCCCGCAGGTTTGCCTGGCAAAGAGCTGCGGGGTTGCAACCGCTACGTTACAGTTCTTTATCCTCTAACAGTTTTGCGTCGCGGGTATTCTTTTGCACGGCAATTGCAGAAAACATGCTCAGGCTGAATGCCATGGCGTAAAAGCCTTTTTCGCTTCGGGCGAGGTCTGCATTCCATAATCCAATTGTTAATAATATCATTGCTGCAATAGTGGCAAACCAGCTTAGGCCATAGTAAAGATCTGTTACGGCAAGCCCTTCAGCCCTGTCCCTAACACTCTTTTGTACGGAGATCACCGCGAATAAGCCAAATAATAAAATGGTGAAATAATAGCCTTTTTCATTCAGATCCATATTTGCATTCCACAAGCCGATGCAATATCCTACCAAACCTGCTAATAAAGCAAACCACGATGCGCCGATAAAGGCAGCAGTAGGTTTAAATGGGTTCCTTGTTTTATCGCCATATTTTGCGATAGGTGAATTTTCTTCTGTTTTGTGTTGTAGCGATTCCATGTTTTTTTGTTTTAGTAATTAATATGGAAGCAAATATGGGTTGTATTACAGAGCTGTAAAAGGCAGAGTTCATAAATTACTGATGATATGATATTGTAATTACTGTATCTTTATATACACTAATATAACTATATGGATTCAATTCTGGAATTGATTAAGTTACTCAACAATAATGATATTAAGCTCTTTAGGCAGTTTTTACAGCGGAAAAACAAAAGAGGTGACGTGAAAAATTTAGCCCTACTCAATTTAATAGAAACTGACGATATAGATGGCATAAACAAACTCTACGGTTCTAAAAAAAATAATGACGCCTATCATGCCCTCCGTAAACGGCTGCAGGATAATTTGCTGCTGTTCTTATCGCAGAAAACCTTTGAGAACAATCATTCCGACACTTATGATGCGCTGCGCCTGCTGGTGGTGGGGCGTTTTCTATTAGAAAATGATGTGGTAAAGGTGGCGTTCAAATGTTTGGATAAGGCCGAACGGCTGGCCGAAGATCTGGAGCAATTTAATATGTTAAATGAGCTTTTGCTGTTGAAACTACAGTACGCCCATCTGACGGGAGCTGAAGACCTCGAAACTTTGACCACGCGTTTCCTGCAAAACCAGTCGCATATGCAGCGCGAGGCTAAGCTTAATATGGCGTATGCCTATTTAAGGCAGGAACTACAGGAGATACACCTGAAAGGGAAGATTGTTAATTTGACGAAACTGATGATAACAACCATCAGGAAATACAAAATTTCTGCACATGACCTCATGACCTATAAGTCCATCTACCAAATTCTTTTTATCGCAAATGAATACGCGGCGATACAGCAGAATTATGGACTAATAGAGCGCTACATTAACCGGACAAATCAATTCATCCAAAACAAAACTTATACAAAATCAACCTATCTCTTTTACCATATATCCATCTTGTATTTTTTTGCAAACTTTCATTTACGCCGGAAAAATTTCGCAAAGAGTGCATCCTATCTTAAGGAAATGATGGCTTTAATGGCAATGGACAACCGCTATTACACGCTGTTTTATTTACGTTATCAGTTACTCTCTGCGCTCAACCTGTTCTATAAGGGCTTTGCTGACGATGCGATCTCTCTATTGCAAACTTCGCTCTCTAACCTAAAGCAAGCCTCTAAGCCGGAGGATATTGAGGATTTACGAATATGCCTCACTATGTTTTTAGCCCTGTGTATCGATAAGGGAAGTTTAAAACAGCTGACCTTACTAACGCGCACTGATGCCTGGTATGAAAAAAAAATGGGCATGTTATGGACTATCCGGAAGAACCTGATGGAAATTTTGGTTCAGGCACAATTCTCTAATATAGAGCTTGCCATGTCGCGGCTAAACAGTTTCCGGCGGCGATATAAAAAGTATCTGCTGAAAACATCGGAAGAACGCGTGCTCTTGTTTTTGAAGTTGGTTGAAAAATACCTGCTAAAGCCCGATGTTGCTACCGATGCGGCGTATAGAAAGGCTGTTTTAAACCAACTTGATAACATAGAAAATAACGATATTTTCACTTTGAGCTTTATTGCCTGGTTAATAGCACGCTGGGAGAAAAAAACAGCTTACAAAGTTGCACTAACATTTATGCAGGATGGCAATTATATACAAGGCAAGTAATATAGCCAGTATTGATGAAGGTTGTTATTTAAACACGCAGGAGCCTAACCCTGCCTTTGTTAAACTATTTATGTTCATCCTGATGATCATACCCGAGCTGGCTTGTAAACAGTGTTGTATTACCCATTTGAAATTGGCTGTAGAAGCATAGCAATGTCCATAAATCATATTCAGCATCATTATGAATTCTTTTTAAACTCCTCAATAACAGACGCACTAATGTTTCAGCAGAATCTTTAATGCCAAGATCAAAGTTTTTAAGAGCTATTCAAGAGATGTAAGAAACACCCTTTCTACCTCTGTAAACTCGCTAATATACAGGCCTAAATATTCTCCTCTAAAACTTTTCTGATTGATCCGGGACAGATATTATTCTAAAATACGCACCTGACGGCACTAATTTGTTTATAGCCGAATGTAAATTTTGGATCGGGCATCAAGGATATCTAGACACAATTTCTCAATTGTTTGACAGATACCTAACCTGGCGAGATTCAAAAGCAGCGGTAATCATGTTTGTTCGTAACAATGACTTCGTTAGCGTCCTCAAAAATATTGCGAATGAAACGAGAAATCATCCCTATTTTGTAAAAGAAGTAACACATAAGGGCGAAAGTTCATTTAGCTATATATTCCATCTAAAAGTGATCAACAAAAAAAGGTGCAATTACAGGTCATGGCGTTTCATTTTGATAAAGGGTAACATTCATTCGTATTTATTTCATCAGATTCAATGGATATATTTAAACGCACAGCCAGGGAATTACAGTGTGAGTTAAAAGCTATTCAAAAACTCGATCTTGTCAGTACACCTTATTAAAAAATACTTCATATCATTAATCACAAACTATTTGTGCCTGTTACCATTGCCAAGATACATGCTGGCCAATATGTTGAACGCGTGCGTTAACACACGGGCCACAGATTGAATACTTCAAACTTAAATCAGTCGCACACAAGCCCAATAGCATTCATTTTTATGTGAGTGACGAACCGGACAATCCAATCGATAAATCAAACTTTGCCACCGGCGAAGTTTGGACTCGCACCATCCCAATTGGAGGGCGGCGCTATCATCTACTAGAGGCTGGAATGGGTAATGTCACTTTTATAGCCAGTAAACTACCTAGTTATTCCCTTATTTGGATGTTTCGGAGATATGTTATACCCCGTTCCGTGGCAAACTGACCACCTGTTTTGCTGGCAAAGAAATGCAGCTCATGCTTTAGCAGCATAAACAAAGATAATTATTTACCAATTTCCATTTAGCCGCTACCGCTCTGGCCGTAACATCTTTATTTTTTTAGAAGCTTACTAATGGCTTAAGGTACCAGGTATGCCCTTCAGGTAATAGCCGCCCATCGCTTTAATAGAGGCGTTTCAGAGCGACTTCATATACACAATGGAGCTCCCAGCCAACTTGTTCATCCGGCAACTTTATGTAGTATTTAAACAGGGACAACCGTGTGTAAAGCATAAAACAAAAAATGGGTGGTCAGTTTGGCCCGGAATACCCTGGTCAGTTTGAACCAGGAACGGGTGGTCACTTTAAACCGGAATCAGATGGTCAGATTGAGCGAAATCTCCACACCACTTCGGGACCTGGTCAAAAAGCCTGATCATTGGTATTTTATTTGTTTTTTGGCTACATCCTTATCCATTGGCACGGCCTTATACCTGAATCATCAAAATGACAGGCTTAACGATGAAGCTTATAATTTCTAGCTGGTTAGGGCGCTTTACCCAGACGTATCTAAAACCATCAAAAAAAAGTTAACGGAAGACCCGAAGAGTTTAAACCAACAGGCAGAAAAAGCGATGGAAAAGCAGGAGGCGGTTATGGCAGCTTAGGCCCAGGCTGAGCAAGCGGATAAAGAACTGAAAGCGGCCAGGGATAAATTGGAAAAGGTGAAGTCGGATAAGTAGATGTATTTTTAGAATGATGCCGAAAGCTTCAAAGCGTAATTGATTTTTAAACCGACTACTAAACCCGATAGGGTATAATACTGACCTTAATAGTGAATATAATCCCGATTGGGTATAATTAATAAATTTAATTTATATTTGTACCCGAAAGGGTATAAATATGTTATCGGAATATTTAAAGAAAAAACGGAAATCGTTAAATCTTACACAGGTAGACCTGGCGGCAAAGGCAGGTGTTGGGCTTAGGGTTGTTCGTGAGATGGAACAGGGAAAACCAACATTACGCATGGATAAAGTGAATCAGGTCTTGAGCTTATTTGGCGCAGAACTTGGGGTGGTATTAAAAGGAAAAAACGATGAGTAGGAAAGGTTTAGTTTATTTTCAGGATGCGCTGGCCCGGGTGCTTGCGGAAACTGATGATGGTTACGAATTTACTTACCAAGCGGAGTACTTGGAGCACAAGGAGGCAAAACCAGTAAGCTTAACGCTTCCATTGTCAACCCAGAAATATGAAAGTAAAGTATTGTTTGCCTTTTTCGATGGCTTGATACCAGAGGGCTGGCTATTGGATCTGGCAACGACACACTGGAAGGTCAAAAGTAATGACCGGTTCGAATTATTACTATTAACATGCAGGGACGCGATCGGAGCGGTAACGGTTATTCCCGAAATAGATTAAGCTATGGCAAATTGTTGGTTTTGTTATCAGTATGCAGGTGAGTCGTCTTATCATGAAAAGTGCTCCAAGCGATTTTTTGGTTCGGCCAAAGTACCGGAGCTGGAATTGAATAATAAACTTTTGAAAACGTTGGCTGAACAAACCATCAACGAAAGGATAGCTGTGACCGGAGTTCAGCCTAAACTTTCTGTTACGCTGGAAAAGACGAAGGGATATAACCGGCTGTTTAGTAGGGCTTTGGGGAGAATACATACTTAAACCACAACATCCTGATTTTCCGGAAATGCCGCAATCAGAAGATGTTACTATGCATTTGGCGGGCTTGTTTAAAATGCCTGTTTGCGATCATACTTTAATGGAAGCGTCAGATGGCAGTCTGGTTTATCTGGCCAAGCGATTTGACCGGGTGAAAGGCCATAAAATCCACATGGAAGATTTCTGCCAGCTTTCTGAATTTTTAACGGAAAACAAATACAAAGGATCCTATGAAAAGATCGGCAAGCTTATCCTGAAATACTGTACGCAAACTGGGTTTGATGCACTGACTTATTTTGAGCTGGTGTTATTTTCTTTTTTGACAGGCAATAATGATATGCACCTAAAGAACTTTGCTGTGCTGCATACCGACGAGGGTGTAAGTCTAAGTCCAGCCTATGATCTGCTTAATGTAAATCTTGTTAATCCGGAGGACGATGAAGAACTGAGCCTGACAATAAACGGCAAAAGAAAAAAATCAGATTAGCTGATTTTGATGTGTTGGCCAAAACTATGAATATACCTGAAACGGCCGTTAGGAATACGTATAACAAATTCTCTTCCGGTAATAAGGAAGTTGCTGAAATGATCACGGCATCTTTCCTAAGTACTGAAAAAAAGGAATTATACCTGGAAATTTGGAATAAAAAGCAACGGTTGTTTAACTAACAGGCCGCAGGCATACATTATTGATTTTCCCTTCTGGGGAAGAAAAAACAAAGATCCTCATTCCCCGCACTCGCGAACATAGCCCACGCCGGAATCAAACGTCAAGGGTATACAAGCGGGCCGGTGTGTCCGCTTTCAGCGGTTGGCCCGCCCTTGACATTTGATCCGGCTAAGCGCTCTTGGTTGCTTAAGCGTTGAATAAGGATGGGGCGTTCACAAGCACTAACTGCAAGTCCTAAACGCGAACCGTATAGTCGGTCTTATGAAACTCAAGTAGCGAACTGATTTTAAATTTTATATTTGAATACGCTGTAAGGAACCGAATGCCGAACTTAAACGATTACTTGTATAAACTTACTCACCTGAAGCGGGGGGATCACAAAGTACGGCTTGGCGCCACACAAACCAATTTTGCTGATAACCCTGCTGGAATTGATCAATAACGGCCATATTACCGCAAACCAGGTTTTTGTCGATACGGAACTCGTCGGCATATTCCAGGAGAATTGGCGATTATTGGTTAGTACCCTTCATCAGCCGGATTTCACGCAGCCATTCTTCTACTTGCAAAGTGAGAAAATAGGTAACAGATCCATTTGGCAGTTAATGGCTAAACCGGGTTGTCAGATCAACGCCCATATCAAAAGTGTGAATACGCTGATCCAAGTCTTGGAATATGGGCACTTTGATCCGGAGTTGTTTCAATTGTTAGCCGAACCAGCAGCCCGGCAGTCGATACTATTATCATTGCTTTCTGCTTACTTTCCGGAAACACAGCAATCGTATTTTAACAATAAGCGATCAGGTGAAGGATATTTTCACGATTTACAGGATTATGTATTGAATGAGCCGGAAGCGCAGTACAAAACGGTTAGAATAGAAACCGAAGAAGATGTATTCGTTCGTGGAGGCTTATTTAAGAAATTGATTCCAAAGGTTTATAATAATACTTGCTGTATCACCGGGATGAGATTGGAAAGTACGTTTGGTCACCACTTTATTGATGCTTGTCACATTACACCTTTTAGCATATCCCATAATGATAAAGTCAGCAATGGTTTGGCATTGTGTCCTAATCTTCACCGCGCCTTTGATCGTTGATTGATCACGGTCGATTCGAATTATTTTGTAGTTACCTCCCAGCATATCAGTGAGGACATCATACACACCTATAGTTTAAATCAATTAAAAGGAAAAAAGCTCATCTTGCCAACGGTGCAGCAATATCGACCGGCATTGGAAAATCTCGAATGGCACCGTGATCATATTTTTAAGGGTTAGAATCAACTGAAGATTTTGAACGATTTAAATACTTCCGAAGAGGGGTTTAATTCTCTATTGCTTGATTTATATTAAATTTTGAATTGTTCGATCAATCATACTTTTTCAAATTCAGGTAGAGCAATTGAAGATTTTAAACGACTTAAATTTGCATAGAGACGGTTTAAATCCTAAAGGGATTACAATCTAATGGGCCCTTGCGACCGTAGTTTACGAACTTTTTTCTTGAGGATTTGAGAAAAATTGCGAGTATATAAATGACGACGATATTTTTTGAACCGGTTAAGAAAGCACTCTAAAAGAGTTTCTGAAGCCCGCTATCTTCACCAAGCCTAACCTCAAACAATGACCCCAGTAATAACTATATGTTATGGAACCTGACTCAGGTCATAGACCGACAGCCGGTTGTTCGCCTCCAAAACGCACAATGATGGCGCTTCGGTACTGGTAGCACGGCTTTGATCGCCTGCTCCGTTTGGATCGTACTTTGCCGGCCCGGCGTATCCGTACTGGTATCAAATACAGCGGCGCTTTGCGCATCCCTGATCACCAGTCGATTATCGGTCAATAACTGAATATCACTTCCTTGCAGGTCATGCGCAAACCTTTCCGAGCTGACCTGCATTTCTTTGAGCAATGGCGTCACCATAAAAGCACCTTCACTGATCAGATGCGATCTTAGTCGCATCAGACCAGCGCCCGTTCACAAAGCGAAAGAAATTATCACTCGGTTTGATCGCCGGATCCAGCCCGGCTACATCCACAAACTGATGTTGCAGCGCAGCAGCACGATCAATTGCACAACTAAAAACAATCGCTAAGCCCAGGTAAACTAATTTATTCATATCCTAAAATTTGTTTAAATATAAGACTTCAGCCTCAGTGATCGACCATGCACAGCCAAGAACAACGTATGGACTTGGCACTTACGGCTTCCCGTCAATAACAATCCCAATAAGTCTCGATACTGGATTCCCCGCAAGAACGACAAACATAAAAATAGATATTGCCCACGTCACCAATCATAATTCCATGCGGTGACCAATCATCCCCTTTTAGTGATTTAGAACCATCCACCGTATCGTCACTCGATAACTGAAAAAAGAATTCCTTCTTCTTACCGCACTGGCATTCCGGGTAAAACGACCCCTGCGTAAAGCTGGGATAACCGCCGCTCTTGGTCTTTTGGATCGCACTGAACTCCTCCATAAAGGTCTCGCCCAGCTTCTCCCCGTAAACCGCTTCAATATCGTTGATGATCGTATCAAAATCCTCATAATGCGGATAGTCCGCCTGCTTTCCGGGTGCAGCACACAATCCGGCACTAAGTCCTCCAGCTCAGTCCGGTCCAGCACCGGCAAGGCAAACATTTGCTCCTTCCCCGGATCATCCATAAAATAGTAAATAAACAGCTTCCGATCAGAATGATAAGGCGCACTGAAAGCCGCCGGACAGGTATCACTCGGGCAACGGAACACCTGGAACAGGTTCTTCCCCTCCGGGAAATCATGCTGTGGAAACCCTGTTTTATACAATTGCAGCACAAAGTTCAGCGGCGTATCGTAGGTATCGCAGCAGGGATGCGCCGCAAAGCCATTACCATTCGGCACCCCGCCGAATTTGCTCACCTGCGGACTGATAGGTTCCGCCGAACGCATCGGCTTCAACAGCACCGTTTGCAGTCGATAACGCGCCAGTACCGACTGCACTTTCGCCGTTGCAAATAATTGCTCTGGTGTCAGTACCACTTTACCGCCGGCTTCAGTCGCGGCAGTCTTTTTTCCAAATAAGCGGTCAAATAAGCCCATCGATTTACATTTATCAGTTCAACTTAACTCATCAAATAAAACTCAACTCCTTTCTACCTGACTCAGGTCATAAACGGACAATCGGTTATCGGCCTCCAAAAATGCGCAATGGTGACGTTTCGGTACCGGCAGCACAACTTTGATCGCTTGCGCCGTTTGGATCGTACTCTGCCGGCCCGGCGTATCCGTACTGGTATCAAATACAGCGGCGCTTTGCGCATCCGTGATGACCAGTCGATTATCGGTCAATAACTGAATGTCAGTTCCTTGCAGGTCATGCGCAAATCTTTCCGAGCTGACTTTCATTTCTTTGAGCAATGGCGTCACGATAAAAGCCCCTTCGATTGTCAGAACGGCGATCTTTAGCGCCGTATGAGGCCCGCTCACCGAGATTTTCAAGATTGGCTCTTCCAATGTTAGTATCTCAACATCTCCCGTAAAGCTCAGTCGAAGCAACAAATTATCCAGATAATAATAAAAATGATCTTTCCGCCACACCATTCTGCCTGGCTCAAAACGTGCTTGGCCCGGGTGAAAGCGCTCGTCCTCGATCTTGCAGTCATGCGTTTTCAGCAAGTCGCCCGTCAGGTTAAAGTGGCTCAGCACCAGTCCGTGCGTATGAAAATGTAATACCGTCACCCCGCCCGCCGCATTCAAACAGCAGGCTAGGTTACCGCCCGGCAAATAATTCACGCTCCGCAACCAAAGCTCCCTATCAAAATAAGAGTAGCTCTCGAGCTTTTGCTCCAGGTAAGTGCTCAGAGATTCCCCCAAAACCAGCGCCTGTTCCGATAAGACCGCATCTGTCACTAAGTAATACGGCTGGGCACCCGCCGGTACCTTGAACAGGTAACGGTCATTGGTCTTCCCTTCCCAGTTCATCCGCAGAAAATGCAGTTCATCTTTTTTCAGCCCGATCGCCAGCAGCTGATCATGATAGACCGCCAGGGACAACCATGTCGTATATTTGTCCAGTTCGAGATAACTGGCCCCGCTTAGCAACGGCGGCAAGCTTAATCTATTTTGGACAAACCTATTCGTATCGCCGCCTACCAGACGGTCCTGCGGCAGGAAGCGCCCCAGCAATTGCAGTCCGCTGGTATCGCCTGCCGAAGCCTGCTGGTGTACGATCTCGTAAGCCATATCCAGGCTCGCCGCCCGGAAATGCCCCTCCGGCATTTTCGCCGCCATCCCGGCCAGCACATTCAAAAACGACGTCCGTTTCAACCGGGGCACCTGTTGCGCATATACTTTTTTAACCGCTGGCATCAGTTCACCCGGTTCGGTTTCCGCAAAATGCCCCAAATAAACCTCCAGGCAACGCTCTGCATTGTTGCTCTCCCGCCAGCCCTCGAGCAGCAACTGCAACCCTTCCTCTTCTTCGTTCAGTTTCTCCCGGGTTAGCGCCGCGGCCTGCAGGTGGTCACCCGCAGCTTTCAGTTCCGCCTGCCGCTGACGGTAATGCAGCAATGCCTTTTCCTCCTGCCCCAGCTGACGGTACAGGTCCCCGGCCTTTTCCTGCAAATTCAAATGAATATACAATGGTATTGCTTCCGCCAGCAGGCCGCCCTTTTCCAGGCATTCCGCCGCCATCCGCTCGTTTTTTAAATGATCTTTGTAGATCGCTGCTGCCTCGCGGTAACATTTGCCCTGCTGCAGCACATTGGCGGCTGAAAAGAAATTTCCCAGCAAATGCGCATAAACATAAGCCGCCCGTTTGAAATTACCCGCCGCGATCGCCTCATTGGCTGCTTTTTCATAACGGTCGCGCAGCATCCGGTTATAATCGCCCAGGTCCCAGCCATCCACGCGCCCGCCGCCTCCCAGCTTGCGGAGGTTAAAATCCAGCGAACGCCGGGTCAGCAAGGCAGAAGGCGGTGCCGTTCCCCGGTCTAAGTAAGGACTCGACAACGGTATCGCATATTGCAGCGCCTCATCCGTATCCTTATCAAAAAGATCGACTAAACGTTTCAGTTCACTGTCGCGCTTCTTTTCCAGCTCATCCAACCGCTGGTTCAGCCATTGTTTGGTGCGTTGAAAGAAGCCTTGTTGATTTGAGGTGTTCAAGTTGCTTCGCCCGCCTAAAGAAAACAGACCCGGAATTTTAAAAACAACACGCCCAAGCATGATCAGCAGCGGCACTAACCCACCTGTTGGAAAACCGCCTTGCTTAAACAACAACGCCAGCAAACCTAAAGCGATGATGGCCAAAATAACCGGCCCAATAAACATCAGGCCAAATAACAGATAGAGGCCGGCCTTGGTCAATAAATTCAAAGCCTTTTTGCCCTGCCGGCCCAGTTCCGTTTCCCCCGCATCGCCGGCCGGAATTTCCGACAGCGGTTTAGTATTCACCTCCGCTTTGATCGTATCCAGCACATCTTCTGGCGCTTCCTCCGCTTCTATCCCAATCATTTGTAAAGGCGGCGCCGGCGCGATGCCCGGGTGCGCCAGGCTCCAGTCCGAAACCAGCGGCCCGGACAAACGCAGCAAGCTCCCCAAAATAACTTCATCCTTCGCCTCGAAACCTACCAAACCAATGACCGGATGGAAGACTTGCAACTCCCATAACAATAAAGTTTTTAATTCAGGAATAGCCACTGCTGGCTGCAAACCTGCATTCAGCGGAATAAAGAGTTGATCCCCCAGACGGGTATAAGGATAGCGAACAACGCCCAATTGAGGTAATGCCTTTCCATCAAAGACCACGAACAAGCCGCCTGCACTGTTCTCCGCCAAACTCAAAGGCAGCACAAAACAGCGCAACGAAGCCAGCGGCACCTGCCAGCTGTCCAGCTCACGGAACCAATCCGCCGGCAAAGCACCGGCGATAAAAGCACCCTCGACCGCGCCGCTTTTCTTTTCGCTATAAACTAACTGCAGCTCCATTTTATTTTAGCCTTTGGATAAATGGTTGAACATACGCCGTGTAAAAATCAGCCGCCAGCATCACCTCCGCCTGCCGGTTACCGGTAAAGTAAGGATTGCCCGTCAGTTTACCGTCGGCGCTCCAGCCGGCAGTCGTCTTTTCCAGCACCAGGAGCAGCGTACATTCCGTCACGCGGGTATCCGAACTTTTTAAATGCAGCAGCCCCCGGGAATCCAGCACCACCTCGCTCCCGTCCGCCCAGATATATTTGGTAAACTTCAAATTAGCCAGGTGCGCGATCTCCATTGTCTCGCGTTTGGCCGGCTTGATCCATTCCACGGCCCCCATGCCATTCTCCTTCCAGGTCAGGAAGCGCCCGTGCGGGTCCAGCCGCAGTTCCCGTTGATCGACGAACAGTTTCCCGGCGGTATGCACATAGATGCTCTTCGCCGAATTGACCACGCTGTAACCATTATTGATCAGTTTTTTGACCTGGTTTAACACCTGGAAATGCGGGATGACCGCCGCTTTTTTGATCGTCTCCGTCGTAAAACGGCTGCTCGTTTGGTGCCCGGTAAACGGGTCGATGGCCGTCACGCTATCCGCGGTAGACACATGGAACAGGCCGCCCTCAAAACAAGTGTGGACTGCCTGGACCTGATCGATCGTATGGTACAGCACGGCCTGGTTGGCCGCATCTACCTGGTAAATTTTCAGCGTCGCCGCTGCATAGTTCCGGACCAGCAGCAACAAAAAGCCTTTAGCTTCGCCAAAGTAAGTGTCGCCACTGTCTACCTGTTCGATCAGTTCCAAAGCGCCCTGGTCTTTATGCTGCCAGCTCAGCAACCGCCGGTCCTGTGTCAGGATCGCCACCCGGTCACCCGCATATTTAAAAACAGTTTGCTGCTGCAGCTTGATCTTGGAAGACGGGAATAACAGCGGAAAATCCTGCGCATTCAGCATGGCCGGTAATCCCGCCACCCCATAGCTTTTGCGCAGCGTACGGTTTTGCGTGAACAGCGTCTCATTCAGATCGATCAGCGCCTGGTTCACCAGTTGGTGCTTCTTGCCCAGCGTTTCATACAGCGCAATGCGCCCATCCCGGTCCACTTCCACCAGGTAATCCAGCTGCGCTTTAACCTGGCCGAAGGCCCGCATAAAGGCCGCGTCCTGCTGGTAATGTGCACTGGTGATCAGGATATATTTATCTTTTACAGAAACCTGTTCCGTCATCAGTTTTTTAAGCGCCGGGCCGCAGTTCAAACCCGTATCCAGTTGTTCCAGCGCGGTGATAATGCCCTGCCGGCTGTCCAGGTCAACTTCCACTATAGACTCGCCGCCCAACGCCCAGGCATCCATCTGCACCTGTTTTTTGCTTTCGTTAAAAGCCAGTCCAGCCGCCAGCCCGAAGGCCCGCGGCAGTCCCCACATTTTCAGTGTCGTATCCAGGATGATGTGCCATTGCTGTTGCTGGCTGGCCGGCATTGCCTCGCGCTGCAGGAACAAAGCCTCGTTATTGGCCAAACGCGCTGTTAGCACCAAGTCATCCTGCGCCAGTTCACTTAATAATAATTTATCAAAATGCCCGCGGTTACTGATATCCGACACCCCGCCGATAGACTGGTCGCTGCTCCCGCTCAAATGCATAGGGATGTTCAAAGCCGCAATGATCTTTTTGCTCAGCCGGGCAATGCCCGCCGTTTTCAAATCTGCCGCCAACTGTTCCATCAGGTCCTGCGGTACCGGCGCCGGCAGCCCGACCTTTGCCGGCTGCGGCAACACACTAAGCCCTGTTCGCAGTTTCAACTCTAAAGCCGTCGTGTCCGGGAACTGTTGCAAGGCATACACCAGCGGTGCGATATCACTGTTGACCAGCATATAATTCAGCTCCCGCTGAAAACCAAAGACCTGCTCATCCAGGTTGCCGCTTTTAAACTCATTGGTCAGCGACTTTAAACGCTTACCCTCATAACCGCCTTCGCGTTCCAGGATCGCCTGGAACAGCGCGATCCGTTTCAGCCCCGAGCGGTGTTCAAAAGGCAAGGCATTGACCAGCGCCAAAAATTCCAGCACCTGCTGCATCCGCTGCTTGACCTGGGTATGCTCTTCTTCGCTATAGACCGGCAAGTAACCCAATTTGAACAAGTAGCTGTCAGGCTCAAACAGTTCCTTATAATTATCCTTACAGGCACAAAGCAACAGTAAAACCGTCCCCACCGGCACCTGGTCAGGAATGACCAAATTACTTAAGATAAAGGTCAGATCTTCCCGGTAGCAGATCGTCCGACCGTTAGCGAACTCCAGCACCGTCCCGTTCTCCACCCACTTCCAGAAATAATCCTTCGGTGCCTGGAAATAATGGATCGTATTGGCGGTCAGTTCAAGCATGGCCGACCGAAGTTAAACGTATTGCACTGCGCCGCGCCGGCTGAAAACCGGACAAAGGGATCGAATCCCAAGTAGCATCAGCGTTAAATAAGATAAAAGCATCCGAAACACCCTGTCTTTCAGGTAATAACTCTGCCAGTACCGGCGGATCAAAGTCAAAACCGGCCGGCAGCAGCAATTGCCCCTTCGCCCAATACAGTTTCCCTGCTACATTTGGCAAAGGCTGACCAAAGACTAACACCTGTCCCTCGGTCGAAACAGCAAAACGCAACGGCCGTAGCCGGGTCTCCGGGGCCTTATCGGCATAAGCCTTCCAATCAAGCAACGTGCACAGTAAAGCAAAAGGTTCGTGCTCCACAGATGAGCGGCCCAGCCGCAACTCCAATTTTCCAACAATACTTCCCGGTATGGCAGAAACCGGCATGGTCACCGGTGAAAATATTTTAATAGCCTGCCAGTCAAGCACCGGCAGTTTGGCCACCGGCGTTGGCTTACCCGCCGGGAACAGCAAACCATCCCCGTCCAACATATATACCGACAACGCCGGCAGTCCCGCGATTAGCGGATCGGGTTTTTCCATTTCGGAAATACCGCGCAGCCAGATCAGCCCCCCGGCTTCTGCAGCTTTTAAACCGCTGATACCCCGGATCGCGCCCAGCGCCGCTTTATATTTGGTCTCCAAGACCAGGAGCTTTTCCATCAGGCCGTATGCAGGATCTGTTTCCACAATTCATCGATCGGCTTTTGTACGAAGGCCCGCTGCTCGGTATTGCCGATCCAGTCGGCGCGGCTGCTCAAATGGCTCAGCCTGTCCTTGATCAGCGAGCGTTCAGCCATCGACAGCTCCGGTTCCTGCCATTGTTCGCTCAGCTTTTGCACCTCGGTAAACAAATCATCTGCATTCGGCAACGTACTTAGCGAAGCCCGTGGGTGCGGCGCCACTTCGTCCGCATCCAGTTCCACCACCGCGTTTACAATATTGCTAATGATCTCGCGCTGCTCTTCGGTATCCCAGATATGGCGCAGCACCCACAGATCAGAAGCCAACGCCTTTTGGCGCTTGCACAGTAGCGCGCTAGCGGCGATGAGCCTTTGCAGCTTCACCGCCCGGCGGTCAGAGACCTGCAGCCCGGCATTGCGCAGTTTCTGGATCAGTTCGATATAGACCTGGCGGATACCGTTCAGGTCAACCAGGGAAGTAAAACCCTGCAACACACGAATTTCCTCGGTAGTGATCGAAGGCTTTTCCCCGCCTGTCTTTTGCTCCAGCAGCCAGCCGGCATCCAGCAGGGCATTGAGCTGCTGCGGGTCGACATTATCACAGCGCACGCGGATCAAGAAACGGTCGAACAGCGCCTGTAAAGCCTCATCTTCGGGCAAATGGTTACTTGCAGCGATCACCATCAGCGCCGGCAGCTGCCGGGTCTCCCGCCCGCGTCGGAAAACCTTCTCATTCAGCACCATCAGCAAGCTGTTCAGGATCGCACTGTTCGCGTTCAGCAGCTCATCCAAAAAGATCAGCGACGCCTCGGGCAACATACCTTCGGTATTCGTTACCAGTTCACCTTCGCGCAGCTTGCGGATATCAAAAGGCCCGAACAATTCGTTGGGTTCAGTAAAGCGGGTCAGTAAATATTCAAATGTCTTGCCGTCGAGCAGCTTCGAAAGTTCCCGTACTGTCGCACTCTTGGCCGTTCCCGGCGGACCCAGCAAAAACAAGTTCTCGCGCCCCGCCAGGCAAATGCCCATCAGGTCGATGATCTCATCCTTACCTACAAAAAGTGCTTTGAGGTGCTGCAGTACCGCCTGCAGTTTATCAATGGCTGTGAATTGGCTTTGGTTATCAGTTGTCATCATATCAGTTCGTTTGGCAAAGGCTGTAATTCCAGGCCCGGCCATAATATTTTTTGGTGCAGCCCCAGCACTTCCTGTAGTGCGGCCGCAACTTTTACATTATCATTTATCCTGCCCGCATCCCGCAAAAGGATGACCCGGTCAACGTAAGCATATTTCAAAGACGGGTGGCTGAAAATCACCTCCAAACTAACTATATCATCTGTGCACAATTCTACACCCAGTCCCACTGAGGAAAAAGGCCAGGCCGCCGCCGTCGCCCTGAAACGATCCATTAGCGGATCATGCGGCGCCAGTCCGCTGCTCAGTTTGAAAAGCGGCCCCAAATATCGGAAGACCACGTCCACCGAATATACCGCACCGGCATTCAACTCTCCACCATAAGGCGGCAAATGAATAGCCATCTGGTCCTCCTCCAGATCGCGCAGCAGCACGAACTGCACCGCCCGGAAAAAATACTGCGCCGCCCACAGCGCCGCGGTCTCATCCAGCACCGGCGCTACATAAGCCATTTCCAGCCGGTCGCTTTCATAAAACTGCCGAATCAGCCGCCCCGCCTCCTGCAGGTCAGCGTCTTCCACAGCCAGCAACTGACGCGGTACAGTGACCACACCTTCCCTAAACAACCGTTTCAAAAATTTGCTCAGTTTCAATTCCATTAAATAAAGGAATTAAATTTAATTACGCAAGTATCAGCGTTACTTGAAGTATCATGGTTGGATATATTTCAACATTTCTCTTCTGAATTATAGAGTCTAACGTGTACCCTGCAGTGGGCATCGTACTTGGCCGGCTGGGCGCCGCACAGTAGTATGGAGGTTGCTACGATTTGCGGCATCCTAATGTGCGTTTCTCAAATCATTTTGTAGATATTTGAGAAAGTTGGTAACGTTAAAATTGTGAAGGATATGGTTCGAAGCCCTGTTTCAAGAATTACGCAACTCCTGAGAATGGGATCGAATCAACGATTTTCTCAACAACAGAATCACTCACCGAGCAAGACTCGGTGAGTGATGTATAAACTCAACCTACGGCTAACTTTTCTCTTAATTGCTGCATGTCGGAACTGATCTTATGATCCATTACCTTCGCATAGATCTGCGTGGTCTTAATACTGGTATGCCCCATCATCTTAGCCACACTTTCAATAGTTACCCCATTGTTCAGCGTTACCGTATTCGCAAAGGTGTGGCGGGCAATATGGAAGGTTAACGGTTTGCTTATTTTGCACAAGTCTGCGATCTCTTTTAGGTAGGCATTCATCTTTTGATTACTCATTACTGGGAGTAAGGTATCCTTTACCACACATTGTGGATGATCTTCGTAAGTATGAATAATTGATAAAGCCGTTGGTAATACAGGTATTCTTGACAATGTGTCTGTCTTTTGCCTGTTGGTATATATCCATAAGTCACCATCAGCACCTTTAACCAGCTCTGAGCGTTTCAGCTTATGTACATCGACATAAGCAAGGCCTGTATAGCAACAGAAGACAAACATGTCTCTAACCGTGCTTAAACGCTCCACACCGAATTTCTTTTTGCTTAGCCTGTCCAACTCTTCTTTCGTCAATACTTCTCTGTGTACAGCTTTTTGTTTGGGCTTATAGTTCAGGTATGGGTCTACCGTTAGCCAGCCGTTGCCCAGGCAGATGCGTACGATCTTACCTAAGTTTTTGATGTATTTGATCGCCGAGTTGTTGCCGCACTTACGCACGCTTCGCAGGTAGTATTCGAAATCAGTCAGAAATGCGAAATTGATCTTGGTTACAGAAATATCTGAATCCTATACTGCCATTGCATAAATTCTTTGCAGTGAATTAAGCAGGTTTCATAACGTTGAAGCGTACTCTTTTCAAATTCTTGTCCGACGAGGCTTTTCATCTTGGTATTATGATCTTCAAAGATCGCTACTAATGTACGTGCTTTCTCTGCCTTACCGACAAATCGGTTCTTAACGGTTTCTGCTGTTATCAGTTCATCCGCGTCTGCCATCCGGCGTTGAAGCTCGTGGATTTTAAACTGTATATCATCTAAATAAGCATTCAATGTCCTGGATTCTGCTTTTGATCCGATTGCCCTGCCGGTTACTGCATCCCATCTTTCCGGGTCGCATTTTCTGCTGATAGCCATTTCCGTGCGCTGACCATCTACTGTAATGCGTAAATAAATCGGCATCTCACCTGATTGATAATTTTTTGGCTTTCTCAGGGAAAAGAGCAAAGAGAGTGTAGTTCTCATGACTTTTGATTAATTGAAGTGAAACAAAATTGATTAATTAATCATCAGAAATCAACATGTTCAATAGCTGAACATGTTGTATATCAATCCATTGCAAGCAAGTTCGGGAGTTCCTAAGCCGACTTGTAAATGACTCCCGAATTACTCCCGAATGCTATGCGAAAACGTGAATAATTTGGCATGCCCTAAAAATGAAAAACCCCTTAAATGATGTCATTTAAGGGGTTTTTCATTTTTGATATTGAAAAAGCGGAATGGACGGGACTCGAACCATTGCCATATCGTGAACATTATCAATGAGATATGTTTCTTAAAATCTTCGGGTAACCGTTTAAGTAACCGAATATTTTATTATGAATTGATTGATTTTGAAAGAACTTATAAAACAAATTTACCAATTTAAAATAATTCACAGTTACAATACATATTAATTTCTTATCCCACTGGATTTTAATTGCTGTTTTCGTTAACCAACTTAAGTGCAATATCCGGGAAGTTTGTGATAAGGCCATCTGCACCCAAATGAATAAGACGCCTCATTTGGCCCTCATTATTAGGAGTAAATGCAAAAACGGTTTTATGATTGTCATGCATTGTTTCTATAAATTGTTTGGATGCATACATGTAAAATACATTGACCGATGTTGATTTGTAAAATGGTTCAAATGATCCGAAGTGAGGCCCTCTGTCAAAATAGAAGGGTATTATCCCAGACTTACCGAAAAGAAGCTGTTGCTGTATGATATTGGGGTATCTTAAAGATGCATCCTTTAGATATGTTATTTCGAACGACTGAAGAATGATCCATGAACGTGCGTTGTGCTGATCTACAATATCCATCACCTTGTCGACAAGGTTCGGATACAAGCCATCAGGTGGCCATTTCAGTTCAATTAATACTTTAGCTTTACCTGAAACCAAAGATAAAACTTCAGAAAGCGTTGGTACCTTTTGACCCGCATATTCCCTACTGAACCACTGACCGGCATCAAGGTTTCTTAATGCTGAAAAATTCATTTCCCGGATAATCCCTTTGCCATTGGTTGTCCGGTCAACCTTTGGATCGTGCATCACAACCACAGAATCGTCTGCTGTAAGGTGGACATCCAACTCAACCATATCAACACCCATATTTATCGCTTTTTCAAATGATGCGAGAGTGTTCTCTGGTGCATAACCAGAGGCCCCGCGATGTGCGATTATCTTAATGTCAGAACGTTTGTAATCTAATTTATTTTTACTGGTTAATAAGAAAGAAAGATATGGTAAAAGTAGTGTCAGCAATAGAAACACAACTAAGGGAATTGGCATAAATAATAATATTCGTTTAAATTTTTTGAAACTCAATTTGCAAAGTTTTTAACGCCGAGTACTTCCTGAAATGAATATCGAACTGATTTATCAAACCATTCAAAATAGCTGTTACACCGTGGGCCGAATTGACAGACCTGCATGAAGAAATGTCTGATATCCCGATCATTCACAATGCCCCAGATTACAAAGTTACCGAATTTGTGAGTCAAAAGATCACCAATATTTTCGTGTGAAAGAGAATGATTGAAAATCTCCTCACGGAAAGCATCAAGATCCGGAAAGCGATAGGCCTTGAGTTTGTTGACCACAAAATGATCGACCTCTTTAGGGTAATAACTTTTTACGGTTCCAAGCATGTCACAAATAAAGGACCGAAGACCTTTTTCATAGATCTGCCCATCAAGTTTTATGATGTCAAAGTCATGTATTTCTGATTCATTTCGAAACAATCCTATTAAATGTTCGAAAAGCTGCAAAGCTGTTTTGTAGTAGCCAGATGTCGCTGCAAGCATAGCGACATTTTCGATGCAGTTATAAAGTAGTGCCTTTTCTCTCTTACGAACAGCATCAGTTATTATATCACGGATAAGTTGTACGCTATATTGTTCTCCAGGTTTAACCTCACCATCTCCATAATACCGGCAATAAACACTAGCATACCAGTTAAGTACATATTGTTTATATGGAAGACCCGCATTTGCCTTGTCATTATAATGCGCAAAATAATATCCTTTATGTCGAATTTGCCATTTTTCTACTATTTCGGCTAATGTTTTTTCGGCTGCTGCAGAATATTCCTGAGATTTCAGATTGATCTGATATACGGCATAGATAACTGACATTTCTATATAAGCTTTATTCTCGGTACCGGCCGGCAAGTCACTGAGATGGCGGACAAGATGAGCGACCTTTTCCCATCCGTTTAAGCCTTGAACAATCAATATACGTTCCAGCAGGAAAAGCGAGTAGCTGTCCCCAGATTTATACCCTATCAAAAAAAGAGCTTCTTTAGATTTGAAGTCGCTTCTTTGAGGATCAAGATAATCTACCATTTTCCCATATCCACTCTGGCTCCAAACCCCTTCACCAGCAGTTTTCGGTATGTGATCCCAAAAATGTCCATATTCAACGCCATTATTTACGTATTCCTTCTGAACAGTTGCCTGTCGGGACATCAGGAGCTTAAAGAATGGCCACACCAGTCTAATAAGCACATGATTCAAAGTGAATTTACTAACTACATTTTTCCAAATATTCTGTATATCAACAGCTTGTTGGTAATCGCCCCGCTCTAATAAACCATCGATTGCGAGGAAAAGACCCACCCGGCATGCCGGCTCTATATAGGATTGTTGTAATTCCTTACGGGAAGAGGAACGGAGTAACGCAGATACAGGCGTATTCATTACCTTGTCTGACAACGCTGTAATAATTTGATATGCCATATCTGAATTGAACCTTGAGATATAGTAGATATAGGTGCTTGCATTATCGCGCACTTCCGGTAACGGATCGCTCATTGCAAGCCAAAGCAACTTATTTGGATCCGTCTGTGGGTTACTGATCAAAGCCTCCGCATGTGGTGACCGGAATATCTTATAGATAATGGAAATGGCAATACTTCTGATACGCAGGATCTGAAACAAATCTTCACTGATACCTTGTCTTTTTAAGAGCATTGCCGCCTCTGAAGCAGCAGATATACGGGATTTATTCTTTGTCTTTTTCAGAACAGGATCAAGTTCATCGCGTTCCTGCATCAAATGAATTGAAGTTTCCTTTTGATAAGCAAGCATAGATTCAAGAATCTCCATTACCTCTGTATAACTTTCATTAATAAGAATTGCCAAAGTTTCCTCTACGAGAGGCTGAGCCTCATATAAAGGGCTCAACGCAAGTTTGATAATCGTACCAGGGTCACGTCCGTTGTTGTCAAAATCCATAATCAGAGCGTTCCGAAGTGCTGCAATAATCACCGTTGAATGACCGGCAGCACGGAGCACTTCCTCATATGCAGAAACAGGAACAGGTAAATTCCGGCCATAAGGCGCGGAAGGCTGTAATCTAAGGAATTCCAGAGCGAACATATATTCGTTGAAGCGTTCATAAACAAATCGCAACTCACCTTTGCTTCCTTTTTCTATCCTTAATATACCTTCTTCAAGCAACTGAATAAAGGCAACATTATACCTTAAAGACTCTCCGCTGTAGATCATTCTGGAAAAATCATAAAGAGGGTCCTTGTCATTAAATGAAGCATCCCGCAAAGCCCTGACCGGTATAGCATCAGTGAAATTTCTCCAAAGCCAGGAAGTGAATCTTTCAAGAATTTGCATGGAGTTTACCCCTCCCTCTTTCTTCTCAAGATCCGCCGATTTTTGGTGAAACAATCGCGTTGAATTAAATTGTCGGACTTCAGACGGCAGGGAGTGTCCAGCATAGTTTTGAGCGGATGTCTTCAAAATAAGCGGATCGACAAGTCTCCTTCTAACAAATTCATAACGGTCTGTAAATAGTATGCCGACCGGAGTAGTCAGCTTGTACCGTTCGGCATACTTGGGATATACAATTGCCAACTCCTCATCGCTGAAATTTGAAAGGGTCATATGCCCTTCATCACCGACTGTATAGTAATGATCAGCGTTCAGGCTGTAAGTGTTGCTTAATACCTCTTCCCAAGTATAACTTCTGCATGAGATAATAACCTTGATACGTTTAAATTTACTGCTGATTAACAAGTAATTGATGGCAGTTAACAGGTCTATTGCACCATTGCCATTCTCTCCGCCATAATAAGTGGTGCACTCATTGATCGCATCAAAAAACATACAAAGCAGCTTGTCTTCTTTCTCTAATAATTTTTCAAGTGCATCCAGTATTTGATCGGCTGATCTGTCGGAAATATCAAATGATCTTTTAAGTTGCTCATCAAGCGTAGATGTTGCAAAAGTTTTACTGTAGTAAGCCATGTTAATACAACCCGGACGTACTGCTGAAGACCAGTGACAAATCTGGTTTGTTTTCCCGGATCCGGCATTTCCCAACATAATAAAGGCATGTTTGTCACCGGTCAGGAAGTTTTCAAATCTGGATCGTAAATGCTCACGTTCTAAAAAAAGTTCTGCATTATATTTATCAGAGGTTGCCTGCTGGACAATAAAGTCAGTAGTTTGCCGCTTGGCCTGTTCCGCGAATTCGTCAAGATTCTTTTCGCGGTGAAAGCTGATTTTAAATTTTTCCTGATTAAAAAGGGTTCCAAACACATGTTGTAACAAGGTAAGGAAACCATCGCGGTAAAGTTCAGTCTCAAGACGGCCGGCATGTTTGTGAGTGGACAGGTAAGTTAATTTATTCAGACTCCGGTCCTTTAATGATTGAAACACATATTGGTATTTATTATCTGCCCAGGTATTGTCCTGTTCATGATAAATTATGAACGGCGTTAATTTGATAACCGACCGGCCATTTATGAATGCTTTCCGGCGAAGCTTTTCATCTGTAAAGTAATATGCATTTTCAACAAGAACAGAGTCAGAGTTTATCTGAAACCCCCCGTTTCCTGGGGCTGGATCTGGAATTACTGCATAGGATTTTGTTTCACTTTCTACATCAATCAAGTGTTCTATCTGAAAGAACCGGTAGTTTTCCAAAGGCATCAGCACCTTCAGTAACACCCAAGCCCTTGGTTCAAGTTCAGCAACCTCCTTTTTAACTATCTCCGGTGCGTTATAACTCCCATGGCCCCATTCATTGCGATATTTTGCAATATGTTTTTTATGTACCCCTTTTTGATGACCTTGAAAAATATTATCATTTACCTGAAACTCTTTAACCAGATGTTGAATCAGGGGGTGATCCGGCAACAATTTTGAAGCTTTAGGCAGAACAACAAAGAATATCCGGTTGATCCAATCTCCCGTTGCGGTTGCCTTTTCAACCATTTGCCGTAAAACGGCTTGCAATTCGTCGTCAAATTCTACATTGTAATGAGTAAGTAGAGAAATGGTTAATCCTGACAGAAACTGAACAGAGATTTCGAACAAGTCGAACAAGCATCGCTGTGCGCCCAGATAATCAGACGTTTCAAGACACTCTTCGTAATTCTTGATAGCATTCGATATAGAAAAAGGGTAATTTTCCTCCGCATGCTGAATGATATCTTCGATATCAGCCAATTCGTCCGGGCTGTATGGATTTAAAAAACGGGAGTCCATCAATATGATTATTAAGGTTAATTCACAATGTAACTGTCTTTCAGCGTCGCAGGTAAGGGAAAGTAAACCCTCATTTTAAAAGGTTTGGTAGATTATACGGGCCGTTTCCCGGTTCTTCGAATAATAAGATTGACTAACCAAAACATCACCACAAGGGTTATTTTAACGGTTAATGTGATTTCATTTGCACGATGTATGGCCAAAGGGTCCTTCTCCCCAATGATTTCCCCCCAATTTGATGGAATTAAAGCAATGATAGATATAATGAAGAGAATCAGGTTGGACATCCGGTTATAGTCTTCACTGATAAGGCTTGTAATGCGATCAATTCGTAATCGTAAGCCTTCAGTTTCCGTTTGAGTTTGAAGGCCGGTTTTGATATTAGTATGTATAAGGTTAGGTAAAAAATTATAACTGATTGGGTCTGCTTCATAGATGCGCAGAAAGTTATAAAAATCCCTTCTCTGTTTTTTTAAACGCCTGTCTTCATGTAGACCATCTCCGTTGAATGAAAATAAATAATATTTAAAATACAGGTCATAGATATAGATTCGAAAATAGTTCATACGCCAAGTTTCCAGTGTTGATTTTTTTTCGAGATAGTGATAGCCAACCATAGTAAAGGTGTCGAAAAGGCAAAGTGCTGTCCAATTATTATAAATATTAAGGGCTCGTGAAGTGACATCATGAAAATAGGCCGGACTATGTGAGTTCTCGTTATCAGGATCTACAGTTGAGTTAATAGGGCTTACGGTGGCAAGTTCAAACAAAAGGTTAATAAGGCCGTGTGGTGGCGTATCTTTAAGATCTATTGCCTGAAACACTTTCAGCTTCGATCCTCTGTAGTCTGCGGTTTTGGAAGTTGCAAGATCAAATGTCCCTGCTCCTGCGGCCCGGTTTAATATATAATCCTGAATTAATTCCAGCATGGACATTTCTTTACCATCCTGCTCACTTACTATTACACTGTTATACATACGTATACCATTAACAAGAGATGAATATAATTCTAAAGTAGGCTCAAGTATTTCGACTTCCAGCGTAATGATGCCAGGGTTGTGCTTAAATAGAAATATCTCAACATTCGTAACCTTGAAGCTGATGATGACATCATTGCCATTTACCGTAATGCTTTTCTGCAGCGTTTCAGGTAATAGGCCCGGCATGCCGGAAAGCATCATAAAGTCGTCTATTTCCGAAGGTTCATTCGTAATAAAACGCCTGAAAGAAGGATAGTACTGGTCATTTATATAGCGCCAAACCTCAGGATCCTGTGACCTTAAGCTTTGTTCCCTTTTTAAAAACGAATTATTACAAAGCCTGCTTTTTTGCTGATTGGTTAAATCAAACATTCCACAGAATTTTAAAAGGTAAAGGTTGATATCCATAAGCCTAAATGTAATGATTTAACTTCCTCATTACAAATAGTTACCACGTACATATGTCAGCCCCGGAAGCAATGTCAACTGGCCCCTTATACTCGGATATCAGATAGGCGTAATGAAATTTATTCACGCCCAAATTGAATACCTCGAGAAGTAAAAATTAAAGCAATCCCTTCAAAGCGATCCTGCAAAGCCAGGCTTTCCGGGTGAAGTGAACTTTAAAATTATATGTAAATGCATATAATTAGGCAATTAATGTTCATGTTATATGCATTTACATATAATAAACATCATGGTTGGAATTCCATAATGCAAAGCATAGCAACTACTTTAACGGGTTTAAATTTAACTGCTCATGAACATTAAACGAACAGTCGAACATTGTCTTTAAGAGACTTAATAAATCAAGTGTAACAGCATCACAGATTATTAAATTAAGCAAATAACAAGTGGAAGCTTCTTAATACCTGGCAGCCATCAATTCACCGTATTAGTTTCTCATTTAAATATATATGGCTAGCTTACCAGATTGGCAGAGGCAACTATCATTGCACGGAACTATATGTTGTCCCTGAATTCAAGCACTCTGTTTACATAACCTGTCTAAAAATAAAGGATTGTTAATGCTGTTTGTTCAGAGTCTTCCTGATAATAACTTCAATTAATGATTTGAGAAATTGAAATATGACTAATTGCCAGCAAACACTTATCTTATCCTTTCGATGGTGTGGTTACCATATACTTCATTAAAGACTTCACCTACTTTAAGGCTATTAACTGCTTCAATGTCTTCCTCCTCATAGCCGTTATCATCACCAAAAAAATCGAGGCCAACTTCCTGAGATTTATCAGGAGTGTATGAATTCATAGCGTCATCATCCCAGGATCCCCATTTGCATAAAAACAATTTTTCCATATCACTCAAATTTACGAATACAGGCGGGTAAAAACAAGGTCTATAAGTTCTTAGCCCATATCAATTCTGAACGCTTCAATCATTACAAAGCCCGGCCACAAAGCAGCCAGGCTTCCCCAAATCAGTTATTCCTTATTATGCTTCGTTCTTTTTTTCAGTTACTTCCTGGCGGATTTCCTGTGCCAGGTTTTTTAACTGCTGCATAGCATTCCGCACTCGGGTACCTGCGGCTTTGTTGCCTTTATCATAAAATGCGGTGAAGTCCCCTTCGGATGCTGCGATCAGCTCTTTTACTTTACTAAATTTTTCCATTGTTTATTATTCTGTTTTTAAGATGCAAAACTAATATTTTCTGCTAAGCTAAAACTTCATTTCCAAGCCACTTGAACTGCTCTGTGACATTGACCCTTTAATTCATGTTATCTTTATTTAAGTGGGCCATCACCGGAAGTGAATTGCCTGCAGCCTGTTCGCTTCCGGAAACCTCTTTGATCTTGTCTTTTCCATAGAAGTTCAGCGCTTCCTGCTTTTCCTCGTCGTTCCCCCTTTCAAACACACGCCTGATAACGGCTTTATACTGTCCTGTCCAGTCTATCTTTGTTACATCAGTATCCCAGAAAAGAACTTTTCTAAAGACCGGTGCATTGTCCTGGCTTAAACCTATAGCTGCCTGGCGTATGTCATAATGAGCCTGAAGCAGATAAAAGCTACCGTCTTCAATACCTAACGCGCGATCCATCTTAAGCGAAAGCTTTGGTGAAATCCTTTTTCTGCCCCTGATAATCGCGTTGACGACTTGCAATGTTTCACTGATGGAAGCCGCGAAAAGAACTCTATTTATAAGTCGCCGCTTCAGCTCTCTTTCCAAAACAGCACCGGGATTTATTCCAAAGTATTTCTCAAATTTCATACCCATGTGTAAACGTAAATTTATCTGTTTTTATCTTACAACTGAACAGCTACTGTGAGCACTCAATTTTAAATTAGCCGTTATTTTTCGGTACTACCGAAAACCTTGTCAATCTATATGATCTCTCTTATTGACCTTTGTCCCATATTATAATTACTATGGCAACGGAAATCATAACCAAAGAGGACCTGAATGAATTTCGGGCGCTGCTCTTATCCGATATTGAAAACCTCCTGGCAGGCAAACCTGTATCCGAAAATACTAAGTGGCTCAAGAGCTACCAGGTAAAGAACATGCTGAAGATCTCGCCGGGGACACTACAAAACCTGAGGGTAAACGGCACGATCAGGTACACCAAAATAGGCGGCATCCTCTATTATAAACATGAAGATATTCAGCGGTTACTGAATGGCGAAAAATTTAAAAAGTAGCCAGAAATCTCATTCTAATATAAGTGCTGACCAGTTGCAGGTAACATTTTAAGAAAGCGAAAAGCTTTTTTTATTATTGAATTCCCCGTGTTCATATAAATGGACATAGCCAAGTTGGTTAGTGATCATTTTTGTATTTCCGATGACGAAATCACCCGCAGGATAATGGTGATGCCCGTACAGCCAGTAATCCGCGCCGCGTGCCTCGATGAATTCATCAAGACCGGTGGCGAATGCCTCATTCAAAACACTACCCAGGTACTTAGGAGGGTAATGACGAAAAGTAGGAACATGATGAGTAACGATCACATTCCTTGACTGGGATTCCCTCACGGAACTCACCGCTTTGTTCAGGAAAGCAACAGAGGCGGCATGCATTTGGTTATATACATCAACCGTAAGCCTGCGTCCCTCATAGCTGATCAGGTGGAAATCAGACAATCCCCGTTCTATCTCGGGTTTTTTGTTTTTGGAGATCGCTGACCATAATGTCGTGAAATGCAGGTTCAAACCATCCTCCGTGATAGTGGTATTGTTCAGCAGTGTAACGTTGGAACGAACGGAATACTGAAATGTATCCATATGGTCTGCAATGTCGTTATGATAGTATTCATGATTACCGGGAACCCAGTACGTATGTCTATAATGATCGGCCGCGAAGTCGAAGAAGTCCCGGCACTGCTCGATCGCGTTCAGCGGAATAATATCACCGGCAAGCAGCAGTATATCGCCTGCTGCTTCAAGCGGGTTCTTCCTTATAAATCTTCTGTTCTCCGGGAATTCCAGATGCAGGTCTGATGCTAATTGGAGGCGCATGAATATCCAGTATAAAATTATTAAATCAATCTATAGGTTCCGATGCATGGAACAACTCCTGTCCCGCATACTTTTTCTTAAGCGGTTTCATATCCCTGCTGACCCGCGCATCGGTTACCCGGGCGTAAAGCTGGGTTGTCGAAATTTTCTTATGGCCCAGCATCTGGCCAACGGTTTCCATCGGAACCCCGTTGGTGAGGGTTACCGTTGTCGCAAAAGTATGGCGGGCGCAGTGAAACGTTAGCCGCTTCGTCCAGCCCATCAGGACCGCGATGTCCTTAAGATAAGCATTTGCTTTTTGATTGCTGATCCGGGGCAGTATAAAATCTTCGTCCGGCAGCCTGGGGTGATCTTTATAATGTTCGACCAGCCGGACTGCCGGGCTTAGCAGCGGTACTCTTACCCTGTTGTTGTTTTTCATTCTGTAGGTCTGCAGCCAGAGGCCGCCATCTTCTCCTCTGAATACATCTGCCCTGTTCAGCTTTGTCGTGTCAGCATAAGATAACCCGGTATAGCAGCTGAACAGAAAGAGGTCTCTGACAAGAACGAGGCGTTTGCGTTTTATCTTTTTCAACGCTAACTGACCAAGTTCTTCGGTGGTAAGGTATTCCCGGTGAATCTCCTCATGCCTGGCACGGTAAGCTATGAAGGGATCCTGTTTTACCCAGCCTACCTCCTGTGCGATCTTCATGACCGTTCTCAGCTTTTTAACCATGCCAATGGCGGTATTCACCTTAACGCCGTACTCGCTTTTCAGATAATGATCGAACTCCCTTACGAAACGATAGTCGATCTCATCGAGGCGTATATCGTCCGATTGTCTTTTGAGAACGATATATGTTTTCAGCACTTTAAAAACGGTTCGATATTTAGCCAGGGTTGCCTGCGTGTATCCCTTTCCAATAAGGCCGGCGATCTGACCGGTATGGTAGTTCCAGGCATCCGATAACATTTTAGCAGGGTACAACTCCTCACCCTGCATCAGTTTACGAACGTGAACCGCCTCAAAGAACTTTCCAGCCGCATAAAGGTCCTGCCGGCATGCCCATGCTCTTCCAAACATGGTGTCCAGCCATCGGTTAATAATCACAGCGTCACCCTTATCCCCGTGCATTCTACTGCTTTTGCTGTCCCATTCCTCCCGATTGCATTTGCAGCCCGTAGACCATTCCTCACGGGTACCATTCACCGTCAAACGGATATAAATGGTCCGCAAGGCCGCATTCCTGTTCTTTGGAGTTCGCAGGAGGAACGATACCCTGAACGTATTGACCTGCGGTTTACCTATTTCCTTCTGGCAGGTCTTTTTTTTTCACCCCCGGAAAACACCTTGCCGATATCTTCAGCGTTATAAAATATCGTTTTGCCTACTTTGGTGTAAGCGATCGTGCCTGTATCACGCATGTTCTGTAATGTGCCGGGCGAGATCTTCAGCATCTTCAGGACATCCTTGCTGCGAAGCCATTTCTGCCGGGTCAGCTGCTGGTTTTCCGTTATTGGTTTCAACAACGATATCAGTTCTTCTTTGAAATTATCAAGATCTTTCTTAGTTATCAGTTCGTCTGGCCTCACATGCTGGCGGGATTGTTCACAAGAATTATTCTAATGGATGTTTAGTTAAACGAAACAAATGTAAAGAAAATCTATACAAATTCGCACAATTTATTTCGTTTTACCAAACAGTTGTACATTAAAGTCTTCAATCAGTACAGAATAGCGGTATTTATGACGGAACTTGGTTTATTTTTTGCAAAGAGATCCGTTAACAAAGCGGAGATCTCCCGTAAAACAGGAATCAGTAAATCAAGGCTGAGCGAGCTTTCCATGAACCCTACGGCAAAGCTAAGGGTCGATGAACTATACCTGATAGCTCTGGCTATTGATGCCCAGCCGGGAGAACTCCTGACATACTTGTGTAGAGATCTGAAATTAAAATCCTGAGTTAGTAAAAACTGATCTCGTAAAGTCGCGGGGAGTTTCTTAATTTTGAGATTCACATTTAATTTTCCAGCTAAGTCTGATGTCTTTAAGGCCTACAATTACGACCAATCGATTTCATTTTTCAGACCTTGATCCTGCCCGTTTCGAGGAAATCTGTTATATGCTCGTTAGAAAGAACCGGCAGTGGCTGGAGCTCATACACCTGGGGCGATCAGGATCGGACGGAGGCATAGACATCAAAGGCACGCTGCAGGTGCCGGGGGGAACAGAAATTTGGCTGATCCAGTGCAAAAGATACCGCAGTATCGGCCTTCCGGAGCTGAAAGAAATGGCAGATAAAATTCTGGCCAGCCATCAGATGCCGGACAAAATGATGTTAATTGTTTCCTGCGAAGTGTCGAGGGCGAAATATGATGCCATCAATGCATACTGCTCAGGCCTGGGCATTCCGCAGCTTATCCTGTGGACGGATACCACACTGGAAGCGATGCTGTACGAACACCCAGAGATCAAATCGATCGCTTTCGGGGAGGAACGCAGGACCGGGAACCCCTCCGTAAAGAATGCACAAAAGATCAGCCGGGGATTAAGAATGCAGAAACGACTGGAAAAAGCCCTGCTGAATAAAAAGGTGACTGGAAATCCCGCCTACCGGGATCAGCTGGCACTTGACCCCAGCCTGAAATTCATCAGTGAGGACGTCTATATCAGGTCGGTTGATGACAAAACCTACCCTTATATGCCGGAGAAAGAATACGGCAGGATAAGTCCGTGGTTCAGGTCCTTCTTTTACGACTTTTACCATAACGGAATCGAGTTGTTTCTTTCTGCAGGAATCGGTGCCGATATCATCATGAACAAGGAGGGTTTCTGGGAACATGTCCGTAGTGACGATCCAAGAAAAAAGAACCCGCTTTATCGTGTCATCAGGGCGAAGACCATCGGAAGGATACCCTTTTCAGGCATAACGGACTTCCTTCCTGATGGCGACAACCACTTTAACTCTCCGCATTTATTTTGCCTTTACGATCATGATGGAATGCCTTATGAAGAGGTCTATTATAAATACGACGATGGCAAGGAACGGCTGTTCGGTGACGACCTGCCACGGGATAAAAAAATAGAATTTCCGGCAGAATAAGTATGCAGTCTCACTAATCAGCAAGCGGATATGAAACTGAATTTTCTGGACAGCGGGGTCGATTCTTTGAGTAAGGGTTTCAAAAATCTTATCGTTTACGAGGGCCTGCAGTATAATAACAACCTGGTCAGGAAAAAAAAGGAACGGCACTACTACCTGAAGGACGCCATCCTCTTCATCCAGCACGGTATCGAGATCCTTTTTAAACAAATCATTTTCAGGCATAGCGAGTACCTTCTTTTTTCGCATATCGATGACCATGTAAAAAGGGCGTTCCGGGAAAAAAAGGAACGGAAGTTAAAGAGTGTATTTGAAAGCGATGCCAAACACAAGATCCATACGGTTTCTTTCACAGAATCCATTGAACGCCTTAAACTGCTTCCCGGAGTGGTCTTCAGCAAAAAGCTTGAAGAAAAGGTCAGGGCTCTGGAAGTGTACCGGAATATCATCATGCATGCCGAACCTTACCTGGACGAAAACGCGATCAATCAAACATTCGACGGGCTGGCCAGCATGCTGGATGTTTTTTTCTTTGAAAATCTTGGCAAGCGATACCGGACGATAAGTGGTTACGGAGAATTCGTTAAAAATTTTGAAAAGTTCCAGGAAGTGCTTACAGCCGGAAACCAGCATCTAAAAGCGGAAACTCTGCGGGTGTTTATGAACGGGCTTAAATCCGCAGGGCTTTCCATGGGAACGAAAGAGCTCAAGCGTTTTACGGATATTGAGGGGTGCGCGAAATTTCTGGACGTGCTATTCAGCTCCACCCTGGTTTTAGGAACCGACATTTATAATGGTTACTGTGCGGGCCGGACCAAGGTGACCAGAGAAGGCAAAGATCTGTTTAAGATGAATGCCGAAGAACGGATGTTCTTCTGTGAGTTTAAGCTGAAAAGCCTGATACTCTACCTTCCGGATCCTGCCGATCAGGCATCTCCTATCATCTTTATTGAAAGCGATTCTTTTGTTGAAACTGATTTGCGGCTAAAGGATTCGGTAGGCCCGGACTACCATGATATCATACATGTCGATTATTACAGGCTGAGCGATGGAAGCGTAGTCACCGGTGAAGAAAACATGGACGCCTTTTACGACGAAAACACCAAGGAAGAATACGAAAGTGTGATCCGGTTCTATTCGTCCGGTATTATGTGTTTTATGAATGTCCAGGGACTGGAATTTAATTACGGGCTGAAGTATCTTGTCGAGAGAAACCGGTTCACAGACGGAAAAGACTTCGAGGTCGGCGTTCGTACGTTCCTGAACTCGATAGATCGTCATTGACCGAAATCCGTAAGAAAGGCGAAAACTGTTTGGTTAAGAGCATGTTTATTTTTCCGCAAGTCATAGGTATATCGTGAACGTAATTCCTGCGGCGCATTCTTGATGATGTTTATTCCGTCCGCCGGCCCCGCCGCGATCTAACCGCCGGTCCGCTTTTACCCTTACCTTCCTTGGTAATTTGGGCCATGTTTTGATGTTCATTGCGGATATCTGACAATACGCCGAAAAATTGGTTAACCGTACCGAAATCCTGGCATTGCCTGCTGTGGAAACCCATCCTACTTTTGCTTCATGAAAGATCGATAGATAAAAATGATCTGTCCCGCACCCGGTCTGCCAGCCGGCGGTAAGCTCAGGTGCGGGGATAACATGACCGGAATTATCGGTTAGTAAATTTTAAAAACATGAAAAATCTAATAAAATTAAGCGTTTTTACGATGGCCCTGGTGGCTTTATTTTCAATCAGTGCCCTTGCACAGGAAAACCCTGCCCCGGTAAAATCAACTACGACCGGGTCGGGTATAAAACTAAGCGTAGGTCCTGACTTTGGACTTCCTATAGGCAGTTTCCATGATCGCTATAAATGGAGCGTCGGAGGTTCGGTACAGGCTGACTTCCCGATATTAAGAGATCAGCTTTACATCACCGTTAACGGTGGCTTTCAGAATTACTTTGCTAAAGACGTCAATGGTGTGTCTGGACAGGATCTGCAGCTGATCCCTGCCAAAGCGGGTCTGAAATTTTTCCCGGTGAATCACTTTTATGTACAAGGCGAGGCTGGTGCGGCCTTCCTGACCAACAAGTCGGATGTGGGCGCAACTAAATCCACAGCGTTCGTTTACGCGCCGCAAGTCGGGTATCAGTTTCCTCTTGGCAATAAGAACTGGCTGGATGCCGGTGTACGCTTTGAAGGAAATACGAAGTTTACTGAAAACGGCAAGAGCAACAACCTTTTAGCTTTGCGTGTCGCTTACAGCTTCGGCCTGTGATCAGCTTTTTTCTTTAATGAAGAAGTGCAACCCGCCCTGTAAAGGCGGGTTGTTTACGATTGGGCTATGACAGTCTGTTAACGCAATTATGATAATGCGGTTACCTTCTTTGCCTTACCAGCCTTTTACTTTGCTTCCATTGATTTATAATGATGGAGCAACTCTACACAGATACAGAAGGATTCGAGGATACTGCGGTTTCTATTGCACCGGAATATGAACAAGGTGAAAGCAAGGCGATCATAAACGCAGGTGAGCTGACATCGCTTTCGGTGCGCCGCATGGTGACAGGATCGTTCGGCGAACATGCGGCCAGCAGCCAGGACAGACTGCTGCTATTCCTGACGGGCAGCGGCACTGCTATAGTAAACGGCATCTCCTTTTCGTTCAGGCACGGCGATATGATGCGGCTGGATGCAGGGGCACGGGTGACTTTTCCGGATCCCAGCCATGGCGTGGAGGTGTATGTATTATCCTTTGGTGCAGAACTGCTGAACACCGGGCTTGTCAAACATTCGGGCGTTCCCTCAATTCTTAAGCAAAAGAGTGAGGCTGTTCCCAGTCATGCGGTACCAGCACCGCGCTTCTCGCTGATGCAGGATCTTTTCATGAAGCTGGAACATGAGCTGAAAAGCCACAAGGCCTTTCACACAGAAATGGCGCAGCTGTCGTTCGTGGAGCTGATCTTTCAGGCGTACAGGATCTGCAAAACCACCGGGCAGGAGTTCTACGTAGAAACACGAAGCAGGAAACTATCCCGGCAATTCATTGTCATGACCGACGAAAATTACCTCGAAATGCGCACGGTGCAGGAATATGCTGACCGTTTATTTGTAAGTGCGAAACACCTCAGCGAGGTGATCAAGGCTGAGACCGGTCATTCTCCGTTGCATCATATACATGAGCGCATTTTCCGGGAAGCACAGTACTGGCTTACCAACAGTGATCTGACAATTAAAGAGATCTCGGAGAAAATGGGATTCGATACACAATCCCATTTCAGCAGGTCATTCAAACAATTTACCGGCCATAATCCGAGCAGTTACCAGAAAATGTAATATAGAAAAGCTGATTAGGACGCAGTATGAATTGATCAGAGTGGCCCAGAAGTTAATGAATTATCGAGTTTAAGATAATATTCCTGAGGACCGTTGCCTACTTTGAACACTCTTGCCAGATAGAATGATTCGTCCTGACCTGTTTCGCCGATAAAATTCCACTCCCGGGTACTGATCGGCAGATCAATAACATCCGCCAGAGTGATATCGGTTGTTGTTGCCTTGACCTGGATATAAACAACCTTACTATCTGGAAGCGTGGCGGTCAGGTCATATTCCAATCCCCGGTCCAATATATAATGAAGCTCACCGTCTTCATCAGTGATACTCATCGCCTGGGGCAATAAAGACAAATTAGTCCAGCTGACATCGATGCCCTGATTCCGAAGTCGTTTATAGATGAAAGCTTCACCTTTATAACCGGTTATGAAGTTCCTGGCTTTTTGTACTTCATCCGGTGTATACTCAACCTCCGTTTTTAATCCCTTGCTGATCTCTTCTAACCGTAAAAGGTGTTCCATTCGCTGCACGGTCATATCCGGAAATTTTTCCATCACGGTCATGACCTCTGCAATATCATTATTGTTAACAAATTCTGCCAGTTTTGCGATGGTTTCTGCAGACGACACATTCTCGGAAATTTTGGCAAGCGCCTCACTCTTGCCGCTTTTAAGAATCTGGTCTACATGGTTTCTTTCTTCCGGGGTATAGGTATTTAGAACGATGCTGTGTCGTTTTTCATAGAACCGGCCGAAATATAATGCGCGATTCTGTTCTTCAATGTTTAATGCAATCCATTTATCAAGTTCGCGGATCGCATCTTTTATCTCAGGCCTCGTCGTATCCCGGTTGTCAATGATCAGACGGTCCGCGACACCGCAAACAAATTCTGTATCTCTTGCATCGGGTAGTTTTAGAGTTATCCCTTCGTGAAGCAGATATTTCTTCACATCCTCACCCAGATCAAAAACAATGGATTTCAACCTGGATGGTATAGGCCTTGCATCATTGGGCACATTAATCGTCAACGATTTTTTATAGGTATCATTAAACAGATCCGTACTATAGTATAAGAACTCATTGTTCTGGTTCGGTATGACCGCAAAGTTCTCCAGTAGGTGATCGGAATTGTGATTAAAATTGGCTGCGAATGCGATCAAATCATTTAAAAAAGTATCTGCCTTAAATTTCAGGTCCGATTCAGCATCCGTTAATTTTATGCCGGTCGGATAAGTTGATGTAAAAAGAAGCTGGCTTAAACTATCCATGCATCCAAAAGCAGCAACCTTTTCCATGCAGCAGGAAATTATCCAACGGTGGCAATACGACCAGTCAAATTCACTTGCATTTTCAATCAGCTCTATCTTGGTTTTGGATACCCCCGGGAACAAAGCTTTAACAAATGTGAAGAGCGCGGTGTGAACAACTGAATCAACAGATGAAATGCTGATCAATTCAAACATCGCTTCATTATAATTCTCAAAGTTCTTAACTTCTTCAAGTTCAGATTCTTTGAACACCGGCCTTAGCAAATACTTTTCCGTTTTGGCCTTAACCAAGTCCGAGGCCTCCTTAACTGTTCTTTTTCTTTCGCTGATAAAACAAGAGATATTATCATCAACCAATTTCTCGTACCAGTTATTCCCCATAGTGACCAGTACGTCTTTCAGCTGGCGAGGTATCAAATTATCCGGCCAACCCTTATCCCTGCTGAGTTTCCTCTTTTCCGTAAATGGCCCCGCCTGTGATGGGATAATGCAATACGGGTTCTCCGCCCGGTCGAGAAGGTCTTTATTTTCTTCTTCGGTAAAAAGAATGATTTCATTAAGTGCAACATAGCACGTAGTGAAATCATCTTTGAAATAATGGTTCGCGAATTCGGTGATGTCTGTTTGATCGGCGATCAACTGAAGCAGATCTTCATGCCCGAATTCAAACTTGCTGTCCCCCCAATTCCCGGCATTATTGGTAATGATCTCTTTCCAATGCTCAGCATCGTCTTCATGCGGAATTTGGCTTCCGATCAAATAATTAGAAAGTTTCCAGAAAGATCCGAGTTTTTCATTCCTGTAAACAGGAAACTTTGCATTACGAACCAGAATGTTGTCCTTACCTGCGGATGTTCTAACCATCGGCGAATTGATTATTATATTCAATATGGGGGTCTGGATATTTGCTTTATACCAGATCACATCCGTATTTTCCGGGATTGTCGTTTTAGCAAGATAATGAATGTTCTGCCACTTTTCCGCTATGGCATGACTGATAAGAGTATCATATAGTTTCACGCATTTTTGCAATAACTGCCGGTTCATATCGACCTTTTTATTGTATGCGGCATCAGTTGTAAGATTTAAATAAACCTTCTCTCTAGCATCTCCCGGATTGAACAACGGGCTGTTAACGATCACTGGAAAGCTGAATTTCTCACTGCCGATAAGCGGGAAAGATATGAACTGAAATGGTGTCTGTTCTTTAGGAAATATGAATTTGTATGAATGTTCTGTTTTGACAACAGGCATAGTTATGGCCACGCAGTTATGCCGGGCAGCGACCTTTGCCATTTTAATAACTTCAGGTTCTTTGCCCGCAACTTCTTTAATGACCCTGACAATTTCCACCTGGTTTTGTAAGATGGGCTCAATTTTCCTGTAAATTGTTTTGATGCCGTATTCGTTAACAGTTATCTGTTTAAAAATTTCAATGAAGCAAAAGACATATTGAATTGAAGCATGCAGATCAGCGATGCCCTCGCCGGCAATGTTCCTGCTTCCATCATCCTGCAAAAGGTATCTGAACTTTGTACGACACAAGTTTGGGTCACTTCCAGCGGTGATCAATACATCAGTTTCATTAAACTTTTCAATTTCAGAAAATGCATCAAATGAGAGCTTTACCTTTTTAATAAGGTCTTTTTCAAGTTCAACCGATCTGTCCAGTGATAAACAAAACTCTTTGGTTCTATTTCCGTCCGTGTAAATACTCTCCAGGGCTATTTCTTTACTTAGCAGATAGGTAGTCATAAACCCCGATCCGAACCTTCCGGAGGTTTTAAGAAAGCGCTTTAATTCTTCGGCTTCCAATTCCTCGTCACCAGCCACTATTCTTTCATAAAATGACCTTTTCTGATCATCTGTGTAATCAGGTGCCTTGCTTGTACGCTGGCTTAAAATTGCAGCTAAATTATTATAAGTAAACGCTGACCCATTATGCGCAAATGTAACTTCGCCATCAATCAGGTCAACTTCGATAAATCCCTCACCGCTGATGACGTCTTTTGCATTTTGCATCAGCTCCCAGATCCAGCGGCGATGATCCCTGATCTTATTGGGTAGTTCACTATATATCTCTTTGTATAATGCCTGGCTGATGACGTTTAATCCTTCGTCACGCAGCATCTCATCGGACCTGGTTGAACTCATGTGTTTTTAAGCTTGTTAAAATTAAAAAGAGCGTGTAAGAAAGTGTTGCCATTAATTTATTCGTTTGCAGCTATCCCGGTCTCTAGGACGTTCCACTCTTAACAAGAAGCAGAATTTATCACTTTCCGGAATTGCGATGCAGTGAGACTGGCAATATTTATCCAATAATTTCGGTTGTGAGATCAGGCGCATTTTCCATTTAGGTATATTTTCGTCACCTTCATTTTTTAACAGGAACTCTGAAATTAACACTGCCGGTGTCTTTCGGACCAGTTTTCTGAGCATTGACTTCAGGTAGGACCGAAAGTCTGTTCTCGAAGAAAGTGTTCGCAGATCGCTGATATCCCTAATAAGGCTGTATTTATTTTCCTGGATCGCAGATGTCCAGGAATCCCAGAATTTATAGAACTCCTGATCACCGATGGTCAGCATTGCTCTCCTGAATTCATTGGTTACATCGTTACCGTCGAAGTAGGTGTCAAGCACCTTGTTGATCTCCGTCATTTTCAGAAAGTCAAATCCGTCGGTTTCTTTATTTTTGACTGTGTATAAAATAAATTCGATTTTGCCTCGGCAAAAGTTGGTGTCTTCCGCATTGAAGATAGCATCGATAGTTTCATTGTTTATCAAATCAGCCTTTTCTGTTTCTTCCTTTACTTGGGAGGATGCAAAGTTAGATTGAACAGCGTTTGTGGAAAGAAATGTATAAATGCCATGTGAGCCGGCAGCTAACTCATTTACCAGATTAATTGCACCTGAAAAGGTCTGGACGCTGTCAATACTTGAATTGAGAGCGATGTTTCTGACCACCCTCATCCAGGTGCCAAAACTAATGGGATCAAAATCCGAACCCGATGATAAATAGGCTGTCTGCGCATAGAACATCAACCGCTGTGGGTAAGTTGCCTTACCACCGGCAACAATAGAAAAAAGATTCTTTTGCCCTCTTGGCATCAGGTTCCAGCACGGAAGGTCAATCTCCAGCTTGCTGTTATTCTGATAGCTGTATAGTTCGAGGTCGCGGAAAAGTCGATCATATTCAGCTGGTCCGATATCTTCATGGCTAACTCCCCCCGGATTATTAAACAGTTCCAATACTTTCCGTTCGTTTTCTTTTGTTTTTTCAGAACGGTTCGCCCATGAGCAAAGCACAGAATTACTAATGATATTAATAAATGAACTATCAAAAGTCTGTTCGCCGTTGCCGTTATCCCAAAAAAGATCCGTCCATGCTGTATCGGCTTTATGCGCGAAGGTTTCAACAGGTTTTTTTCCTTCTTCCCATCCATTTTTCCCGATATGTTTTATAATGTCCGCCTTGAAGTTTTCAAAGGCGGAGAGTTGCTTACCCCGGGCATTCATTTTGATATAGAGGTCATCGGACAAACCGAAGTCGTCAAGATTGAGGTAATGAAAAGTAATCGGACGAATGTTTTCACTGGTCAGGGCATCCCAGTTTACCTCAGAATTTTTGAATCTTTGATGTATCGCATCCAGCATGATCAGCATCGCTTTGATCGTCGGATCTCTTTCCCATGATGAATAAAACCAGGGGAGGTCTTTAATTTCCCTGCTGATCTTTAACGATTCGGGATCTACAGTGATACGGCTTTTGATCAACTTACGGCAGAATTCGCGGGAACTTATCCGGGTTGCGTATGAAAACTTCTGCAGTTCCCTTTCAATTTCGTCATTGAGTGCATTGTTTTTTAACGCGATATACCAGTGCAGGAGGAATAGTGTGGTCAGCCTTTGCTGCCCGTCAAGTGGCTGTAGTGCTTTACCTTTTTCACTACCGTACACAAAGTCCAGTTCTATAGGATCACCCGTAAAGGACTTAAATAATTCGTCCAGAAACTTATTCCTGATCTTGTCCTTATCTTCACGCCCCTGCGCATAATCCCGTTGCACGATAGGTATCTCTATCAACTGATTAGTTCTGATCAGCTGCCAGAATGAAAGCTGTTTTGATTTGTATGCGGTACTAGTCATTGTTTATGTCTTCTAATTGTGCAGGCAGATATTTGCTCAGTACCCGCTTGATATCATCAAAATAATCCGATTGCTCCTGACGTCCCCAAAATGTCATTTGAGAAACCTGCAGGCTGTTGAATTTCAGAAATACGTTCTTCGTACATATGGGAACGAATGTTCCGCTTTTCTCACATTGAATGATCTTGCTGCGTTTTACAGGGAATACGGCATTTTTATAGCTACGATTGGTTTTTGAATCAAGCAAAACCAGATTTGCTATCCCGTTTGCATCGTCGGCAGATTCCTGTTCGGAGAACCACTTTAGGATTTCCCGGTATAATTTCGCAAAATCAGCCTTCACAAAATTTTCTGTCCTTTGCTTTAATTCAGGATTACCATCAAGATGAAGTGCTGTTTCCTTTAACCAGTCCTCCTGGTATCTTTCATTTTCCGGCATATCTTCTCCAACGGCGTTGATATGTTCGATATCCCATCTTTCCTCCTTATACCGGTCAAATGGAAATTTAGAATCCTCTTTTTTGTTATCCAGCATGGTCTGAATATTATGCAGCAATAATACCCTCCTGATGATGCCCTTGGGATAAGTGAGTTTGCTGAGCTGGACCTTTGCCATCTTGTCGCTGATCCGCTTGTTAAGCAGAGATCTGAATTCTTTTTTCGATGTGCCCTTGGCCAGCTTGATCAGCTCCGGAATCTTCTCACCAGTGGTGATCAAAAACCCTATTTTATGATAGAGCCTGCGATCTTCGTACCATTCCTTAAGCGTTTGAAAATATAATTTTACTTCATCCCAGTTCTGGGAAACCTCATCTGTCGTGTTGCTTTTAAACTTGTCGCTGAAATGATAGAAAGTGAAGTTTTCACGCAGCGGCCTGCCATCGTCCGGCTTTTCGGCCATTAGGTCAAAAATAAGTTCGATCCGGGTATCAGGATTGTTGACCTTTTCGTTAATAAAGTACCAAAAGGAGGGGTTCTGAAGTGTATATTCGATATTGTCCCATTCATGAGCTATTTCCAGCTGTTTAAGCAATATTTCCTGGCCATCAGCTTTTTTGAAATTTGAGCTGTTGAGGAATAGTGCTTTGATAAGCTCAGCATTTGTCAGCGGGATCTTTCCGATATTGATCCTTGTGAAAAGTGAGATCGAATCTTCTTCATGGCTTTCATACCAGATTACTTTGGTAGAGCGGATGAGTTTGGATTCAAAACCATTAATATCGAAAAGTGCATCCATTTCCTTTTCATTGAACCAGTCAAAAACTGCTTTGTAAGCTTTTGACATATGAGAAAAATCTATGTTCGAATTATCGATCATATTTTCATTGAGCTCATTCCGGAGAAAATTCCAGGAACGTTCTCTGGTGGCATAATGAATTTCGAAAAGAGTTTTCCTGCGGCTTTCTGAGAACCGCAGGTTTAAATAGTGAAGAATGATGAAGATCGTCGTGAGCCGTTGCTGGCCGTCTATAACTTCATAGCATTTATCAGGTGCGGTAAAACCGTATTTTTCAATTATCTGATCACTGGCGATCTTGACAACTAGCGGCTGCAGGCAATACCAGGTAGTCTGGCTGGGATCTTTAGCTGGTTCGGGTTTGAAACCGTCGATATCATTCAATAATTCGGTAACCTGCAGGGGTTGCCAGCGATAGCCTCGTTGATATTCTGGTATATAGTAGGTGTTGCCAAAAAGCTGTGAAATCGTCTTAGGTGTGAGGCTGTTCATGGATGGAGCCTGAACAGACACGTCAACGGATGTAGTTTCCATTAAAGTTGTTGTGTAAGGTGTCAGGTTTAAATGTAATCAATCATTTCACTTTATTCACATTATCAACTGATTTATACAGGTTTTAATACTGAATTTTCTATTTCGGAAATTCTGCTGGTCATAAAAGTTAAACTGAGGAACATTATGTATTTTTGAAAGGAAATGAATGAATTGCCTGCAAATAGTTTGTCTCCGATAACACTGTCGGAATTAGCAGGAAATGTCTCCAGTGTTATTGCTCAGGCATTTCAACAACGCACATTTTGGGTAATTGCCGATGTCGCCAATCACAGTTACAAGCCTCTGGCAAACCATCATTACTTCGACCTCGTTGAAAAGGATAAGCACACTGCTACACTGATCACAAAGATTCCTTCGAGAGCTTGGTCAGAAGGCAGCTTTTTCATTACGAAGTTTGAAACGGCAACCGGACAGCGATTTTCTAATGACCTTCAAGTTCTGGTCCAGGTGAGCGTTTTCTATAACCCGTTATATGGCCTGCAGCTTACCCTGCTTGATATTGATACCAACTTTACATTAGGGGCCCTTGAACAACAGAAGCGTGAAACGCTGTCCAGGCTTGTGCGAGACAATGCAGCTTATATAAAGCTGGTGAACGATGCTTATATAACTTACAATCAAGGATTAAAACTACCGGTCGTAATACAAAACATTGCAGTGATATCTTCCAGAAGTTCCGCAGGACTGGAGGACTTCATGCATAACCTGCAAACAAATGATCACGGATATAAATTTACCGTTGATCCGTATTACAGTGCCGTGCAGGGCGAGTTAAATGCTCAATCGTTAGTAGATCAGCTTATTGACATATACAACTCCGGGACCAAGTATGACGCCATCTTTATGATACGTGGCGGCGGATCACAAACAGATCTGCTGTTGTTCGATCAATACGCGATCGGCAGGGCTATAGCAAGATTTCCAATCCCTGTAATCACGGGCATTGGCCATCAAAAAAATGAGACTATAGCCGATATGATGGCACACAGCGCGTTGAAAACGCCAACCAAAGCTGCAGAGTATATTGTCGCTCATAACAAAGCATTTTCCGACAGGCTTCTTTCACTTGAAAAGACAATAATCATTCGTTCCCAGCAATTTATGTTTAACCAGAGCAGACAGCTGGAAAGCATCAAGCAGAAAGTGACAAGTTCGGCTACGCGATACGTTAATTTAAAACAGCAACGGCTACTGTCCAGCTCTTCGGCACTGGTGCGCAAACCAATTATGATTATTCATGAAAAGAAGCGCAATGTTGAAGAGAAACAAGCAGATATGAAACGTGGAGCGGCATATAATTTAAAGAATCAGTCGCAGAACCTCGAGAATTTTGTAACGCTGTTCAGATTGATGTCCCCGGTTAATGTGCTGAGGAAAGGCTTTGCATTGGTAAGACAAAACGGCGCAATTCTCAGCAATGGTGATAAAGTTGAGTTAGGTAATAAAATAGAAATTATATTAGCCGATAAGGAGATCGGTGCAACTGTAATTGAGAAGCAAGAGTATGACGGAAAAGAATTTAACTTATGAAAAAGCCTATGCCGAACTGGACGAAATTGCGGAAGCGTTGGAGTCTGAAACGATAACAGTGGACCAGCTGGCTGAAAAAATCAAACGAGGCGCTTATTTAGTTAACTTCTGCAAAGCAAAACTGCAGAGCACCGAAGCAGACGTTAATAAGATCATTACGCAATTGGAGCAAAAAGAATAGTCTCTTACCTATTTCGGAAAGCCTGTTTTATGCTTGACCAGATACGGCTTAAGCTGGTCGTTGCTGGTAAAGCATTCAATGGTCGTAATCTGATTGCTTGCGGCATCATAAAACACTTCCGCATAGAAACTTTCTAGCCGGTACAGGAGTATCTTATGTTGCTTATCAGTTCGTTCGTCAATATAAGTACCTTTCCAGACTGCTTCAGCTCGTTCATCCAGGCTCATGCCTTGAAAGTCAAATGGTGTGATCATCCTGCGTTCCTAAGTTCTTTAACGTTCACTTTTATGTCTTTGACCGTCCGCAGTATTTCGTGAATCATCGTTTCAGGGGAAGGAAGTACATCGGTAATATGACTATGGTATTTCCATATTTCCAAAACGTCGCCCGCAAAAACGTTTTTGTCTTGATAGCTGGGATTCAACGAATGAAGTAATATGTGATCTGTATTACTGGTAACCATTTTAAAAAGAAACCGCTGTTCCGTAGCCATGATCACAATGCATGGAGTATTTTTCAAACTGCCCCAATCTGCAACGTACTCGGAAATAATGATACAATTCTCCGGTATTGGCAGCATACTGTCGCCTTCGGTAGCAAACATGCGATAGGTTTTACGGTCTGACAAATGGGGTAATGAGAACTTGGCAAGCTTACCTATATAAAGCGGATCATTGAATCCGGCAAGGTATCCTGCTTTGGCTTTTATCGGGACAAATTCGATATTTTCTTTATTATCCGCATTGACCGTAATGGATAGGACTCGTATTTTTCCACCAGAAATATAGATATCATTGCCAGCTTCCAGTTCACGAAGTTTAAGTTCGGTAATCTTTGCAAGGTTAATTTTCAAAAGCGTATCAACGGCCAGATGAAAATAATCAGCAATTGCTATAAGATCTTCCAGGGGCGGATTCTTACTGACACCGTTTTCATGCGCATTCAGCTTAACACGTGTAATCCCCAGGTGTTCTGATAATTCATCCTGACTCATTTTTTTCCTGTTTCTCAGGAATTTAATGTTTGCTGCCCAAAAAAGATTTGGCTTTTCCATATGTGTTCGATATTATTACTATCACGGTATTGATACTAAAAATATCAAATATATATTATTCGCATGAGTTATCAAGTTATGGAAAGAAATATTGTTCATTTTGATCTGGACGATCTGCCGGTTAGTGTAGAGATGATGAGAGATCGCCGCTTGAACGGCTGGCCGGTTGCCATAGCCGGTAGCGGTGACCGTAGTATTGTGATGTCGTGTAATGCTGAAGCAAGAAATTTTAGGGTTGAAAAAGCTATGCCGGTAAAGCTTGCCCGCCGTGCCTGCCCTCAATTGGTCGTGATCAAAGGAGATTATGAAAGCTATGAACATTATTCAAACACTGTAAAAGAGATCATTGACGAGAAAACGCCGAAATTTGAAAGGGCTACTTTGGAGCGATTCTATGCCGACCTGACAGGAATGGACAAACATTTCGGCTGCATGAAGTACAGCGGAGAATTACGGCAGCAAATCATCAGGGAAACCGGTCTTCCTGTTTCTTTCGGGCTTTCGTCTAATAAAACGGTCAGCAGAATTGCGACAAACGATGCGCGTCCAAACGGGAAAATGCAGGTTATATACGGTTATGAAAAGTCCTTTCTCGCGCCCCGTCCGGTCACTGAATTACCGATGGTGAGTGATGAGACGGCACGGCTGCTTTGGAAAATGGGTGTCAGGACTATCCGAGATCTCAGCGCAATGCCAGTCCCTTACCTGGAGAATATGTTTGGAAAAGATGGTTTGGAAATTTCCCGACGAGCAAATGGCATTGACGACACCCCTGTGATCGAACAGATGGAAGAAAAAAGCCTGACAACGGAATATACGTTCGAGCAGGATACTATCGACATGACCCTTATGAGATCCCAGCTGACCAAGCTTACGGAAGAGCTCGGTTTTCGTTTGAGGAACAAAGGATACCTGACCGGGCGGATCACGGTCAAGCTCCGCTACGGGAATGGTGACACCCCAATTAGACAATGTACCATTCCGCATATTGGAACTGACGATGCGCTGATCGCCATTGTTAAAACCCTATTTGAAAAATTGTATGACCGCAGATTGCTGGTTCGCCTGATCGGCATTCGCTTTACTAAACTTATCACTGGTACCTACCAAATCAACCTGTTCGAAGACACGAAAGAGAAAATTCGTCTTTACCAGGCGATCGATCATATCAAAAGTCATTTGGGAGCGGGCCTGATCACCCGGGCTAGTACTTTATCAAGAATTTAGTGGTATGTTCCTGAACTGTAAAACATACTTCAGTTTCAGGTACGGTACTTACAGTGCCGAAGAACTTGTTGCGCACGCTTCATCGCTGGGACACAAAACACTTGCGCTGACTAACATCAACAACACCTGCGATATGTGGGATTTCGTTGATCTGTGCCAGAAATATGGGATCAAACCAATCGCAGGTACGGAAATAAGGGATAAGGAAGGGGTATTCCAGTATATCCTCCTTGCAGAAAACAGATTCGGCCTTGCAGAGATCAATCATTTCCTCTCTACTTATCTTGAGCTGAAATTGCCTTTCCCCCTGCGACCGGACCCCGGGCCGAACTGCCTTACAATCTACCCGCTTGATAAGATTTCACCCGATGAACTGGCAGCCAGGGAATTTATAGGCGTTTTACCGACCGAAGCCACAAGGCTCCATAACAGGCAGACACAGCAATGCCCGGATAAATATGTTATACGGCATCCGGTGACGTTCCAGCAGGGAGACCATAGCCTCCATCGGCTGTTGAGATGTATCGACAAGAACACGTTGCTCTCAAAGCTGGAACTCAGAGATACCTGCGAAGAATATGAGCGTTTTGTTCCTGTTGCACGACTGGAAAAAGCATTTTCCATGTATCCTCAGATCATTGAGAATACCCGTGGTGTCCTGGATCGCTGCAGCATTGCCCTAGAGTTCGGCACGGATAAGAACAAAAAACACTTTTACGATACAGCAGAAGAAGACAAAATATGCCTGAAGCAACTGGCCCTTGAGGGGATGCAATACCGGTATGGCCCTGATAATGCCGAAGCTGAAAGACGTATTCGGAAGGAGTTAAAGGTCATCGACGATCTTGGTTTTAACGCATATTTTCTGATCACGCATGACATTATCCGATTTGCGCAAGGCAAAGGTTTTTATCATGTTGGCCGGGGAAGCGGCGCAAATTCCATCGTTGCGTTTTGCTTGAAGATCACAGACGTCGATCCGATCAAACTTGATCTGTACTTCGAGCGCTTCCTCAATAAGTACCGCACCTCACCGCCAGACTTCGACATTGACTTCAGCTGGAAGGACCGGGATGAGGTGATAGAATATGTCTTTAAGCGATACGGACGGGAATATGTGGCATTACTGGGGATGTACACCACCTTTCAGCATAATGCAGTTGTCCGGGAATTGGGGAAAGTATTCGGGCTTCCCAAAACGGAGATAGACGGATTGCTGGATAACAGGGATACCGATTTCAAAGAGGACAGTATACAAAGGCTTATCCTGAAATACGGGAAAAAACTAATCAGCTTCCCGAACCACCTTTCGATTCATCCAGGAGGAATGCTTATCAGTGAAGAACCTATACGGAACTACTGCGCAACGCAGATTCCGCCTAAAGGCTTTGTTACTTCTCAAATCGACATGTTCGTAGCTGAAAAAATAGGCCTGTACAAACTGGATATTTTAAGCCAGCGCGGTCTCGGCCATATCAAGGATTCTATCCAACTCGTCAAAGCCAACAGAGGAATTGATATCGACATTCATCAGGTCGAAAAGTTCATGGCCGACCCCAGGGTGGCAGATCAGATCCGGCGGGCAGATACCATAGGCTGCTTTTATATTGAATCACCGGCAATGCGGCAATTACTGCTGAAACTGCGTTGTGACAGTTATATCACGCTGGTAGCTGCTTCATCAATCATCCGGCCGGGCGTTTCTCAAAGCGGTATGATGAAACAATATATTCAGCGTTTTCACAATGCACACTCCTTCACATATCTGCATTCTGTGATGAAGGAACATCTGGAGGAAACGTACGGAGTTATGGTTTATCAGGAAGATGTGATCAAGATCGCTCATTATTACGCAGGACTGGACATGGCAGAGGCCGATATTTTGCGACGGGCAATGTCCGGAAAATACAGGGGAAACAAAGAAATGGAGAGAATAAAGATGAAGTTTTTCGAGGGGGCGAAAAACCTGAAAAGGCCTTACAGCACGACAGAGGAGGTCTGGCGCCAGATCCAGTCATTTGGAGGATATTCATTCAGCAAGGCTCATTCAGCAAGCTTTGCCGTGGAAAGTTATCAGAGCCTTTATTTGAAGACCTATTTTCCAATGGAATTTATGGTTGCGGTGATCAATAATGAGGGCGGCTTTTACTCAACTGAACTTTACTTTCATGAATTGAAACGAGCGGGAGCAGATGTTCATCTGCCTTGTGTTAACTACAGCGATGAATTTACCAATATTAACGGTAAGGATGTGTTTATCGGGTTAAGAAGGATAAACGGCCTGAACAGGAAGAACAAAGAGAAGATTATAGAAGAGAGAAAAAATAATGGTCTATTCAAAGATCTCAATGATTTCATCGAACGCACGGCGATCGGAATTCAGCAGCTAAATACACTTATCAATATTGGCGCACTGCGTTTTACCGGAAAAACAAAAGCACAGCTTCTGTGGCAGGCTAATTTTATAAGTAAGAAGACGTCGGCAAAAACGGTTACTCCCTCAATGTTCGGGATAAAACCTGTCGAGTACCAAATGCCTGAACTCAGCCAGTACGCTTTTGATGATGCAATGGACGAACTGGAATTACTGGGTTTCCCTATGGGTAACCCTTTTGATCTCGTCAGGCAGGAAAAAGAAGATCTCACAGCGGCAAACCTCAAACCTTATGTTGGGCAGCAGGTCACTGTACTGGGGTATTATGTAACGATGAAACCAGTTCGTACGATCAAAGGAGACAGCATGTTTTTCGGGACCTTTATCGATGCGGCGGGCAACTGGCTGGACAGTGTTCATTTCCCCAAATCAGCAAAGCATTACCCGCTTTCTGGCAGAGGTTATTACCGGATGACCGGCACCGTTATGGATGAATTTGGTGCCTATGCACTTAATGTATATCATATGGAAAAGATCGGTGCGGGTGCGCCGGTCAGATATGAAAGCGGCAAGGCCGATTCTATAACTATCATACCAGAAAAATACACCTTAGATGAAATAAGCGACCTAAGGTCACAAATGGATTTTACAGCCTTTTCTGAAAATGCCAACGTCGTGCCATCAGCTGCATAAAACCTTATATTTAATGTACAACTTTGCAAAATGGTCGGACTATATACTTCAGAGGAATTAAAAACAAATTTTCAAAATGAAGGAGAACAAGAGAGAGTACAAGGCATATTAAACAATCTCTTCCAGCGGGCAGCTGCCGGCATCGTGCTTTCTGAATACGAAAAAGAGTTCGTTTGCATGTTTTTAAAAATTGCCACTGGCGATGCTCCGCCTTTTGACGTTGCACAGGTTTGTGCATCGTTTAATTTCATAACGGCCTATCTGATTTACGGCATGGATCTGACGGGTGGTTCTAAATACTACAGGCCATCCGGTTTTGAAATCATAGAAATTTCGATTGAGGAAGCACAAGCTAATCTACAGTATCTGGCTGATGAGGCCGTTCAATGGCAAGCGAAGCTTTACGACAAGTCGGATAAGGATGCATTAATTACTGCAGCAAGGCATGAATATGAGTTCGAGTTAAAACATGTTCAGAAAAACAGTGCGGAATATAAGTCGAAATTTCAGTTTGGTGGCACACATATATACAAATATGCAGTCATGTCTACGCTTCTGCATAACAAATTCATCTATCTCACGGCAAAAACGGTCTTCGAGAATTTCGATGACCAAGATCTTACCCTAATTTTAAACGGGAAAAATATTATCATTAGTGAATCGAGCCTGATACATATCGTCAGCAGACATTATGCGGAAGGCGTAAAGAAGTACAGGTCTAAAAAGTCATTTCATACAGGAGATTTTTATCCGAAAATTATTAATAAAAAGCTGAAAGAGATTTTTCAAATGATTGAGCAGGCCGGAGGCTTAAAAGCCGATACGGTCACAGAGCTCAATTTCCAATATAAAGGATCAATCTATAGAGTCTATACATCAGACCGACCTGATACCACCGGCGATATCTTTTTATCCACATTCTTCATTGTCGAAGACCCTAACATACTGCAACGTTTAGCAAATGAATATGACCTTATTCAAATCGACAACGATTTAGCCGTATATCAACCCAGTTAAACGGGTTGATACCTACAAGCGGTTTGTTTTCCCGTAATATTCAATAACCCTTTTCGTAAAGAGTTCTATCTCTTCACTTGTTTTTCTCATAAAGTCAAGTCGTTGCCTGAGACCGACCTGCGGATCCATGATCTTAAAATGTCCAAGCATCATGTGGATATGCTCATGTTTCTTTTTAATAAACTCTTCCTTAAATTCTTCCGGCGTATACCAGGCTTTTGTGTCCTGGCGGTAAATCCACATTCTTGAAATTAAGGCCTCCTTATGAAGAGCGATATGTGAGGTAAAATCCGCTTCTCCCGGCTTTTTCTCCCATGCACCGTTACTCATACCCACCTCCGGTCTGATCGATATAGCTATCATCATTACCGAAGCTGTCTTCAAACAAGCCTTCTGCCTGGAAAATGATGTTACCGGTAGCCTGATTTTTAACTAGGGTCAATTCTGGAAAATCTTTTTCCGTACGGTAAAATTCGATTGCGCTTATGAAAAGCTGTCTGTCCCATAGCACTTTTGACATAGGCATATCCGTATTGCCGATTACGATAGTTAGCCGTTGCGCCTTTTGCCCGGTTCCAAAAATTACCAGGTAATTATACTTGGTAACCGCTAACGGAGGTTTACAGTTTGCTGCAAATACACGCAGCATAAAGTTATCAGTAAGAGAGTTAATAGTATCTCCTTTACGATTGTAGGGGTCCGTTACAATTTTAAATCTGCCCATGGCGTAGCTTTTAGCACAAAGCTATACTAAAAATATTAGTATTTAATGAGCTGCTTAAAAAAATTTCGCACGCGCTAAAGAATCTCTACGATGTTCTCTGAAACAAGATAAACTGTAATTGACAATTTATCCAGCGATGGTTTAATAGATTGGATCAAGTGCTTGTGATTCATCGGAAAAGCCATGCCAAATTTATTATCGTCGCCCGGGTGAGCGTTAATAACAGTGAGCGTTTTCAGTAAAGCAACGCTGACGTGGGACCAAATCTGGTTTGGTGAAAACGGCAGACCATATCGCTTCGAGCCTTTGCTGGCACTTGTTTCTCCTTTGACCTCGATATAGATCAGACATCCTTCTTTATCTTCGGCGATCAGATCGATACCCTTTTGAAGAGTATTCAGCTGCTGCCTGATAGAAAATCCATGTTCAACGAGATAGTCGGCAAGCTTTTGTGTGATTTGGTTTTCAGTAAGCATTAAAGTGCCAGTTCAAGTGCGGGCACATCGGCATATTCAAAGGGTTCTGCCGGATTTAATGACGCCTGAAATTCTTTATTAATCGTGCAAGCTTCCATGAGCTCTGCAGGATACTGCATTTTTGCGATCTGCATAATCCTTTCGTCAGTCAGGTCTTCCATCATCCATTCCCAAGCGATGTCATCATTTGGTATAGACGGCATCCTTTCTTTGGAGTTATGCACCTGCATCATCAGGTGGTTAGCCTGCGTTGTAGGTATGGCAAGCGTTTCTACGTATTCACCGGTATCTTTATCTGTCCATCCCTGCCAAAAACCGAGCATAAAGAAGTATTCTTTATCCTTAATGTGAATGAAATAAGGGTATTTGTCAGGTGTCTTGAGAGGCAAACCCGTTTTTTTATGGTTTCGATATATGTGACGCCATTCAAATATTCCGGTTGACAAAACAAGGCACCTTCTGTTTCTAACGGCATCTGCGAACATGGATTCTTTACCGCTCTCACTGATGAAAAGATTTTCGGCCTTAGCGTTAAGTGTTGTGTACCCCTTATGCCAGATTCCTTTACTGTCTTTGTACCCATTACGAAATGTGGCAACCTGCTCCCGATTTCTTACAAAGCCGGGCAGCAAACCCCATTCCATAGGAACGATCTCAAAATCATTTTTTTCTTCATTCGGTTTTAAGACGGCGACAGGAACATCACTAAAACCGCTGATTACTCCGGGATGGATAAAATCATACTTTTTGACCGCTTTCTCCAATTGTTTTAGCTGAATAAATTCTGCACGGGTAACCCGCTGGCCGTGATAATAACACATACTATGAATTTTTAGATTTACCTCTTATATAGGCAGCAATAAGCTTACCAACTTCTTCAGCTTCGGGACGTCCCTGTGGTACAGACGCCCAGTACTTAACTTCTTTAGTATCGTACGCAATCGTCAGTATCAGCGGTAGTGTGCCATCTGAGAACTGGATATGAAACACTCTCCGGTCTTTGATTTCCGCTTCGACAACAGTGGCAGAGCTACCGTGGTATTCAATTTTAAAGGGGACCTCGATTTCGCGCATTGCCGTCTATATACCATTCGATTTAAAACCTTAAAATTCTCCTCAAAAAAAGAGCCACTGCGGCGCTTGAGATAGAAAATCCAAGCAACTGCAATAAAATTACCATTCCTCTTGCTCCGGGTCCAATGGGGGCAATGTCACCATAACCTATCGTGAGCATAGTTGTATTATTAAAATAGAACAGTTGGCAAAATTTGTAAAATTGATTTTCAGGTGCTGGTTTAAATTCAAATGCAAAAGGAAAAACTGTAAAGATTATTGCGAAAAGGATGTTAATACCGATAAAAGCGATCAGCAGTTTCCAGGGCTGTTCACCGTAACCAACTAAGTTCTTAAAGGACCAGTTCAGCGTTTTGTTGTTCAGCTGAACACTATAATAATCTTCCAGCAATTGGCCGTACCTGCTAAAATCACCACTATTTCTGGCGACGATGATTTGCTGGAGGGCTATGCTAAGGAAGAATGATCTGTATTGAACTTTGTTATCTGATTGAAGGTTTTTATAATGCGTTTTAATAATCTCCGCAAAGTTGATGAATGTAGTTGGGGACAATGATTTAATGTTCTCAATTCTAGAAGCGTACTGTTCAACGATATTTTTAAAAAATGCGATTTCGCCGCTTCGGATTCCCGTTTTAAGATAATGCGCAAATTTAAAAAGGTAGTAATACCAGGAAATCATTTTATCCAAAGCATTTGAAAAGTTATCCGGGTCATTTAATTTGTCCGTTAAAATGTCCTTTACCAAATTTTCGAGCTTAATAATAATTTCTTTATTCTCCTCTTCTTCAAGCCCGGCCTCCCCGGTTATCGATATCAATGGAAATGTGTCGTTCCTGATCTCTGCCAATAGCTCGTCCTGGTTCTCTTTTAAACTTATGAGATGTTGTGGCCATAAATCAAGAATTTCTTTCTTGTGACCCGTCATATCTGAAACCGTATCAATCAGATACTGTAATTTATCGTCAAATAATCTTTCCTCGTCACTAAGAGGAAACATATCTTGAATAGTTATAAGAAGTTTATCTTTCTTCCTCTGGTTTAAGTATTCATCCAAACTGATTCCATGGTACACCTCCTTTGGATTCCGGGGCATTAACGGTTTAAATACTGAAGGCTCTTTGTTAGATTTGAATAGTGGCATCAATAATGGGAATTAAAAAAACAGGTAACTGCCTGTGAATTGAAGTTACGATCTTTCCCTCATCATAAGACATAGTTTTTACGCATATATCGTTATATAATGCGTGTCTTTCAAATCGCGGACATGCTGACAAATCCCAGCAATTCAGAAAATTGCGAAACAAGTCGTCGACACATAAGGACAACGTCCTTTGAGAAGCCGGATCAAATCCTTTGGGTAAAGGGCGGCCTCGTTATAAAATTGTTCATAATTACCATTGTTAAATTTATTAACGGAAAGATTTCTCTTACAGGGCCACTAGAATTATCTATTTCCAGACGTGTTTCCAAAACTCCCTATTTGTACGATTTTAACAATTAAGAATGGCCAGAGAATAATAGATTATTCATGCTTCTATAATTTGATGAAAATTAATAATTGATTAGTTGAATAAGCTTAATAAAGATGGAATATTGATACAACATCTTTCCCATTATCAAAAATAACCAAGGACAAATGATACTTAGGTTCATACCTCATTCATGCTGAAATATTTGATTCCAAAAGTGACAATTATATGTAACAATCGTTTCAAATATGCCTTATGTTTGTATTAGAATTATGGCTCGGAGCGTATAATTTATTCATTAAAATTAATTAACGAGGACTAAACAGCAGCAAATCTGAAACAATTGATTCAGAATAAAAAGCCATCAATAATCTAGAACGATCAATCCTGAGTAACAAATAACACTATGCCAGCAACTATAATTTATCGAAAAACCGCCTTAGCCGTTATACTTACTGTACAACTCATGCTGGCGATGGACTTTTTAATCGTCGTTGTTTCTTTGAAGGATATCCAGATCGATCTTGGCTTTACGGCAGCCGATCTTTCCTGGATCCCAAATGCTTTTGCACTTGCTTTTGGAGGCTTGCTTCTTTTAGGAGGTCGGTTAGGTGACATGATCGGACAAGTCAAAGCATTTCAGATCGGATTGGCGATCTTCGTTTTTGCTTCTCTGACAGGAGGCATAGCGCCCTCGCCTTCGGTATTGATTGCAGCACGCGTTTTTCAAGGGATTGGTTCTGCTTTAGCAGCCCCTAGTGTACTTGCACTAATTACCATTTTGGCCAGAAATGAAGAAGAAAAAAATCATGGCCTGGCCCTTTTTACTGCTACGTCGTCCATTGGCGCATCGTTTGGACTGATCTTAGGTGGTGCTTTGACAGCATTCATATCCTGGCGATGGTCATTGCTCATTAACGTTCCTGTCGGTGCAGTTACAGTTGCAGCGATAGGCTTTCTGGTGCCTGAAACGAGTAAAGTAAAAGGTAAAATAGATTTCGCCGGAGCACTTACTGCTACCTTCGGATCAACGGCGCTTGTGTATGGTTTTATCAGCGCCGCTGAAAATAGCTGGGTATCATTACCTACGATCGGGAGTTTTATCGCTGCTGTACTCTTGTTTACCTTGTTCGTATGGATCGAATCAAAAGTGGCAGAACCCTTATTGAGGCTCAGTATCCTTCGTCCTAAACCAAGACAGGGTGGACTGCTCGTCATGGCAGCAGTGGTAGGAATGCATTTTGCATCACTATTTCTTATCCTGCAATATTTTCAACAAGTGTTGGGGTTAAACCCACTTTTGGCAGGATTTGCTTATATGCCACTGACCATAACGGTCTTTTCGGTGAGCCAGTTTGTGCCACGCATGGTGATCAGATTTGGTGTTCGCAACCTGATGATGGCAGGCTGTATTCTTGTAGCAGCTAGTGTAATTGGTTTCTCAAGGCTTAATTCGAACAGCACTTATTGGGGAGATGTTATTTTCCCATTGATCCTACATAGCGTGGGTGCTGCCTTCGTTTTCACACCAGGCAGTATCATAGTTCTGGAAGGAGTTGATGATCAGGACGCAGGAATCGCGTCCGGCGTTTTACAAGTCAGCCAGCAGATTGGTGGTGCTGTTGGCATCGCAGCTATTGTTTCTATTTATACGGCCAGTTTAAAACCTCATGACTTTTCTTCCGGGCTAAGCAATGCATTCCTTGCTGCAGCAGGCATATCGGTATTAGCAGCGATCATTACTAAAATTTATGTGCCACACAAGACTAAGACCAGCAAATAATTACATCATTCATCATAGAACTTTATCCAATTAACAATTTAAAAATAAAAACAAATGTCAAACTCACAGAAAACAAACACAAGATTAGACGGAAAAATCGCATTAGTAACAGGCGGTACCAAAGGCATTGGAAAAGCCATTGCAGACAGACTCGCAGATGCAGGTGCCACTATTATTGTAACGGCCAGAAGTCAGCCGGCTGATGCAGATCAATCCTATCATTTTATCGCGGCAGACCTCGCTAAAGTTGGTGAAGCCGATAAAATAGCTATTGATATCAACGAAAAATTTGGAAAAGTTGATGTTTTAATAAACAACCTTGGTGGTTCAAGCAGCCCTGGCGGCGGGTTCGGTACATTGACACACGAACACTGAAACAATGAGTTACAATTAAATCTGATGGCACCGGTCAATTTGGACAGGGCATTATTACCAAAAATGCTGGAAGCCGGAGAAGGTGTAATTATTCACATTTCTTCTATTAACAGCCAGTTACCACTTTGGGAGGCGAATATGCCATACGGTGCAGCCAAAGCCGCATTGGATAATTACAGTAAAGGCTTATCCAATGAACTTGCCAGCAAAGGCGTACGGGTGTTGACCGTTTCTCCAGGGCCAGTTAAAACAGGTGCAATGCAAGCCTTTTTAGGCGATTTTGCCAGTGCTTTAGGGAAGACAGTTGATGAAGCTACACAAGTCATGATGGATAAGATAGGGGGTATCCCAATGGGCAAACTGGCCGAACCGGAGGACATTGCTGAACTTGTTGGCTTCCTCGTTTCACCTGCTGCTGCTTACATCACAGGCGTCAACTATGTAGTCGCCGGCGGTACGATACCAGTGGTGTAACATCAGGAACAAAAGAAATAAAAATGATCACAACAATTAAAAATTAGTTTTGCTATGGAACAATCAAGTTATAAAATCAGCAGCGAAAGAGAAATTGAAAATCTTATCGCACAGTACACCCACTATTTAGACGCAGCTGACTTCGCCGGGGTAGCCGGGTTATTTAAGTACGGAAAAATCATATCTACCGGGTTAGTCGCAGATGGCACAGCGCATATTAAACAGCACCTGACTGAGAATTTACAGGTATACCCGAATGGGACACCTCATACGGCACATTTAACGACAAACACAATTTTGAAAATTGATGCTGATGACCAGACTGCAACGGCATCTTCTTATATGACGATATTGCAGCAGGATCTTGAAAGGGGTTTTCCGCTTCAGCCGATCATTATCGGCCGGTATGAAGACACCTTTGCCCGGATTGATGGCATATGGTGGTTCAAAGAGCGTAATTTGGTCATGAGCCTTTTAGGCGATTATACTCATCATGCAAGGGCAGACGGACAGAGTTCAAAAAACCTTCAAAGTTGAGCAACATTAAAACAGCCTTGGTTATGATTACGAAGGATGCAAACAAAAATCCCGTGAACGCTCGCCGCCACGGGATTTTAACCTAAGGGATATGATTGCGAACAAACACCCAGGCTCATAAAAATGTCTTACTTATAAAAGGAGGACATGCATGAAACAGCAAAGAACTACTACAATGGATATTTTGCCACAGCTCGATAAAGCATGTGGGTTAGATATTCATAAAGACAAGATCGTTGGCTTTATTGCCTGCAAGGATGGTAGCGGACAGGAGTTAAAAGAGTTCGGAACATTTACCTGTGAACTGCAAAAGATAAAGGAATGGCTGCAAGTCAATAAGGTGGAGCATTGCCTGATGGAAAGTACAGGTATTTACTGGATGAGCTTATACACTATCCTTACCGATTGTGGCATTTCAGTGATTGTTGCAAACCCAACGCATATTAAGCAGATTCCTAAGCGTAAGACGGATCGGAAGGATGCGCGATGGCTTTGTATGCTGCTCATGCACGGTTTGGTTAGGGCCAGTTTTATGCCAACATCTGAGCAAAGGGTTTTGCGTGATTATTGTCGCAGCAGGTTGTTTTATTCGCGTCAGCAGAACAAGATACAAAACAGGCTGTGGAAGATACTGGAAAGTAACAATATCAAGCTACGCTCAGTCATCAGTTCCATCTGTACAAAAACGGCAATGAGCATCATCAGACTTTTATCGCAAGGTGTGACCGACAGAGTACAACTTGCCGAATGTTCTTTAGGCCGTGCAAAGAAGAACAAGGATAATATGCTGCTTGCCCTCGAAGGAACTCTGGCACCGCATCATTTAACACAATTGCAAATGTTGTTGCAGGATTTTGATCACGTTCAGCAACAGATCAAAACGCTGAATTCATTAATTGACGAGAGCATTGCTAAACACTATTCAGTTGCTTTTGAGTGTTTGGATACTATCACTGGCATTGCACAACGGTCGGCAGAAATTATATTAAGCGAAGCAGGGAACGACATGAGCCGTTTTCCGACAGCAGACCATTTTACCGCATGGTGCGGTTTAGCTCCCGGCAATAATGAAAGTGCCGGCAGACAAGGTAATACATCCATCAAAAAAGGCAATGCCTATTTAAAAACTGCTATCGTGAGCGCTGCATGGGCAGCGGTCAGAGTTAAAAACTCATATTGGCATGCCCTATTTGAACATATGCGTAAACGCATGAAAGCACAAAAAGCGATAGTTGCCATTGCCCGGCGCATGATGAAAGTAGTCTATAATACAATGGAAACTTTGACGCATTATAAGGAGAAAGGTATCGCTTATTACCAAGAGATGCAGGAAAAAGCCGCAGCATTTAGACAAGCTGGGAAGCTGTGGCCATCATCTAACGCATAAACACGATATTAAAAGGACGGATAAGGTTTTAGAACAAAATAGTCTGTAACCTAAGTTGCCAATACATATTCAGAATCCAGGCTTGTTCTTAGAGAACGCAGAGGAAACTTGTTTTTATTTAAAACTTGAATGCTTGCGATTTATAAATGCATATTAGTGATAGTAATCATACCAATTTCCGCCATATTTTTTTTCGAAATTTTCTTTACTGTCAAAGGACAACTGAATTTCATCGATTTCAGATGCTGGCGGGTCGAGATATTTTTTAACCAATTTTAGATAGCCTTCCTTCATTTCATGGTATTTAGGCAAATCCTGATTTTGTTCAATTTGGCTTTCATAAAACAAAAAAACAGTGAGCCAACTATCTCCGCTGTGTATTTGCCAAATATCTTCCTTTTCGTACGAGGTAGTGAACGCTTTCAGAATTTCATCAGGAATGTATTTGCGCATAAATTATTCGGTAGCTAAAAAACATTGAAATCTAATTCAGTGCTATAAAAACTAAGATACATAAATAATGGAAGTTAAAATGATTAATTACCAGTGAGCCCTTAATTTCTTCAGAAGAGGTATTAGTAGTTAATGTTTATTTTTAGAGGAAACCTTATCACAATTTACGGCGAAGGTTCGCCGCTGAATTAAACGCAATCTACCATTTTTAAAATGAGCGGCGGTTATACTGCTGTTTGAAGCGCACATATTCACGAAACTGGTGTTCGTCGAACCGCTTCTTCATTCCCGCTCTTTTTAAGCGAACATTATACCGCCACAGAAATATCCCCCAGACGCCGAAAGCCACGGCAAATCCCGGCCATGGATTGTCCTTCATGCTCAGGGCACCGAAGAACCCAAAGGTCGAAACGAGGCAGGTGAATATAAGCTGAATAAAAGTTTTCATGGGCATCAATACTTAAAGTTACTAATTTGCTTAGTATAATACAAGCGTTTTTTTAGTTTAATTCCACGATATGATTGCGCTGGCGGGCCTGCTGCACTCTTTCCCGAATGGTATCCGTTATATCTGAACAGGGTATGCCGTTCATCACGAGGGTAGAATTTTCCAGGTCGGTACTTTTCAGGATAAGATTCATCAGGCCGAACAGCTGAAACAGGAAAGGCCGGGTAATGATATAATCTTTTACCCGGAACAGTTCTACCTGATCGGTGCGTTTGAAGAATATACCCCGCCTGATAGTTATAAATTCCGGTGTTACCAGATACCGGTAACACCGGATATACAGCAGGCGGTACCATGCAGTACCACAGGCAGCGATACTGAAAAGAATGAAAGACGGCGAAAGGAACCAGGCCAGCAACAGAAAAGCAAGTGCGAGCACGGTCACCGGCAGGGTTCTCAGAAAAGCATAAACAAATGCCGGCCTGATCAGGATGTCATTGGGGTAGTGTGTCATTTTTCAACTGGTCTAAATAGGTTAAAGCTTTTAATGATTTTCTGGTCCGCACCGGGGGACGAAAACCAAATGCCTTCATAAAGGCTGAAAGGCTCAGTTTTTCATCATCGAATATGATCATCCGGTCTATATTCTGCACCAGCGTTCTATGGCTGACGTGATAGATCCTTAACGGTTTGTCCAGGATACCGGCGGCTATTTTCACATCGGTTATGCGGCCGATCAGGTCATTGCCGAAGGCTAAAGTGAACCTGCGTTTAGGAAAACGCTGCCGGATATAAGTGATCTGGTCCGGGTGAAGCCGGTTACCCACGGCGATAAAGGCCAGTTGTGCGGGATAGCGGTACTTACGCCGGTTGACGGACAGAAAGGCAATGGCTTCCATGGCGGAATGGGTAATGACGATCTCACGGGCGGTATCGCTGCCCGCCATCCAGAGGTTGGCCGTGGTCGGCACTTTATGGAACCCCTCCCCGTAATGCTCGAAGTCGTCGCCGTAACTGAACCGCAGGTCGGCGGAAATACAGAACAGGGCCTGGATCTCCGCAGAGATCCCAAGCCCTGTCAATAGATCGTTCATCGTCTGGCACCTCCGCGATCGGCGGTACGGCCGGCCCGCCCCTGTGCGAAGGTGCGCTGGTTCTCCATATCGTTAACCCCGTTATAATATCCAGGGCTCAGTTTCCCGGCCGCCTGCTCATCCCGTTCTTTGTTGAAAAGTGCGTTTAAACCCTTGTACAGCATGTACGACATGCCGCCGTCGATCAGGATGGAGGCAACGAGGGCGATCTTATTCGCACGGATGCCGTGCTCGTCGGTCGCCGAATAATGGAAGGCGGTACCCTCGGCAAGTTCCACTTCTTTGCCTTTCCTGTAATTTTCTTTCTGTGCAGGTGTGAGGAACTCGTTGTTGACCATATCGGGTGCCATGATCCTGTCGGTATCGGAAACGATGAATTCCCGGGTATCGGCATCGAACTCGACCAGCAGTTCCTTTTTGTTCCCCTTGTCATCGACGGTGATCTTCAGGAGGCTTGCCGTTTCGCCGTTCTGCAGTTTCGCCGCTTCGCTGTCATCCAGGAAACCGGGTTTGGCGGCTTTTCGGTAAACGGGATGTATGACCAGATCCACCTTTCCCGTTTCATCGGTGCGAAGGGAGATCTTGGCGTTGATCGACCTGATCTTTATATTTTCGGCTTCCAGGTCATGCAGTTCGAGCAGGCCGGTTCGGCGGCCGGACAGCAGGGCTTTCAGGTCGTCGACGTTTAAGAGGAGCTGACCGCCTGCGGCCAGCCCCAGGGTCTCCAGGTCTCTGACCGGGAGATCTTTTTCACTGAAATTTACGATATTCATACGTTACCTGCCAATTTTAAATGTTTGTTCATTCGTATTATCCCGGGATTCCTCCATGGCGATCTCCGGTTCACGAGGACCGCTTTTCGCCTCCAGCAGCGACTTGAACAGCCCGTCCGTTGGTTTGACGATCTTGCGGGTACCGGCGGTATCTTCCACCTTGATGCTTTTGGTCTTATAGGTTTCGAGCACCTTGTAGGTGGTATCCATGTAAGCGATCTCGTCACCTTTTTTAAATCCCTGTTCCGCGCCCTGTTTTTGCTCCCGTTTGACGCTTACTCCCAAAAGCAGGTTGGCTATCTTTTGCGCATCACGTGACGCCCGGGCGATCTCGAAAGGATCATCTTTTAAGATGCGGGAGAAGCTGTTCATATAGGCGGACTGCTGACCGAACTGGTGGCCGATCTTCAGCTCCCCGCCGATGAGGATCGCGGCGATGGCGGCACGCATTTCCTCACGGGCGTATTCGGGCGAAGCGAACTTGCCTTCCATGGGGCGGTTTAGTCGGCTTTCATGTCCCGACCAGTGGGCTAACTGGTGAATGGCCGCCTGGAGGTATTTTTCAGTGCTTTCGAAATGCGCCCGTTCCGGCATGAAGATCGCATCCCGTTGCTTATCGTAATAAGCTTCCTGCCCGCCCTCGATGATGACCGCCTTACTTTCGGCGATCAGCTTTTCCGCGCGGTCGACGGGCGAAAGGGGCTGTCCCTCGTCCTGCTTCGCCAGGAATTCCGCGAGCGGCGTGATATCCTTCATTTGCTCGGCGTTAAAAAGGAACGCTCGTCCGGCCTGCGGCTTTTCAAACGACACGGTCCTGGTCTGGGTGACGCCTTCCTCGTTTTTGATACGCTGACCATCGGCGGTACGGATGGCCTGGATATCGCTGGTCTTCGGAAATTCGATCATCGTACCTTTTTCATCCTTTTTAACCCATGACCCGGCAAACCGTGCAGAATCCGCCGACATCCAGCGCGGGTCGTCATGCCGCTGCATGCCCAGGATCAGTGCGTTCATCGCGCTATATCCTTTTCCGGTGGTGGGATTGATGGGTTTCACGAAAGCGGGGAGCCCGTTTTCCTTAATTGGTTTCTGAAACAGGGATTCCCCTGCTCTGATTTCCGCGATCAGCTTGTCCGAAAGCTGAACGGGAAGTGCTTTGAAAGTTTTGCTCATTGTCTTTTTTGATTAGCAGTTCATATAAAAATTGAAGCGGGTCGACGAACCTGCTGCGGTAGGAGATGCCGAAGTGCAGGTGTTCGCCGGTGACCCGGCCGGTAGCGCCGGTAATGGCGATGGGATCTCCTGCAGCTACGCTGTCCTTCGGCCCTACCAGGATCTTGCTGAGGTGGCCATAAAGCGATTCGATGCTCCCGTGGCGCAGCCGGACAGCTATGCCCAGGCCATCGCTGTAAGCTATGGAGCTGACCATGCCACCGAGCACGGCATAGACCGTATCGCGCCTGGCCCTGAGATCGATCCCGTGATGGATGACCCGTTTTCCGGTCAGCGGGTGAACCCGATTCCCGAAGCCGGAATTGACCTTCAGGTATTTCAGCGGCAGGCAGATCAGGCAGAAACCGATGAGAAGTTTCATCTTGAAAAGGTCTTGGCCTGTTCGAGCCGTTCGGTCTGCCCGATCTTTTCCAGGGTACGGTCCCAGATGGCGGGGTTATCGCGGGCGACCTCCAGCGCGTCGTAGTTCCCCCGGTTGGTATCCTTATCCTGAAGAAGCATAATTTTGTACATGGCTTTAAAACCGGAGGTGTCCATTGCCGTACCGTTGGTCATCAGGTCGGCTGCGATCTCCTGTTTGTTCTTCAGCTTCAACAGCGTATCGGAGGAATAGACGCTTTCCCCGCCCCCGGGAAAGCTAACATACATTTCATCGAGTTCCCGGGGATAGGTCAGTACGCCGACCTGTCCCTGCTTTTGAAGCGGGTCGTCCTTAAAATCCGGATGGACCAGGACGAGCGATCCGGTCAGACTTTCGTTGTTCATAGTTATCGTATTAAGTTGGCAGGTTGCCGGTGTGCATAAAGCGTCCGGCGGTAATAAGCGGCGGTCTATCGCCGTTGATTTTTTTGCTGCATGATACCGGGAACCTGGTCAAGGCGTTCGGCGGCGGCGAAATGGATATCCGGGTGATCGCGCACCAGGGCAAGCGCGGTCAGCAGGTGCTTATCAGTACCATAGTCCAGCAGGAGGGCAACGCTTTTCAGGTTCCGGAAATCGTCGGGTGAAAGCTTATGTGCCTGCTGATGCAGATGATCGTAAATGTCACCCGTGTCTTTAAGGACCAGCAGGGCATCCGCGCTGTGCAGCTGTTCGCGTGATCCGCCGTAGTCGACAAAAAAGTCGTCCCTGTCTATATCGGCCCTGGTTATCTTTCCGATCACTCCCGCCGGCCCGGCGTGCCTATCCCACAGGTCGGGACGAAGCATCACGGGTTTCCCGGTTAGTTCCTGTCCGGTCATGAGTTCCTGAGGCTGGTTTTTGGCGGTCCGGCGGCGGGCGGAGCAAAGGATAAAACCATTTCCTGTATCTCGCGGCTGATGCGGTCGAAGTTGCGGGTAAGCTTTTCATCCATTTTTCCACCGAAGTCATAAAAGCCGGGCAAAGGTTTGTAGGCCTTTTCTTCCCGGGAGATCTCCTGCATGTCAAGGTTGATGCGGCAGTTCACGGCAGAGGTCTCGAACTGCCCGGTAAATTTTTCCTGCGCATCGGCGGCGATCATGCCGACCATTTCCCCGGCATTCAGGGAGGCTATTTTCCCGGCCGGTATCAGTACCTCCAGTTTCTCATTCAGCGAGGTAGAGGTTTTATTCCGGTCGATGGACAGGCCTTCGCCGATCTGTTTGGACTTGCCGAACAGGCGTTCCAGCCATTCAAGCGTTTCCTTGTTACGGACGGACCCGGAAAGAACGGTTCCCACGACGGAAGTAATGGTGGCGGCGGTGTCCTTGCCGTACTGCTGGTTGAACTGCGGCAGTTCCTGCAGTCCCATGAGTACGGCTACTTTGTTGGAGCGGGCCGTGGCGATCAGATTCTCGACGCGGTGTACGAACAGGGTGGGCACTTCGTCCACGATGAGGGCGGATGGCAGGTTGCCTTTGGTATTGATCAGTTTGGTCAGCCGGTTGATGATAATGGAATAACAGGCGGAGTTGATGTTCTGAGTATTGGGATCGTTGGCCAGCACGAGCATACCGGGATTGCTCCGGTCCGAAATCTTCAGGTCGAAGTCATTCCCGGAGAAGACCCAGTAGGTCTCTTTCGTGGCCAGGCGGCTGATGAATATCTTCAGGGTACCGATCTGCCCTTCGAGCTGGTCAAACGCTTTGGCATTGTAAGCGGTCATAAAGGGTGACAGCAGGGAACGCAGTTCCGGTTCCGAGGTCAGCGCGTTAAAGATCTCTTCATAGGAGCGGTTCAGCAAGGCCAGCACGTGGGGAAAGCTGGAAAACTTGCCGCCCTGGTGCTTGCTCATGAAATAAACGCAGGATGCCAGGAAGTTGATGGCCGACTGGGTAAAGAAGCGGAATAAGTCCCGAAGGGTGAACGGCGAGGGTACGAGCCGTTCATTATGCCGAACACTTTTGCGACCCTGCGGATTGCGCCGGGTAATATCTTAGCTGTGCTTTTGTCCGTCCTCTTAAAAACTGGAGGTGCAGATGGGAAGAAATTTCGAGATGCGGGCGGAGACAAGTGCCTGGCGGAAGGCTGAGGCTTGAATAAGCCGGTTAAGCGTAGCGTACGGTCTTATTCGGGAGGTGCGATAGAGAGACTAACGCATGGCTCTTGTCGGGCGCAGACGATATGGGTTGCAAGCGGAGGATCAAAGCGGCAGCCCTTATCTGACTGCTGGAAAGAGTTAAGCCATAAACATTATATATTAAGATATAGAATTAATCAAGGTAGCACGCAGGACACGAAGAAGGAAGAAACAAAACTGGTAAGCCTGCATTTTTAGAAAATGCCAGTTGGCAAATAATATCTACATTTAACTTGTAAACAAAATTAAGCCAGCGTTCGCTTCTGCGCCGCAACTAATTATGAAAGCTATAGTTCCAAGATCCGATTGTCCGCTAACGTACGCGCTTGACATATTCGGCGATAAATGGTCGTTACTGATCCTGCGGGACATTATGTTCGAGGGAAAGTCGACTTTCAGTGAATTTCTTTATTCAAATGAAAGGATCGCAAGCAATATACTTGTTAATAGGTTGAATGCGCTGACAGAGGCTGGGTTATTGATCAGGCGAAACTCAAAAGACAATAAGACCAAAATATTATATGCACTGACAGCTAAATCTATCCGACTTTTTCCTGTATTAGTAGAAATTTTGAACTGGGGGGCAGAATACCATAAAGGAGAAAAGTGCGGGGAGATCGTGGATGAGATAATAAAAAATAAAGAGCAGGTGGTCAAAGATTTTGGAGCAGCTTTAAGGCTTAGTAATGAGAGGACGCTTAATAAAATGGTGGATCGATAGATGGATCGATATATATTCTCACGGCCATTTAAGAGATGCAGATTACTTATAAGTGATATGGGCCAAATTGACTGCTTAAGTCATTACAGAAAAGAGCCGCCCTGAACAGCGACTCTCTTCCTAAAACAGCATTTCAATGTTCTTTTGAACAGTTGGTATTTGATAAAATCTGTTTTATCAATAATTGCTGCGCTTATAAAACGGTTGGAATGGTACCGCCGTCTATGACATAATTGGCACCAGTGATATACGAAGCCCTCGGCGAGCTCAGAAATCCGACCAAATAGGCAATTTCCTCCGGTTGGGCCAACCGGTTCATCGGCACGCCGCCAAGACTGCCCATCACCATTGCTGCAGCTTCGTCAAAACTCTTACCGACTGAGGCAGCATAGCTGGTTAGAAAGTCTTCCATTGCAGTTGTTTTGACCATGCCCGGTGAAACGGCGATAACCCTGACACCTTTATCGGCAACTTCATTGGCCAGCGCTTTGCTGTAGTTGTTCAAAGCCGCCTTGGTAACCCCGTAAGAGAGATTAGACGCATACAGGGGCAGCTTGCCATTAAGGGAAGATATATGTATGACCACACCTGTTTTTCGTTCGATCATGGAAGGAACCAATGCTTTGTCCAGCTTAATGGCAGTGAGCAGATTCAGCTGCAGGTCTTTTTCCCAATCTTCCGCTGACAAAGCGCTGAAACCACCGGCCGGAGAGGAAGTTCCACCGACGTTATTGATCAGAATATCTAATCCGCCATATTCCTCCAGAATTTGTTTTCCAAGTTTTTCATTGTCTGAACTTTGAGTCAGGTCTGCCGCGATAAACTGGTAGGGCAGTTCTTCTGACGGCTGGTTTCTGGCGGATACGATTACGGTAGCGCCCAATGCGGCCAGTTCATCTGCTATGGCTTTTCCTATACCTTTGGTGCCACCGGTCACTAAGGCTACTTTACCGGTTAATTCTTTCGTTGATTTTTCCATGTTTCTATCTCTAGTCGTTTTATAAATACTTTATTGAATTAAAATTTAGTTCATCAGTTCAGATACGGGATCACGCAGGATCGTCTGCAAATGGGCCTGGCTTTCGCCCCTTTCAAAATTGACCAGATGGAGCTCGTGGTGCATGCCTGATTTTTTTAACCCCTGGCCTGTTGCAAATTCTTGCAGTAAGGGAAGTGTTTCCAGCTCCCCGGCTAAAGGTCCCAGGTGCAATACCTGAACTGATTTGCCGGCGGTATAGTTAAATCGTTCAAAAGCATCAGCAAGTCTTGGTGTTACCGCTTCCCTGGCCGCTTCCCTTATTTCATCATCTGACACGTAATCCGGTATACGGATCGCAATCCGGTAATGAAGCAGGTCCAGGTCTGCTTTGGTATAGAATTCACCGATGTCTATGAAGCCTGTCTGCTGTTCATCGTACCAGTAAAAAATCTCCACTACAGCACTGGTGAACGATTTTTCCGTTTCACTATATCTGTTCTGCAGTTCCTCCAAAAGTTTTTTGATCTCCTTTTTTTTCTCGTAAAAAATTGTCGTACCCGGGCTGCCTTTTCCTAAGATGGAAACATAGCTTGCCTCAGGAATTTCCACGATCTCCGGTTTTTCACTGGCCGTGTAATAGTGTTTGTGTTCGATTTGTAAGTTCATTTTGTATAAGATTATAAAACGTTTGTTTCAAAAAAAGTTAAAAAAAATCACTGACTGATCACCTTGATAACGAATGCCGCCATCTTTCTGATCCGCGCCTTGTCCTGATGGATGATAAAAGACTCATGCCAGCCGGTAAAATGATTAATGATATAATCAGTCAGCATCTCCGCATCCTGGCTGACCCTGATCTCCCGCGCCTCGATCGCTTTCTTCACCAGAGCAAACAAAAAATCATGGGTGAATTCATTATCAGCTTTAATGATCTTTTGGACTTCCGGATCACCGGTGGCCACTTCAAAGGTCGTCTTGATGGCCAGGCAGCTATTGGGTTCATTAATCAGGGCACGTGCCGAAGAATTGATATATTTTTCAATCGCTTTTAATGGCGATCTTATACCGTGGAATTCTTGCCGGGCACCCTGCATTTTCGATTCCGTATAGTGCCTGATGGACCTCAGGAAAAGCTGGTGCTTATCGCCGATCGTATTGTAAAGGCTGCTGCTGTTGATACCCATCGCTTCTGTCAGATCACGCATAGACGTACCACTGTATCCCTTCTTCCAAAAGACATCCATTGCCTTTGAAATCGCTAATTCCTCATCAAACTCTACGCTTCTTGCCATAATTTCCAGGACAAATATACGATTTATTTGTAACGATCATTTCAGATATGTGAATTTGACCTTTGTGTTACTTAATCCAAAATTCTCATGATGCTGCAGTTTATGACCTGACAAACGAACTTTGTCTGCCACCCGCCAAAATGAACCTCCGGCATCGATATTCACCGCTTCCGGAAACGTCAAATACCATGACTTAGCCATAAAGGCTTTGCCGCCAATATTTTGGGGTATATGCCGCAGCTTTGATCATGGGCACCAGGAAGCACACCTATGCTCATCAGGAATTCGTTGACGATCTCACCCCCGGTAAAACGGAACGTCTTTTTGAAAAGCTTAACCCATTCCATTTTACTTTTAGGATGGTTCAATGCTATCCAGTGCCCGAACGACCCGTGCTCTCCCTGCAGGTTTATTATAGTTTTAGCATTTTCGATGGCGGCGTTGATCTTTAGCCTGTTCCTTATAATACCGGCGTCATCCATCAAACGGGTCCTGTCCTGGTCAGAGTAAGCCGCAACCTTCTGCAGGTCGAAGTTGTCGTAAGCTTTTCGAAAATTATCCTGTTTTTTCAGGATGGTTTCCCAGCTTAGCCCGGCCTGGTTGATCTCCAGGACCAGTCTTCCAAAGAGTTCGTTATCATCATGGATCGGAAAACCATATTGCAGGTCATGATAAGATTTATGCAGCGCTTGTTTTTCCCCGGTTAAATAACCGATCATCGAGCAGTAGGACATATGGCAGTTTAAATTACGATTGAAAAGTTAATGAAGTAAAGGGGCTTCCCAAACCAAGATAATCCGCTATCCCGGTGCGGTAATTTTCCGGTCCATCGGCAAGCCTCCGGTCATACAGCCTGACCGCATCGTTCCCGGCCGGGTAGGTCAGCTGGTCCTTGCCATCCGTAGCGGCGGTAAACACGACAGCGGCGATATCTTCTGCTTCGGTGTATTCCATCAGGGTTCCGTCACTGAACCCCTCGGCCATTTTATTCATGGTTGCCTGGTAAGCCGGGTCGGCGGTGACCTGCATCGCTTTCCTGAAATCACTTTTGATCCCCCCGGGAGCAACGTTCCTGATGCCTATGCCAAATTGGGCAAGGTCGTAATACAGGCTTTCGGCAAGCCCCTGCATGGCCCATTTCGTGGCGCTGTACACGGCGCACTGCGGGTTGGAGACCAATCCGCAAAGCGAGGTCGTATTGATGAACAGCCCTGCTTTCCGGCTTTGGAAATAAGGGATGAACGAACGGATGACCCATACCGTGCCAAAGAAATTCGTATCAAACTGATCCCTGATCTGCTGTTCGGAATTGGATTCTATGGGGCCAACCAGTCCGTAACCCGCATTATTAAAAACTACATCGATATCTCCCAGTTCAAGAGCTTTTTGTATTGTTTGACGAACCTGTTCAGGATCTGTAACATCTAAGGGTAATAAGGTTATGTTGTCTAATTGATTTAATTCGGTCTCATTTTCCGGCTTGCGCATAGTGGCTATGACCTTCCACCCATTCGCCTGGAACAGTTTTGCGGTTGCTTTACCCAGCCCTGAGGAAGAGCCGGTGATAAATATTGTTTTCATATCCCTGGTTATTTATGTTGAACAAAGGTGTCCATCTTTTTGGTGCTGAATGTAACCGATCCGGTCGATGTTGTAACCGAATTTACGCCGCCGGTTCAGGAGACCAGCGCCAGACGCGAATCCACCCGCCGTACGCCTGCGAATGGAAAATAAGTATAACAAAGCTTACCTACATCATATTTCTCACATTGCTGAAAGCCGCTGTAAAGGGGAAGCCCAACGTTCCTGGCATTATTAAGATACTGATCTGTGACCAGCAGGTAAGTGTTCCCATGGATATGGTTTTTCAGGAGCCGGTGGGCCTCTATCAGGATCTGGCCATACAGCTTATTGAATTTGAAGATCTTATACTGGCTGATCTCCCCGTAATGGGCTACGGCCTTGATCGATAACTGAACTTCATGATCAGCGAACAATTTCATGGCGGCCAGTTTATTTTTGAACGCCGAAAGCATATCTTCAAACTGTTCGAGCAGCATATCCATGGAAAGCGGCCTGCCAAACCGGTAGAATAATATGGCGTCACCTTCGATCTCCGAAACCTGGAACCCGAGCTTATTGGCCATCATGATCTCTTCCAGCAACTGCGACATGATGATAACACCCCTGGCATTTTCCGTTTTTTTAACAAACCGGGTATATCCGCTGATATCTACAATGAAGATGGTGCCGTTCCGGCTGTTGATCAAATTCGCCATGACAGATAGATTAATGATATACAAAGGTGCTGCTTTACCGGGGTCGGGAATTAACCGAAATGGACTGTGTTGTAGCTGAAATTACGGCGGTGACCTTATCGGAAACGATGACAATAAATGCAAATCAGCGGGAGGTTCAGGAAGCCGCCAATACCCGCGGACCATGGCGGCTGCTGAAGATCAAGTGTTAAAGGTCGACGATGGTTACATTGGCCAGCGTCTTCAATAGTTCCTCTCCGTAAACGGATGCCGGGGACTGGAAACCTGGCTTGAACGAGCCATGAAGTGTGCGGAATAAGATCTCGACCGACGAAGTGACCGTCGGCATATAACCTTCGGGCATCTCGGCCATGGACCTTACAACTGTCCCGTCTGCACCGGTAACTTCTGCAAGGATCTTGCTCTTTTCTCCCTGGATCTCCGCGTGGGGCTGCCCATCCTGATGTTTCAGCGTCTCCGATCCCGGCGTTGCAGCAGGCAGTGCCATTTGAAAATATTCTTCAATGTCAGGGATGCCTGTGGATTTGTAACTCAGAACAACCCCGCCAAGAGGTGTTGGAAAGCAATCTAATGGACCATCCCCGAAATCGAATGATGCGGGTTGCGCGTCATCTGATTTCCTGATATCCCCGTTCTTCCGGACAAGGATGCCGGCATTGATGATATTTGCGCTGCTGGCCACGGAGCCCGGCGTGAATCCCCCGGAATATTTGAAAGCGGTGCGCAGTGCAACCGGGTCTTTCACCCTTTTGGCAGTGTGCATGACCAGGGGGTCGTAAGTAGCAAAAAGTCCGGCTCCGGATAAGATCATGATCCCCGCCGCCTTGGCCGCTCCATCTTTTGATTCGGCAAGCCGGTAGATGTCCACCTCTGCCGTAATGTCTAAATAATGTACATGGTAAATCAGGCAGGCATCCATCGCATGTCTGGCCGTCTCACTGAAAGGACCCGCTGTATTGAGCAGGGCTGTTTTTCCCTGAAGGCTTCTTTGCCAGCCGGCCAGATCATCAACCTCGAAGGCATGAAAAGGGACATTCAGCTGTGCGGCAAGTTCGGAAAGCTTACGCGCATTTCTTCCCGCGATCTCAAAGTCGATCCCTCTCCTGGCTGCTTCATGGCAGATCATGGTACCCGTATATCCGGTAGCCCCGTAGATCAGTAGTTTTCCGGATGTAATTTCCGTGGTCATATTATTTATTTAAAAGTTTTTCAGTTTTGGTTAGAAAGCCGTCGAGGGCGGCATTGATATCAACATTCATGCGGTCGGCCAGAACGATCAGCCACCAGATATTTTCCCCTAATTTATGTGAAAGTTGCTCTCCGGAATCTTTTCCGGCTGGCCAGCGGCTCTGCTGTGCCATGGTCAGCCTTCCGACCAGGCCGGCATCCGTCAAAAATGCAAGTGCATCTTCCTCCACGGTCCATTCACTTCCATGAAGTTCCAGTTCCAACTGGTGATAAAGCTCCCTGATCTTCAGCGAACGTGCTGTGATCTCATTAAAATTCAATTCACTGTTCATTATTTTCCTGTTTTAAGTAACCGCTGTACGGGCTGGCTGATTAATGTAACTGATCTCATTTATAGTAAACGATAAAATCAGAACCACCCTGCTGTCATACTGCCGGCAAGGTGGTTCTGAAAGCGGCACCAGATGTCCGCCCGACATCCCCTGCTGATTCTTTTTACCCGATCACCAGGGCAGTATTCCGTCCGGCCCAAAAAAGCCGCCGTTAGGAACATCCAGGTCCATAGTGGTGTACCTTAATGGAACGGCAGCACCTTGTTCAGGGGTGAGCGTACCGGTGTTGTCGTTCAGGTCCGTACGAATGTGGCCCGGTTCGATCGCATATACCTTAATGCCCGCTGGACCAAGTTCCTTGGCGAAGGAAGCGGTGACCATATTTAACGCTGCTTTGGAACTTGAATAGCCCATAAAATTGACCTGGCCGTAGATGACGTCGGTATTTGAGCTCAGCGCTATTGATCCCACGATACTACTGACCATCACGATCCTTGCCTGACTTGCGGCCCTTAGCAAAGGAAGCAATGCCTGTGTTACGCGTATCGGGCCGAAAGTATTGGTTTCAAACATTTGACGAATAAGGTCCAGGTTTTCCAAGCTCGGCTGGCTTTTCGGATCCAGGTTCACACCGGCGTTATTGATCAGGATATCGAGGTGACCGGTCTCCCCGGCCAGCGCTTTTGCTGCCGCTGTTACACTGCTGTCATCAGAAACGTCTATCACAAGCAGTTGCACATCGAGTCCCCGGGAACGAAGCAGATCAACGGCTGACTGGCCGCGCGAGACATCCCGGGACCCCAGCCATACTTTGTATCCCTTTTTGGCCAATCCTTCGACGGTGGCCAGGCCGATGCCTTTATTTCCCCCTGTTACCAGGGCTGTTTTGTTATTGGGCATCTTCTTTCAATTTATCTGCAGCGAATCCCGCAGCATGGTGTGACAGATCTCCTATTAAACTAAGCGACAGTCTGCGCTCGGTGAAATGCCATTCACCGTCAAGGTTTGCGAACGTATCGTCATACTCGCCGATCATGATCGGCTGCAAAGGAAAGGAGCGATCGGCGTCAGCCTGGAAAATAGTAACATAGGATTTGGCGGTAGCGGATATTTCGTCGTCGCTGATGCGGATCACCGTGTTGGTTGTAACGTGTGCGGTCCTCGGGGTACCTTCCGGGTAAACCTGCAGATTGGAAAGCAGCATGTTTTCAAGGTCTGCGCCTTCGGTAAATGCGCCGAGGGAACCTATCCTGCCCCGTGAGAACAGAGCACCGACCCCTGCAAAATCACCTTTGTCCAACAGGTGCGTATAATGTGCGATCAGGTTTTGAATGGCTAATTCACTGCTGATCTTATAAACTGACCCATTCATGATATGTGGTTTATTATTAGTGAAAAATTAAACAGTCGGATTGGAACCGCCATCGATGATGTAATTGGCACCGGTGAGGTATGAAGCCCGTGGTGAAACGAGATAACCGACCATTTCGGCCACATCCTGCGGATTAGCCATTCTTCCCATTGGAATGCCGCCGAGTGCTTTCATCAGGTTTTGGGTGGTTTCTTCCAAATCCATACCTAATGACTCCGATAATGACTGGAGATAGTTGTCCATCGTCTCGGTTTTGACCATGCCCGGTGAAACGGTTAGGACACGAACGCCTTTGGGGGTTACTTCTTTGGATAAACTTTTGCTGTAATTGATGAGGGCGGCTTTCGCTACCGCATAGGCACCAAGCGATTCCCACAATGGCAGGACGCCGCTGAGTGAAGATATATGAATGATCACCCCGCTTTCATTCTTAGTCATTGCAGGCAGGACAGCCCGGTCAATACGAACCGGCGCAAGCAGGTTCAATTGCAGGTCGGCTTCCCAATGTTCATCGCTCAGGGTGCTGAAGCCTCCGGACGGACTGCTTGATCCGCCCATGTTATTGATCAGGATATCGATGGTGCCGAACTTTTCCAGTATCCCATTAATGACCGGCACCGTTTCAGCGGCTTTGGCCAGATCCGCCTTGATGAAATGATGACCGAACTCGTTACTGGCCGGCTCGTTCCTTGCCGTGATGATCACCGTTGCCCCGGCCTGGGCAAGTCTGTCGGCGATAGCTTTGCCAATTCCCTTGGTGCCGCCTGTTACCAGGGCGATCTTACCGCTTAATTCTGTAGAGATCAGTTCGTTGTTTTCCATAGTTTTTTTTCTGAAATAAGTGTTTTAAAATTATCGCTGTGATTGTATTTAAGGTAATTTGCACGATTATGAAACAGTTGTTTTAAATTAATTGATAACGGGTACTATAGTACAAATCAATAATTGACCATTACAAAAAGATTAATTAGTGATCTGATCGATAAGATACCGGGCCATTCTTTTGATCTTCACCGGGTCTTTATGCAGGATATAAGACTCGTGCCAGCCGGTGAACATGTTGATGATGACATCTGTAAGTGTCTCCGCATCCGTTTCGGCATCAAGCTCCTTAAGTTCAATAGCCTTGTTGATCAGGTCCGATAGAAACCGATGCGTGAATTCATTGTCCTCTTTGAGTACCTGCTGTACATCAGGATCGTTTGCCGCTACCTCGAAAGTTGTTTTGATCGCGAGGCAGCTGTTGTTGCTATATAAAATAGCATTGACGGCATCATTGATAAAACTAACGATGGCTTTTAGCGGCGATTTGATCTTTCCGGCATGAGTAAGGGCATCCTGCATCCTGCCCTGGGTGTAATTGCGGATGCATTTTACGAAAAGCTGGTGTTTATCACCAATCGTATTATAGAGACTGCTGCTGTTAATGTGCATGGCATCGGTCAGATCACGCATGGATGCGCCGCTGTAGCCCTTTTTCCAAAAGACCTCCATTGCTTTCTGAATAGCTTCCTCTTCGTTAAATTCTACGTTCCTTGCCATAATTCTTTGCAAACGTAAAATAATTTTAAAACAGTTGTTCTAAATAAATGTCATTTTACTTTTCCATGATATGTGTTTTTGGTTACAACATTGGTTAAAACGGTTACATCTGCCAACGGGCGACGGTCGATCTTTGCTATACAATAATTAACATATTAACTTTTAAACAACACATATGAAAACGATCTTCATCACCGGCGCATCATCAGGATTAGGTAAGGCAGCAGCCAAATTATTTCATGAAAAAGGCTGGAAAGTCATTGCCACGATGCGCAGCCCCGAGAAAGAGACCGAGCTTAACCAGTTAGCGCATGTTACGGTTCTTAAAATGGATCTCAATAAACCAGAAGAAGTAAAGAAAGCCATACAGGAGGCGATCGCTTCAGGCAGTATCGACCTGGTATTGAACAATGCCGGATATGGATTGACAGGGCCGTTCGAAGCTTATTCGGAAGAGCAGATCAGCGCACAGATCGACACTAACCTAACCGGTGTACTGCGTGTAGCGCAGCCTTTCGTGACCTATTTCAGAGAAAATAAGATCAAAGGACTGTTTATAACCGTTACCTCTGCCGTAGCCATAGCAGCAAGCCCGTTATCGTCGGTCTACACGGCAACCAAGCATGCGTTGGAAGGATGGTCAGAAGGAATGAACTATGACCTGGACAGCTTTGGAATTCGTTTCAAAACCGTTGCCCCGGGCGGTATCAAGACTAATTTTGGCAGCACTTCTTTAGTCCTGGAACAACATCCGGCCTACCAGCCGCTCTGGGACAAAATGATGGAAGGCTTTCAGGACGGCAGCCTCATTCACTTTTCGGAACCTGAAGAAATCGCCGCGGTGATTTATGAAGCAGCTACAGACGGAAAGGACTGGCAGAAATATGCAGCAGGTGAAGATGCAGCCGCCACATCGGCCAGAAGGAACGAACTGGGATTTGAAGCGCACCGCCAGGAAATAACCCAGCGATTCAAAACCAATTAAGCAGTAAATCCATAAGGGCGGATATGGTACCGCAAAAATTTATAGCGATGACAGATTCAAAACAACCGGGTGGCCTGGAAATGACCACCTTCAAATTAACTAAAGGAGTAACCTATCAGGACTTTATCGCTGCAAATGCCGATGTGGACGAATGGCTGAAAAAACAGCCGGGTTTCCAAAGCAGGCATATTGCGCAGCAGGCCGATGGAACGATCGTAGATGCCCTGATATGGGATTCGGAAGATAACGGTACCAGTGCCATGCAAAAGCTGATGACAGAACTTGCAGATTCACCGGTTCATGATATAATAGATCAGCGAACAGTGTCCTGGAATATTTTTCCGTTGTACCATCAATTCGGCATAAGTAACTAAATTTAAAAAAATCTGCATGGAAACGGTATGTTTCCATGCATTCAACATTTTCCATGAAAAAGGACAATTCACTGCAGCCACAGGTATTCTCAAGTATTTCAAGCTTACTGAAAGCTTTAGGCCTGCCAAAACCGCTTCATCCCATGGTAGCGCTGGTTGATTACAAGGATATTAAGGCGGATACTTCTGAGATCGGCAAAGGTTATGTACTTGGCTTTTATAAGATATCCTTTAAAAAGCATTTTTCCGGTGAATTAAGGTATGGCCAGGGACACTATGACTTTGAAGAGGGCGGGCTATCGTTCACTGCGCCGAACCAGCTGATCATGGCGGCGGATGAAGAAAAGGATTACAGCGGCTATACGCTGTTATTTCATCCCGATTTCATCAGTAATTATCCCCTTGCCAGAAGCATGAGCAAATACGGTTTCTTTTCCTACTCGGTCGCTGAGGCATTGTATATGTCCGACAAGGAAAAGTGTGTGATCTTTTCACTTTTCGATGCGATCGCATTGGAACTGGATAGCAATACCGACCATTTCAGCCAGGATGTTCTGGTTTCGCACCTTGAACTTTTGCTTAATTACAGCAACCGTTTTTACAACCGGCAGTTCATCACCAGGAAGATCGTTCATAATGACCTGATCGCGGAAATGGAAGCCTACCTGACCACTATATTTGATGTAAATAAACCGTTGCTGGATGGTCTTCCTTCCGTGCACCAGGTAGCAGAGCACCTGAAGGTCTCCCCGAGGTACCTTAACGATATGCTGCGTTCGCTTACCGGTCAGACCACGCAGCAGCATATCCACAACAAGCTGATAGAAATGGCAAAGACCATATTAAGCACAGGAAATCTGACGATCGCCGAGATCGCTTATAAACTGGGGTTTGAACATCCGCAGTCTTTCAACCGGCTCTTTAAAATTAAGACAAAGATCTCTCCATTAGAATTCCGTCAATCCTTTAACTAGACCGATGATCAAGAGGCTGTGCTGCACCTGTACCGATATTTGATTTTGCCATATTTCCGTTTGAATTTGACACCATGCGGGTATCAGGGCCACCTACTTTTGTAGTTAAAGATCCGGATGAAATGTAGCACTCCAAGCCACTCAGCTCGATTCGGAACGTTGCAGGTTTGCCTCACTATGAACTGTTGGTTCCGGCTTGAAAGGACCTGTCTTCCATAAAACACCTCCTTATGAACGGCACAGAACAGTTATTTGAACATATTCACTCAATATCGGGAATGACCAGAGCGGAATTTGATCTTTCCGGCTCCTTTTGGGAACACAAGACCTACAAAAAGTACGAATTTTATAATACTTATAAGAACGTATGCAGGCACCTGGCCTTCGTCCTGGGAGGAGTCTTCAGGATCTATAAGTATCATGAATCCGCTGGTGCGGAAAAGAACATCATGTTCTTCAGCCCCCGCCAGTTCATGAGTTCGTTCAAAAGTTTCCTCACCCAAACGCCATGCGAATATTATACCGAATCCATGACAGAATCGGAGGTGCTTTATATTCACCATTCCAAACTCCAGCATTTGTACCGGATTTCATCCGCATGGGAGCATTTCGGGCGTGTCTTTGCAGAAGCGGCGCTGAATGCGGTGATGAGCTCGACGGAAAGCCTTTTATTTAAGACGCCTGAAGAGCGTTATTTAGAGCTGGCTGAGACGTACCCGCAACTTATCGATGCACTTCCACTTTACCATATTGCCTCCTATCTGGGCATTGAGGCCCCATCCTTAAGCCGGATAAGAAGGCGGGTGGCCAGGAAAAGCCGATATTAACCAGGGTTAATATTTTGACGAAAACGTGCAGGTAGATTTGCAGTGCCTGAAACATCAGGCAAAACTATCATGAAGAAAAATCTAAATTTATTACTGGCGCTGTTGTTCCTGGGATTCAGCATCAGTTCCTGCTCTAAAGATGACGATGAGCAGTATGTCAACCCGAAAACCTATGTGCTTGTTCACGGAGCATGGCAGGCCGCCTACGCATGGCGATCGGTACAGACCAGTCTGGAAAGAGCCGGTAACAAAGTGATCGTTGTAGAACTGCCGGCACATGGTACGGATCAAACCCCTCCGCAAAATGTAACGCTGGATGCATACCGGGATAAGGTCGCGGATATCATCAGCAAGGAAAGCGGCAAGGTTGTTCTGGTCGGCCATAGTCTTGGTGGAATGGTGATATCCGCAGCTGCGGAAAAAGTACCTGAGAAGATCGAAAAGCTGATCTATGTAGCTGCATTCGTGCCGCAAAATGGTCAGACCGTCTTTGATCTTGCCGGAATGGATCAGGCGTCGATGCTTACAAAGTCACTGATCCCTTCGGCTGACCAGCTTACATTTGATCTGATCAGAAGTAATATCACCGATATCTTTCTGCAGGACGGTACCCAGGAAGTTAAAGATCTGTTGCTTAAGAATTACCGCGTGGAGCCGGCTATACCCTTTACCAATAAGATCACCTTAACAGGTGAGAGATTCGGAAAAGTGGCCAAGTACTATATCAGGACTTTGAAAGACCAGGCGCTTACGCCAACCTTACAAAATTCAATGATCAAAACAGCAGGTATTGATCGTGTTTACCAGATCGATACCGGACACAGTCCATTTATGACCAAACCTGATTCGTTGGCAATAATATTAAATTCGATTGGCAGTAATTGATATTACGTAGCAATAACGTCTTAGTAGAATATATACGGTGATTTAAGTGATCGTGACTTAATAACATTTAGACGAGAAGTCGTGTAATACAATGGATCGAATCGCTGAAAACATACATTTTCAAAAGAAGCCATTAGTTCTTAAAACTAATGGCTTTGCTTTTAAGGCTGAGTTTAAGCGTGCGACTTTATAATCTAATTATTAATCAAGCAAAACTTGATTTTCCATTTTTTTAATAAACTTACCAACTCCTTCAATTTTTGAGAACTTTAACCCGTCAGTTGCTTCCTCGAAATCTTTTTGAGAATTCTGAAATGAAGCAAATACAATGCTTTGAGCATCTGAATGTGTGCTTAGTGATTTGAGAAATGCATGAAAGTCAGCCGTAGAAGCTGATTGTTGTTGCGGTTCATCAAAAATCAAAATATTAGGATGATTACCACCCATTTTCTTAGATGTATCTAATAAGGCAACGTAGTAAGCCCACATCGCCCTTATGTGATCACTACCGGAACTATCGAATCGTATATCATAAGCTTTTGCTTTTTCATTAGGAAGTTTAACTTCTATAACTGGAAGGTATTTTTCGGTTGAGATTTTGATTGAAGACTTATCTTTACTTTGATAATTGAATTCTTCAAGATATTTTAAGAAAGAATCTTGCAATGTTTGAAGTTTTTGACGATCCAGCGAACTGAAAAAATCTCCGGAAAGTTCGGCCTCAATTCGCTTGATTTTTTCCCAATCCTTTGAAAGAACAACTAGCCTCTTTTTTAAAGTGTCTATTTTTTCTAAGAATTCAACATAAAAAGCTGCTAATCTTCTGGTATTTAGTTTCCGTTCTATCAGTTCTTCAGAAGGAAGTCTTTCGTCAGAAACTAAATCCCGTTTAATATTTCTAATGTCCTGCCTAATCTGATTAAGCCTATTATTATACTCAGCTAAAATATTATCCTTTTCTCGAATCTTATTCTTTTGGCTGTTATTAAAAGTCTCAAGCATTTTTAACTGAGAGGTTAAGAAGCTAATGTTATCAGCTATTTGCATAGGGATTTGGTCTACTCCAGATGGGAGCAGCGAGTCATGAATTCCCTGTCCACATGTTGGGCAAATATTAGCGGCAACTTTTGCTTGAACATCACCTCCTAATTTCAGCATCTTTTCTGCTGATTTATTCTTTTCTAAATCTTCCTGAATGGTTTTTATCTGGTACGCATACTGTTTGAATTTTTCTTTTTCGTGCAGCAATTCATCTGATAATTGTTGATACCTAAAGCCTATTTTTAATAAACTATCGTTTAGAGTAGCTAAACGCGACTGGTTCATTTCCAGATTTTCCCCAACTGTATATTCAGTTTGTTGATTTAATCGGTCAAAGTCTTCGGTTAACTCTTCTATAAGATCTGGTACAAGTACAAAACGGTCGTTTCGGAAAATTCTAAAATAGATTTCACCGGGATTATTTATAATTACAGGCAAGGCTTCTAATCCTACTACTTCAGCGCTACCTTTTTGCGCAAGATTTTGAAAGTCATCAAATAATATTCCCCACTTTTCCTGAAGAAGTCTTTTACTTATATTCAATCCAATCTTAGATTGTTCGTTTTGAAAAACATCGAGGTTTAAAAGAAATTCTATTACACGTTCTTCCGCGTTTTTAACGCCATACCATGGTATTGTAGCAAAAAAAGAAGCCCAGCCAGATTTTTGTTCGATTATAAAAGCCGGAGCAATCAGTGGAAAATAAAGTTTGGTACCGTTGCCATTTGTATCAATAACATCTGGCAAACTCCAATGTAGAAACTCTTCCAAAAATGCATGAAACCCAAATTCACCATCAGTTGCAGCCCCTTTGTCATGGACATACATTTGCTTTAAGTCGAATGTGCCTTCCGGTTTAGTAATTAACGCACCAAAAGTTACATCGATTAATTGTGGCTTTCTTTTTTCGTTAATCACACTACGCCTAACAGTTAGTGTCTCCTCCCCGTTGAAAATTTCTAATAATACAGATGATTGCAAAACCTGATAGCTGCTATTTCCATCTATAACTGTGTCTTTTAGAACAGATTGCATGGTCTTTTCATTTTTCAAACCAATAAGCTCCTCAAAGCCTAATGCATAAATGATCGACTGAAATATTGTACTCTTACCACTTGTATTATCAGCACGTATAATGTTTAATCCATTTTCAAATGGCAAAGTTGTCCCATACAAGCCATTTGTAGTATTAATTTCAAGTCTTAAAGCGTTTATATGGAGCATCTGGGTTTTATAAAAATTTACTTGATAGATCTTTTATCTTTTGTTCTGATATGCCATTCTTCCCGATAGCTTCTAAAAAAACTTTCTCTTTTAAATAAAGATCTTTGTCTTTTTTTATGAGCTTATATAGACTAATTCCTGAATCCGTTAAAGCGTAGCTACCTTCGGTTAAGGTAATATACCCTTCCGCAACAGCATACATCAATGCTCTGTTAACCGTAGGTTCAACACCCCATATATGAAAATCGTTTCTAAAATTGTTGCTGATCCATTGCTGTACTAACATTAAATTTGCGTCCGTCTTAATCGACCAGCACAGGAAATGCAATTTCATCAATGTCGCTTTATTAGAGCGGCACGCTAAAAATAGAATTAGTATGATGTGACCTATTTTATAAAGCGGGCGATAGTCAGCAGGGATAGATATATCCCGCTTATTAAAACTTAAATGTTTTATAAAACTTGTTACCATTATTCAAAATCTAAGGGGCATCTTAATAACCAATCTGCAATTGCTCCATTAGTTAAATTGTCTATTGTAATCTCGTTAAGATAGCCAAAATTACCCGTTAACTTTTCTTTAACTAAGGATCTAAGTTGTCGATACAACAAATTGTTATCATCAGTTGGAAACATGCATAATTCTTCAATTTCTTTCTCGATCTGTGAAAAAAGGATTAAGAACTTTTCATAATCGTCTGGATGTAATTGTCTCCATCGTGATAATATGGTCGTTTGATCCAAAAAACTTTCAATTGTAGCATCAGTTAGTTTATTAACCTTTTCTTCTACACCTGAAGCATTCACAGGAAATCTTTTAGTATGCTTTCGGATGGCATTTGAGACAAGATCAATTTCTTGATCTTTCCATTTTATTAGGCTTCCTCCATCAAGTTGTTCCTTATCTATTAGAAGCTTTTGCCCGTCAGCATTTAAAGCGATAGGAATTTCCCTGGCAAAATTATCTATATCGTGAATTATGACTTTAAAGGTAGGGTCAATTATAGGGAGGTTCAGCTTTAAAATTTCATCCGTTTTACCATTGCAGTGAAGCACTAAGTCATTCATCCGGCTCTCTGGTGTTACGAAAATCCACTCTTTTATAAGGGTGCCATTTAGAAATCGCGACAGCTTTTTTTGATATAAATTCAATTTTTTTATATCGGTAGTAATTTTGTCCCGTTGTTTTTCATATAAATCTCTAGAAGATAAATTATTATCAGGGCAATAACACTGAAAAACCTTACCATTCTTAGTGAAACCTTCGATACCACAGTCACCGGAAGAAGCTGGTACTGGTTGATAATACTCAGATTCATATTTTAATCTAAAACATATCTGCATCAGGGCCTCCCATGAGTCACCATCATATGGGCCAAACTTTGTACTATACACGTGTAAGATTTAGATAAGAAATATATTTAACAACGTTAAATATAATATATTCTTTAAATAAGCTAACCATATATATGTATTTCTGTCGTAGCATTCTAAAATCAATTGGTTCAGCGATATGTCATCGTGCTTATTAGTAATTACTTTTTGAAATATAATGTTTAATTACATCTGCCAGAATAAGCTAAATCATTCTTTCTTAGAAACATCTCATATAATTACATTTCCGAACTCTCTAAATAATCTTAAATAGTTGGGTGTTAATTCCAGCTGTTGTCAAGACCGGTTATATTTTTCTAGTGCCTCATTTAAGTTTATGTTTATCTCAATTGTCCATCCAAAGTAAATAAAGCAATCCAATCCGAAACGATTGTTTCAAAAACATACATTTGCATGCAACGGTATCATTCCGGAGTTGCTGATAATTATATTTATTTTATTGTATAAGGCATTTATTAGGACAGGAGGTTTAGAACCATAGCTAAAGAGCTAAAATTTTGTTTCCAATATTGAAATGGTTGTTTCAAATTAGTTAAGAGAAAAAATGAATACACAGCTTTTAATACCAGATGGTCATTACAGTTACGGGGCGAAATCAAACAAAGAGGAAGATATATTTTCGGGCGATTTCAAAGTGGTGTATGCACCAGTTGATGATCAGCATTTCAGCTGCCAGCCGTACAACCGGAAGGGGTTGTACAAGATCAGCCTGCACCAGGGTCAGACCAAAATTTATTATGCGGATCAGGTTGCAGAGGTCAGCAAATATGCAATCTTGTTTTCCAGGCCGAACATGGTGTACCGGTTCGAGCCTGCAAGTCCTCAGTTTTCCGGTTATTTCTGTGTCTTTAAGGAACATTTCTTCGACCAGTTCGCCAACATCAGTGGTTACCCTTTGTTCAAGCCGGGCGTGTCCCCGCTGATCGAGATAACCGAAACACAGATGGAACTCTTCAAAAAAGTCTTTCAGCAAATGGAGCAGGAGATGAAGATGGACTTTGGCTATAAATATGATGTCCTGAGGACGCAGATCCTGCAATTGGTCCTTGATACCCTGAAGCTTCGCCCCGCTCCCGTATTACACCTGAGAGAATCCAATAGTGCTATTCGTATCGCAGGTTGTTTTAATGAATTGCTCGAAGGACAGTTTCCCATTCACGCTCCCTCAGACAGGGTGAAGCTAAGGCACCCGGTGGAATTTGCGGACGCATTGGCCGTACATGTCAATCATCTTAACCGGTCTTTAAAAGAAGTTACGGACAAGACCACATCGCAGTTGATCGCAGGCAGGATAATGCAGGAAGCCAGGATATTGCTCCAAAATACGGACTGGAATATTATGGAGATCGCCTGGTGCCTGGGTTTCGAAGATCCGGCCCACTTCATCAAATTTTTCAAGAAGAGCGAAGGCGTTACACCGAGCGTTTATCGTAAGGCGTTGTTGGTTTGATTTTGCCATATTTCCGTTTGAATCTGCCAAATTTCCCGAACGGCAGGCAACTAATTTTACACTGTTAAAAGAGGTACCACAATGAGGTGGTAGCCCCAGACAGTTAAAATGGGAAGTAAAGACAGGATAAACAGGCATAAGGAAAATACCCGGCATAATATATTGGATGCCGCGCTCGCTATCGGAAAGGAATACGGTTGGAATTCGCTAAGCATGCGAAAGATCGCCGATGCCATAGAATACACCGCTCCGACGATCTATGAATACTTCGACAGCAAGGAAGCCTTACTACGGGAACTCACACATCGCGGCTTTCTGAAACTTTCGGAGCAATTAATAAAAGCCAGATCGACCACTACGAATCCGAGGCAGCAACTTCTGCTGATGTGGGTTGCCTATTGGGATTTTGCATTTGCAGAACGGCAGCTGTATCAGATCATGTTCGGTATTGAAATTACCTGCTGCGATATGAAAGAACCACTTGCAGAATCCCATGTTCCCGCCGCTCTCTTTTCGGAGGTCATCTGCAAATTGATCGATAAAAATGACAATACAGACGGAAATGTACAAAAGTATTTCTACGCCTGCTGGTCTTTCGTTCACGGCCTGATATCTATCAACCTGATCGGCAAAGAAGTTCCCCGGGAAGTAAGCGAACAAATACTCACGGAGGCGATCTCTGGAATTATCGACGTTCTAACGACCCCGGGCAAAAACCTTCCAGAAAATTTTGGAAATCCGGATCACCAGATGCCTTTTTCCCATAACGCTTCATCAAAACTTAAACAGTAAATACATCATCATGTTAAATGTCAGATATAGCACCGGCAGGGTGCTGCAGTCATTATTTCGCAAAAAACCAATTGCCACCCTCGTCGCGGCCGCCCTCATCTGGGGATGCGGCGATAAACAACCGGCGCAGCAAACAGCAGTTCAGGAACTGCCGGTAATGACCGTTGGGTCGGATACCGTAACGACCTACAAGGAGTATCCGGCGGTCATAGAAGGGCTGATCAATATAGAGGTACGACCGCAGGTCGACGGCCGGATCCGCGAAGTTTTTGTCGATGAGGGTACTTACGTTCAAAAAGGCCAGTTGCTGGTTCAGCTGGATGACCGCCCTTTCCATGAGCGTCTTAACAATGCTAAAGCTGGTTTGCATGCGGCAGAAGGCGCATTAGCCAATGCGAAACTGGAGATCGAAAAACTGACCCCGCTGGTTCAGAACAAGGTGGTGTCAGCATACCAGTTGAAGACGGCCGGTTCGGCGCGGGAAACAGCAGAAGGAAATATCGAACAGGCGAGGGCCGTCGTCAGGTCAGCTCAGATCGATCTGGAGTACACGAAACTCAGGGCACCAGTCAGCGGGTATATTGGACGGCTGAACAAAAAACTGGGCAGCCTGATCGGGGCAAATGATCCCATGCCCGTCACCCTGTTATCTGATATCCATGAGGTCCATGTTTATTTTTCGCTGAGTGAAAGTGATTTTATCAGTTTCAAATCACTGTACAGGGGAAAGACCATAGACGAAAAATTAAAAAATCTACCCCTGGCCAGGCTGGTGCTTGCAGATAACAGCATTTATGACCTTCCCGGTCATATAGATATGGTAGACGGTCAGTTTGACAGGAATACAGGTGCAGTGACCCTGAGGGCGACATTCGCTAATCCCGGCAGGATCCTGCGTTCCGGCAATACCGGAAAGGTTCGCTTAAGTCTTATCCATCATAACACGACCGTGATCCCGCAGGAGGCGACCATCGAGCTTCAGGATAAGGTGTTTGTTTTCGCGGTCGGTGACAGTAACAAGGTCAGCAGGCAACCCATCACTATCAGCGGAAAAAGCGGGGACAATTACCTGGTCAGCAGCGGCATAAATGCCGGTAGCAGGATCGTCACTTCCGGAATAGAACATTTAAAAGAAGGTGACCAGATCAAACCGCAGGGCTTGAAGAACACATCGGTTGCCGCTAATCAGTAAATCAAATCATCATGATCAAAAAATTCATACAGCGCCCTGTACTTGCAACGGTCATATCCGTATTGCTGGTCATCCTGGGCGTGCTGGGACTAACCCAGCTTCCTATAGAACAATTCCCTAATATCGCGCCTCCCGCTATTCAGGTGACAGCTACTTACCCTGGCGCAAATTCCGAGACCCTGTTAAGATCGGTAGCCCCCTCACTGGAGGAATCGATCAACGGCGTGGAGAACATGATGTACATGAACTCTACGGCCAGTAACGATGGCATCCTGGTCATTACGGTGTACTTTAAGCTCGGTACCGATGCGGACGCGGCAGCGGTAAACGTACAGAACCGTGTTTCACAGGCGCAAAGTCAATTACCAGCTGAGGTGATCCAGCAGGGGGTGACCACTACCAAGCAGCAGAACAGCCAGGTGATGTCCATCGATCTGGTTACGGACGATGTCAGTAAATATGACTATACATTTCTGGTCAATTATGCGCAGATCAACATCATTCCGGAAATCAAACGTATAGAAGGCGTAGGCGCTATCTTTATTTTAGGTGGCAGTAAGGATTATTCGATGCGTGTATGGCTGAAACCTCAGCAAATGGCCAGCTATAATATTACGCCGAAAGACGTGATGGCTGTTATCCAGGATAAAAGTGTGGAGGCGGCACCGGGAAGATTTGGCGAAAGCAGCTCGCAAGCTTTTGAGTATATTATAAAATATAAAGGAAAGCTAAATAAACCCTCCGATTACGAAAATCTGGTACTCAGGGCAAATGCCGATGGTTCCGTACTTCGCCTGAAGGATGTGGCCCGGATCGAATTCGGGTCTTACACCTACGGAAGCAACACCTCGATCAATGGGAAGACCGGGTTCATGATGGGCATTTCCCAGATATCAGGCTCAAATTCCAATGACATCCAGATCAAGATCCTGGAGACGATGAAAAAAGTCTCGAAAGACTTTCCGAAGGGAATCAGCCATATCATTCTTTACAGCACTAAAGACGCTCTGGATGAATCGATCTCCCAGGTAAAGCATACCCTGATCGAGGCATTTATACTGGTATTCATCGTCGTATATCTGTTCCTGCAGGATTTTCGTTCAACGCTTATCCCGGCGATCGCCGTACCCGTAGCCATTCTGGGTACGTTCTTCTTCATGAATTTATTTGGCTTCACGATCAACTTGTTAACACTCTTTGCGCTCGTCCTGTCAATCGGTATTGTTGTGGATGATGCGATCGTCGTCGTCGAAGCGGTACACGCCAAGATGGAACACGATCACCTTACTGCAAGAAAGGCGACGATCAGAGCCATGCATGAAATATCCGGAGCAATCGTCGCCATCACGCTCATTATGGCAGCGGTTTTCCTGCCTGTTGGATTCTTAAAGGGATCGACGGGGGTTTTTTACAGGCAGTTTGCCTTTACGATGGCTATTGCCATCGTGATCTCTGCGGTCAACGCGCTTACCCTGAGCCCTGCGCTTGCTGCACTGTTCCTTAAAAATGTTCACCTCGAAGAAGAAGGTTCTCACCGCAAAGGGTTTGCCGGTAAGTTCTTCAAAGGATTCAATACCAGTTTTGATAACATGACGAACCGTTACAGCAACGGTCTGAAGTTCCTCATCGGCCATAAATGGCTCAGTATGCTTGGTCTTGCGATCGTGATCCTGGCAACCGGTTTTATGATGTCACGAACTAAAACGGGATTCATTCCTTCTGAAGACCAGGGCTTCATAGCTGTATCGGTATCGCTGCCTGCCGGCGCATCGCTTGACCGGAATGATAAGGTAGGTAAAGAGATCGAAAAGCTTCTCCTGCATGAACCTTACCTGCGTGTACTAAGCATTACCAGTGGTTTCAACCTGCTCACCTTTACAGGCAGTTCTTCGGCTAATATCACATTCGTATTGCTTAAGCCCCGAAAAGACCGGGGTCCTGTAAAAGACATCAACCAGATCGTATCCATCGTCCAGGGCAAACTTGCCTCGATTAAAAATGCGGATTGTTTTGTTTTCACCTTCCCGACAGTGCCCGGTTTCAGTAATATTGAAGGACTTGATTTCGTTTTGCAGGACAAAACAGGAAGTGGTGAGTTAGGAAAATTCGGTACCGTAGGTAATAAATTCATCGCGGACCTTATGAAGCGTCCGGAGATCGCCCTTGCCTTTACGACGTTCCGGGCGGACTATCCGCAACTGGAGCTGGAAGTAGATGACGTAAAAGCAGATCAGCTGGGTGTCAGTACCAAAGACATTCTCCAGACCATGCAGGCTTATTTTGGCTCTACCCAGGCATCCGACTTTAACCGGTTCGGCAAATATTATCGCGTTATGGTTCAGGCAGATAAAATCGACCGTGCTGATCCAGCTGCTATGGATGGTGTATTTGTAAAAAACAAAACAGGCGAAAGCGTGCCGATCAGTACGCTCGTAAAATTAACGCGGGTCTACGGGACGGAAAGCGCTTCAAGGTACAACCTGTTCAATTCAATGAAGATCAATGCGTTCCCTAAGCCTGGCTTTAGTACCGGCGATGCGATCAATGCGGTAAAGGAGGTGGCCGCGAGCAAACTCCCGATAGGTTACAGCTATGAGTTTACCGGCATTACCAAGGAAGAGATCACGTCAAGCGGTCAATCTACGATCATTTTTATACTTTGCCTGGTATTCGTTTACTTTTTACTGTCGGCACAGTATGAAAGTTATATTCTGCCATTTGCCGTTATGCTTTCCATTCCTACCGGGATCTTCGGTGTTTTCGCGACCATAGGATTAGCTGGTATCGAAAATAACATTTATGTACAGGTAGCATTGATCATGCTTATCGGACTGCTTGCCAAAAACGCGATCCTGATCGTAGAATTTGCCCTGCAGCGCCGAAAGCATGGAGAAAGCATCATCGATGCGGCTATAGATGCCGCTAAAGCCAGGATCCGGCCGATCATCATGACCTCTGCAGCCTTCGTTGTAGGTCTGATACCGATGATGTTCGCAACAGGGCCATCGGCGCAGGGAAATCACTCCATCAGCATAGGCGCCGCCGGAGGCATGGTCGCCGGTGTACTGCTCGGACTTTTGATCATCCCGGTACTGTTCGTCATCTTCCAGTCGCTGCAGGAAAAATTCAAAAGCGATATATCAGAGGAAGAGGAGGATGAAGATCATGGACATGGTCATAAAAAACGTTCGTCTCATCTTAATAACCAACCCGCTTACAGCAATCATCAGTAAAATGGAATCAATATTTTTAAACAAACCAACTGGCTTCGTTCTATTGACCGGTATTATGCTCGTCCTGGGTTCCTGCAAGGTTTCCCGGGACATATCAAAGCCTGCCGATATATTCCCGGATAGCTATCGCAGTTCCACACCGGCCGATACCATTACTGCGGCGTCTATGCCATGGAAAGATTTTCTTCAGGAGCGGTTTCTTCAGGAGCTGATCGACAGCGCACTTGTCCGCAATAACGATATGCAGGTGGCGGTAAAGAATATAGATGCCGCTCAAAAGGTGCTTAAGCAGGCGCGGTTAGGTTATCTGCCTGCAGTGAATGCTGCGGTAAGCGCGACCACAAGCCGGCCATCGGACAATAGCCTGAACGGATTGACGCTGAGCCAGTTCCTGGGAAGTAAACATGTCGAAGATTATACGGCAGCGGTATCTCTATCGTGGGAAGCAGATATATGGGGGAAGGTCAGGAATCAAAAAGCGGATGCGCTTGCTGCCTACCTCCAAACCACTGAAGCGCGGAAAGCCATACAAACCAGGCTGGTCGCCGATATATCCAGCGGCTATTACAATTTGCTGATGCTGGATGCCCAGTTGAATATCGCCCGGGCAAATGTGGCACTCAATGACAGTACCCTGCATATTATCCGATTACAATACGATGCCGGCCAGGTCAGCTCGCTGGCGGTGCAGCAGGCTCAGGCTCAGCAATTAGCGGCAGCGCAGCTCATTCCACGTTTCGAACAGGATATCGCCATTCAGGAAAATGCGGTCAGTCTGCTTCTGGGAAGAGCGCCGGGGCCGGTATCACGATCTTCTTCCATGGAACACCTGTTCCCGTTGAGATCGGTAAGCGCCGGCATCCCTTCCGCGTTATTAAGTATGCGGCCGGACGTTAGAAGCGCTGAGCTGGAGATCGACCGGGCAAACGCACAGGTCGGATTGAACAAGGCCAATATGTATCCCGCATTGACCATTACGGCCCAGGGCGGAGTTAATTCGTTCCAGGCAAGCAATTGGTTTACCCTCCCGGCGTCCCTGTTCGGAAACGCAGTGGGAGGGCTGACCCAGCCGCTGTTTCAGCGCAGAAAGTTAAGGACACAGTATGAGCTCGCTATGGTCGAGCGGGAAAAGTCGGTGATCAGATTCAGGCAGCAGGTATTGACCGCCGTAGGTGAGGTATCTGATGCGCTGGTCAGGATCAATAAGCTGGGACAGCAGCGGATAACCGCTGACCGGAGAACAGAAACTCTTAAACAGGCTACAAAAAATGCAGGTCTTCTTTTCAGAAACGGCATGGCTAACTACCTCGAAGTGATCACTGCTCAATCAAACGTTCTGCAGAGTGAATTGCAATCCGCGGAGCTTAAAAGGGCACAGCTTGGTGCATCGGTAGAATTATACCGCTCGGTCGGCGGGGGCTGGCAGAACGGGCAGTAAGCAAAGTCAGCGAAAAAACCTGAGCGAACCCGCTGATCAGGGACAATCAATTTTTATTTCAAATAAATAATATATATACCTATGAGTTCACTTAAAGAAAGAACTATTGTCATTACGGGGGCAGCAATGGGGTTGGGCCTGGCCGTAGCGAAAGAAGCCGCTTCACAAGGCGCAAATCTGGCATTAATAGACTTTAATGCAGCTGCTTTGCAGGAAGCCAAAGCATCGCTCCATGCTTTATATCCCGAAGTAGATCTTATTGCTATCCATGCTGATGTTTCAGATGAAGCCGCAGTGAAAATGTACGTGGAGCAAACGGTCAAAGCCTTTGGGCGTATTGACGGTTTTTATAATAACGCAGGAATAGAAGGCAGTCAGACAAGTTTGATCGAATACGATGTCGATCTGTTTAAAAAGGTGATTGACATTAATCTGCTTGGCGTTCATTACGGATTACGTCACATTATTCCGGTAATGAAGGAACAGGGGTATGGAAGGGTCGTCAACGTGGCATCGGTCGCCGGTATTCAGGGGTTACCGAACCTTGCCGCTTATGTGGCAACGAAGCATGCCGTTGCCGGATTAACCAAGGTTGCGGCGCTGGAGTATGCGAAGAATGGCGTGATTACCAATGCCATCGCACCGGGCTATATCCAGACGCCGATGGTCGCGGCGGTCTTTAGCCATATCAACCCGGAAGATCCATCCGTTCCGGAAAAAGCGTCTGCCGAACAAAACCCCGTGAAACGTATAGGATTACCCGATGAAGTTGCCAAAGTCGTCGCATTTCTTTTAAGCGAAGACAGTTCTTACCTGAACGGGCAGGTCATCGCCATCGACGGAGGTCTGTCGAACGCCTACGGACCTGTATAGATCATTCGACCGGACATTTAATTCTTTATCATTAATAATAACCAGGACATGAATACACTAAAGGAAAAGACAATAATCATAACCGGGGCTGCAATGGGTCTCGGTTATGCTGCAGCCCGGGAAGCCGCCGCGCAGGGAGCAAACCTAACATTGGTAGATCTTAATGAAGATGCTTTAAATGAGGCAAAGCAAAAGCTGCAAGCCTTTTATCCAGGAATTAAGCTGATCACGATCGTTGGCAATGTATCAAACGAGGATACCGCCGTCAACTACGTCAGGGAAACTGTGCAAAAGTTCCATAGAATTGATGGGTTCTTTAATAACGCGGGTATAGAGGGCGGGCAGACCGGTTTAACGGAATATGATGTCGATCTGTTCAAAAAAGTGATCGATATTAATTTATTGGGTGTCCATTATGGTTTGCGGCACGTGATCCCGGTCATGAGGGATCATGGTTACGGCAGGATCGTGAATGTTGCATCTGTTGCAGGAATTCACGGAGTGGTGAACAGAACGGCATATGTGGCCACCAAGCATGCCGTTGCAGGGCTCACAAAAGTTGCAGCACTTGAATATGCGAGGGATGGCGTGATCACCAATGCAATAGCACCCGGATTTATACTTACTCCAATGGTTGCCGAAGCGTTTCGCCTGATGAACCCTCAAAATCCCAAAGCGGCGGAGGAAGAGGCGGCACAAAGAAATCCAACAAGAAGGGTCGGCTTGCCGGAAGAGGTGGCAAAAGTTGTCGCCTTCCTTTTAAGTGAGGATAGTTCTTACTTAAACGGACAGATCATAGCTATTGACGGGGGCCAGTCAAATGCATACGGGCCGGTATAGCCGTCATGTCTCAACGGCCTGTATTGTTTCCTCGTCATTTCAAACTTACTGCTGGTTCCGTTAACACAGTTGAAAATTTTAATAGCGGGTTACGATTTACCATAAATCGGTTCAATCTGCGGATAGATAACTAAACTCCGCAGCACAATTTTATCAAAATGAATGAAAACCAAAAAATCAGCGTGCTATTTTCCAGGCTGGAAGATATTCCTGAAAATCTACAATTGAAAACACCTGTGCATCAAAGGCAGATACTGCTCGATGGTGAACTGGTAGAATGGAACGGACCTACGCACCTGGTCTACTCTCCCATGTACGTAAAGAACTCATCAGGCGAAACAGAAACGCAGTTCGTGATCGGCAGCTACCCGCTTGCAACCGACAAAGAGGCCAAACTTGCGCTGGATGCAGCCGTAAGTGCCTATGATTCCGGCCGGGGAGAATGGCCATCTTCGCCGGTTCAGGTACGGATCAAACATCTGGAAGATTTTACGCACCAGATGAAAGCCCGCAAAAAGGAAATCGTTAACCTGCTGTTATGGGAAATCGGCAAGAGCACCGGTGATGCGGAAAAAGAATTTGACAGGACGGTCGAATATATCCATGAAACGATCAAAGCAGCCAAAAAACTAAGTAACGAGTCCGCATCGTTCAAAGTACAGCAGAGTTTCATCGGTCAGACCAAGAAAGTACCACATGGCGTGGTACTGTGTATGGGGCCATTTAATTACCCGCTGAACGAAACTTTTACAACGCTGATCCCTGCCCTGATCATGGGTAATACGATTCTTTTCAAGCCGCCTAAGCATGGGACGTTACTTTTCGAACCGCTGCTTGAAGCATTTCGCGATGCATTCCCCAAGGGAGTGGTCAACACCGTCTACGGTCGCGGACGTGATATCGTTCCCGTATTGATGGAATCCGGCAAGATCGATGTGCTGGCACTGATCGGCTCAAGCAGGGTGGCGGACGGACTAAAGAAAATGCACCCGAAATCAAACCGTTTAAAGGCCGTTCTGGGCTTGGATGCCAAGAACGCGGCCATCATACTTAACGATGCCGACATTGAACTGGCGGTCAAAGAATCTATCGCAGGTGCCTTATCTTTCAACGGGCAGCGATGCACGGCGCTCAAGATATTATTCGTTCAGTCGGGGATCGTCGACCATTTCAACAAAAGACTCATCGAAGAAGTTAACAAACTGATCGTGGGTATGCCATGGACCAAAGGTGTTACGGTCACGCCGCTGGCTGAACCGGGCAAACCGGAGTACCTGAAGGAACTGATGGATGATGCGGTCGGACAGGGTGCTTCTGTTATCAATGGCCGGTTAGGGGGTGGCTCGATGCATCGTTCGCTTGTGAGGCCGGCTATCCTGTATCCTGTAAGCGAAAACATGAAGATCTATAACGAGGAGCAATTCGGTCCTGTAATTCCGGTGGTGCCTTTTACTTCTTTGGATACGCCAGTCAACTATGTGATCAACTCTCAGTACGGGCAGCAGGTGAGCCTGTTCAGCCAGGATGCTGACGCTATTGGTTTACTTATCGATATGCTTAGCGGCCAGGTCGGAAGGATCAATATTAACAGTCAGTGCCAGCGCAGCCCGGATACGTTCCCTTTCAATGGAAGAAAAGATTCTGCCGAGGGAACGCTTTCCGTAGATGAGGCTTTACTTGCTTTCTCTGTTGACTCCGTTGTAGTAACCAAACAAACGGAAGGCAATGAAAAGATCATTGAATCGATCCTGCAAGGCAATAAATCAGGGCGATTAAGTAATCGCGTAGCCTTCTAAATAACCTAACCGGCAGAATATTTCATTTTGCCGGTTACTTATCATAAGCTGAGGATCAATTCTCCCAGGCAATTAATTGCTTTAATTACAGGCTGCTTAAGTATAGAGTATTTACTATCTGTTAAGCGACAGGCAGGCTGAAAGAAAAAGTGGAGCCGGCTCCTTCCTGACTTTCCACCCAGATCTTTCCATCATGACGCACCATAATTTCGGCACAAAGGTATAAACCGATACCAAAGCCGGAGATGTGCCGGGTGTTACTCGATTCTACGCGGTAATACCGTTCGAAAAGCTTTTGCTGATCTTCTTCCTTAATACCCATCCCTTCATCCCGGACACTTACCGTTACATTATTCCCGCTTGCTTCACAACGCACACCTACCTGCGTTCCTTTGGGCGAATACTTGATAGCATTACTGATCAGGTTGGTAATGACCGACTCGATCTTATCGTGATCTGCATTCACAAATACAGGCTCACAGGGTACAAAGTTAATCTGGTGGCTGCTTACCGACAGTTCCGTTTCTTTGATGACGTTACTGATGAGCTCCTGCAAGTTAAACCTGGTCTTTTCAATAGCCATCTTGCCGGATTCCAGCCTGGATATATTCAGGAAGCCGCCAATCATCGTTTCCATTTTTTTCACCTGGAGGCTTGATTTTTGAACCGCGCCCTGCAGGAAAGCGTCTTCCGTCTTCTTCAATTTCAACCCCGAAACCTGCAACAGCGCTTTAAGCGAAGTAAGCGGCGTCTTAAGTTCATGGCTCACAATGCCTATAAAATCATTCTTGCGCTGCTCGTCTTTTTTCTGTTCCGTTACATCTGAAAGGACTCCGCTTAAGCGGACAGCTTGCCTTAGTTCGTTAAAAAGGGCTTTCCCTTTAGCACGGACCACGCGCGGCATCTGGTCAAGCGGATTTACAATGGTATAATAAATATCGTAGTTGCCGCCGGATGAATAGGTCATGGCCTTTTCAATAGCTCCAACAACGCGTTCCCGATCTTCATCAGCAATAGCAGCTAATGCTTTAGGAAGCTCTATTTCTTCTTCGGGTTGCAGGCCAAACCAGGCTTTGGTGAGATCGTTACCTGTAAATTTACCGGTATTGGGATTTAGATCCCAGGTAGCCAGTCCCGCCGCATCAATGGCCAGCTGCAGGTCATCCTGACTGACTTTTAAGGTCTCGTTCAATACAGTCAGCTCTTCGTTTACGGCTGATTGCTCTTCGTTGGCAGATTTTAGTTCTTCGTTGGTTGCGGCCAGTTCCTCATTGAGCTGCTGCACTTCTTCACGGGCGGTCACCTGATAGGTTACATCAATAGCGGTAACGATCACGCCGGTGATCTGTTCCTGCGCGTCCCTGTACGGCTGGTAAACGAAATCAAGATACCGTGTTTCTAACTGAGCATTATACATTAAAGATACCGGGCGCTCTTTGGCCTCAAAGGTATTACCGGTCGTATATACTTCCCCTAAAAGCTCCTTTAAACCCTGATCTTTTAGCGCAGGAACGGCTTCAAAGACAGGACGATCCATAACTGCTTCACGGGACTGCCCTAAAAGCATGATCATGCGGTCATTAGCGACATCAACGATATGATCTGCACCCAGTAGTATACATTTAGATACCGGCGAGCGCATGATGATGTTATACAAACTCTTGCGGCTTTGCTCCACTTGGAATTTGGCATTCACCAGGTCGGTTACGTCCGCCGCCGTGTTCATCACGCCGTAAACGTTGCCTTCGTGGTCAAATAGCGGGGTGAAATCGTAGTTGAAGTAGAACGGTTGCAGTTGTCCGTTAGATAAGAGGTCTACACGCTGGTTCTCGGTATGAAAAGAAGTTCCTGTCGTGTACACCTGATCGAGTTGTTCGTAAACGCCCGTATCTGCGAGTTCCGGCAGTACCTCTGCATACGTTTTACCGATCAGATCGCTGCCCCTGTCCCATGCATTAATAATGGATTGGTTAAGCAACTCTATACGCATTTCCCGGCCTATATATACGCCTATAGGAAACGGCGCACTTTCAATCACGCTGCGTACCTTTTGTTCACTGGCAGCGAGGCTTTGAACCAGTTCCTTAAGCCTGTTCTGGCTTTCGGCAAGCTCTTCATTAGTAGCCCTGAGTTCTTCGTTCATGGCACTCAGCTCCTCGTTAAGCGCCTGTTGCTCATTTTCACTTTCCTGAAGGGCGGCGGTTCTTTCCTGAACTTTTTGCTCTAAACCTTCATTTAACTCGGCAAGTTGGTCTTGGGTACGGCTAAGATCTTCGTTGGTTGCGGCAAGTTCCTCATTCCCCGACAGGAGTTCCTCATTGCTGGCCTGCAGTTCCCCATAAGCTTCCTGAAGCTCAGCGTCCCTGGCTTCCAATAATTTGCGCGCTGCGACATGTTCGGTAACCTCATACTTAAAGCTAAGAATCGCGGTAACATGACCGCTTTCATCTCGAAGCGGCTGGTAAACCACATTGAAATAATGGTCTTTAAGAGTTCCGCCGTTTTCTGTAGCTAGCGGTACATGAATTTCGGTATCGACAAACGGCTCACCTGAAGTATACACCTTATGAAGAATGTGCCAGATGGGTTGATCTGCAATTTCGGGTAAGGCCTTAAGCAATGGCAAGCCTAATACATCACGACCCGGAAACAATTCATTTTTATATTGCGGATTGATGTAAGTGAATACCAGATCCGGTCCACTTACAATGGCAATCTGTGCCGGGACGGCATGAAACAGGGTTTCCATTTGCCGGCTTAAGGCGGTAGCACTTGCGCTTGCTTTTCGCTCCATTTCCAGGCTATCGGCCAGTTGCTTTTCGCTTAGCACCTGCTTCGTTACGTCGCGGGTCTCGTGAATAATATAACTGATCTCACCATCTTCGTCCAGCACCGGTTTGTGGATGGTCTGCCAGTAGCTTTCCTTCATTTGACCGGGGTGTTCCAGGTTCGGTATATCAAAGCGGATCAGGGGGATTTGATGAGGCTGTTTGGTCATCAAAACCTGTTGTAGTGACCCGGCGACGCCACCATCCATGCCGCCTGACCATTCAGGCACTTCGGGGAAGATATCAAAAATATGATGACCAACGATTTCCTCCCGTGCTTTTCCGGTAATCTTTACATGATCGTCGCTTGCCGTAAGTATGGTTAGTGCCGGCGATAGCGCCAGGCAGCAAATAGGTAAGGTCTCGAGTACGCGTAAAGCATCGGGCGATAAAGCCGGATTGCTTGTGTTTTCCATAACAAATATTCCTTCTTGTATCAGCAGAAGCTACAAGAATACGCATAAATGAAAAAAGATATTGTGCTGAATATTAAACCCGTAAAAATTTTACCTGATTTTGTAAATTTGAATGCTTTCCTAATAAAGCGATTGATTGAACCATGGCAAAGAAACGAGTACTTTTGATTGAAGATGATGACGCCATCTGCGAGGTGGTAGGCTGGGTGCTGCTGGAAGAGGGTTATGAGGTAAGTGTTTGCGGGCACCTGGCGGCTACCGAGATAGTTTCCTTAAAGGCCGACTTGATCGTGCTGGACGAATGGATCAACGAAGTGGAAGGCCACATGCTCTGCAAAGAAATTAAAGCAGTCAAAGAACTGAAGCATGTTCCGGTCGTTATTTTTTCGACTGCTGTGGATATAGAACGTATTGTGAAAACCTGCGGTGCAGACGGATTCGTAAGAAAACCCTTTGATATAGGCGCGTTGGTTTCGGAAGTTGATCGGTTGTTGTTAACTAACACTTCAAATGTGCTGTCTTAATAGTTTAAAGTTAAACTATGTGCTTTGACAAACTTTTTGCGTATTGGTAATCATTAAATTACAGAATCAGTTCTTAAATTTCATTTAACGAGCAAAAGAAATTAAAGAGCCTTTTTACAGGCTCTTTTAATTTCACAACCTGCCTGTGTTAAGCCTCTCTTTCTAATTTTGTCTTAAGCGTAAACATATCCCTGCCTACTTTTTTTTCCTGTACCCGTGCATATATCTGGGTGGTGGTAATCTTGGTATGCCCCAGCATTTTACTGACTGTCTCAATCGGAACATCATTTCCGAGCGTGACAGTTGTCGCAAAGGTATGTCGGGCAATGTGAGTGGTAAGGTTTTTATCGATCCCGCACAAATCTGCAATCTCCTTTAAATAGGCGTTCATCTTTTGATTGCTTTTCAATGGCAGTAATTTATTTGTCGAAAGACATATTAAATCATTTTCATATTTATGAAGAATTGCGATGGCTTGAGGAAGCAGCGGAACATTTGACGTGATCTCTGTTTTTGTTCTGCTAGTTTCAATCCACATCTCACCGTTGTTTCGTGTAATAACATGGTTGGGTGTTAGTTTTTGTGCATCTACGAAAGCATAGCCCGTATAGCAGCTGAATAAAAAACAATCTCTAACCTCTTCAAGGCGTTTTACCTTGAATTTTTTTGATACCAGGCGCAATAACTCTCCTTCGGAAAGTTCGACCCTGGATGTTTTTCTGGTTGTACATTTAAATGCCATAAAGGGGTTGGCAAACACCCACCGGTTATTCACTGCAATGGTCATTATTCTCTTCACCCTTTTAATATAGCCCATCACTGTGTTATGTTCAATTCCTGCCTGAATTTTCAGGAATAATTCGAAGTTGCTTATAAAGGTGAAATCAAGCTCTTCCAGAGACAGGTCTTCCTTTTTATACTGGTGCTTAATATACTCGTCAACTTTGCTTCTTATGGTCTTATATTTGGTTAGCGTGCCTTTAACATAATCCTTGCCAACCAGACTTTCAACATCACGATTGTGTTCGTCAAATGCTTCAAGCAAAGTCTTGCCCGGAGGAGGCAGGGCAACCTGTCCGGTAAATTTGCTTTTGATATCGTCTGCCGTAAATATCTCGCCGGTCTTATTAAGTGCGGCATAGATTTCAAAAAGATCGTTACCAACCTCATTGATGTACCTGTTAGTGATGCGCACCTCATCACCGGTTCCCTTCATGAAACCGGTTTTAGCATCCCATTTCTTGTGATTTAACTTTTTCTTAAGGGAAATTTCTGCCCGTTTACCGTCTACGGTAACTCTTGCATAAAGAGGAACGAGACCATTACTGCTTGTTTTTGCTTTGTTTGTCCAGAACAGGACTGAGAAACTTCTGGAGTTCTTCATAACCGTCATTTTTAGATTTTGAACCGAATAATAAATTTTGAACCGTTTTAACTCATTTTAAGTCATTCAAAATCAATCAATTGCAAACTATTCGGTTACCTAAAATTAATGACTTTCGACAGGTAACCGAATACCTAACCGCGAAATCCATATTCTTTGGTATGAAACGGGCGCTTATAGCAAAAAAAAAGCGCCTAAATCATTGATTTAAGCGCTCTCGATGGGTTTTGATACCCTTTTGGCGGAATGGACGGGACTCGAACCCGCGACCTCCTGCGTGACAGGCAGGCATTCTAACCAGCTGAACTACCACTCCTCCCGTTTGGGACTGCAAATATACGGACCTTTTTCTTTTACACAAGTTGTTTGTGAAAATAATTTAAAAATATCTTTTGCGGTCGCTTTTAAACCTTAATTCTCAGCACTATGCAACAAATTAAAAAAATATTTTAATTTAGTTGCAGTAAACCAATTCTTTCAACCACAAATTATTAAGCGCGTAAAATATGCTGTTATTGGGCATTGATGTTGGCACCTCGTATGTAAAAGTTAGCGTTATTGATGCTGATAAACAGGTTGTTATTGCTTCTGCGCAATATCCGGAACAGGAGTCGCCTATAATTTCGCTGCAAACTGGTTGGGCAGAGCAATCGCCGGATATGTGGTGGCAGCAAACCGGGCATGCCATTGCCCTTTGCCATAAGAAGGGTGGATATCATCCTAAAGATATCGCTGCGATTGGTATTGCCTACCAAATGCATGGCTTGGTTTTGGTAGATAAAAATCAGCAGGTGTTAAGAAATAGCATTATTTGGTGTGATAGCCGGGCGGTAGAAATTGGCGATAAGGCTTTTGAAGACATTGGCCACGAGGCTTGTTTATCGCATATGCTTAATTCGCCGGGTAACTTTACGGCATCAAAACTGGCCTGGGTTAAACAGAATGAACCGCAGATTTACGACCGGGTTGATAAAGTGATGCTCCCTGGTGATTATATCGCGATGAGGTTAACCGGTGAGATCACCACTTCAGCATCGGCTATGTCTGAAGGGATCTTTTTTGATTTTCAATTTAACGGATTGTCTAAGGATATTATAGATTATTTTGGGTTTAACGATGGGCTGTTCCCGGTTGTAAAGCCGGTATTCTCGTCGCATGGCAGGCTTACGGCAGAGGTAGCTGCAGCGTTGCAGCTTAACGCAGGCACGCCGGTTACCTATAAAGCGGGAGATCAACCCAACAATGCCTTATCCTTAAATGTGCTTAAGCCTGGCGAGGTGGCAGCTACGGCGGGTACATCGGGCGTTATCTATGGCGTGAGCGACGAGCTTACCTACGACCCGCAATCGCGCGTAAACACTTTTGCCCACGTAAATTATAAAAGCGAACGTAAACGCATGGGCGTGTTGCTATGCATCAATGGCACCGGTAGTTTATACCGATGGGTGAAAAATTCGTTTGCATCAAGCATCAGTTATCCACAAATGGATACCGAAGCTCTTAAGGCACCGGTAGGAAGCGATGGCTTACGCATACTCCCCTTTGGCAATGGCGCCGAACGTATGCTGAACAATAAGCAGGTAGGCGCGCATTTGCATAATATAAACCTTAACCTGCACACGCCTGCGCATATTTACAGGGCTGCCCTGGAAGGAATATCCTGTGCGTTTAAATACGGGCTGGATATTATGCGCGAGAATGGCATGCATCCTACAGTTATCCGCGCAGGCAAAACAAATATGTTCTTAAGCCATCTGTTTACCGAAACCTTTGTGAACGCAACAGGTGTACCGGTAGAGCTTTACAATAACGATGGCAGCCTTGGCGCGGCCATTGGTGCGGGTATTGGTGCCGAGATCTTTTCATCAGCTGCGGAGGCATTCAGCAATACCAGGCCGGTGGCTTATGTAGAGCCCACTAACAACGGCGATTTCGACGCTGTTTACGAAGACTGGAAAGCTGTGCTCAATTTCCATTTATCTAAAAATAATCATCAATCTATTTTATAACGGGCAAAATAGCGGTATCTGCTTTTTTATGTTGATATCTGTCTATTAAAAATTAATTTAGCCCGTTCAAAACCCTATATGCTAAGCAATCTAAAACAAACTTTCAGGTGGTTCGGGCCAAATGATGCAGTAACCTTAGCCGGCATCCGCCAAACAGGTGCTACAGGCATTGTTACTTCATTATACCATATCCCAGTTGGAGACGTATGGAGCACCGAAGAGATAAAGGCGCGTAAGAAGATAATAGAAGATGCGGGGCTCGACTGGACCGTTGTTGAAAGTGTTAATATCCACGAAAGCATTAAAACAGCATCTGCCGACCGCGACCAGTACATAAGCAACTACATCGCCACCCTGCAAAACCTGGCTGCCGAAAATATAAAAACAGTTTGCTACAACTTTATGCCCGTACTGGATTGGACGCGTACCGATCTGGACTATATTCTTCCTAATAAAGCTTCTGCCTTACGATATGACGCTGTTGCTCTTGCCGCTTTCGACCTGTATATCCTGCAACGCAAAGGAGCCGAAAATGATCATACGCCGGAACAGCAGGAAGCCGCCAAAGCTTTTTTGGATAAAATTAGCGATGAAGAGCGTACCAAACTGATCAGCAACTTGATGGCAGGCTTACCAGGTACCGATAAAAGCCTTACTATAGATGAGTTTAAAGAACATTTAAGCAAATATAAAAATACAGATGCAGCGCAGCTAAAAGTAAACCTTGCCTATTTTCTGCGTGGTATTATCCAGGCGGCCGAGCAGGCAGGTGTAAAAATGTGCATCCACCCGGATGATCCCCCCTTCCCTATTTTAGGGTTGCCAAGGGTGGTTTCTACCGAGCAGGATTTGGCAGATGTTGTTGCGGCATGCCCTTCGCCAAGTAATGGCATTACATTTTGTACCGGTTCATTAGGTGCCCGTGCAGATAATGACCTCGCCGGCATCATCAGCAGGCTGGGCACACATATTCACTTCCTTCACCTGCGCAATGTGCGCCGCGAAGCCAACGGCAGTTTTTATGAAGATGAGCACCTTGGTGGCAGCAGCGATATGTATGAAGTGATGAAAGGAATTGTGCTGGAGCAACAAAAACGTGTAGAGAATGGCAGGGATGATATAGCTATCCCGATGCGGCCGGATCACGGGCATAAACTGCTGGATGATTTTAACCATAAAACTTACCACGGTTATTCGGCAATTGGGCGGTTGAAGGGGCTGGCTGAGCTAAGGGGCTTGGAAATGGGCGTTAAAAGGTCCTTAGTTAAATAAATCACCACAAAAACATTGTTTTAACATATTAATAACCTGTATCTGCTAAAAAGAAAGATAGGTATACTTATATTAGCACTACATCGTTAAAATTTATATTTACCAGTTATGCTATTAAAAAAAACCTTATCTGTCGTATTTTTATTGTTAACAGCATCTGCCGGCGCAATTGCACAAAGTACCAGCCCCTCGCCATTTATATTTCCTGAGTTTGTTAAAGGAACCGTATTGCAAAAAGGCGGTGCAGCGGTTGAAGCTCTGTTAGATTATAACATTATTTCGCAGGAAATGATGTTTGATAATAACGGTACAAAACTGGTGCTGGATCAGGATAATATTGATACCCTTTACATACAGGACAGGAAATTTATCCCCGCAAGGCAGGTTTACTTCGAAAAACTTACCAATACGGCTATCCCATTATATGTGCAATATAAAAGTACAGCCGTTCCTCCGGGTCCGTCAGACAGGATCGGTGGTGGATCTAACCAAGTAGGTGGCGCGGTTATCTCTAAAAAAACCATAGAGAATGCAGATAAGTACAGCATGAAGCTCCCGGAAGGTTTTAAGCTGAAAAACGAAGATGCTTACTGGCTGCAAAAAGGCGGGCAGTTTTCACCGGCAAACGATCTGAAAAGGGTTATTAAACTTTTTCCTTCAAAGGGAGAGCAGATCACCGCCTTTGTTAAAGAAAACAATATCGATCTAACCAGCAAGGCAGATCTCATCAAGCTGATCAACTTCTGCAATAAATAGCTTATTAACTGCGAAATATTCAAAATCGCACGCAATAAAAAACGGACTTACTTTAAAAGTAAGCCCGTTTTTTATTTATATAATTTTTAACAAATTAGTTTCTGTGTTTACGGTCCAGGCGGATATCTTTTCTGTCCTGACGAACGTCTTTCCTATCCTGGCGGATGTCTTTACGGTCATTACGTATATCCTTACGATCGTTACGGATGTCCCTGCGGTCGCCGGTCCAGTGTTTGCTGTATTTAGCATCGCGGCTATCTCTTATGATAGTTTGACTGGTACGGCCCCTGTAACCTGCGTATTTGGCACGGATAACGTTATTGTGTACCCATGGGGTGCGTTCGTTAACTACTACCTTGTAGCCATTGTAAACATCATAATTACTATACCTTGATGGTAATGATGCCCTGCGGATCCATGCGTTGTTATCATAGTATACATATTGATGGGCGGGGATATCATAGTAAGCATCAATATCTGGCATGTAATAATAATCTGCATGGTCGTAACCTACAGGGCCCCACTCGGGTTGGCTACCAATGTTAATACTAAAACTAACTTGTGCTTTTGCTGCCTGAAAGGATAAAGCACTTAAAAATATTGCGGTGGTTAAAATAATCTTTTTCATGTTCGTATGTTTTGTAGGTATGACAATGCCGAACAGAGATAGTTTAACCCCGCTACCTGTAAATGGCCTCTATAACGGGGATGTTACAGAGGAAGAGAACCAAGATATAAGAGTCAAGAATCAAGAGAAGGGAATTATGAAATAAAAATCAGGGCAAGAAAATAGAATTGTTAGAAAGCAAAAAAGCCCTCCGGGTTTCGGAAGGCTCGTTTTATGCCTCTTGGTTCTTATCTCTTGATTCTAAAAAAAGACTAATCCACGGCTGTGCTATCCTTGGCCATTTTTTTGCCAGCCATGGCCAATACGGGCTTACCTATGGTTTTAAATGCCCCTTCGCCTTTCAGGATGGATGCCAGCTGGGCTTTATCCTGCATGGTTTTTACGGCTTGGGCCAGTTCTTTGTCGTATTTAAAGTTGGCTTCGTAACGCCCTTTTTCGTTATAATAACGTGATGCTATCTCGTTCTCCAGCACCTGTTTAATTTCTTCCTTGTGAATCTGCAGGTCATTCTTTTTACTCGCCATGAGGCGTGTTTTCAGCGCATCATATTCCGTTTGTATCTCCGGGAACTGCTTCTCCTTAGTGGCTTCTGTTTTTAGCTGGTTCAGTATTTTTTCGGATACGGTGCTGTAGGTGTAATTTTTACCGGCCAGGTATTTGGTAAAATCGTTGTACTCTGCATCTGTAAGGCTAAAAGTGCTCAGGTCGGCAATTTTAGGGTGCGTGTTGCGGTACTGGGTGGCATAATCAAACACCAGCAGTTTGTTCACCAGGGTTTGGGTAACATTGGCAAACCGCTCCTGCTTTATAAAAATATCTGGGTAAATGCCACTGCCATCGTATACAGAGCGGCCATTTTTAGTTTTAAATTCGTGAATAAGCGAATCGGCTACCTTAATAACGCTGCCATCATCTTTACGGTGCGCGTAATCCAGTTCCTGCACGCAACGGCCCGATGGTACAAAGTATTTGGCCACGGTAATTTTAACCAGGCTGTTATAAGGCAATGGGAAGGTTTGCTGCACCAGCCCTTTGCCGTAGCTACGCTGGCCAATAATAATGGCTCTATCCAGGTCCTGCAGGGCGCCGGCCACAATTTCTGATGCTGATGCAGAGCGGCTGTTTACCAGCACCACCAGTGGCAACGTTGGCTCTATAGGTGTGCTAACGGTAGCATAAGTAAAGTTCTTTTCTTTAATCTTTCCTTTTTGCGATACAATGGTTACATCCTTAGCCACAAAAAGGTTAACGATCTTTACAGCTTCCTGCAAAATACCGCCGCCGTTAGAGCGCAGATCGAGGATAATACCGTTAGGGTTGTTCTTTTTTAAAGCTACAAGCGCAGTGGTTACTTCATCGGCAGAGTTTTCTAAAAACTTGTTCAGTTTAATATAGCCCATGTTGCCGTTCACCATGCCCGAGTACACTACGTTGGGCTGCTTAATTTCATCGCGGATCAGGTTTTTTTCAACAGCGTTTTCGCCCTCGCGCTTAACAAGCAGCTTAATGCCTGCACCTTTAGAGCCCTTAAGTAACTGGCTTACTTGGTCGTTGGTTTTGTTGCTGAGGTCGATATCGTTGATTTTTACCAACTGGTCGCCGGGGCGGATATCTGCCTTTTGCGCCGGGAAGCCTGCAAAAATATCGGAGATGAAAACTTTGTTATCGCGCAGAAAAATGCTTGCGCCTATGCCGCCGTACTGGGTACTTACGTAATGTAGTCTGTAATCTTCAATGTCAGATTCGGGCACAAACTCTGTGTAGGGGTCCAGCCCGTCCAGCATAGCATCTACGCCGGTTTTAACCAGTTTGGCCGAGTTTATATCATCTACATAGTTAATGTTCACTTCTTTATAAACCGAAGCAAAAACATCCAGGTTTTTTGAGATCTGAAAAAGGTCGTCGTTAAAACCCCATGTTACTACTGCAACGGCCAGGGCGCCTGCAAAAATTGCCGGTTTCCTAAAACTTCTCCTCGTCCTTTTCTCTATGATCATTGTAAAACCTGTGTGTAAATATAAAGCTACAAAAAGCGTTGTAGCTTTTATGTAATTAACTGATTTTAAAGGCGGTTATTATCAATGTTCACCAAAGCTTTTTTAAGGGTGAACACCACGTACTCTCTGTTGCGGTTAACCAGATCCATTAAATTGGTAATCAGGCTGTCTTCCTGTCCTTCGGTGTATTGTAACTGCGCATCGGTAATGTGGTTGTATTTGCGCTGTACCTTAATTTTAACACGCTGCCAATCTTTATTGCTGATAGTGATCTCTGCCATAAAATGAAATTATTTTAGCAAAAATATAAAAAATACATTGCTGCCTGCGTTTAATATGCGGCTTACTGTTAAACTTTTACATGTAAGCAACATCTAACCAAATTATTAATCTATTAGGTAATAGTAAACCTGGCGTGTAGTAAACAATAATTATACGCCCAGGTTTTGTGATCACTAAAAACAAACAAGTTATGAAAAAGTATTTTTTAAGCGTGGCTATACTAGTAATAGCGGCAGCAAGCGCAAAAGCGCAGTTTTCTCTCGGTGCCAAGGCGGGCATTAACTTCTCTAAGATAAATACCGATAACGTAAGCGAATCTACCATTGCAGGCTACCAGGCCGGTTTGTTTGCCCGCATAGGTACCGGCTGGTTTGTACAGCCCGAACTTTACCTCAGCAGCAGCGGCGGTAAGTTTAGCAGCAGTAACAACGGTACAGATTATAGTGCCAAGGTGCGGTTTACAGCTTTAAACGTGCCTTTGCTTTTAGGTAAATCTTTTGGGGGTGATAACCTGAACATACATTTTAACGCCGGGCCGGTGTACACCTATATATTAGATAAGAATACCAGCTTCTCTAACAACTTCAGCACGGCTTACCAGGATTTTGGCGATTATAAGAACAGCACACTGGGCTACCAGGTAGGCGGCGGCTTAGACTTAGGCCACATTACTGCCGACCTACGTTACGAGGGCGGCCTTACCAAAGTAAACCAAAACTACGGCCAGCGACAAAACCTGTGGGCATTAACGGTTGGCTTTAAATTCTTTTAATAGTGATGATCAATTAGTTTTATGTGAAGGATCCCGGTGAGCAGCCGGGATTTTTGTTTATAACCTGCTTGCGGTTTGGCTTGCTGTAGTTGCTGTCTAAGCACTTCGCAATGGCGGTAGGTTTAAATCCTGTTAATCCCCTAATCTGCTTAATCCCGTTTCTCAAACCATTCGCCAAACTTTAAGAAAGTTTCGTTAGCGGCAGCTATTACCACGGCTTCCTGCTCGGGGTTTTCGGCCTGGCTGTTTAGGGCTTCTTTAAAAGTATCCCACATTTCCATAGAACGGTCGCCATAGCCAGCGAAGAATGACAGGCCGCCACCTGTAAGCGCCAGCTGCTGCTGCATCATTTTGCTGATGATCTTACCGCCAAGAGTAGAGCCTTCTATTACGTACAGTGCGCCCAGGGCCTGTAAAGGGGTATGTATGGTTGGTAAAGCATTGCCATCAGCTTTTGCTGGTACATCGCTGCCTAAAAATTGCAGGTCGTTTGCAAGGGCTTGTGTTTTACGGCGTTCCTCGTTATCCGGTAAAAGTTGGGCATTAATATGCTGGTTTATTTGCGTTTCCAATCCTCCAAAGTAGCCGTAGAACAGTTTTAGCAGCCGGGCATATTCCTCTTTGCTGCGGATGGCTTTTAGCTGGCCTACCAGGGCCCTCTCCAGTATCTGATGGTTGGTTTTTGTTTCTTCTTTTAATTTATCTGAGAGCATTGAATTATTGAGGTTGATGTACGGGTAAATATCTAAAAATCTTCGGAGCAGAAACTGGTCCACGGATTTATTTACAACATAATTAGCAGCGCTATTGTTATTTATAAATTTAATATCTACCATTGTGTAGCGTTGACACACAGCCTCTTTTTGTGTTGACGATGAACCAATTAATAAATACGAGTACAAAATTTTCGCAGATTAAATGTTTAACGCAGGGCTATTGCATTGCTTCCGGCTATAATATCATTTGCGGCATAAACTATTAAAAATCGAACCATACAAACCAAAATATGAAAAGAAAATACTTTCTGCTGATTGCTATTATGCCCGTTATGGCATCGGCCCAAACCAAATACACCGAAACCAAAATGGGCGATGTAGTTTTGGTGAACAATACCGGCGGCCAAAAGCTGGGCTATTCGGCCACATCGGGCGTTAAAGTTTTAACGGTGGATGGGCTGGCCTTTAAAGACCTCAACAAGAATGGCAAACTGGATAAATATGAAGACTGGCGCCTGCCCGTTGATGTACGTGCTAAAGACCTCGCCGCTAAAATGAGTGTAGAGCAAATTGCAGGGCTAATGCTGTACAGCCGCCATCAGCCTATCCCGGCAGCGGCGGGCGGCCCCTTCGCAGGCAGCTACAACGGTAAAGTATTTGCCGAAAGCGGCGCCAACGCCTGGGACCTTACCGATCAGCAAAAGAAGTTTCTAAAAGATGATAACGTGCGCCACGTATTGATCACCTCTGTGCAAAGCCCGGAGGTTGCTGCCAAATGGAACAATAATGCGCAGGCTTATGTAGAAGGTATCGGCATGGGCATCCCCAATAATAACAGTTCCGACCCTCGGCACGGTACTTTAGCCACTGCCGAGTTTAACGCCGGTGCGGGCGGTAACATATCCATGTGGCCGGGCTCGTTGGGGATGGCTGCAACGTTTGACCCTGCTGTAACACAAAAATTCGGTAACATAGCCGCGCAGGAATACCGGGCGCTGGGCATTGCCACCGCATTATCTCCACAGGTGGATATTGCTACCGACCCGCGCTGGAACCGCTTCAGCGGTACTTTTGGTGAAGACCCGCAACTGGCGGCCGATATGGCAAGGGCTTATATAGATGGTTTCCAAACCTCAACAGGCGATAAAGAGGTGAAGAACGGCTGGGGTTATAACAGTGTGAATGCTATGGTAAAACATTGGCCGGGCGGCGGTGCAGGCGAGGGTGGCCGCGATGCGCATTATGGTTTTGGTAAATACGCAGTTTACCCGGGTAACAATTTTCAGCAGCATTTTATACCTTTTACACAGGGTGCATTTAAGCTGAATGGAAAAACGGGCATGGCCGCCGCAGTAATGCCTTACTATACCATCAGCTTTAACCAGGATACAAAAAACCACGAGAACGTGGCTAATAACTACAACAAATACATTATTACCGATCTGCTGCGCAATAAGTATAAATACGATGGCGTAGTATGTACCGACTGGCTGGTTACCGGCGACGAAACCGTTATCAACAGCTTCCTCTCCGGTAAATCATGGGGGATGGAAAAAGCCACCATTGCCGAGCGCCACTATAAAATATTAATGGCCGGGGTAGATCAGTTTGGCGGTAACAACGATATGGTGCCGGTAATAGCCGCTTACAAAATGGGCGTTAAAGAGCATGATGAAGCATTTATGCGTGCCCGCTTTGAGCAATCTGCAGTGCGCTTGTTAAGGGGTATCTTCCGTACAGGTTTGTTTGAGAACCCATATCTTGATCCTGAGGCTACAAAGAAATTAGTAGGCAATGCCGATTTTATGGCGGCAGGTTATCAGGCACAATTAAGATCTATTGTGATGCTGAAGAACAAAGCCAACATACTGCCTTTGCAAACCGGCAAAACCGTGTATGTGCCCAAGAAATTTACTCCAGCGGGCGTTAACTTTTTAGGGATGAAAACCCCGGAGAAAACCGAATACCCGGTAAACATGGAAACGGTTAGGAAATATTTTAAAGTAACCGAAAACCCGGATGAGGCCGATTATGCGCTGGTATTCATCGCCAGCCCGATAGGCCACGGGGGCTATGACGCCGAAGACGCTAAGAACGGCGGCAACGGTTACCTGCCGGTATCCCTGCAATACGGTAAGTACACCGCCGAAACCGCCCGCGAAACCAGCCTTGCAGGCGGCGACCCGCTGGAGAACTTTACCAACCGCGGTTACAAGGGCAAATCAGAAACATCAAGTAATGTTACCGACCTGGCCATGGTAACCGATACCTATACTAAAATGAAAGGCAAGCCGGTTATTGTATCAGTAAATGTGAACAACCCAATGGTATTTGCAGAACTGGAGAAACAAGCCAATGCAATAATTGCCGATTTCGGCGTGCAGGGCCAGGCAAGTTTAGAGATCCTTACAGGCAAGGCAGAGCCATCAGCCTTATTACCATTGCAAATGCCGGCGGATATGAAAACCGTAGAAGCACAGTTTGAAGATGTACCACATGACATGAAGGTATATGTAGATAGCGAGGGCCACGCCTACGATTTTGGTTACGGGCTGAACTGGAAAGGGGTAATTAAAGATGCAAGGACGGCAAAGTATAAGGCTAAGCCGTAATAAAGTAAACCGCCCACCCAGGCGCGTCCACGCCTGAATAGGCGACAGATAAAGTAGTGTTATAAACTTGTACATTTATATCCTTAACCTATCTATTATGAAACGCTTCCTCATCCTGCCACTTGTTTTACTTTGCTGTACCGCCATGGCGCAAACCGGTTTTAAAACGGTTAAAACCGACGCCGGCAACATCTCGGGAACAACAAACAGCGATGGCAGTGTTCAGATCTTTAAAGGTATCCCATTCGCTGCACCGCCCGTTGGTGATCTGCGCTGGAAAGCCCCGCAACCGGTAAAACCGTGGGCCGGCGTAAAACAATGTACTAAATTTTCTAAAAGCCCCATTCAGGGCAAACCCGATGAGTTTGGCGTTTACACCCGCGAGTTCTTAATAAAAGACGAACCATTGAGCGAAGATTGCCTGTACCTAAACGTATGGACCGGCGCTAAATCTCCATCCGAAAAACGCCCGGTTATTGTGTGGATCTACGGGGGAGGGTTTGTAAGCGGCGGCGCCAACGTGCCTATTTATGATGGAGAGGCATTCGCCAAAAAGGGCGTTATACTCGTAAGCATCAATTACCGGGTAGGCATATTAGGATTTCTGGCCCATCCCGAACTGACCAGGGAATCGCCTAACCACACATCAGGCAATTATGGTTTAATGGATCAGTTAGCCGCTTTAAATTGGGTACAGAAAAATATAGCAGCTTTTGGCGGTGATCCTGCAAATGTTACCATTGTCGGGCAATCGGCAGGTTCGTTCAGTGTTAATTACCTGGTAGCATCACCATTGGCTAAAGGGCTGTTTAAAGGTGCTATTGCCGAAAGCGGCGCGCATATGCTGAAAGGCCCCAACAGTGGCGTAACTTTAGCGCAGGCCGAACAAAGCGGACTAAAAGCAGCAGAAGCTTTGCATGTCAGCAGCCTTGCCGAATTGCGTAAACTACCGGCCGGCCAACTATTGGAGCAAAACAATTTCCGCCCGATAATAGATGGCTACTTTTCACCACAGGTTCCGGCGGATATTTTTGATGCAAATAAGGAGAACCAGGTACCTTTACTTACCGGTTGGAACGAGGATGATGCCTTTATAGGCACTGTAAAAAATGCAGCCGATTACACTACCGGCATGCAAAAGCGTTTTGGTGATAAAGCCGCTGAGGTTCTTAAACTCTATCCGGGCACAACAGATGCAGAAGCCGAAACTTCACAGATCAGGATGTCGCGCGATATGACCTTTGGTGTGCATAATTACATTTGGGCAAATGTACAGAGAGCCAAGAACAAGGCTAAAGTTTACCTGTACCGCTTCACCCGCCGTATGCCTGCTACTGATGCTTTTAAAAAATATGGCGCTTTCCATACCGGCGAAGTTGGCTACGCTTTTAATAATCTTAATTTCCTTAACCGCCCTTTCGAACCAGTTGATCAGCAACTGGCAGATCAGGTCTCGTCTTACTGGGTCAACTTTGCCAAAACCGGCAATCCTAATGGCGAGGGCTTACCGCTATGGCCGGCTTACAATGCAACAGGCAGCCAGGTAATGATATTAGGCGAGAAAACCGGGGCAACAAGCCTGCCGGATAAAGCCGCGCTTGATTTTATGGTTAAGGAGATGAGTAAATAAATATTTGTCCGGCAACATCATCCGATGTAGAAACACGACATCTTGTGTCTCCCGCATGCAAATCGGCCATGCATTGTTCGTTACCATCCCAAGGGAGACACAATGTTTTGTGTCTCTACAAATGAGATAATTAAAGCAGATGGTTAATAATTAATATCCAACATCTTACGTAGAGACACAACATCTTGTGTCTCCCGCATGCATCGGCCATGCATTGTTCGTTACCGTCCCAAAGGAGACACAAGATTTTGTGTCTCTACAAATGAGATAATTAAAGCAGATGGTTAATAATTAATATCCAACATCTTACGTAGAGACACAACATCTTGTGTCTCCCGAATGCATCGGCCATGTATTTTTCGGCACCATCCTAAAGGGAACACAAATATTGTGTTTCTACATAAAAGGTTAATTAATGCAGATACAATATTTTCAGTTCTGTATCTTTAGTGCAACCTGTTATCAAATCTTTCCCTGCTTATGAAAGTATTGTACACCATTACATTGGCGTTGTTTTGTTTTGTATTTTTCAATGCAACCTTTGCTCAAAGCATTAATCCTAATCTGCTCTCTTACCAATGGAAAGCCCAATGGATCAGCGTACCGAATGAAGCACCGAAAGATTATGGTGTGTACCACTTCCGCAAGTCGGTAGATCTGCCTACTGAGCCTGCCAAATTCGTTGTTCACGTATCGGCAGATAACCGTTATAAATTGTATGTAAATCAGCAACTGGTTTCTACAGGCCCTGCCCGTGGCGATATGTATTACTGGAATTATGAAACCATTGATATAGCCCCGTACCTCGATGCCGGTAAAAACACCATAGCCGCTCTGGTTTGGAACGATGGCGACACCCGCCCGGAAGCCCAGATAACCGAAAGGACGGCTTTCATCCTGCAGGGCGATACCGAAAAGGAAGAGATCATCAATACCAACAATACCTGGAAAGGCATCCGCAACAATGCTTATAAACCGCTTACCGGTGTGGGTTACAGCACCTATTATGTTGCCGGCCCCGGCGAACTGGTAGATATGCATCAATCCATTAAAAACTGGCAGGCTGTAAAATTTAATGATAGCGACTGGAAATCCGCGCAAAAGATTGATAATGGCAATCCCAAAGGTATCCCCAATGCTTTCGGATGGATGCTGATACCCTCATCTCTGCCGCAAATGGAATTGAAAATGCAGCGGCTGGCAGCTATGCGCAAGGCAGTTGGGATAACTTTGCCTTCAGCATTCCCTGCTGAAAAAACGGCAATTACTATTCCGGCGAATACTAAAGCGGCTTTTTTGTTAGACCAGTCTTTTCTTACCAATGCCTACCTCACGCTTAACTTCAGCGGCGGCGATCAGGCAGGCATTTCACTTACTTATTGCGAATCGCCCATGGTGAATGTAGGGAACACCTACCAAATTGTAAAACCCAATCGTAACGAGGTCGATGGCTATAAATTTGTAGGCCGTAAGGATAGCCTTATTTCTGATGGCTCGCAGCAGCAAAGTTTTACCACACTGGCGTTCCGCACGTACCGTTATATTTTGGTCAATATCAGTACCAAAGATCAGCCGATTACCATTGATGATATTTACGGCACGTTTACCGGCTATCCATTTAAGCAAAACGCCAAACTGCAAACCGGCATCCCCGAGATGCAACAGATATTGGATATTGGGTGGCGCACTGCCCGCTCCTGCGCGGTAGAAACCTATTTCGATTGCCCGTATTACGAGCAGCTGCAATACATTGGCGATGGCCGTATCCAGGCACTTATCTCCTATTATAATGCCGGCGACGACCGCCTGGCCCGCAACGCCATCAATCAGATGGATCATTCGCGACTGGCAGAGGGTATTACGCTGAGCAGGCACCCCTCTTTTAGTCCGCAGGTTATTTCTACATTCTCGCTTTGGTATATCAGCATGCTGCATGATTATTGGATGTACCGCGCCGATGCAGCCTTTGTAAAAGAAAAGCTGGATGGCGCAAGGCAGGTGCTGGCCTTTTTTGGTAAATACCAGCAGGCAGATGGCTCTTTAAAAGATGTGCCCTACTGGCGCTTTGTAGATTGGGTAAGTACTAAAGGTTGGGATTTTGGCCAGCCGCCAAAGGATAAAGATGGCAACTCGGCTATTTTAGATATGCAATTACTGTGGGCCTACCAGCAAGCCGCCGAAATGGAAACCAAAATGGGCCTGCCGTTTTATGCGCAATTATATGCTGCTAAAGCCGCACAGTTAAAAGCAACCATCCAGCGCAAGTACTGGGATGCCGCCAAGGGTTTTTATGCCGATAGTAAGGACAAGAGCACCTATTCGCAGCATGCAAACGCACTGGCTATTTTAAGCGGCGTGGCCGGTAAGAACATAACTGCGTTAAGTAAAAAGCTGGAAACCGATAGTGCACTGGTAAAATGCACCATCTACTTTAAGTACTACCTGCACCAGGCATTGGTAAAAGGCGGCTTGGGCAACCATTATGTAAACTGGCTGGATATCTGGCGCAACAATATTAAAATGGGCCTGACCACCTGGGCCGAGATCTCTGACCTGGAACACAACCGCAGCGACTGCCACGCCTGGGGTGCCAGTCCGAACATTGAGTTTTTCCGCACGGTATTGGGGATAGATAGCTACGCGCCGGGCTTTAGTAAAATAAAGGTAGAGCCGCATTTGGGCGATATGCAAAACGCCTCCGGCGAAATGCCGCATCCAAACGGTACTGTTGCCGTTAACTACTCTAAAAGTGGGAGCAAGTGGAACATCAGTATTAACCTGCCCATTAGAACTGATGGCGTTTTTATATGGAAGGGCAAAAGCTATCCGCTAAAAGGAGGGAAATACACTTTAAGCATTTAACCCTATTTTGTAGAAACGCGATACTTCGCGTCTCCGAAAGACGGTAACAAACACTGCCTCTTACCAATGTCCTCAATGCTCTATTAGTAAGTAAATTGAGGTTATAATACTAAATTATTCCGGATGTACATTACGCTAAATGCAGTTTTCCACATTTGGCTGGCAATGCCTTAATCATGTTTGGTCAATGTCATAAATCCCATTAATTCTAATTATCTGGAAACCTTTTTGGAAATAAACAGGTTACTTAGCATAGGCATCTGTGAAAACGAGGGAAACCGTTGGCTTTAATATTCAAAGTGTATTTTAGACACATAGTAAATTAAGCGTAAATATAATATACATTTATTATTAAAAATGTGATATTTACAAACTCGAAACCATAGAAACACTCACAAATTAACGCCGGTTCATGAAAACTACATCTGCCCAGTTAAAAATTCTTTCCATTGACATCGGTGGCTCCAGCATTAAGGCTACAATTTTAGATAGCAAAGGCACGCTTAAGATGGATTACAAAAAGGTTGTAACCCCTTCTCCTGCCAATCCTGATAATGTAATTAAGTCGATAAAAGTACTGGTAAAGGATTTTCCTGCTTATGATAAGGTGTCTGTTGGTTTCCCTGGCTATGTACGCAACGGGGTAGTTAAAACAGCGCCAAACCTGGGTAATGATTTCTGGAAAGATGTAAACTTTCGCCAAAAGTTAGAAGAAGCTTTGGGCAAAGATGCGCAGGTAGTGAACGATGCCGATATGCAGGGCCTCGGCGTTGTATCCGGCAAAGGGCTTGAGATGGTAATTACCCTCGGCACCGGTTTTGGCACTGCCCTGTTGATGGATGGCCATCTGCTGCCGCATTTGGAAGTAGCGCATCACCCGATATCTAAAGGCCGCGATTATGATGCGTACATAGGTGATAAAGCGCTGGATAAAGAAGGCGTTAAAAAATGGAACAGCCGTATAAAAAAGATCATTAAGATCCTGAAAACTGTATTTAACTACGACTATTTATATATAGGCGGGGGCAACTCCGACAAGCTTACCTTTAAGCTTGATAAAAACATGAAAATAGTAACCAATGCCGATGGCATAAAAGGCGGGGCGAGATTGTGGCAGGAGGATAAGCATCCGGTTACACACACAGCAATGGCAACCCCAACAAAGTAATAACCTTTCTTTTGATAAAATGATGGAAAAACCAAATCAGGAACTCGAAACATTAGCGATAGATACCGTTAGGGTATTAGCGGCTGATGCAGTACAAAAAGCAAACTCTGGTCACCCGGGCACAGCAATGTCTTTAGCGCCAATGGGCCATGTATTATGGACAAAGTTTTTAAACTACAATCCGCACAATCCGGACTTTGCTAACCGCGATAGGTTTATCCTTTCTGCGGGCCACGCTTGTATATTACAATACAACTTTTTGTATTTAACAGGTTATGATCTTAGCCTTGATGATATTAAGAACTTCCGCCAGCTAAACAGCAAAACTGCGGGCCACCCCGAGTATGGTTTGGCACCGGGTGTTGATGTAACCACCGGCCCATTAGGCCAGGGTTTTGCAAATGGCGTAGGTTTTGCCATTGCCCAAAAGCATTTGGCAGCACGCTATAACAAACCAGGTTTCGATCTTTTTAACTATAACGTTTACGCTATCACCAGCGATGGCGATATGATGGAAGGCGTAACTTCTGAGGCTGCTTCTTTAGCGGGCCACTTAGAGTTAGGTAACCTTATTTACCTGTACGATGATAACCATATTTCTATTGAAGGCAGCACCAACATCGCTTTCAATGAGGATGTAAGTGCCCGTTTCCGCGCATACGGATGGCACGTGCAGGAATTGCCTGATGCTAATGATACACACGCGTTGGAATTAGCACTGATCAACGCTAAATCTGAAACACAGAAACCATCGCTGATCCGTGTGCGTTCACTCATCGCTTACGGTAGCCCTAATAAATCGGGTACTGCAGGTTCACACGGTTCGCCACTGGGTGCCGATGAAATTAAACTGGTAAAAGAATTTTTCGGTTTCGATCCAGAGAAATCATTCAACGTGCCGGATGAGGTGTTAGATTACTACCGCAAAAAAGGCGAGAGAGGTGTTACTACCGAAAAGAAATGGAACGAACTGTTTGCTAAATACAAAGAGAAATTCCCTGAGCTGGCTGCCGAGTACGAATTGGCCGCAAGCGGTGGTTTACCGGAAGGCTGGTTAGATAAACTGCCGGTATTTAAAGCTACTGACCCTAAAATGGCAACCCGCCAGGCATCAGGTAAAGTATTAAATGCTATTGCAGCAAGCCTGCCAAACTTAATTGGCGGCGCGGCGGATCTTTCTCCGTCAACAGAAACCAACTTAAAAGATTTTGATTCATTCACTTCTGAGAACAGGGCAGGTCGCAATTTCCACTTCGGTATCCGCGAGCATGCAATGGGTTCGGCATTAAATGGTATGGCTTTAACCAAGGGCCTGCTTCCGTTTGGCGCAACCTTCCTGATGTTCTCTGAGTACATGCGCCCGCCAATCCGTTTGGCAGCCATTATGAAGGTGAACCCTATATTTGTTTACACCCACGATAGTATTGGTTTGGGCGAAGATGGTACCACTCACCAGCCGGTTGAGCAATTGGCATCATTGCGTTCTATACCAAACGTTACCGTTATCCGCCCGGCAGATGCCAACGAATCTGCACATGCATGGCGCGTAGCTATCGAGAAAAAAGGCGGCCCAACTGTATTGGTGTTCACCCGCCAGGCATTGCCTATCCTCGATCAGGATAAATACGGTAAAGCATCTGATCTTGAAAAAGGCGCTTATGTGCTTTCTGAAGCAAGCAAAGGTGTAGACCTGATCCTGATTGCAACCGGTTCTGAAGTTGCCCTGATTATGCAGGCTCAGGAAAAACTGGAAGCGGAAGGTATCTCAACCCGCGTGGTAAGTATGCCATCATGGGAGTTGTTTGAGAAACAGGATGCCGCTTATAAAGAATCGGTATTCCCTAAGGCAAGCCGCAAACGTTTAGCTGTAGAAATGGCATCCCCAATGGGCTGGCATAAATACACTACAGACGAAGGCGATATGCTGGGTATGACCACCTTTGGTGAATCTGCTCCTGCCGATGACCTGTACAAACACTTCGGCTTTACCGTAGAAAATGTAGTTAACAAAGCGAAAGCGCTTTTATAGTATCAAGTATTTAATATCAGGTATCAAGACTTTTGTCGGCATGCCTGATATAGAGTAAGAAGTATCAAGTAGCAAGGCATTTTTAGTCTTGATACTTGATACTAACTACTAATTACTAAAAACAATGAGTTTAATAAACGAGCTTAAGTGGTCTGCCGAAATTATTAACCAGGCCGGCAAACAGAAGGTAGCGCAGGAGATTGCCCAAAAGGTAAAGGATGGCGATATACTGGGTGTTGGCTCGGGCTCTACGGTTTATCTGGCTTTGCTGGCAATTGCAGAGCGCATAAAAACCGAAAAGCTGCATGTTCTGGCTATCCCAACTTCGCTGGAGATCTCTATGTTTTGTGCCAAACTGGGCATCCCGCTAACCTCTTTGTTTGAACACACGCCCGACTGGCTGTTTGATGGTGCCGACGAAGTTGACCCTAAGAATAGTTTAATAAAAGGCCGCGGTGGTGCCATGTTTAAAGAAAAGCTGTTGATAGCCAGCAGCCCGGTGAATTACATTATTGTAGATGAGAGTAAGATAGTTGATAAAATTAACACCAGCTTCCCTATTCCGGTTGAGGTTTTTCCACAGGCATTGCTGCATGTGGAAGCCGAACTGAAAAAGCTTGGCGCTAATAGTATCATCATCAGGCCCGCAAAAGGTAAAGACGGCCCGGTTATTACAGAAAATAATAACATGATACTCGATTGCTATTTTAATGAAGTAACCGATACCATGGAACGCGACATTAAAAGCATTACCGGGGTTATAGAAAGTGGCCTTTTTATAGGCTATAATTTGCAAATTATGGTAGCTGCTAACAACTAAATGCTTTTTACAATACAGTAGCAGAAGGATGAGATTGGCTTAACAAATATAGCGCATTAATTAAGACCTTTGAAGAAAAAAGAGGTTAATCACCTCATAAACAATACAAATTATAAATTTTAACATACCTAAATATGGCAACCAGTAACGTTAAACAAATACACGATTTTGGCCAGAGCATCTGGTTAGATTTTATCGACCGCGAGATCATTGCATCAGGTAAACTAAAAAAACTGATTGATGAAGACGGCGTAAGAGGCGTAACCTCTAACCCTGCAATTTTTGAGAAAGCTATTACCAGCAGCGCTGATTACGATGCAGACATCAAAACACACGGTGCCGATGCAAAAACTACCGAAGAACTGTTTTTTAAGTTAGCTATAAAAGATATTCAGGCGGCAGCAGATCTGTTTGATGGTGTTTATAACGAAGACGTTGTAGGTGCCGATGGCTATGTTAGTTTAGAAGTATCTCCGTTTTTGGCTTTAGATGCAGAAGGTACCGCTGCCCAGGCAGAATTGCTTTGGAAACAGGTTGACCGCAAAAACGTAATGATTAAAATTCCGGGTACTAAACCGGGGTTAAAAGCTATCCAACAGTCAATTGCAAAAGGTATCAACATCAACGTTACTTTACTTTTCGGTTTAGAACGTTATGAAGAAGTTACCGATGCTTACATCTCTGGTTTAGAGGAGCATTTGGCAGCAGGCCACAAAATTGCACATATCTCTTCAGTAGCAAGTTTCTTCCTGAGCCGTATCGACGTAGTGGTTGATCCGCTTTTAGAAGAAAAAGGCGCTAAAGACCTGGTTGGTGAAGTTGCTATCGCCTCAGCCAAAAAAGCATACGAAATTTACAAAAGGGTATTCAGCAGCGAGCGCTGGAAAAAGCTGGAAGCCGAAGGCGCTAAACCACAGCGTTTATTATGGGCAAGTACAGGCAGCAAAAACCCTGCGTTTAAAGATACCAAATACGTTGAAGCTTTAATTGGTCCAGATACTGTTGATACCGTTCCATTAGAAACTATTGATGCGTTCCGCGATCATGGTATTGCTGCAAACACTTTAGAAACCGGTTTAGAAGAAGCAACTGCTGCTTTAGAAAAACTGAAAGAACTGGATATCGATTTAGATGCTATTACACAGAAGTTAGAAGATGAGGGTATTGATAAATTCAATAAACCATTCGAAAAACTGCTGAAAGCTATCGAAGACCAGAAAGATAAAGTATAAGGCTTTTATGCCTGTGTGCGATTTCCCTCCAGCGAGGGGTGCATGGGTGTGTTAGGCTTTAGTTTAACACACCCATACCATCGCAATACAAAATACCCTTTCAAGAGGTAAACTTTGAAAAACATAAAAAGGAAATCTATCTATCCTATGAAATACACAGATCTCAAGATCCTTTTTTTCGACATTGGCGGCATTCTGCTAACCAATGGATGGGGCCACGAATCGCGTAAAGAAGCATCGAAGAAATTCGGGCTGGATTACGAAGAAGTAAACGCCCTGCATAACTTTATTTTTAATGTGTATGAGATTGGCAGTATAACGCTGGATGAGTACCTGGATACGGTGATATTTAACCACCCACGCGATTTTGTGCGCGAAGATTTCAAGGAGTTCATTTACGCCCAATCTAAAGAACTGCCCGATATGTTGCAGTACTTAAAGGAATGGAAAAAGAATTGCGGTTTCCGCATCATTTCCGTGAATAACGAGGGTAAGGAACTGAACGACTACCGGGTGAAGAAATTCAAACTGCACGAAGCGTTTGATGCTTTCGTCTCGTCATGCGAAGTAAAAATTCGCAAACCCGATCCGGGTATCTGGCAGCTGGCTATGGGTATTGCCCAGGCTTCGCCGGAGCAGTGCGTGTATTTTGATGACAGGATAATGTTTGTAAAAACGGCTGAAAAGCTGGGCATCCGGGCCTATCAGCATGTAGACTTCGAGACAACTAAAAAAATATTAAACGACCTAAAAGAAGAAAATCTCAATTAACATGAGCGCAACAACAGACAAATATGCTTTCGGCATGATAGGCTTAGGCGTTATGGGCCGCAGCTTACTATTAAACATGGCCGACCATGGTTTTGCGGTAGCAGGCCACGATAAAGATGCCGGCAAGGTAAGTTCACTGAACGAGGAAGCGGGCGACCGCAAAGCCAAAGGCTTTGGAGATGTAAAAGAATTTATAGCCAGCCTTACCACGCCGCGTGCTATTATGATGCTGGTACCCGCGGGTAAAATTGTAGATGCCGTAATTGAGGAACTAATTCCTTTATTAGAGAAAGGCGATATTTTAATTGATGGCGGTAACTCGCACTTTACTGATACAAACCGCCGTGTTGAAGAATTGGAAGCCATTGGCCTGCACTTCTTCGGTATGGGTGTATCTGGTGGTGAAGAGGGCGCGCGCAAAGGCCCAAGCATGATGCCGGGTGGCGATAAAGATGCCTATAACGTAATGAAACCTATCTTCGAAGCTATTGCAGCTAAGGTAGATGGCGTGCCATGCGTAACCTATATTGGCCCGGGTGCATCCGGCCACTTTGTTAAGATGGTGCACAACGGTATTGAGTACGGTATTATGCAATTGCTTGCAGAAACCTACGAGATCATGAAAAAAGGCTTAAAGCTGGATAATGATACCATAGGCAAAATATTTGCCGAATGGAACGAAGGCCGCCTGCAATCATTCCTTTTAGATATCACCAAAGACATTTTCAAATACAAAGCACCGGGAACGGATCATTTGCTTTTAGATGATATTAAAGATGAGGCCCGCGCTAAAGGTACCGGTAAATGGACTTCGCAAAGCGCTATGGACCTGCAGGCACCTATCCCAACGGTAGATACCGCGGTATCTATGCGCGATATGTCTAAATACAAATCCCTGCGTACCAAAGCTGCAGGTATTTACAGCACAGCAGACCACCAGGCTATAGAAGGTAATGTTGATGAATTGCTTACTGCTTTAGAGCAGGCATTCTACTTCACCATGATCATCAGCTACGCGCAGGGTATGCACATGCTATCAAACGCTTCTGCCGAGTATAAATACGAGCTAAAACTGGATGAGATAGCCAAGATCTGGCGCGGGGGATGTATCATCCGTTCTAAATTCTTAGAGAACATTTACGGCGCTTACGGTAAAAATCAATCATTAGAGCACCTGTTGCTGGATAGCGATGTGGCTGCCCTTGTAGAAGGTACGCTGCCGGGCATCCGTAAAATAGTTGCATCGGCTGTTACTGCAGGTATTGCAGCACCGGCTTACGCGGCATCATTAAGTTATTTTGATGCTTTCCGCAGCGAACGCATGCCATCTAACTTAACCCAGGCACAACGCGATTATTTTGGAGCGCACACTTATGAGCTGATTGGCAAAGAAGGTACGTTTCATACGCAATGGGCACCAAGTGAAGATTAATAAGCAGAGAGCAGGGAGATAAGACAAAAGAGTAAAGATTATCTTCTCCTTTGTCCTTTCCTCTTTATTCTTTATTCAAGCAAGCTTAATACAATTATATATGAGCACAAGCACTAAATCAGAACCTACTATATTCATCATATTTGGTGGAACCGGGGATTTAAATTCCCGCAAAATTGCGCCGGCCCTTTACAATCTTTTTTTAGATGGATGGTTGCCAAAGCAATATTCTATCATCGGCACGGGCCGCACCAAACTAACCGACGAGGAGTTTAGAGCGAACCTGCATAACGACATCAACCAGTTTTCGCGCAGCGGAAAAACGGATGATAAAAAATGGGCCGAGTTTGAAAAGAACATCTACTACCAGGTATCTGATGCTACTAACTTTGAAACTTACAAAGAATTTGGCAAACGTATAGAGAAACATAACGCCGAGTGGAAAACTAAAGCCAATGTGTTGTTTTACCTTGCGGTAGCACCAAACTTCTTCCCTATTATTGCTTCTAATATTTCTAAAGCCAAGCTGGCTGAGGATAAGAACCGTGTAAGGATTATCATAGAGAAACCATTCGGCCACGATCTGGAAACAGCTAAGGAGCTTAACGAGTTGCTGAAAGGCATTTTTGATGAGTGCCAGATCTACCGTATAGACCATTACCTGGGTAAAGAAACCGTACAGAATATTATGGCTTTCCGCTTTGCCAACTCCATTATGGAGCCCTTGTGGAACCGTAACTATATAGAGCACGTGCAGATCTCGGTAACTGAGCAACTGGGCGTGGAAGACCGCGGCGATTACTACGATGGATCTGGCGCTATGCGCGATATGATTCAGAATCACTTGCTGCAGTTGCTTTGCCACATTGCCATGGAGCCGCCTGTAAGCTTTAGCGCCGATGAAGTGCGCGACCGTAAGGTTGATGTATTAAGGGCTATGCGCCGGTTTACGCCGGAAGATGTACGTAACTCGGCTGTTAGGGGCCAGTACGGCAGCGGATGGATGAAGGGCAAAGAAGTGCCGGGTTACCGCGAAGAATCAAAGGTTGACGTAGATTCTAACACCGAAACTTTTGCCGCCTTTAAATTCTTTGTGGATAATTGGCGCTGGCAGGGTGTACCGTTCTACGTACGTACCGGTAAACGCATGCACCAGTCATCATCTGTTATAACCATTCAGTTTAAAGATGTACCGCATTTGATATTCCCTACCGAAGCTGCCGAAAGCTGGCAGCAAAACAGGCTCATTATCAGCATTCAGCCCGAGATGAGCATTCGTTTGCAGGTGCAGGCAAAACGCCCGGGTATTGATATGGTATTGAACGTGGTTGATATGGTGTTCGATTACAAAGGCACTTACACCAACCAGGCTCCTGAAGCTTACGAAACACTGATATTGGATACAATGCTGGGCGACCAAACCCTGTTTATGCGTGGCGACCAGGTAGAAGCAGCCTGGGAACTGGTAATGCCGATATTAAATACCTGGCAGCATAAAAAGAGCCTTAATTTCCCTAACTACAGCGCCGACTCATGGGGGCCAGAATCTGCCGAGGCACTAATTGCCCGCGACGGTTTCAACTGGTTCACACTGCCTGTTAACGGTAAAAAATAAAGCATTGTACTATGAAGCTTAACGTATATAATACCGCCGACGAGGTACTGGCAAGCCTGGCTGCTTATTTTGCCAAAACAGCCGCGGAAGCTATAGCGAAACATGATCGTTTCAGCGTGGCCCTAAGCGGTGGCAGTTCTCCAAAAAAACTGCACGAACTGCTGGTTGCCGAATACCGCGATAAAATTGAGTGGGAAAAAGTATGGTTCTTTTTTGGTGATGAGCGCGACGTGCCATTGACCGATTCGCAAAGCAATTACCTGATGGCGAAGAACACTTTGTTCGATCCGCTGGGTATCGATCCTGCGCACATATTCCCGGTGCAAACCGGCTTAGGTGCCGAGGAAGCCGCCAAACAATATACCAGTAACCTTATTGATTTTTTCGACGGGCACAACGCCAGCTTTGATATGATCATTTTAGGCCTTGGCGATAATTCGCACACCGCATCATTATTTCCGCATACCCCGGTACTGCACGATGAAAGCGCCTCTATCCAGGCACTGTATATCGACGAGGTAAAAATGAACCGCATCACCTTTACAGCACCGCTCATCAATAATGCGCATCATATCGCGTTCCTGGTGTACGGCGAAGGCAAGGCAGAGGCGGTAAAACACATCCTTGAAGACGAAAAGAACATAGAGCTATATCCGGCCCAACTGATAACAGAAACCGGCACCACCGACCTCCAATGGTTTATGGACGAAGCTGCCGCCGGCAAACTGGAGAAGAAATAAGATAGATTTCAATTCAGATAAATTTGAGGCAGTAACGTGATGTTGCTGCCTTTTTTGTTAAAACAACAAACAAAAGCACTGCAGTACAGGCATTGTAATCGGGCTCAAACCAACTTTACTCCCCTTATCTCTTACCCATTTAGTTAAATAAAAAACAAAAAGGCTACATTGTATATTATCCAATAAAATTCAGATGCCCAGCTGGTTAAAAATTTCCCTAAAGGTCCTCGGCGGAATCGTCGTATTGGTTTTGCTGCTCTTGGTAGGGGCAACGCTGTATATAACCTACAATAAAGAAAAGGTATTAAAACTCGTTAACGATAAACTGAACGAAAGCCTGGATGGGCAGGTAACCATTGGTGATATGAGCCCGCAATTTTTTAGCGGCTTCCCTAAATTATCTTTGGGGCTTAAGAATGTACTCATTCGCGATAAGCAATTTGCGCGGCACCATCATACCCTGCTGGATGCTAAGGATTTTGCCGTTTCGGTAAACGCAGGAGCACTGTTTCGCGGTACGGTTAGCATTAATCATGTTGTGATCAGCAATGCGTCAATAGACTTATACACCGATAGTACCGGCTACAGCAATACATCGGTATTTAAAAAACCGCCCAAAAAGAAAGTAGAAAACCCATCAGAAAGTAGTTCATCTACCGAACTTGAAAAATTCACGCTCAATAACGTGGGCTTTACGGTTGACGACCAAAAGGCAAGCAAACTCTTCAAATTCCAGGTAAACAATATCGACGGCAGGATGGCCTATCCGGATTCGGGCTGGCGGGCAAATTTTCACCTTAATGTAATGGCTAAAAGCATGGCCTTTAATACAAAAAGGGGTAGTTTTATTAAAGATAAATTATTAGAAGGCAATTTTGCGGCTGGTTTTAACGAAGATAACGGCCGCATAAACGTAGCCGCCACACCACTAAACATAGGGGAGGTTCCTTTTAAGATCAACGCTGTTTTCGAAACCGCGAAGAAACCTTCCGGGTTTTCTATCCACATAGCTGCTGATGAAATCTTATGGCGACAAGCATCAGCCCTGCTGGCTGATAATATTAAGCAGAAGCTTAACATGTTTAATATTACAAAGCCTATTGGTGTAACGGCTACTATAGCGGGTAGCTTCGGCGGCGGCGATCCTTACCTGTACGTTACCGCCAAAGTGCGCAACAACAAGGTAATTATCCCCGGTGCTGTTATTGATGATTGCAGCTTTAACGGAATCTTCACTAACAACTATGTTAAAAATAAAGGGTTTGGTGATGAAAACTCCGGTATCAGCCTTATAAAAATGACGGGCAGTTATAACCACTTGCCGTTCAGTATTGATACCGGCAGTATTCTTAATTTGGTTAAACCTATTGCTACGGGTAATTTCAGATCAAACTTCCCGGTTACCGACCTTAATTACACATTAGGGACTAAAATTGCTAAATTCACGAGTGGTACGGCCGCTATCAATCTAAAATATAAAGCAGATATTGTTGATTACCGTATTAACAAGCCCATAGTAGCAGGTACTATTGGTTTCAAAAATGCCAATATCTACTATATACCTAGCAAGCTGTCCCTAAAGAATACCTCTTTGTCGCTCAATTTTATAGGCGATGATCTTATCCTTAAAAATATCCGCATCCAGAGCGGGCGCAGCGTGGTTAATATGGAAGGCCGGGTGAATAACTTCCTTAACCTGTACTATAACGATCCGGAAAAAATCCTGCTTACCTGGCAGGTAACCAGTCCGCAACTGTACCTGGGCGAATTTTTAGGTTTCCTGAGCGGCGGCAACAGCAAGCCCGCCCCGGCCAGGAGCAATAGCGGCAACGTGGTAGATCAACTAAGCAACGTGCTGCAGCGCGGCCGTGCAGAAATGCACCTGGATGTAATAAACGTACACTACAACAAGTTTTATGCTACCAATGCCCACGCCGATCTGCTTACGTCGGAAGATGCGGTGGTTATTAAAAATATAGGGCTTAAAGTTGCCGGCGGCTCGTTAAAAGCCAGCGGTGTTATCAAAAAAGGTGCTGCCCTAAACCGCGCCACCTTAAACACCGTAGTAAGCAATGTAAACGTGCACGATTTCTTTTATGCCTTTGATAACTTTGGCATGCAGGATTTTACTTCTGAGAACCTGCGCGGTTTCTTATCCGTGAAAAGTAATATCACCGCCGGCCTTACCGATAAAGGCACGCTGGCTCCGCGCTCTATCAACGGTGCGCTGGATCTAAACCTGAAGAACGGCGCGCTGCTTAATTTTAGTCCGCTGGTTAAGGTGGGCAAGTTTGCCTTCCCGTTTCGCGATCTGAAGAATATCCGCATTCCTAACCTCGATGGGCACTTTACCGTGAACGGGGATATGATCACCATTGCCCCTATGAAGGTAAGCTCCAGCGTGCTGAATGTGGATGTAGCCGGTGTTTACGGCTTGAGCAAGGGGACGGATATTGCCCTGGATATCCCACTGCGGAACCCTAAGAACGATACCACTATTACAGATAAGCAGGAACTTCTTAAAAAGCGCTATCGCGGTATAGTGATTCACCTGGCGGCCAAAGCAGATGAAACCGGTAAGATAAAAATAGGTTTTAACAGGAATCGTAAAAAGGATGACGACGACAAAAAAAGTAAAGGCGACGATTAGCACAAGCCGCCTTTGCTTTCTTTAACAATTGTTTGTAAAACCAATCGCTTAATCACCTAATCAATCACTCACTTCTTGTAAATCCACGTTACTTTAGCCATATTGCAGTACATAAAAACTACCACGATATATGGATAACTTCAACGATCAACTACAAGCTATGTTTGTTGCCGAAGACCAGATCCCGGCAGAACACCGCATTGAAGAAATTCACCAGCGCGAATACCTGGTTAACGGTGAAATGCGCCCCTGGGACGGCGAGGTTAGCAAAGTTTACTCCCCTGTTCTGCTTCCGGATGCTGATGGGAAACTTCAGCGTAAGCTGATAGGCACCTACCCGGTATGCGGCGAATACGAGGCGATGGAAGCCATGGAGGCGGCCATACAGGCTTACGACAGCGGCCGCGGCGAATGGCCTACCATGAGTATTACCGATCGAATCAAATGCATGGATAAATTCGTGTACAAGATGATTGAGCAGCGCACGCTGATTGTTAAACTTATTATGTGGGAGATAGGTAAATCATACGCCGACTCTGCCAAGGAGTTTGACCGTACGGTTGAGTATATCAACGCTACAATTGATGGGCTGAAGGATATCGACCGCCAATCCTCCCGCTTTGAGATGGCCGAGGGCCTGGTTGCCCAGATCCGCCGCTCTCCCCTGGGCGTTGTGCTTTGCATGGGGCCATTCAATTACCCGCTAAACGAAACCTTTACCACGCTGATTCCCGCCCTGATAATGGGCAATACGCTGTTATTTAAACCGCCTAAGCACGGCACGCTTTTACACTACCCGCTGCTGGAAGCTTTTAGAGATGCTTTCCCCAAAGGTGTGGTAAATACCGTTTACGGCCGTGGTGCTGTGGTCACGCCGGGCCTGATGGCTACCGGCAAAATTAATGTACTTGCCTTTATCGGAAGCAGTAAAGTAGCTAACGACTTGAAGAAGCGCCACCCCAAAGTTAACCGCCTGCGTGCGGTGCTGAGCTTGGATGCCAAAAACGCCGCTATTGTTACCAAGCACGCCGACCTTAACCTGGCCGTAAGCGAATGTATTTTGGGCTCCTTATCCTTCAACGGGCAGCGCTGTACGGCTATCAAGATCATATTTGTGCATAAGGAAGTTGCCGACGAGTTTTTAACCCTGCTAAGCGCTGCGGTAGATGCTCTTAAACCCGGCCTGCCCTGGACTAAGGACGTAAAGCTTACCCCGCTTCCCGAGCCGCATAAACCCGATTACCTGAAAGAGTGTATAGATGATGCCATAGCCCATGGTGCTAAGGTGATGAATGAGCATGGCGGCATTACGGCAGAGTCGTTTGTGTTCCCGGCGGTGATGTACCCGGTAAATTCGGAAATGAAGCTGTACCGCGAGGAGCAGTTTGGCCCGGTTATCCCGGTAGTGCCCTTTGAAAGCATTGAAGAGCCGATTGAATACCAGATAGATTCGCCGCATGGTATGCAGGTGAGTATTTTTAGTAACGATGCAAAGGAAATCTCCTCGCTGATAGACCCTTTTGTGAACCTGGTAAGCCGCGTAAACATCAACAGCCAGTGCCAACGCGGGCCGGACGTGTTTCCTTTTACCGGCCGTAAGGATAGCGCCGAGGGTACCCTATCAGTACATGATGCGCTCCGGTCGTTCTCTATCCGCTCGCTGGTGGCAACCAAGATGACTGAAACCAACAAGCAAATCATCAACGAGATCGTAAACGATAACGATTCGAACTTTTTAAGTACTAAGTATATTTTATAGTTTGATATAATGGATTTTAAACAAGAAAAGACGCGCCACACCGCGTCTTTTTTTGTTATGATACTGCCGTGATAAATAAGATTTCATAACGCCTTATATTTGTAAGGCAAACTTATTAGTTTAACTTATTAAAATGAGCGAAGTTAACGTAAACGAATTGGCATCTAACCTGCGCACTTTCACCGTAAGGCTGATAAAAAAGCTGCGGAAGGAGTCGGCCACGGGGAGCGAATTGTCGCTTACCGAGCGGTCTACCCTGGCGCTGTTGCACCAAACAGAGCTTTTGCCAAGTGAGCTTGCTGCCATGGAGAAGATAACCAACCAGTCGATGTCGCAGATCTTAAGCCATTTACTGGAGCTGGGGTATATTAAACGCACGGCATCACAAACAGATAAACGTAAGGTTTTGATCTCGCTATCGGCCGAAGGTGAGCAAACACTATTGCAGATCCGTACCGAGCGTACCGAATGGCTTAGCCGAGCATTAACTGCTACCTGCACCGAAGAAGAGCAGGAGCTGATATTAAAAGCACTTACACCGTTAACCAAGCTTGTTGATTTTGAGTAACCCTAAAGTTTGCATTAAAAGGGTTATGAAACATGGAAATTAGTAATACATTTAAAGCGTTCCGCAGTTATAACTACCGGTTGTATTTTGCGGGGCAATCGGTATCGCTCATCGGTACCTGGATGCAAAAAACCGCCGTAAGCTGGGTTATTTATACGCTTACACATTCTACTTTTATGCTGGGCCTTACCTTATTCGCCAGCCAGTTTCCTTCATTTGTTTTCTCGTTGATAGGCGGCGTAGTGAGCGACAGGTACAACCGTTTCCGCGTACTGCTGGGCACACAAATAGCATCTATGCTGCAGGCGGTTATACTGGCCGTACTTGTCCTGATGAACCATTACGAAGTGTGGGAGATATTGGCGCTAAGCGTAGTGTTAGGCATCATCAACGCTTTTGACGTACCGGCAAGGCAATCGCTGGTGTATGAAATGGTGACCGATAAAAGCGACCTGCCAAACGCACTTGCATTAAACTCCTCCATGGTAAACCTGTCGCGTTTGATAGGCCCGGGGATTGCCGGTCTGGTGCTGGAGAAATTTGGCGATGGTGTTTGCTTTGCCATCAATGCGGGCAGCTTTGTAGCGGTTATCGGATCGTTATTATTGATGAGGCTGCCTAAGTACGAAACCAAATTGCATGTTAAAAACGCCCTGGGCGAACTGAAGGAAGGGTTTACCTACATCAGGCAAACGCCATCCATCCGTTTTGTGCTGCTCATGTTGACGCTGATCAGCCTGTTTGTTTTGCCCTTCAGCACATTGATACCGTTTTACGCAAAAGATATTTTCCACGGAACAGCCTCCACCTTTGGGGTGATAGATAGTTTTATTGGCCTGGGCGCCTTTTGCGGGGCTATCTTCCTGGCATCACTAAAAAGCGGCAGCAACTTAAAACAGATCTTGTTTGTTAATACGCTGGTTTTCGGCGCGGGCTTAATCCTCTTTTCGCACGAGAGTTATTATCCGCTGGCGCTGGTGTTTGTAACCATTGCGGGCTTTGGGATGATGTCGCAGATTACAGTAAGCAATACGCTCATCCAAACCACCGTAGCACCTGATATGCGCGGCCGGGTGATCAGCTTTTATGCCATGGCCTTCTTTGGGATGCAACCCATCGGTGGGCTGGTAATAGGCTCGGTATCTAAATGGATTGGCACCACTAACACCATGCTGCTGGAAGGCGTTGCCGCATTACTGATAGGCCTGCTGCACTGGCGTTACCTGCGTAAAGAGAAACTGAAAAGCAAGGCACCGCAAACCCCGGTATTAGATGCGCAGATAGCGCAGGCGGTATAACAATGCTGTTAAGTTAAGAGATAAAATAATATCGAACCCCCAATGATAAACGCCGAAGTTTTTCCTTCATCATTTATTATTGAACATTCGGTGTTTATTATTTTTAGACGTTCATTATTTACGTTTTGATATTAGCGACAGTTATCTTCCTGCTGTATCTATTGATGAGTTCTACCACCAATAAATTGGGCACCCAGCTCAGGAAAGCGATAATGATATAATTATTCTCGAACCCTACCCCGTGCCCAAAGGTGCTGAACAGCCAGATGTAAAACCGCAGCGTTACCGCGCCAAAAGCAAGTGCATAACTGCGGCGCATCATTTTAACATGATCATCTATCCGGCCTCGCATCACCAGTAGCCAGGCGGCCAGTGTAAACGCTACCCAAAGCGTATTCTGCATAAGAAAGGATGCAAATACCCACGGCCCGCGATTGATGAAGAGCGTCATGATATAAGCGCCCGGCGCTGCAAAGAACAATATGCCGAACACATAAAGTTTACCCAATGCCTTGTGCAGCGGCCGGTTACTGTAAACCTTTTTAGAGAACTGAAAAAAGCCGGCTACCAGTATCACACTACTGCCGAAGATGTGGCAGTAAAAGGCCGGCAGGTACCAGCCCGTTTCCACAGCGTGCTGCTTTATCTGCAAAAAAAAGCTATCGTGTTTAAAACTGAGATACTGTATAAACGTGCCCAGGCTGAGGATAACTATCCAAAAAAAAGCGAAGTACCATAACACCTTAACCGCTATCTTCATTTTGCGGCCAGTGTGGCAGTCTTCGTGGCCTTCAATTTGCTATCTATCCAGTTAATGTTGTATTTATCTATAGCGGTTAATGAATCGTCAACAGTTACGTTTTCAGATTTGTAATCCCCGGCAAATTCAAATATATCAGTCCACTTTTTATCTTTAAACTTATAATGATAATCTGCATAGATCTCGTTTTTCATATACCTCAAAACCTCTGCAGATAATTTATCTGATTGTGTGGTTTTCCAATCCCCGTTGGCTTGCCTGTTATTATAAATATAGCATCCCTCCAGGTAGCTGTCATCCATTTTTTGGTACTTGGTAAAAGCGAACCTTCTGGAAGTTTCCATCTCTTCCAGCTTATTGTTTTTAAGCACTAAATAGTGGTACATCGGCATTTCATCCACACTATGGTTATCATCATATAATTGAATGCTTGCTGCAGAAGCAACCCTCACTTCAAACAACGAATCGGTAAGCGCGCGAACATGATAATTGCTGCAAAGCCCGGATAAAGGGTTCATTCCTTCCTCACTGTAATCTACATTGATACTCTTGGTATAGATCTTATTGCTGCGTTTATCTACAACCACCAGGTTACCGGTATCATAAAATTCCGACCGGCCACCAAGGAAATAATTACGGATTGAATAAAAAGCTGTTTGAAGCCAGCTTTCCTCTCCCTCGGGCGGGCCTGCCGCTGCAATGGCGCTCCCTTTTACCTGGTAACGGTTGGTGGCTTCGTAAAATTCTATGTGCTTGCGTAAGGGGTTCTTAAACTCAATCCGTGCGGGCATTATATTCAGGTCGGCCAGGTAAGATGGCGGCAGGTAAATACTTTCGTGCCTTTCGCGCGAGTTTAATTCCATTACATCGTCGATTGGGCTTTTTGTGTAGGTAAACGAGGCCGGCTGTTTCAGCATTGCAAAAATATCAGCAATATTAATATCCGCTTTTTCAGATACGCTGTAATCATTTTTAAGCCAGTAATAATTGTCTCCGTCTCGCAGCGCTGCAAGATTATCGGCGTTATTAACCACGTAAATATTATCATAAATAACCGGCACAATTATTTTGCCCTCCAGGTTATAAAAGCCCTTTTTATGGCCCTGTTCAACTTCTACCAAGCCTGAGAAGGTAGCGTTGATATTATGTATAATGCTATACTCGGCCGGTATAATTTCCTTAAACTCCGGATTCACCAACCCCATTTTAAATTTAGCTGAATCCCGGTCGTCATAATCATTCCACTCGCCTTTCACTACATAGAAATAGGTTTTACCCTTTAAATGCCCAAACCAAACTACACTGTCGTATTTTGCAAATAAATTGCCAACGCTGGCAAATGCTTTCAGCGTAATAGGGCTGTAGATATCTTTATCACTATAAGTTCTTTGCAGAACCGTATTCTGGTAATTTAAAAAATCGGTCATAAAATCGCGCGCATCTATCTGGTAGATCTTATATTGATGTTCGGCGATTTTTTGGATAGTAAAAGTTATGGTAGAGAATTTAGTTTCCACGCTATCCTTAGTGAAAGAAATGGGTACTACAGCAGTGGAAAGCTCCGAGTTAATGAATTTAATGTTACTGTCATCACTATTAAAATTAACATTAAAAAGCACCTTCTCTTTACCGTTTTTGCCTACCCGGCCCAGCAGGGCATATACAAGCCGCATTTTTTCCTCAGATCGCTGCGTTTCATTAAAATAACTAAGCAGTGAATCCTGGTTGCCTTTAACTAATTGATTTTTGAAATTAGCAAGAAATTGACCTACCTCACCTTTTTGGGGTGATGACAAGGTTTTGCTCCGGATAAATAAAAAGCCGCAAACAGCTATAACTATTACGGCAACTGTAATTACGATAGGCTGGGTTTTCATACTACCAATATTAAACAAAATAGCTTTTAATTTAAGTAGTAATTTCAAAGTTGATCTTAACGAGAAAATATTATACCCCTAAGCAAATTTAAGCATATAAACAGATGGACAAAAAGCTTCAAAGCGATGGGTTTTAACCCATCGCTTTGAAGCTTTTTATTTAAAATCCAAATCACCAATATAAACAGCGCCATTGCTTTCTTTTTTCATTTGCAGTACAATAATCTCTTTCTTCTCCTGCGGGGTACCGTAGCGAGTGTAAAGCTCGGCCATTACCGTGGTTGGGCCGGCAATAGTGGCTTGCCTGTCGCCATAGTAGTTAATCTCTATTTTGTAGGTGCCTTTAACAGCCTTTTTCAGCAGGAACTGTTCCGGACCGAAGCCCTGGGTCATATCATCAGAAATGCGGCCGCCTAATCTGGTGCGGCTATTGCTGTAGAAGCACTTCTCGTTATTAGGGTCGGTTACCCACAGGTCAATATCGGTATTGTTCATGTTCCAGTCCATTACAATGCGGATATCTACCGGCATGGCCTTAATCACATTTTTAGGGATGGCTTTGAGGTTCAGCTGCGTTTTGTGCAGGGCGATGATGCGGTTGATCTCCGGCAGAAAAACCTCTTCAATGCCATTGTATAAGTTCTCTGCTTCCTTAGTGTAAGTTCTGGTCATGGCATCGTACAAAACATCCAAGGCTTTTTGGTGCTCGCCGGCATCTTCTAAAGCCAGGCCGTAATCGCGGTAACTTTGCGGATCCAGCGGGCGCAGTTCAGTTACCTTTTTAAAGGCGAATACTTCGCCCTGGTAGTCGCCAAGCTGTTTTAGTTTATAACCCAGCATTTTGTAAAGCTCATAACTGCCTAAGTCAAGCTCTGCCAGGTTGCTGAGGATTCGTAAGCCAATTTCTTTGTTACCGCTTTTGATAAAGTAATCGGCCACATCAAAATAATAAACCGGATTGCTGCTGAACGCGTCACGCAGTTCGAGGTATTTCTGATACTGGTTTGCCTTATCAGTATTCTGAATGGTTTTTAAGTAGTCGGCATCCGGCGCTTTGTAAGCAATGGAGATACCTTCTTTACGGTCGCTATTGTTAATCACGGTATCGGCACTTACAGCTTTTTTCCTTTTAGTGGTGATGATTATAGCGCCCTTTGAGGCACCAGCGTCATAAAGCGCAGATGATTCCGAACTATTTATTACCTTAATATCTCCAAAATCATCGGGACTTAGGCTTTGATATACACTTTGCGGAACAATAACGCCGTCAACCACAACTAAAGGCTGATTATTGCTTTGCGTTGATCGGTTGCCTCTAAGTGTGAGGCGAATGTTTGGATTAACAGCAGCAGGCGCAGAATTTACCTGCACGCCGGCAACCCTACCCGTTAAGGCCGAAAGAGCATCATAACCAGCACTCTCCCGGAGGTTTTGATTTCTTACTACTGCAACAGAGCCTGCAACCTCTCTTTTTTGAACAGATACACCACCTGCCGTTACCACTACCTCATTCAATTGCTTGCTTGATGCCTGCAGCGCAATACTAAAAACATTGTTTGTGCCGATGCTAACCTCTTGGGTTGCATAACCAATAAAAGCTACGTGTATTACTGCACCTGGTTGTGCATTCAGCGTAAACCTGCCGGAAGCGTTTGTTTGTGTGCCAACAGAAGTGCCCTTAACTGTTACTGATACGCCGGGCAACCCTAATCCATCGCTTTTATCAGTAATAGTGCCGGTAATTACATTGCCGCCCTGTGCTGGGTTCCTGCTGGAGGTTACCATAACCCGTGAATCTCTCGCCGGTGCGGGCCTAACGACAGCCTGGTTGTTGCTGCCGCGAGGCTTCGCCGGTTTCGGTTTAGGCATTATTTCTTTGTTCCACCATTGGGCAAGTTCCTGCAGCATGTCTTCGGCTTTGCTGATATTGTTTGCTGGTTCATCAGCGCTTTGCTGCCTTTGCTTCATAATAGTTTCGTACTCTTTGCGCAGTTCGGCAGGCGGCTCTATATGGTATTGAATGTAATCGGCCACGGTTTCCAGCACAATAAGTGAGGTATTGCGGGTGATCATACCAAATCGTTTCCCTAAGGATTCTATCTCCTGGCGGTTGGCATCGTAGTTAATATCCAGTTCGGCTATTTTCTTTTGCGCCCATAACTTGGGTACATCTACATTATCAACGGCGTTCTTCTGCAGATCTAACACCACCGCTTTTTCATACGTTACCTTGTTTCCATAGCCATACTGCAGGGTAATGGTTTGGTTAGGGTTGCGCGTAACCCCGGCCATGGAGAAGGTATTCCCCACTGTAACCCGCAGCGAAGGATAGTTCTCTTCCACCGCGCTGCCCGCTTTTACACCTAAAAAGCGCAGCGACTGGGTGGTTAAGGTGCTTAAGGCTTTTTTGGTATCATCTTTAGTTAAATCAATCAACTCGCCGCCGGTTTTAAGCGCAATGAACCGCAGTGCACTATAGTCTGCACTGGCAGATGAACTGATGCAGTAAACTGGTGTTTTATTCAGCTTGATGGTTTTCTCGCCGAAGGTTTGGTGGCCATCGCTCATTAATAGAAATTCATCGGCAGGATAATTGGCCAGATTAATACATCCAAAGTTGGTTGCACCATCATATTTAATATGCTGAAGGTCGGATCTCAAACGAACCCAATCGGAACCTACATGGTAGGTTTTAGTTTGTAATATCTTATTACTAAATATTACCAGCGTTATGTCTACATTTTGTACTTGCTCCATATAGCTTACAAGTAACCATAATTCTTTTTTTAGATCTCTGTTTGATCCGCTGAGTGATGCATCCCATAGTATGGTGATTTTTTTTGGCAGTTGCTTGCTGATAGTTTTTGCCTGCAACACCGTATTAACAAAGTAATAATACTTATTGCCTTGTGCCTGTATCATCACCTTGGCGGCGTCTTTTGGTTTAGGGATAAGAAAGGAGATGGAATGATTGGGCGTATAGTTGCGTTTTTGAACAGTTGCAGACCAGGTGTTGTTGCGGTTATCAAACTGCAGGTTATCGCCATTGGCATTATCCACCACAGGTGCTGCCGCATTTTGAATCACCGAGGCATTTAATGAAAACTTTTGTACGGTATCCTTTATATTTAAAGGCAGCGTAAACTGCAGATTACCATCGCTTGCCGGCGGGATCTCCTCTTCGTACCCTATTATAATAGTGCGGGTGCTGTTAGGATTAATGGGGTAGATGCGCGTGCGGAACATATTGCCGGCCACTTTCTCCAGCAGGCCAGGGTCTACACGGCGGCGTTCTATGGCTTCAAAAACCACGGTGCCTGTGCCCCTGTCAACCGGAACAGCTTCACGCATTTTGCCGTTTATATCTAAAGCGTAGCGGCTCACGCTTACCCCGTCCTTTAGAGGAAACAGCAGCGTGCCCTCTAAAATGCGCGATGTGGAGTTGTAAAAAGTCATCTGCCAGGTGGTGCGGCTGATGTTGCCATAAACGGCTACGTCAATTTTTAACTCCCGCAGGGTAACGCCGTTATTGCTTTTGCCATCTACCGTAAGCTGCGGCGCCTGGGCCCGGGTTAGTTTAAGTTGTAATATCAGCAGGGCTAATATTGCTAACAGGAAAAAGGTAAATCTTCTCATGATCTGGTTGCTTTATGGGTAGGATGCCGCAGCCAAACAGATTCCATAAACTAATTTCAAATATATTTTTCTTCATAGTGTCAAATAAACAATTCTTTTAGATTGTTTCTAAATAGCCAATAATGGGCATTTATTAGGAAACCATTTCTATCTTTTATCTTTTAATAAATACTTTTGCCAAATAAATCTGATAATCAATGAGCGAATTCAAACAAACCTTTAACTCATCACTGGGAAAGAAGCTGATAATGGCTTTAACTGGCTTGTTTTTGTGTACTTTCTTAATTGTGCACCTTGGTGGCAACCTATTACTATTTAGTAATGATGAGGGTTACTCTTTTAATGCCTATGCAAATTTCTTAACGCATTTCCCGCCGATAGAAGTTATAGCATATATTTTATATATAGCTATAATTGTGCATTCGGTATATGCCTTAATACTAACGGTAAAAAACCGCAGGGCAAGGCCGGTAGGTTACGCCGTGCAGCCAAAATCTGATGCATCATGGTCGTCAAAAAATATGGGCCTGCTGGGTTCTATCCTGTTGTTGTTCATTGTGATTCACATGGGAGATTTTTGGTTGACTTACAAGTACAAACACATTCTTGGTTTTAAGCAATACACTACCAACCAGGTAACCGGCGAAAGAAAGGTAGAAGCATTTACCCCGCCAAACCAGGAGTTTGAAAGATCTTTTACTACAGATGGCGACATGGAAATTATGCGTGTTAAAGATATACACTCACGCGTGCAGGAAAGCTTCAGCAATGTTTACTACGTAATTTTTTACGTAATTGCTATGGGCGCATTGTCGTTCCACTTGCTGCATGGTTTCCAAAGTGCATTCCAAACATTAGGATGGATGCACCGTAAATACAAGCCAATTGTATACTTTTTTGGTACCTGGTTCTTTGGGGTAATTATCCCATTAGGGTTTGCGCTAATGCCAATTGTATATTTTATCCAGAGTTTAAAATAATTTACGAATTACGATTTCAGATGTACGAATTGCCTGTCAGTTCAATCTAAAATCGCAACTCTTAAATCTAAAATAGATAAAGAACATGAGTTTAGATGCTAAAATTCCGCAGGGCCCGTTGGCCGAAAAATGGAGCAAGCATAAATTTAACTTAAAGCTGGTTAACCCCGCTAATAAGCGTAAATATGATGTTATTATAGTAGGTACCGGTTTGGCCGGTGCTTCTGCCGCAGCATCATTGGCCGAGCTTGGTTATAATGTTAAATCATTCTGTTTCCAGGATAGTCCGCGCCGTGCGCACTCTATCGCGGCACAGGGTGGTATCAACGCAGCAAAAAACTATCAAAACGACGGCGACAGCGTTTACCGTTTGTTTTACGATACCATTAAAGGTGGTGACTACCGCGCCCGCGAAGGCAACGTTTACCGCCTGGCAGAAGTATCGGTAAATATTATTGACCAGTGTGTTGCACAGGGCGTACCATTTGCACGCGAGTACGGCGGTTTGTTGGATAACCGTTCTTTCGGTGGTTCGCAGGTATCACGTACGTTTTACGCACGTGGCCAAACAGGGCAGCAATTGCTGTTAGGCGCTTACTCGGCGCTTAACCGCCAAATCCACCTGGGTAAGGTGAAAATGTACACCCGTACCGAAATGCTGGATGTAGTTTTAGTTGACGGACAGGCAAAGGGTATTGTTACCCGCAACTTAAAAACCGGCGAGATAGAAACACATGCAGGCCACGCGGTATTGCTGGCAACAGGTGGTTACGGTAACGTGTTTTACCTTTCTACAAACGCAATTGGCTCTAACGTAACAGCGGCATGGCGCGCGCATAAACGCGGTGCATTCTTCGCTAATCCTTGCTATACGCAAATTCACCCAACGTGTATCCCGGTAACCGGCGATCACCAGAGCAAGCTTACGCTGATGTCTGAATCGTTACGTAACGACGGACGTGTTTGGGCGCCTAAAACCGAAGAAGTTGCCAAAAAACTTCAAACTAAGCAAATTACTGCTGCCGATGTTAAAGAAGACGAAAGAGATTACTTCTTAGAGCGTAAATACCCATCATTCGGTAACCTTGTTCCGCGCGACGTGGCTTCACGTAACGCCAAGGAAATGTCTGACGAAGGCCGTGGTGTTGGTACTACCGGCTTAGCCGTTTACCTTGATTTTGCCGAAGCCATCCAACGTTTAGGTGAAGATACCGTAAGGGCAAAATATGGTAACTTGTTTGATATGTACTATCAGATTACCGATGAGAACCCTTACAAACAACCAATGCGCATTTACCCGGCGGTACACTATACCATGGGTGGCCTTTGGGTTGATTATAACCTGAGCACAAACGTACCTGGCCTTTACGCCATGGGCGAGTGTAACTTCAGTGATCACGGTGCTAACCGCCTTGGTGCTTCTGCACTGATGCAAGGGCTATCTGATGGTTACTTTGTTATCCCATATACTTTAGGAGATTACCTGGCTACTATTGGCCCTATACCGGTTGATAAAAACCACCCTGCCTTTGAGAAAACTAAACAGGAGGTAATTGCCTACAACAATAAACTGCTTGCCCTTAAAGGCAACAAAACAGTTGTGGAATACCACCGCGAGCTTGGCCACATTATGTGGGAGTACTGTGGTATGGCACGTACCGAAGAAGGGTTGACCAAAGCAAAAGGCCTGATTAAGGCATTAAAAGCTGATTTCTGGAAAAATGCTATTGTAACCGGTGAGAACGACGAGGTGAATGCTGCGCTTGAAAGAGCCGGCCGCGTTGCCGACTTTATTGAACTGGGCGAACTGATGGTTACCGACGCTTTAGCGCGTCGCGAATCATGCGGCGGCCACTTCCGTTTAGAATCGCAAACACCGGAAGGTGAAGCCCTGCGTGATGACGATCATTTTGCTTTCGTATCGGCATGGGAATTTAAAGGCGAAGATCAGGAAGAAGAATTGCACAAAGAAGAGCTGATCTTCGAGAATGTTAAGTTAACACAAAGAAGTTATAAGTAATGGAGAATAGTTGATTAGGTTGATTAAGTGAATAGTTAAAACCACTCACTTAATCAACCTAATCAACCACTCACTAATCTCAATAAAAATGAGCGGAAACATGAATCTGACGCTGAAAGTATGGCGCCAAAAAAATTCACAAACGGCAGGTAAGTTTGTGACCTATAAGGCAGAAGGTATTTCTGAGGATATGTCGTTCCTGGAAATGCTGGATGTGGTGAACGAAAGCCTTACCAAAAAGAACGAAGAGCCAATTTACTTTGACCATGATTGCCGCGAAGGCATTTGCGGCTCTTGCTCATTATATATCAACGGCCACCCGCACGGCCCTAAAAAGGCAATTACAACCTGCCAGTTGCACATGCGCACGTTCCATGATGGTGAAACTATCACCATTGAGCCATGGCGTTCGGCTGCGTTCCCGGTTATTAAAGATCTGGGTACAGATCGTTCGGCATTTGACAGGATTCAGCAGGCTGGTGGTTTTATCTCAGTTAATACCGGTGGTGCCCAGGATGCTAACGCTATCCTTATCCCTAAAGTAATTGCCGATGAGGCTTTCAACTCGGCTACGTGTATTGGTTGCGGTGCCTGCGTAGCAGCATGTAAAAATGCTTCGGCTATGTTGTTTACCTCTGCCAAGATCACTCAGTTGGGTTTACTACCGCAAGGCCAGCCAGAGCGTTACAGCCGCGTACAGGCAATGGTTGCACAAATGGATGCAGAAGGTTTTGGTAACTGTACCAACACCGGTGCCTGCGAAGCAGAATGCCCTAAAGAGATCACCCTAATGAACATTGGCCGTATGAACAACGATTTTTACAGCGCCAAATTATTCCGCGAAGAACAAGCACATGACCATACTGGCGGGGAGTAAGTAAAAAATTTAAAGTAAAAAGTCGAAAGTGAAAAGTTTCACGGACTTTAAGTAATAAAGAAAGCCCATTCTGATTTCAGAATGGGCTTTCTCATTTTTGTAATTGAATCGTAAGTGTTCTTAACTTTCGGCTTTACTTTAAACTTTTTACTTAAAAGCCTACGCTTTCTTTACCGTAGCGATCAGCTCGTCCATTTTAGGGACTTTCTCAAATGATTTTACAAGGGTTCCGTTATGATCATACACCGCAATGAATGGCGTGGTTCTGATTTGGTAGAACTGTTGTACCTTGTTGGTTGGATACTCGGTACCCATGGTTAGGTTATGGTACTTTTTAAGATCGTAATCTTTAATAAAATCGCGCATTAAACGCATGTATGGGTACTCGGTGCGGGTGAAGGTTATCATCACTATCTGCATCTTTTTAAACTCATCCATCTTTGGTTTCATCTCCTGCATCAGGTGCTGACAATGGCCGCAATCGGGTGCAAAATAGATGATCATTACCGGTTTGCTTTTGTTCAGATCGGCGGATGTAGAATAAGTACTGTCTGCTTTAAGGATACGGTACGGTGGGATAAAGGTTTGTGCTTTAGTACAGCCGGCCGTAATAATAAGGCATAGGGCAAATAATAGTCTTTTCATTTCTTTTATAGTAAACATACAAGTATAGTACTTTTTACGCTTCGAGCAATTCCAGTTGCCAGGCAATATGCTCCTCGGTTACAGGGAATAACGCATTATTGCGTATTGTATGATACACCGCATCAAATATTTGGTTGTAATCGCCTTTATGTGATGGTACGGCTTCAACAGTTTTCTGATTATCAAGCCCCATCAGTACCAGTTTGCCCTCGTTGCCGGCAGGTTCAACACCATAGCCCTCATCGGTAGGCATCATGCCGGTATCCAATTGTGCTTCCTGCACATCGGTGCGGGCCTTTACAAAACTGCCCAGCGTACCGTTCACTACAAAGCCCGGCTGCTCCTCGGCCATTAGCAGGCCTGCGGTTAAATATACATTCAACTGGTTAGGGTAAGTAAGGTGGAAGTGGAAATAATCGGGCACTTCGGAACCTTCGCGATAAATGCCGGTTGTTTTGCTGAAAGATAAAGGGCGGCCAAACAGCGCAATTACATTATCAATTAAGTGCGGACCCAAGTCATACACCAACCCGTTTGCCGGTACATCTTTGGTTTCTTTAAATGCCTTTACACCTATTTTTGCCTTGTACCTGTCCATCCGGAAGATTACTTCTATCAGGTCGCCTAAACGGCCGCTTTCTATAACCTCTTTAGTAGAGAAAAATCCGCTATCGAAACGGCGGTTCTGGTAAATCATTACATGGCGGTTCAATTCGCGGCCAACATCAAACAGTTCTTTTACCTGCGCGGCGGTTGCGGTTGCCGGTTTTTCTATCAGCACGTGCTTGCTAGCCTGCATGGCCCTGATAGCATACTCCAGGTGGGTGTTGCTTGGGGTGTTTACAATGATGAGTTCTATCTCTTCATCATTCAGCAGATCGTCTATAGCGTTATAGCTGATAATATCCGGGTAAATGGCCTGTGCCTTTTTTTGGTTGCGTTCTACAACGGCCTTTAAAGTAAAGCCGGGATTGGTATGGATGAACGGCGCATGAAATATGCGGCCCGACATCCCGAAGGCCATTAAACCTGTAACTATTGGTGCTGACATACAATTGTTGTTTTAATAGATGATATTCAAAAGAACGATTTTTTTATGCTTTATCCCAACATTAATCCACACCGGGCCAAATTATAGCAACAAAAAGGGATGGTCGTATTAAGACCATCCCCTCTCATAGCTGTTCTAAAGAACGGCTTATTTCATGCTGGCTTTTATAGCTTCTATTTTAGCTAAGTGGGCCTTTACTGTAGGCAATGTTTTGGTAGCAAAAGCCATCAGGTCGGCATCTTTACAGTTTTTAGCGCCATCTTCCAACAGGCTAACGGTTTTCTTGTGGCCGTCTACCATAGCATCTACGTAAGCTTTATCAAACTCCACGCCCGATTTTGCAGATACATCAGCAGCCATTTTCTGGTGCTCATCATCTGGTGCTACCGGCAGGGTAATGTTTTTGGTTTTAGCAATAGCCATTAACTCTTCGTTGGCTTTGCCATGGTCGGCCACCATCATTTCAGCAAATTCTTTTACCTGCGGGTTGGTTGCTTTTTCTACCGCTACCTTACCCAAAGCTACTTCGGCCATGCCGCCGTTAGCTACCGATGTTGCAAATTTTGCATCGTTTTCATCAACCGCAATTCCGGTTGCACCGGTAGTGGTGGTGTCTTTTACATTATTTACACTGTCTGCAGATTCTTTACTGTCTTTTGAGGCGTTATTACAGGCCTGGAATGATAATGCTGCACAAGCTAACATTGCCACTAAACTAAGTTTTTTCATTTTGTAGGTATATTTTTGTTTTTATAGTTAACATAACTTACACCATATGGTTTTAGTGTATTGCATATATCCTATGGTTTAATATTATGGTTGTTATTGTTATACCTTAAAGTTTTGTTATTTTTGAACACATAAATTAAACATCATGAATTTTCCTGCTGAATTAAAATACACAAAAGATCACGAGTGGATAAGGGTTGAAGGCAATGAGGCTTACATAGGCATCACTGAATTTGCCCAGGGCGAATTAGGCGATATCGTTTATATCGACATTAACACAGTAGGGCAGGAAGTTGCTAAAGAAGAAGTTTTTGGCACGGTAGAAGCTGTTAAAACAGTATCTGACCTGTTTATGCCGCTTAACGGTACCATTTTAGAAGTAAACCCTAAGTTAGACAGTGAGCCCGAACTGGTAAACTCTGATCCTTACGGTGATGGCTGGATGGTTAAAATAAGCCTTACCGATGCAGCTGATGCAGAAACATTATTATCTGCAGACGATTATACCAGCTTAATCGGCGTATAATAATGATCTTGAAGTTTAAATACTACTGGCCTACTCTTTTGTGGGCCTTATTTATTTTAATCATATGCTCTATCCCAATGGGGGAAGTAGGGAGTTCATCAAGGTTTTTCCCCGGCTTTGATAAACTGGTGCACTGCGGTTTGTTTTTTGTACTGGCTACCTTGTATTGCGAAGGTGGCATCCGCAGGTATAAAACAAGAGGGGTGCGTATTGAGATAGCTGTAAAGAACACTATTGTGCTCATCAGTTATGGTGCTTTAATAGAAGTGTTGCAGATCTACATATTTACCTGGCGCAGCGGCGAATCATCAGACCTGTTTGCTGATACTGTAGGTGCATGTATGGGCATTTTTGCGGTACTGCTTACTTCTTTTGCCATTAACTCGAATGAAAAAGTTTAAATACATATTTATTTGCCTTGTGGGCGCAGCCATCCTGTCGTCATGTGGCATCTTTAAAAAGGACTGCAATTGCCCGCATTTTGGGTCGGTAAACACCGGTGATAAAATAGTAAGATCAGCCGCTTAAATTCAATGCAGTTTAATTAAATGGCGATTCTTCCGCCATACTTCTTTCGTTTGTAATTTTACAAGCGCAGTACTTTTCTTTGGCAATTGCTTAACTATCTTATTTGGATTTAATATAAATAACTTACATTTGCGGTCTTAAATAACAGCAAATGACACTTTCGCAGCTTGAAGTAGGAGAAACAGGGATAGTAAAGGAATTTACCGATCTGGAAATGTCTGTTAAGTTGATGGAAATGGGTTGCCTGCCCGGTGAAGAAGTACGTGTATCGCGCATTGCGCCCCTTGGTGATCCTATTGCGATACATGTATCGGGCTACCAGTTAAGTTTGCGAAAATTTGAGGCATCAACCATAGTTTTGCAGTAGTTCCCCGTTTAGTTTGAAAGCTGATATCAGAGTAGCGCTTGTAGGTAATCCCAATACCGGTAAATCCACGCTTTTTAATGCGTTAACCGGCTTAAATCAAAAAATTGGAAATTTTCCGGGTGTTACCGTAGATAAAAAAGTTGGCTACAGCCAGTTACCTGATGGCCGCCGTGCCGAGATCATCGACCTGCCAGGAACGTACAGCCTATACCCAAAAAGTAAGGACGAATCCATCGTATTCTCAGTACTGGCAGAGAAAGCTACCGAGCTTACGCCCGATCTGGTAATTGTTATACTTGATGCTACCAATCTTAAACGAAACCTTTTACTCTACACGCAGGTTGCCGATCTGAAAATCCCGGTTATAGTGGCACTCAATATGATAGATATGGCCAAAAAAGGCGGTATTACTATCAATATCGATCTGCTGGCACAAAAACTGGGGGTGCCGGTGATCCCTATCTCCGCGCGTAAGCTGGAAGGGATAACCGAACTGAAATCAGCCATATCATTCGCCAATAAATTCGCGCTGCAGCAGGATAGCATTGATGTTAAGTCAATCGCGCCGGAACTGATCGACAGCATTGCCAAACACATTAATACTGATAACCCTTACTTTGCCCTGCAGCTGGCGCATCAGCACGAAACCCTTAAGTTTTTAACGCCTGCCCAAAGCGAAAAAATTGAGTCGTTGGAAAAAGAGCATTCTTTCCACTCGCAAAAAGCACAGGCTAAGGAAACCATTGCGCGGTATAACTACATTAACGATGTACTGTACGATACGGTAAAAACGCCAGTAACCGCGCATGATGAAAGCATCAGTAACAAAATAGATAAGGTACTTACCCATAAGGTATTTGGCTTTGTGATTTTTATAGCGGTGCTGCTGTTTATGTTCCAGGCAATATTTTCCTGGTCGGAGTACCCCATGTCGTTAATTGAGGATCTGTTTGTCTGGATCCAGGGCAGCCTTAAAAGCGCTTTGCCCGAAGGCCCGCTTACCGATCTGCTAACCGACGGTGTTGTTGCCGGCCTAAGCGGTGTATTGGTGTTTATTCCGCAGATTGCTATCCTGTTTGCTTTTATTTCGATACTGGAAGATACCGGCTATATGTCGCGTGTTACGTTTATGATGGATAAGATTATGCGTAAGGTAGGCTTAAACGGTAAATCGGTAGTGCCGCTGATAGGTGGCTTTGCCTGCGCGGTGCCATCTATTATGAGTACCCGTACTATTGAAAACTGGAAAGACAGGATGATAACCATAATGGTTACCCCATTGGTGGCATGCTCTGCCCGTTTGCCGGTTTATACCTTGCTGATAGCCCTGGTAGTGCCTAACCGCAATGTATGGTGGCTGTTTAACCTGCAGGGCCTTGCACTTACCGGTATGTATGTATTAAGCCTGGTATCTGCTGTTGTTGTAGCCTGGGTAATGAAATTTATTTTAAAGGCGCGCGAACGTGGTTACTTTATTATGGAACTGCCTGTTTACCGTATGCCGAGATGGAACAACGTTTTATTCTCGATGTACGAGCGTTCTAAAACCTTTGTTTTCGAAGCCGGTAAGGTAATTATTGCGGTATCTATTATATTGTGGGTACTATCCTCCTACGGCCCGGGCGACCGGTTTAAAAATATCGATACCAAATACAGCGAACCACGCTACACCAAAAATGTTGCGCCGGATGAACTAACCCGGATCATCTCCTCAGAAAAATTGGAGAACTCCTATGCCGGTATGTTGGGCCACGCCATAGAACCTGTTATAAAGCCCTTAGGTTACGATTGGAAGATAGGCATAGCCCTGATAACCTCCTTTGCCGCACGCGAGGTATTTGTGGGCACCATGGCTACCATATATAGTGTAGATGGAGATGCCGACCGGATAGATTCTGTACAGGATAAAATGCGGAATGCTAAAAACCCAAATAACGGCAAGCCGGTGTTTACCCTGGCCGTGGCCTTTTCGCTGATGATGTTCTATGCCTTTGCCATGCAATGCAGTAGTACGGTGGCCGTTGTTTATCGCGAAACCAAAAACTGGCGCTGGCCAGCCGCCCAGTTTGTTTACATGACGTTGCTGGCGTATGGTGCTGCTTTCCTGGTTTATAACCTGCTGAAGTAAGAAATTCTCCAATTTGCTTACTTTAGTGTATATTGGTTTAAAATGAGTAAGTTTTTATGCAAATGCGATAATGTTATCAGAATCAGCGGCCCGATTCCCAATCCTACTGAATGGAAATTCATCTCTGATGTTGATTATAGCGATTATGAAGGAAAGATTGACGCAGAAGATCTGTACGAGCGAATGGAGTCATTTTTAAAATGTGATAAATGCGGCAGGCTTTGGGTGTTTTGGAACGGTTATGAAAACGCACCTCAACTATACATGCCGGAGAAATACTGATTGATTGGTCTAAGAACCTTTGTCAGCTTAGCATAACCTTTCGGCTTCCCTCTTTCTGCTTTCCGCCTAAACCCTTATCTTTGAGATAGAGGTAACAGTTGGATAAAGTAAAAATATTAGAAAAGTATCTTCCGCCAGATGCGGCGCCACTTATTGGCCGCTGGATAGATTACTTTAAATGTGAGTTTAAAATTTCGCGCAATAGAGGTACCAAGTTTGGCGACTACCGCGCGCCGTTTGATGGTAAAGGCCACCGCATCTCGGTGAATTATGATCTTAACCCTTATGCTTTCCTGGTAACTACGGTACACGAGTTTGCCCATTTGCACACCTGGAACGAGCATAAGCATAAGGCAAAACCCCACGGTATTGAATGGAAGATGAACTTCAAAAAAATGATGCAGCCATTTTTTGAAAAGGATGTTTTTCCGCCGGATATTAAGCAGGCTATTATCAGTTATTTAAATAACCCTGCCGCATCAAGCTGTTCAGATCTTACGTTGTTCCGCTCGCTGCGTAAATACGATGCACATAAGGAAGATATCCATACGGTGGAGAAACTGCCCATCCACACCGTGTTTAAATTAAAAGACGGCCGCGTTTTTCGTAAAGAAGAGAAGCTGCGCAAACGCTATAAATGTGTTGAAATAAGCAGTAAGCGGGTTTACCTGTTTAGCCCGGTGGCTGAGGTGGAGTTGGTTGCAGAGGGGTGAAACCATTGCTTTTTGCCCATTCGTATTTGCGGGGCACGAAGCAATCTTCAATAGAAAAGTGGCCTGTAATCTGTTGTCGCTCTATTACTGCAAGATTAGCGCAGCGTAACCGGCGGTAGCTAAGCTTGTATTAGGGGCGTGGGTTTAAGCGATAGAAAGGAAAAAGTCCTCTTAAAATTTCAATAATGCATCCATACACTCTTCTAACCGTGCTTTGGCCATAAACTGGTCTTCCAAGGCTTTGTTCATTGGGATGGCTGTATCCAGGCTGCCACAGCGCATTACCGGGGCATCAAGGTGTTTAAAGCAATGTTCGCCAATGTAGGCGGCAATTTCGCCGCCGAAGCCGCTGGTTAAGGTATCTTCATGTAGTATCAATACTTTCGAGGTTTTTTTAACGGTTTTTACAACGGCCTCTTTATCCCACGGCTGCAGGCTGCGCAGATCAAGTATCTCTATAGAGTGTTCGGGGTGTTTTTCGGCATACTCCAGCGCCCAGTGCACACCGAGGCCGTAGGTAATAATGCTGGCTTTTGTGCCGGCCTTTACAATATTGGCTTTGCCTATCTCTATGTAATAATCATCATCGGGTACATTTCCGGATGTGTTGCGGTATAAATACTTATGCTCAAAAAATATTACAGGGTTAGGGTCTTCTATGGCGGCCATCAACAAGCCTTTGGCATCATCGGGGAAAGCCGGGTAAACTACTTTTAGCCCCGGTGTTTTGGTGAACCAGGCTTCATTACTTTGCGAGTGGAACGGCCCCGCGCCAGAACCGCCGCCGGCCGGCATGCGAATCACCACGTCTACCGGCTGCCCCCATCGGTAATATGTCTTGGCCAGGTTATTTACAATTTGGTTAAAACCGCAGCTTACAAAATCGGCAAACTGCATTTCTACAATGGCCTTATAGCCATTTAAAGCCAGGCCCATTGCAATACCTACAATGCCCGATTCGCAAATGGGCGTATTGCGCACCCGTTCTTTGCCAAATTCTTCTACAAACCCCTGGGTAATTTTAAAGGCACCGCCATACTCGGCAATGTCCTGCCCCATTATAATCAGGTTGGTGTATTTGCGCATGCTCTGCCGTAGCGCATCGCTTATGGCATCAATGTATCGCTTGTTAGATAAAGCTTCGTAAGGCTCGTGCTTTGGCGGGCTGTAGAGCCTGTACATGCTGTCCAGCTCGGTTTGCACGTGCGGAACAAGATCCGGCTCTTTAAAAACCTTTTCTATTTCTGCATCAATAAGGGTAGTAAATTCATTCTTTAAGTAAGGCACCCATTCCGGCCGAAGCACCTGCTGCGCCAGAAGGTAAGTTTCAAAATTACCTAGTGGGTCTTTCTCCTGCCACTCCTCAAACAAATGCGGCGGAACGTATTTAGTGCCCGATGCTTCCTCGTGCCCGCGCATTCTGAACGTCATGCACTCCAGTATTACAGGGCGCGGGTTCTGGCGCATATCCGTAGCCAGTTTGTTTACTGTATGGTAAACTTCCAGTATGTTATTGCCATCTATCCGCATCCCCTCAATGCCGTAGCCTATAGCACGGTCTGACAATGCTTCGCAGCGGTATTGCTCGTTTGTTGGCGTGGAGAGGCCGTAGCCGTTGTTCTCAATTAAAAATATTACGGGGAGGTCCCAAACGGCGGCGATATTAATCGCCTCGTGGAAATCGCCCTCGCTGGTAGCGCCTTCGCCGGTATAAACCAGGGTAACTTTTTTACGCCCGCTTAGTTTATCGGCCAGTGCAATACCATCAGCCAGGGCCATCTGCGGGCCAAGGTGCGAGATCATGCCGATGATCTTATGTTCCTGCGTGCCAAAATGGAAAGATCTGTCGCGCCCGCGGGTAAAGCCCGAAAGCTTGCCCTGCCATTGGGCCATCAGGCGCGATACCGGGATATTGCGTGCAGTAAACACACCCAGGTTGCGGTGCATGGGTAAAATGTACTCGTCCACATCCATGGCTAAAGTGCTGCCAACGGCAATAGCCTCCTGCCCGATCCCCGAAAACCATTTGCCAATACGGCCCTGGCGAAGTAAGATGAGCATCTTCTCCTCCACAAGGCGTGGCAGCAACAGTTTTTTATAAAATGTTATTAAACCGTCATTATCAATATTTTTACGGTCGAAAATCATAAAGGTAAAGCTAAGAAGTTTTTAAAACTTTGTATGTTTGATGCATCCATCTTTTTGCCATGAAGAAACTGTACATTATATTATTTGTTGTTTTTGCTGTAACCGGGCTTACTGCTTTCGCGCCCGACGGCTTTTTACTCCCCGAAAGCTTCTACTTGCATAAAGGAGATAAGCTTGATCTTCACCTGCTTACCGGCGATGATTTTAGCAAACAAGACGAAATAGCATACAGTGCATCCAAAACGCTAAAGTTCAACATTTACGACGGTTCTAAAAAATCAGATCTGATGGCTGTAGCCAAAGAAAAGGCAGCACCGATACTAAGTTACGATATAAAAAACAGCGGACTGATATTAGTGGAAATGAACACTAAGGATGAGCTGATAGAGCTCCCCCGCGAAGACTTTGCAACCTACCTGAGCAAACAGGGCTATGATAATTTAGCCGACAAGCTAAAAGAAGATACCCGACTGAACATTACAGAAAAATTCAGGTACTATTTAAAAACGCTGGTTAGTGTAGATAACGGCGGCGGCAGTATTTATGAGAAAGTAATGGGGAACGATTTTGAGATCACCCTAAAACAAAACCCTTACAAGAAAAGCTATGGCGACGATGTTACCGCGGTGATCTACTTCCAGGGGAAGCCTTTAAAGAACAGCACAGCATGGTTGTACGTAAAAACAGCATCGGGGAATGTATACCCGCAAAAGGTTGATACGGATGCAACCGGCCAGTTTTATTTTAGCCCGAGCCGCGATGGCATCTATATGGTAAGATGCGTACACATTGAAGCATCAAAAACCAACGATGCTGATTTTGAAACATGGGTAACCACTTTCTCTTTCGCGTTTAGCAACCGTGATGCGCTGCCAAACACCTACAGGGAATTTGGCTTTGGCGATAAACACTAAAAGCTTTAAAGCATTTTCAGCAGATCCATATCAAATTTAGGGTTTACCGAATACCGCAGCTGCACCAGCCCGGTATCATAAACGGTTTGCTCTAACAACTCCAGCCGGGTTTGATCCTTCACATTCTCAAACAAGGGTTTGCCGTTGCCCAACAGGATAGGATGCACGGAAAGCTGCAATTCGCTCACCATGTTTTTATTGATAAAGGCCGAAACAAGGCTTGCCCCACCAAACAGCCAAATGCTTTTGCCCGGCTGCTCGCGGATACGGGTAACTGTTTTGTAAAGATCGGTTGATGGAATCACCTCAATACCGGCATCCTGTTCTGCCTGCATGGTATCCGAAAAGACGTAGATTTTTTTATCCGGGTAGGTTATCTGTTCGGCCCGGATGAGCTCGTAACTTTTACGGCCAATAAAAATGGCATCGGTATCTTCAAAAAAAGTGGCCATGCCGTAATCCTGGTCGGCAAGGCACCAATCGTATTCGCCGGCGGGGCCTTCAATGTAACCATCAAGGCTTACCGCCACGTTTAAGATAACTTTACGCATATAAAGGTTTATTTTTCGGGCTGGTTACGCTCCGACCATTGTTTGCTGAACGATTTTGGGGCCACCTCCGGCATCTCTTTAAAATGCCCCCAGGTGCTTTTGAAGAAGGTTCTTAAAAAGAAATTCTTGGTTTTGCCGCTAAAGAAATCGGTAAGGCTGCGCTTCAGCATCCCTTTTTTCCAGATGGCCCAGCCCCAGCGCTCTTTGGTGGGCACAAGCTTTTCGTTAACCGCATCGCGGCGGTTAAGCAACAGCATTTTGTGGATATCTATTTTAACAGGGCACACTTCGGTACATTTACCGCATAGGCTTGATGCATAGCTGAGGTGCTTAAATTCTTCCATGCCGCGCATATGCGGGGTAATAATAGAACCGATGGGGCCGCTGTAAGTAGTTTCGAAAGTATGGCCGCCAATATTCTGATAGATAGGGCAGGCATTTAAACAAGCCCCGCAGCGGATGCAATATAAACCCTGCCGCTGGTCTTTTTGGGCAAGCAGGTTGGTGCGGCCGTTATCCAGCAGCACTACGTACATTTCTTCGGGGCCATCGGTTTCATCAGGCTGGCGCGGGCCGCTTAGTATAGTGTTGTAAACGGTTAAGTTTTGCCCCGTGCCGTGGGTGGATAGCATGGGCCAGAACAGATCAAGATCCATCATAGAAGGGATGATCTTTTCTATGCCAACAACGGTTATCTGTATTTTGGGAAAAGTGGTGCTAAGGCGCGCGTTGCCTTCATTTTCGGTAATGGCAATGCTGCCGGTATCTGCAATAATAAAATTAGCTCCTGTAATGCCTACATCGGCCTGCAGGTATTTTTCGCGCAGCAGTTCACGCGCTTTTTGGGTGAGCTGTTCGGGCGTAGCATCTATGGGCGTATCAAAACGCTCGTGAAATAGTTTGGCAATATCCTCTTTGCTGAGGTGCATAGCCGGGGTTACAATATGGTAGGGGCGCTGGCCCAGCAACTGCACAATGTATTCGCCCAGGTCGCTCTCCAATGATTCGATGTTGTTGCCCTCCAGAAACTCATTCAAGTGAATTTCTTCGGTAACCATTGATTTTGATTTGATTACCGTTTTGGCGCCGGCCTTGTTGATAATGTTGAGGATTTCGCGGTTGGCTTCTTCAGCGTCGTTAGCCCAGATTACCTTGCCGCCGCGTTTCTGAAAGTTGGATTCAAACTCGGGCAGAAATTTATCCAGGTTTTCCATCACCTTCCACTTGATGGCGTGGCCTTTCTTTTTGGCATTATCCAGGTTGATAATGCGCGAAAGCCCCCGATTTACCGAGGTGTTGTATTTACCAATGTTGTTATTGATAATACGGCGGTGATCCATCTCAAACGCCTTCTCTTCCGAGGCTACCAAAAACTCTTCTGCCGTGCTTCCCATAAATGCGAAAGTAGGCAAAGCATCTAAAAGTTTTTTAAACTGTTGATTATTTGCTGTTAATTTTCAACATAGTGTTGTAACGTCAGCGAAAATTACCTCGTCTTGCGGGTATGAAAACAAAAATATTTAGCCTGTTAATCTTTGTTGTGGCGCTGGCATCGTCGTGCTCAAAAGATGTATATAACAACAAATCGTACCTGGCCAGTCATAACCTCGAAGGTAAAAAGGTAGCCGTATTGCCCGTAGAAGTTTACTATACCGGCAACAAGCCGCAAAATACCGATTGGTACACACAGGAGCAAGCCACCAGTTTAGAACTGCAATCGGCCGTAGAACAGGCGTACCTGGCCCACAAAGCAGATAACAAGCCTAAGAAGCACCAGTTTAATGTTGAGATGATCAACGTAAGCACGGTTAACGAGAGGTTACGCACCCGCATGGTTAACTTACGCACCGCCTGGACAATGGCCCCCGATAGTGTTGGCCGCATGGTAGGCGCCGACCTGGTTTTTAAGATCCGGATGAACAAGGAACGTTACATGTCTAAAAACCTTTCAAAAGGCATCAATGCAGGCGCTTTTCTTTTGGAAGGAATCATCAACTCCGGCAAACGAAATGATGTAGTGTTACTGCCTCGCGTAAAAGCTGAAGATGTTGGTTACGAGATCAGCCTGATAGACGCGCATACCGGCGAGATCATCTCCAGTTATATTAACGACCCGGAGAAAGACCAAAGCCGCAGGATCAATGAGATCAACAAAGCCATGGCGGCAAAATCTGTATTGTTTGCGGCTAAATAAAACGCTTACCTATCACAATTTGTCTTTATACAATGGAGGCTGCTTTTATAAGCAGCTTCTGTTTATCTAACGGGCTTGGGTATTACCGCCAAACTTTCGTGCCCGGCTTCATCTACGGCCTGTACGGCAAACAGGTAGTTATCTTTTGAATAACCTATGGTGGCGCTGGTTCCGGTTACGTAGAATTTCTTCTCCCAGTAAGGGCTGATGGTTTCGCGCATCAACACATAATAACCCGCGGGGGCATTGCCTTTGGGGCCTTCCCATTTCAGTTTGGTTTTGTTGGTAAGGTCGCTGGTGATGATGCCCACGTTTTGCGGCTGCGCCGGTGCCAGCGCCAGGTTAGCCATGATGGAAAGATTCATGCGGGCTATTTTTTGGATGTAGTCGTAGTCGGCAAAATCGGGCAGATCGCCATACTCTATGCCGTTCTCTTTGCGTACATCCTGGTGCTGCCGGTCGAAATTCTCGTTCATCTCGGTAAAACGTACGGCCGCGAAACCTTGTTCTAAAAATGGCAGGTGGTCGCCGCCGCGCAGGTAGCGGTCGGTACGGTAAATGAGTTTTACATCCAGCTGATCTACATAGCGTTCGCCTATTTCTTTGGCATAACGTGCCAGCTGGCGCGATTGCCCATCGTTTTCGCCCCCTAATGATTTTAATGCGGCTATTTCTTTCTCGGTAGCCGCGGTTGGTATGCCATCGCTAAACACGCGGATGCTGCGATTATCCTTCAGGCCGGTTTCCATACCATAAGTGTTGCCTATAATATCGTTATTCAGCATGGCGTCCACCTGCCAGCCTTCGGCTTTGGCGCGTTTGGCTACGTTGGTTGAGCCATACAGGCCCTGCTCTTCGCCCACCACCGCCATAAATATTATTGTTGCCGGGAACGGGCGTTTTGCCATAACCCTTGCCAGTTCCATAGAAACTGCCGTTCCCGATGCATCATCAACAGCACCCGGTGCAAAAGAAGTGGAATCCATTGCCTTAGTTGCCCGCGAATCGTAATGGCCGGATACAATATAAATGCGATGGTCGGCTGTATCCGTGCCTTTTAAAATTGCCAGTACGTTTTTCATCGGTGTGGCTTTGCTTAAGCGCCTGCCCTGTGGTTGTACAAATGCGTCAAATTGCACCTTCATCCGCCCGTTAGATGCCATGGCATAGCGTTCGTATTCGGCTTTTATCCAGTTACGGGCTGCGCCAACACCTTCGGTTTTGCTTAGCGTATCGCTTAGGGTATGGCGGGTTTTAAAGCTCACCAGTTTGCGCACAATAGCCTCTATGTTTTTATTAGAAACCTCATCTACCATCTGCTTAATACCGGCATCCTGTTTTACAACGGTTTGCGCAGATGCGGTGATGGTTAAAAAGGTAATAGCGAGGAGGGCGATGTGTTTCATAAAGGCAATTTAACTATTCTGTTTCCTCTCCCTCAACTGTCTCTAAAATATTACCCGGCTGTTTAAAATTGCTTTTTACAAAGTGGCACCAGTCGCATTCTTTTTTGCCGCAGCCTTCGTTAAACTCATGGTTCAGTATTTTTTGATAGACAGATGTGATCTGACCGGTTACTTCCTCAATATCCTGTGGACTTATCACCACTTTTTCTTTAAAGTATTCCTCGTTCACGGGTTCCACAAAATCAAAAACGGTGTTTACTACCTGCCAGTCGTTGGTACGGTCGTTGTCTATCAATATTTTGTAGAACACAGCCTGGCGCCAGTAATCGCCGCCATTGGGTTCTTCGTTTGTGGGGCGTAAAAATTTGTCTTTAGCATTGCGGAACTTCCCGGTTTTATAATCCACCACGGTAACGTCCTTACCGTCGAACTCTATTTTATCCAGGTTGCCTTTTATGGGTACGCCCTGCACTTCAATGTTTTTTATACTGCGCTCTGTTTGGGCTATTTTGTTCCACAGCGGGGCGTTTAACTCGTAATATGCCGGCAGGATCTTGTCGCCGTAATCCACCCTAAGCTTAAAATCTGTTTTGGTGAACGAATCGCGGTTGCGGTACATATACCAGCGGAACTCTTTAACAAAATCTTCGGTAGGCATAAACTCGTTGTTGTAATCCTGCAGTTTGCGGTAAGCTTTGTTAAGCGCCCAGTGTACTGCCTGCCCAAACGTTGCTGATGGACTTTTACCCGATGGTACCCGAATTAAACACTGGAAATAAAAGCGCAGCGGGCAATCTAAATAATTACTAAGGTGCGTAACCGAGAGAGTGTAATTTTGCAGCAGCTGGTTAATATAGTTCTTGTCCAGCAGTTCTACCACAGGCTTATCTGCCTCGCTAAACTGCGTGGCGAAAAAGCCCAGCATATCCATATCGCTTACTTTAGGGAAACTGAGCTGCAGATGCGTATCAGCCAGGATCTCACCAATGAATTGCGAGGGTTCCTGATCTTTTCCTTTAGCATCTTTACCGGCGTAGGAAATATTTAAGCATTGCTTGGCACGGGTGATGGCTACATAGAACAGGCGGCGGGCCTCTTCTTTCTGTGCAATATCATCCGATGCAGAACTGGTGAGCGTATCCGGGTAGCTGAAACCGTAATTGCGGCCCTTTCCGTCCCAGGTTTTTTTATCGCAACCGATGAAGAACACATGCTCAAATTCCAACCCTTTTGAACCATGGGCGGTTAAGAAATTAATACCGTTATCAGAGAAGATCACCTTATTAAGTTCCAGCCTGATCTTGTTTTTTTTCATCAGTTCGATGGTGGCTATCAGGTCGGATAGTTTTATCTCGGGATTCTTGCGGCTTTCATCTTTCAGGAAATCGAAAAAGCTGGTAAGCACCTGCATGTGCGTACCTTTATCCTGCTGGTGCATAATATACCTCAGGATGCCCATTTTGGCAACCACATCCTGAAAGAACTGCTGCAGGGTAACGCTTACGGCAGATTTTAACAGCTCATCAATATCATTAATGAGGTATTTCATCTCTATATTGGGCTGCCTGCTAAAGAGGTCGGTTTGGGCCACCAGTTTCATCTCGTGGATGTAGCGGCGCATGCTGGTAACCGGCTCATTTTTATTTGCCGTGGAGAAATTTTCTTTTGATACCGCGATGCTTGCCTTGGCGATCTCGATAGGTGGGATGCTAAACAGATCGTAATGCAGAATTTCGAACAACAGTTCATCCCCGCTATAGGGCGAATCTAATTCCATGGCGAGGTAGCGAAGTATATTGATGATCTTCTCGCCAAAGGGAATGGTTAAGATATCTATCTTCCGTTTGGTGTTGACCGCAATTTTTTGTGCTTCGAGGTAGGTAAGCAACTCTTCTACCTGGCTATGATTACGGTAGATCACCGCAATTTCGCCGGGCTCGGTGCCTTTATCTACCAGGTCCTTTATCTGCAGGGCAACATTCACCAGTTCCTGCGCGGGGTTTTCGTATTCCTGTATCACAGGCTCCACAGCCAGGGCATCAAAGCGTGGGTGCGAGGCCTTAAGGTTTTTATCCAGCTTAAGCTGACTGGTTAATCGCTCCTGGTTGTTGTTGATCAGTGCGCCCGAAATATCAAGGATCTGCTGGTTAGAGCGGTAATTGTGCTTCAGCACCACGGTATGCAAGGTATCTACATAGTCGCCGGCAAAATCAAGAATGTTCTTCATGTTTGCCCCCTGGAACTTAAAGATCGATTGGTCATCATCACCCACTACAAACACATTGGGTGTTTCCCAGTAGTTGAGCAAAAACCTCAGCAATTCGTTTTGCGATCCGCTGGTATCCTGAAACTCATCCACCAAAATATACTGGTAACGCTCCTGGTATTTCCGCAGGATCTCGTCGTTCTCGCGGAAAGCTTTCAGCACCCAAATGATCATATCGTCATAATCATAGCGGCCGCGGGTCTTCATTTTGGCGGCATAATTCTCATATTCGCCAACGGCAGCCAGCAACTTTTGCATGGTTTCGTGGGCCTTATCAATATCCTTTTGTTTTGGGTCGCCTATTTTGATGCCTGCTTTGGCGTTGGCGCGCTTATAAACAAATTCTTCGCGGTTGGGCAGGTCATCCAAATAATCCTGCACGGCTTTTACAATGAGTTCCTTGCTCCAGTTCTCCCGCTTCATGGTAGAGAAGAGGGTTTTCAGGCGTGGGGCATCGTAGTAAATATCGCCGGTAAAGCGTTTCAGCAGGTGATCTTTACCAAATTCATCCACCAGTTCGCGGAAAAGCATGGCCGATTCCAGATCGGATAGTGACTCCAAATTCAGCTTGCCAAAATATTCCAGATTCTCCTGAATGATCTCGTTACAAAAAGCGTGGAAGGTATAAATGTTAATGCGATAAGCATCGGGGCCTATAAATTCAAACAAGCGCTTACGCATGGCAACAGCGCCTGCGTCGGTATAGGTGAGGCAAAGGATCTCGTTTGGCTGGGCATCGGTATCCGTAAGAATTTTACCAATACGGGCAGCTAATATCTGCGTTTTCCCGGTACCCGGGCCGGCGACTACCAGTACCGGGCCATCCATTTTATTAACTGCAGCAAGCTGCTCGGGGTTTAAACCGGCAAGCGCCGCCTGGAACTTGATGTTATATTTATTGAGGGTTGGTTGCATAATTTGTAGTTACATCAAAGGTAACGATATTGAATTTGGTTTAGTTTATGTGGTAGATTTTGAAATCACAGCAAATAGTACGAAATTTAAATAAAAAAGAAATGGCAGCAGTTGACAATGTTCGAAACGATATTATAGCCAAGCTTCTTACGATTTCTAACAAAACGTATTTAGATAACATCTATGATCTGATAAATAAAAGCGCTGTTGAAACAGATGTTGTACATCTTACCGATGAACAAATTTTAATGCTTAAATTAAGCGAAGATGACATTAAACACGGCAGGGTTATTTCACAGGAGGCATTAGATGAAAAAGATCTGGCGTGGCTAAAAGAACTGTAATTTGGACGGCCACAGCTTCCCGGCAAAGGCGTGATATATTGAAATACTGGACGGAGAGAAATGGGTCGCCTAAATACGCTGAAAAACTTTATCTTACTTACCCGAAAAAGGATCAACGTAATTATTAAACATCCTGAATCTTATAAGAGAACAATTTTTCCGGATACACGGGTATCTGCAATGGGGCACTTCAGTATCTTGTATAAGATTACAGATGCTCATATCATTATCACCTCCTTTTGGGATAACAGACAGGATCCTGAAAAGCTTTATAGAATTATAAGCAAGCCGGAATAATATTATCTTCCCTAAGGTGTTGTCCTCACCGTCGATTTGCGAAATATAGTGCCACAAAAAAAAGGGTTAAACATATTGCTTAACCCTTTTTTGTTCTCTCTCAAGGAAGGATTATTATCTTATTTCTGCCTGAACCAAACCTGTATGGGTGCGCCCGAGAACTCAAAATGCTCGCGCAGCTGGTTTTCGATAAAACGGTAGTATGGTTCTTTTACATACTGCGGCAGGTTACAGAAGAAAGCAAACATGGGCGATTGGCCCGCTATCTGTGTAATGTATTTAATTTTTACGTATTTACCTTTTAACGATGGCGGCGGATAATTCTCAATAATCGGCAGCATTACCTCGTTTAATTTTGAGGTTGGAATTTTGCGGGCGCGGTTTGCGTAAACCTGGTTGGCTACATCTATAACTTTAAGTACGCGCTGTTTTTCGGTAACGGAGGTAAACACAATTGGTACATCGGTAAACGGCGCTATCTTCTGGCGAATCTGATCTTCGAAAACTTTAATGGTTTTGTTGTTCTTCTCAATCAAATCCCACTTGTTCACTACTATTACAACCCCTTTTTTATTCTTTTCGGCCAGGTGGAACAGGTTCACATCCTGCGATTCGAGGCCTTCTACAGCATCAATCATCAGAATCACCACATCGGCTTCTTCCAAAGCCTTGATGGTACGCATTACCGAGTAAAATTCGATGTTCTCTTTTACCTTGGTTTTTTTACGCATCCCGGCAGTATCGATCAGCATAAAATCATGGCCGTACTGGTTGTAATGGATGTGGATACTATCGCGCGTGGTACCGGCAATTGGGGTAACAATGTTACGGTCCTGGCCTATTAAAGCATTAATGATAGATGATTTACCCACGTTAGGGCGGCCGATGATGGCGTATTTAGGGCGCTCGTTCTCTTCAAACGGAACATCTTCGAAATGTTTAACAACCTCATCAAGCAATTCACCGGTGCCGCTGCCCGTCATAGACGATAGCGTGTAAATTTCACCTAAGCCTAAGCTGTAAAACTCGGTAGCATCAGCCAGTTGGGCATTATTATCTAATTTGTTTACTACTACAAAGGTTGGCTTTTTCCCTTTACGCAGTATGTTAGCTATCTCATCGTCCAGATCGGTTATGCCAGTGGTAACATCCACCATAAAAAGGATAACAGTTGCTTCTTCAATGGCAATAAGTACCTGCTCGCGAATGGCAACCTCAAAAAGTTCTTCGGAGTTGGCCACGTAGCCGCCGGTATCAATTACGGTAAATTTTTTATCAATCCATTCGGATGTACCGTAATGCCTGTCGCGGGTTACGCCGCTAAAATCGTCAACAATAGCTTTACGGCTCTCGGTTAAACGGTTGTATAAAGTGGATTTGCCAACGTTGGGCCTGCCTACTATAGCTACTATATTACTCATTTCAATTTTAGATTTTAGGCTTACGATATACGATTGGGCCTCTCCCAAACCGCTACCCGTAAACCTTTTGCTAATTTACAAATCCGATCAGCATAAAATCTAAAATCGTAATTCGTAAATCGTAATTTATTTTCTTATTCGTACCCGAATTTCTTCAGGTAATTTTTCTTGCTGCGCCAGTCGGGAATAACCTTTACAAACATTTCCAGGAAGATCTTCTTCTGGAAAAAATCTTCCATATCGCGGCGGGCGTAGGTGCCTACTATTTTAAGCATTTTACCGCCTTCCCCTATAATGATGTTCTTTTGAGAATCGCGCTCTACAATGATTTCAGCACTGATGCGGTGCAATTTTTCGCCCTCAACAAATGCGGTTACAATTACCTCGGTGCTGTATGGGATCTCTTTTTTGTATTGTTTAAAAATCTGCGCGCGAATCATCTCCGAAGCAAAGAAACGATCGTTCCTGTCGGTAAGTGCATCCTTTTCGTAGTAAGCCGGATGCTCTGGCAGGTTCTCTAATATAAAATCTATAATGGCTTTTATATTATGATCGTGCAGGGCCGAGATGGCAAACACCGCTTTAGGGTTTAGTTTCTCTGTCCAGTAATCTACCTTTTCTTTTACTTCGGCTTCGTCGCTTTGGTCAATCTTATTCACCAATACTACCAGCGGGGCGGTAGAGCCTTCCAGTTTCTTTAACACGTCCTGCTCGTTGTATTCCTCGTGGATATCGGTCACCAGTAGTATCAGGTCGGCATCTACAATAGAGCCATCTACCTGGTGCATCATGCTTTCGTGCAGCGCGTAGTGCGGTTTAATAATACCAGGGGTATCCGAGAATACGATCTGGTAATCTTCTTCGTTCACAATCCCCAAAATGCGATGGCGTGTTGTTTGTGCTTTTGGGGTGATGATAGACATTTTTTCGCCAACGAGGGCGTTCATAAGGGTTGACTTACCTGCGTTGGGTTTACCAATTATACTTACAAAACCTGCCCTGTGTGCCATAAAAAAATAATTAAAATATTATTTGGACTGCAAAGAAACGAATTATATCTTTGCAGTCCAATTAAAAACGGAGTGCAAATTGCATTTTGACAATTGGAAACAAACATTTCGGAGCTATGACCGTTATGTATAATACCAAAAGTAGTGCGGGATGGAGCAGTTGGTAGCTCGTCGGGCTCATAACCCGAAGGTCGTAGGTTCGAGTCCTGCTCCCGCTACCCAGGAAAAAGAAGGCCTTTAGTTTTTGCGACTAAAGGCCTTTGATTTCTAAACGGCGGGCAAGGCTGATACCAAACAGCCAAACCCAATAATAAATATTGCAGAATTTATGACTGCGATGAATAACACCAAATATAGTGCGGGATGGAGCAGTTGGTAGCTCGTCGGGCTCATAACCCGAAGGTCGTAGGTTCGAGTCCTGCTCCCGCTACCGAATCGGACAGCTTAGAGAAATATAAGTTTGTCCGATTTTTTTGGATGTAACTCGCTGTTAATCAGGTACATTAACTGAGCTGCTTCATTCATTTGAGTAGTTCGATAAGCTTTCCCATCGAAATACATCTTTTCAGGGAATATCGAACCAATCACTGATCTCTTGTATCCCCGTCTAAATAAGTTGTCTTTAATGTTTTAAAGGCTTGTAATGACTTATCGAGACATTCCTCAAGATTATTGCAGGCTTGGTAAAACCCGTCAATTTGCCCTCCAGAATAAGCAGTTTTTTCTCGCATTCCGATTTTATCATCGATGCTATCTATTGCATCGTCAAGTAGCAGTTTGCGGGCTTTGGCTAAACTGTCGTTTTCGGTTTGTATTTGTGCGAGTAAACTTTTTCTTTCGAAATTCTGCGAACCAGACTGTTGCAGGAATAAATCCTTAATCAACTCGCGATAGAGTTCAGCCCTGCCCGGTTTAGGAATGAGATCTTCGAGCTGCATAACGAAATTTTCATTCATTTCCTCAGCTTTATATCTAGTTCCACATGCAGCGATGCAATGATAATAACAGTAGTAGTTATGCCTGCCCTTTAACCCCAAATAGTAGATTACCACCCCCGCAAGTAGGGTCGTAGATTGTTATAAACTTGCCATTTTCATGAATTCTGGTAGTTATAAGATCGGAAATTAGCGATATAATGTCATCTGAGGTATACTGCTCTCCTGCGGTTTCTGCTGAAATGTCAGCCCACGCTACTCAACAAGGAAAAGGTCTTTTTTAAATCAAAAAGGGCACTTTTGATTTGGGCTTTTAAATAAAACATTCTATTTCCGACTTTAGAGGGCATTTTTGGTTCGAGTCCTATAGCCCTTTTTAGAACATTTTAAGCAATGAAAATGGTTTGTTCAACAAAATCACGGGATGGAATTTCTTGAGATATGACTATTGTTTATCGAAGCTTGGTAGAATATATTCTTTAATCAATTCATCCGATGGCGATTTGCTGTTATAGTTACCGCCAGTTGTTACGACAACCATTTTAAGCTCTTTAAATATATATATTTTCTGCCCTCCATTGCCCTGTGCCGCAATGCTTTGATATCGCCTGTTCTTAGTATCCAGATACTTAAGCCACCAAAAGTATCCGTAGTCAACATTTTGCACAACGGAATGCTTTAATGTGGATTCACGGACCCAGCTTTCAGGGACAATTGTTTTATGCATCCACCTCCCTTCGCTTAAATACAGCAAGCCAAACTTCGCCATGTCGCGCGGTGTTAAATATACCTGACCAAAGTTCTCCGCGTTGGATTGATCGGGTTTGAAATTCCATTTGAAGTCGCGTATGCCCATTGGATTAAACAGGTATTCAGCCGCATAGTCGTGCAGAGACATGCCAGACCGCAATTCAATAATACGCGCGACAGTAATGGGATTGCCTGAATTATAACGGCCAATCGTTCCAGGTGTATCAACCATGGGCAGGTCGTACGTATATTTAATCCAGTCGGGCGAGTAGTTCATGGCTGTCTCGTTTCCCGCGAGTTTCGGATCTGCAATGTCGTATGCAACTCCGCTTTGGTTGTCAAGCATATCTTTTAAGGTAATAATGTCTTTGAGTGGTGATGGATTCGCAAAATGGTACTGCGGCAAAAGATTGCTCAAACTGACGTTCACACCCGTTATTAGCTTTTGTTGAATGGCTATACCAGTTAATGCCGAAATAATGCTTTTAGTTGCCGAGCGCATTTCCTGTAGTTTATCACGGTTATAGTCATAAAAATACTCTTCGAAAACCAGTTTATCGTTTTTGATAATCAGCATGCTCCTCACATTAGGATATTCCCCATTTACTATCTTCAGCATCATTTGCGACAAAAGCGTTGGATTTAAACCGGTTCCCACGATAGTGCCGACATTGATACCATCATCCGTTGCGGCTGGAACGCCATATTTATATGTATAGGACTCTGGATGATCCACTACCCGGGGATACCACATTTCAACCGGGAAGGAAACGTTCTTATTTAAAATTTTAAATGTATCTCGATCGGTTACGTAACCAGAAATAACATGATCCTTATTTCTTAAAAAATGAACCAACTCATTTCCAGCATTACGAAAGTTGTCGTCTCCCTGCGGCTTTAAAGGATAGCGACTTTCATTGATGATCGCGTAAAGCAATTCTTGCTTAGGTGACGCTGCTATCTTTAATGTGGTTTGTTTAATATATTGATATTCGCCTTCGTATTCTTTCAGCTGGCTATAACTTACTTTTGATGATTGCGCAGAAGCAGGGGTAATTATAAGGGTAATCGCAATTACACAGAGTGTAGTAACACGGGTTATCAAGGTTATCATTGGTAAATGGTTTGATAGAAGACTCACCTTTCCCCTAAAGTGTTACAAGTTCAACTAATAAAAGCCGTTAGATATCAGATGCGGGCTGAAGTTATTTGTAATATTGCCAAATCAATCATTAATTGGTTGCACTTTAGTCCTATTCGGACTCGATCAACCCGAATCGGATTTTTCTAATTCTCGAACCGATTAGGTTTCTCTAAATGCCTGATAAAATGCGCATTGAATCCATTAGGCGATTCGACATTAGTCCTGCTCCCGCTACCTCAGTTAAGCAGAAAGCCTCAAGTCAGAAGATTTGAGGCTTTTTTGCGTTTATGAATATTGTAATTGGGAGTTTGATAAAGGCAAGTTAGAAATAAAAAACACGTATCTTTTATAAAAATTTAAAAGACGCGATTTTTGTTTATTACAAAACAATCTTCTAGTAACAATAAGCAAGCTTTGCGTTGCTCATTAATTCTTTGCGCCTGGAATAACTGCCTGCAACAGAACAAAAACCGGAGTGCTCTGCGCAATATCTTTGCGTAGTAAAAATGTTTTCTAATATTTATAAAAAATCCGTCCATGCCTGTTAACCGCAACGCCCTTATCCGCTACCGAACTATTGATAACTGCCTGCAAAACCGCTACCGCAAATGGACGTTGGACGACCTGATTGAAGCCTGCTCGGATGCACTCTATGAATTTGAAGGTATTGACAAAGGCGTGAGCCGCCGGTCGGTTCAGGCTGATATTGAAATGATGCGCAGCAACAAGCTGGGATACGAGGCACCCATTGTTGTATCAGATAAAAAGTACTATACCTACTCTGATAAAAACTACAGCATTGCCAATAGCCCCATCAGTCAGCAGGATATGCAGGTACTCAGCGAGGTGTCTGGCCTGCTAAAGCAATTTAAAGGCTTTAATCATTTCACTGATTTGAATGAGATGGTGAGTAAATTGGAAGATAAGATCTATTCGCAAAAAACACACAGCCCGCCCGTGGTGGATTTTGAGAAAAACGATAACCTGAAAGGGCTCGAATACCTTGAAGTGATACGCAAAGCCATTGTAACCCAAAAAACATTGTGCGTAAGCTACCAATCTTTTAAAGCGAGGGAGGCCAGTACCTTTTGCTTTAGCGGCTACCTGTTGAAAGAGTACCGCAACCGGTGGTTTGTGTTAGGCATGCGGCATGGCAGGGGCGGCAGCCTGTTAAATTTGGCCTTAGACCGTATTGAAACCATCGATGCACATGATGAAGCTTACAGGGATAACAATGTAGTAGACCTTGCTACCTATTACAACGATGTGATAGGTGTAACTAAATCGCCGGGCCAGCGCGATTGCGAAGTAGTTTTCTGGATAGATAATGCCAATGCGCCTTACATCATTACAAAACCGCTGCATCACACACAGAAATTTTTGGCCGAGGAAAACGAAGGGAAAGTTTTTAGTATAAAAGTGATCCTTAATTTCGAACTCGAGCGTGAATTATTGGGTTTCGGCTTTAAATTAAAAGTACTCAGGCCCAGGATATTGGTAAAACAGCTAAAACAAAACCTGGCTAAAACATTAAGCCATTATGATTTGGATAAAGATAAACGCTGATGAAGGCATCGTTCCGGCGGCCTTTTATAGCTTTGCCTACCAGTAACTCGTTGTGGCCGGCACCGTAAAAGTCGCCGGTGTTTAAGAAATTAATACCCCTGTCTAACGCCTGCTGAATAGTAGCAATACTTTCGTTCTGGTTATTCACCGGGCCTCCCCAACAGACGACATGCGCATGCAACCCAAACCGAGCTTAGAAACAAGCGGACCATTTTTGCCCAGGGGTATTTTTGTTATGTTTTTCATAGTTGATGTTTAATGTTTTAGCAATACAAATTGCTGCGGTTTTGTTTATTGGGCGTTTCGCATAGCTCAATTTACTTGCCTGGGAGGATCAATACTCAAAAGATCATTTACCTGTAAATGAATCATAAAACCAATAAACATAAAATATCCTGTGGTGTTATCTACACAGATTCTATTCTGTAAATAACATGCTCAAAACCGGCCTCCTTTCATTACTCTTTATTTATATGATGCCCTCATTTGCCCAAAAAAGCAACATGTATTTAAATGCGCCTGTTGAATTGTCTTCGATCAATTTCAGCACTTTTAATGCGGCAGATTTTTATAGTAAAGCCGGTAATACTATTTACAAAAAATCGGTAAGCGGGCTTGCCAATCCATCTGTATTTGGTTATGTATACGGAACAAATGCAGAGGGCCTGGCCGATGCGGCCGCTACCTTCGGAGGGGTTAAATATTATGCCGTGAGTATGGTTGTTGATAAAGCCGGGAAGCTGATAGGTATTTGCGCCAGTGCAGCTCCTGCATCCCGCCAGGCAATTAACAAACAATTAAAGGTGATGGAAAACCAATACGGCGCACCAACCGCAAACGCATCAAAAAAGCAATACGTGTTTGCCAAAGGCGAAAAATATATGCAGGTTTCTTTTGTAGAAGCCATGGATGATTACAATAAACCGATTGCAGACATCTACACCACGCGGCTATATATTTTTGATAAAGCTTATGTGGAACGTATAAAAGAAGGCGTGGATAGTAACGAATTTGCGGCCTTAAAAGCAAATTAGCAGGTTTTACAGGTTATCTGTTTGATGAATGTGCAGGGCAATAATTTTAGGCGATACGTAACACGGGCGCTTTTGATAACATCCGGCATTGCCTGATTCAAATACTTCAAAACTTTGTTTCCGGATGTTGCCAATGATAATTACAGGGGCGCTTTCTCTCGTTTTATTTAGCCGTGTTATGGCTAATATAAACGTACGAGGAAAACCAAGGTTTGTTTCTGAGGAAGCGTTCACACACCTTCGCCTCATTAGCAGAGTTACGTTACTGCAGCAGCTTCTTAAAAAAGGGTTTTAACTGTTCCGCCATTATACGATGATCATCCACATCCGGGTGGCCGGTGCAGCCGTGCGGGTCCATCGGTTCAAAAAAGAAAGTGGCTACAGGCTTATCGGCAGGGTAGGCAGCATCAATTTTTTGTTTTACAGATGCAAGGCAGTTTTGCAGCAAAACACGGTTATCACCTTTAGCCATTGGGCTGCTTAGCAAAGCTATCTGCGCTTTGGGGTACTTTGCTTTTATCTGTTGCACAAACTTTACGTAACTGCTTACAAACACGTCGGCATCAAATGGCTTTCTAAACTTTTTGCCGTCGCCTTTGCTCAGGTCATTTGTACCCAGTGCAATGCTTACCACTTTGGGTGTATAGGTGCTAAAATCCCACATGCGGGTGCTGTTCTCCTGAAAATTTACCTTATCATAAACCTGCGGCATAATAGGGGAGTCGCTGTTCCAGTTACGGTATATGCCTATGCCGCTTACGCTGCTCAGCATATAATTTACTTTTAAATCTCTCGCCAAACGTGGGCCATAGGCCATGTAAGCGTTGTGCTGATCATGGTAGGCCCCGGCTCCGCAGGCTACTTCAGATGCATCTGCCGCGGCACCGCAGGTAATACTATTACCAATAAATTCTATCAATGGTGCTTTTTGCACCTTTAGGGCTTTTACTTTATTTGCCGCTATTTTAGAAATGAAGATGCCGCCGGTATGCGCCTCGGTGGCTTTGTAGACCCATACTGTATGCTCGCCTGTGCCGGTGGCTTTTATAACAATAGGAGCGTTGGTATTACCATTAATGCGGATCCTTTTCTGGTAAACACCATCCAGCTCATACTGTAGGTAGTTATGCGCGGCGGTATCTGTAAGAGAGGCATACATCACACATTCATTCCCCTTAAAGCTAAAACCGAAATGTACTGCAGAACTTACCAGTTCCAATTGTTTTTGCGCTGTAAATGTATAACGGCCATAAGGCTTTAACTGCTGCGCGTAAAGGGTATCTGCTTTTGCCGGGCCGGCTAACTGCCCGTAGCTTAGGTTGTAAAAACAAACAAGAAGAATCAACGGGATAAGGCTCCTGAATTTCATGGTGGTTGTATAGCTTAATTGGTTTGCTCATTACAATAATAAGCAACTAAAGCATACAATGCTACATTAGCCTGCATCTATCAATAAAATGCAAAAAAAGTATCAGGATGCAACAAGCAAAATAGCACCCTCTTATTAATTTACATACTGAGTAGGCGTGCAGAAAATAGCATCGGCAATTAAAATGCCCTTGCCTCCATTCTGCGTATCAATGGCATGTACGTATTTGTAGGTTTTGGTTAGATGATCAAAGCCCTGATCGATAACCTTGATACTCAACTCATCCATAGAAAAACTTTCCCCGTTTTGCACGCATTGCAGGCGTTTACCATGCAGGGTTAAAAAATCATCTGTATAACCTTGCTGGTGCAGGTTGATAACCCATTTAGTTAAAGTGCCGTTGAGGGTTTTAGCGTTTCTCATGATCCGTTTGTTTTGAGTTAATTTTTGTTTTGTTGTTAAAGCCTATCCAAAACACATACCAACAACTCAAATAATTCATTATCAATATGTTAAACACTTACAACATTCGTTTTCAGTAACGCTATTTCGCAGATTCGCTAAATAATTACGAAATAACGATACGCTGTAACTATTTAATTAACAGCTATTAATCATAAAAACGCACCTTATTTTTCCGCGGCAAACCATTCCCGGTTAAAAAAGTTATTTATAAACATGCAGTATTCATCAAAACAACAAGCCACCCCATTGCTAACCGGCGCCGAGGTTTTTATTGAACCCGGGCAAACGCCCGAAGAAATCGACACCTGGTTTTTGCGGCTGAAAGAAGCCGGGATGATGGTTACCCGCATCCGCCTGTTTGAAACTTACATGCACAAGGCAGATGGCACCTGGGATTTTACCCTGTTTGATGTAGCATACCTTGCTGCCGAAAAATATGGCATCAAAGTATATGGCAACCTGTTTCCGGTAACGGCATTTACCGATCTGGGCGGATTAAAATTCCCAAAAGATGAAGACCACCTAATTACTATTGCCCGCTACGTTGAAAAAGTTGTTCCGCATTTTAAACAATTTAGTTCGTGCTATGGCTGGGTGCCTGTGAATGAACCCGGGGTTGGAAGCTTTCCGCAAGAACAATTTGCTACTGACAAGTACAAAGAGTGGAAAACCGCACAGGCAAACTCTTCCTATAACAGCGGCGGGTACGATCGTTTTGATTTTGCTGATGAACGATTCCATTTATATTACAATACATGGTTTTTAAACTGGCTGGTAGAGGAAATTCATAAATATGATGCCGGCAGCATTATCCACGTAAATAACCACGCCATTTTTAAAAACGTTGCTGAATATAACTTCCCGGAATGGCGTGGTTTCCTCACCAGCCTGGGTGGTTCGGCGCATGCGAGCTGGCACTTTGGTTACTTCAACCGCAGCCAGTACGCCCTTGCCGTAGCTGCCAATTGTGAAATTATCCGCTCGGGTGCAGGCAACATCCCCTGGTTTATGACCGAGCTGCAGGGCGGCAATAATACCTACAGCGGCTTCCTTTCGCTTTGCCCTACCGCCGAGGAGATTAGCCAGTGGTTGTGGATAGCCATTGGCACCGAAAGTAAAGGCGCAATTTTCTGGTGCCTAAACCCGCGTTCATCCGGCACAGAGGCCGGGGAGTGGGCTATGCTTAATTACCACAACCAGCCATCCGACAGGATGCTTGCCGCCACGGAGGTTATCAAAATTACGGATGAGAACCTTACGCTTTTTGAGTGTGCCAAAGAAGTAGAGTCGGGCATTAACGTGCTCTACACCCGCGAATCTTTATGGATAGAGAAAACGCTGCAAACCGGCGGCAAAAGTTATACAGGGCGTGATGAAGGTGGGGTTATGCAATCTGCCATTGCTTATTTTGAGGCGCTTTGCGAAGCCGGCGTACAGGCCAATTTTAAAGAGATTGGCGAGTTTGACTTCAGTAAGGATGATTACTCCGGCTTGGCTATTATTCTTGCGCATCAGATCTCTATTCCATCTAAATACTGGCCCCTGCTGGAAGATTTTGTACAGAAAGGCGGCAAACTAATAGCCGATGGCCTCACCGGTTATTATGACGAAAATGCTGTTGGCACTATGCGGCTCGGTTTCCCGCTTAGGAATTTATTCGGCGGCGACGCCTTGGAATACAAAGCCATTGATAATATGGAAAGCATATTTATAGATAACCATGCCCTCCCGGTTTATCAATGGAAAGGCATTTTACAGGCCACCACCGGTAAAGCCATAGCTGCCGATCATACCCATACAACAGCTTTAAAGAACACTTTAGGCAAGGGAACAGCCTGGTGGATCCCATCCCTCACAGGCCTGGGCAGCCGCATTAATAACGACTATAGCCAACTGAGCGCCTTTTTGGCAGATGCATTGGGTTACCAATCAGGTAGCATCCCCTTCCTGTTCGAAACGCCGCAAAAAGGTGTGCTGATGAAAAACCTTCGCTCGGGTAAAACAGTGGTAACTATCATTATCAATAAATCTGAAGAACGAAAAGAATTTAGGCTGATCCAGCAAAACCCCGCTGCACAATCTATGGTGCTATTTGCCAATAAGGGCGGCAAAACCGGCGGCAACCACATCAGCATTGATGCCGAAGAAACACTGGTAATTAAATGGGATTAGCTTTATTTTTATATTAGCCGGTGATTATTCCACACTGTATGAAAATGTTCCTGCTGTTACTAACCTGTTTATTCCATTTTACTACGTTTTCTGCTGCTCCACCCGTTAAGATCATTGTCCCGCTGGGCGGCAATGCCTGGGTAAACAAAGGCGCAGTTATTACAGATGATGGTTTAACACAATGGACGGGTGCTGCTGCCGTGACACATATCTACTTCCGGGTGCCGGCTGCGCAAACACTTAACCTTGCTTTACGCCTGCGCGTGCCTAAAGGGCAAAGCCGCATTAGCTTAACCGTTGGCAAAACGGCATTCAATAAATCAATAAGTAACACCGCTTTTGATACCATCAGCGTGGGTAAAATCACCATAACACAGGCAGGCTACGTACGGGTTGATCTGAAAGGCATCAGCAAAACGGGAAGCGTTTATGCGGAGGTGAGCGATTTAATTATAAGTGGCGGTGAGGACACCGCCACTGGGGATAACCTTAAAAATTTCACTTATGTAAAACCCGGCTCATCCTTCCATTTCGGCAGGCGGGGGCCATCGGTACATTTACGCTATACCATTCCGCAGGAAATTAAAAAGGATATTAAATGGTTTTATAACGAGATAAGCGTACCCGCAAAAATGGACGTGGTAGGCTCTTATTTTATGGCCGATGGCTTTAGCGGCGGTTACTTTGGCATGCAGGTAAATTCGGCTACCGAACGCCGCGTATTGTTCTCGGTATGGAGCCCCTTTACAACAGACGAACCAAAAAGCATCCCCGACAGCCTGAAAGTAAAACTACTTGCCAAAGGCGCAACCGTGCATGGCGGCGAGTTTGGCGATGAAGGCTCGGGCGGGCAAAGCTATATGCTGTACCCATGGCAGGCCGGCAAAACCTACGCGTTCCTGCTGCGTGCAGAGCCGGATGCAGCACATAATTCCACCACATATACAGCATGGTTTAAAGATGTAACCGCAGGCAAATGGTTGCTGGTGGCAAGTTTCAGTCGTCCGCAAACCAATACGTATTTAAGCAGCCTATATTCCTTTGTGGAGAACTTTGAGCCGGATAATGGCGACAAGATCCGCATGGCAAATTTTAAAAACCAATGGCTGGGCACCAGCAGCAACCAATGGACAGAAAGCACCCGCGCCGTTTACACCGGCGACGCAACGGCTAATGCCAACTATCGCAAAGATTATGCAGGCGGCGCAACAAATAACATGTTCTTCCTTAAAAATGGTGGTTTCTTTAATGAACTTGTGCCGCTGACTACCCCTTTTGAGCGCAAGGCAAACGGTAAGCCACCGGTGATAGATCTGCCATCGCTTCCGATGAAATAGCATTTAAAAACCTTTCTTTCGTACCACACCTGGCTTGCGGGGTTTGGGTGTTATTTTTTCCGCGGCTTCATCGGCACCATAGCGGCGGGCCATTTTGGAAATACGCTCTTCCAGCGTTTCGGTGGTTAGTTTTTCGCGGCCCAGGCTATCTACCATTATCGGGAAGGCAAAAGGTGTAGGGCGTTCAATGGTTTTCAGGATGATGCTCTGTTTCTCTATCCGCTGCAGAGCCGCCCGTAAACGGAACTCTTCCAACTGAAAAGCCAGTGCCTCGTTATAAGCCTGCCGTACCAGCAGGTTATCGGGTTCGTACTCGTTAAATACTTCAAACAATAGTGATGTACTCGCCTGCAGGTGCCGGTTCTTCACCTGCTGCCCCGGGTAGCCGGTAAACACCAGGCCGCCAATGTGGGCTATATCCCTGAATTTGCGCCGCGCCATCTCGTTGGAGTTCAGACTATGCTGAATATCATCTATCAGGTTATCAATTGAAAAGAACGATGCATCTTCCAGGGCCTCTTCAATGGGGATATCCTCATCGGTAAGCAACTCAAAACCATAATCATTCATGGCGATGGAAAAACTGGCGGGTTTAATTTTAGAGATGCGGTACGCCAGTAAGCTGGCCATCCCCTCGTGAACCAAACGCCCCTCAAAAGGGTAAAACAGCAGGTGGTGCCCCTCGCGCGACTTAAACGATTCTATTAAAAACTCGTGGCTCTGCGGCAGGTGCGATAACCTGGCCTGCAGATCAAACAGCGGTTTCAGCGCCTTGATCTCTATATCTTCCTCTACCCCATGCGCCACTTCATCCAGCTTATCTCTGAACACGGCAGAGAGCTGCGAGGATAACGGCATCCGCCCGCCATTCCAACTGGGGATCAATCCTTTTAGTTTAGTAGATTTTTTAACATAAGCGGTCATCTCTTTTATCTTGATGAACTCCAGGCTACGGCCTGCAAACCAAAAGGTATCGCCGGGTTTAAGCTTAGAGATAAAACCTTCCTCCAGCGTACCCAAACTGCCGCCACTGAGCCATTTCACCCGTATACTTAATTCGCTGGTAATAGTACCAATGCTAAGCCGGTGCCGCATGGCCACACGCCGGCTATTTACCTTAAAAAGGCCATTCTCTACTTCAACCTTTAAAAATTCATCGTACTGGGCAAGGGTTTTACCGCCGTTTGTGATAAAATCGAGCAGCTGGTTAAATTCATCGCGGCGCAGATCGGCAAAGGCAAAGGTGGTTTTTACTTCGTGATATAATTCATCCGCTCGGAACCCGTCGGACACAGCCAGTGTAACCATGTATTGGATCAGCACATCCATAGTAAGCAGCATCGGGTCGCGGCTTTCGAACACGCCGTTTTTGATGGCCTGTTTAAGTGCTGCGCCCTCCAATAATTCCAACGAATGCGTAGGCACAAAGTAAGCCTTAGATATTGCCCCAGGATGGTGACCGCTCCTCCCTGCGCGCTGCATAAAACGGGCTACACCTTTAGGGCTGCCCACCTGTACTACTGTGTCTACCGGGCGAAAATCCACCCCCAAATCCAAACTGGAAGTACATACCACCACCTTAAGCGCTTCGGCATGCAGGGCTTGCTCCACCCAGTTACGCAACTCGTTATCCAGCGAACCATGATGCATAGCCATTATACCGGCATATTCGGGGTAGTTATCTATAATGGCATGGTACCAGATCTCGCTTTGCGAACGCGTGTTGGTAAATATCAGCGTAGTGCGGCTTTTGGCTACTATCTCCATCACCTGCGGCAGCAGCTTTACCCCAATATGGCCCGACCAGGAGTAATTTTCAATATTCTCCGGGATCACAGATTCGATTACCAGCCGTTTATCAATATTTGCCCGCACCATTTTTATCCGCTCCGGCGGAAAATCATTCCCCAGCAACACCTCGGCCGCCTGCTCCAGGTTACCAATAGTGGCAGAGATACCCCAGACTTTAAGTCGGGAGCCGGAAGTCTTAAGTTCCGAGTGGTGCTCGCTTTCAACTTTCAACTTAAGGCTTAAGGCTTTCAACCTGCTCAGTCCCAGCTCCACCTGTACACCGCGTTTGGTGCCCAGTAGTTCGTGCCACTCATCGCAAACCAATACCTGCAAACCTTGAAAAACCTTGTAATATTCCTTTTGGGCCAGCATAAGGTGCAGGCTTTCGGGGGTGGTAAGTAAAACTTCGGGCAGGCGCTTTTTAAGCGAGGCCTTATCTGCCGCGGAGGTATCACCGGTACGGGTGAGGATGCGCCAGGGCATGCCCAACTCGTCGCACACCTCCTGCATAGCCTTTTTAATATCATTGGTAAGCGCACGCAGCGGCGTTATCCACAGCATTTGCAGGCCGTTGTTGCTTTTGGTTTGATAAGTATCAGGGTGCCTGCTGATAAAATCTGCCAGAAAAGGCAGAAACAAAGCAAAGGTTTTACCACTGCCCGTAGGCGCGTTTAGCAGGCCCGAAAAGCCGGAAAGGTAAGCCTCTTCCATCTCTTTTTGAAAGGGGAACTGCTTCCATTGCTTCTGCTTATACCACTGCTGTATTACCTGCTGACCTTTTGAACTCATCTTGCTAACAAAACCCAAAGTTTGGGGTTATATATCAACCATAAAACACATAAAATGTTATAAGATGAAGTTGTCCAAGTATATTATTGTGCTTTTGATGGCAGGTTTACTTTTCGCCTGCAAGCAAAAGGGTGATCAAGCAGCTGAAGAAGAGGCACCCGATCTGCCCGATACCACCGAGGTTAAAGCTATTCCACCCGATCAGTTAATAACGCCCGGGCAAGCCATTGGTCATATCAGGCTGGAAGCCGGCTTAGATTCTATTGTGAGGGAACTTGGCCGCCCGGATATCGGCGATGCCGCCATGGGCAGCGAACTGGCCACCTGGTATGCCAACCACGATACCGCTGGTTATAAAACAAGCATATTTGCCCGCCACAATATGGGCAATGCCGATGAGCCCGTTAAGCACATAAAAAAGATTCTGGTAACCTCGCCTTGGTTTAAAACTGCCGAGTACATCAGTACAGGTAACAATCTTAAGGATATACGTAAATTTTATACGTTAAAAAAGGGGAGTACCTATACCGCCAAAGGCCAAACCATACAGGTTTATACCGATATGACCAAGGGCATCTCTTTTGAAATAGACCCCGCCGGCAATTGTGTGAGCATACTGGTGCATGCGCCAAACTCGTCTGCTGATACGTACATTAATATGCATTAACAGCGAGCGCGATATTTAAATAAACAAGAACGGTCCGGCATAATTGCCAGACCGTTCTTGTTAGTGAGGACGCCAGAATTACTTCTTATCTTTTTCAGGCATTAATATCAGCTTAATTAAATTGCTGGTGTTTAAATATTTAGAAGCCGTTTCCTTTGTGCTTTGCACGGTTACCTGGTCAAGCATGCTTACGTGTTTCAGTATCGCATCCGGGTCAAGGTTGTTTTGCGCAGCAGCGCTGAGGTAGCCGGCCCAAAAGATATTCTCTTTTAGCTGTACCTGGGTAGAGCGCGCTTCTTCAGCTGCAAACTTTTGGATATCAGCAGGTAATGCACCGCTTAATTTCAGTTTGCTTATCTCGTCCATTGTTGCAGCTATCAGTTTATCCACATTGGCCGGGCTGCAGGTAAAGTAAATACTTACACTGTACCTGCCGGTAGGGAGTTTAGAATAGGTTGCCCTAACCCCTGGCGAGTATACACCGCTTTCCTGCTCGCGCAGGCGCTCGGTAAGTTTAATGTTCATCACTTCTTCCAGCGCATCCAACTGAATGTTGTTGGCCTCGTTATAATCATAAGCGCCATTGAAGATCAATTGCACGGTAGCTTTATCATCAATGCCCTTATAAACGGTTTTAGTGATCTGCCCCGGTGCCGGGTAGATCTTCAGATCCTTATAGGTTTCTTTTTTATTGGTTGATGGCAGGGCGCCCAGGTAAGTTTCCAGGTAAGGTTTTAAAACCTCGGGCTTAAAGTTACCTACAATAACAAAGGTAAAGCCGCTGGCATCGCTAAAGCGATCCTTGTAAAAGCTGTAAGCCTTATCTAAACTGGCGGCATCTAAACGCGGCAGGGTGGTAACCATGGCGCGGAAGTTATTGTTGTTTAAAACAGCGGCAACCGTATCCTGAAAAACACTTCCCGGGTCGAGCCCGCGGTTGGTTAATATAGAGCGGGTTTGGCTGATGTTACCTTTCCAGATATCGGCATCCTTGCGGGGCTGGGTAAAGTACAGGTAGATCAACTGAAGCGCAGTTTCAAAATCGCGCGGAGAAGCGTTGGCACTAACCCCCTGCGTAATATCGCTGATGTATGGGTTAACCGTAACGTTTTTACCGGCCAGCATTTTATCAAGCATGCCCTGGTTAAAATCGGCAATACCACTGTTGGTAATAATTGGCGAGGCCAGGTTAGCCGATGTAAAATCCTGATCGCTGGCTAATGAGGTACCGCCAAAGCTGTAACCGTTTATCAGCACCTGGTCGTTCTTAAACTCGGTTGGTTTTAAGATCGCTTTAATACCATTGCCCAGCACGTAGGTAGTGGTACCAATGGCATCATCAGTTGTTTCACTTACCACCTTAGAGCCTGTTGGTACTTTTTCCAGTAAGGGCCTGCTGGTAACGTTATCCACATAAGCGGTAACATTTGCGCCCGCGGTGCCAACCCAGTTTAAAATGGCCTTATCATCCGGCAGTTTATCTTTATCCTTTTCGGGGCCTTCCACAATTATCACGCGGTTTTGGTCGGTAATAAATTTGCGGGCCAGAGCATTCATATCCTCTGTGGAGATCCTGTTGATATTGCTTGCATAGAACGCATATTCAAACTCAATGCTTGGGAAAGCCTCGCCGGTTAAAAAGTTCTGCTGATATTTTCTCACAAAGGCCGATGAATTGGTTTTATTGCGTTCGTTATAGGCATTTTGCACCTGCACCAAAGCGGCTTGTTTGGCGCGCTCTAATTCAGTTAAGGTAAAACCAAATTTGCGGGCACGTTCTGTTTCGGCAACCATGGCCTTAACACCTGTTTCTAGTTCGCCGGGTTTGGCAATCACTACAGATGTAAAAGCATCCTGGTGCGCAATTAAAGCCGCGTATGTAGCCCTTGCGTATAAATAAGGCGGCTCGGGTTTTTGCATCAGTTCGTTCAGCCTTTCGTTCAGCATAAAGTTGAACAGGTTGATGCGCATATCCTGCATGTAATTGGTTGTGTTTTTAACTACCGTTTGCGGGTGCTTAACCACAATTTGCGCCAGCGAGTATGGGAACTCCTTATCCGTAGCAATTTTAACAACGGTGCCCGGGGTTGGCGGCACGTTAAATACAGCGCGTGGCTTTTCGCCCACGGGGTTCTTTAATCCCGAGAAATTATCTTTAATGTATTGCTCAACAGTTTTCACATCGAAATCGCCTACGGCAATAACGGCCTGCAGATCCGGGCGGTACCAATCCTGGTAAAAGCTTTTTATAGTGTTGGCATCAAACCCTTTTATAATAGCTTCCTGCCCGATAGGTAAGCGTGAGGCATATTTTGAGTTATTAAGCAGCACAGGTAAAGTTTGCAGGCTTAAACGTTCCTGCGCGTTCTTGCCACGCTGGCGCGCCTCTTCTATCACTACGCCGCGTTCTTTATCCAGTTCGGCCTGGTCGAAGGTTACAAAACCGGCCCAGTTAGCTAAAATGTTAAAGCCTTTTTTAAATACATCGGCGCTATCAGTAGGCAGGGGAAGCTGGTATACGGTTTCATCGAACGATGTGTAAGCGTTCAGATCGGCACCAAACCTTACGCCCGATTTTTGCAGGTAGTTTACCAAAGCGTTCTTTGGATAATCGCGTGTGCCGTTAAAGGCCATATGCTCTACAAAGTGCGCCAGGCCCTGCTGGGCATCGGTTTCCAATATCGATCCCGCTTTGTTTACCAGGTAAAGTTCGGCGCGGTTCTTTGGCTGCTCGTTATGGCGAATGTAGTAGGTTAAACCATTGGGTAATTTACCTACCAGCACATTGGCATCTGCAGGTAACAGGTTATTGGTTTTTAAAGCCTCGGCCGCCGGAACGGGTTTGCTTTTGGGTGAAGCAACGGGCTTTCTTTTAACCTGCGCAAAAGTGCTGCCGGCTGTTATAACCAGCGCTATTGCTGTTACAGAAAAGTTTCTGTTAAAGTTCATAAAATTAATTAAGGATTATATCGCTAAGATGCAAAACGAATAAAGGTTTTGCAAATTGTTTATCTGACTATAAATGTGGGTGGTGAATGGTAGAATAGTGAGTTATACCTAAACAATTAGAATTTCAAATTCTGTCTTGACTCTTGTTTCTAACCTCTTGTTCTATCTCCTATTTCTCATCTTTAAAAGCCGCCTGCATCATTTGCTGCAGTTCTACCTGGTGGCTTTGTACTGCTTGCTGGCCAATCTCTGCCCCCTTCTGAAACAGGATGGGTTGTTTCTCGTTCAGTTTTTTGCCCAGGGGCGATTGATAAAATACGGTAAGCTCTTTCAGTTCCTTCTCGGTAAACTCTTTGGCATACATAGCGGCCAGCTGATCTTTCAGGATATCCCAGTTCATGTATTTAGCTAAAAAGCTGTTCATCACTTCTATAAACTTTGGGCGTTTATCAGCCGGAACATTTGCACTGGCCTGCTTTAACATAGATGATATGTTGGTTTGCAGCTGTGTGCCTGCACCCGAGGCTACAAGCGCATCTTCGGCAGCTTTTAAATGAGCCGGGGTGATAGTTGCGGTTTGTGCTTTAGCTGCGGCGCAAAACAACAGCAGGGCAATAATAATTTTAAACTTCATGGTTATACTTTTATAAAGATCTTCCGAAGATACAACACCCACATTACCAGCCATAATATTAATACAATAAAAATTGCACCGGCCAGCGAGGCGTTTACCGGGGAAAAATAGGGGACGAACAGGGTCTGATAAACCGACTTATCGCCAATACGAATGAGGTTAAAATAATGCGGAATAAAGCCCGATAGCACATACGCTGCAATAGCATTGGCACCAAAAACCACAAAGGGGTACGTAAAACGTTTGTAGCCCTGCACATCTATTAGCCAAAAGGAAATAGCCAGCCCAATGGTTGCCAACCCGCCGGTGTAAAGCACAAAAGAGCTTGTCCACAAGGCTTTGTTGATAGGGAAGAACAGGTCCCAAAACAGGCCGGCAATAACCGCCAGCGTTCCGTAAGTAAACATCCAGCTTACTTTGATGCTATCCTCGCGGTCCTTACGTTTCAGCCAGCTGCCTACGCGCATACCAAATAAGCCGGTGCCAATGGCGGGCAAGGTTCCCAGTAAACCTTCCGGATCCCACGTGCGCGATGAGCGCCAGAGATGATCGGGGGTTAGCAAAGTGCGGTCAAACCAGGCACCTAAATTGGTTTCGGGTTCTAAATTAGCATAGCCCACGCCGGGCACGGGTACAAACGTCATTAAAATATAGTAGCCCACTAACGCAATTACAAATACCCAATCGCGGGTTTTCTGCGAGGTTTTTAAGTACAGGATGATGCAGATAAAATATACCAGCGCAATCCGCGGCAACACGCCCGGCAGGCGCAGTTTACTCAAATCAAAGTTCCACCGAAGGATAATTTGCGTAAGCCAGGTGATGAGGATCAGGATCACAGTACGGCGCAGGGCGGTTAAAATTATTTTGGAATGACCGGCCCCATCTGCCTTTTTACTTTCCATAGCGTACACAATAGATACCCCCACCATAAACAGGAAGAAAGGAAACACCAGGTCGGTAGGTGTGCAGCCGTTCCAAACGGAATGCTCCAGCGGGGTGTAGATATGCCCCCAGTCGCCGGGATCGTTCACCAATATCATGCAGGCGATAGTAAGCCCGCGGAAAACATCAAGAGAAAGCAAGCGGGGAGATTTGAGGGCAGTGGTCATGTGTGTTTATTCTTCCTGGGATGATTGATAAATTTATACTGGCAGTTTTTTGTATTTCATTACTTCCAATAAATTAATCTTGCCATAAATATTGTTGAAGTTTTGTATTGGAGCACAAAGGCTTAAAACAAATATATAGGATATTTATATACAGGCCGTTTTAATTTATCTTTTGTGCGGAGGGCTAAAACAGGTAAATTAGGCCCATGCCGCCATTAAATAATAACCTGCAAAAGCTATTTACCATTGCCCAAAAAGAAGAACGGCTGGGCATCGGCCTCATGTCGGGCACCTCGCTGGATGGGCTGGATATTGCCCTTTGCAGTTTCAGCGGCAACGGGTTGCAAACCAAGTTTAAGCTGATTAACTTCATCACCATTCCATATGAAAGCGCTTTTAAAAAGGAAGTGCAGCAGATATTTGCACAAAAGCAGGTAAACCTGGAGAAAGTTACTTTGCTGAACGCCCAAATCGGCAGCTTTCATGCGGAACTCATCTTACAGGCACTTGCACAATGGGGCATAATACCGGCTGATGTTGATTTTATTGCCAGCCATGGCCAAACCATTTACCATGCCCCAAAACGCTTACACAAGCAGGTAGATTATAGCAACGCCACCCTGCAAATTGGTGATGCCGACCATATCGCCGTAAAAACGGGCATCCTCACCATCGGCGATTTTAGGCAGAAACATATTGCGGCCTGCGGCGAGGGAGCACCTTTAGCCCTATATGGCGATGTGCTTTTAGGCAGCAAACCAGGCGAGAACCGCATCCTGCTCAACATCGGCGGTATTGCCAACCTAACCTACCTGCCGGCAGATGCAGATAATGCCAAAGTACTGTGTACCGATATTGGCCCCGGCAATACGCTGATAGATGCAGCCTGTCGCGAATATTTCGATAAAGCCTACGACGAAGATTCGGCAATTGCATATTCAGGAACGGTGAACGAAACTCTGCTGGATGCATTATTGCACCATCCTTTCTTTACCGAAAACCTGCCTAAAACCACCGGACCAGAACTGTTTAACTTAGCCTTCGTAGGCGACGCGCAACAAGCCACCCGTACCCTCAACCTGGCAAAAGCCGACCTGATAGCCACCCTAAGCGCATTCACCGGGCGAAGCATTGTGCAGTTCATCGCATCTAACTTTAATACTGATGATCTTAAAATATTTGTAAGTGGCGGCGGGGCACGCAACCCTTTTGTGGTGAATTACATAAAAAACGCTCTACCCAATATATCTTTTGCAGATACCGGCGAACTTGGGATAAACCCGGATGCTAAAGAGGCAATACTGTTTGCCTTGCTCGGCAACGAGGCGCTCTGCGGCGAGCCCATAACTATTGGCACTAATCCGGCCGTACTGATGGGTAAATTTAGTTTTGCAGGGTAACTATAGCGGTGGGTGAACCATGAGATTTCGAAATAAAGAGCATGGAGCATGTGCGATTCCTTCCCTGGGGAAGGGGAGGTAGGGGTTTAATGAACAATTCATTAGCCATTTAGCCGGCTAAACCCCTCCCTGCCAAACACAAGCCAACACACCCCTCCCCAGGGAGGGATTTAAAAATCTCAAACCTCTCACCACAAATAATGCAATTTCCCCCGGAAAACTTTTATCCTTATATTCGGGGCAAATTCAAAAGCAATGACTTTATATAAATTCTTCCTGCTGTTTCATTCTGGTTTCAGGTACATCGTAATGGTGCTTATTCTGCTGGCGATATTGCAGGCCATACCTGCTTGGTTCAGTAAAAAAGCATACACCGAAGGCAACCGTAAAATAAACCTGTTTGCCATGATCTCGGCACACACGCAATTATTAATTGGTTTGATACTGTACTTTTTAAGCCCGTTTGTAAGGTTTGGCGCCGGTGTTATGAAAGACCCGCAAGCCCGTTACTGGACAGTGGAGCACATCACCATGATGATCTTCGCGCTGGTACTGATCACCGTTGGCCACGCAAAATCTAAACGCATTACCCTGCCCGAAGGCAAGCACCGCACTATCGCCGTATTTTATTCGCTGGCGCTTTTGGTAATTGTATTAGCTATTGTACAAAGTAAACGTGCTTTTTTTGGTGTAAGCGCCTAAAAAAGAGCAGAAAAAGTTTGGTAATTCAATTTTCTTTATAAATTTGCTCCCCGATCATGAAAAAAACTACAAACAATATCTATTGGTGGCACCAAACAAAATTTGGCAGCCGGATAGTTTTTGACATGCATTACTAATCAAATATAAACCTATATTGAAACCCGGCGAACACTCATTCGCCGGGTTTTTTCGTTTAACGAGCTATTGAAAATGAAGACATATAAAATAAATACCACCCATAAAAAACTGCTTGCAGATACCACCACGCCGGTGAGCATTTACCTGCGCCTGCGCGATGTTTTCCCCAACTCGCTGCTGCTGGAAAGTTCCGACTACCACAGCCGCGAAAACAGCCTGAGCTATATCTGCTGTATGCCCATCAGCGGCGTGGTGCTGGATGATGGCCAGCTGAAAAAGAAATTCCCCGACGGTACCGAAGAGGTAAGCGCCCCGGGCCAGTTTGAGCTTACTACCGAGATTAACAGTTTCCTGAAGCGTTTTGAGGTGGAGGCCAATACATCCAAGATCCTGTCTAACGGGTTATTCGGCTACTTTACGCATGAAGCGGTTGAGCATTTTGAAACCATCAAACTAAAGCAAACCGATGATGATACCCGAAAGATCCCGGTGATGCAATATCATATCTACAGCTATATTATAGCCGTAGACCATTTTAAGAACGAACTCTACATTTTCCATAACCAGGTAGAGGGGCAGCCGGAAACTAACGGACTGGAGAAACTGGAGTACCTCATCAAGAACAAAAACTTCCCGGAGTACACTTTTGAAAGCAAGGAAGCCGAGCAAAGCAACCTTACCGATGATGAGTTTATTGCTATTGTAGAAAAAATGAAGCAGCACATCTACCGCGGGGATGTGTTCCAGATAGTGCCTTCACGGCCATTCTCGCGTAAGTTTTTGGGCGATGAATTTAACGTGTACCGGGCGCTGCGCTCTATCAACCCCTCGCCGTACCTGTTTTATTTTGATTTTGGTGATTTCCGCATCTTCGGCTCATCGCCGGAGGCACAGATCACTATTAAAAATAAAGTAGCCAGTATTTTTCCAATCGCCGGCACATTTAAACGCAGCGGCGACGATGAAAAAGATGCCGAGATTGCCCGCCGCCTGGAGGCTGACCCTAAGGAATCTGCAGAACACGTAATGCTGGTAGACCTGGCGCGGAATGATCTGAGCCGCCATTGCGAGCAGGTAAGCGTAAAAGCCTTTAAAGAGGTGCAATACTATTCGCATTTGATTCACCTGGTATCGCATGTAAGCGGCACGCTGAAGCCTGATGTATCGTCTTTTAAGATCGTGGCAGACACCTTCCCGGCCGGTACATTGAGCGGCGCCCCAAAATACCGCGCTATGGAAATTATTGATGCGAACGAAAAAACTAAGCGCAGTTTTTACAGCGGTGCTATCGGCTTCTTCGGTTTCAACGGCGATTTTAACCACGCTATTATGATCCGCTCGTTCCTCAGCAAAAACAACACGCTGCATTACCAGGCGGGCGCAGGCATTGTTGCAGGCTCTGTAGCCGAAAGTGAATTAAGAGAAGTAGATAACAAAATAGCCGCGCTGCGGAAAGCGATTGAGTTGGCAGAAAGCCTGTAGGCGTGCCCCCTAACCCCCTGAAGTGGGAACAGGAAATTCATAAATAGTTAGACGAAATTTAATCATGACCGAAAATATAAATTCAAAAAGCTCTGGCAAAATCCTCATCATAGACAACTACGATTCCTTCACCTACAACCTGGTGCATTTGGTTAATGAGATTGGCCTGGAATGTGATGTTTGGAGGAACGACCAGTTCAGCATAGGTGATGTGGATGCATACAGCCATATCATCCTTTCGCCGGGGCCGGGCATTCCATCGGAAGCAGGCTTACTGTTGGAGGTGATAGAAAAGTATGCGCCAACAAAAAGCATTTTTGGCGTGTGCCTGGGCCAGCAGGCTATTGCCGAAGTATTCGGCGGCAAACTGTATAACCTGCCGCAGCCTATGCACGGCATAGCCACGCCCATAAAAGTAACCGACGATACCGAGCAGCTTTTTATCGGCCTGCCCGAAAGTTTTAAAGTTGGCCGCTACCACAGCTGGGTGGTGAAGAAAGACCTGCCCGAGGTACTTACCATTACCGCTATTGATGAAGCCGACAACTCCGTAATGGCATTAAGGCATAAGCAGTACGATGTACGTGGCGTACAGTTTCACCCGGAATCGGTGTTGACCGAGTACGGTAAAGAAATGATGGCGAACTGGTTAAAAGGATAAATGATTTTATTAAATTAGATTTGTCATCCTGAACGCAGTGAAGGGGCTATTCGCGGATAGATGCTTCGCTATCGCTCAGCATGACAATTAAACTCCCCCTTTAGGGGGCTGGGGGGCACATGAACATACTCGATAAAATAGTAGAACATAAAAAGAAAGAAGTAGCGCGCGATAAACGCGAAACCACTTACACCGAGTTGGAAGAATCTGAATACTTCCACCGGGATACGTATTCTTTCCGGGATTTTTTACTGGCAGAAGACCGCACGGGCATCATAGCGGAATTTAAGCGCAAATCGCCATCCAAAGGCATCATTAATGATGAAGCCCTGGTAAAAGAGGTTACCAAAGATTATGCTGATGCAGGCGCTTCGGCATTATCGGTATTAACCGACCGTAACTTCTTTGGTGGCCGCAAGCTCGATCTTAAACGTGCCCGCCGTGCAAACGAGATCCCGGTGCTGCGCAAAGATTTTATGATAGACGAGTACCAGATTGTAGAAGCAAAAGCCCTGGGTGCTGATATTATCCTGCTGATAGCTGCCATACTTACCCCGGCCGAAATTAAAAACTTGGCAGGCCTTTCTAAAAGCCTCGGCCTGAATGTGCTTTTAGAAGTGCATAATCTGGAAGAACTGGAACGCAGCATAGATACCAACCTGGATGCCATTGGCGTAAACAACCGCAACCTGGCCGATTTTACCGTATCTGTAGAAAACTCTTATAAACTGGTTGAACATATCCCCAATGAGTTTTTAAAGATCTCCGAAAGTGCTATCAGTGATACACAAACCATAAAAGACCTTAAAAAGGTTGGCTTCAACGGTTTTTTAATTGGCGAGAACTTTATGAAACAGGCCGACCCGGGTAAAGCGATGCGCGAGTTTGTGAAAGACCTGTAGCCGGTGTTTTTTTCATAAAACCATTTCGCAGTATGCAGCGTTGATCCTATTACAGATCGATCATTAAATCAGGATCCGGCTGCCATTATTAACCTAAAAGCTTTACGCTGATACTTTTGTATCTTTGCGTTGTTAATTTATATATGAAACCAAAATTTTTTGATACTGCTGTAAAGCAGGAAAAGGTTGTGCTGGTAGGGGTGATAACTCCCAACGAAACCGAAGCACAGGAAAAAGAATACTTAGAGGAACTTGAATTTTTGGTTGCCACTGCAGGCGGCCTCACCGTAAAGAGCTTTACCCAAAAATTACAGCGCCCGGAGCGTGCCACTTTTGTAGGTACCGGCAAGCTGGAAGAAATAAAAGAATACGTTGTTGCCGAAGAGATAGACATTGTAGTTTTTGATGACGAACTTACCCCTTCGCAGCTGCGTAACATTGAACGCGAACTGCAGGTGAAGATTCTGGATCGTAGTAACCTTATCCTGGATATTTTTGCCGGTCGCGCGCAAACGGCGCAGGCTAGAACCCAGGTAGAACTGGCCCAATTGCAATACCTGCTACCCCGCCTAACCCGTTTATGGACCCACTTAGAGCGCCAGAAGGGTGGTATCGGTATGCGCGGACCGGGTGAATCTCAGATAGAAACAGATAGACGTTTGATCCTGAACAAGATCTCGTTATTAAAAGAGCGCCTTAAACTGATTGACCGCCAGAACGAAACCCAGCGCAAGAACCGCCAGCAGCTTATCCGCGTGGCTTTGGTAGGTTATACCAACGTGGGTAAATCTACCATTATGAACATGCTTGCAAAATCTGAAGTGTTTGCCGAGAACAAGCTGTTTGCAACGCTGGATACTACCGTACGCAAAGTGGTAATTGAGAATGTACCGTTCCTGCTATCAGATACGGTTGGGTTTATCCGCAAGCTGCCTCACCATTTGGTAGAGTGCTTTAAATCTACACTGGATGAAGTGCGCGAAGCCGATGTTCTGGTACACGTAGTAGATATTTCGCACCCTACGTTTGAGGATCAGATCCGTACCGTACACGAAACATTGAAAGACCTTGGCGCATCTGATAAAAAAACCATCACTGTATTCAACAAGATAGATGCTTTTAACCCAGCCGATCATAATATTGACATTGCAGAAACGCCCCTAACGATGGATGATTTCAGACAAAGCTGGATGGCAAAGAACAACAGCCCAGCCATATTTATATCGGCTACTGAGAAAGACAATATAGAGGAGTTTAAAGAGCTGCTGTATGAAACTGTAAAGGATATTCATACGGAGAGGTATCCGTACGATAACTTGTTGTATTAACTTATTTCAGTTACAAGAGCCGCTTTACAGCGGCTTTTTTGTTGGAAAAACTATTTAGTTAGCTTACCATAAGCTTTCAACATTCCCTTGGTCATTCTGCAACAGAGAAGGATCTGATGAACGCCATATTTCCCGTCGACATGCATCTTAGCAAACAGATGCTTTGTACCTTAGCATATAAATCCCATAAACAAAAAGCCTCCCGACATCATTGTCGGGAGGCTTTTAATATTTAAATATTTGTTGGGCTACTATTTAGCCACGTACATTACTTCTTTAACGGCTTTAATTACACGCTCCGGGTTTGGCAGGTATTCCTGTATCAGGGTTGGTGCGTAAGGCAATGGTACGTCTCCGCCGGTTATGCGCAGGATAGGGGCATCTAAATAATCAAATGCATCTTTTTGTACCTTAAATGCAACCTCGGTAGCAATTGAACCTAAAGGCCAGCTTTCTTCAACAATAACTAAACGGTTGGTTTTCTTAACCGATTCAATAATGGTTGCGTAATCAATAGGGCGCACGGTGCGTAAATCTATCACTTCAGCGTGGATGCCTTCTTTTTCTAATTCAGCAGCAGCGGCGTTAACCACTTTCATTATTTTACCAAAGCCAACCAGGGTAACATCGCTGCCTTCTTTGGTTACTTTAGCTTTACCTATTTCAATATAGTAGGTTTCTTCGGGCACTTCGCCTTTATCGCCGTACATTAATTCAGATTCCATAAAGATAACCGGATCCGGATCAAGAATGGCTGATTTTAATAAACCTTTAGCATCGTAAGGGTTTGATGGTACAATTACTTTTAAGCCCGGGCAGTTGGCGTACCAGTTCTCAAAGCACTGGCTGTGCTGCGAGCTTAGCATACCTGCGTTACCTGTTGGGCCGCGGAAAACGATTGGTACAGAAAACTGGCCACCGCTCATGCTCATGATCTTGGCTGCACCGTTGATGATCTGATCGATAGCAACCAATGAGAAGTTAAACGTCATGAACTCGATGATAGGCTTAAGGCCGTTCATTGCCGAACCGATACCTATCCCGGCGAAACCTAATTCAGAGATAGGCGTATCTATCACACGTTTGGCACTAAACTCATCTAACATACCCTGGCTTACTTTGTAGGCCCCGTTATATTCGGCAACCTCTTCACCCATCAGGTATATATTTTGATCGTTGCGCATTTCTTCCTGCATGGCTTCTCTAAGCGCTTCTCTGAATTGTATTTCTCTCATTATAGTATAAAATGAAGTTTTTTGCGTGGCAAATATAAGCACTAATGTGTAAAATGCAATTGGCCGTTTGTATAATAAAGTGGTTACATTAACTTGCTAAGCATTAATGGCCTGCGGCAGCCTTAATAATACCGCCGGATCGGGAATGTTCTGCAGGTATTTATCCTTTTCGGAGAACTTACCTACGCCCGGGTAATCGCCCCTGGCATCGCCAATATCCAGCATCAGCTGAAAGTGCAGGTGCGGCGGCCAGCTGCCGTTCTCTGTGGCGTTGCCAAGCGTGGCAATCTGCTGGCCTTTTACAATTTGCTGCCCCGGTTGCAGGTTAGTTAAACTCTGCCTGCTTAAATGCCCGTATAGGCTAAACAGGGCTAAACCATCCAAATCATGCTGCAGAATAATGGTAGGCCCGTAATCACCAAAGTTGTTGTTAACCTGACAGCTGTGAACAATACCCTCAAGCGGGGCGTAAACGGCAATACCTGCTTCGCCCCATATATCTACACCCAAGTGCAGGCGGCGGGGCTCATCCTCCGTATCAAAATGCGCGCTGCGGTTATAAATGGTGCGGTGCTCCATATAGCCGCCGATGGCATAACGGCAACCGCTCTCTGCTAATTTATTATTTACCCATATACTGAATGCTTCCGTATCGGCAACCATTTCGGGTGCTAATTCGATATTGGCAGCAGTAAAGTCGACTTTAAAAAGCTTATCGGTATCCACGTTAAAATCCACCACCCCGCCAATAGCCAGGGGATGCACTTTAACGTAAGCCGCTAATTTCTCGGTAGCGTACATTACAGGCTTAGTTTTCTTCGGTAGTATCGGGCTGGCGCTCTTCTTTGCTTATTTTATCAAAGATCTTGTCCATACGCTCTACGTATTCGCTGGTATCATCAACAAAAAACTCCAGCTGAGGTACTATCCTCGCCTGGTCTTTAATGCGTGCGCCAAGCTTGTACCTGATCTCGGCCGCGTGCGATTTTATAGTTTGCAGCGCCAGCTGGTTGTTGGTGCCATTAAAAAAGCTTAAGAAAACACGGGCAATAGCCAAATCGGGCGTTACGCGTACTTTGGTAATAGTTACCAGTGTGTTGGGCAGGTAGTTCATGCCTTCGCGCTGAAATATGGCGGCGAGGTCCTGTTGAATTACCCCGGCAAATTTTTGCTGACGTTTTGATTCCATGATTATTTTATAACGCCCATTAGGCAAATGAGTTTGATTTATTATGTACTGCGGGCCAAAAACATAAAGCTAATGAATTGCCCATGCCCCGCAAATTGTTTTTTAATGTTAGCCTCACCCTGCCCTCTCCAAAGGAGAGGTTCTGATGTGCAAATCCTCAAGATTAGGTCCTCACCGCGTCATTGCGAGGTACGAAGCAATCGTCGATAGAAAAGTGGGTTACTTACATTACGATACAAATATGTCGAAGATTGCTTCGTACCTCGCAATGACGCGATTTTTATGGCGCGATGTTCAACTACTCACCACTCTCTACTCACCATTTACCCTATAGATCCTGCTTTATTTCATCCAGCCCTTTAATGCTTAGCCTTGCGCTGATGCCTGATGCTATTACCGCTATTACAATAACAGTTAAAAACACCAGCCCGAAATCGCTGGCTTTAAAAGCTACCGGGTAGGCATCCAATACCGACATTTTTGCACCCATTTTTACCAGGTTGAACTGCTGCTGCACCACGCATACTATACTGCCGATAATAATACCTACCACGCAGCCGATAACCGAGATCATCATCCCCTCGAAAAAGAAGATCCCCTGGATCATTCCCTTATCGGCACCCAAACTGGTTAAGATGGCGATATCCTTCCGCTTATCCATCACCAGCATGGTTAATGAGCCTATGATATTGAAAATGGCAATGATCAGCACAAAAACCAGGATCATAAAGATAGACCAGCGTTCGTAATTAATGGTTTTATACAGGGCACTGTTCTGTTCCTTGCGATTTTTTACCACAAATTTATCGCCTATTTTTTCCTGAATTTCCTCCTGAACATCGGTTAGGTTGGTGCCGCGTTTAAAATTTATCTCTACGGCCGATACATTTTTAGGCACATCCAGCAAGTCGCGGGTGAACTCTATCGGGGTGATGACCATGTTATCAAATTCCTGCTGAATGCCGAATACGCCTGATGGCAATATCGACCGGAAAACAAAATCATTCATAGGGTTTGCCGCGCTGCCGCCATTACGCCTTGGCGAGTAGACTTGCAGCGGCACAAACTGGTTCTTTAAACTCACACCCAGGCTGCCCTGGATAGTGTTACCAATTACCGCGAAATAAATGCCATCACTTTTTAAGGTGAATGAGCCTGAAAGAAGCGTGCTGTCTAATTCGGTCTTCTTCAAAAAATCATCGCTAACGCCTTTTACGGTGCCAATGAAAGGTTTCTCGCCATATTTTAACAACGCTTTTTCCTGCAGCACCAGCGTGTAGGAAAAAATCCTGCCGTCTTTACTTAACGCTTTCAGATATGGAGTATCCGGATCGAAGGTTTTGCCTTCGGCGGGTTCTATTTTAAGTTCGGGTGTAAAATCGCTGTAAAGGGAGAGGATCACCTTTTCGAAACCGTTGAATACCGACAGGATAATAATAAGCGCCGCGCTGCCTACCAGCACCCCCAGCATAGATATGCCCGAAATAATATTGATGGCGTGCGTCTGCTTTTTACTAAACAGGTATCGCTTGGCTATGTAAATGGAGGTGTTCAAATTTTACAGCAGGCTATTGTGCGTTTATAACTTACAAATACGGGTTATGTTGTTTCTCATACCCGATAGTTGTTTCGGGGCCGTGGCCGGGGTAAACCGTGCAATCATCCGGCAATGCAAAAAGCTTTTCTTCGATGCTTTTTACCAGCTGGCTGTAGTTGCCGCCGGGCAGATCGGTACGGCCAATGCTGTTACGGAACAATACGTCGCCGCCTATCAGGATATTGGCATCCTTATCATAAAAGCACAGGTGAGCAGGCGAGTGGCCGGGCGCAAAAACCAATTCCAGTTCGGTATTGCCAAAGCTGATGGTGCCTGTTTCCGGCAGGAAAGTATCCGGTACCGGGGATGCATCGTACCTGAAACCCATTGCAGGCGCATAGGCTACTACCGCAGCCAGGGTTTCGCTTTCACCCTCGTGAAATTGAGGTTTTAACCCATACTGATCAAATACAAAGCGGTTGCCCAGCACATGGTCTATATGGCAGTGGGTGTTTAGCAGCAGTACAGGTTTAAGGTTATTGTCTTTAATAAAGCTTACCACCGTATTTTGCTCGGCTGCGGTATACATACCGGGGTCGATAATAACGCATTCGCCGCTATCGTCAAACAAAATATAAGTATTTTCCTGGTAAGGGTTATTTACAAAGGACTGAACATTGGCCATGGGTGCAAAGCTAAGGATAAGATGCTGAAAGCAGAAGGCTTAAAGTTGAGAAGAATATTGGACATTGAATGCTAAATATCGAAATCCGAAGTTGACAAGGGGTTCTTTTACTTTATCATTCAATGTTCGGTGTTCGATATTTATCGCACTACTCCTTCCACTTAAAGCTTTTGATCATCACATCCACATCCTTCTTTAAAAAGGTCAATACGGGTTGTATCGAATCCAGGCGGGGCTCGGTGTTGAAGTAGAGGGCGCCGCGCAGGTAGTGTTTGGTGCTGTCTGTTAAAAAGAACTGTGCCGATGATGCCGCATTGCCATCAATGGTGTAATAAATACCATAAACCTTTTTATCGGCATAAGCTATGGTAGCCTCATCTATTGAGGTAGCTTTTACGGTGTGCTTAAAACTCAGTTTGTGCGCATCTTCTACCAGCTTGTTAAATTCTTTGGGCGAATGGATGGCATCATAGCTTAAGTGCAGTGTTGCATTAAACCGCGGGAACTGGATATTTTGGAAGCAAGGCTTTGCGCCCTTTTCTTTATCGGGCTCTATGTTACCATATACAGGGTAATCAAAGGTAAAAGGGCAGCCTTCCGAATATGCCTGGTAATGTTTTTCAGGAAATTCTATACGGAAGAAGCCCCTTGGCTTGGGCGAATAATCGGGCGAGCCGCCGCATGCGCTGATGAGCATCACCGACATCAGCGTAACCAAAGCTCTTGCGGGCGTTATTCTTTTGAGTTCCATATTTCCCATGCTTTTTCGGCCTGCAATACTAACATTTCATAACCGTTTTTGGTAGTAGCCCGGCGCTCGTCGCCTTTTTTTAAGAACAGGGTGAGCGGTGGGTTATACACCAGGTCGAACAACAGGTGGTCGCTGGTGATGGCCTCGTAAGGGATGGGCGGGCATTCATCCACATTAGGGTAGGTGCCAATAGGCGTTGTATTAATAATAAGCTTGTATTCTTTAATATGCGCCTCCGTTACCTCCTCAAACAAAATATTGCCGGGTATAGGCTTGCGGGTTACGCACAGGTATTCTATCCCTTTATTTTCCAGCACGCATTTAACAGCTTTAGCTGCTCCGCCATCTCCCAATATCAAGGCTTTATCGTGGCTGCCGGTTAACAGCGGGGTAAGCGATCCGTCAAAACCATGAATATCGGTATTGTACCCCTCCAGCCTAAAATCGTGCCCCTTGATGCCCAGTTCGCCCGAGAATGCCGCAGAAACCGGGCTTTCCGAAAATACTTTGATGCAGTTTACTGCACCCGCTTTTTTGGCGTCGTGCTCAATCCAGTCGAGGTATTTCATAACCGTTACCTTATGGGGTATGGTTACGTTGATACCGCAGAGGCCATCGTTCTCTTTTAGCAATGCAGGCAGCTGGCTGATGTGCTCCAGCGGGTATAGATCGTATACGGCATCTGCGATTTTTTCCGTTTCAAATTTTTCTGTAAAGTATTTTTTAGAGAAAGAGTGCGAAAGAGGATAGCCGATAAGCCCGAATTTTTTCATGATTACCAATATAAATGGTGTTTACCTTATCTGTTTATAGATAACGGTAATATTAGCAACAAAGGGTGAGGTTTTATAATTTTATTATAATGTGTGAGAAATGATGATATGAAGTAGAAAGAAGGTGGAATGTGCGATTCCATCCCCGGGGAAGGGGAGATAGGGATTAACGAACAGTTTGGTTAGGCTGCTAAACCCCTCCCTGCCACTACACAGCCGGCGCACCCCTCCCAGGGGAGGGAACAGAAAAGCATTATAAACACTTATGAAATATACTTACGATACCTGCAACAGCGCGAGATAAAGGCGGTCTATCTCTATAGGCTTGCGTAAAAAGCCGTTAAAAAAGCCCCTGTAATTTTCGTTTGTTTCGGCGGTAATATCTGCCGTGAGGGCAAATACCGGGGTAGTGGTATTGGGGTTTGTAGGCAGGCGGATCTGCTCCGTAGCATCAAAGCCGTTCATTTCGGGCATGTGGATATCCATCAGGATAAAATCAAAGGGTTTTACGCGGGCTTTTTCCACAGCTTCCATCCCGTTAACAGCATGCTCGGATACCATGCCCCAATTGGCCAGCAGTTTGCGGGCAACCATGGCGTTTATCATATTATCCTCGGCCAGCAAAACGGTTTTGCCTCTTAAACCATCAGCTTTTATAGGGATTACCCTGCCGGGGATAACGGCTTTCTTCAGTTTCAGCTCAAATGTAAATTCCGATCCCTCTCCAATTTTGCTTTTTACGCTTACCATGCTGCCATAAAGGCCGGTAAGTTTTTTTACAATGGCCAGCCCCAGTCCAGACCCACCCTGCTTGCGCGTGGTGATGGATTTTGGCTGCGAAAAGCTCTCGAAGATCTCGTCAAAATGTTCCTCCTGAATGCCGGTCCCGGTATCGGTAATGCTAAACCGGATGGTGTCTGTATCCATATCGCCGGCAACTTTCTGCAGGTGCAGTGTTACGTTACCTTCATCGGTATATTTTACGGCATTGCTGATGAGGTTGCCCAATATCTGCGTAAGCTTGGTTTCATCAAGCGCATAACAATCGGCCAGTGTGGGCTCGGTTTTTAGTAAAAGTTGTATGTTTTTTTTATGCGCAAGGCTGCTGTATGTTTTTATCACATGATCAAGCAGTTCCTGAAACACACACGGGCGGTTATCAATCTCCACCTTGCCGGTATCCAGCTTGGTAAAATCTAAAATATCATTGATCACCAGCAGCAGGTTGCCCGATGCTGCCTTCAGCGATTCCATCAGTTCATCATCATAGGCCTGCTTTGCGGCAATAAGCGATGTTATGGTGGTAACCGCATTAAGCGGCGTGCGGATCTCGTGGCTCATGGTCGAAAGAAACTCCTGCTTCATACGGGCCGATTGCTCGGCCTGCTTTTGCTTCTCGGTAATAGCCTCGCGTTCTTTTTGCAGCTTGGCCTCTTTCTCCATCGATTCCATTTTGGTAATGAGCTCGTAGTTCTCAATCACCTTAAGGGTTTGGGTGTTTATTACGGCTTCCTTCTGGTGCAGGTAAAGCTCCAGATACTCCAGTGATTTTGCGGTATCGTTCTCCAGCTTACTGATCTGGTAAAGCAGGTAATTACATTTAAAGCGGATAAAGGCAATAGTGTACCTGTTGCTAAATTCAAGGCCCTTTTGCAGAATCTCTTTAGCCTTATCAAGCCGGCCCATGGAAATATACAGCGAGCCCATTTTTTGATAGGCCATACCCAGCCCCAGCTTTTCGCCGGCGTTGATGTGGATCTCTATAGCGTTTTGAAAATCGTTTTCGGCTTCCTGCAGGCGGCCCATAACCATGTACACCTTGCCCCTGCCAAATAAAGCAAAAGCCAAACCGCGGATATCCCCCGTTTTTGATTTGATAACGATGGATTCCTCAATAATGCGCAGGGCTTTTTCTACCTTACCCTGTTTAAGGTAAATGCCCGAAAGCGGGTTGTAAGCGTTAGATACCAGGTTAAGATCTTTAACCCTGCGGGCTGCGTCTATAGCGGCCTCGTAAGAGCGCACCGCGTTTTTAGGGTCGCCAAAATACTCATAAATGGTACCCAGCGATTTTAGCGTGCGGGCCTGGTTATGGTAATCGTCAAACTTACGGTAGATCTTGAGGCAATCGAAAAGGCATATCAGCCCCAAATGGTAGTTATCTGTTTTATAGTAAACGCCGGCAATGCTGTATTTTGCATCGGCTACGCCTTTTTCGTCGTCCAGGTCTTCAAAATAACGGATGGCTTCTTTAGCTAAAGCTATAGATCGCTTGTGGGAACCTTGTATCATATAGAATAATGAGAGGTGGCTGAGGCTTTTGCCTATAAGAGCCTTGAAATTAAATTTCCGGCTCAGCTGCAATGCCTCGTTCACCAGCTTGATGCTATATTTTAAGTTATGCACCCGGTTGGTATACGCATCATCAAGCAGTTGAGCAATGCTGTTGTATTCCGAATTAGCTGCAGCCTCCATTATCCTGGTTTAGTAGAACACTAATGTAGTGATTTGTAAACAACAAATACAATTAGCATTAAAACACAGAGGTTGTATTGCAGCCCGTTAAATTTTATAAAAGTTTTTAAAGCAATTTTGGCAGTGATACTTTTTGTGCAGCAGCCACGACAGGAATGTTCTTGCTATAAGGCCGCGTTTAATTCTTACGCTTGATTTTTGCCGCCCACAACGAGGACACACTACATCCATTTCAGCCTTGATGCTTTTCATGGAAGTTTTAAGATCATTATAGGTACGAGACATAGGGGATGTGTTTTGTTCAAAGCAAAATTGCACCATGGCAGCTTAACCAAACTGCCATTTTACTGAACAAAACCGCCATTTAGCTTAACAAAGCTGCCAACCCATTGCTAATATTGCCGAATGGTTAAAAAGCGTTGCTAAAGCAGATCGTTAACATCGCGGCCGTAAAACTCTCTGAACAGCTTGCTGAAGTATGCAGGGGTATCAAAGCCGGCAACAAAGGAGATCTCGGCAATGGTGCGGTATTTACCGCTTTCGATAGCTTCGCGGGCTATCTGCAGGCGAATGGTACGGATATACTTATTAGGCGTAAGCCCTGTAATGCTTTTTATACGGCGAAACAGCTGCCGCTCGCTGATGGCCATTTCATAACTCAATATGGCAAGGTTAAGATCGGTTTTGCCAACAAATTTGCGCACCTGCTCTTCCAGGCTGTTAAGCCAGGCTACATCAGCGTGCGATGGTATAGTAAGGATATCCTCCGTAATATCTTCTTCACTAACCTCTGTTGCATTTTCAATTACGGCCGCTCCTTTCGTTTCCTGATAGTTAACAACATCTCTGCCTGCGGCATTGGTTAATAAATTTTGGGTTCGGGCCAGCAGTTCGCTGCTCAGAAAAGGCTTGGTGAGGTAATCATCAACCCCAATGGTTAGGGCACGCAGTTTGTTGCGGCTATCGGCCAAAGCGGTAAGCATAATTACCGGTATGCGGAAATATGCAGGGTGCGCTTTTAATTTATCCAGCAGGGTGAAGCCATCCATGCCAGGCATCATCACATCCGAAATAATGATATTGGGTAAGCTCCCGGCACCTGCCAAAAACTCCAGTGCTTTGATGCCGTTTACAGCGGTTGCAATAGTATAATATGGCGAGAGCACTGAGCTGATGTACCCGGCCATTTCTTCGTGGTCTTCTACCAGTAAAACAAGCTGCTTCTTATTCACCGGCGGCGGCATTATTTCAATATCCATGCCTATCGCCGCCTCGCTATCCTGCACGGTTACCGGTAAAAGCGGAATGTACACTTTAAATACCGTGCCTTCTCCCCAGTGATTATCTATTGTAATGCGCCCGCCCATCAGCTCGGCAAATTCTTTAGCTATAGAGAGGCCTATGCCCGTGCCACCCTCTGCCGGGTCATCTTCCCGCCGGCCCTGGTAGTAGCGGTCGAAGATATGGTCTACATCATCCGGGTGGATGCCTTTGCCGTTATCTTCTACACTAAAACCTATCAGGTTATCCTGCACTATGGCAGCTACGTTAACCGTTTTTGAGGGAGGCGTAAATTTAATGGCGTTGCTGATGAAGTTGTTGGCTATCTTCTCAAACTTTTCCCTGTCCAGCTGTGCGTATAGTTTCTCGTCTATATCTGTAGCGAGGGTATAGTTTATATTTTTATACTCGGCTGCCGAGGCAAACCCCTGGTAAATTACTTTAACCAAAGCGGCAAGGTTTACCGGCCGTGGCTTAACCACCATGCTGCCGGCTTCTATCTTACCCAAGTCCAGCAATTCGTTCACAATATCCAGCAGTTTACGGCTGTTGCGGGTTATAGCCATCAGGCTTTTCTTTTGCTGCCCGGCCGGTACATCGTTATTAAGCAATTGCTCTGCCGGGCCCATCACCAGGGTTAAAGGCGTTTTTAATTCGTGGCTAATGTTGGCGAAGAATTTACTCTTCATGGCATCCAGGCGTGCCAGCTGGTTATGCTCCTCGGCTAAAACGGCAGCCTCCTTTTTCTTTTTGTAAAGAAACCAGCGATACAAGCCAATAAGGGCAATAAATACTAAAGCAGCTATCAGGGTAATGTAATCGCGCTGTTGCTGCAGTAGCTTGTTTTCGCCCGCTACCAGCAGCAGGCGCTTATCTGCCTGGTACTTTTTATTCAGTTCGCCGGCAATGCGGCTTTGGTCGGCCGAGAGGATACTATCGTTCAGCATCCGTTCTTTTACAGCGTACTTATAAGCCTGCTCGTAATTTTTAAGCACCTCGTAAGAATCGCTTAAATGCGCATAAATATTCTTTTGCAGCGTACGGTTACTGTTTGCGTTGGATAGTATAGCCAGCGCCTGATGGCCGTAGTCTATTGCCTTTTTATAATCTTCCTTATCCATGGCAACGGTCATCAGCTCGTTAAGGTTGTGCTTCTCCAGCGCCGCAAATTTTTCTCGCCGAGTTATAACCAGCGACCGGTTCAACGCATCTTCGGCATCGTTCAGCTTATCCTGTTTCTCGTACAGGCGGCCCAGGTTCCCAAGGTATTTGGCTTCGTCATAAACACTTATTTTATGCACGTATGGCGGTTTCAACACGGTTTGCAGGCATACTATTGCCTTTTGCAGATAATCGGCCGATGGCTGTTTGCCCGATTTGGGCGAGGTAGAGTACACGTTTGATAAGGTGCTGATAGCGTAAATGTACAACCCGGTATCTTTTATGGCTAAAGCTTCCTGCGTGGCCTGCAGTGCAAAAGGCAGTGCACTCTGTACATCGTGCAGGGGGCGATAAAGATCGGAGATGCAAACCTTGCAATTGATCCGCAGTTTTACCCAGTTGGTTTTCTCCGTTTCTTTTAAAATGTTAAATGCTGTTTTAAGTGCCGCTTCGTTATCGCCGTTACCGCCCTGCATGTAGGCTATCATTATCTGCGCAGGCACGTAGGTATCAGAGTCTTTGGGCGATGTTGCATTGGCGGCTTTTTGTGCATAATCAAGCGCAGCAACGCCCTCGCCCTGGCGGTAAAACTTGTTAGACTGCACAAGCCAGATCCTGCCTTCAAAAAGTTTATCGTTTGTGCTGCGGGCAATTTTCAAAAGCGAATCGGCGTAGGTTTTTACCGAGTCGAGATTGTTTATTTTTTTGAGTTTTTTTAGATAGGGGGCGTTTTTATCCTGTGCTAAAGCTCCGGATGCATATAAAAGCAGAAAAGCAAAAATCAATAAATAACCTTTGCGCAATAAGTAACAATAGTTAAGCAGCATATATGTTTCGGGGGGGAACAATAACTACCGCTAATTTAATATTTATTATGTGTTATAAATACGCAATGATTGTATATTAATTAATATTATTTATCTAATTACTTAATTTACTTATAAAGTAAAAAGCTGCATCCATTTACGGTATGCAGCTTTTATATTTTGAAATGAGCAGAAAGCTTATTTTATTGCTTCAAACTTTACAACAAGTTCCCAGCGTTTTCTGTTCTCAACAAGCTTAAACATAGGGTCGGCAGAATCATTGAACTCGCAGCGGCGGATGTTGGTAAAACCTGCATCGCGCAGTTCTTTTTCGGTAGATTCCCAATCCCACAGCCAAAGATGCTCTAAATAACCAAACAGGTGGGTAGTTACCGCCCTAAAGCTGCGCGGCCTTACTTCAACACCCATCATCATCCTTTTTATTAAACGGATGGATGCTTCCGGGTCGTGCTTCTCGTCTTTATCTGTAATATAATCGCGCACCAGTACTTCCAGATCAGGCATAATTATCCTGAAGATGCCGCCTGGTTTCAGCATTTTGTAAGTATTGCGCAGCGCCACCCGGAAATGCTCCAGCGACATGTGCTCTAATACGTGCGAGCAGTAGGCGCCATCGGCAGTGCCATCTTTTATGCCCGGCAGGCCTTTGGTAATATCACCGTACTGTACATTTTTATCAAACACCTGGCCAAGGCTTTTTTTCATCAGAAAGCCAATTACCGGCGTGTTCTGTATAACCAGCGTAGGCGATACATCAAAGTTTTTCCACTCGGGAGGGGCCGTTTGGCCGCAGCCATAGTGCACGTAAAGTTTATTTTCTTCAGGCATTTTTTAAGATATTATGCTATAGTTTATATCAGTGACTACTGTTTATTTACCGTTTTAAATATAAATCATTTTGGCAAATAATACAGCCTTTAAAAACATATTGTACCATATACACTTACAAGTTGTAATAAATATTATTAGTTTAGCATAACATAAAATCATTGATGCTGAACAATCGTAATATACTGTGCATTAGCGGTACCGAGTGGCACGGTAACTATATTAAAGCCGTTGTTGAGCTGATGAAAGTGCTCTCGGCCACCAATAAAATTTTATTTGTAGAGAATGCTTATACCTATAAAGATGCCCTTGCCGGTGTAAACGGCAAAGAAAAGGTTGATTATGTACAGGCCATGGGCCTAAAAACCCGCATCAGTACCATCCATCCCGAGCAGGGTGGCACGGTTTACATTCTTACGCCGCCGCTGGTTTTCCCGGTAAGCTTTTTACCGGCCGGCAAAACGTACGAGCTGTTCCTGAGCTTTAACGGCTGGCTGGTAAGGCGCAGTATCCGCAAAGCGCTTAAGCGGCTGGATATGAACCACGATCTTATTAATTTTGTAAGTTTTAACCCCGGCATGGGCGTAAAAACCGGCCGCAGGTTTAATGAGAAAACGCTGATATACCACTGCTATGATGAGGTAAAAGGCGCCGCCTACTGGCTAAGCAAACACGGCGTAAAGCTGGAGCGGTTGTTTATGAAAATGGTAGATGCCACCATTGTAACCTCCAAAGGGCTTTACCACAGCAAATGCGCCGAAACGCAGCGCTGCTTTATAGTGAATAATGCGGTTAAGGCGTCGCTGTTTCGCCAGGGGTTTAACCCGGATGTTGACCCATCTAAAAAAGTAATAGGCTACGTTGGCAGTGTAGACGACCGGCTGGATTACGATCTGCTGCACCATTTGTTCACCCAAATGCCCGATGCTACTTTCACTTTTGTGGGCCGTATTAACAGCGAACGCGGCAAGGCTATTTTAAAGAAATACAAAAATGTAAAGCTGGAAGGCGCCAAAGCCCCCGAGCTACTGCCCGCCTACTCCAAGCAGTTTTCGGTAGGTATTATCCCCTTTATTAAAGATGAGTTTACCAAGGGTATTTACCCTATGAAGATAAACGAATACCTTGCCGCCGGCCTCCCTGTGGTAAGTACAGATTTTAGCGATCTATCAGACTTTGAAGAGGTAATTAAAATAACCGATAACAAAGAAGACTTTTTAAAATACCTTTTAGAAGAAATAGCTACCGATAGCACCGCCAAACGCCAAAGCCGCCTGGCCATTGCCGAAGGCAACACCTGGGGCAAACGCGCCGAAGAACTGAGTGAGGTTATTGAGAAGGTGGAAGCAGAAATGGGGAGATAAACCGGGTAGACAGATCCACGCGTTATTGATGCGAAGCAATCCCCAGCATGCTTGAGCGAATAGATAAAGACGCGGTGGGAAAGTTGGCGGTTGCCTTATAAATACGTTATCCCGTCAAATATACTCCGCGTATAGTAAATAGGTTTAAAGGCTTCTTCATCTACAAATTCGCAAGCGGCTTTAATGTTGGTGCAATATACATCTCCAAAAATGCTGGCTATAGCGGCGTCTGCAGCATCTCGCCCGGTGGCTATTTTTACGAGGCCGTTAAGGGGGATCAAGCGGGTGGCATCAAAAAGCACCCAATCGCCGCCTAAGTAGGCTTCAAAACAGGCATGGAAATCGGGTGGGTTCAGCTGGTAGGCGTAGCCTGTAAAATAGCGGGCGGGTATAGTTAGTGCGCGGCATAGCGCTATGCCCAGGTGCGCAAAATCGCGGCATACACCGGCTTGCTGGGTTACGGTATCGTAAGCAGATGTTTCTGAATTGGTAAAACCGCTCAGGTATTCTACGTTCTTGTAGATCCAGTCGGTAATGGCAAATACCTGTTCAAAGGAAGTGCTTATTTTGCCAAAGGTGTTGGTGGCCAAACGGTACAGCTTGTCCGACTGGCAGTACCTGCTTGGGTTAAGATAGGTTAACACCGATGGATGAAACTTACTCACCGGGATCTCCTCTACACCGGAGTGGTCTTTTACCTCGTAGTAGTTATCAACCAGTGCTTCATATTTAATGCTGATGTGGCCGGTATCCGGGATATCCAGGCGCACAAAGCGATTTTCGCCGTTGGTTGCGGTAAGTTCTTCTGCCTTTATATAAGGATTGATGGTTAGCTTTTCATCCAGCACGGTTTGGTGTGCTGTTCTTAGAGCATGTACGTTTAGTATTAAGGTACTGGGTGCATTTACATCATACCCTAACTCCGCCGATACTTTAAATTTCATCCTTCTCTGTTGGTAATTTTTTAAATGCCTTTTCCATCCAGCCCTCCGGTATGTTCATCAGGGCGGTTTTTAATTCATCGGCCCACTGTGCCGATATGTCTGCCAGGTCTTTCTGTGTGTAACGCTGCTCTATTAACTCAAACGTGTCTTTTTTATACAAGGCCACATCTATAGGAAAATCAACATTGTTACTGCTTACGCGGGTACTGTCGAAGGATAAAAAGCCTGCTTTAAGAGCCAGTTTCATATCCGAATCTTCATCCAAAATACGGTTTAGTATAGCTTTACCGTGGCCAGAGTTACCTATCACTACAAAAGGCGCGCCGAGCCCAAGTTCTACCCAGTTACCTTCGGGATAAAGCAGAAACAGCTTGTGCTCTTCGTCATCCTTTAACTGCCCGCCAATAATGGTGTTGAGGTCGAATTTAAAACCGGCCTTTTCTAAAGTGGCGCGGTCTTCGTCGGCAACACGCCTCACCTGCTGACCAAAGGCGTTAACGGCCTGATATAACTTGTTAAATTCGGTGGTATCTAATAATTCATCAAAGTAAACAATGGCCTTATCCCTTACAGAACGCAGGCCGCTGGTCATGATGAACAGGGAGTAATGCTCCTTTTGTACAATGGTGATCTTCTTCTTAACGGTGGTATCTGTACCTGTAGTAATGCGGGTATCGGCAATAGCCACCAATCCCTCTTTAACTTTAATTCCTAAACAATACGTCATGGTAATAGCTTTATAATCCTTCTATTGCTGCTGCTGTTGTTGCTGCTGCTGAATTATTTCCATATACCTTTCATAGCTGTTTCTGGATGATGTGCTTGCCGGCTTCGGAAATGTTGAAGCCGTAAATATATCTTTTTCTTCGGGTAAATGCGTGTTTTCCTCTTCTTCATACCCTACCGATACCGATACCTCTAATATGTGTTTAGCCGAGCCTTTATAAACCCCTTTTACTGGCGAGCAATCAGAAAAATTGCGGCCAACGGCCAAACGAACATGCATTTCGTTTGCCACGCAGTTGTTGGTTGGGTCGAGCCCTAACCAGCCGTAACCGGGCAGGTAAGCTTCGGCCCAGGCATGGGTAGCACCGGTGCCGCGCATCCCATCGCGGTTGGGGCAAATATAGCCGCTTACGTAACGGGCCGGGATGCCTACCAAACGCAGCATCACCATCAGGATATGGGCAAAATCCTGGCAAACGCCGGCTTTAATCCCCCAAATCTCATCCAGCGTGGTTTCTACAGTAGTAACCCCTTTTATGTATTCAAAATTACGGTAAACGTATTCGGTAAATTTAAGCGCGGCCTGGTAAGGGGTATCGTTTGTTTTGCGTTCGCCCTCTACAATAGGGAACAGTTCGCTTAGGCCTTCAAAATATTCCTGCTTTAAAAAATCGATGTAAGGCACAATGTATTTAATGCTGTAAAGCTCGTCCCACTGGGTTAGCGAATCTACCTCATCGGTTGGCAGCGGGCGTGGATGGGTATTTACAGATAACTGCGAATTGATCACCAGCAGGTTATGCGGCTCGGTATAAGTAAAACTGCCTACTTCGTTACCGTAATAATCTATATAAGTATCTACCTGCGGGTGGCCAGTGATGCTAAGATCGTGCTTTAGCACATCCTGGTAAATATCCACAATGGGGAACAGGATGATCTTGTTGGCGCTATCGCGCACCAAATTATCATAAGAGTATTTGGTGATGTGCTGTATTTTAAATTCGGGCATGTAATCAATTGTTTAATTTGGCTATTTGAGGATTTAAAATGATGGCATATTGCAATTCATCTTTAAATTCAATCACCACGTTTCAAGTATTGCTTAATTTCAAATTCTCAAATCAACACATCTTCAAATCAGTGTCCATCTTCAAATTTCTAAATCAGCACATTTTCAAATTCATTAGTTAGGAATTCGCAAAGTAATATTCGTTAAGCGAATTGCCAATTTTATACAGATCATCTTTTATCAGCGTTAAAAACTGGTGCAGGCCCTGGCTGGTAATACTTTTTACCGAACTGTACTTAATGTTGCTCTGCAGCCGCCCTATCTGGAACGAGATCTCGCGATAATCGTTCACGTTGCTGTTGTTCTTCAGCCTGTCGAAATACCGTTGGATATTATTTACAGCATAAATAACCGAACGCGGAAAATCGTTGTTCAGGATGATCTGCTCTATTACGTTCTGCGCCTCCAGGCCATCTCTATAAGTTTTAAGATACAATTCGTATCCGCCTATAGAGAGCAACAGGTGTTTCCAATAGGTGATATCCCTTAACAGATCGGGGTTATCATCGGTTGGCCCGTATTTAATATCCAGTATGTCTATGGATTGAATTGAGCGCTCCAGGTACTTGCCAATATTCATAAAGCTGCGGCCCTGGCCACGTTCCATAGTAATTTCGGCAGTGCCGTAGTAAAGCATTACCTGTTTTATAATTACATCCAGCACGGTTATAGGGTCTTCCTTTTGCAGGCGGATATCCAGCTTAGGGTCTTTAACCGTGTGATAATATTCGTTTAAGCACTGCCAAAGGTCTTTGGGGATATGCTCCTGCACGCTGCGCGCGTTCTCACGCGCCAGGGTGATGATGTTGAGGATGGAATTCTGGTTATTTTTATCAGTAACCATATAGCGGATAACCGCGCGGCTGTCATCCTTAAGGCGGGCCTCCAATTCTTCATCATACCCCGAAAAAATACGGATCACCGGTGCCCAGGTAAAGCCCGCTACCGAATCCTGCGAGGAATTGTAGTTGATCTTAAGCATCCTTAAGATCCCGTCACTCCGCTCGATGTACCGGCTTAACCAATAAAAACTTGCTGCTACCCTGCTTAACATATTTTATATTTCGGATGTCGAAATTTCAATTTCGGATTTAAATTATTTTTTTCTTTCCTCAACGCCAATCATGCGTCTTGTTTCTTAACTCTTATCTCTTGATTCTTTTCCCTAACAAAGCACCCAGGTATCTTTACTGCCGCCGCCTTGCGAACTGTTCACTACCAGCGATCCTTCGGTAAGTGCCACGCGGGTAAGGCCGCCGGGCACTATCTGGATACCGTCTGGCCCGCAGAGGGCGTAAGGGCGCAGGTCAATTCGCCTTGGCTGCAAAATGCCACCAATGTAACAAGGCGCTGCAGATAAGCTGATGGTTGGCTGCGCAATAAAGTTGCGCGGATCTTTCAGTATCTCCAGCTTATACTCTTCAATCTCCTGTTCTGTTGAAGCGTGACCCATCAGCATGCCGTAACCGCCGCTGCCGTTTGTTTTCTTGATCACCATATTGTTGATGTTTTTAAAAACATGCTCGCGTTCATCCGGGTTACTCAGGCGGTGGGTGGGTACGTTCTTCAGTATCGGATCCTCGTTAAGGTAGTATTTGATCATATCCGGCACGTAAATGTAAGTTGCCTTATCATCGGCCACGCCGTTACCTATGGCGTTTACAATGGCTACGTTACCTTTACGATAGGCGCCCATAAGCCCGGCTACGCCCAAAATACTATTCGGGTTAAATACCAGTGGGTCTAAATACTCGTCATCAACCCTGCGGTAAATTACATCTATCTGCTGTAAACCGGTGGTAGTTTTCATGTAAACTTTGTGGTTGCTTACCACCAGGTCGCGGCCTTCTACCAGTTCTACACCCATTAAACGGGCAAGGGTAGTATGCTCAAAATAAGCCGAGTTGTAAATACCCGGGCTCAGCAGCACAATAGTAGGATTGCTGATTTGCCTCGGCGAAAGCGACAGCAGATTCTTATATAAGATAGACGGATATTCGGTTACGCTGCGTACACCGCAGTTTGGCAACAGATCAGGAAACAAACGTTTGGTAATCTCGCGGTTCTCCAGCATATAACTTACGCCCGATGGGGTGCGCAGGTTATCTTCAAGCACGTAAAAGGTGCCGTCATGATCGCGGATCAGATCGATCCCGGCAATGTGCACGTATACATCATAGGGTACATCCAACTGGTACATTTCGCGCAGGAAATGCGGGCAGGAGTACACAATATCTATAGGTACTATACCATCTTTTATAATAAACTGGTTGTGGTAAATATCTTTAAGGAACAGGTTAAGCGCGGTAAGGCGTTGTTTGATGCCTTTCTCCACAAAAGCCCATTCGTCCGAGGTAATCACACGGGGAATAATATCAAAGGGGAAGATCTTCTCAATTCCTTCGCCGCTATTGTACACGGTAAAGGTAATGCCCTGCGTCATGAACAGCCTTTTGGCCAGTTCTTCCTTCTTATTCAGATCATCCGGCGATTCGTTTGCCAGATACTCTATTACTTTCTGATAATGGTCGCGTACGATGCTCTTTTCATTGTACATTTCGTCCCATACCCCATTTATCAGATTGTATTTTTCAAAATGCTGCGATTTGTACATAAAAATTCCCTCAATTACATAAAATTATGGCCAATTGGTTTGTAGATTTTATATTTTATCTAAATAACCGCATTAAACGCCTGATTTTTTTGGTAAATTATAAAAAAAATCAGGTAGTTAATGCAAGTTTAACATTATAAATATAATAAAATATTAATGGTCTTTTATGTACAGGGCAAATATGTACTGTTATCGAGATACAGCAGCCGGATAAGTCGGTTCCTGCAGGCTGTCCGCAGGTAAAGGATCGGCAGTAAAATCTTTAAAAATGAGTTCGTACGCTATTATAAACCACATAATAATGCATGGCCAGGCTTTCATGGCCAGGTTTTGCATAAATATACGCGCCGGTTTTGGAAAGGCATCTGAGGGGCCAAGGCCTGTGATAACAATCAGCAGCACCAGCATTACAATGTTAAATGGCGTAAAGGGCTTCTGCTGCATCATGATATAAATAACAGCGCCCGCGGTTGCAATAATAAAGGTAGGGTGCTCGCTGCCGGTGCTGAAGATAACCACCATCAGCAACACCGAACACATTATCTGCAATTGAAATTTTAACGATGCGTACTGCCTAAACCTTAACAGCGGAATGCAGAAAGCAATCATCCCCATTAAAAAGAACGGCCAGTTGGGGATAGCCGCGTTTCGGAAAATGCGGCGGGCGGCGCCCATTATACACCAATCCTGCCCGGTGGTAAGGCTTTGGTTATGCAGGTTTTTGTAAGATAGCGCGGCAAACCAATCGTGGTAACTCTGCACCAGGAACGATGGACCAGCAATAATAGCCGGCAAAGCCAAACCCACCACCAGCCACACTGCCGACCATACCACAAATTTTACCTTATGTTTAGAGAATACAAAGAATGCCAGCCCTGCTACCGGGTAAATTTTCATCAGCGCACCAAAAATCACAAACAGCGTAGCGTATCCTTCTTTCTCCTTCTTCACCATTACAAACGCCAGGATAATCATAGCGGCTATAAGGGGGTTAAACTGCATATAATGCGATGAGTTGGCAAACTCCATAACGCAAAGCAGCAGTACAGCCGTTTTAATACGGTTGTTAAAAGGCAGCAGGTGTACAGCCCAAAGAAAAGCCGCCGCGTTGCCCACTTCCCAAAAAAAGAAGCCCCAGCCCTCGGGCATCAGTGAGAGCGGCGCTATAAACACTGTAAATAACGGGCCGTAGATAAATACATCGTAATACTCTGCCGGGTAAAGCAGGTATAAATTAAGGTGATCTTTAAAGTGATAGTAAGATGTACGGAAGATAAGGTAGTTGTTATCGATATGCTTAAAATACTTAAGCTGCCAGCAAAAAACAGCTACCGCTAGGTATAAAACTATAGTCCACTGATACCCGGTTAGTTGCAGAAATTTCTTTGGCTGTTGTTGCATTAATATGGTTGTATGCGTATTCCCTTATAGGTTGTAAAATATTTTTGCAGTAATTTTTATTTACGTAACATTTTTATTACAATTGGTGCGAAATGCCCCTAAGCAACAATGAAGAAACTATCGATCATTATTCCCGCTCATAACGAGGAAAAAAACATCCATTACCTCGTAAATGAGCTCCAGAAAACCCTCTCAGGCCTTGCCTACACCTTCGAATACATTTTTGTTGACGATGGCAGCACCGATAATACATTAAACGAAATAAAGGTACAAAAAGAAATATACGACTGCATTTATTACGTAGAGCTCTCCCGCAATTTTGGTAAAGACCAGGCACTGCTTGCCGGCATGCGCATTGCCACCGGTGATGCCGTGGTTACGATGGATGCCGACCTGCAGCACCCTCCCCAGATGATCTTGGAAATGATACAGCACTGGGAACTGGGTTATGATGTGGTGTACACCTATCGCGAGCAAAGTAACTCCCACGCAAAATTTTATCAGAAGGCAACCTCTAAAATGTTCTATAAAAGCATGAACATGTTGTCAGACATCAAGATGGAAGATGGTATTGCCGATTTCAGACTGATAGACAGCCGGGTGGTTGAGGAATTAAAGCTGATGAACGAGTACGAGTTGTTTTTCCGCGGGATGGTAAAGTGGGTAGGTTTCAGGCAAAAAGGCATCCCATATACGCCTGCTGTACGTATGGCCGGCGAGGCAAGTTATTCATTCTTCCGCTTAGTTAAGCTGGGGATCAGCAGCATCATGTCGTTCAGTGTAAAACCGCTTTACCTGGTATCGGCTATCGGCGTTGGCCTTTCATTATGCTCACTGTTTTATATCCCATATATATTGGTAAGCGTATTTGTGCTGCATAGCGTAGTATCGGGCTGGGCATCGGTAATTGCAACCATTGCATTTTTTGGCGGTCTGCAGTTATTTGTGCTGGGCATAATAGGCGTTTACCTGGGCAAATTGTTTATGCAAAGCAAGCAAAGGCCAGGTTATATTGTGCGCTCTACTAATTCGGTTAAGCAAAGGCATGATCTTATTAAGCTTTGATATTGAGGAGTTCGACCTGCCGGTAGAATACGGCAGGGAGATCTCTTTTACACAGCAGCTCTCCGTTTCTACAAAAGGCACATTGGCTATACTGGCGCTTTTAAAGCGTACCGGCATAAAGGCTACGTTTTTTATTACGGCCAACTATGCCATAAACCAGCCCGATGTTATTGATAAGATAGTACGCGCCGGTCATGAGGTAGCCTCGCACGGCTACTATCACTCTAATTTTGAGGATAAGCACCTGTTAGAATCCCGCGTGGCATTAGAAGAACTTGCCGGCAAACCGGTTAAAGGTTTCCGTATGGCGCGCATGATGCCGGTAAACCTGGCCGAAATAAAAAAAGCGGGGTACGCCTACAACTCATCCGTTAACCCTACCTGGCTGCCGGGGCGCTACAATAACTTAAGCGTATCGCGCACCTGGTTTCACGAAGGGGGCGTGCTGCAGATCCCGTCATCGGTATCGCCGCTGATCAGGTTCCCGTTATTTTGGCTCAGCTTTCATAACCTGCCTATGGGTTTTATAAAATGGCTCAGCTTTAAAACGTATAAAAAAGACGGCTACCTCAACATCTACTTCCACCCCTGGGAGTTTACAGATCTTAGCCCGCAGAAATTTGGACTGCCCGGTTACATCATCAAAAACTCCGGCGAAGCCTATATCAAACGGCTGGAAGATTTCATTATCTCTGCAAAAGCAAAAGGGCTTGCGTTTGGTACGATAGAAGAGTATTTTGCGCATCAGATTGATTAACCTCTTAATATTGCGTTATCATAAATAGCGATGGGTTTTAAGCCCATCGCTATGGTTTGTTTAAGCCTTCTCCTCCCATATGGCGCATAAATGCAGTATGGTTTGTACCGCCTTTTGCATATCCTGCACCGATACCCACTCCTGCTTACCATGAAAGGCATGCTCGCCGGCAAAAATATTGGGTGTTGGCAATCCCATAAATGATAACCGCGAACCATCCGTGCCGCCGCGAATGCTGCAGAGTTTAGCCTCCATACCAGCCCGGCGAATGGCCTCCATACCATAATCAACAATCTGCGGGTGCTGTGCCAGTACATTCTTCATGTTGCGGTACTGCGGGTGTGTTTCTAAAGTATACGTAGCGTTAGGAAAGTTCTTTAAAACCTCATCTGCCGTTGCCCTAATAACGTTGGCATGGCTTACCAAAAAATCCTCGTCAAAATCACGGATGATGAAATCTATGGTGGCGGTTTCAACATGCCCGGCTATATCTACGGGGTGTACAAAGCCTTGCATGCCTTCGGTACCTTCCGGGGAAAGATCATGCGGGAGGGCAGCGATAATTAACCCGGCAATTTTAATGGCGCTTTCCATTTTACCTTTTGCAAAGCCGGGATGCGCACTAATGCCATTTATGGTAAGTTTTGCGCCATCGGCAGAAAAGGTTTCATTCTCCATATTACCCGCACTCTCGCCATCAATGGTGTAACAGGCAAAAGCACCAATTTTGGCAACATCGGCTTTATCCACACCGCGGCCAATTTCTTCATCAGGGGTGAACAAGATCTTTACCGTACCATGCTTTATTTCCGGATGATTCATTAACTGGTAGCAGGCATCCATAATCTCGGCTACACCGGCCTTGTTATCTGCACCGAGCAATGTGCTGCCAGATGCGGTTATCACATCGTTACCTATCTGGTTCTTCAGATCGGGATGGTCGGCCATGCGTAATACCTGGGTAGGGTCATCGGGCAGCACAATATCTGCACCGTTATAGTTTTGGTGGATAATGGGCTTAACATTTTCTCCGTTGCAATCGGGCGAGGTATCCATGTGCGAGCAAAAGCATATCACCGGCACATTAGGCTTATCGGTATTGGCAGGTATAGTGGCGTACACATAGCCGTGTTCATCCAGGTGGGCGTCGGCAACGCCTATGCTTAGCAGCTCCTGAACCAGCAGGCGGCCAAGATTTTTCTGTTTATCGGTAGATGGGCAGGTTGGCGATGCCGGGTCCGACTGGGTGTCGATAACCACGTAGCGCAAAAAATTATCCGTTGCCCTGAAACTTAGCGGTGTGTTAAAATCCATATAAAGCCTATATTAGTAAAAATTTACGTACGCAGTACTGCACGCAATATTGTAATATCTAAACTATTTATTTTGAAAAAGTATATTTTATTGATCGTCATAGCCTTTGCGTGCTTTAAAGCCAATGCGCAAGGGGCCGATAGCTACCATTCATATGGCATTGGCTTTGGCGTTAGCGGTGCACGCCCCATGGCCGATCTTAAAAAACAATTTAACGATATGGCCTTTAACGCCAACCTTACCTACTTTTACAACCGCTATGTACCCATTGTACTGGAGTTTCAGGTTGGTAAATTAAGGGGCGGAGGCAATACCATTGCCGAAGATAAAGATACCCGCAGGTTTGAGAATAAATATAAAGCGCTGATGTTTCATATTGATTACCAGCTGGGCGATGCTATTGATGATTATAACCCAAGTGGTTTTATGAAGTTTTTAAAAAACCTGTACGGTGGTATTGGCGCCGGGGTAATATTTAATAAGGTGGATGCTAACCGCCTCAGCGCCATCGAAGCGGGCTACGTGTTTCCTGGTAAAGATAAAAGTAACAACCTGATGGTGCCATTGCGCATTGGTTATGAAATTAAGGTGTATGATGAATATGATACTCCTATCCTTGGGATAGATATCGGCTATCAACACAATGTTATTTTTGGCGAAGGGCTCGACGGGTACGACGACCCCACCTCTAAATTTAAAAATAACGCGCTTGACCAGTACAGGCAGATAACCATTGGCCTGCGTTATAATTTTGGCCGCATACAATAGTATTTAGTTGTGAATATAGAAGAACTGCGCGATTATTGCCTGCAAAAGCCGGCCGTTACCGAAGAATTTCCCTTTGGAGAAGATACCCTGGTGTTTAAAATAGGTGGTAAGATATTTTTACTTACCGGCCTTGAGGATGGCCAGCACTTTAATGCCAAATGCGACCCTGAGCTTGCCGCCGAACTGCGCGAACGCTATACCGAAGTAAAACCCGGTTACCACATGAACAAAGCGCACTGGAACACCGTTTACATGAGCGGTACCCTTACCCGCAAACAGCTGCATGAAATGGTAGACCACTCTTACCAGCTGGTTTTTACAAGCCTCACCAAAAAGCTGCAGGCCGAAATAAGCGCGGCTAACAAACATTAATACCCCGCAATTTTATTTGCGCTACTGATAGATATGAAAAAAAACCTGGCACTGCTGCTTTCTGTTTTTTGCCTTACGCAAGCCAAAGCCCAGCTAACCCCGTTTGAACTAAGCAAGAACAAAAATTATACGGCTACCCACGCCGAGGTGATCAGCTATTATCAAAAACTGGCTAAGCAATACCCGCAAATGCGCACCATTAATTATGGCAGCACTGATGTGGGGAAGCCGCTAACGCTGGTGGTGCTCTCCCGTGATAAGGTTTTCGACCCTGCCATTATCAAAAAGCAAAACAAACGCGTACTTCTTATTAACAACGGCATCCACCCCGGCGAACCCGAAGGTATTGATGCCAGCATGATGCTTGCCCGCGATCTGCTTAAAAACAACGCCCTGCCCAAAAACGTAGTGATTTGTATGATAGCGCTGTATAATATTGATGGTAACATGAACCGGGGTATTTCCCGCGCTAACCAGAACGGGCCCGATGCTTATGGCTTCCGTGGCAATTACCGCAACCTGGATCTGAACCGCGATTTTATTAAAGCCGACAGCAAAAATGCTTTAGCCTTTACCCAAATATTGAACACCTGGCAGCCTGAAGTATTGCTGGATAACCACGTTAGCGATGGCGCCGACTACCAGTACGTAATGACACTGATAGAAACCCAAAAGGACAAGCAAAACCCCATCCTGGCCGATTATACTACTAAAACCCTTACTCCCGACCTGTATAAGGGCATGAAACAAAGCGGCTATGAGATGATCCCCTACGGCGCAGGAGAATCTGGCCTGCCCGATTCCGGTATTGTAAGCTTTATGGAAACGCCAAGGTTTTCTACCGGTTATGGTGCACAGCACAACATCATCAGTTATATGACGGAAACCCACATGCTAAAGCCGTTTGATAAGCGCCTTTACGCCACCTATAACTTTATGCAGCACCTCATTAACATCTGCGAGCGCGATGCCAAAATATTAGGCGACCTGAAAAAGAGAACGGATGCCGGGGTGAGCAAGCAAAAAACATTCCCGCTGGCATGGGCGTTGGATGACACTAAGGTAGATACCATAACCTTTAAAGGCTACGAAGCCGGTTATAAAACCAGCGAGGTAAGCGGCCTTAAACGCCTGTATTACGACCGCAACAAACCTTACACCAAAACGGTTAAATTCTTTAACACTTATAAAGCAACGGCGACTGCCGATAAGCCGGTAGCCTACGTTATTCCACAGGCATGGGGCAAGGTGATAGAGCTGTTTAAGCTAAATAAGGTGGCCATGAAACAACTGGCGCATGATACCACGCTGAATTTGCAGATGTACTACATTGCCGATTACAAAACCCCGCAGCGCCCTTTTGAAGGGCATTACCTGCACAGCGGCGTTAAGCTAAACCCGGTTGATACCAAAGTTAAATTTTACGCCGGCGATTACGTGGTGTATGTAAACCAGCCCATAAACCGTTACATTGTAGAAACGCTGGAGCCGCAGGGTGTTGATTCTTTTTTCGCCTGGAATTTCTTTGACTCCATCTTAACGCAGAAGGAATATTTTTCTGATTACGTGTTTGAGGATATCGCCGCCGACCTGCTGAAAAAAGACCCCGCCCTGCGCACAAAACTAAATGAAGAAAAGGCTAAAAACCCGCAATTGGCCAATAGCGCCGGCGCGCAGCTTAACTTTGTTTACCGCAATTCACCTTATTTTGAAAAAACTGTACTGCGTTACCCTGTAGGCCGTTTATTAACCAATACCAAACTCGATCTGAAATGATAGAATACCTTACGCTGGCCCCGGTGGCCTGCTTTATATTTGTACTTACGCTGGCTACATCGCTGTACGCCTTTTCTAATGAAATTATCTACCGCAAGTTTATCCTCAACACTTACGAAGTTTCCAGGGGGCACCGCGTGTGGACCATCATCACCAGCGGCCTTATCCATGCCGATTGGAACCACCTGTTCTTCAACATGCTGTCGTATTATTTCTTTGCGTTTCAACTGGAGCAGATCTTAGGGCACTGGCAGTTTGCGGTACTCTATTTTGCGAGCATGATCCTGAGCGATCTGCCATCTATCCAAAAACACAGAGATGACAGCTGGTATAACAGCCTTGGCGCATCCGGCGCAATAAGCGCGGTTGTGTTCAGCGCTATATTGTTTAACCCAAGGGGCGAGATGGGCCTGCTGTTTTTACCATTCACCATCCCGGCATGGATCTTCGGCATCCTTTACCTGGTGTACTGCCACTTTGCATCCAAGCACGCAAGGGATAACATCAACCACGATGCCCACTTGTTTGGCGCATTAAGCGGCATCCTTATCACTATTATACTAAGCCACAATGTTATTAATGATTTTGTAAAGCAGTTTAGTTAGGTAAACTGATGGAGTCGGGATCAATAACGTTCCCGGCTTCATCAAATAAAAAGCTCATGGGCTGCTCGGGGTTCTTAATAATTTCCAGCAGTAAAAATCCCCAGTTCTTCCAAAAGTTTTCCAGCACCTGTCCGTATGTTTTATTCACCCAGGTATCAAACAAAGGTTTGCTGCTGATGCCGCGCAGGGGCATGGTTTCTATATAAATATCCTCACCAACAGGCAAAATATCATACTCGGGCAGGCGGTTAAACAGGTAGTTAGAATAAAATACCCTGCCGGAGAATTCCTCAAACTGAATTGGGTGCAGCGTTAGATCTTTAATTTTCTCAAACACTTCGCGGTGATAGCTGGCATTGGCGCTGTTATCCTGCAGGCACATTACCAGTCCAAAATCTTTTATGCGCAGCGCAAAGGTTTGTGTGTTGATCTCGTCGCGGTAGCCAAACTCTTTTTCGTTATTGTCCACCTTAAACAAAAACAGACTGAAGGGCTTAAAATCCTCAAACTGAATAGCCAGGTTAATGCTCTGCAGCATTAAATGCAGATGGCTGAATTTGTGGATGATAGATTGCGAAATGTTAAACTCCTCGCCCTGGGCGTGCTGCATTTTAATGCCGGCCTGTAGCTCGTTAAAAATAATACCATACAGCAGTTTGCTCACCCATTGGAATAGTTTCAGATCGTCCAGCGCTTTAACGCCTTCGTAGCCTTTGCTGAATGCGGCGGCAATCTCTTGCTCCAATGGTTCCAGAAACTCTTCATTTACACGGGCCGAACAAGGTATTTTCAGGTCTTTATAGGTGGCAATGCTTTCATCGAGCAGTTTAAAGGGTTGGTCTTCCAGGCCGTACAAACTCATCAGCCATTGCGGAAAAACCTGTATCTTTTCTTCGGTGCTGCTGAGGGGCTGCCCGGTTAAAAAGCATTTGCTGTTACCAAAATTAAAGGTGCTGAATGGGTGGTAAATTTGTTCGGCCATGGCGGCAAAGATAAGCAGGAAATTAATTGTAAAATTTTAGCTTTGATATTTGACATGCAGCTTACTTATCAACCCTTTGAACTTCAGCTAAAACACCCCTTTACCATCGCCAAATTTTCGCGTACCTCAACGCCGTTGATGCTGGTGCAAGTTGAACACGAAGGCGTTACCGGCTATGGCGAAGCATCTATGGTGCCCTACATGGGCGAAAGCCACCAAACTGCCGCTGATTTTTTAAGCAAGGTTGATGCTGCCCAATTTAAATTCCCTTTTGATTTTGCCGCCATCATCAGCTACCTGGATAGCCTTGCACCCGGCAACCCGGCCATAAAAGCCGCTATTGACATTGCCCTGCACGATCTGGATGGCAAGCTGCAAAACAAACCCTGCTGGCAGCTCCTGGGCAGCAACCCGGCAACAATGCCCGTAACCAGTTTTACCATTGGGATAGATACAAAAGAAGTTATCCTGCAAAAGGTACAGGAAGCCGCCGGGCTAAAAGTGATAAAGGTAAAGCTGGGCCGCGATACCGATAAGGAACTGATCCAAACCATCCGCTCGGCAACCAATGTGCCGCTTTACGTAGATGCCAACCAGGGCTGGACGGACCGCAAACAAAGCCTGGATATGCTATACTGGCTGCACGAACAAGGTGTTGTGCTGATAGAACAGCCCATGGCCAAAACCGATATTAACGGTAATGCATGGCTTACCCAACACAGCCCTATCCCCATCATAGGCGACGAAGCCGTGCAGCGCTTAGCCGATGTTGCCGCCGCCGAAGGTGTTTACCATGGCATCAATATCAAGCTGATGAAAAGCGCCGGGATGTACGAGGCGCAGCAAATGATCACCAAAGCGCGCGAGCTTGGCCTGAAGATACTGATAGGCTGCATGAGCGAAACCAGTTGCGCCACCCTTGCCGCAGCAGCCCTTGCTCCCCAATGCGATTGGGCCGATCTGGATGGCCCGTTCCTAATCAGCAACAATCCTTTTAAGATGCCGGCTTTTGCAGATGGCCGGTGGGTGTTGAACAATAATGCAGGCTTGGGAATAAGTTTATTATAAACTGTCAGTATTACAATAATATTTCTAACTTCATTTCCACCAAATTATATCATTAATCATGAAGTTAAAATTCCTGCTCCTGCTGGGCGCAACCCCACTTTTTGCCCTGGCGCAATCCCCCAAAACTTACCACGTAAAATCGCCCGATGGTAAAATAGACCTCAGCCTGAGCGCCGGCGCGGCTATCAGCTGGTCGGTAAAACACCAGGCTACGGATGTTATTACGCCCTCTTCTATATCGCTTACATTAGGTAATGGCGAGGTGCTGGGTAAAAATGCCGTAGTAAAAAGCGCTAAAACCACATCGGCTGATCAATATTTTAATACGCCTATCTACAAAAAAGATAAGGTGCACGATAACTATAATCAGCTTACGCTAACCTTTAAAGGCGATTATGGCCTTATCCTGCGGGCGTATAATGATGGCGTTGCCTACCGTTTCACTACGCAAAAGAAGGGTGAGATTGTAATAGCCAGCGAGGAAGCCAACTTTAACTTTAAGGATGATAACAAGGCCTACCTGCCCTTTGTGAACGATTATCGCAATAAGGATAAGTACAACACCTCTTTTGAGGCGCATTACGATGAGCTTAAATTCTCGGCCATTAAAAAAGATTCGCTGGCGTTTTTACCCGTATTGGTTGATGTGGGCAGCCCCATTAAAGCCGTAATTACCGATGTGGATATTGAGGATTATCCCGGCATGTATTTAACTGCTACGCCTGGCACCAATGGCCTGCATGGCGTGTTTGCGCACCTGCCGCTTAAAGAGCTTGCCGGCGGCTACAACGGCATGAACTACGTGATAGAAGGCCGTGCCGATAACATCGCCAAAACAAAAGGCACCCGCTCGTTCCCGTGGCGCGCGGTGGTCATCAGCACCGAGGATAAGGAACTGGCCAATAACGATATGGTGCAGAAGCTGGCCGCGCCGGCACGCTTAACAGACCAAACCTGGATAAAACCCGGCAAAGTTGCCTGGGATTGGTGGAACGACTGGAACATTACTGGTGTAGATTTTAAAGCGGGCATTAACGTGGCAACTTATAAGTATTACATAGATTTTGCCGCGACCAACAAGTTAGAGTATGTAATTATTGATGAAGGCTGGTCGGAAGATAAGGATATGGATAAGATCTCACCCGAGATCAATGTAAAGGAAGTGGTTGATTACGCTAAAACAAAAAACGTAGGCATCATCCTGTGGGCCAGCTGGTACGCCGTTATGCAGCATACCGATGCCTCTTTTGATATGTATGCCAAAATGGGCGTAAAAGGCTTTAAGATAGATTTTATCGACCGCGACGATCAGCTGGCTATCAAATCGCTTTACCAGATAGCGCAAAAAGCTGCCGACCACCACCTGCTGGTAGATTACCACGGCATGTACAAACCTGCCGGTTTAAACCGCACGTTCCCTAACATCCTCAATTTTGAAGGTGTAAAAGGTTTAGAGAATATGAAATGGGGCACCGATAACCAACCGGGCTACGATGTAAGCATCCCCTACATCCGCATGCTTGCCGGGCCAATGGATTATACCCCGGGCGGCATGCGCAATGCTACCAAAACAGCTTTCCGCGCTATAAACGCCAACCCCATGACGCAGGGCACCCGTACCCATCAGCTGGCTATGTTCACCATATTTGAGGCGCCGCTGCAAATGCTGGCCGATAACCCTACCGCTTACAAAAAGGAACAGGAAAGCACCGATTTTATTGCCGCCGTACCTACCACTTTTAATGAAACCATAGCACTTGATGGCAAGGTTGGCGATTTTGTAAGCATTGCACGCCGTAAAGGCACCACCTGGTACGCTGCAGCCATGACCAACTGGGACGCCCGCCAGATCACCGTAGACCTATCCTTTTTAGGCGCAGGCACTTACAAGGCCATTATATTTGAGGATGGTGTAAACGCCGACCGTAACGCTATTGATTATGTGCGTAAAGAAGTTACCGTATCTGCAAAAGATAAGCTAACTGCTAAGATGGCATCCGGCGGTGGCTGGACAGCAAGATTTGAGAAGATCAATTAAGATCTGAAGACAAGAATGCAGGGAAGCATCCGGTCAAAATTCTTTTAAAACACAAAGGGCGCAATTTGCGCCCTTTGTGTTTATTGTAGTTTTAGTTTAGTTGTTTGTTCTTATTATAATTCTTCGTCGTGCTGGCTAACGTCCAAACCTGCAAGTTCTTCAGCAGGGGTAACACGCAGCGGGCTGATCAGGTCGGTAACTTTTAGCAGGATGAATGAACCTACAAAAGCAAATACCGATACAGCTACTAAAGCGATAAGGTGTTTAACAAATAAAGCTGAATCGCCAGAAGCTAAACCATCGGCGCCTGCGGCATTAACCGCTTTTGTAGCGAAGATACCCGTCATTAACATACCAACCATACCACCTACACCATGGCAAGGGAATACGTCTAAGGTGTCGTCAATGCTGGTTTTAGATCTCCAGATAACCATCAGGTTACTGATAACCGCGGCAACTATACCAATAATTAACGAGCTTGATACGGTTACAAAACCTGCAGCAGGTGTAATAGCAACCAAGCCTACAACAGCACCAATACAAGCGCCCAGTGCAGATGGTTTTTTACCTCTCAGCATATCAAAAAAGATCCATGACATGGCAGCAGCGGCAGATGCAGTAGTTGTGGTAGCCAGTGCAGTAGCAGCAAGTTCACCAGAACCTAATGCAGAACCCGCGTTGAAACCAAACCAACCGAACCAAAGTAAACCTGTACCTAATATTACGTAGCTGATACGTGCTGGGGTGTGTGCTTCTTCAACTTCGTTACGTTTTTTAAGATATAATGCTGATGCAAGCGCAGCCCAACCAGCACTCATGTGTACTACGGTACCACCTGCAAAGTCTAAAACGCCCATTTTAAAGAAGTAACCTTCTGGGTGCCATGTAGCGTGAGCAAGAGGGATGTAGATAATAACGATGAAAAGGGTGATAAAAATTAAGTAAGAGTTGAAACGGATACGCTCTGCAAATGCACCGGTAATTAACGCGGGTGTAATAACCGCGAATTTTAACTGGAACATAGCAAACAATATAACCGGGATTGTACCCCAGGCAACACCAATAGTGTTCTGCATCATGAAAAACGATTTAGGGTTACCAATAAAACCTAAACCGCCAACATCTTCACCAAAAGCCATGCTGAAACCAAATACTACCCAGATGATAGTGATAAGGCCCATACAAACAAAGCTTTGCAGCATGGTAGAGATAACGTTTTTCTTGCGCACCATACCACCATAAAAGAAGGCAAGGCCCGGGGTCATTAATAATACAAGCGCAGTTGAAATAAGCAACCATGCTATATCAGCACCATTATAAGTGGTGGCTGGTTTTAGGTTAGGTGTATTCCCGGGGTACAATAACGCCAGGATTACAACGATGACAAGAATGCCAAAAGGTACAATTTTTTTCATGTTTTAAGTTTGTGATAATTAGTAGTTAATAGAAATAGTTAATTGTATTAGGTTGAGTGGGGGCTGCCCCGTTTAATTCACCAGAATGAATGATACGGAAAAAGCATCAGCTTGGGCAGTTGCTTGTAAGCCTGCTGCAGCTGATGCGGGTAATCAGTAAAGTTATTACTATGGTTTGTCGCGGTATTTGCAATGGATGTTGGGCCGGTAGCTGTTAATTGCAGCTGCGTTTTCCATTTTTCAATACTTTCAACCTTATTAACAACGTAATAATTGCTGCTAATTTTATCTTTTGGCTGATTTGTTTTGTATTTGGAAGCCCAAGCGCTCAAAATTACAATTTTTTGGCGTAAAACAGTCGAAATAAAAAGCACAATACCATCAAAGAGTATAAAAAATATAAAAATATGTTTTACTTTCCTTAATTGCATATGCTAAAAATATAATATTAAAATCATTTTGTCAATAAAAATGATAGTTTTTTAAAGCAATTTTTAAAAAAAGCGTTTCTAAATTAAAAAATCGTCAAAATGTCTATTAAAAAGGCAGTTTTTAAGGACTATATTTAAAATAATTGATAAATATTTTAAATAATAAGACATGATCGTGTATTTAGCGCCTGCTACTCAGAGCTATGAAGTTTTTTAATGCTAAATTTTAATATTAGTGATCAAAAAGAGATAATTGATCTGATGGTTGCGAAAACTTCACTTCAATTGGTGTGAAATTTGAAACGGTTATCCCAAGCAACCTTACACGGCTGTTATCAGGGTCGGTACCGAGCAGTAAATTTTTAGCTGTGTTCAGAATGGTTTCGGCATCATCTAAAAAATAAGCAAATGACTGGCTTCGGGTGATCTGCCTGAAATCGCTGTATTTTATTTTCAGTGTAACCGTACGGCCTTTCAGTTGATATTTTAATAGGCGCTCGTTAACCAGCCTGGTAATCTTTTCCAGTTCAGCGTTCATTTCCTCAACGGTGGTTAGGTCGTAAGCAAAGGTATCCTCGGCCCCCATTGATTTGGTTTCGCGATGGGGCTGCACGGCGCGGTCATCTATCCCGCGTACTATATTATAATAGAACGCGCCCGCCTTGCCAAAATGCCGGGTAATATCGTCTATGGTAAGTGTTTTTAAGTCTGCACCCGTAAATAAGCCAAGCCTACGCATTTTATCGGCGGTAACTTTTCCCACGCCATAAAATTTTTCTACCGGCAGCTTTTCTATAAAAGAGGCCAGCGATGATGGGCCGATAAACGTTAACCCATCCGGCTTTTTAATATCCGATGCTATCTTGGCCACAAATTTATTTACCGATACCCCGGCCGATGCGGTGAGGTTCAATTCATCCTTTATAGCCTGTTTTATTTGCTGCGCAATTTCAATGGCCGAGCCAATGTTAAGCTTATCTTCGGTAACATCCAGGTAGGCCTCATCCAGCGAGAGGGGTTCTATAATATCGGTGTAGCGGCTGAAGATCTCACGGATCTTTTGTGATACCTCTTTATACGCCGCAAACCGGGGCCGCACAAAAATAGCATGCGGGCAAAGCTTAAGCGCCTGCTTGGACGACATGGCCGAACGCACGCCAAACTTTCGCGCTTCGTAACTGGCCGTGGCTACTACACCGCCACGCCCTTCGGGCAAACCGCCTACAACCAGTGGCTTGCCACGGTATTCGGGAAAATCGCGCTGCTCTACCGACGCGTAAAAGGCATCCATATCTATATGAATTATTTTTCGCCGTATTTGTACTTCCTTTTCTTCCACCGGTATTATCCTAACAAATATTAAGCTATTTATTTAATTTACCTTTGTAAATAAAATCTGCTTACATAAAAATGTCATCGCACCACATCGTACGCGAAAAACAGGAACCCGCTTTATTAGCGCTCGGGCTGGATAACTTTTCGGAAGAATTACTGGGCCAGCTGCTGGAATGGAGCCCCACTGTAATTACCACAACCACCACCGCCGAAAAGATAAACGCCTACGGTATTAAGGTAGATATGGTAATAACTGATGAACCTGAGGTAGCCCTGCAATCGGACCTGAAACTGATCCCTCCCGGGCAGGATTCTGAAACCGAAGCGGCTTTAAAATTCCTCATCTCGGGCGGTTACCCATCCGTTAATGTAGTTACAGATGATTTTCAGCTGAAAGACTTTTTGTTTTATGCCGGTAAGATAAACCTTGTGATATTTTGCAACGGGCAAAAGATCTTCCCGGTAATATCCGGCTTCAGCAAGTGGAAACCCGCCGGCGAAACCATCCGCCTGCTCTCTAACCCAACCGATCTGCACCTAAGCGGCCTAACCTACACCGGCGATAACCAATACACCACCAGCCACGATGGTTTCTTCACCCTGCAGTTCGATCAGCCATTTTTATTTATTGCTGAGGAGATATAAGGGGAGATTAATTGCCATCAACCTGCTCTCTCCTCCGTCTTTGAGGCACGATGCAATCTTCGATAGACAGGTAATGAATAAAGTCCATCTCCTCGCCACTGCGTCTTTGCAGGCACGAAGCAATCCTCGACAAATAGGTAAACGGCTTGGCAAGAGATTACTTTTCTATCGAAGATTGTTTCGTGCAAAGACGTGGTGGGGATTGAATTGGTGTCTTAACCGGATAAGGCACCTGCCGTAACATTTTTTCTTATCTTCACTCTAAATCTAAAATCAACACAATGAAAAAACTAATACTTTTTGCTTTTATACTGGGCGTATTTTCTTCCTGTACCGAGAATTACTCTAACGGGGAGCGTATTGGGGTGATCACCCAGATTTCTAACACGGGTGTGTTCTGGAAATCATACGAAGGGCACCTTAACGTTACCCAAACTGGTATGAACAGCAGCGTGCCTTTTGATTTTTCGATAGATAACGACCATGAGGACCCTGCCGTTATTAAAACGCTTTTAGAGGCCGCCCAAAACGGCTGGAAGGTTAAACTGATCTACCATGAAACACGCGGCAAAAACTGGTTCAGCAACCGCGGTGAAACAGATCATTTTGTAAAGAAGGTAGAGGTGCTGGATAAAAACATGGCATCGCTGTTTAACAACAAAGATACATCTGCCCGCCAGGGGCATATTATTGATACCATTTACGTAGTAATTGATAAATCGCAGCTGAAAAAGAAATAAGCGGTGGTTTGTAAATGTAGCCTCATAAAGTATATGTGATTTTTATAAAAAATAATTAAACACCAATTAAACCGTTGATGTGTTTATCAGTCTATAAACTACATCAGCGTAAACAACTGGTTAATTATCAATCTTTCAAAATGAAAATGACATATAAAAAATTCTTAACATTAGCTTTCGGCGGGCTCTTAGGTCTGTTTTTAGCTTTACCGGCCATAGCCCAGCGTGGCGGTGGCGGTCGCCCATCCGGTGGCGGCGGTGGTGGTTTTAGTCGCGGTGGTGGCGGCGGAGGCGGTGGCTTCAGCAGACCATCCGGCGGCGGCGGTGGCGGCAGTTTCAGTCGCCCATCAGGCGGTGGCGGCGGTAGCTTTAATCGTCCATCAGGTGGCGGTAGCTTTAACCGGCCTTCGGGCGGTGGTTTCAGCAGGCCGCAAAGCAATAGCGCTATATCTCCGTCACGCGGTGGTTTTTCACAAGGCGGTTTTAACCGTGGCACGCGCCAATCAGTAAATGGTTTCCAGGGCAGGCCGGGCAACAGCGCATTTAACCGTGGCGGTTTTAGCAACCGCGGCAACTTTGGCCGTGGTACTAACGCTTACCGTAGCGCCAATATTGGCCGCGGCAATTACGGCCGTGGTGTTTACCGTGGCGGCGCTTATGGCCGCGGTTATGGTTACAGGGGTGGTTATGGCGGCCGCTACTATGGCCCGCGTTATTTTGGCTATGGGTTTTATAACTATCGTGGCTACTACAACTCATACTACTTACCACGCATTGGCTTTAGCATAGGTGTATTGCCTTTCGGTTACTATCCATTTTACTACGGCGATTACCAGTACTACTACAGCGATGGTTTATACTATCAGCAAAATAACAACCAGTACACCGTGGTTGAACCACCGGTAGGTGCGCAGGTAAACAAACTGCCATCAAATGCCGAATCGATCACCATCAACGGTGAGCAATATTACGAAGCAAACGGTGTTTACTATCGTTTGGTTACCAAAGATGATGGCTCGCAGGTTTACGAAGTTGCCGGTAAAGACGGCCAGCTGGAAACCGGCGACAGCAGCGGCAGCGATTCTTCTTATGACAATACCCCGCTTAAAATGGGTGATGTTGTGGATCAGCTACCGGAAGATAGCCGCAAAATAAAAGTGAACGGCGAAAAATTATATGTTGCACCTGACGGCACTTACTTCCAGGAAGCGCTTGATGAAGACAACAACAAAGTTTACAAAGTAGTTGGCCTGCCTACCGATGAGCAGCCCGCCGACGACCAGAAATAAGATCCTATAATACCAATGTTCTGACAAAGGGTGCGCTGTAATTTACGGCGCACCCTTTTTTATTAAGGTTAGTGTATTTCACAAGGTTATATATTTATCCTGATTGGCTTCACCGTCACTCTTCGTCGATGTTCAACAATAGAATACGCTAAAGATTACAAATAAATCACAATGTATTGATTAACAAGCATATAAATGGAATTATTAAAGCTTTGCATTAGTGTTCAAAAGTGTTCAACATGTTCATTAGTGTTCACCCAAATAAAAATGAACACCTGGTGAACATGTGGCTATCTCAACTCAAATTCGGCACTTAGTGTATTTACAATAGCTTATCGGGTGTAATAGGCAGATCGCGTACCCTCTTACCGGTGGCATTGTAAACAGCGTTGGCTACAGCTGCAGCCATGCCTATCAGCGCAATTTCGCCCATGCCTTTGGCACCCATGGCGTTAATGTGCGGGTCGGGTTTGTTTACAAACAGGGCGTCTATCTGCGGGATATCGGCATTTACCGGCACGTGGTAATCGGCAAAGTTGTTGTTTACATAGCGCCCGTAACGGTGGTCGATAATGCCTTCTTCCATCAGCGCCATACCAATGCCGCCAATAGCGCCGCCAACAACCTGGCTGCGGGCTGTTTTAGGGCTTACAATGGTGCCTGAATCGGCCACGCAAACCACTTTATCAACCTTTACCACGCCGGTTGCCGGGTGTACCAGCACCTTCACAAAATGTACCGACCATGATTGCATCGAATACTTCTGCGCTTCAGCCCCCAGCGACGATTCTATAGAAGTACCCAGCGAGGGCAGGTTGCGTTCTTTTAATACTTTGGCATAATCGGGTTTATCGGTACCGCCGTTGCCTATCAGTTTCTGGAACTTCTCTTTCAGATCTTTACAGGCATCATACACCGCACCGCCAACCGTGGCTGTAGTGGCCGAGCCACCCTGCATCGGCGCATCCGGCAGGGACGAATCGCCCATTTCAAATTTTATCTTATCCGCAGGGATGCCCATTTGTTCAGCCGCAATCAATACCATGGCGGTACCTGTGCCGGGGCCGATATCGCTTACGGCGGTTTGCAGTGTTAGGGTGCCATCGGCCATCATGGTAGCTTTTACCGTTGCCTTATCGCGGTAGGCGCCAAACATGCCGCCGCCCATACCGTAGCCTGCTAACCAGCCATTCTCTTTAACCGTACCGGCCTGCTGCTTGCGGTTATCCCAGCCAATTTGCTTGGCTCCCATTTTATAGGCTTCATCCAGGTATTTGCTGGAGTAGGGCTTGCCGCTATCCGGGTCGGTTTTAGCATAGTTGATCAGGCGCAGTTCTACCGGATCTATTTTTAACAAGTAGGATAGCTCATCCAAGGCAGATTCCAGCGCGAATGCTCCTGTAGCTTCGCCCGGCCCGCGCATCCAGGTAGGGGTGCCCACATCCAGCGATACAATTTTGTAACGTGTGGTAACATTTGGGCAGGCGTATAACGATTTACTGGTGTTGATGGGCCCTTCGGCAAAATCTTCATAGGAAGAAGTTACCCCGGCCGCTTCATGCGTTATGCCCACCAGTTTACCATCGGGTGTAGCACCCATACCTATCTTTTGCCAGGTATACGGGCGATAGCCCACCGAGGTAAACATATCCGGCCGGCTTAGCACCAGTTTAACAGGGCGCATTACTACCTTGGCTCCTATAATGGCGGCAACCTCGTGCGGCCAAACCTGCAAAGCACTGCCAAATGCACCGCCAACAAATTGCGAGTTCACCTGCACATCTTCTTCGGGGAGTTTAAACAGTTTGGCAATATCTCCGCGGGTGGCTTTTACGCCCTGCGTTTTATCCCAAATAGTAAGCTTATTAGCACTATCCCACTTGGCAATGATGGCGTGCAACTCCATGGGGTTATGGATCTCGTTGGGAATCACATACTCCTGCTCCAGTTTAATGGGCGCGTTTTTCCAGGCCTCAGCAGTGCCCCGTGTAGAATCGTTACCGCCTTGCGGGGCTTTGCCTTTGGAAAGGTCAACCGGTGGTTTGGTATCGTGTTCTTCCTTATTGTACTGCACTTTTACTAATGACGCCGCAAACTGGGCACGCTCAAAAGTATCGGCTATTACCATCGCTACAGGGTGGCCGTTGGTCAGGATGCGGTTATCGTTAAATACCCTTAAGGCGCCAATCTTTTCGCCTGGTTTTGGCGGTTTGGCACTTTCATAACCCGGCACTTTGGGCGAGTTTAAATAGGTTATAACTGCCAGTACCCCCGGTGAGGTTTCGGCCTTTTTTATATCGATGGTTTTAATTGTACCCCTGGTGATGGTGCTGCCTACCAGTACGGCATAGGTCATCCCATCAAGGGCGTACTCTGCAGAGTATCTGGCGCCACCGGTTACTTTAAGCCGGCCGTCTATCCTGCTCATTCCATCGGCAGAGGTAGGTATTGCTGAAATAGTTGCTTCTTTCATCATTTTTTTAAACTAAGCCGGCGGCGTGTTTTAAAGCCTCTGCAATTGATGCCGGGGCCATTTTTAACTTAAATGAATTATGTTCGTGCCCTTTGGCGCCCTGCATGGCCAGTTGAGCGGCCATTTTAAAGTTTTCTTCGGATGCCGGTTTGCCGGCAAGGGCTTTCTCTGCATCAAACAAACGCCAGGGTTTATGCGCTACGCCGCCCATAGCCAGGCGGGCCGTTTTAATTATACCATTCTGTATATCCAATGCAGCCGCTACCGATACCAGCGCGAAGGCATAGGATTGCCTGTCGCGCACTTTTAGGTAGTAGCTATTTTTTGCAAAATTATTATCGGGAATCTCTACGCCCAGGATCATTTCGCCAGGCAGCAGGATGTTATCCAGATCGGGCCGTTCGCCGGGCAGGCGATGAAAATCGGTAAAGTTGATACGCTTAGTGCCTTTTTTAGTTGCTATTAATACCACGGCATCTAAAGCAGCCAGGGCTACGCACATATCACTTGGGTGAACAGCAATGCATTTATCGCTGGCGCCAAATATGGCGTGCATGCGGTTGTAACCCTCCATCGCGCCGCAGCCCGTATCAACTGTACGTTTGTTGCAGGGCATAGCGGTATCATAAAAGTAACCGCAACGGGTGCGCTGCATCATGTTACCACCCACGGTTGCCATGTTGCGCAACTGGGGAGAAGCCCCGGCTTTTAGCGCCATAGCCAACAAAGGCTGCAGTTGTGCAACCGAAGCATCCTCGGATACTACGCTGTTTAGCGCCAGTGCACCTATACTTAAACCGCCTTTGGTGGTAGTGATACTTTTCAGCGGGAGGGAATTAATATCTACCAGTTTATCGGGCGACAGAACGCCCTTCTTCATCAGATCTACCAGGTTGGTGCCGCCCGCAATGATCTTGGTACCGGGCTGGGCTATGGCTGTGAGCACACTTAACTGTGTAGACGGCTTTACATACTGGAATTGTTTCATACCGAAGCGCCCCCTTTCTTCACCTCTAAAATTGCGTTAACAATATTGGGGTATGCCCCACAGCGGCAGATGTTACCGCTCATATATTCTCTTATCTCCCCTTCGGAGTTAGCGTGCCCCTCGCGGATACAAGCCACTGCCGACATGATCTGCCCCGGCGTACAGTACCCGCACTGGAAGCCGTCGTGCTTTAAAAATGCTTCCTGCATAGGGTGCAGCTCGTCGCCTTTGGCGAGGCCTTCTATGGTAGTAATGCTTTTACCGTTCACCATTACGCCCAGCGTTAGGCAGGAGTTTACCCGCATGCCATCCACGTGAACGGTGCAGGCACCGCATTGGCCGTGGTCGCAACCCTTTTTAGTACCGGTAAGATCCAGTTGCTCGCGCAGGATATCCAACAGGGTAGAGCGCGGTTCAACCGAGAGCTTGTAGGGTTTGCCATTCACTTCCATCTTCAGCGGCAGTTTTTCTAAAGCGGCGGCAATCTGCTCATCCAAATGCTGCCCGGCAGCTTTAAGGGCAGGCGCAGGTGTAATGGCAACAGCTGTTAATAAGGTAGTTTGCTTCAGAAAATCGCGGCGGGTAGGCTCTGCCGGCTCCTGGTTTTGCCGGGAGCGCGGGCATTTAAAATCGTCTTCCATAGTATAAAAGGCTTAATATTGTGTAAGTTACCAAATAGCTTGCCACAAAGGCAAACCATTGTGTTATTTATAATGATACTAAAAAGCACTCCGGCGTAATTGTTACCTTTGCCCCCATGATTGACGTTGTATTAAAAAAAGGGAAAGAAAAAGCGGTGCTGCACAGACACCCTTGGGTGTTCTCCGGCGCTATAGAAAAAGTAAAAGGCAAACCCGTTAACGGCGAGATAATTAAACTATTAAACGCACATGGAGTATTTTTAGCCTATGGCTTTTACAACGATCAATCGCGCGTGGCGGTGCGCCTGTTAGAGTGGGACGAGAGCATTGCGGTAGACGAGGACTGGTTTCGCCAAAAGGTGCAAACTGCGGTTGCCGGACGCGCCCATATATTAGCAGATGGCAGTACCGATACCTGTCGGCTCATCTTCAGCGAATCTGATTACCTGCCGGGTTTAATAGTAGATAAATACGCCGGGCACTTAGCGGTGCAGGTGCTTACATCGGGTATGCAAAACGCTATGCCGGTTATTATTGATGAACTGAATAACCTGCTTAAGCCCTTAAGTATTTTTGATAAAAGTGATGCCACATCACGTGCGCATGAGGGCCTGGAAACTACCAATGTATTATTAGCCGGCAACCAGCCGCCCGAACTGGTGATGGTAAAAGAGAACGGCATTACCTATGGCATTAACATTGCCGAGGGCCAAAAATCGGGCTTTTACTGCGACCAGCGGGACAACCGACTGTTGCTGGCGTCCTATGCTAAAGGAAAAAAAGTACTGGATTGCTTTAGCTATACCGGCGGTTTTACCTTGAACAGTTTACACGAAGGCGCTGCATCGGTAACCAGCGTGGATAGTTCTGCCCTGGCAATTGAAACCTTACATGAAAACATCCGCCTGAATAAATTTGAAGAAACCCAGCACGACGCTATAAAATCTGATGTGAACGTGCAGCTGCGTAAATTCAGGGACGAGGGGGATAAGTTTGATATCATTGTGCTCGATCCGCCAAAGTATGCGCCATCGCGCTCTGCTTTAGACCGCGCCTCGCGGGCTTATAAAGATTTGAACCGTTTAGGTATGCAGCTGCTGAATAGCGGCGGCCTGCTGGCAACCTTCTCCTGCTCGGGCGCTATGGATATGGAAACTTTTAAACAGGTGCTGGCCTGGGCCGCACTGGATGCAGGCAAACAGGTACAATTTATCCACCAGTTTCACCAGCCGGAAGACCACCCGGTGCGGGCATCTTTCCCGGAAGGGGAATATCTGAAGGGGTTATTGTGCAGGGTTTGGTAATAAATTCTGCTAAGTAGTTTGCGTTAGGGGGTGAAGTGGAAACCCCGGAATGAAGTGCCGCTTCTATCAGCGGTACGTAATGAGGAGTTGGAACGGAAAGCCCGGGCCAAAGGCAACGCCCAAGAGGATTCAACCTGCCACAACTAACGGAGAACATTAATTTCAATTACACCCATAAAAAAAGCATCTGATAAGGAAGTTTTAGCTTCATCATCAGATGCTTTTTTATTTGTATACAGGCAACCCGGCCTTTTAGAAAACTTATGTAAAAGTTATTCCAGGGTGATCTGTCTTTTAATGCTTTCTTCTAAAGAGATAAAGGTTTCGGTGCGCTGGATACCTTTTACGCTTTGGATCTGCTCGTTCAGCACTTCGCGCAGGTGGTTGGTATCGTGGCAAACTATTTTAGCGAAAATGCTCCAGCTGCCGGTGGTATAATGCAGCTCAACAATCTCGGGCACCATTTTCAGCTGTTTAACCGCTTCGTTATACTGCGAGCCTTTCTCCAGGAAGATCCCAAGGAAGGCAGTAACGTCATAACCAAGCTTTTGCGGGTTAACTTCGAGGCTTGCACCTTTAATAACACCCAGCTCTTCTAACTTTTTCATGCGAACATGTATGGTTCCGCCTGAAACGATCAGTTCCTTTGCAATTTCCGTGTAGGGGGTTGTCGCATTTTTCATCAAAATTGATAAAATCTGGATGTCAAGATTGTCAATTTCTAAATTTTGGGGTTTCCTGTGAGGCATATATTTTAATATCTATATTCAAATACAAGTTTAATTAAAATTAAGGTAAAAATAAAAATATTTTGTTGAAATATTTGCAAGGAATAGCAAAGTCCTTTAAATTTGTATTAAGCAAGTGAGAGATATTGCTTGTTCTTTAAAAGTAAAACATTGTTGGGTGGTGAAATTTTTGGCAGACACACCTCCTTGTCCCGGTGGCGGAGATCATGGAAAACCCGAAGCGGGCTAACCACTCTGTGAAGGTTCGATCCCTTCCCCAACAGCACGCTAAACGCAAGGTTTAGTTTATATCCTGTAGGATGGTGAAATTTTTGGCAGACACACCTCCTTGTCGCGGTGGCGGAGATCATGGGAAACTCTTAGCAATAAGAATAACCACTCTGTGAAGGTTCGACCCCTTCTCCTACAGCTCTTCTCATAATTTAGGTTTATAATTGGTTAGTAAAAGCCCCTGCCCATCAGGGGCTTTACTTTTTTACAAGATTTTTAAACCGAAAGCATCAAAATATTTACTGATAAGTTATTCGGAATCGTTATTGCCCGCATGTTAATCAATCTTTGATAGGAAAACTTGGAAAATGCAAAGCACAAGTACATATAAATATGGCTTCGAACCTTGCAGTGGCGCCTGATATACGCGCCCTTGACAGGCATAAGATAACCTTACACTCTAAGTTATTACAGCTTTAGTATTCCCAGAATTGTAAACTCGCGAAGGCTAAGTAATGGAAAAGATTGATTAAAGAGATATGCTACTTATTAAACGCAATATTGAAAGTAGTGCCGCTGCCAAGCTCGCTATCTACCCAAATCTTGCCTTTGTGTTTTTCTATAATGCGTTTTACAATAGCAAGACCTACGCCGGTGCCTTCAATATCGCCTACGTTATCCATGCGCTTAAACAGTTCAAATATGCGGGGCAGTTGCTTAATGTCAATCCCCAAGCCGTTATCGGTTATGGTGTAAATGATCTCCCGCTCGGTTTGGGTACCGTTGATATGCACTACCGGCGGGTTAGATTTCATGGAATATTTAACCGCATTGCTGATGATATTGGCAAACACCTGCGATAACATCACCGGGTCGCCCTGTATTTTGGGTGTATCGCCAATGGTGATAGTAGCATGGTCGGCATCAAAGGCTACGCGCAGGTCCTTCACCAGTTCGGTGATGAGGGGGAGCGGGTCTATCTCGGTAAACACCAGGTCCGACCGGCCTATCCTCGAATAATCAAGCACCTCCTCTATCATCTTGTTCATCTTATCGGTGCCGTAGTTAATGCGTTCCAAAATTTTCAGGGCCGATGGTTTCATTTCTTTATCCCGCATCAATATTTGCGCGTAGCTTTTTACGGTAGAGATGGGGTTCTTCAGATCGTGCGATATGGTAAAGCTAAAAGTATCCAGTTCTTCGTAAGCCTGTTTTAATTTCTCATTAAGCAAGCGTATGGCGCCGGCTTTTTGGTTAATGGCGTATCCGATCTCGCTTTTTAGCCTGATAACCGATTTTACTTCCTCGGCGCTCCAATCCTTTGAAGCCCCGGTTACCGTTTGCGACCACTCTTCGAATGATTTCCTGGGCGAGATCTGTAGCATGCCATCGGCATTGGCTTCTACCGGTTTATCGGGGTTGCCGGCCCAGGTAATAGTTTGCAGCACTTCGGGCTTAAACCATATAACGTATTCGCTCAGCTCGCGAGAGAGGGTAAGCACCATAATACCCGATGCTACCTGCTTATAAGCTTCGGCAGGGGGATATTCTTCTGCCAGGCGGCTGGTGTAATAAATAGACTCGGTAACGTTGGCTTTAAGCCAGCTGAGCAAATTTTTAATTTGTTCGTCGGCAGGTGTTTTGCCCAGTTTTTTAAGGCCGCCCTCAAAAAGCAGCACAGCCCCATCGGCATCTACCGCGTTAAGCAGGTTAACGGAGTGGGCAGTAAGGGCCGAATCGATATCGTTATCCTTCAGCATCAGTCGGCTAAGCTGGTCAACCGCGCTCTTGTAGCGCTCTTGCAATTGCTGGTTCTCTTCGTCCTGGCGAAACTCCAGGGCTGAGGACAGGATCTGCCCGATGAGCTTTGCCGATTCGCGCGAACGGTAATCAATAAAACGCGGGCTATAATTGTGGCAGGCTATCAGCCCCCAAAGTTCTTTTTTATAAATAAGCGAAATGCTGAAACTGGAATCCACCCCCATATTTTTGAGATATTGGATATGGATGGGCGATACCGCACGCAGGCTGGAATTGGTCATATCCAGCGGGGTATCGTTACCATCGGCCTCTCTTATAATGCCCGATGCTTCGGTGTGTACATTGGCTATCAGGCGCACCAGGTTACGCTTGTAAAGTTCCCGCGCCTGTTTGGGGATATCCGATGCCGGGTAATGCAGGCCCAGCCACGATGGCAGATCGCTGTTGTGCGCTTCGGCAATTACTTCGCCGTGGCCGTCTTCTGCAAAACGGTATATCATCACCCTATCGTAACCTATAATGTTTTTAACCTGTATAACACTATTGTTTAACAGGTTTTGCAGGTTTTTATCGGAAAGCATTTCTGATATAGAGCGGCCAATCATCTTTTGTACATCCGATTGGGTATCAGAGCGTGCCGGTTCAAACTCCAGCAGGTAGTAATCATCAGAAGTGGATATAATAAGGTGAAAAGGCTGATTGTTTATATCAGTATTGAAAGGGTTGGCTTGCTCAAAACCGTTGCTCTTACCAAAGTTAATAAGCTGATTTATAAAATCTGGCGGTTCGTTGCGGCCTATCAAGGGCTCTATAGAGTTGATGTGCTGCCCCAGGATATTGGCGGGGATATCATCCATAAAACTATTAAGATTATCGCTGTGGAAACGCACAACACCCTGTTTATCTATCACAATAATAAACCCGTGCGATTGTATTTTGCCCGGTATATGGATAGGTTCTTTATCGCAGTTGGTGAGGTCGATTTCGGAAGAGCGCATATATTTAGTTATAGGAAATAATGTAAACAAATATGAAAATAATATTGGGTATTTATATAAAAGTTCACAAATGTTACAGGTAATGTTCAACAATTGCGCACAGTTTATGTTCATTAAGATACCATTATTACCTAACAAACTAAAAAATGAGCATTACATTAGAACAGGCAGAAAAAATTTCTGCTGCGGCAAAAGCTAAGGCAACCGAAATTGGCGTACCCATGAACATTGCGATTGTGGATGAAGGCGCAAACCTAAAATCGTTCCACAGGATGGAGAATGCCTGGCTGGGCTCTGTGGATATCTCTATCAGAAAAGCAAAAACCGCCCGCTACTTTGATATGAACAGCGGCGAAATAGGCAAACTATCGCAACCCGGCGGCCCGCTGTTTGGCATTGAGCATTCTAACGGCGGATTAATCACCTTCCCTGGCGGCGTGCTGCTAAAAAGTGGTGATACTATTGTTGGCGCAATCGGTGTATCCGGCGGTTCGGTAGATCAGGACCATGAGGTGGCTTCTGCAGGCGCAGCAGCGTTTTAATATGAGTTATCTATTCCTAATAAAAATGGCCACTCGCTTATTAGAGTGGCCATTTATCAAATCTGATATTGATTATCCTATCAATACACCTTCATAGCTTCATCAATATAGGCTACGCGTTTGGTTATAAAATCTTTCATGTAGGCAACCTCCAGGTCATAATTGCCCAGTACTACGGCGTTTGGCCATACGTACTGGTTGAGGATATTCCATTTGGTAAAATTCTTTTGCTGCGATAGTTTAAGGTAGGCCGCTGTTTGGTCGATATCGGCAAAGATCTGTTTCACTTCGTTATCCTTTATTTCGGCCCAGCGCTTTTTGATCTTTTGCCTGTAGGTATTATCCTGCGATAAGCGCAGAAAGTATGTAGCGTTACGGATGTACCAGTCTGTAGGGTTTTTAGAAACTGAGTAGTCAACATTCCCGCTGCTGAGGTCGAAATCCCAAACAGGGCCCATACCCAGTTTGCCGGTACGGTCTTTATAATAAAATATACTGCTGAAATCCCACCCGTCCTGGTTTTTTACGATCTCCTCGGTAAAGAACCAGTTGATGAACGAATCGGAATTGATGTATTTCTGATACCCTTTGTCCGGGTCGCTAAAATCTGCCGAGAACAGGGCATCCTCAAAATCCTGCATATAGGTGTGGATGTAATCCAGCTGCGCGGGGGTAATATCCTCCGGCGATTTAATGGTAAAAGGCAGGTTCTTTTTGGTGCGGAAGTAATAGGTAGCATCCAGGCGCTGATCCAGCTCTATCAGGTAGCCGCCTTTAATTTCATCTGCCGAGGTATTGGATGGCTTTAGTTCGGTAATGTTTACCCGGTTCTCGTGCACTTCCACCTGGCTGGTCAGCAGATAATTACCTACGTACTCGCCGTTTAGCACCACCTCCACAAAGCGGCTTTGCGGTGTAAAATCGGCACCGAGGCGCCGGCCCAGTTCAAAGGCAATGCGTGTGCGCATCAGTGTTTTATCATCGTAATTAGCCAGCAGAACCCAGTTTTTAGCAGCAGGCATGCCCAGCATGGCCGCTTTTGAATTAAACTTTAGACGGTAAGGCTTCTTGGGAAACATCCAGGTAGAATTACCACGCCCCTTCATTTGCAATGGAATAGTAGTTACGTCCTGAGTAAACTCCTGGTTGCCGTTCACGTTCATGGTGCCGGTTACGTAAGCATCCTTAGAGTTAACCGGGCCTGATGTAGTGATATTTAAAATAGGGATGCCGGTAAAGTTCTTTACCATCACCTTGTAGGTTTTGGTATTGCCTTTTGGCGTGGTGAGGATAAAGGTAACAGGCTTGCTGAAATCGTCGGCAGTTTCACCGGCAACCTGCAGGGTATCGTTAGCTTTAACAACCGTGCCCGTGCTTTGGGTGGTGTAGGTTAATACAAACTTTTTGGTAGTACTGGTCAACGGTGGTATAACGCCCACAATCTCATTGGTTGCAGTATTTATGGTAAAATCAACATCGGCTGTAATAGAAGGGTTTTTTGATGCTTCTAACTTTACCGAAGTAAGTGCCGCGGTATCTGTTTTAACAACAACAGGGGTTGGTTTCTCAGGTTCCGGATCGGGAACGGAATTGTTTTTTTTACAACCTAAAAAAACAGCCGTTACGCACAGCAGCAGTAAGTATTTTTTAATCATAAACGCCAACTAATTAGAGGGTTACGAAGATAGTTATTTTCGCTTATTTATTTCCCTCCAATTAAATTATTTTCATAATTATGCTTTTATGCACAACAGGGCGGTTTCTGAGTGTAAACACTATGTAATTTAATAATAACACTAAATGAAATTGCGCGTATGGCAAGGCAAGGCGCTACCAAAGATCCGACTGGTCCGGCATGTCGTTACGGGATACGTTGATCACATAAACTATTGCAAAAATGCAAAGCAGCAAAATAGCGCGGGTAAACAGGTATAAAAATTCTTCCATGGCTTTAATTGTTAATGAGTTTTTAAATAATGTTTCGGTATAGCGAATACACTATTTCAATTGCAATGCCAATGAATTAACTATCTTATTTACAGGTATTTATAGTCATTTGTTATTTGGATATAGTTGTGATATTTCGCTATTTAACTATAACGCCACGAAATAGCGCGGCTACATAGCGCTGAATACCAGTTATATGCACTGATATTCGTCGGTATTACAAATGCCTTGACTGGTAATTCCTTACAGAAAAGCTAAGCGTTATCAGCAATGCGTTTATAGCCAGCACGGTAAAAAGCACTATTGCCTTGCTATCGTGCGGCATGCTCCCCAGGTAATCTGCCGGCGGGAATTTATTGATAAGCGCATAAGTAAGCATAAAGAACAAAATCTCATACAGCTTTTTACCACCGCTTATAATACCCAGGCAAACGGCAAACAGCACAATAAAGATCGCCCCGTTTATAACGTTAAAAATTGAGTATAAATTCCCCGCAATTGCATAGCGCAATATCACCGGTAAACAAAGCCCAATAGCCAGTATCACCCCGGAAAGGATCTGTGCCGGCAGCATGCGTTGCAGGGGTTTGTAGGATGCATAAGTAAAGTAATGCAGGCGGTTGGTTTTCTCCTTGGTGGCCAATTCCGACCAGCGCGTTACCTGCAAAAACAACAGCACAGGCAGCATATATAATGCAGCGAAATCCAGCTTTACAAAAAACAGGGCGACCCACAAACCGGCATTTATTAACCAAAGCCATTTATTGCCTTTTCGAATAAGCAGTAAAAGCTCTGTTTTAATGAATGGGAAGATGCCATAATCGGTAACCAGCGGTGGCATGGCCGCGCGGTTGATACCACCGGCAGCTATAGTTGGGGTGTGCTCCGTATAAGTTAAGGCCGGTGTTTTTTTCTTCTTGCTCCCCGCCGACTGCTTAAAATCAAACCGGTGAAAAATCAGGGACGATAGGTAAACAATAGCGAATGCGAAACTGATCCACAATGCACGGCTCAGCATAAATAGCGGGGTAAAGGTGATGCCATTCCATTCAAAGGTTTGAAAAGCGGTTTTCCTGTGAAAAGTAAAGCCAAAGGAAACGCTTTCTATGTTTGTATGATATTGGGTGTTCACCTTACTTTTAATGCTGTTGGTCATGGTGCGGATACCGTATGGGTCCATTAGTACGGCCGCGGTTTCGTTAGCTTGTTTGTTGGCGTTGGCAGTTATGGCGCCAAACAGAAACAAAAAGGCTACGTATTGCAAGATGGCTTTTTTACCAAACACCACTTCAAAAGCAATGGCCAATGCCGATATAGCCAGTAGCGCAGGTACCGCAAACAGCAGGTAAGGGGAAATAAAATCGGTTATATGAAAAGCATAACCCGTGGTACGCACAAAAAACATGGCAATGCTTACCACAAACGTAAAGCCCATAATGGTAAGCAGCACCACAAAGTTGCTCAGCATTTTACTAAGCAGATAACCAAAGTTGGTAATGGATGTTGTGGCAACAATATAGCCAACGCCGGTGTCAACATCCTTTTTTATGCCGCCCGATACCAGGAAGAACCCGTATAGCGAGAGCATTACGGTAGTCATCATGGCCGAAACGTAACCTACCCATGCGGAATTATATACGCCCTTATAACCTACCATGCTTAAGGTGGTGTAATTTGCGGTAGGCGGCGGCACAAAAGAATAAGCCGCGTATATGGTAATAGCCAGTGTAATTAAAAAGGCATAACTGCGGGTGCGCTGCAGGTAATCGGCTTTAACAATGCTGTATAAGTATTTCACAAGGTTAGGCTTTGGTATGGGTTAATAACAGGTAAGCATCTTCTAAAGTGGCATTAGCAGCGGTTGAGTTTGGTTCGATAACATCACGCTCATTAATAAAACGCACCCGGATACGGTCGTTCTGGCGGGCGGTATCAATTACCCGGTAGCGGGTTTTAAAGGATGCCAGGGAGTTGCTTTCTAAAAACGTTTCATAAATTTTACCGGTTGCCAGTTTAATAATATCCTGCTGCTGCCCTTTGGTGATCAGCTTACCTGCCTGCATAATGGCCACCTCATCGGCAATGGTTTCAATATCCGATACAATGTGCGAGGAAAGGATAATGATACAATCATCTGCCAGATCGGAGATCAGCTGCCGGAAGCGTACGCGCTCCTCCGGGTCCAGGCCTACGGTGGGCTCATCAAATATCAGCACCCTGGGGTCGTTCAGCAGCGCCTGGGCAATCCCAATGCGCTGTTTCATCCCGCCCGAGTAAGTGCCTATTGGCCGTTTTGCATCGGCAGTAAGGTTAACGCCTTCCAGCAGCAGGTCTATCCGTTTACGCAGGCCGCTGCCGCCCACGCCTTTCATGGCGGCAATGTATTCTAAAAACTCGTAGGCATTCAGGTTGGGGTATACGCCAAAATCCTGCGGCAGGTAGCCCAGTATCCTGCGGATATGGTCGGGGTTGTTTACAATATCCTCGCCATCTAAAAACAGTGTGCCGCGGGTGGGCTTGCTTATAGTGGCAATAATTTTCATCAGGGTAGATTTGCCCGCGCCGTTTGGCCCAAGTAAACCCAATACGCCTTTATTTATTGTGATAGAATAATCTGCTATGCCGGTTTTATCCTTGCTATATTGCTTGGTAAGGTTTTTTATCTCTAAAGCCATAATTGAAATTATAGCTTTAAGACATGCCCCCACAAATTAAGTTACACCCTAAATAAATTACTTAAAGCCCGGATGTGCTATATTTGGATCACATCACATTTACCAACCTTAAAAACATCCTGTATGCCAATTACCTTAACCTACAAACAGCGCGAAGAGCTAATCCATAACTATATTAGTGCTTACAACAGCTTTGATATTGAGGAGATGTTTAAAGATGCAGATGAGGCTATACAATTTAAAAACATCACCGCTGGTGAAGTAAACATGAGTTTAAACGGTTTGCTCGCCTTTAAGGAACAGGCCCAGCAGGCCAAAAGCTTTTTCAGCAGCAGGCAGCAAACCATAACCGCCATTTTGCACAAAGAGGAGAACACCGAAATAGCAGTAAACTACTACGCCATATTAGCGGTTGATCTGCCCAATGGCTTAAAACAGGGCAATGCGCTTAATCTTACGGGGCGATCGGTATTTGCATTTGCGGGCGATAAAATTATTGGCGTAACAGATCTGAATTAGTAAACTATAACTGCCGGCATTAAGGAATTTTATTGGCTTCGCAATACTGCTGCAATAAAAAACTATCCAGCTTTGTTAGCAATCTTTTTTTGAATTTCATTTCAATTCCCTCAACTTCGCAGTCCGAAATTGAAGATATGACCGACCACGATATTAAGGTAGCCCAAGAACTTGCTGTTAGCAGTAAACAGGTTGCCGCCACTATAGCTTTATTGGATGAGGGTGCAACCGTGCCGTTCATCTCGCGTTACCGTAAAGAACTTACCGGCAGTTTGGATGAGGTGCAGGTAGCCGCCATCCGCGACCGCATCCAGCAGCTGCGCGATCTGGACAAACGCCGCGAAGCTATCCTTAAATCGCTTGCTGATATGGGCAAGTTAACGCCCGAACTGCAACAGCGTATTGATGCCGCAGAAACCATGGTGGTGCTGGAGGATATTTACCTGCCATACCGCCCTAAGCGCAAAACCCGCGCAACTGCCGCCCGCGAAAAAGGCCTGCAGCCACTGGCCGATACCTTGCTGGAGCAAAAGAACGTAAACCCTGAACTGGAGGCCGGCAAATTTATTGATGCTGAAAAAGGCGTTGCCAATACCGAAGAAGCTTTAGCCGGCGCACGCGATATTATTGCCGAGTACATTAGCGAGCATGCCGAAACCCGCACCAAAATGCGCGGGTTGTTTACCGAGAAAGGTACCTTTCAATCTAAAGTTGCCGATGGCAAAGAGGTGGAAGGCATTAAGTATAAAGATTATTTCGACTGGACCGAGCCTGTTAAATCGGCACCATCTCACCGCATCCTGGCTATGCGCCGCGGCGAGAAGGAAGAGATCCTTTGGCTGGATATTAAACCAGCCGAAGAAGAAGCTTTAGACCTGCTGGAGCGCGAGTTTATCAAAGGCCACAACGCGGCATCATCACAAGTTGGCCTGGCCATCAGTGATGGTTATAAGCGTTTGTTGAAACCATCCATGGAAACAGAGATCCGCCTGCTAACCAAAAAGAAAGCCGACGAGGAAGCTATCCGTGTATTTGCCGAAAACGCCCGCCAGTTATTGTTAGGCGCACCGCTTGGGCAGAAACGTATCATGGCGATTGACCCGGGTTTCCGTACCGGCTGTAAGCTGGTTTGTTTGGATGAGCAGGGTAAGTTGTTAGAAAACACCGCCATTTACCCGCACACAGGCGCAGGCCAGGCAAAAGAGGCTGAAAAAACCGTTCAGCACTTGTTTGAGCGTTATAATATCGAAGCTATTGCCATAGGTAACGGTACCGCCGGGCGCGAAACAGAATTATTTGTGCGCAACCTTAACCTGCCGGGCGCTGTTATTGTAATGGTGAACGAAAGCGGCGCATCTATCTACTCGGCATCTGATGTAGCAAGGGAAGAGTTTCCGGATAAAGATATTACCGTGAGGGGCGCCGTATCTATCGGCCGCCGTTTAATGGACCCATTGGCCGAGCTGGTAAAGATTGACCCAAAATCTATCGGTGTAGGCCAGTACCAGCACGATGTGGATCAAAACAAACTGCAAACCTCGCTGGATGATACCGTGGTAAGCTGCGTAAATGCCGTGGGCGTGGAATTGAATACGGCTTCTAAGCAGATCCTGGCCTATGTATCGGGCCTTGGCCCGCAATTGGCGCAAAATATTGTGGAATACCGCAACGCCAACGGCGCCTTTAAACGCCGCGACCAGTTAAAGAAGGTTACCCGCTTAGGCGATAAGGCCTATGAGCAGGCTGCCGGCTTTTTACGCATCCGCGGTGCAGAGAACCCTTTGGATACCAGTGCTGTGCACCCCGAGCGTTATGCCCTGGTGGAGCAAATGGCCAAAGATATGAACTGTAAGGTGCAGGATCTGATGCGCGATGATAAGCTGCGCAAATCTATCCCGCTGCAAAAATATATTTCGGATAATGTAGGCTTGCCAACATTGAACGATATTATAGCCGAGCTTGCCAAACCCGGCCGCGACCCGCGTGAGCAGTTTGAAGCATTCAGCTTTACCGAGGGTATTAATGCGATTAATGACCTGAAAGTGGGCATGAAACTACCCGGCATCGTTACCAACATAACTGCCTTTGGCGCTTTTGTTGATATCGGCGTACACCAGGACGGTCTGGTTCACCTGAGCCAGATAACCAACCGCTATATTAAAGACCCTAACGAAGTGCTTAAAGTGCACCAAAAGGTAGAGGTTACCGTAACTGAGGTTGATGTAAATCGCAAACGGATCTCGCTCAGCATGAAAGAGAACGAAAAGCGCGAACCTGCCGCCACCAGTAAACCACGCGAAAACAAACCCGCCGGGAAACCATTTAACCAGCGCCCGGCTAAACCTGAACCAGAGCCCGAAATGGATATGATGAGCAAACTGGCCGCTTTGAAGAATAAGTTTAAGTAATAGTTATCAGGTATATAGAATGCGGATCGTCGGTTAGTAGCTGACGATCCGCATTTTTGTTTAAAGTAATCATTGATTAAGTTACTCATTTGCTAAATCTAAAAAGCTAATTTCTAAACCTAAATACATCTAATTTCGAGCTTTAGGCTTTTATCTTTACGCTTTCGGCTCAAAGTATTACTTTTGCAAACTTTTATAAAATACAAACTATGCTTAGAACTCACACCTGCGGGCAATTAAATATCAGCAATTTAGGTGAAACAGTGACCCTTTGCGGATGGGTACAGAAATCGCGCGACCTGGGCGGCACTACTTTTATTGATGTGCGCGACCGTTACGGCCTTACCCAACTGGTTTTAAATACCGATACCGATGCCGACCTGCGCGACGCCGGCCGCCAGCTTGGCCGCGAGTTTGTTATTAAAGTAACAGGCAAGGTGGTTGAACGTTCTAACAAAAATACCAAGATCCCTACCGGCGAAATTGAAATTACCGTTACCGAACTGGAAATTTTAAACGCTGCTAAAATACCTCCATTCCTGATAGAGGACGAAACTGATGGCGGAGAGGAACTGCGCGCCAAGTACCGCTACCTGGATCTGCGCCGCAACCCTATCCGCAACAACCTGGTGCTGCGCCACAAAATGGCACAGGAAATTCGCAGGTATTTATCAGATCTTGATTTTATTGAGGTGGAAACCCCGGTGCTGATCAAATCTACCCCGGAAGGTGCACGCGATTTTGTGGTACCAAGCCGCATGAACCCTGGCGAGTTTTACGCCCTGCCGCAATCGCCGCAAACCTTTAAGCAGTTACTGATGGTGAGCGGATTCGACCGTTACTTCCAGATTGTAAAATGTTTTAGGGATGAAGATCTGCGTGCCGACCGTCAGCCGGAATTTACACAGATAGACTGCGAGATGTCATTCATTACCCAGGAAGATATCCTGAATATATTTGAGGGGTTAACCCGCCACCTGTTCCGCACGGTAAAAGCGCTGGAACTGGGCGATTTTCCTCGCATGCAATACGCCGATGCCATGCGCTTATATGGTTCAGACAAACCGGATACCCGTTTCGGGATGCAGTTTGTAGAACTGAACGATGTGGTTAAAGGCAAAGGATTCAGCATTTTTGACAATGCCGAACTGGTTGTAGGTATCAACGCCAAAGGCTGCGCCGGTTACACCCGCAAGCAGATTGACGAGTTAACCGAGTGGATGAAACGCCCGCAAATTGGCGCTACAGGTTTAATCTATGCCCGCCATAACGAAGACGGTACTATCAAATCATCGGTAGATAAATTTTATAACGAAGAAGAACTGGCCAAGTGGAGTGCCGCTTTCGAAACTGAAAAGGGTGATTTAATATTGATCCTGGCCGGCCAGACTGATAAAGTACGCAAGCAATTAAACGAGTTGCGTTTAGAGATAGGCGGCCGTTTAGGCTTACGCGATAAAAATAAATTCGCGCCGCTTTGGGTGTTGGATTTCCCGCTGTTGGAGTGGGACGAAGAAACAGAGCGATACCACGCTATGCACCACCCCTTCACCTCGCCAAAACCGGAGGATATTGCCATGCTGGATACCGACCCTAAGAACGTACGCGCCAACGCATACGATTTAGTTATAAACGGTACCGAAATTGGCGGTGGGTCTATCCGTATCCACGATCGTGCGCTGCAATCGCTCATGTTTAAGCACTTAGGCTTTTCTGCTGAAGAAGCGCAGAAACAATTTGGCTTTTTAATGGATGCCTTTGAGTACGGCGCACCTCCGCATGGTGGTATCGCTTTCGGGTTCGACAGGCTTACCTCTATCTTCGCCGGGCTTGATTCTATTCGCGATGTGATCGCTTTCCCTAAGAACAATTCTGGCCGCGATGTGATGATTGATTCACCATCAACCATTGCCGAAGCGCAGATGAATGAATTAAAGATAAAAACAACTGTATCATAAAAGCCAAAGCTTGCGTTAATAATAACATGAAAAAATACGTACTCCTTCTCAGTTTAATAATTGTTGGCTTTTCGGCCTGTAAAAAAGATAAAGATAACTTTGATGCAACCGCGCAGGCTGCAAAAGATGAAGCCGATATACAGGCGTATCTAAAGGCTAACCCAAGCATTACTGCTACCAAAGATGCATCGGGCGTGTATTACCAGATACTTACTGCAGGTACCGGTGCAAACCCAAAAGCAACTTCTACAGTATCTGTAAACTATGTTGGTAAGTTGCTTAATGGCGGCACCCAGTTTGATGCCGGTAACGGTTTTTCTGCCAACCTTGATGGTGGTGTAATAAAAGGCTGGACATACGGCATCCCATTGGGTAAAGTTGGCGGCCGTATATTACTTATCATCCCGTCTGCATTAGCTTATGGCAATACCTCACCGGGTGCGGCTATTCCTAAAAACTCGGTATTGGTATTTACTATTGATATCCTTGGTTTCTCCTAAACAGAGGTAATAAACTAATTTTATAATTTACAGGGTAAAGCTTATCTTACTGCCTTAAACGCCAGTATGAAAAAGCTTTACCTTTTTATTTTATGCCTTTCGGCAACCACGGCTTATGCACAAAACGCAGCCGTAAAAAAAGTGGTGAGCATTAAAGCAGATGCCCTGCATGACAAGGTTATTGCGTGGCGCCGCGATTTTCATGAACACCCCGAACTGGGCAACAACGAGGTACGCACCAGCGGTATTATAGCCAGGCATCTGCAATCCTTAGGCATTGAGGTACAAACAGGTATTGCCAAAACGGGCGTTGTAGGCATCCTTAAAGGCGGTAAGCCCGGCCCTGTGGTTGCTCTGCGTGCCGATATGGACGGGCTGCCCGTTACCGAGCGTGTTGCACTTACCTTTGCATCAAAAGTAAAAACCACCTATAACGGCGCCGAGGTTGGCGTAATGCACGCATGCGGGCACGATAGCCACATGGCCATCCTGATGGCTGTTGCAGAAGTGCTATCCTCAATGAAGAACGATTTGCACGGCACCGTTAAGTTCATCTTCCAGCCTGCCGAAGAAGGCGCCCCCGCAGGTGAAAAAGGCGGGGCCGAAGAAATGGTAAAGCAAGGTGTATTGGATAACCCTAAAGTTGATGTGATCTTCGGCTTGCATATTAATTCGCAAACAGAGGTGGGTAAAATTGTTTACCGCCCGGGCGGTACCATGGCCGGCGTAAGCGATATGCAGATAGTGGTGAAAGGCCGCTCAGCACATGGTGCGTACCCGTGGAGCAGTATCGACCCGATTGTGGTATCGGCACAAATTATCAACAGCCTGCAAAGCGTTGTAAGCCGCAACGTAAACGTTACCGAAAACCCGGCGGTAGTTACCATTGGCGTTATCAAGGCCGGTACCCGTTTCAATATCATCCCCGAAAGCGCCGAAATGTTTGGCACCCTGCGCTACTTTACCCAGGGCGATGAAAAACTGGTTACCGAAAACGTGCGCCGCATTGCCATTAAAACAGCCGAAGCCTACGGCGCAACTGCCGAGGTGAAGATCCCCTACAGCAACCATTACCCCGTTACTTTTAACGATGTTGCCCTTACCGCCAAAATGCTGCCTACACTGGAAGCCACTGCCGGTAAAGAGAACGTATTGCTGCGCCCTCCAGTAACCGGTGCCGAAGATTTCAGCTTTTTTCAGCAGAAAGTACCCGGCATCTTTTTCTTTTTAGGCGGCATGCCCAAAGGCGGTAACAGCCTTACCGCACCCTCGCACCACACGCCCGATTTTTACCTGGATGAAAGCGGTTTTACCCTCGGCGTAAAAGCCTTGTGCAATTTAACGCTGGATTATATGAATGGGGTAAAAGGGAAATAAAAAGACATACATTATATATAAATATGAAAAAAATAACCATAACCTTATTACTGTTACAACTGTTCACTTTTGCATTCGCGCAAACCAAATATCTCGACAGGAAAATAATTGACCGCTTAACAGACAGTATTGAAACCGAAGGCAAAGCATTGTACCGGTCAGAATGGGCATCGTGGTATGGTACCGATATATTCACGGAGAAGTTTCCCGGGAAACAAGCGCTAATAGGTGGATATATTTCATATGAAACCAGCAGTGGGCTTAATAATATATTTTACTCTAAAGGGGACAACCCAATGGTTTTGGTAACCACTTCTTTTACAAAAGAAATGGACCCGGCTAAATATGTAATAGATACCACCTCGCGTAAGCTTACCGGGCAGGAAATGGATTTGTACACAATTAGGAAAGCAGCAATTAAAAGGATGTCCTCAGATTCTACATTCAGGGTATATAAAAATTCAAGCCTTAATCCCGTACCCATTATTAATAAAACAGGGAAGAAAGTTTATGTATTAACCGGACCGACCACTAACAATGTGGTGATTTTTGGAAACGATTACCTGATAGATTTTAATCAGAAAAATGAAGTGAAATCAGTTTACAGAATACACAACAGTATTATTCCTATTAATACATCAAAAGCAACAGACAGCACCCAGATCAGCATTGCCGCGGTGCATTCGCACATAGAGGGAAAAGATAAATTTATGACGGCTACAGATATATGTACCTTAATGCTTTACGAGAGATTCACAACCTGGAAAACCTGCACGGTAATATCAAAAGATTATGCTTCTGTGTGGGACTGTAGTAAAAACTCAATGATAGTATTAACCATGGAAGCCTGGAATCGTATTAATTTGCCGCAGAAGACTATGGGAAATTCAAAGTTTTAGCCAACAAGGTTTAAACTTTGCCACCGCAATAAATTCAGCTGAAAGCTGAATAATACAATCCGTCCCCTCACGGTTAACTGGTGATACTTGACCGGGCGCCACCACTGCAAAAGATAAAAAAATAGCCATAATTATGCAACCTGAACTTATAATGTATAGAAAATTTAACGATCCGGCCCTGGCTGCAAACCTTGTAGGAATACTCGAAAAGCACGAGATCAATTTTCGGGTTGAAGAAATATCAGCACACTCGAATTCGCTTGTTACTTTAATTAATGAGCATAACAAGGATTACTTGGTGCTGATAGCACCGGCAGATTTCACCTTGGTTAACCACGTTTTGAATGAGGCAGAAAAAGCAGAAGTTGACATGGTAGACAATGACCACTACCTGTTTGCATTTAGTAATGATGAGTTGCTGGATATACTGGCCAAAGCCGATGAATGGAGCCCGTTTGATTACCAGCTTGCCCGGAAAATACTGATTGGGCGCGGTGTAGATATAAGCGATGAAAGGTTATCTGCCTTAACACAACAGCGGATAGTAGCTTTAAAAGCTACCGAACCACCACAAACATTCTGGATAATAATGGGATATATATTTGCCCTGTTAGGAGGCGTTTTAGGCATTTTTATTGGCTGGCATTTATCAACCTATAAAAAGACACTGCCAAATGGCGAAAAGGTATTTGATTATAGTAAGGCCGACCGCAGGCATGGAAAGCTGATCTTGTATCTGTCTATCATAGGCATATCATTATCTTTTATCTACCAGATACGCCGCGTATCATCTTAATTTTATCGAGATTGAATACCACTTGCCTAATCAAGCGGCATTACGAAACCCCGTCCAGTCAAGTGTCCACACTTGACCGGACGCGGTATAAATCCGAAATCGAACATCCTCAATCCCAAATCAATCTACTTTCTTAAAATCGTAAGGGTTATACTCTATAAAATCGGCCACCTTAACGCGTACGCCGGTTACCTTGCCGTCGTTTACAAAGAAGGGGAACACTGCCTTACCGAAGGTTGGGTCGCTAAAGGTTACGTAGAAGCGGTTACCGCCTAAGGGTTGCAGCTTGGCGTACATTTTAGGGTGATGCTCAAAACGCATATCTAAAGCATTGCCTTCAATTTCGGTGATAGTCATGTTGCCGTACAATTCGTGTACATATTTTCCGGTGTATTTGTTTAGGGAAAGCTGCGGTTTGCGCATTAGGGCTACAGTGTCGCGCAGCTTACGGTCGGCTTTGAGGGTATTGGCGGCCTCTTCTTTAAAACCGGCCAGGTAAACCTCGCTGTAATTACGGAAACGCTGTTTAAAATAAGCATCTAAAATTTCCCAGCGCACGGCTTCAAAAAACTGGTTTTGGTCGGTATTGGTGAGGATGATGATGCCCAGCTTATCCTGCGGAACAAGCGTTACCGACGACAGGTAACCGTTCACCCCGCCATCGTGCATTACCAGGCGGTGGTTAGAATAATCCTGCAGGAACCAACCCAACCCATAAAGCTCGTAATTAACTTCACCGTTAAGGTGCCTTACACTGCTAACAATATCCTGCGGCTGGCGGGTAGCCTGTATAGCCGCCGCCGGAATCACCTGGCGGGTGCCCGCTTTGCCATCGTTCAGCAGGGCAAGTACCCATTTGCTCATATCGTTTACCGATGAACTAATACTGCCGGCGGGGGCAATGCCATCTATATTGCAATAAGGGATAGCGGTTAAGCGCCCGTCTATCATGGTATGGGGTACGGTGCGGTTAATAGATTTTGGCATATCGGCAGTTAGCGCTAAAGTGTTACCCATGCCCAGCGGTGCAAAAATATTCTGCTTTAAATATATCTCCCACGGGTTGCCGGTAACGCGGTTAATAATTTCTCCCGCTGTTAAAAATGCCGAATTGGTATAACCCCAGCTGGTACGGAAAGGATAAGCGGCCTTCATTTTACCCAGCTTTTCTATTACTTCGTAGCGGCTCAGGTTGGTATTATAAAAAGTAAAATCGCCCTGAAAGGTGCGGAAGCCAAGGCGGTGGCAAAGCAAATCTTTTACAATAGCCATTTCGCCGGCGGGTTTGTTGTCTAATTTAAACTCGGGGATGTATTTGGTTACCTTTTCATCCAGCGAGAGTTTCTTTTCTGCCTGCAGCATGGCCAATGCCGTGGCGGTAAATGCCTTGGTATTGCTGCCTATCATAAACAGGGTGTTCTCGTTAACCTTGTTCATCAGGCCAAGCTCTTTAATGCCGTAGCCTTTCATTAAAACGATCTTGCCGTCCTTTACAATACATACCGCAGCACCGGGAATGCGCCAGTTGGTAAGCGCGCGGTTAATATAAGTATCAAGGCTATCCTTAATAAACTTACTCCTATCTATAGTTTGGGCGTTGGCGGTTACAAGTGCAAAAGAAGTTAAAACAAGCAGGCAGAATTTTTTCATTCCGTGGATTTATAATTTAAAAGGCTAAAAGTGCTAATTTAACGCCAAATTTACTGCGGCATTATTTAATTAATAAATAATACTGTTAACCCAATTAATTATTGATATGAAAATTTATCGTTGGGGATGCTCGTCCCTCCTGTTATTGGTAATGCTTATAGCGCAAAACACTGTAATGGCCCAAATCCCATCTACCCATTGGGCAAAAGATGGCTACCAATACTACAAAGTGCAAAGCGGCGAAGTTGTGGTGCTTGATGCCCGCGACGCTGCCAAAAAAACGGTTATCCTCTCCAAAGAAATGCTAACCCTGCAGGGCCATGAACCTGTTAAAGTGCGTAACTTCTATTTGTCTGACGATGGCAAGAAAGTGCTCATCTACACCAACGCTAAAAAAGTGTGGCGCTACCCAACCCGCGGCGATTATTGGGTTTATGATTTTACCGCCAAAAAGTTAACCAAACTCGGCGCCAGCCTGCCTGCATCTACCATGATGTTTGGTAAATTCTCCCCGGATGGCAGTAAGGTTGGTTACGTACACGATCATAACATTTATGTGGAAACCCTGGCCGATGGCAGCGTAAAACAACTGACCAGCGATGGCAGCGTAAAACTCATTAACGGAACATTCGATTGGGTGTACGAGGAAGAATTTTTCTGCCGCGACGGTTTTCGCTGGAGCCCGGACAGCAAACAGGTAGCTTATTGGCAGATAGATGCCAGCAATACCAAAAACTATTTGATGCTAAACACTACCGATTCTATTTACCCGTATGTAAAACCTGTAGAATACCCGGTTGCCGGGCAAGCGCCATCGCCGTTTAAAATTGGTGTAGTGAGCGCAGTTGGTGGTGCTACCAAATGGATGGATATCCCAACCGACCCGGTACTGCAATCGTACGTGCCGCGTATGGAGTGGGCCTACAATAACACCGAGTTGGTTGTTCAGCACATGAACCGTGCACAAAATCAAACAGAACTGATGATGTGCAACGTAGCTACAGGCAAAGCCACCACCATTTACCAGGAGAAAGATGCTACCTGGATAGACATCCTGCCAACATGGGAAGAGCATTACTACTACGGCGGCTGGAACTGGTTTAAAAACGGTAGCGAGTTTTTATGGGCGAGCGAAAAAGACGGATGGCGCCATCTGTACCGCATCAGCCGTGATGGTAAAAAAGAAAAACTGATCACCAAAGGCAATTACGATATCATGAGCATCAGCGCGGTCGACGAAAAAACAGGTTATGTTTATTTTGCTGCTTCGCCGGATAATGCTACCCAAAAATACTTATATCGCGCCAAACTGGATGGCAGCGGCAAGGCCGAGCGCCTTACACCGGCCAGCCAGCCGGGCACCCACGAGTATGATGTATCGCCAAACGGAAACGCGGCTACGCATTCTTTCTCTAACTACTATACTGGCGGCGTAAGCGAAGTGGTAGCCCTGCCTACCCACAAAACCTTTAGCGGTAAAGAAGAGGTGGAAAATGCTTTAAAAGCATCTGCAGATGGCAAAGCAAAATCTAACGTAGAGTTTTTTAAAGTAAAAACCGAAGAAGGTGTTGAAATGGATGGCTGGATGCAAAAGCCAAACAATTTCGATCCATCTAAAAAGTACCCGGTTGTTTTATACGTATACGGCGAGCCGTGGGGCCAAAACGTTAAGGACGAGAACGGCGCTACTTACAACTTTATGTACACCGGCGATATGGCGCAGGATGGTTATATCTACATGTCGATAGATAACCGAGGCACGCCGGTACCTAAAGGCCGCGAGTGGCGTAAATCTATCTACAAAGGCATAGGCACGGTAAACATCCGCGACCTGGCTTTAGGTACCAAACAATTGCTTAAAGAGCGTTCTTACCTGGATACTTCACGTGTGGCGGTATGGGGATGGAGCGGAGGTGGTTCATCAACCTTAAACCTGATGTTCCAATACCCGGAGATCTTTAAAACCGGTATCTCTGTAGCGGCGGTAGGCAACCAGCTTACTTACGATAACATTTACCAGGAACGCTACACCGGCGTACCGGTTGATGAGGCTGGTCGTGCGGCTTTCACCAAAGGCTCACCTATTACCTATGCCAAAAACCTTAAAGGCAACCTGCTGTACATACACGGCACCGGCGATGATAACGTGCATTACTCTAACGCCGAGCAGCTGATAAACGAACTGGTTAAATACAACCGCCAGTTTCAGCTGATGTTGTACCCTAACCGTACGCACAGCATTAGTGAAGGGCCGGGCACAAGCCTGCACCTGCGCACCATGTACACCAATTATTTAAGAGAGCATTGCCCTCCGGGAGCAAGATAACAGCTTCTTTAATTTATTTTTAAATGCCGGGTAGTAAACAAACTATCCGGCATTTACTTTTATAGCCAATACGTAATACCAACTAAGCCATGCCCCAACAGTTTACCGCCGCTAACTTTCATACTATTTGCGATACCCTTGCCGGGGCGGATGCGCACCTGGCCGGGATAATCCAAACCTACGGCTACCCGCCTATGTGGAGCCGGCTCAATACTTTCGAGAGCTTAATTCATATTATTTTAGAGCAGCAAGTATCGCTGGCCTCGGCATTATCCGCTTTAAATAAACTGAAAGAAAGGATAGGAAAAATTACACCCGCGCGGGTTTTGTTGTTGACTGATACCGAATTTAAAGAATGCTACTTCAGCAGGCAGAAAACGGCTTATACCCGTTACCTGGCCGAAGCCATCATCAGCGGCCAAATCAGCCTCACCGCCTTTGAACAGATAGAAGACGACGAGATCCGCAGGCAACTCTGTGCCCTAAAAGGCATTGGCAACTGGACGGTGGATGTTTATCTGATGTTTGTACTGCAGCGTGCGGATCATTTCCCCATCGGCGATCTCGCCGCTGTAAACGCCCTTAAGCGGGTGAAACAATTACCCAAAGAAACCACCAGAGAAGAATTGCTTGCCATTGCCCGGCAATGGCAGCCCAACCGCACCGTAGCCACCATGATACTGTGGCATTTTTATTTGAGCGCTCCGAAGGGGAAGTAAAAATCCAATTTGTCCTGAGTGACAGCGAAGGATCTAATGTACACCATGCTTGTTGCCAATTGCATGGCGGCGAATAGATGCTTCGTACCTCAGTAACAGCAAATCTAATAAATACAAAACGCCGGCCCGAAAAATCCGGACCGGCGTTTATGCTCTTCAAAAGCTCCCCCTTCAGGGGGGCAGGGGGCTAAACGTTAAATAAGCCGTTGCGCTCCTGTTCCTGGTAGTTTTGTACGGTTTCTATAGCATTGCTGATCACGTCACTTAGCGCAGTGATGAATGCGCCCGGTTTGGCCAGGCTCATGGCATGCTTAATAGCGTCTATCTCTTTTGGGATAATTTCGTACGGCGTGTTGTTACCTTCAGAGGCTATACCTTCTTTCAGCAGATCCAGTATGTTTTCTTCGGTACGGCCACGCAGGTGTTTTTCCTGGCGTAGGATGATGTAGTCGAACATTTCTGCCGCTATTTTACCCAGCTCACGAATGTCCTCATCGCGCCTATCGCCGGTACCGGCTATGATACCTATTTTCAGCGGCGAATCAATATGGCTCAGGAATGCTTTAATACCTAAAAACCCATCCGGATTATGCGCAAAATCTATCATAAAACGGAAATCCTTAAACTCAAAAATGTTCATCCTGCCCGGCGTTTGCGCTGCAGAAGGGATAAATGTTTCCAGCGCCATTTTGATATCCTCGGTTTTAAAGCCGTGTAAAAATGCTGCCAGGGTAGCTGCCATTACGTTATCAATCATAAACGGAACAGTACCGCCAAAAGTAAGCGGGATAAGAATGGTACGCTGTACGCGGATTTTCCAGTCGCCTTTTTGGATGGTGATGTAGCCGTTCTCGCTTACGCAGGCAATACCGCCTTTTTTGCAATGCGCTAAAATAACCGGGTTGTTCTCGTTACGGCTAAAGTAAGCGATGTTGCAATCAGCCTTTTTGCCAATGCGTACGCAGTATTCGTTATCTGCGTTTAATACGCCCCAGCCATCTTTTTTAACCGAGTTAATAATTACGCTTTTTACACGTGCCAAATCTTCCAGCGTGTGGATGTCTGATAAGCCTAAGTGATCTTCCTGAATATTGGTAACAACGCCAATATCGCAACGGCTAAAGCCAAGGCCGGAGCGAAGGATACCACCGCGGGCAGTTTCCAGCACGGCGAAATCAACGGTAGGGTCTTTTAAAATAAACTCGCTGCTTACCGGGCCTGTGGTATCGCCCTTCATCATCATGTTGTTCTGCACGTAGATCCCGTCTGATGTGGTGAAGCCCACCCTATGCCCGTTGTTCTTCACAATATGGGCAATTAATCGGGTGGTGGTAGTTTTTCCATTGGTGCCTGTTACCGCTATGATAGGGATACGTGCTGATTTACCGGCAGGGTAAAGCATATCAATAACATGCCCGGCTACGTTGCGTGGTAAGCCCTCGCTTGGTGCAATATGCATGCGGAAGCCTGGTGCGGCATTCACCTCTAATACCACGCCGCCATTTTCGGTAAGCGGCTCGGTAAGGTTTTCGGCCATAATATCTATACCGCAGATATCTAAACCAATGATCTTGGAGATTCGTTCGCAGATGAAAATATTTTGCGGGTGCACATGGTCGGTAACATCAACAGAGGTTCCACCGGTGCTTAGGTTGGCGGTAGATTTTACAAATACCTTTTCGTCCTTAGCCGGGACGGTATCTAAAGTGTAACCCTTCTTTTCCAGCAGGTCAAGCGTATCGCGGTCAACATCTATCTGGGTAAGTACGTTCTCGTGCCCGTAACCACGGCGCGGGTCGGTGTTTTCTTTGTCGATAAGCTGCTGAATGGTTAGTTCGCCATCGCCTTTCACATGGGCAGGGTCGCGCAGGGCGGCAGCTACCATTTTATTATCAATAACCAGTACCCTAAAGTCGTACCCGGTAACAAAGCGCTCCACAATTACCCTGCGCGATACCTTGGCGGCATGCTCGTAAGCGGCAATTGCTTCTTCTTCAGTTTTAATGTTAATGCTGATACCGCGGCCATGGTTACCATCCAGCGGTTTAAATACCAGCGGGAAACCAACCTTGTTAATAGCATCGGTAACACCGGCTACAGATAATATGGTAATGCCTTTGGCTACGGGGATGGCCTGCTCCTGTAAAAGGCGCTTGGTTTCATCCTTATTGCTGGCAATATCTACGGCAATGCTGCTGGTTTTCTCCGTCATGGTGGCGCGGAAACGTACCTGGTTTTTACCATAGCCTAATTGGACCAGCGATTGATTGTTAAGCCTGATCCACGGGATATTGCGCGCTATCGCTTCATCCACAATGGCGCCGGTGCTTGGGCCCAGGCGTGTATTCTCGCGAATTTCGCGCATTTGCTGAATATCTTTCTCCAGGTCGTATTCTTCACTATCAATTAAAGCCTGCGCAATGCGCACGGCAGATTCTGCCGCAAAAACGCCCACTTTTTCTTCCAGGTAGGCAAATACCACGTTGTAAACGCCCGGTGTTTTGGTTTCGCGGGTGCGGCCGTAGCCAGTATCCATGCCGGCAAGGGTTTGTATCTCTAAGGCAATATGCTCAATTACGTGGCCCATCCAGGTGCCGGCAATAACGCGCTCAAAAAAGCCCCCCGGTACACCCGGCGAGCAGCGATGCGTGTAAAGTGAAGGGATCAGCGCCTTCATGCGTTCGTAAAAGCCGTCTATCTCATTAGTTGGGCGGTGCTCCAGTTCCTCCAGGTCAAGCCGCATTTGTACCAGCTTTTTACGGCTCACGCTCCAGATGTTTGGGCCGCGTAAAATTTGTATGTTCTCTATTTTCATTTAGCTATTATTCGATTTTGGGTATGAGGGGTATTATGGTTTAAAGCTAAAAAACTTACGGGGGTATTAAAATGTTTCATTTGTAAAATGCATTATTATTAATTAAAACAATCGTTTTTAATGATTTTTATTTTAATTTGTATAAACTGATATTAAAATTATGGCTGACCCTAAAGGAAAATTGGTAATAATTGGAGGTGCTGTGGATATGGGCAGTAATGTAAGTGTGCTTGAACATATTATGCAGCCACATTATATCAAGTTTTTCGAAAAGGGGATCTTAAGGCGTATCATAAACGAGTCGGCCAAACAGGAAGGCTCTGTTGTAGAGGTAATTACTACTGCATCGCAAATTCCGGAGCTGGTTGGTAATGAATATATTAAGGCCTTCAATCAGCTTAATGTTACCCACGTAAACATACTGCATATCAAAAGCCGCGAGGACGCTGCCAACGTAGAATACCTCGACCGCATTAGCCGTGCCGATGTAGTAATGTTTAGCGGCGGCGACCAGCTAAGGCTTACTGCCATTTTTGGCGGAACGCAGTTTTTACAGATCCTGAAGAAACGCTACCAAAACGAAAACTTTGTAATTGCCGGTACATCTGCAGGGGCTGCTGCGGCATCAACCCACATGATCTACCGCGGGCAAAGTAACGAGGCCCTTATTAAAGGCGAGGTGCAGATAACCGCCGGCCTGGGCTTTATAGATTCAGTTATTGTAGATACACACTTTGTACAGCGCGGGCGCATTGGCCGTTTACTATACGCTGTGGCTACCAACCCCGGCATATTAGGTATAGGCCTGGGCGAGGATGCCGGTTTACTTATTACCGAAGGCAGTATGATGGAAGCTATAGGCTCGGGATTGATAATGCTGGTGGATGGTACTAATATGGTAGAAACCAACGTTTATGATGTAGAAATTGGCGACCCTGTATCTATTGAGAACTTAAAGGTGCATGTAATGTCGATATTTGATAAGTACGATCTGCAGCAGCAGCGGATGATCATCAAGAAAGCGGTGAAGGTAGAGGAGGGCGTTTTTATTACCGCCCAGGAGGATAGCAGTAACGATCTATTACAATAAATGAAACTTATTATACACGGCGGTTTTTTCAGCGAAAGCGGAACCAACCAGGAAGTAAAAAAGGCCAAGCAGGATGCCCTGCTGGAAATAGTAAACCTGGGCCATAAATACCTGGAGAGCCATACCGCTGCCCAAACCGTAGTTTATACCGTGCGCCTGCTGGAAGATTGCGACCTGTTTAACGCGGGTACCGGTTCCCAGATCCAGAGCGACGGTAAGATAAGATTGAGCGCATCCCTGATGGATGGCAAAACACAAAAATTCTCGGGCGTAATCAACATCGAGGATATTCGCAACCCTATCTGCGTTGCCGAGAAACTGATGGATTATGACGACCGCGTGCTCAGCGGAAAAGGCGCCTGCGATTTTGCACAGGATAACGGCTTTGAGTATTATAATACCGAAATCCCACAGCGCCGTAAGGAGTACGAGAAAAAACTGAGCGATTCCATTCGCCTGGGTACAGTTGGCTGCGTGGCGCTTGATATTTATGGCGATATAGCTGCAGCAACCTCGACAGGTGGTAAGGGTTTTGAGATCCCCGGCCGGGTGAGTGATTCTGCTACTACAGCAGGCAATTATGCCAACGCCTATGCGGGCATCTCCTGCACTGGTGTGGGCGAGGATATCGTAAGCGGATCTGTGGCTACGAAAATTGTAACCCGGGTTACCGATGGCATGCCCCTTTCCCTCGCAACAGTAAAAACCTTAGACGAAATGAAACCCTACGACGGCTTTGCCGGTATAATAGGCATTACCAACACCGGCGATATTTACCATGCCGATACCCACCCTTACATGGTTTGGGCCCTGCACGATGGTGAGGCTGAGGTTTTTGAATAAAATGAACGTTTGATTAGGTATTGTAAATGAATTAAATAACTTTTACCTTTGCATGCCAGTTAATTTAACTACACTTTGAGGAAATATTTAATGCGCTACATTATACTCGTCCTGTTCTGCGTATTTAACCTGTCGGCATCTGCCCAGTGGTGGCGCGGCGATTTTAAAAAACACAAGCGTTTCCCTTTAATTGCCCAGCCTAAAAATAACTCTGTTAAAAAGATCATTACACCTTATATCATAGCTAAATTACCTGCAACTAAAGTTGCGCGCGGCCCCTATACCTTGGCCATTTGCGAAAAACTGGCTATCAAATCTGTTCAGCATCATATGCGTTTCCGCGAGTATGAACAAGCCAGCTATAGCTTTAGCGAACTGGCCCAGCTGTATGTAGAAGAAAACCGTTTATCTGAAGCTAAATGGTATTACCTGCAGAGCATCCTGATCTCTAAACGCCAGAGCGATCATGCGCATACCATCTCTAACCTGGTTTGCCTTGCCATGGTAAAAGCCGACCTGGGCGACCTGGTGCAGGCCCAGCAGGACCTGACCGAAGCGCGGAGCTTAGCCGTATCAACCGGCCGCCTTGCGGATGTTAAGAATATCGACGGGAAAATAAAATACGTGCAGAGTAACAAAGTATGGTTACCCAAATCAGAACTGCGTTACGCCGAGGCTGTTGAGCTTGCCGGCAAATCTAAATAGCGGCATATTTACGCATTGTGTAACATTTGCGTAAAATGGAGGTCCTATTATAAAACAACCCAAACATTATTGTAATATTGTTATTCAATATATATTAGCGGGACGGCTTTTTAGCTGTCTCTTTTTTTATAGCACCCAATTAAAAACAGGCACAAGTATTGATGTTTCACCCGGATACCGATTTAAATAGTGTAAAAGATATGTTAAAGAAGTTTTATTTACTGCTGGTTTTAGCTGCTGCGCTGGCCTGCAACGCATCGCCCACAAAACCAGCCGGTCCTCAGAAAAAGGTTGGCACCAATGACCTGGTGCCCGACGAGCAACAAAGCATTGTTATGAAAAGCGTAGCCGGCCTTGTAGGCGGTTACAACTATAAAAAAGTTCCGCTTAACGATTCTATCTCGGCTATTATTTATACCGAATATCTTAAAAAGATAGACGGTAACCACAATTACCTGCTGGCATCTGATGTAAAGGAATTTGAACAATATAAAACTGTTTTAGATGACGATATTAAAGCCGGCAACCTTAACAACGCGTTCTATATTTTCAATGTGTTTCAAAAACGTTATACCGAGTATGTGAATTTTTGCATCGCGCAGCTGGGTAAAGATTTCGATTTCACTCAGAATGAAACCTTTACTTTCGACCGCGAGAAACTGCCCTTTGCCGCATCAGAGAATGACCTGCACGAGCAATGGAGGCAACGTGTAAAATACGACCTGCTAACGCTTAAGCTGAATGGTAAAACCATCCCCGAGAATAAAGAGCTTTTGAAAAAACGCTACAGCAACATCCTGTCGCAATCTAATAAACTGAACAGCCAGGATGTTTTCCAGGTGTTTATGGATGCCTTCACCGGCGCTATCGATCCGCATACCAATTACTTTATCCCTTCTGCTGCGGCTAATTTCAATATTGATATTTCCCGTTCACTGGAAGGTATAGGCGCTACGCTGCAGTCGCAAAGCGATTATATCACCATTACTGCGGTTACCCCGGGCGGCCCTGCTGACAAGAGCAAGCAGGTAAACGTAAACGACCAGATTATTGCGGTAGCACAAGGCAAAACCGGCGAGTTTCAGGATATTGTAGGCTGGAGAATAGAAAACGCCATTGCCCTTATCCGCGGTGCAAAGGGTACTACGGTTCGTTTGCAGCTATTATCTAAAGATGGCGGTAGCAGCCGTAAGCCACGCACCATTGAGCTGGTTCGCGAGAAGATTATACTGAAGGATATCTCTGCTAAGAAAGAGATCCGTACGTATAACTATAATGGTAAGGCCATTAAAATAGGTATCATTAACGTGCCTGCTTTCTATTTAGATTTTAACGATTACAAAAGCGGTAACCCTAATTACAAAAGCACAACCCGCGATGTAAGGCTGATACTGGACACCCTGAAACGTGAGAATGTTGATGGTGTGGTATTAGATCTTCGCCAGAATGGCGGTGGTTCATTAATGGAGGCTACCGAACTTTCGGGCTTGTTTATTAAAACTGGTCCGGTTGTGCAGGTGCGCGATCCGCGTAACCAGGTAGAGGTAGAGAAAGATGATGATGCAGCTATTGCCTATGGCGGCCCACTTGCTGTGTTGGTAGATAGGTTTAGTGCATCGGCATCAGAGATATTCTCCGGGGCCATGCAGGATTATGGCCGTGCCTTAATCATCGGTACCCAAACTTATGGTAAGGGTTCGGTACAAAGAATTATTGATCTGGATGAGGTTATTGATCCATCTTTAAAAGACAGGATAGCTAAACTGGCAGGCAAATCAAAAACGGTAGCTACCGGCAGCCAAAATAAATTTGGCCAGTTAAATTTAACCATTGGCAAGTTTTACCGCATCAGCGGTGGCTCTACTCAGCATAAAGGCGTATTACCCGATATTCAGTTCCCATCGGTTATCCCAATGGATAAATACGGCGAGGATACCGAACCATCTGCAATGCCGTATGATGTGATCCCGAAAACAGATTACACCAAGGTTGGTGATTTTACATCGGTAATACCACAGCTGAAAAAAATGCACGATCAGCGCATGACCGGCAGTACCAGCTATAAATATCTGATTGAGGATATCGCCGAAATGAAAAAACGCGATGCCGAAACAAGCGTTACCTTAAATGAACAACAGTTGAAGCAACAGCGTGACGCCGACGAGAAAAAAGCTTTTGAACAAGGCAACCTGCGCAGGGTAGCACTGGGCTTACCTCCGCTTAAAAAAGGCGAACGCAGACCAAAGAACGAAGACCTCGACTTCCTGAAGCGCGAAGCCGGCCAGGTACTGACAGATTACATTACGCTGGATAACAAAATATCATCAGTAAATAAATAATAAAGCATTCGTTTATATTCTTAAGCCTGTTCAAGCAATTGAACAGGCTTTTTTTATGATAAAAATTTCATGTAATAGTTGCATGGTTAATTAGGATTATAACTAAATTTGTTTAACTAATTATTAGTATGACAATTAAAAAATTTGATAGTTATTCTTACCTGCTTGACCGCACCGCGCGCCGGGTAAAAGGTTATGCCCAGCAACGCTTTGCAACCGGTAATTTTGATGTTACGGTTGACCAGTGGCTGATACTGAAAAGCCTTGACAATGATAAATACCTAAAGCAAAAAGAACTGGCCGAAATTACGGGCAAGGACAATCCTACGCTTACGCGCATCATAGATCTGCTTTGCAAAAAAGGATTTACAGAACGCGTAGTACACAAGGAAGACCGCCGCAGTTTTACGGTGCATTTAACCAAGGCGGGCACAGAAAAGTTGGAGGAGCTGTCGCCGCAGGTAAATGAAATAAGGATGAAAGCCTGGGAGAACCTCACCGAGCACGATTACGAACAGTTGAAAACCATCCTAAACAAAATTTATCAAAACTTAGCATCTTAATTCATTACAGATATGATCACCACAGATATAGGCATCATAGGAGCCGGGCCCACCGGGATGTTTGCCGTTTTTGAAGCAGGGCTGTTAAAAATGCATTGCCATTTAATTGATTCATTACCGCAGGCGGGCGGGCAGCTGTCTGAGATTTACCCGCAGAAACCGATTTATGATATTCCGGGCTACCCGGCCATTAACGCGCAGGACCTGGTGGATAACCTTTCTGAACAAATTGCGCCCTTTCACCCTAGTTATACTTTGGGCGAACGGGTGGAAACTTTAGATAAACAAGCCGACGGCACCTGGCTGATAGGCACCAACGAAGGCACGCAGATAAATTGCAAAGTAGTTGTAATAGCAGGCGGCCTTGGTTGCTTTGAACCCCGCAAGCCGGAGGTTGACCGCCTGGCTGAATTTGAAGGTAAGGGTGTTTTATATGCCGTGCGTAACCCCGAAGTTTTTCGCGACCGCAATATTGTAATTGCAGGCGGCGGAGATTCTGCGCTGGACTGGACCGTTTTTCTGGCCAACGTTGCTAAAAAGGTAACGCTTGTACACCGTGGCGATACTTTCCGTGGTGCGCCGGATGCTGCTGAGAAAGTGGCCGAACTGGCGAAAGCCGGGAAGATAGACCTCGTGCTTAAATCACGCGTTGTGGCATTAGATGGCGTAGGCCATTTAGAACAGATATCCATCACCGGGAACGACGGACAAACCAGGCACCTACCGGCCGATCACTTTATCCCGCTGTTTGGGCTGAGCCCTAAACTGGGGCCGATTGAGAATTGGGGATTGAATATTGATAAATCTGCCATTGAGGTAAACACGGTTGATTACAGCACCAATGTAGAGGGTATTTATGCTATTGGCGATATCAATACTTATCCCGGTAAGTTAAAGCTGATCCTTTGCGGTTTCCACGAAGCGGCATTGATGGCACAAAGTGCATTTAAGCACGTACACCCCGATCAGCGCCTTACCTTTAAGTACACCACCGTTTACGGCATAACAGAACTGGTATGATAACCTTTACAGTAGAGGGCCGCGATGGTGTGCAGGTACCCATAGAGGTGCCCGAGGGCATCAGCCTAAGCCTGATGGAAGTATTAAAGGGAAGTGATTATGATATACTGGCAACCTGCGGCGGCATGGCGCTTTGCGCCACTTGCCGCGTACAGGTTTTAAAAGGAGCCGGACAATTGCCCCCACCCGGCGATGCGGAACTGGATATTTTAGATACCTTGCCGTTTGTGGAGGATAACACCCGCCTCTCCTGCCAGTTGCGTATAAACGAGGATATGGAGGGTTGTTTCTTTAAGATCCCGGCGGAGGATTAAGCATCCAAAATGTAGAGGCACAATATATTGTGTCTCGCCTCATGCAAATCCGCGCGTAGTCCTGCGTATTAATAACCGTCCTGCGGGAGGCACAGTTTTGTGCCTCTATATCGGGGGAATCAAATATGCAAATCATTCGTGCCTCTCGTTTTAGGAACCAACCATATAAAACCAATTCGGTTTCTAAAGGTTATACCCTGTACGTATGGCCAAACCACTGCTTGAATTTACCGACCGGGGAATTTACTGCGAAAAAGGTAAATTCTACATCGACCCATGGAAACCTGTGGGCGATGCCGTGATAACCCATGCACATGCCGACCATGCCTACTTTGGGCATAAGAATTATCTGGCGCACCATCTTTCACGCGAGGTGATGTTGTACCGCTTAGGGGATATTAACCTGCGTACTATTGAATACGGTGAAACCGTGGTAAAGCATGGGGTGCAGATCAGCATGTTCCCGGCAGGGCATGTAATTGGTTCCGCGCAGATCAGGATAGAATATAAGGGCGAGGTTTGGGTAGTATCCGGCGATTATAAAACCGAGGACGATGGTATCTCCACACCATTTGAACCGGTGCGCTGTCACCATTTTATTTCTGAATGTACCTTCGGGATGCCCGTTTACACCTGGAAGCCACAGGCAGAGATCTTTGCCGATGTAAACAATTGGTGGCGTACCAACTTGCATAATGGCATAGCTACTGTATTGGTTGGTTACTCCCTGGGCAAAGCCCAGCGCATCCTCCAAAACCTCGATCTGGGTAACGGCAAGGTATATACCCACGGCGTTATCGAAAACACCAATGAAGCCCTGCGCCGCAACGGTGTGATCTTAAACCCTACCGAACGCATCACATTTGAAACCCCTAAAGAGGAAGTTCGCAAAGGCATTATCCTGGCGCCGCCATCATCGGTAGGCACACCCTGGATGCGCAAATTTGGTCCTTATAGTTTTGGCTACTGCAGCGGATGGATGGCTATCCGTGGTGCTAAACGCAGGCGAGCGGCAGACCGCGGTTTCGTAATGTCTGATCATGCTGATTGGGACGGGCTTATCAGCGCCATTGATGCAACCGGCTGCGAATGTGTTTACCTTACCCACGGCTATACGGCATCCTTCACCAGATACTTAAATGAGATAGGCTTTAATGCCCGTGAGGTACATACCCTGTACGGCGGCGAAGAGGAAGATGCCACCATAGCAGAAGGCGAAGAGAAAAAAGAAACAGCACCTAATGGAGATGATGCCGCACCCCAGCCCTCTACAGATGAGAAGGGATTAAAGAGAGCAGGAAATAACAATGCTAAGAAAGTCCTCTCTTCTGGAGAGAATTTAGGTGAGGCCGAAGGAGATTCCACCATATGAAAGCCTTCGCCCAACTTTTCCTGTCCTTAGATGAAACCAATAAAACCAACGAGAAAGTAAAGGTTTTAAAGGACTATTTCACGAAGGTGCCCGATACCGATAAAATGCACATGTTGGCCCTGTTCACCGGGCGGCGGCCCAAGCGGCAGATCAATTCTACGCTGGTACGCACCTGGGCTATGGAAGCCTCAAACATCCCTGCGTGGCTGTTTGAGGAAAGCTACCATGTGGTAGGCGATCTGGCCGAAACCATGTCGCTTTTAATGCCCGAGGCGCAGGGCAGTAGCAGTAAAACTTTAACGGAGTGGATAGCCGAGATAAACGATCTTAACACTAAAACTGAAGAAGAAAAGAAGCTTTGGCTGATGGCATCATGGGCAATGCTGGATAGCCAGGAACGTTTTGTATTTAACAAACTGCTTACCGGTAGTTTCCGTGTGGGTGTTTCGCAAAACCTGGTGATAAAAGCGCTGGCAGATATTACAGGTATTGAAGCCCCGGCCCTAACGCACCGCATTATGGGTAGCTGGATGCCGGAGAATTATACCTACGAGCAATTGGTGCAGGAGCAAACCGCATCGGATGATATCTCGCGGCCCTACCCTTTTTTTCTCGCTTATCCTATTCAGGAAACCTCCGAGAAGCGAAAATCTGCCGAAGAAGTAGGTAATGCTTTAGGCGCTGCTGAAGATTGGCAGGCCGAGTGGAAATGGGATGGCATCCGCGCGCAGATGATCAAACGCGACGGGCAGATCTTTATCTGGAGCCGTGGTGAAGATTTGGCAACCGAGAAGTTCCCGGAACTGCACCCTTTTTTAAATGCTCTGCCGGATGGTACCGTGCTGGATGGCGAGATCCTTAGTTTTCAGAACGGTTTGCCCATGTCGTTCAGTGTGCTGCAAACGCGGATAGGCCGGAAAAATTTAAGTAAAAAGATTTTGGCCGATAGCCCGGTTGCGGTGATCGCTTACGATTGCCTGGAGTATAAAGGTGAGGATATCCGTTACAAAACACAATCGGAACGCAGGCTGATATTGGAAGAACTACAACAGCAAACCGAATACCCGGAAGTATTCAATATTTCGCGACTGATTAGTTTTAATAGCTGGGAAGAACTGGAAACCACCCGTGAACAATCTCGCGCCATGATAGCCGAAGGCATTATGCTGAAACGCAAAAGCGCTACTTATCAGGTTGGCCGCCGCCGCGGCGACTGGTGGAAATGGAAAATAGATCCGCTTTCGATAGATGCTGTGATGATCTACGCCCAAAAGGGCCACGGCCGCCGTGCTGATCTTTATACCGATTACACTTTCGCCGTTTGGGATGGTGATAAACTGGTACCTTTCGCAAAAGCTTACAGCGGCCTTACCGATGCCGAGATAAACAAGGTAGATTATTTTATTAAACGGAACACGCTGGAAAAGTTCGGCCCGGTACGTACCGTAAAACCCGAGTTGGTTTTTGAGATCGGGTTCGAAGGGATCAATAAATCTACCCGCCATAAATCGGGTATTGCGCTGCGTTTTCCCCGTATTTTAAGATGGCGGCATGATAAGCCCAAAGAAGAAGCCGATACATTGGAAAGCTTGAAGGCTTTGCTGGGGGAATAGAACAATGCCACGAGATGCCACAGCCGTTCAACGCTCATTGCCCTTATTGAGATTTACGATGGCACATTTTTACATACGCCGTTTGTCAAAAAGAATCCCGAGCACATCAACGCTCCACCAATAGTGCTACATTTGACTTATAACATTACATCTGCAATATTATGCAAACCCTCCATATCCTCAACGGCGACGCTACACTAAACGGTTTTGAACAAACGGGCCTTGATGGTGATACCATGATCTGGCGAGAAGTTTTATCAGAAGGGCCAATTGTTAAAAATGTCACCTCGGCCGCTTTTTGGGAAGGTCGCTCTGCATGGATCAGCAAGACATTCAATATTACCGAAGAGCATTACCACGAGAATACCATTCTTCACCTGGAAAAATTAAACGAACCTTACGAGGAAATAAACCTGTGGTTTGAGTACGATTTGCATTGCCAGATTAATCTGCTGGCGGTGATGATGTTATTAGAGCAGCAAACCAACCTATCAGCCCCCGAGGTTTATCTGATCAGTCCCGCAGAGTTTCCAGACATGCCCGATTTTGCCGGTATGGGCGAATTGGATGGCGAACAGCTGGAATATGTATATGATAACAACCGCCTGCACCTAAGCGAATACGATTTTGTGCTGGCTACCGAAGCCTGGGAAATTTACGTTTGCCGCGATGCCGCCCGTTTGCAGGATTGGCTGGATAAGACACCTTTCTGGGGAAATATGCATAACCTGAAACCTGCGATGGAAGCGCATCTAAAACGCCTGCAGGTTGACGCTGATGGATTAAACTACATCCACCAAAAACTCTTGGCTATTTATAACTCAGGCTTGCACACCAAACCGGAGATCTACACATCCTTTTGGAAAACCGAAAAGATCTACGGCATGGGCGATAGCGAGCTGGACCTTTACCTGCAGCTATTAACCGGCAAAGGGTTAATCCAGCTTAAATAAAACTTACGGCAATGCAACCGTTACCGCAATGGTTGGCGTTCGGTCGCTTTCGTTTTTCAGGCGATCAAGCGCGGTTACAATGTAGAAATAGGTTTTACCCGGCTGCACGTTGGTGTCCTGGTATATGGTTTCCGTGTCGTATTGAATGTGCAGGATATTCTTTGGATCATTCAGATCAAACTTTTCGTTCTCGGTAAAACGGTACACTACATAGCCATAAACAGGTTCATTATCTTTTGCCATTAGCGGGGCGTCCCATTTTAGCGTAATACCTTTGCCAAATAATTTTGCCGTAACGTTTTGCGGTACATTCGGCGGGATAGAATCGAGCCAAAGCATTTGCGGCGGTAAGGCCGGGTAACGATAAAAATCCGTCTTAAGCGAATCGGATAAATGATTTGCATTAGCCACCAGCGATTGCGACCTGAAATATACGCTCCCCTGCACTCTCGGGTTAGCCCGCAATAGCCTGATCTGGTTAGGGATTTCCGATGGGTTTTTAAAGGCCGGGCTACGCACCTCGTAAAAACGGTAAGGTGCCTGGCCTATATATAAATGCCGGTTATAAGTGTTGTTGCTCCACCAGTTGAGTAATTTATCAAACGCAGCAACGCGGTTGCCAATGTGCCAGTAAATTTGCGGGTTAATATAATCTATCCAGCCTTCCTGCATCCATTTACGGGTATCGGCAAAGTTTTCGTAGTAGGATGATCCGCCGGCAGTTTCAGAGCCCTCGGGGTTTTGCCTTACGTTGGCCCAAATGCCAAAGGGGCTGATGCCAAACTTCATACTGGGTTTATATTTATGAATGCTGTCGCCCAGCATTTTTATCAGGGTATCTACATTAGCACGGCGCCAATCACGTACGTCTTCAAACTCGCCGCCATATTCTTTAAAAGCGTCGGCGTCATTTATGGTTTGGCCTTTGGCTGGGTACGGGTAAAAGTAGTCATCCATGTGGATGCCGTCTACATCGTAATTCTTCACCACATCCAATATCACCTGTACAATGTATTCGCGTACCTCGGGGATGCCCGGGTTAAATAGCTTGATGCCTTCGTAAATAAAGAACCATTCGGGCTTGGTGCGGGTGATATGGTCCGGCGCAATTAAGGCAAACTTGCCATCAAAAGTTGCACGGTAAGGGTTAAACCACGCGTGCAGTTCCATACCTCGTTTGTGGGCCTCGCTCACGGCAAAATCCAATGGGTCATAATCGGGGGCAAGGCCCTGCTTGCCGGTTAAATATTTAGACCATGGCTCGCGGCTTTTGGCATAAAAAGCATCGGCAGCAGGCCTTACCTGAAACATTATGGCGTTAATGCCTGTTTGCTGGTGTAAGTTTAGTTGATTCACCAAGTCCCTTTTCTGGCTCTCGGCCGTGCCTTTTGCATTTTGCGGCCAGTCCAAATTTACAACTGTAGCTATCCACACCCCCCTGAACTCGCGTTTGGGTTGTACAGGTGTAACTGTTTCTGACGGAGTAGTTTGAGCAATGGAGGAGCTGTATATAGTTGTAAAAATTACAAGGGCAGAAAGGTATTTTAAGAATTGCATTAAGCAGATGTTTTATTTTAAAAGGTGCAAAGATATAAACTCATTACCTTGCAGTTTTATTATTACATATAATAATTGAGGGCATTTTGTGTTTTAATCTTATTGTACTTATTTTTAACCCGAACCTAAATTTATATGGCTAAACGGATTTTTACGCTCGGGTGTAGATATTTTGTCCTATATTTAATTTAGATACTTGAACAGAAACCTTAGTTGAAGCCTTAGCAACAGGCCCAGCTGACTAAAAACTAATTATTATTACGATGGAAAACCAACCGGGACAATCGACTAAAAAAAATTCGAATGTAATTTATTTTCTTATAGCGGTAGTAGTAGCTCTGTTAGGTACCGATGTGTACTTATACATGCAGAAAAATAAATCGGATACTAAGATTGTTTATCAGAACGACGAGAAAACCAGGCTGCAAACCGAATTGGATAGCCTTGAAGCGCAAATAGAACAGGTGAACGCCGGCCGTGCTAAAATGACTGCCACTATGCAGGCCAAGAATGATTCGTTACGTGCTAAAATAAAGGTGTTGCGTAAAGAGCTGGCTAAAGGTAAACTTACTGTTGCCGAGCTTAGCAAAGCACAGGAAGACGTTAAACAGCTACGCTACTTTGTTACCAAATATACCGCTGATATTGAGGAGCTGAAAAAACAAAATACAACCCTTGCCACCGAACGCGATACTTTAAAAACTAACCTGGCCACCGTAAGTGAAAAGGCTACCACCCTGGAGAAACAAAACCAGGAGCTGGATACCAAGGTGAAGGAGGCCTCGGCCTTAAAGGTAGGCACGGCGGGTGTGGTTGCTTATAAAATAAAAAACAGCGGGAAAGAGGTTGAAGAGAAAAAGGCTAAGAACGCACAGAAGATCAAAATCAGCTTTACGGTTGCAAGCAATACTGTTGCAGAGAAAGGCCTGCACGATATTTACGTTCGCGTTATCGACCCAACCGGTAACCTCATCACCCCAACAGATGCCGGTGCATTTAATGCAGATAGCCAGGATTTACAATACACCTACAAGACCGCTATTGATTTTAAAGATGATGGCAGTGGTTATACTATCGATTGGTTAAACCAGGCGCCTTTCCAAAAAGGAACCTACACAGTTATTTTATATGCTGATGGTTATACCATGGGTAAAACATCATTCTTTTTAAAATAAACACTAACCGTTTTATATTGAAAAAGCCTGCAAGTTATACTGCAGGCTTTTTTTGTTTGGTTTAATAAATGCTTACCAGATCTTAACGCGTTTTGCCGGGTCTATCCACATTTTATCGCCTTTTTTAATTTTAAAGGCTTCGTAAAACTCAGGTACATCACTAAACGGACCATTTACCCTTAAAAAGCCGGGAGAGTGTACATCTGAAAGCAACTGGCTCGCCAGCGCTTCTTTTCTTTCCTGGCCCAACCAACCTAAAGCATAACCCATAAAGTAACGCTGTATCGGTGTAAGGCCATTAATGGTTTTGCCTTCTTTATATTGCTCGGTCTTTTTAAAGGCATCAAGGCCAAGCACTATACCACCCAAATCGGCAATGTTTTCGCCAAGGGTAGCTTTACCGTTCACATGCTGATCGCCAATTTTATAAGCATCAAATTGCTCTACCAGCATTTGTGCACGCTGTGCAAACTTGGCCGAATCCTGCGCGGTCCACCATGCTTTAAGGTTGCCCTGTGCATCGTATTGGCGACCCTGGTCGTCAAACCCATGGGTAATTTCGTGGCCAATGGTTGATGCAGCTGCGTAGCCATAAACTACAGCATCATCAATGTTTTCATCCAACGCACCGGGGATCATAAAGATAGCGGCTGGCAATACGATCTCGTTGTTAGATGGATTGTAGTATGCGTTGTACGTTTGCGGTGTCATGCCCCATTCGGTGCGGTCTACGGGTTTGCCCAGCTTATCCGCGTTAAGTTTATGTAGAAAGTAGCTGGCGCGCATTACGTTTTGCGCAAATGAGGTGCGGTTGATCTCCAGGTTTGAATAATCTTTCCAATGGTCCGGGTAGCCAACTTTAGGGAATACTTTCTCCAATTTGGTAAGCGCCTTTTCTTTAGTCGGGGCGCTCATCCAGTCAAGCTTTTCAATATGCTCTTTAAAGGTGCCGCGCATATCTTCTACCAGTTTAACGTAACGTTCTTTAGTTTTTTCCGGGAAGTATGCTTTTACAAAGATCTGCCCAAGCACCTCGCCCATCAGGCTGTTCTCAGTATCCAGCACGCGTTTCCAGCGGGGGAGTTGTGCTTTGCGGCCGTATAATTTCATACCGAAGAAACGAAAGTTCTCCTGGTCGAAAGCCTTGCTCAGGTAAGGGCTGTTATCGGTCACCAGGTTTTTCTTCAGATAGTTTTTCCAGTCGGCAATGCTGTAGGTAGCAAGCGCTGTGTTTACGGCCTGGTAATATTCGGGCTGGCCAACAATAACGCTGTCTACACCTTTAAACTCCATTTGCTCAAAGGTGGTTTTCCAGTCAATGGCCGGCGCAAGTTTGCTCAGGCCCGCAACCGGCATTTTGTTATAGTTTTTATACGGATCGCGCAGGTCCTCAAGCTTGCGTGAGTTTTGCGCCAGGAATTTTTCCAATTCGTAAGTTTTGTTACTGGCGGCGGTTGCAGCATCGGGTGTTAGGCCCATTAGCTTAAATAATACAGGCAGGTGTTTTTGCTGATAATCCGTACGAATATCTACACTATGTGCATCGGTATTAAAATAATAATCGCGGTTGGGCAGGCCAATGCCACTTTGGTAGAGCTGCAATACAATCTTGCTGCTGTTTTTATCATCCTGCCCGGCATAGGGGCCAATAGGTGTGGTGGTACCTATAGTTATGAGGTGGGCAAACTCGGCAACCAAGCTTTTTACATCGGTTATCTTGTCAATTTTATCCAGCTCATCTTTCAGCTGGCTTATACCTTGTTTTTCAATGGTAACAGTATCCATCCCGCTGAAATAAAAATCGCCTATTTTTTGGCTGTTGGTGCCTTTGGCAGCATTCTCTTTCAAAGCATCTTCGTTTATCTTTTTTAACTTATCGCGCAGATCGTCCTGCACTACGTTGCCAATACCCCAGGCAGAGTAAGCCGCGGGTATAGGGTTTTCTTTAAGCCATTTGCCGTTAGCATACTTAAAAAAATCTTCGCCGGGGCTAATGGTGGTATCAATGTTCTTAAAAACACGGTCGTTCTCGGCATAAAGCTTTGCCTGATCGGGCTTTTGCTGGCATGCGGCCAGCAATGATACGCCAGCAGCGAGAGCAATAAAAGTTGGAGTGTTTAATTTTTTGTTCATTTTTTAGGATGTGTATGTAAAAAAATACAAGGAGTGTATGGTAAAACAGAAAAATGATTGCGGTGTAAGATACAGAGTTAAATTTATTTCTCAATAGTGCCTGTTTAAGATAGTTTATGTGATTTTTTTTATAAAATTCTAAACATAAAAGTTGTAAACATTAATTACTAAGCACATTTTACAAATACTGATATATAGTACTTTTGTGCTTGTAAAGTATTAGTTATCAACAAATAATGAAGTTTTTTGTGCTCGTATTTTATCTGCTAATATATTTTCTCCAAAACGCGTTTAAACAACTATTAGTTAAGCGCTGGCATTTGTGGTCTTAATTTTGTTTAAAACTAAACGGTCCTGCATACATCTTTGAAAAAACATAAAAACATCTACCTATGTTAAAACGTTTTTGATGTTCCAGGCTTACTTTAATTCTCAGTAGCCCAAGTTGAGATGAATTGTTCTTTTTTTTGGGTTTAATCAATAGTTTAAATTAATTAGGGGAAAAGGGAGCTTCCAAAAGGCTCTCTTTTTTTGTGCCTTAAATTTTGCTATGCATGCATAATAATTATATATTTATATCACCAATTTATAACTATGCATTTTGAACTTACCGAAGAACAATTAATGATACGCCAGGCGGCGCGCGATTTTGCACAAACCGAGCTTAAGCCCGGCGTAATTGAGCGCGACGAACACCAGAAATTTCCGGCAGAGCAAATAAAAAAACTGGGCGAACTGGGTTTTTTAGGCATGATGGTATCGCCCGAGTACGGCGGCAGCGGTATGGATGCTATTTCCTACGTGCTGGTGATGGAAGAGTTATCTAAGGTAGATGCATCGGCTTCTGTAGTGGTATCGGTAAATAATTCGCTGGTTTGTTACGGATTGGAAAAATACGGCAGCGAAGCCCAAAAGCAAAAATATCTGGTACCGCTTGCAACAGGTGAAGTTATAGGTGCCTTTTGTCTTAGTGAACCGGAAGCCGGTTCTGATGCTACATCGCAGCGCACCACCGCAATTGATATGGGCGACCATTACCTGCTCAACGGCACCAAAAACTGGATCACAAATGGCAGTACCGCCTCTACCTATATTGTAATGGCACAAACCAATGCTGCCAAAAAGCATCACGGTATTAATGCGCTGATTGTTGAAAAAGGCATGGAGGGTTTTACCGTTGGCCCTAAGGAAAATAAGATGGGCATCCGCGGGTCTGATACGCATTCGCTAATGTTTAGCGATGTTAAGGTGCCCAAAGAGAACCGCATTGGCGAAGAAGGATTCGGGTTTAAATTTGCCATGGCCACACTGGAGGGCGGCCGCATCGGGATTGCATCACAGGCGCTGGGGATAGCGGCGGGGGCTTACGAACTATCGGTACAATATGCAAAGGAGCGCAAAGCATTTGGTAAAACCATTGCCGACCTGCAGGCCATTCAGTTTAAACTGGCCGATATGGCTACAGAAATTGAAGCCGCCCGTTTACTATGCTATCGCGCAGCATGGTTAAAAGATAATAAACAACCTTACGCGCAGGCGGCATCTATGGCTAAACTCTTTGCATCAGAAACGGCTATGAAAACCACCATCGAAGCGGTACAAATTCATGGCGGTTACGGTTTTGTGAAGGAATACCACGTAGAACGCCTGATGCGCGATGCCAAGATCACCCAGATCTATGAGGGCACTTCGGAAATTCAGCGGATTGTAATATCTCGTGCCGTTTTGAAATAGTTAACTGCTTTTATTACTTTTGATAAAGTATATAGAATTAGTCGACTTTATTTATGTTAAAAAAGATCTTAGTAAGCGCTGTAGCTATTACAGCGCTTACCCATATAACATCCGCGCAAACCAAACTGGCAACAGGCATCTGGCGCGGTGCTTTACAAACTGCATCTGGCAACGAGATCCCCTTCAACTTTGAGGTAAGCGGTAACGGTAAGCAACAGCTTACCATTATCAACAGTGCCGAACGTTTAAAGGTGACCGAAGTAACCGGCAGGGGCGATTCTGTTTTTATTAAGATGCCTTTGTTCGATTCGGACTTCCGCTTGAAACAAACAGGTAATACCTTAACCGGCCAGTTTATAAGGCATTTAGGTGTACGCGATGCCACTATAGAATTTAGCGCCACCGCCGCCACTCCTTATCGATTTTTTAAAGATACCGATAAGCCAAAATATAATGTAAGCGGGCGCTGGTCGGCCATATTTGGTACGGGCGATGGCCGCGATACCACGGTTGGCGAGTTTAAACAAGTTGGCGCTAAAGTAACCGGCACCTTTTTAACCACCACCGGCGATTACCGCTTTTTAGAAGGCACTCTTACCGGCGACCAGCTTTATCTTTCCTGCTTTGATGGTGGGCATGCATTTTTGTTCACCGCAAAGGTGGATAATGATAACACCCTGACCGATGGCAAATTTTACGCCGGCGCTACCGGTACCGATGTGTGGACCGCCGTACGCAACGAAAACGCTAAACTGCCGGATGCCTACTCATTAACCGCATTAAAACCCGGATACAAAAAGCTGGCCTTTAGTTTTAAAGATCTTACAGGCAACACGGTAACATTGGATGATGCCCGGTTTAAAAACAAAGTGGTTATTGTACAGATCCTGGGATCGTGGTGCCCTAACTGTATGGATGAAACGGCATACCTTATTAATTACTACAAAAAGTATCACAAAAAAGGGGTAGAAGTTATTGGCCTGGCCTATGAGCGAACTACCGATTTTGCTAAATCGCAACGCACGGTTACCCAACTGAAAGATCGCTTTGATATTAAATACCCGCTGCTGGTAACAGGCTTTACCAGTAACAAGGTAGAAACCGCCAGGAGCCTGCCCATGCTATCTAAAGTGGTAAGCTTCCCAACCACAATTATTATTGATAAAACCGGCGATGTGCGCAAGATCCATACAGGTTTCAGCGGCCCCGGCACAGGAAGCCATTACACCGAATTTATAAGCGAGTTTGAAAAGTTAACGGATGATTTGCTGGCGGAGAAGGCGTTGTAAAGAAAGAGACGTTATGTAGAGACACAAAATATTGCGTCTCCCATAGGACGGTTGCCAACAGGCAAATTGCGTGTAGTATTTACGGATTCAAAAATAAATTCTCGCTAATGGCGGGGATAATGCCTTTCTCCAGCGCGGTATCAAATAATAGCTTTACTGCTTTTTTACCCTCTACCCCCAGGTCTACCGAAAACTGGTTCACATATAATTCAATGTGTTTGTACATTACCTCTTCGCTCATTTCCTGTGCGTGCGAGCGTATATATTCTACGCCCGATTTTGGGTTGGCAAATGCAAACTCTATAGATCTGCGAATTACCCGATTTATCTTTTGCTGAACATCAGCAGGTAAATTGCGGTTAGCCACAATACCCCCCAGCGGGATGGCGCAGCCGGTACGTTTTTCCCAGTAATCGCCCAGGTCGATGATCTTTTTAAGGCCCTTATCCTGGTAAGTAAAGCGGTTTTCGTGGATAATGAGGCCTACATCTACTCTGCCATCTAACACAGCGTTCTCAATATCAGAAAAAACCATTTCCTTTTTATTGGTAGCATCCGGGAAAGCCAGGCTAAGCAAAAAGTTAGCGGTGGTGTATTTGCCGGGAATACCGATTATGGGATTTCGGATTTCAGATTTCGAATTTCGGATTTGATTTTTCTCCATGTCCGAAATTGAAATTTCAACATCCGAAATCAGCAACGGGCCTACGCCGAAACCCAGTGCGCTGCCTGCATCCAGCAGGATGTATTTATCCGCCGCGTAGGCAAATGCGTGATAGCTCAGCTTGGTAATATCCAGTTCGCCGCGGAAAGCTTTTTGGTTAAGGGTTTCTACATCATCGTAAAATACCTCAAATTCCAGTCCTTCGGTATCAATCTTATGATGAATGAGTGCGTCGAAAATAAAAGTATCGTTGGGGCAGGGCGAAAAGCCGATAGTTAGTTTCATAGTAATGGTTTTGCAGATGTTGTTTGAAAAGGGAAAGCTTAGTCGTTTTGCAAAGCCCTTACCAGCTCCACCACAAAGTTATTTAAGTTTTTAACGGCGAGCCCTATCTTCCAGTTATCCCGGTTACGTTTCTCTACGTAATTTGACACAGCCCTGATCTGAATACAGGGAATCCCCGCCTGCTGGCAAACGTAGAAGAAGGCCGCGCCCTCCATGCTTTCCAATTGCGGGTTCAGCCTTTTCTGCATCTTGTCGATAGAATCCTGTTCGCCGTGCACAGTGTTTACCGTAATGGCGTTCACCTGCTTAAGACCGTTATACTGGCTTGCTGCCTTACTTCCCCTTAAAATGTTAGCTACAGATTCGGTTGATTTAAACTCGCTTTGCCCAAAACCAAGCAGGCTGATGGGTAAAAAAGAATCGTTATCCTCGGCACCCAGTTCGGCAAGGGTATCGTAGGTAACTTCCACTACTTCGCCCAGCTCAATGCTCCTGTCGAAGCTGCCGGCAACACCAAAGTTTATGGCCAGGTCGTAGTGGTTTGTGGCCAGTTCTTTTCCCAGCGAATAGGCCGTGGCAACCATGCCCACACCGGTTATAAGTAAAGAATTGCCCTGCGGGTTCTTTGCGTTTGGGATGGTAAACACATTATTTTTCTCCGCATCCATTACGCGGAAGCCAAAATCTAAAATAAACCCGCCTACCTCCATACCTGTGGCGGCTACAAACAAAACTTTCATTCTTTGCAATTATTTGGCAGCTAAGATAAAACAACTCGCCTGTTTTTGTTTTGTATATTTGCACCATTAATTGCTATGATGATACATATTACGCGCAAAGAACATTTTAATGCGGCACACCGGATGTACCGCGAGGAATGGAGCGCAGAGAAAAACTTTGAGGTGTTTGGTAAATGCGCCAACCCTAACTGGCACGGGCACAATTACAACCTGTTTGTAACGGTAAAAGGCGAGATAACCCATGCTACGGGTTACCTAATAGATTTGAAAGAGCTTAAGGTGATCATAAACGATTATGTTATTGAAAAGCTCGACCATAAGAACATTAACAAGGATGTAGATTTTATGGCGGGCAAAATGGCATCAACCGAGCTGCTTTGCATAGAGATATTTAACCAGTTGAAAGCGCCTATCGAGGCTTACCCGGGTGTGTTTTTACATTCGGTTAGATTATTTGAAACCGAAAATAATTCTGCCGAGTACTTTGGCGGATAACCTTTTACAATGAACAACGATAACAACATTCCCGACAGGGATGAAGGGATAAACGGCTACCAGAAGGTTGACCGCTACAACCCCGAGCTGATCAAAAGCCTGTCGGAAAATTACCACAATGTTTTAAACCATATAGGTGAAAACCCGGCGCGCGAGGGCCTTTTAAAAACCCCCGAGCGTATGGCCAAGGCTATGCTGTATCTTACCCATGGATATGACCTGGATGCCAAAGAGATCCTCAACTCGGCCATGTTTAAGGAGGATTACAGCCAGATGGTGATTGTAAAAGATATTGAAGTGTATTCGATGTGCGAGCACCACATGCTGCCGTTCTTCGGTAAGGCGCATATTGCCTATATCCCTAACGGCTATGTGGTAGGCCTGAGCAAGATCCCCCGGATAGTGGATGTGTTTGCCCGCCGCCTGCAGGTGCAGGAGCGATTGACCAACGAGATCCGCGATTGCATCCAGGAAACCCTCGGCCCTATTGGCGTTGGCGTGGTTATTGAGTGCAGGCACCTGTGCATGAGCATGCGCGGCGTGCAGAAACAAAACTCGGTAACAACCACATCGGCCTTTACCGGCGAGTTCCTGAAAGAAAAAACAAGGACTGAATTTTTAAATCTGATAAGTTCTAAATTAAGTTAATAGTGAGTGGTTGATTAGGTGAATAGTTAGATCGCATTCAACCACTCACCTAATGAACTCAATCAACCAATAAACCAACACATGAAAGCATACATTTTCCCTGGGCAGGGCGCCCAGTTTCCGGGTATGGGTAAAGACCTTTACGAGCAAAGCGAACAGGCTAAAGAACTGTTTGAAAAGGCAAACGAAATTTTAGGGTTCCGCATTACCGATGTAATGTTTGATGGTACCGAAGAAGATCTTAAACAAACCAATGTAACCCAGCCGGCTATATTTTTACACTCCGTTATCCTGGCTAAAGTATTGCCTGACTTTGAGCCGGAGATGGTGGCCGGCCACTCCCTGGGCGAGTTTTCGTCATTGGTGGCTACAGGCGCTTTATCTTTTGAGGATGGTTTGCGTTTGGTTGCGGCGCGTGCCAATGCTATGCAAAAAGCCTGCGATATTCAGCCGGGCGCCATGGCTGCCGTTTTAGCGCTTGATGATTTTACTGTTGAAGATATTTGCCATCAGGTAAGCGATGTGGTTGTTCCGGCTAATTATAATTGCCCGGGCCAGCTGGTAATATCGGGCACTGTTGCCGGTGTTGATGCCGCTTGCGAAAAAATGCTTGCCGCCGGTGCAAAACGCGCACTTAAATTAAACGTAGGTGGCGCATTCCACTCGCCATTGATGGAAGCTGCAAGGGTAGAGCTGGAAGATGCCATCCTGAAAACAGAATTTAAAACACCTGTTTGCCCGGTATATCAAAACATTGATGCCAAGCCATACACCGATGTGGAAGAAATAAAGAAAAACCTGATTGCCCAGCTAACCGGCCCCGTACGCTGGACGCAAACCGTTGAGCAAATGCTGCGCGACGGTGCTACCTCGTTTACCGAAGTTGGCCCCGGTAAAGTATTACAAGGCCTTGTTAAAAAGGTTGATAAAACGGTACCCACAGCTGCGGCTGCAATATAATTTAATAGAGCCATCACATTATGATGGCTTTATTGTTAGGTGTTGATTACATAGCTTTAACCCATTTTGAGTACAGCCGGAAAAATACGTGGACTACTGGTGTTACTATTTGCCAGTTTATTAATTACAGCAATTATTGTTGAGAATACGTATTCGCCTGCAAATAACTTAGCGCAAGCCGCAGGTATACTGGAGGAGAACCTGCACACCAAGGAAAGCTATGTTTATGATATGCTTAGTGATGGCAAAACCTTTAACCAGATAAAGGAATTTTCGGTTAACCACGGGCCGGCGCTGAGCTTTATTAATGAGAACACATTAAAGAAAAACCTCTGGCTCATTACCCTGAAGAACGGCCGGATAAACTACTGGAGCGGTGCCAAGGTTATCCCCAGCAATGCCTCGCGAATTAAAGATGGCAGCTCGTTCATTAAAACGGGTAACGGCTACTACGAGGTGATCAAAAAAACAGAAGGAGATTTTGCAGCCCTGTTTTTTATCCCGGTTAAAAATAACTACGCTTTTCAGAACAAGTACCTGCAAAACGTATTCTCTCCATATTTAACCGGCGATAATAATATGGAAATTGCCGATTTTACCGATAAAGGCGTTTATGTTGTTCATGATGTAAATCATAAATACCTGTTTGCGGTAAAATTAAAGCCGGGCGAGGTTAATAACCGCTTCTTTTATTTTGAACTGAGTATCTGGCTAATGGCCATGATAAGCCTGTGCATATGCGTGCACGTTATGGTTACCTATATTACTAATAAAGGCTACGTTTACCTTTCGCTTTTGACGTTGGCTGGTTTTATTGTGGCTTTCAGGTTTATTAACCTGCATTATGGCTGGCCCGGCTTTACACAGCCACTAAAGCTTTTTAATCCTATTTACTATGCATCAAGCGCGGTTTTTCGTTCCCTGGGCGATTTTTGCATTAATGTGCTTGCCATTTGCTGGTTTACGGGCTATTTATACACACAGCGCAATAAACTGGTTAAAATTGTATTGCCTAAAGTAGCAAGCTACCTGGTATTTACTATTTGCTTGGCTATATTATTTGTTACAGCCTTTACCTTTTTGCAGTTGTACTATGGCCTGGTGGTAAACTCCAAAATAAACTTTGATGTAAATAACGTACTGAACCTTTCGGGCTACAGTATGCTTGGAGTATTGATGCTCTGTTTTAGCTTTTTAACGTTTGTATTGCTTGCCGAGGTTATCTTAACCATCTGCTTTAAGCTAACCATCCCGGTTAAGCTGCAGGCATATGTGTTTATATCGGGCATATTGCTTATTACCGTATGGCTTACCTTTTATCGTAGTTTCAGCCTATTCTATATCCTTTGGGCGGCATTGGTATTATTGAGGGGCTACTGTTATTTACACCGCGATCGCCGGTTTACATCTGCATCATTCATTGCCATTGTAGTTATCTGCGCTTTAATATCCTCCATAAAACTTAACCGTTTTGAATCGGCCAAGGAGCAGGATAACCGCAAAGTGCTGATACAACGGCTTGAAGTGCCGGATGATGTAATGGCCGATACCCTGTTTAAAGCCATCGAGAAACAGATCATTTCCGAGCAGTCTATTGTGCAGTATTTTAAAAGCGGCTACCACACCAACGAATATTTGCGCACCCACCTGCAAAAACTTTATTTTGATCAGTACCTCTCTAAATACAATTTTAAGATCCACGAGTTTGATGTGGATAACAAGCCTGTATCCGGAGATAACAACTATTCGCTGGATGTCTTTAAGGATATGGTGCTCTACAGTTCGTTTAAGGTATCCGATTATTTTTACCGCGAGAACGAATCCTTCGGCTACCAAAGTTACTTTGCCATACTGCCGGTTATAGATGGCAGCACAAGCCTGGGTACTATAGTTATAGAGTTAAAGGCAAAACCCCAGCTGGCTTCCGGCACTTTCCCGGAGCTGCTGATTGATAAGGCTGATAAATCTGAAGAAGAGTTTAAAGATTACTCCTACGCCTTTTACAACGATAATCGACTGGTTGGCCAAAGCGGCGATTTTATTTATAGTGTAAACAATACCGAATTTAAGGGTGAGCTAAAAAAATATACAGTACAAACCAGTGCTGCCGATGTAAGCAAAGGCTGGTATAACGATTTTACGCGCTACACCCATCTTTTATACAAGCCAAGCAAGCGTAACCTTATTGTGGTTAGTAAAGAGGAGAATATTATTGCATCAAACATTACAGCGCTAACCTTCTTTTTTGTGGTGATACTGGCCTTCAGTTCGCTTGTACTGCTGGTTAGGCTGGTGTGGATAAAGGTTAAGATCTTTAATATCAATAATAACCGCATCAAGTGGGGCTTTAACATCAGTCTTGACAGGATCCTGTACAAAACACGCATCCAGTTCTCTATGATCTTCGCGGTAGTTATTACGCTGGTGCTGGTTGGTATTATCACCTTTGTATCCATCAGCAAGCAGTACCAGTCGCAGCAGGATAAGCTTATCCGCAGCAAGATCATGCAGATCACATCTGTATTAGAGAATGGCGACCTCGACAGCTACATCAGTAATGTATCCGAACGTAACAGGGTAGGTTTTGATAACCTTGCCGATAACTATTCCGCCGATCTTACCCTGTACGATTTGCAAGGTAACATGCTGATGTCTACCCAGCCCAAAATTTACCAGTACGGTTTGTTGATGCCGCGCATGAATGGCCGGGCGTATATTGCCCTGAACGATCAGCAACGATCGGAATTTGTGAACGAGGAGCGGATTGCAAAACTGGTATACCGGGCGGCCTATACGCCTTTAAGGGATGGCAAGCATAAAACAGTTGCTTACCTGCAAATGCCCTACTTTGCCAACGCAGCCGACTACACCGAACGGATAGGCTCGTTGCTCAATATCATGATAAATGTTTACGCGCTGGTGTTTATAGCCATTGGTTTGTTTGCGGTAATTATAGCCCGGCAAATTACGGCCCCGTTAAACTTTATACAGTACAACCTAAGCAGAACTATCTATGGTAAAAAGAACGAACCTATTAAATGGGAACGTAATGATGAGATAGGTGCTTTAGTAAAAGAGTATAATAACATGATTGCCGCCCTGGAGAACAGCGCCAACAAACTGGCGCAATCTGAAAGGGAAAGCGCCTGGCGCGAAATGGCTAAGCAGGTAGCGCACGAAATTAAGAACCCGCTTACCCCGCTTAAACTGGGCTTGCAGTTGCTTGATAAATCGTGGAAGGATAAAGACCCTAAGTTCGACCAGAAATTTGAGCGTTTCAGCAAATCGTTTGTAGAGCAGATAGAGAGCCTTTCTAACATCGCATCAGAGTTTTCGGCGTTTGCCAAAATGCCCGATACCAGGATAGAGCGCATTAATATTTTTGAAATGCTGGGCCAGGCGGTTATCATTTTTAAGCAGATGGATAATGTAAACATCTCCCTGCAGGTGCCCGCAACGCCATTTTACATAAGTGCCGACCGCGACCAGCTGCTGCGCTGCTTTAACAACCTGCTGAAGAACGCCATAGAAGCTACCCCGCAAGACAGGCAGTGTAATATTGAAATTAACTTTCTGGTAACCAGTAAAAACGTACTGCTCACCATAAAAGATAACGGTAACGGCATCCCCGAGAACATGCGCGATAAGATCTTCGAACCTAACTTTACCACCAAAAGCTCGGGTACGGGCTTAGGGCTGGCTTTTGTTAAAAACTCTATTGAAAATGCCAACGGCAAGGTTTGGTTTGAAACTAATATTGGCGTGGGCACCACTTTTTACCTTAATTTCCCGGCAGAGGCAACAGACGTGTAACCGATACAGCCTTTTTGGCCGATATAACCACATGCGGGTTTTTTCTATATTTACGCTATGCAAATTATACATGTGCTGCAGGAATGGTGGCAGCACCAAACCTGGCTGGAAATAATTGGTGTGATAACAGGCTTGCTGTGCGTTTACCTGGCTGCCGTTAATAACATCTGGAACTGGCCTTTTGCTATCATCAGCGTTACTATTTATATCTTCATTTTTTTTGAAGCGCATTTGTTTGCCGATATGGGTTTGCAGGTTTACTTTTTTATAGTAAATATTTATGGTTGGTATTACTGGAGCCATAAGCCCTCCGAAGAAAGGCCCCCGGTTAAGCGCATCACAAAAACCCAGGCACTGTTATCTGCCGGTGCCGTAGTTGTTTTTACCTACATTTTGGGCACGATTTTAAAATACACCCCGGCATCATACCCATACATAGACAGTTTTTGCGCAGCCTGCAGCTTGGTTGCACAGGTTTTTTTGGCCCGCAAGGTTTTAGAGAACTGGCTGATATGGATCTTTGTTGATATTATATACGTAGGTGTTTACCTTTTTAAGGATTTGCACCTAACAGCCGTTATGTATGCCATTTATGTGGCGATAGCGCTGAAAGGATATATAGATTGGAAGAAGGAAGCCCCCCAACCCCCTGGAGGGGGAGCATCAGAAAGTAAGATGCAAGAATCAAGATAAAAAGTAAATGAGCAGATCCGAAATCGAACATCCGAAATCCGAAATCATAAAAATAGCCGTGGTTGGTCCAGAGTCTACGGGGAAATCTACCATGTCGGCATTTTTGGCGGAGCATTACCAAACCGTTTGGGTGCCAGAGTATGCCCGCGGCTATTGCGAGAAGCTTACCGAACCACCTACCTGGCAGGACGAAATCAACATGTTTTACGGCCAGATAGCGCTGGAAGAAGAACTGCTGCCGCAGGCCAATAAACTGCTGATATGCGATACCACGTTTATTACCGTAAAGATTTGGAGCGATGAAATGTTTGGCAGTTCGCCGCAGCAAGTGCTGGATGAATTACCCAAACACCCTTACTATTTGTACCTCCTGCTGGATATCGACCTCCCCTGGCAGGACGACCCCCTGCGCGATTTTCCTCACATGCGCGAGCATTTTATGGCCATATGGCATAAAGAACTAAAGCAGCTAAATGCCAACTACGTAGTAATCTCCGGCACCGGGCCCGAAAGGTACCAGCGGGCAATAGATACGATAGATAAAGCTGTTGCCGAATTGCTTTAAATTGGCCGTAAACGCCGTCCATGCTTACATTATTATGCACAAATAAATAATTATGTAAACTTTTTTTGCATGTGGTGCAACGTTGTGGAAAAGCCTGCGTCATTTAACTTGAAACCTGTCATTAATTTGGAAGCTGTATTTGTAGATAAACATTACAACCTGGTGGTTGAATGTAAGCAGGGGAGTAAAAAGGCCTCATACGAGTTGTACCGATTGTATTCTAAAGCGATGCTGAACATCGCCTTTAGGATAGTGGGTAACGCTGCCGAAGCAGAGGATGTTTTGCAGGAGGCCTTTATAGATGCGTTTAAGCGGCTGAAGGATTTCAGGCAGGAAACAACCTTCGGGCTGTGGCTTAAGCAAATTGTGGTGCACCGCGCTATAAACCTTTTGCGCAAAAGGAAGTTAGAGCTGGTAGAAATTGAAGATGGCCATCTGGAGAATGTAGCAGATGAGGAGCCCTGGGATGATGAAGACATTCAATACAAGGCGGCCCAGGTAAAAGAAGCCATGAAAGAACTGCCCGATGGTTATCGCATAGTGTTATCGCTTTACCTTTTAGAAGGGTACGATCACGAAGAAATAAGCGAAGTGCTGGGCATAACAGAAAATACATCAAGAACACAGTTCCTGAGAGCAAAAAGAAAATTGAACGAGATATTAATAAGGAAAGGAATAACAAAATGAGCAAGCGGTTAGAAGATTTCATGAAAGAGAACGCGGATGAGTTTGACGAACTGCAACCCCGTGCCGATATCTGGAATAATATATCAAAAGAACTTGATGCCTGGGAGGCTGAGCAAACGCCAAAAAAGCGCGAAGCAAAAACGTTCTCTCTTGGCTTCGTACTAAGGGTAGCCGCTATGATAGTAGTGGTTATGGGGATAGGTTTCGGTATATATATACAAAGCCAAAAGCCAACAAACGCCGGCGAAGTTGACCTGGCCGAAATTAATCCAACCTACGCCAAACAGCAGGTGCACTACGCATCGCTGATAGAAACCAAGCGTATTGAGCTGAAACAGATAGCAAAATTTGATCCGCAGCTTTACCACGAGTTTGATAATGAACTGGTGAAAATGCAGGCCAACTATAAAAAACTAAGTAAAGATTTAGCCACCAGCCCTAACCAGGAACGTGTTTTACGTGCAATGATCCGGAACTTGCAGGTACAAACAGAGGTGCTTAATCAGCAATTGAGTGTGATACAACAATTTAACGACAGCAAAAAGGAACAACAAAATGGAACCAAAGATATTTAACATCAGGATGTTTGCATTAATTGCAGCCATCGTTATCAGCACCGTTACGTTTGCACGGGCAAACGCAGTAAGCCCTCAAACCAACAACACCGAAACAGACCAGTTTGACGAGAAGGCTCTTGATAAGCAAATGGCCGACCTGAAAGTGCAGATGCGCGATCTGCAAAAGCAAATGAATAGATTGCAAATCAAAAAAAGCCAGGAGAAAAGCAGCCTGGCCATGACAAGGGCCGCCAAAAGAGTTGAAGAGCGCGTAAAAGATATGGCTGTTGATCTTACCAATATCACTACAGATATTAATACTAATGTAGGCGGCTCGGTAAATATCAGCAGCAGCAATGATGAGGATTATAAAAGGCAGGTTGCCAGTGGCGAGATCTCTGAAAAGGTAAAAACCTACAGCAAAACCTACAGTGTGGATGGTAACGATCTGCTGCAGATTGATAACCGCTTTGGTAAGATTACCGTAAACACCTGGAACCGTAACGAGTTTAAGGTAGATGTGCAGATGAAATTAGGCTCTGATAACGAAGAGGCTGCCAATAACCTTTACAATGGATCAAGCATCAGCGATAGCAAAGTGGGCTCCACGGTTTCTTTTAAAACTAATATTGCCAACAGTAATATGAGCGGGCGCAACAATAACCAGCACATCGAAATTAATTATACCGTTTACATGCCCGCCGGTAACCCCATTGATATCACCAATAAGTTTGGTTCGGTTGACCTGCCCGATCTTTCGGGTAAGGCGCTGATAAGGGTTTCGTACGGCTCGCTTACAGCAGCCTCATTAACCAGTGGCCAAAACGATGTTACCGTAAAGTTTGGTGATGCTAACATTGGCACCTTTAACAGCGGCAAGGTAGAGGTTGCTTACGGCAAGCTAAAAACAGGCAGTGTTAATAATATTGATGCCGACATTAAATTTTCATCCATCAGCATAGAACGCCTTAAAGGCTCTGCAGATGTAAGCGTAAAATACGGCGACGGCTTCCGTATCGGTACCATTGAAAGAACGGTGCGGAACATCAGCGTGGAAGCATCCTTCACCAAGATCAACTTCGATTTTAAGCAGTTGGATAGCTTTAACTTTGATGTAACCACCAAGTTTGGCAACTTTAATTACGACGACAGGGTTAGGGTGACCGCCAAAACCCCATCAGATGAGGAGCGCGGCTGGTCGTCAACAAAAACGTACAAAGGGTACGCAGGTAAAGATAATTCATCCAACAAGGTGGTTATCAACGCCAGCTACACCAACGTAAGTTTCAACTAAGCAATCCCAATTCCCCTATAAAACAGTTTTTTGCAGAACCCTTGCCATAATCGGCAAGGGTTTTGTTATTTTTAGTGCGTTTACAAATTTAGCCTGATGGAAATATTTACCGACCCGGAAGCGTGGGTATCGCTTATCACACTTACTGTATTAGAAATTGTACTGGGGATAGATAATGTTATCTTCATCTCCATCTTGTCAGACAAGTTACCCAAAGAACAGCAGTCCAAAGGCCGCCGCCTTGGTTTGGCCGGTGCTATGGTTACCCGCATATTGCTGCTGCTCTCCATCACCTGGGTGATGACGCTTACCCAGCCCCTGTTCAGCATTGCCGGCCTGGTTGGCGCTACCGACCCAGAGTGGGTAGAAAAACTGGCCATCAGCGGCCGCGACCTGATCCTGATCATAGGCGGTTTGTTCCTCATTTATAAAAGCACTGCCGAAATTCACCATAAAATTGAAGGCGAGGAAGAAGATGAAGGCAAGGTTAAAGCGCACTCATTCTGGGGAACTATTTTGCAGATAATGGTGCTGGATATTGTGTTCTCTTTAGACTCGGTTATTACAGCCGTAGGTATGGCGCAGCATATCGAGATCATGATAGCTGCTGTAGTAATTGCTGTTGGTATTATGATGTGGGCATCAAATAGTGTTGCCGCCTTTGTTAACAAGCATCCAACAGTAAAAATGCTGGCGTTATCTTTCCTGCTGCTCATCGGCGTATCCTTACTGGCCGAGGCATTTGAACAGCATATCCCTAAAGGTTACATTTACTTTGCCATGGCGTTCTCTATATTGGTAGAGATGCTGAACCTTAAAATGCGCGCAGTAAAAGCAAAGAAGGTTAAAGCCGTACCAACAAAGAAATAAGCTGTTTAGATAGACCTAAACTGTAAAATATTAAGCGTTATTGCAATAAACAAAGCAATAACGCTTTTTTTATTACAAAAGTTGAAAGCAAAACATATATTTGCCTCATAATTCTCAAGGGGTGCCTTGCTTTGGTGTAATAGAAATAATCTGCAGGTTATTTTACCAAACTGAAAGACAGGCTGAGATCAAACCCATTGTTTTGTAAAGTCAAAAGTTAAAAGTAAAAAGTCAAAAGTTGCCTTGTGTAACTTATGACTCAAGACTTAGAACTCTCAACTCCAAAAAACATGCACCTGATCCGGGTAATGCCGGCGTAGGGAGAGGTAACAAGTTAAGTGTACTGCCGTTTTATCCCGGCGAGCAGATGGTTTAACTCATTTTTGTTCAACAACATTTTGAAAAATTTATTCGCGGCGCTCTTCGCCCTGCTGTTGCCTGTGCTGGCATCGGCCCAGTTTTCCATCAGCGGAAAAATCACTAATCCTGCCGGCGAAATATTGCCCGGCGCAACTATCAGTCTTGCTAATCCGGCTGTAAACACCCAAACAGATGCAAGCGGTAATTATCGTATTGCCAATCTTAAAGCCGGCAGTTACGCCTTAAAAGCCAGCTTTGTAGGCTACCAGGCCATCACCAAAACCATTACTTTAAACGGCGATCAAGCCGTTAATTTCACCTTAACAAACGCTTTATTCAGTGCCGAGGAAGTTACCGTAACGGCTACCCGTGCAGGCAAAAACTCACCAACAGCTTTTACCAACCTAAGCAAAAAGGACCTGGAGAAGAATAACTTTGGCCAGGATATGCCTTACCTGCTTAACCAAACCCCATCGGTAGTGGTAAGCTCTGATGCCGGCGCGGGTGTAGGTTATACCGGCATTCGTATCCGCGGAAGCGACGGTACAAGGGTGAACGTTACTATAAACGGTATCCCTTTAAATGATGCCGAAAGCCAGGGTTCGTTCTTTATCAATCTGCCCGATTTTGCTTCATCGGTAAACAACATCCAGGTGCAGCGCGGTGTAGGTACTTCAACTAACGGTGCAGGTGCATTCGGCGGTAGTATTAACGTACAAACCGCCACCCGCCGCGATACCGCTTTTGCAGATATAAATAACACAGTTGGTTCTTACGGTACGGTTAAAAATACGGTAAGCATGGGTACGGGCCTGCTCGGCGGTAAGTTCAGTGTAGATGGCCGCCTTTCGAGGATCCGTTCCGATGGATATATCGATCGCGCTTCGTCTAACTTGCGCTCGTTTTTTGTGAGCGGTGCTTACTATGGCAAAAACAGTACGCTGCGTGCAAACGTATTCTCCGGCATAGAACGTACCTACCAGGCCTGGAACGGAATCCCCGATTATATCATCAGCGACGAAAGCATCCCCAACCGCCGCCAATATAACGAGCTGGGTTTAATGCCCGATGGCACTTACTATAAAGACCAGGTAGATAACTACCAGCAGAACCACTACCAATTACTGTACGATCAGCGCCTGTCTGATAAGGTTTCCTTTAGCGGTGCCCTGCACTACACCAAGGGCTTTGGTTACTACGAGGAATACAAAATCAATGCAAAAGTTGCCGACTATGGCCTTGCCCCCGTTGTAATTGGTGACTCCACCATCGCCAGAACAGATTTGGCCCGCCGCCGCTGGCTGGATAATGATTTTTACGGGATAACTTATGCCTTAAAGTATCTGCCGGTAAATAATTTAAGCCTTACCCTGGGTGGTGGCTATAACCGCTATACAGGTGCACATTTTGGTAATATTATCTATACCAAACAAAGTGCAGGTATCGGCCCTAATTATGAGTATTATCGTGATGATGCCAAAAAGAACGATTTTAACACTTTTGTTCGTGGCGATTATAAGTTGGGTGACGTAACCCTGTTTGCCGATATGCAATATCGCCGCATTAACTACTCTTTCTTGGGTTTTGATAGAAACCTAAACAACGTACAGCAAAGCGCCAACCTTAACTTTTTTAACCCTAAGGCGGGTATCACTTACGAACTGGATGAGCGCAACAATGTTTACGCATCCTTTGCCGTTGGTAACCACGAGCCTAATAGAGATGATTACACCAACTCTACCCCTGCCAGCCGCCCCAAAGCAGAAACTTTAAAAGATTTTGAAGCAGGTTACCGCACCAGCGGCGATGTGTTTAAAGGAGGTATCAACCTGTTTTACATGTTATATAATAACCAGCTGATATTAACCGGGGCATTAAACGATGTTGGTTCGGCCACGCGTAAGAATGTTAAAGACAGCTACCGCGCCGGTATTGAGTTTGATGGCCGTGTGAAGATCAGCAACATGCTAAGCTGGGCAGCAACCGCTACCGTGAGCACCAACAAGATCAAAAACTACGGGCAATTCTTTAGCAATTTTGATGATGACACCCAGGTATTGCTGGAGTTGAAGAAAACCGATATAGCCTATTCGCCATCCTTCATCGGATCGAGCGAGGTTAGCTTTACGCCAATTAAAGGCGGAGAGATAGCATTTGTAAGCAAATACATCAGCAGCCAGTATTTAGATAACACCTCTAATACCAACCCTGCAGGTTTCCCGGTATCGGGCAGCAATAGCTTCGTTACCAATCGCCAGTTGAAGGGGTATTTTGTGAGTGATGTGCGCATGCGCTATAACTTCAGCATTAAGTCGGTAAAGAATATCGGTTTGGGTTTACTGGTGAACAATGTATTCAGCAAGAAATATGAGGCCAACGGCGCTACCTACCCGGATATTGAAGGCGGACAGGTAGTGAATTACAATTATTACTTTCCGCAGGCTACGCGTAATTTCCTGGCATCGGTTAGTTTAAGTTTTTAACCTGCGGCGATGCAAAACTGGATAGATCTGTTTACCCAACAGGTAAAGGATACCACTTGGTTAGAGTGGATGGCCGTAATTTTAGGCGTTGCAGAAGTACTGCTGGCCCGTGCTAATAAAGTGTGGCTATACCCAACTGGTATAGCCGCCACTTTAATTTCCATATATCTTTTACTGAATGTGGGCCTGTATGCCGAATGTCTGCTAAGTGCCTATTACGTGGTAATGAGCTTTTACGGCTGGTACTACTGGATAAAAAAACGCAACGAACCGCCGGTAAAAGTATCCTACACCACCCGGCAGGAATGGATAACCACCCTATTGATTGTATTTGTGGGTTGGGGCGTGCTTTACCTGGCGCTGATTTACTTTACCAAATCTACCGTGCCGGTTTGGGATGCCTGGGTATCATCAACCGCATGGGTGGGCATGTGGCTTTTGGCCCGCCGCAAAATAGAGAACTGGGTACTGTTGAACATTAGCAACCTGTTTGCCGTGCCCCTATTGTTCCACAAAAACCTGGTGATGTTTGCCCTGCTTACCATCTTCCTGTTCATCGTGGCCATATTTGGCTATTTCGATTGGCGCAAGATCATCCGGCAGGAAAAATTAACAGTTACAACCAACTGATATGGAAAACCTGCAACATCCTTCGGCTTTACTACAGGCCGATTGGGTTAAAATAATAAGAGAATATGCGCCTGCAGCCGAGCAATTAGGCAAGCTGCACCCCGCGCAATTAGAACTGGTTTATCAGCAGCAATGGTTTAACCTGCTTGCCCCTGCCGTTTATGGGGGCAAACAAACACCGCTGCCTCAACTGGTAAAAACAGAAGAATCCCTTAGCTGGGCTGATGGCAGCCTGGGTTGGGTGGTTACTTTATGCTGCGGTGCAGGCTGGTTTGGTGGGTTTATCCGGAAGGAAACTGCCCAATTGATTTATGCCGACCCTAAAGCTTGCTTTGCCGGTAGCGGCGCGGCAACCGGTACCGCTACCATAAGCGGCGAGGGCTACATTATTAAAGGCAACTGGAAATATGCCAGTGGCGTGCACCATGCCACGCATATTACGGTGAACTGTATCATTATGGATGGCCAGGAAGAGATACTGACTGAAGACGGTACGCCGCTGATACTGCCCTTTGTACTGGACAGGAAAGATGTGCAGCTGATCTCCGGCTGGAAATACATCGGCATGATAGCAACCGGCAGCGATGCTTATGAGATAAATGATGTGTATGTAGACAGCAATCGTTGCTTTAAAATAGATGCGGGCGCGGCAGTAATTGAAGCCCTTTTATACCAATACCCATTTTTTCAACTGGCCGAAGCTACGCTTGCCGCTAACCTGTCGGGTATGGCGGTTCACTTTATAGATCTGTGCGAACATGCATTTAAAAATAAAGCCACTAACATCCGCAGGGTAAATGCGGCCAATGTAAAGGTAATGGATGATGCGCTGCAAACTGCCGCAGCCCTGCTTAACCAGGCGCGCGCTGCATTTTTTGAAGCCGTTGATGCGTCCTGGCAACAGCCGGAAGATGAGAACTTGCTGAAAGCGGTTAGCCATGCCAGCCGCGTGCTGGCCAAAGTTTCTCGTGAATGTGTGGATGAGCTGTTCCCCTACTGCGGGTTAACAGCCGCCTCGCCGGATACCGAGATCAACCGTGTATGGCGCGATCTGCATACCGCCGGGCAGCACGCGCTGCTTACTTTTATGGAGTAATTGCATTATCTTAGGTTCTTTAAAACAGCATCACATTAAAGACCTCTAAATAATAACGTATGCAAATCCGTACCATCCTGTTCGCGCTAACCGCTTTAATATTTCCTACAAATGAAAAGCACACAGCTCCTTTGCCTGCACAGGTTCCGGCTAAAATAAAACATATTGAAGCCGATACTACCCAGGCTATTTTGGGTATAGAAAATCTTAAAGTGTGGAACGCCTGGAAAAAGAACCCGGTATCCCGGTACGATTGGCTGCTTATAGGCGACTCTTACACCCAGGGAAATTTTTATTCGGGTTTGCTGCGCGATAAATTACTGGCAGAGGGATACAAGGATGGCGGCCCCGGTTATTGCAGCTTCGGCCGCTGGAGCCCAACAGAAGCTTACTCTATCGACGGCTCTATTAATGCAGGGCAGCTAACTGCTACATACAACACCAAACAATGGGAAAGCATTAATGAAAATACCTATGGCCCATGTAATCATGTTAAAAACACAGCGCCCAAGGCAACTATCAGCGTTACAGCCAAAGTGCCGCTAAATACACTCACGCTAATTTACGAGCGGCATTCGGCAGCGGGCAATTTCCGTTACCGCGTAAATAAAGGTACGTGGAAAAAGATAAGCGCATCAAACCCCAAACAGGATATTGCCAGCCTGACCATCAACACAGCAGCATTAGGGAAAAACATTAATGTAGAGGTAGAATCACTTGCAGCCGGGCAGATTTTTTGCGGCATGCTGGGTAAAAGAACAGGCAATGTTTTAACCCTGCATAAAGCAGGCAGCTCCGGCGCAAGGGCAGATGTGTTTGCACAAAACCCGCTTTGGGAGGCTTCTACCCGGTTAACCACCCCTAAAGGCGTTACCATAATGTTTGGCACTAACGAAGAGAACGGCAACATCCCCCCAGAAACTATGAAGGCCAACGTGCAGAATATTATAGATAAGGTACGCAGGATGGCACCTAAATGTGATATCCTGATCATGAGCCCGGTACAAACCACCTACGATAACGAGCAGCCCCGCAAATACAAACTGGCGCAATATGCCGAAATGCTCCGCAATCTGGCTGTAGCTAATAAAGCCGCGTTTATAGATCACGCTAAAGTGTTCGGCCCATTTGGCCAGGCTTCGGTAGATAACGAAATGATGGCTACAGACAGGGTGCACCCCGGGCCAAAAGGCGGAGAAGTAATTGCGGAAACGATATATAAGGCGCTGAAGAAATAGCGAATAATACAGCGAACACTGAATACCCAATATCAAATATCGAAGTGAAATTTCGATATTTGATATTCTAAGTTCATTATTTTACATTATTTAGCTTAAGAGTAAATTCCAAAGCCTGCTGCCCATATTAACTTAGGGTTATTATAACATAAATATCACATTGCATTTTAATTGCAATTGTGATATTTGCCTTTACTAAAAAAAACAAGGATGAAGATCAGATTACTGCTTACCCTAACGTTTGCAACTGCCGTATTCAACGTATCGGCCCAAACAAAAAAAGCAACAGCCCCCGCTTCAACGCTTCCCCGCCCCAAACTGGTAGTAGGTTTAGTGGTAGACCAAATGCGTTGGGATTACCTGTACCGTTATTACGACCGCTACCAAACCGGTGGCTTTAAACGCATGCTGAATGAGGGTTTTACCTGCGAAAATACCCAGATCCCATACATACCAACCGTAACGGCAATTGGCCATAGCTCAATTTATACCGGCTCGGTTCCGGCTATCCACGGTATCGCCGGGAATGATTTTACTATCCAGGCAACCGGCCGCTCTATGTATTGCACCGATGACAGCACCGTTACCGCGGTAGGCAGCAACTCGGCTGCGGGTAAAATGTCGCCACGCAATTTGCTGGCCACCACTGTTACCGATGAACTGAAGCTGGCTACCAACTTCCGCTCTAAAGTTATCGGCATAGCTTTAAAGGATAGGGGGGGTATTTTACCAGCCGGCCACGTAGCCAATGCAGCCTACTGGTTTGATGATGCAAATGGCGCCTGGATCAGCAGTACCTATTATATGAAGGACCTGCCAGCCTGGGTAAATAACTTCAACGCTCAAAAACCTGCCGAGAAGTACCTTAAACAGGATTGGAACACCTTATACCCAATTAACACCTACGTACAAAGCGAGGCCGATAACAGCCCTAAACACGAAGGTAAATTTGCAGGTGCCGAATCGCCAACCTTCCCTATCAAAACATCGGAGTTATATAAAGGCCGTGTTGGCATGATCCGCTCTACCCCTTACGGTAACTCCATGACGCTTGATCTGGCTAAAGCAGCTATCGAGAACGAAAATTTAGGCAACAATACCGTTACCGACTTTTTAGCCGTTAGCCTTTCATCAACAGATTACGTTGGTCACCAGTTTGGCCCTAACTCTGTAGAAGCCGAAGACACTTACCTGCGTTTAGATAAAGATCTGGCCGCGTTCTTCACCTACCTGGATACCAAATTAGGCAAAGGCAATTACACTGTATTTTTAAGTGCCGACCATGGCGCTGCGCACAACGCCAACTTTTTAATAGATCATAATGTACCGGCAGGCATCTGGGGCGAATCTGCCACCGGCCTGAACAAACTGCTGGAAGATAAATACAAGGTAAAAGGGCTTGTACTTAACATGGGTAATTACCAGGTTAACTTTAATAACGCACTGATCAAAAAAGAAAATATTAACGAGGAAGCCCTTAAGTGGGATTGCATCCAGTACCTGCAAAAACAACCTGAAATTGCTTACGCGGTAGATATGCAGAAAGTACAGGCCACCACCCTCCCGGAAGCTTTGCGTACCCGCATCACCAACGGTTATAACCCCGACCGAAGTGGGTCTATCCAGATTATCCTGAAACCGGGATGGTACTCGGGCCATGGCGCAACCGGAACTACCCATGGTACCTGGAACCCTTACGATGCGCATATCCCGCTGGTATTTATGGGCTGGGGCATCAAGCATGGCAGCCTTAACCGCGAAACTTACATGACGGATATCGCGCCAACTATAGCCGCGCTCTTACACATCCAGGCACCAAACGGAAATATTGGCAAACCTATAGAAGAAGTGATTAAAAAGTTTAAAGGAGTGGAGTAAGTTGGGAAGTCCGTAGTCGGAAGTCCGATAAGTCCGAAAGACGGGAGTAGTATCTGCCTTTTGAATAAGTCGTAAGTCTACAGTCCGATAAGTCCGAAAGATGGGAGGAATATCCTGCCTTTTAAGTAAGTTGGAAAGTCTGCAGTCCGGAAGTCCGAAAGATGGGAAGAATATCCTATCTTTCGGACTTTGTACTTTCTGATTAAAAAGTTCGTCTTCCGGACTGCGGACTTTCCGACTAAAAACACATGAAAAAATATATCTCCAAATTCCATTACCTCACGCAGGATCTGCCGCATCGCAGCCATTTAGAACAAGCACGCATTGCCTGCGAAGCCGGTGCCAACTGGGTGCAGTACCGCTGCATGAGCAAAAGCGATGATGAAATGATGGCCGAAATCCACCAGATAGCATCTATTTGCGACGATTGGGGCGCAACGCTTATTCTCGCTAATCATTATCATTTGCTGGATAAGGTAGATGCACAAGGCGTACATATAGAAGACCCCGATGCCGATTTCGCCGCCATCCGCGCAGCCATTACCGATGAAAAAACTTTAGGCGCATCCGCAACCAATCTCCAATCACTCTTAAAATTACAGAGCACCGGCGTGGTTGATTACTGCGGTTACGGCCCATTCGCCCATACTGATACCCGGCCAAATGATAAACCGCTGTTAGGCTACAACGGTTACCGCGAACTGCATAAACAGCCGATAGATGTTCCCGTTATAGCAGTAGGCGGTGTACAGTTAAAAGATGCGGAGCATTTAATGCAAACCGGCATTTACGGCATCGCGGTATCATCCGCCATAAACTTCTCGCCAGATCCGGCTGGCATGGTAAAAGAATTTTACAGGAATATATATTAATATATAGGGGGACGTTATTTTGAGATGGGCGTTATTGTCAAATAGAATGATGTTGAATAATGAATTTTGTATGCCCAACGGCGAATTTTCACTTCAATATTCGATGTTGGGCATTCAGTGTTCGATATTAAGTCAATGCCGCCTCTTTAACACAAAACTACCTTGCCGATCAAAACTCCCCTTCAGAGAGCCGGGGGGCTTTGCATTATCCTTATCTCCTTAGGATAGTAATTATTAATACGGTTTGGCAGTAGTTTTGCCCAGCCCAAAGCGTGTCCTTCGTATTCCATCAAACTCCAGCCTCTGGCATTTACGGCAATATCTATAGCATCGCGGCGAAGGTATTGTATGGCCTGCTCCTTATTTAAAGGGGTAGATAAAACAACATCCTTATTAATAGCCAAACTTAAAGCCAGTTCATGGTCAGGGATCAGGTCGTTACCTGCCAGTTTCCCAACGCGGATACCCGATTTTTTAATGTAAAGGTGGCGGTGTAGTATATTCAGGCTTTCCTTGTGTTCGCGGTTAATGGCCAGCCAGTCGTCGTTTACTTTAAACAGGTAAAAGTCGTCGGCATTATTAAGGTATGCTTTCACCAGGTCCATTTCTTTGGCTGGTAGTTTCTGTTGCCCGTTGTTTTTATAATTAGATATGCCACCGCTGCTTTCTTTTTTACGCAGGCAGCTGGCAAATAAACCTTCGCCCTGCACCTTGCCGGGGTAAAAGCGGTAGCCCCAGGCACCCTTATCCGGAGATTGCGTTTCCACAATGCCCCATTCCTTATTTATAGGGATCCGGATGCTTTCAAGGCCAAACTCGGTGCAAAGCCAATCCAGTATATCTTCGTTTTCCTGGTGCGAGTAAGAGCAGGTACTATATATAAGGTATCCGTCTTCTTTTAAGGATGGATAAACATCGGCCAGTATCCGCTCCTGCCGCTGGTGGCAAAGGTTTACGTTGCCCTCGCTCCACTCATTCATGGCAGCAGGGTCTTTACGGAACATGCCCGAGCCCGAGCAAGGTGCATCTACCAGTATCACATCAAAAAAACTATGGATGGTGTTAAAATCTTTGGGGTCGTTATTGGTTACAATAGTGTTAGTAGTTCCCCAGCGACTCAGGTTATCTGTTAATATAGGTACACGCGTTTTAATAATTTCGTTTGCCACCAGCAGATCGCTGCTTTCCAAAGCCGAATTTAGCAGAGTGCTTTTACCACCGGGAGCAGCACAAAGGTCTAATACCTTTATCGGCTCATCCTTTTTCGGGCGTATGGTGCGCATAATATGATCAATAAACATAGAGGAAGCCTCCTGTACATAATAGGCCCCGGCATGAAAAAGCGGGTCGAAAGTGAAGGACGGACGGCTCTCCAGGTAAAAACCTTGCGGGCACCAGGGCACTTGCTGGTTGGTTTTGGTAGCCGAAGGCTTAAAAGGGTTCATCCTTATAGAGGTAATTGATGTAACGTGCTGGTGCGCATCAACAAAATTTTGCCTGTCGAAGCCTGGCTCAGTATCTAAAGAATCTAAAAAATGCGGCGGAAACGTGTAATTATCCATATCTAATTCAAACTTACGCAAAAAAAACCGCGCTCATTTTACGTTTCCGGGCAGAAAATTATTGGGCAGCTAAGCGCTTTTACGCGTTTTTATAGGTGTTGTTACAGCTAAACGGTAATGCATAAAGATAAAAGGTATTTAAACAAGTGCATGTTTGTGTTAATTTGTTGTTAATTTACAGGTAGTTATATAATTGTTTTAATTATTTGAAAATTCTTTTGGCAGATATTCAAATCTGCCTTACATTTGTATCCGCTCAAATAGAAAGGGCGTTGTTTTTTGAAGATTCAATAGGTTGTAAATAGTTTAATAAAAGTGAAATTTTCACTTGACAAACACTAAAATTATACACACCTTTGCAGCCCGCAAAAGAGGTAACGAAAATGCAGGAAGCACATTGAAAAAGGGCTTTAAGAATTTTGAAATAAAGTTTGGAAAGCGGCGAAGGAATAATACCTTTGCAACCCGCAAGCGAGAGGCGGGAAAGATTGAAAAGAGGCGTTAGAAAAGCGGACAAAAAATTAAAAAAATAAAGTTTGCGAAAAAGAAAAAAGTTTCTACCTTTGCAGTCCCAAAACGAGGGATTGAAAATCTGAAAAGAGATCGTAAAAAAGTTAAAAGCCTTGAGCAATTCTAAGGCGATAAAATATTGAAAGTTAAGCATCGCAATGATGCGACGACATATACCGGAGCTGAGATAGCGAAGGGAAAAAGTTCTTAAAAGAGATAGAAAATGAAATTATGCAGTGTAACGGTAAGCAAGCGATTGCGAGCTGATTATACTAAAAAAGAAGCTAAGGATCGGTAGAGGGATAATGTAAGAGAATATTTTTTTTACAAGTTTCTATTGATTGAGTTTAATAGGGCTTGGATACAAACAAACACATTATACAATGGAGAGTTTGATCCTGGCTCAGGATGAACGCTAGCGGCAGGCCTAATACATGCAAGTCGGACGGGATTTGGGAGCTTGCTCCTGATGAGAGTGGCGCACG